>Ga0310696_10000046_pt1 | contig 224101 bp, 188 predicted proteins | sample AusTroGonzalo_MG_4_FD_203885 | JGI IMG/M metagenome (GOLD analysis project Ga0310696, IMG submission 203885) | Bovine rumen microbial communities from tropical cattle in Woodstock, Queensland, Australia - Gonzalo_02 (v2) (version 2) | ecosystem: Host-associated > Mammals > Digestive system >...
AACATGGGTTTTCCGCGTTTTTCACATTGTCAGAAATTCATCCGGTAAACCTAATCTCACACTGCCCGAAAGCGATTCGCAATCTAGAGGTCAGGGGTTCGATCCCCCTATGCTCCACTCAAAGAAGAGAGGTGAATCGTTGATGATTCACCTCTTTTTCATTGACCTCACAGAAACAATCCGTTCAGCAGCACCCGATCCAGCAACTCCGCCTCGAAGAAGCACAGCAAAAGAGGCAACACCAGGATCAGCACGTTGCCGACCACCGCGAAGATGAAGCTCTTCACCTTGCGGATCATGAGGACTGCGACGGCGGCGCCGATGAGGAGGCCGGCGAAGCGTTTCAGGCAAACCCATGCGATGTACTGCCGGATGGAAAAGTGCGCGGAGATGGATGCGAGATCCCTCACACTGTACGCCGCCTCTCGGATCCCGACGGTGCCGCAGCCCTGCGCGACCTGGTAGAGGTAGCGGCCGTAGATCAGCGCGAGGATCACGAGGACCGACGCGGTGAGGAGAAGGATCTTCCACAGATGAACGCGGTGCTTGCCGGCATAGGAGATGCGGATCATCTCATTCATTCCGGTGCGGTACTCGATGTAATAGAGAGACGTTGCGCACAGGATGACCAAAAGGAGCGCCCCGGCGCCCATGATGATGTTCTGCCTTCGGTTGTTGTACATAAGCTCAAACACTCGCTCGTGGACAGCCTTTGCGCCGTCAAGCGGCTGCAGGTACGCCACGTACGCTGTGATGTTCGCAAGCGCCTGTTCCCGGTCATACAGCATACTCTGGTTGCCGCTCGTGCGCTTCGCTTCCTCGAACTCGGCCTGAAACGTTTCAATCATCGCCGGATACTCCTCCGGCGACACCTCCTGCAAACGCAAAAGGTATCCGCGGTAATGCATCTCCTCGATGGAATACGGCAGGCTGACCGGCTTTGTGAACAGCACGACACACAGCACGAGCAGCACGAACACGATGCCGATCCGCTCGAGGCGGAAGTATTTATAGCACTCGTGCAGGAACAGGCTTTCATGGCAACCGTGAGAACGATGAGGAAGGCCACCGAGGGCTGCATGGGTCGCATGGGCCTTGCCCTTTCTGCGGGCGGCAAGGCCGATCCCGCGGTTTACAAGCAGGATGGTAACACCCCCGAGCAGGATTCCAAGCGCAACAACGCTCACCAGCGCCACAAGCCATTCATTGACCGGGCAATTAAACACGTAGATGTTCCGGTAGTGCCCGAGGCGTCCCGCCACATCGGAGAAAGCAACGAGATTGATCCGCTTCCAGTTCGCCAGATACGACAGATCGTCGATCTTCAGGAAAAGGATCCCTTCCGCACCGACCAGAAGGAACAGCAGAAGATACACCGTGCGCGAGGAACCGCACACAATTCCAAGAAAGGCCGTGAGCATGGCAAAGAAGACGGACACCATGCAAGAGCCCGCATAGACCAGCAGAAGAAAGGTAAGGATGTTCACCGGCAAAGCCGCTGTTTTAAAGCCCGGCACGGACTGCAGGGGCTGCAGCCAGTCATCCGGGGCAGGCATCCCGTACAGGATGCAGCCGGTAAGGATCGTGGAGCCGAACAGCACGAGGTTTCCGATCACGATTCCGAGCGTGACGGCACCAAACCTGACGCACAGGGACCGCCCTCGGCCGTTCGACATCGTAGCGTACAGAGACAACAGGTCCTGCTCCTTCTCGCGGATCAGCACCACGGAAGTGAACAGGATCGCCAGCAGGATCGCCAGGAAAACCACGCTCGGCAGGGAGAGCGCGCAGCTGATCCCCCTGGTGCGCGTGTGCGTGAGCGTGAGGTCCGCGAGTTTTTCGTAGTCCTCCGCCGTCTTGTTCACGTTTTTTAGCATCCGGTCATCAACGTCGGAAAAAAGGCTCAGTACCTGATACTTCTTCGGTGCCTCCAGGACCTTCGTAAGATACTGCGGGTACGTGAGGATATCCTCATACTCCCCGATCATCTGCGAGTACAGTGACATCTCCGTCCACAGGTTATCGCAGTACTTAAGCTTCACATCAGACAGCGACGGCCCCTCCTCAAAGTACAGGACAGCACGGAGTGCTTCATGCTCCTCTGCAAGCCTTGCGGAAGCCGCTTCGTCCGACATCCCCGCGAGGTCGTCCTGCAATGCGCGGTACGCGTCCGACGGCGGCGACAGGTGTTTCTCGCGGTACGCAAAGTAACCGCAGTTCAGGAGCACCAGGAGGAGGACGATGCCGACCAGTCTGCGGTTATGCCATAATTTATACCATTCGTACCGGAACATCAGGATTCCCCCTCGTTCAGGCGCATGTAGATCTTCTCGACGGAAGGCTCCTCCATCGTCTCACGGTAGCGAGCGAGCAGCTCCTCCATCGTGCCGCTCTCCACGATCTTCCCGTGACTGAGGAAAATGATCTCCGACGCCAGCTTCTCAAGGTCGCTCACGATGTGTGTGGCGATGATGACCGTCCTCTCCTCCGCGATGGACGCCACCAGCTCGCGGAAGTTCACACGCTCCTTCGGATCGAGACCGACCGTCGGCTCGTCCATGATCACGATCTGCGGATTCCCGAGGATCGCCTGTGCAAGCAGAGCTCGCTGCCGCATACCGCCGGAGTATGTACCGATGGTATCTTCCCTCGCGTCCCACAGGTTGACCGCGTGGATCGTCCGTTCCACATCCTCCGAAGCAGACTTCTTCTCAATCCCCTTCAATGCCGCGATGTAATACAGAAACCGCTCCAGGGAAAATCCGTCATACAGCTTTTGCTGCTGCGGCATGTAACCGATGTAACGGCGGTACTCCTTCCCCATGGCGCGGATGTCCCGGCCGTCGAGGAACAGTTCCCCCGCCGTCGCCTTTAAGTTCGTCGTCATGATCCCCATGAGCGTACTCTTGCCCGCTCCGTTCGGGCCTAACAGCCCGTAGATTCCAGGGTGGAAGTCATACGAAAAATCCACCAGAGCCGGTTTCTTCCCGTAGTATTTCGTTAACCCCTTCGCCTCCAGCAACATTTTCCGCCTCTCCTCCGTCACTCATCCTCCGGCCCGACGTGGAACACGACCGTTCGGTCAAATGCCCCGCTCCAGAAGTCCTCCGCAGCGATGTACGCCGCGTGCATACCGTCAGACCAGCCACCGGAAACCAACCCGTAATAACTGTTTCCGGCGGCAACGCGCAGGTGGAACACGCCGTCGGGAATGTCGATTTCCCGCAGCACCTCATCCTTGTCGATATCATACATCCGATATTTCGTAACGCCGGATTCCCATGTGGACAGGATTGGGGTTCCGTCCGTATGCTTGCTGTCGCTGACCTTCCACGGCGTTTCACGGATCAGTTCGCCGTCCATACGGTACAGCTTCGCTCCGTCCCCGCTGATTTGGTCGCTGTACTCCAGGATAAAACCGTCTCCGAACCGGAACCCAGTACCGAGGTCATCTCTTCGGAAAATCATCCGAAGTTCTCCGGTTGCGATGTCATAATCATAGAGTTCCGCGTGCCTGTGTTTCTGGTTCTCCCGGTCCACCTCCTGCCAGTCGCTCATGTCATCGTTGTACTGCCGCAGAGAATCGAACGGAACATCACAGTAGTAATCAACAAAATACAGGTGGTTCTCATATTCGTATAAGTCCGTCACAGCCGTATCATAATGCTCCCCGTCGCGAAAGACATACCGGCTGCTGCCGTCCGTAAGCGACACCATGACAACTCCAGAGATCCTCTTCTCCAGCGGATCCCCGATCAGCCAAGTGACTTCCCCCCGTGACTCGGTATCCTTAATATGCTCATATGCGATGCCAAACGTGGAGCAATAATATTCATCCGTATACAACTCATACATCTGAATTTCAAACGGTTCATCGACGGTCGCGATCGTCTTCTGGTTCAGTCCCTGACGATCCGTACGGATCAGATTCGGGGAATCAAAATAGTACCCGCATTCGTCCGTGAGATAGAATGAATTACGTCCGAGACTTTGGGCCGCACAGTGATCCCCTTTCCAGGTATTCGTCCACGGATCCCACTTCCAGCCGAGATGCTCACAGTTCGGTTCGAAACAAAACAGAACATCGGTGCGCGAGGCAACATCAAAATATCTCGCGCCGCCTCCGTTTCTCGCCGGCAGAAACGCATACGACTCCGTCATCGTCGCGTTGCACAGAAAAGAATCGAAGAACACCCTCTCCTTCTTCGGCGCCTCAGGCTCCTGTGTCAACCGTGGCGTCGTCGCGCCGGGCTCCTGTGTCTCCTGTGGCGTCGTCGTCCCGTTTTGATCCTTGCCGCCGGAACAGCCGGCCGTTCCGAGCAAAAGCAGCAGAATCAACGCCATCGCGCATATATGCATTTTCCGAAATCTCGCCAAGATAACACCCCCTTGCGCAATCCATATTCCGTTCAATACCTTCCGTTTTCTTCGTTTCGTTAAGAAAATGCCGATTAAATCAGCGTTTCTTATTGCACCTCTGAACTGACAGTAAACACAACCACCCGATCAATTGCCCCACTCCAGTAATCTTTCGTGAACAGATACCCCGGCGTCTTACTGCGGTATGTGCCGTAACAACTGCTGCCGATGATCGCGCGCGGAATAAACTCATCGGCGGAAATCGGCGATGTCTTCACGATATCGCCGGTGTTCTCGTCGATCATCACGAAGTTGTCGCCCTTACGGCAGACAAGGCCGCTGTCACTGCGAACGCCGTTCGTCATCGGAAAATCCAGCTCGCGGAACCGTTCTCCGGTGTAGCGATACAGTCCTGTTGTCGTTTCTTCCTCCATCGCGAAGAAGTCCTTGCAAAACACAACTGTTTCGGACTGTTTATGCTGCAATACCGTACGCAGCTCTCCCGTAGATATCGTATAGTCATAGATATCCACCCACCCGTGTTTCCGCAGTTCATCCCAGTAATTCTCAACCGTCATTCCCTCCGGGATCATCGACGGATCCTCTGTTTCCAGATTCGGAGTGATATAAGGGATGTCCATATAGCACAGTTGATAATACAGATGATCCCCCCGAACATCGTGTTCGATGATCAATGCTGCGTACTCCTCGATTTCCTGCAGTTCCCGGTACTCCCCGGTCTTCAGATCGACCGTCACAATTCCGCATGTTCTTTTCGGCTTTGGATCACCGACAATCCACTGCGTCTCTCCGTTTTTCCCCTTCGTTTCGATCATTTCATAGTCAATTGCATACGTCACAAAGATGGTGTTCGCAGCGAAAAATACACTGTGAGGAAGGATATACTGCGGAATGATTCCGATCACCTTTCGGTTCGCTCCCTGCCGGTCCGAGCAGATAACCTCTCCCGTTTCCTGATTCAGGAAGTAGCAGTTCTCCCCGAGAAACATGACCGGATACGAAGAATAGTTGTATGACACACAGCCTTCCTCAAGTAACTCTCCGGTTCTCGATCTTTTTTCCTGTATATGTTCACAACTCGGATCGAGGCAAAAGGCAACATCTGTTCCGCTCGCCGTGTCAAAGAAACGCACCTGACCATCATTGGCATGATACAGCACATAGTTTTCGGTCATGAATCCATGCCGAAAGAACTCATCGCATACAAAGGACACTTCCGGGGATGTCGGTTCCCCCGATGGTACCGGTTGTTCCGAAGCATTCTTCTCTCCGTCTTTCCCGCATGCCGTAACTAAAAGGCATGCGAGGAAGAACAATACAAGTATCTTACACTTCATTCTTCGTTCCCCGCATGAGTTACTTATTCCCTGTTCCTGAACCATGTCGCCAGCTGTTCGTTCAGCACGTCAAATATGTCCCCGTAGTCTTTCGGGCTGCTGAAATAGTTTTCCAGGTACTCCGGATAACTCGTGTTCACCCTGAAAGTCCCGTTGATTTCCCACGACATTTTACTGCACAGATCGGAAAGCTCATTACCGTACTTCCGTAGCACGTCATATTGATCCGTCGATATATCCGGGAAGAACCCTGTTGTATATCGCGTCGTCAGCGAGTTCATATATGCTGTTTTCGCTGTCCATCGCTCCGCGTCCACTTCCTCTTTCCAGCACAGGAGCGAGGCGATCTCGGGATCCGAATAACATGCCGCAAGAACCTTCAGCGCAAGTTCTTTCTGATTTGAAGTAGCAGACACTCCGTACGCACTGCCGATAATGGTACTACAGGGATCAGGCACCCAAATGACCTTCGTATACCCTTCCGGTAATTCCGCTTCCTTGTTTGTGATATAGACAAGCGTATCTTCCGGCAATTCCATTGATTCTTCATACCCCATCATATTCCAGAGACCGTTTTGATAATCCAGATATATCATCTGCAGCAGCTCTTTCGTTTCACTTTGATCCGTCAACACCTCCACTCTCTGCGTCTTAAGATTGTACGAAGCACCAAACAAATTCTGATATCCCATAAATGCCCCGAGGAGGGAAGACGTAAAACTTCCCGTCGCGATCACCCGGGGCGAATCCGGATCTGCGCTGCACAGCGCTCGAAGGGATTCGTACGTGCCGTCGAAAGATGCGCTGAACTCCTCCAGATATCGGTCATTGACATACATATACCACTCGTACGACCCAAAGTAGCGGTACGGAACCGTATAGTATTTCCCGTGGAGTTCGGTCTTGTCCCATTCCACTTCCGCAAACGAATCCCATAACAGCTTACCCTCTTCCGATTCCAGAAAGTCGTTCAGCGGAAGCATCTCCGCTTCCTCAAATGCGGCGGCATCGATCATTCCGTGTTCCCAGACGCCCGCAGAGAGAATGTCCGGCCCTGTTCCCTTCTTTTTCATTTTGTTCAGCCAATCCCAATAGTCTTTGCCGGTATCATTGACTTCGACAAACTCGATACGACAATTGAGTCCCTTTTTGTCCAGCATCTCCTGGATCTGAACCCGTGCTTCTTCCGGAATCCACGATGTGATCAAAACCGCCCAGACGATACTCGAATCATCATCACTGTCCGGTCTCTTCGTCGGGGTCGGGCTCTTCGTAACCGTCGGTTGTGCCGGCTCCGTCGGTGTCACCGTACCTCCTCTTGTCGGCGTCACTGTCGTCTCAGTGTTGTCCGCGGGAGTTTCCTTCCTGCCCGGTCTCTGCAGGTACACCGCAATCGAGATGCCGACGATTACAACCATCACGAAAGCAAGGACCACGTTCAGTATCCGATTATTTCTCCTGAGCCTCTGCAGCTCATATTGTTCCGCTCTCTCTTTCACTCTCTCAAAAACTTTATCAGGATCTCTCATGACGATATCCCTCCTTCTTCAGCTCCTGCCTGAGTGCTTCTTTCGCGCGCTTCAGCAGGCCGTTGACACTGTGCTTCGACTTGTTCATCACCGTACCGATCTCCTCCGCGGACATCTCCTCAAAATACTTTAGCAGCAACACCTGCCGGTGATCCTCCGTGAGGCGCTGCATAGCCGAACGCAGCATCCCCGCTTCCTCCTCCCGGATCAGCTCCGAGAGATTTCCCTCTCCCGATTGCATATACCCGGACATGTCCTCCGGCGTGAACAGGATTTCCCGCCTGCTCTTCCGAAGATGCTTCAACGTGACATTTCTCCCGACGCGGTACAGCCATGTCTTGAACTCCGCCTTCGGCGTGTATATCGGCCGTTTCACCGCCAGCGTGTAAAATGTCTCCTCCGCCATATCCTCCGCATCATGCATATTATTCAGATACCGGTTGAGATACAGAACCAGGCCACTGTAGTATTCTTCCGTGACTTCCTTCAATCCGTTCCAGTCTCCGCCCAGAAATCGCCGGTAACCGTCCGCTCCGTCAGCCATCCGTATCACCTCCCGCATCGTTTTAGTGAAACGCCGACCCGATTGGCGTCTCTTACACCCTTCTACTCATTAATACCATATCCTTCGGAAAATAGCCGCGGTTTTTTCAGTTTTCTCATTTTCCGCGAGATCAACGAAAAATGCCGGCAACCTTACCCCGGTCACCGGCATCCTGCGTTTCATGTGGTTTTCATTTTCCGGAAAATCCTGCGCTTACTTTCCCTCGTATGTTCCGATGAAGATCGGAAGTCCGTCGGAATCCAGGATCATGTAGACGAACGATACTTATCCTTTAAGACGGCCCATTCCTTTATAATGCTACAATCATCGTTTCTAATCTTCATATATCCGTAATTCCGGGAGACACCACCCGAACATCAGATCCATAAGATTCAGAATGGCATCTTCCTGTGCTGCCGTCTTCGTTTCCCCTCTTATTGACTCAAGCAGCTTATACATATGGTCTCTGCTCATTCCGAGCACTTTATATTTGTATGCGATTTCCGCAATCTGCCATAGAGGCTCCTCTCTGGAAACCGACTTTAGCATTTCATTGCAAAAGTTCTCATCCGGCTGTGCGGATATGTGTTCATAATATTCTTCGAAATCCTGTGAGGCCTCTTTCACTTCAGCATTGTCACTGTCTTTCCCAATAAGAATTACATCCTTCAGCAGTTCAAATGCGGAAAGATCAATCAGTTCCAGAAAACGTTGATACTCCCAATCATCCGAAAAATCAAGACACTCTTTCGCAGCATCAAGGATATGCTCAAGACGCCATTTCCGGTTAATCCTCTGAATATGTTTCCTGCCCAAAATGATTAAGGTATGGTTCGACGGGCAGCAGGCGAACATAATCAATTCTTTAAGAACTCTTTCGGATGTATTCGCCGAATACGTGTGAAGGCGCGGAAGCTCCTCAATCGTAAAACCATCGATTGCTTTCAGCGCATTGCATACCATTTGAGAATAAGGATCGTCACTCATAACTCCTGTCCTTTCCTTTACATACTATCGCCCTACATAAACCAAATTATCCGAGTATTATTTCTTATACTCCGCAAAGAAGAACAGCGGTAAATCTGCGTTCTTCTCATTGCCTCTATATACCTTCGGTTCTTCCGTATGTAAGAGCATGAAGCCGACATCGGAAGCAGCATTCAGATAGAAGGATAACGGCCGATGAAAATGAACGGTATCTCCCCAGAAGTGATTGGAGACCACTTTCGGCGTTACATATGAAGATATCATTTTCCCAACTATGCCGGTGCTCCTGTCCGTCTCCCATGTCCCGCCATAAAACGCCGGATGAACTATTGAGTAATAGAACACTCCGTCCCTCTTGAGGATTCTGTGGCACTCGGCCAAAACACTTTGAATATCCTCGATGTCCATAAGGACCTGATTACAGAAGACGATATCAAATGAATCGGCGCCAAAAGGCAATATCTTCGTAATATCTGCAACGGAAAATGAACACTCCGGATATGTCTTTTGCGCGATATCAATCATTGTCTGTGCTCCATCGATACCCACCGGACTACCGCCGATACTCCTGAAATACTCGGTATAGTATCCGTAACCGCAACCAAGATCAAGTACTCTTTCTCCCTTTAACACTCGGAATCTTTCTTTCACAAAGGCCTTATTGAAAGCTGCGTATTCCGATTGTTCCTGGTCTTCAGAGTACTTCCCCGCCGCTTCATTCCATTGTCTAATAATCTTATTCATAAATTACTTAGCCCGACAAGCCGAAATATACCAATTCCTCACGCTCTTCTGCGTTTCTCTACCACTACCGCCGCACCTGCCATGGACAGGAGAAGCATGGTTACCCACAAAACCGGCAGACTGGAGTCGCCCGTTGTAGGCGTCGTGTCCACAGCTGGTGTCACCGGTGCCTTGATGACAAGTTTTAGCTCGTCAACCCAGTCATCGAAAATCACTTTGATGACATGGTCGCCGACGCTCAGCGCGTTCAGGGTGGCTGCGTCAAATGTGATGATAACGCTTCCGGATTTCGCATCAACTTTGACGTCCTTTCCGTCTATCTGAACGCCTTTGTGATGGTCGATGGCATGTTTGTCATCTTCGCTGCGGTGATAAGTTCTAACTACATTATTCGTGTCGCCCTGCGTAAACTCTATGGTGTTTCCGCCTTCGACCGTATACTTGATCACATCGCCCTCGGTCGCACCGCAGATCTCACAGGTCTTCGGGGCATAACCGGTTGCGGCCTTCCATGTATGGCCGGTTGCGGGGATCTCCTTACCGTTGATAACATCACCGCATCTCTCGCACTTCTGATCTGCTTCCTTGCCGGGCTTTTCACATGTGGGTGCTACGGCAGTGCCTTCCACGGCCTTATAGTCATGCCCCAGAGGTTCGCCGGACTCGAAGGTCTCCGTTCCCTTCTCACCGCACTTGCAGGATTTATAATACACTGCTGCATGGGTGCAGTCTGCGGCGCTCTTTTGGTACTTCGCATCAGCGACTTCCTTGTCAAAGGAATGCTCCGAAACGGTCAGCGTTCCGTTTACATAGGTGATATCATAGCAGTCTGTTACATCCTCACCCGCCGCATTGACAATCGTCGCTGCACTCGGAACATTATCGCCGCTTCCCGGACCGGTCTGGCTTCCGGTGATGGTAACGTTCTCAACGGAATCGCCTTTGGCAAGTCCGGAAATCATATATGAATTCTTTGTTAATGCGGTTCCGTCACACTCCGCTGAAGCGCTGTCTGCGGTAATGGTTAATGCCTTCTTGGTTACTTCTAATGAACCGTTTATGTAAGTAATATCATAACATGAGGATACATCCTCTCCCGTAGCATTCTTGATGACTGCGGCGCTCGGGACGTTTGCGCCCGTTCCGAAACCGGTCTGACTGCCGGTCACGGTAACGCTTTCAATTGTATCCCCAATGACAAGGGCAGTGTTTGTGTAGGAGTTCTTCGTCAATGCAGTTCCGTCATATTCCTTGGAAGCACTGTCTGCGGTAATCGTTATAGTTTTTGATGATACTTTCAGCGTACCTGCCACAGTCGTGATGACGTAGTTTTCGGTTACATCCTTGTCACCATGCATAATCTTATAACCGGCTGCAACAGGGTTATTGCCTTCTTTGTTGTCAGATACGAATGTTATGCTACCTGTCGCAGACGCAACAAGTCTGTCCCCATTCACCAGTGAGCCGCTTGTTATTGTCACTTCCTTATTCTCATGAGCCTGTCCGTCATAGACCCATTCCTGACTGGCAGCCGTAATAGTAATCCGGGCTTGCGTCATTGTAAGCGTACCATTTTTTTTGGTCACATTGTAATTCCCTGCCTTGCCCGTCGTAAACTCATATGACTCCAACTTATTAGTAACAGGGCTTTCACCGGGATATGTTATACTGCCCGTAACGACTGCAGTAATCTCATCATCTCCAACCAGACCTTTCACATCATACAGATTCCAGTTCTGGGCTTCCCCGGTATAGGTGAACTCCTTGTCTTGGGCAGTAATCGTAACATCTGCGGGCTCGATTTTAAATTCCCCGGATACGGTTTTGTCCCCATACTTTGCCAGTATAACAGATGCTGTGTATGTCCCTGCATCTTTCCACGATGCAGAATCACCATGATTCACTGAGATATCACCTGTTTCCAATACACTGAAATACTTTATGGCAATCGCAGGGCTGGAAGAATCCTCATAGAATTCCATTTTGTAATAGCCAGGAGCGGAATAATCGTCAACATTCCCCCACCCATTCGCAGAATTATAACGGAAATAACATAAATTCTTTTTTTTCAGCGCATCCGGAATAATGGTGTCTCCGGAAACAACCAAAACACCATTCATGCTCGGGTTCTGTTCAGCACCGTTATAATAGGAATCCCATTTCACTGTTACTTCAATCTTAGCAGGCCAGTTCACCTCGGACTTGTCATTATCATATTCGAATCCTTTCAGATGAGGATAATGCCAGTAAGTCGAATCACCGGAAGCGCTGTCATTCATTTCCAGCCAGGGAGATTCTTTCCCTGCTTCCCATGTAAACTTCATGCTTTTGTTAGAACCGATCACGCCCTCTCCTGTCATCTGAGCCGTTGTAAGACCCTCGACATTGGTTCCAGAACCACTCCCCATTGCATTATCTACTTGGCAAGTACATTTATCATAATAGCAGTTTTCTACTGCCCCATTTGTTGTAATAAATCCAACCACGCCGCCGACATCACTATTTCCTTTAACGGCACCGGTGTTATAGCAGTTTCCCAATGTCCCATTTATTGTAATAAATCCAACCACGCCGCCGACATTACTATTTCCAGTCACATTACCGGTGTTATAGCAGTTTTCCGCTGTCCCATTTATTGTAATAAATCCAACCACACCGCCGACACATCTATTTCCTTTAACAGCACCGGTGTTATAGCAGTTTTCCACTGTCCCATTTATTGTAATAAATCCAACCACGCCGCCGACATCTTCGCTATCTCCAGAAACGGCACCGGTGTTATAGCAGTTTTCCACTGTCCCTATTGATAATCCAACCACGCCGCCGACATCAATATTCCCTTTAACGGCACCGGTGTTATAGCAGTTTTCTACTTTGCCTTCGTTAGATCCAACCACACCGCCGACACCGCTGTTTCCATTAATTGAACCGCCTTCCATAGCAACATTCTGAACACATCCGGCCCCCCCCCACATATCCGAAAAGGCCGATGTCATCATCCGCAGAATCTATCGTAAGCCCCTTTATCGTGCAACCATTTCCGTCGAATTTGCCAGTATAATGGCTACTATCGTTTCCAATCGGTGTCCATGCTGTCGTCTGATCGTCATAGCCCGGACTCGCCGGATTGCTTGCCGACGCATCAATCTCCTTAACCCCATCGGAAATAATGGCACAAGCACCACTATCATTAGCAAATGACGTAGATGTTCCATTAACGATTTTCGCAAATTCTAAAAGCCCCGCATAATTTGAGATCTCGTATATTCCATCATTTCGTTGAATAATACCGACATCAACAGCCTCCGTCGCCTCTGCCTTCCTCGTCATCCCCGGCAGCATCCCTACTGCCATCATCAGGCACATCATCCAACTGAGCACTTTCTTCTCAATGCGTCCCATCTTCATTTTCCTCCGCGTAAATGTTCGTTTTCCATTAATCCATTGCAAGCTATTCCAAAAGTTATCTGTCAAGGCTCTTATTCCTTTTCGAGCCTTACTGTGACTTCTCCACACATTGTAACATATCGGAGGATGCTTGAACAGTCTTTTCTGCGAATGCTCCCGCTCCAGAACCGACGCCTTGTCCCTTCGTGGAGCATTGCGCTCTGTACGAGCTTCCCCTATACTTTTCCCTGTAAAGCAATAACAAGGAGGTTCGCTTATGCGTACTGTTTTGCTCCCCAAAAGGGTTACTAAGCCTGCGTCCGATGCCGCGGAGTTGACCGAATTCATCACCTTTCCGCTCGAAGAGGTGCAATCCCGCTTCCTCGCCTATCTGGAGGCAAATTGCGGGAAGAAAGAAAACATTAAAGAGGCCTGTGAAGAAACCTTCTTAACATGGCAGCTCCTCGGTCCGGACGAGTTCTGGTCTGCGGCGCTGGAAGGATATTGGGGCTGTGATGAAGCCTTTATTGGTCAGGCATGATTCATGAAATTTTTGCGGATACCCGCTTTTTTTCAATCAAAAATAACGGAAGACAAAAACAGAGATGAATCGATGTGATCCATCTCTGTTTTTTTGTTATTGCAAACCCCCACACCGTCAGTTTCACCGGAACCGCAGCTCCGCCCGGAATTCTTCGTCCGTACAGGAGAGCTTCAGGGAAAAGCCGTTCATTGCCGCGGCCTGCTCCGCTATGGACAGGCCCAGTCCGCTGCCGTCCGGGTTGCTTCGGGCTTCCTCCCCGCGCACGAACGGTGTCGTAAGATTCCCGACTTCGATCTTTCCCTTCACCGTGTTGGTGACAGCCAGCCTTCTGGCGTCTATTTCGGCCTTGATGACACCGTGCTCCGGGGTGTATTTTACGGCGTTGGAGATGAGATTCTCGACAATGCTCTCAAAGGTTGTGCGGTCTGCCTTGATCGTTGCGCTGCCCTCCACACTGTATGTGATCCCCTTCTGTTCAAGCATAGGCTCGTACTTCTTCAATGACTCCGCCGCAACCGGACCCACCTCGACCAGCTCCGCCTTTCCGCTGCCGCGGTCCTCCAGCGTGTTGAGGAACAATGTGCGGTTGATGATGGAATCGGTAAAGCCGACATTTGCCAAAATAGCGTCGAGATAACGGTCCGTCTCCCCCTTGGTCAGATCCACCTCTTTGATATTTTCCGCGTAACCGCCGATGGCCATGAGCGGAGTTTTGATGTCATGGGCCAGGCGGTTGGTCAGGTTTCTCTGGTAATCCTCCATGGCATATTTCGTCTTGTCCATCACGATCCTGCGCCAGCAGATCAGGGCTGTCAGAAGATACACCGCAAGGCATATCGGAATGACGATCTTCCGGTCATACTTCACAACCTCCGGGGCATTGCAATCCACGATATTGTACAGGCAGACACAATACTCTTTCTTGTCAAAATATAAGTAAAATACGCGGCGTGCGCGGATGATCCCGCCCTCTGTCGTGACCCGGCTTCCGCCGGTGAGATGATACAGGCCGCCCTCCGGGATATCTTCCCTGTATACCTTCTCCGTCAGTTCCGGATCCTCGCCGAAGAAATTAAAAAGGATGTACACGCGGGGATATCCGTTCGGATCGAACTCAACATACTCATAGCTCTCATCGGTTATCGTGATATTAAACGGTACGGAGTCTGCCGTAGCAGCCTCAAAGGGGTCGTTTGTCACGATATCCATATCTTTCAGATACATCGTACCCCTGCCAGGAACGAACGTGCGCTTCTCACGGTTTATGTACGCGCTCTCCATCGTTAGTTCAGTATAATAGACCGAATCCTTTCCGGGTGTTCTTCCCATGAGTTCCCTGTAATCATCGAACAGCCGCTTAAGCCCCGGGATGGTATCCGTTTCCTCACAGATAAAGTTTCCTCCCTCCGACACATCCTCGCCGAACTTAAGATACGCGTGCAAAGTTCTTCGACTCAACACCACCGGGATACCATCCATGTCCCACGCGAACGCAAAGGCATGACATCCTTCCACATCACTTGTTATCGACGGTTCACTGTTCTTCTCATCAAACAGCGGCAACGAAATCCGAAATTGTGCATATCTGGTAAGTATGCATTGGAGATCAACCGGGGAAAACTCGTATTGCGGGTTCCGCTCCTGTGCGAGCATTCCCCGAACACGGCTTTCCGTATAATCCAGCGCTTCGAGGCAACGATCCTCCATAACCTTAAGTCTGTATCGCCTGATTCCGAATGCAAATGCCGCACACAACGCCGTTGCGATCAAAAATGACACGATCAGCGTCCGCAGGGCAGTCCTTCGTCTTCTCTTTATTATTTTCCGTATCATTGTTTGTTCTCCTTATGTCTCCGTCAGCCGGTACCCTCTCCCGATGACGGTGTGGATCTGGCTGCCGGCGTCCCCCAGCTTGTTCCGCAGACGCTTCACGGTGTTGTCAACCACACGGTCCACGCCGAAGAAATCCTGCTCCCACGCACTGTTCAGAAGCATGTCCCGACTCACGACCCACCCCTGGTGTTTCATGAGATAGCTGAGAACGGCAAATTCCTTCGGTGTCAGCTCCACCTCCGCTCCGCCAACGCAGCAGATCAGTTTATAAGTATCCAAAGTGATCGCTCCGCATGATATCACGCTGTCCGAGATTCCCTCGCTGCGCTTGATCATGGCCGAGCATTTGGCGTAAAGAGCCGAAAGGAGAAAGGGCTTTACGATATAGTCGTCACAGCCGAGCTCATAGCCGTGAAGAATATCCTCTTCAAGACCTCTGGCAGTCAGGAAGATCACCGGGATATCACTGCGGCGTCGTATGCTCCGGCATACGGAAAATCCATCCGCCCCGGGAAGCATAATGTCAAGAAGCACCAGGGAATACCCTTCCAATCCGCCCTCGGTCACCGCAAGCGCGTCCGCGCCGTTGTGCACCACGACAATCTCCGCCCCCTTGCTTTCAAAATATCGTTTGGTCACTTCGCAGATCTGAAGGTCATCCTCTACCAGTAATATTCTCATTTTCCGTACCGCTCCTTTGCTCTTTGTGCGTATCATACCACGTCGATGTGTCATTCCGATATCATTTTAAGATAATTTCCGTAACAAAATGCGCCTGCGTATGGTACAATGGTCACGAAAAATCCGGGAAAGGAGACGCTCCATGAAAAAGATTGTCATCGGTATGGCTGCAGAAGTGGATGCAGGGAAAACGACGCTGTCGGAAGCCCTGTTGTTTCATGCCGGTGCGATCCGGTCCATGGGACGCGTCGACAACCGGAACACCTTCTTTGACACGCGTGGCGCCGAGCGGGAACGCGGCATCACCATCTTCTCAAAGCAGGCGATTCTCTCCCTTCCCGGGACGACGATAACGCTGATCGATACCCCCGGGCATGTGGATTTTTCGACGGAGACCGAGCGCGTCATGAACGTGCTCGACTACGCGATCCTTGTGATCTCCGCCGCGGACGGCATCCGGGAGCACACCGAAACGCTCTGGCAGCTTCTCCGCCATCACAACATTCCCTGTTTTCTGTTCGTCAACAAAATGGACCAGCCGGGTGCCGACGAGGAAGTGATCTTAAAGCATCTTAAGTCGCGCCTCTCCGACGCTGTGGTCAACATGACGCACCCCGACCCGGAGGATTTAAGCCTCCTCGACGAGGGGCTTCTTTCGCAATATTTGGAAACCAACACCGTGGATGAGGCGCATTTTCCGAAGCTTATAAGGGAGCGGAAAATGTTCCCCTGCTTCTTCGGATCCGCCCTGCGGGACAAGGGAGTCACAGAACTGCTGCAGGCGCTCTCCGCGCTCACCGTGATGCCGGAGTACCCGGAGTCCTTCGGCGCGCGGGTTTTGAAGATTACGTATGATACGGACCGAACAAGGCTTACGCACCTGAAGATCACCGGAGGCACTCTCTCCGCCAAGGAGACCGTTCCGGACGTGGGCAAGATTGACCGGATCCGTCTGTACTCCGGCGAGCGGTTTACCGTTGTGCCGTCCGTTTCCGCCGGGGATGTGTGCGCAGTCACCGGCCTTTCCGACAGCCGCGCCGGGGACGTGTACGGCTGTGAAAAGCAGGCCGCGGAACCGGTTTTGGAGCCGGTTCTCTCCTACCGGGTTCTGCCCCACAACATGGACAGCGTCAAGCTTCTTCCGCTCGTCCGCAGGCTCGAGGAGGAGGATCCTACGCTCCACGTGCTCTGGGAGGAGACCTCCGCAGAGATTCACATCGAAGTCATGGGGGCGGTGCAGCTTGAGATCCTGCAGAGGGAGCTTCTCGAGCGCTTCGAGGCGGAAGTCACCTTTGATGCCGGCAATATCGTGTACCGCGAGACCATCGCGAACACGGTGGAGGGCGTCGGGCATTTTGAGCCGCTTCGGCATTACGCGGAAGTACACCTTCTTTTAGAGCCGCTGCCCCGCGGCACAGGCCTCCAGTTCGACACCGACCTCTCGGAGGACCTTCTCTCCGGAAACTGGCAGCGCCTGATCCTCACCCACCTTTCGGAAAAGCGCCACCGCGGTGTGCTCACCGGCTCTTATCTTACGGATGTGCGCATCACGCTGGTGGCAGGGCGCGCGCACCCAAAGCACACCGAGGGAGGCGATTTCCGGCAGGCCACTTACCGGGCAGTCCGGCAGGGTTTGATGCAGGCGGAAAATGTTCTCCTCGAGCCCCGGTATGCCTTCCGCATCCGCACGCCGGAGGAGTCTCTCGGGCGCGTGATGCACGCTCTTGACACCTCGTATGCGGATTTTACGAGGGAAGCCGACGAGGATGATTTCGCTGTTCTCACCGGACATGCTCCGGTAGCGACCTTCCGGGATTTCGCGTCGGAGATTCCCGCGTTAACCAAAGGGCGGGGAAGGATCTCCTACCGCCCGGACGGCTATCAGGAATGCCACAACCCCGAGGAGGTTATCGCAGCGCGCGGGTATGACCCCGCGGCGGATCTTCGGAATCCGCCGGGTTCCGTATTCTGCGCTTCCGGGGCAGGATTTCCCGTGCCCTGGGACGAAGTATTTTCCTACATGCACCTTCCTTCCGTACTCGCGGAAGCTAAGCCTGCGGACGAGGCCTCTCCGGAGCGCCGCTATAGCGGCTCTTTGACGGATACACTGGACCTTGCCCTGGGCACCGAGGAGATCGATTCCATCCTCGCCCAGGCCTCCCACGCCAACGCCAGGCAAAACAAAAAAGCCCCGGTCAGACGACCGGAGCCAAAGCCCTACCGCGGTACGGAAAATGTTCAAAATGCAGGCCCCGAGTGCCTCCTTGTGGACGGATACAACATCATCCACGCCTGGGACGACCTCCGGCAGATTGCGGAGGTCAACATCGACGGCGCACGGGGAAAGCTTCTGGATGTCCTGTCCAACTACGCCGCTTACCGCGGCATTGAGGTGATCGCGGTATTTGACTCCTACCGCGTCCCCGGCCACGCCGAGGAAGCCTCCCTCTACCAAAACATCGGGGTTGTCTTCACCAGGCAGGCGGAGACCGCCGACGCCTATATCGAGCGGTATGCGCTGCAGCACGCCCGCAGGCGCCGTATCTACGTCGCCACCTCCGACGAGCAGGTTCAGATCGGAATCCGCAGCGCCGGCAGCTACGTCATCTCCGCAAGGGAGCTGGAATCGCTGATCCGGACCGCCGAGCAGGAAATCCGGGAACACTGATTCTGCCTTGAGATACAAAATCCTACAGGAAGAACCAATTCATCAGCACCTTGTCTAAAAGCTTCGCCTCGAAGAAGCACAGCAGCAGCGGTAACACCATCACCAGCACGCTCCCCACAACGGCGAAGATAAAGCTTTTTACTTTGCGGATCATCAGGACCGCCACGGCTGATGCGATCAGCCCGAAGATGATGAGAACAGAAGCGAGCAGAAGAAGAAACTATTCGCCACTTATTTTTCCCGGATTGCACAATAATTGAATTATACACCAAAAGAAAAGAAATCGGCAGTTTCCGCAACGGAATTACCGATTTCTTTTCATCTTGGGACACCTGTGCGCATTTACGTCACACCGTCATTTTCCGCTCAGCCAGTCCTGTATCTCCTGATTCAGGACTTTGTAGACTTCGGAGTACCGCCCCGCATGTTCCGTAAATATCTCCCATACCGAATCAATATTCCACCTTGGGTTCAACGCATGGGGGTCTTCCGGCGTCTGAATGAACATGCCGCTGACCATTTGATTGTACGCCGAATCATGATTCTTCTCCCCCTCCTCCAAAGAGGACGTGATGGAGGCGTATTTCTTTCCGGTTTCCGTCAAGTGGATACCCGTCAGCTCATTTTCCGGGATTGCGGAAAGGAGCTCTCTCCGACGCTCAACCGTCTCCTTTTGCAGACCGGGATACAACAGCCCCAGGATCTCGGGATCCGTTGAGCATAGGGTAAGGATTTCGAATGCCAGATCCTTCTTTCCGGAATTCGCGGCGATGCCGTATCGGCAGTTAACATTAAGTCCATTGATAAGTCCGGCAAGCCGATACTCCCGAAATCCTTCCGGAGGGAGCGTCACTGCATGATGGATATGGGCCAGCACGTCCCCCGACATCGTCTCCTGTTTGTATTCCGGGACCAGAATTCCCGTTGCCATATCGTTATAGAGCTGTAGCAGCAGGTTTGGCAGTTCGTCGGTTTTTGTGAGGTCGACAACAGTCTTAGTCTTTGGTTGATACGGAAAATCGTAAAGGTCGTAATACCCCAGAAGTCCGTATGTGACTTCCCTGCCGAAGTCGTCGATCAGGATATGCAGGTTGGAATCTCCGATGGTGTTGTAGATCGATCTCAGCGAATCATAGGTCCCGTCAAATCCGTCAAAATACTTCACATAGTTCTCGTTGACAGAAAGCGAAAGTCCGTTGCAGACAGCATTGTACACCATATTGTAGTTCTCGTCCTCCCCGGAGTAATACGCCGCTGCCGGAATGACATAGATTGTCCCGTCCAGCGTAACCTGTTTCCACTCTTCCTGCGTGTAAAAATCACGAAGCGCTTTCCCCGCTGCGGAATCGATCAGATCGTTCAGCGGGGCAAACCGTCTTTCCAGAAAGCTTCTTTTCCCGTTCTCAAGGTATCCGCTGCTTCCGGAACACACAATGTCCAGACGCCCGTATTTCCTGCCCTGCCCCTTCTCATAGATGTCCATCTGTTCCTCCAGCCGGGATCCCTGATCGATCAGCCCGGCATTCACAAACAGGATCTGGCAATCCAGCCCCCTCTCATAGAGGATCCGGTTGATCTCCTTCGCGGTCTGTTCCTTGATCCCTCCGAACGCGCCCGAAAAATAGTCGAACATCCACGTGACGGTCCGGGATGTCTGATAGGGCGGTTCATACACCTTGATGGTCGGGAGCGGCTCCGGCGGAGTGCTCGGAACAACTTCTTTCGCGGTTCCGTTACCCGACGGTTCCCAGCTGCAGGCTACAACCGAAGCAGCCAATATCAGTACTGCCATAAACAATAAGCAGCGTCTCTTCATACCTGTCACCTCCTTGCGATCCCCCCTGTTCCGATTAAATTCTAACATGCCGGGACAAAAAAATACTCCCGCGCTGCGGAAAATGCTCTCGCAACGCGGGATTCTCTCATTTTGTTCCTTCCTCCCTGTCTCGCTTCTTTCGGAAAATGATCAGCACAGCGCTGCTGCCGATCAACACTCCCAAAAGAACTCCTGCCAACAGGATGACAAGGGAATTCTCGTCTTTCTTTTCTTTACCGCTGCTTTTTGTCTCTTGTGAAATCTCCGTCACCGCAGGCGATGTTTCCCCGGAAACGGGTGTCGGGGAAACCGTGATCGTCGGCTCCGCAGTTCCCGTCGGTTCCGCAGCCGGTGTTGTCGTCAATTCCGGCGCTGCTGTCACATCCGCCGTTTCCGGCGTCACGGTTGCCTGCGGCGTCGCTGTGATCCCCGGCGTCTCTGTCACCTTCGGGGTCGGCGTCGCTTTCGGTGTTTCTGTCGCTTTCGGTGTCGGTGTCGCGGACGGTTTCGGCGAAGGGGTTGCTGTCGGTTTCACCGTCGGCGTTGCCTTCTCCGCCTTCGGGGTCGGCGTCGGAGTCGTGTTGTTCACCTTCGGCGTAACCTTCGCATTAACCTCCTTAAAGCGTGCAAGGATCGTGGAAAGATCCTCCTTGGTCACAGTGCCGTGGGGCTCGAATTTGCGCTCCGATTTCGGCAGGCCGGGGTCGCCCTTGCCGACCATGATGTTCCAGGTACAGGCCCAGCAGACCGCCTCCCAGGCATAGGAGTCAATATCATAGTAATCCTGAAAATCATCGCTCCGCCCGAAGTCGATGGCCCGCTTATAGCCCATATATTCGGAAAATCTCATGAGCATCAGGGCAAGGTCCTGCCTCGTGATGTACTCGCCCACGCCGAATTTGTCCGAGGACTGCTCGGGGTATCCCACGCAGATGGAGTTCTTCTCTCCCCACAGCAGGGCCTTTTCGTAGGAGGCACCCTTCTTCACATCCTTAAACCGGCTCGTCAGCCCGCTGACATCGGGCTTTCCCGCCATCTCATAGAGGGTTTGGGCGGCCTTCTCCCGGGTGATCAGATCGGCGGTGCTTCCGGTGGGCGCCGGCGCCTTGGTGGGCGTCGGAGTCGCCTTGGCTCCGGCGGATTCCGTGGTGAGCTTGACCTTATCGTCGAAACAGATGTAGTAGGCGTTCTTCTCTCCCGTGGAGGTCAGCCCTCCGAAATCGAGGGTCCACTCATGGGCGATCCCGAACACATCCTCCTTCTTGCCTTCCTTGTAGGCCTTGATAAGATAGGGATTGCTGCTGACGTCAAGCTTTGTGAAGTTGTTGATAAACGCCTGAAGGAACGTCAGCTTCGGATTTTTCGAAAGATCGAGAGACGCAATCTGATTGTCCGCGCAGTCCAGATAGTAAAGCTTCGGATTGTGGGACACGTCCAGCTTCGTAAGGTCGTTATAACTGCAGATCAGCTTGGTCAGCTCGGGGTTGTTGCTCACATCCACACTCTTCGCGTCGTTGTAGGCACAGTTGTAATACTGCAGACCCTTGCATTTGCTGACATCAATGCTGCCGAGGCCCGCATTTTCCCACACATCAAGCCGCTTCAGCTTCGGATTGTGGGTCACGTCCAGCTTCGTAAAATGATTGTTGAACGCGTCCAGATGCTGGAGGTTCGGATTCTTGCTCAGATCGAGGGACGAAAGCTCGCAGGACCCGCACATCAGATGCTCCAGCTTCGGGTTGTGGGTCACATCCAGTTTCTTCAGCGGATTGGTGTTGCACTCGATGTAGGAGATCTCCGGGTTGTTGGAGACATTTAAGGACGTCAGTTTGCAGTCAAAGCAATACACCCACTCCAGATTCGGATTCGGCGTAAAATCAAGGGACGTGAACAGGTTGCCGGAGCACCATACGCCGGTCAGCAGCTTGTTCTTGCTGAGGTCCATGGTCTTGATCTTGTTGTCCATGCAGTAGAGGCCCCGCAGCTCCGTGAGGAACTCGATGCCCTGCAGGGACTCGATGCCCATCTTCTGGCACTCGACATTTCTCGCCACCAGGATCTCGTCCGCATCCAGCTTTTTGTCGTTGTTGGTATCAAACGCCTTCTGAATATACGCCCGGAATTTCGCATCCGGAAAATTCGTCTCGTTGATGGCCACCGCCGTCGCTGCCTTGGTCCCGGCCAAAGCGGCTGCCACCATCCCTCCGGCTTGCGCGGTGTTCAGCACCGAAGCAAGCGATAGGATCACCGCCATACAGAGGGCAATCCGTCGGAAAATCTTTCCCTTGCCGATTCTCATTCGATTCACGCTTTCCTCTCCGCGTCCGGTTGACGCAGTTTTTACGCACATATTTCTCCAAAGGAGACACATTCTCAATTACTTCTTTACTGCTCCGGGTCGGGCATGCGGATCCACTCATAGCGCGCACCGGAACCGTACACCCACTGTGCGCCGTTCTCCGCTGTGTATTCCACCAGGTTTCCATGGTCATCCAGTTTGATGTTCATTTTCATTTGCAGCGGACTTTCACTGCTCCCGATCAGGATCCCGTTCCATTTTCCGTCCGGCCCGTAGGTATACTCAATGGCTGTTTCACCGGTAGAAAGAACAATCTGCCGGAGGGGCTGCCCGTCCTTATCAAACTCTATTTCGTACAGCGGGCTCTCCCGGCCGGCTGCGTCATAATCTATCCACTCATCCATCGGCGGACAGTCAAAAGACTCGGGAAACGGGTTCATATTGGGATACCAATGCTTCTGTATCCATCCGCTTCCGTCTGTTTCAATAACCTTCTCGGATATACAGAATCCGTTCTCATAAACGTCCTCGAGAACCGTCTTCCCCTTGGTGACGGTTTGGGTTTCCCGCTTTCCCTCATACCGAAACTCGGTAACGGATTGGACAGCTTCCTTTCCGTCCCAATCATCGGGATTGATCAACCGGACTACCCGCCCCTGCGAATCCATCTCGAATTGATAATCCTGCATCAGATCCAGTTGTCCGGTCCCTCGAGCGAGATATATCTTTCTTCTCACGTTCTTCCGGTCGGCGCTATACTCCCATGTCACCAGTTCAATAAGTTCCTCATGGGAACCGCCGGCGGACAGATTTTCCGAATCCTTATATATTCGGAATTCCCTTATGGATCCGTCATCGTAAAATGCTTGTTCGTATTCCTCTCCCCGATCCGAAGCCACGCTGACAAAAGTACCTGTGAAATCCGTAAACCATACGCAGTCGAGTTCGCCGCCTCTGGCCGGGATCCATCGTTCTGCCTTCACACCGTTTCGATCGTAGGAATAATACTCCGTGTATTCGTAGGAACCGTATGTTTTCTCCTGTATCACTCTGCCCTGCTCATCGTAAGACCATTCCCGCTCAAGCGATTCCTCTCCCATAGATAACGAATATCTTTTGGACAACAGCCACACTCCGTCGTCGTCCTCCTCCGCGCCGACGGTCGGGGTTGCCCCGCCCTCGGCCTTCTTCGGAGCATCCTTCTTCGTGAGTTTGTATCCAAGCAGGATGCCCATTGCGATAAGGACGACTGCCGCTGCCGCAATGGCAATGATAAGATGCGGATTGCGGTCATTTTCCGATCCTGTATTCTTTTTTTTCTGAACTGACCCCATATCTGTTCCCCCGTCTTTCCTGTACGCCGGCCCCATTCCGGATAATGCATCCGGCTGCCTCTGCTGATTTTACCACACTCCGGCATGCGCTGTCACTCAATTCGTAAAATTTCATTACAAAATGCGGTCAAAAGAAACTCTCCGGAGTTGTGTCAAACGAAAAAACAATTGCAGTTCCCCCTGTATTTTGCTAAAATTTTCTTAACACTTCGAAAGGAAGGTTACATGTATGAGGAAACGTTTGGCTTTTGTTTTGACTTTACTTATGCTTCTTTCGCTCACGGTACCGGTTGCGTCCGCGGACGAACTCAACCCCTTCGCGCCCCCGGCACCGGAGCATGTCTCCGTCAAATGGATGGAGGGCAACGACTCCCCGACGAGCTGCGCCTTCTCCTACAGCGTTCCGGCGGCGCTGTCCGTCTTCCAGAAAGCTTTGGACGAGGCTGAGAACAAGGAGGCATTTCTCGCGCCGTACGGTCTCGAGGATGCCTGGTTCACTCTGCAGATAGACTGGGCTCTCGATGATGTGAACGATCCCGTGTCCGGCTGGCATTATAACAAGTACTGGGACGGTGACTCCTATCACGGTCTCGGCAAGGACAGCGATGCGAAGCTTCATTGCAGCGATTGGGACGGCACTGACTGCGGTATCGGCAATATCACCGAAACCGTCAACGATGTCTGGATCCTTCGCGGCGTCCCGAACGACGACCGCTTAAACGGCAATTCCGAGACCGGTTTGATCGGTGTAAAGGACCAGCTTCGCCCGGATCAGTTTACCTACGATTACGAGAACGAACTGCTGAAAATCGACTTTACGAAGCACACCGTATATGTACGCGCGCGCTTTGTTTTCGTCGTTCGCAAACCCGGCGTTGAGGGTGAGCAGTATTACTTCTCCCCGTGGTCCGATACCGCAAGCTGCGGCAAGGATGCCGCCTCCTACACCGTGATTAAGCCCGGCGATATCGCAGCTCCGGAGATTACCGATCTGCATATGACGGATAAGGAATTCAATGGCAATCCGGTGGTTGCTTTCACGCTCACGGTTCCAGACGCTCTCGCGAAAATGGGAGTTGACGCTTCCGCCCACGGCGGCTACATCTACATTGAAACGGAAGCCCGCGTAAAGGGCGACACGGAATGGGTTGCCATGGGCAACACCGACTGGGAGATCAAACCCGGAGAAATGGAATGTGCTCTGCTTTCGCTGATCAGTGATGAACATCCAAAGATTGCCAAGGACACACCGATTGAACTTCGCTGCCGCTACCGCTGCAGTCAGGTTGGTGAGGATGACGTTTACTCGGATTACTCCAAGATCCTGACTTTTGAAACCTCGGAGATCGGCAACGACCCGAAGCCGACACCGACCGCGGAACCCACGGTGGACGAGCCCATACCGACGCCGACACCGAAGGTTGAAGCCAAGGATGAGAAGAAGGACGACAAATGTCCTCTCTGCCACTTCTGCCCGCAGCCTTTAGGACTGTGCATCTTCATCTGGCTTATCATTATCGTCGTGGTGGTTCTGGTTGCCATCATCGTAGTGAAGAAATTGAAGAAGGATGAGAATCAGAAGAAGTAATTGCTATCTTTGAAACAATATCCGCCCGGCAGCTGTACCAGACAGTGCCGGGCGGTTTTTTGCGTGTCCGCTTTAACGGCTGAAGGCCGACAGGAACAGCCATGCCTGCTCGCAGGTGTGCTGACGGCACTCATGGCCCTGGCCGCTGATGCTGCCGAAGACCGTGCGGCATACGCCGTCCTCGCTGTCGAAGTAGTGAAGCGTCAGGTTGCTGTCGCGGGTCTTGTCGTAGATGACCTCCGTGCGGTCGCCGTCGATGCCCCAGATCTTGTTGGGCCAGTTCTCGCGGTCCTCAAAGGTCACTTCGTATTTTGTCGTTAAGTGGTTGATGCCGAACACGTAGCGGTTTCTGTCCCAGCATTTTTCGGCCTGGAACGGAAGCTCCGGAAGGGGCGTGATCTCGCCGCCGGTGTAGAAGATCGGCACCTGCGTGTCGCGGTTAATCTCGCAGGGCGCGGGCTTTCCGTAGGAGTTGAAGCCCACCTCGAAGGTCGCATCCATCGGCGCTAGTCCGGCGAAGACTGTCGGATACTCCTGGCAGAGATCCCAGGATTTGCAGCCGCCCATGGAGAAGCCGCTGGCGTAAATGCGCTTGCGGTCGATATTGTAGCGTTCTGCCAGACGGTCGATGAGAGCCACCATCTCCGTCGCCGTGCTGTTTAAGTGATTCTCGATGGCCACCAGAAGGAAGTTGTAGCGGTTTGCGATCTTGTACCAGCCGGAGACATTGGAGATATACATCGCCGAGTCACCGCCTCCGTGGAACGCAAGAAGCATCGGCACCGGACCGTTATCGAAGAGGTCCTTGTTGTAGTATGCGACGAACCCGACCTTGTGCTCCGTCGTGCCCTTGTCATCGCCGAGGTTGTCGGAGGATGTGGGCAGGATCTCGAAGCACTCCTCGCGGACCATTCCCATCTCCGAAAGAACGGGCTCATTCTCGAGGTTTCCGCACCAGCGGCGGAATCTCCGTACAAAGGTGTCAAACTCAAAGCCGTAATCCGCACTATCGCGCACCAGAAGGTGGTCACAGCCGATGGACAATGCCTTGTTCACCTCGTTCCCGTTCCCGACCGAAACAACGGGAATGTCCGATCTCTGCAGCGCCGGAACCACGGACAATCTCTCCAGCGTACACACCGCCGGCGTGATCTCGCCGGGGCCCCACAGGAACTCGCCGTTCACGGTCTGAAGCAGGTTCCCTGCGATATAGTCCGCCGACGCGCCGAAGCCGTACAGGAACGTGCGGAAGATGGCGCCGCGGATGAAATTTCCGATGGGCTCTCCCGTAAAACGGTTGATCATTGTCACGCATCCGTCCGTAAAATACTGATGGATCTTCGAGTTTGCGATCAGCTCCTGAAAGAGCGTAACATCGGCGCCGGCCCAGCCCTCCGCTGCCTTCGGGTAGACGAACACAACGCTTCCGCCGTACCGTGCGGCAATTCCCGCAAGGCCGCATTCTTCAGCCCATGCAGCCGCTTCGTCCATGCTCCGCTCGTTCTCCTCGAAGACCAACAGATAGGGCGCTTCAAACCCGTAGTTGATGATGTCTGTCGGCAGACTGCAGGCAGGCACGTACACCTTCACACGGAAGGTATCGAACTCCTCCGATGCCCAGCATTTTCCGCCGTTTACCGCCGTAATCTCCGGTAAATTCTTCATAGCCATAGTCTTTTCCTCCGTAATTTACGCTTTTACACAAAAGCACCCGGGAGACATCAGTCCCCCGGATGCGGAATCAAATCGTCTCTGATGGTGCAGAACCATTTACTTGAACAGACCGCCCAGAAGATCGGTCACGCTGTCGAGCGGCGAGCTCTTTTTGGTGTCCTTCTTCTCTGTCTTCTTCGATTCGGTCTTCTTTTTAGAATCGGTCTTCTTTTTGGAGTCCGTCTTTTTCTTGGAATCTGTCTTCTTGCCTGATGCCGACTCGGTTTTCTTCTTTCCGCTCTTCGGCTTCTTCGGTTTCTCCTCTTCCTTCTCTTCCTCATCGTTGTCCGCGGACACAAGGTTCATAATGCCCGATGCGAGGCTTCCGATGTTGACGGAGCCTAAGAGGCTGCCGAGAAGGGCTGCGGTGCCGGAGGGCTTCTCCTCCTGCTGCTGGGATCCGCCGCCGAGCAATCCCGAGAGAAGAGGGCCTGCTGCGGACAGAATGCCGTTCGTCTTCGCCTTGCTGACGCCGGTCTCCCTGGAAATCTCCTCCGAGGAGGTTTCCTTTCCGCTCAAAAGAGACGGAAGAGCCGAGGACAACACGCTCTTAACCTGCGGACCGGTTGCGCCGGCCTTGCCTGCGATCGCCTTCACATTGGACGCGCTGAGCAACGTTTTGGTGATGTCATTGATATCCATACATTTTCTCCTTCCGGTATAGGAACGCTTTGTTCGACCGGCTCCCGCCACGGTATTAACCGCCCCAAACAGAGAGCCTGCCCTATGAGTTCATACTACTCTCATCCGCGGAAAATGTCAATCAAAACGATAGGCCCCTGCCTCCGCTCAATAAAGCTTCATGTTGCCCATCAGGACATCCTTGAGCACGCCGATAACCTCCCTTGTGAGGTTGTGGGGCAGGTAGGCCTTCGTGGATCTGGCCGGGATTGCCGACACATCGCCGTAGCCGCATTTTATCGCGATCCCCATGGCGCGGTACATATGAAAATTGTTGGTCACAATGCCCACCGGCGTGTCTGCGGAGGGCAGTAACGCGAGGCAGTTTTTGAGATTTTCCGACGTATCCGTCGATTGATCCTCCATCACGATCCGGGACTTCTCAATACCGTGTGACACAAGGTAATCGCGCATTCCCTCGGCCTCGGAGACCGTCTCGTTGGAGCCGCGCCCGCCAGACACAATGCAGATAACCTCCGGATGATCCTTCAGATACTGCTCCGCGGTCTCCAGCCGGTACTTAAGCACCACGCTGGGACCGTCCTCCCGCATCTGCGCCCCCAGCACGATGATGTAGGAAACCTTCGCCTCATCGGCGGAAAACCGCGTCGCTATGATGGTCATCAGCACGATATACCAGAGCAGTCCGAAGCAGACCACCGTGACAAATGCGATGCGGAGCCAGACCGGAATCCTGGTCCAAAGCCGGAACTGCACCGCTGCCGCAAGCCCGAGAAGAATGATCCCGAGAACAAACCAGATGCGGTAAAACGTGTTGCCGGCGCCTGCGGAACGGACGAAAAATCCGTACCAGATGCTCACAAGCCCGGTCACGACATAAAACCCGAAACGAATCCATTGCCACATAGTAATTTCCGGCGGAACCACTCCGCCTTCCCCCATTCTTATTTAACCGGTATCCCCTACCCGGGGATTTCCTCCAACAGCGCCCGGATCGACGCTTCCGATGCAGTGACGCTGCCCTGTACGGAGTTGTTCGGACCGCCGCCCTTTGCGCCGAACTGCTCCCGCAGCTTCTGTTGCCACGGTCTCACATCGCCGCCATCCTGTTCGATCAGATATCTCCATACGGCCGGACCGTCGCCCTCCGGGTTCGTGCCGTCCTTTGCCCCGTGTGCTCCGATCCGCACCATCGCGCAGACCGCACCGGCGTATCGTGCCTTCATTTCATCCACCGCGTAGCGCAAAACCGAGGCATCCGCGTCCGTCAGGAACAGCACGCAGGCCTTGGCAATCCGGCCGTCATCTGCCGGTTTATTGTCCGCAGTGCCGTCAGTCACCGCCTTTCTGTCGGCCTCCGCCATCGCCCCGATACGCGAGCGGATGATCACCCGCTCCTTTGCAACAAGGTCATAAGCGAGTTTTTTACGCTCCTCCGCAAGCTTCTCAACCGCATCTCCGAGCTCCTCCGGCTTCACGGACAGAACCTGGGAAAGTTTCGTCAGAAGAGAGAGCCGCGCGTCATAATCCTCCATCGCCCGGAATCCGCACCGATAGGAAACGCGCACGCCGCCCTTGTAGTTCTCCCAGCCGATGATCTTAAAGCAGCCGACCTCGCCGGTCAGACGGACATGGGGCGCACAGCACGCGCACAGATCCACGCCTTCGATTTCCACCAGCCGGAGCGGCCCGTCAATCTCCTTCTTGCTCCGGTACGTAAGTGTCGCAAGTTCGTTCTCCGTGGGATACCACGCGCGCACGGGGCGATTTGCCGCAATGATACGATTCGCCTCCATCTCCAACTCGTGAAGCTGGTCCCCCGTAAGTTTCCCGTTGTAATCCATGGTCGCCGTGCGGCTGCTTAAGTGAAAGCCGACATTGTCATACCCATAGGTGCTGTGCACCAGCCCGGAGAAAATATGCTCGCCGGTGTGCATCTGCATGTTGCGAAAACGGTTTTCCCAATCGACCACGCAATAAATGCAGTTCCCTTCATGAAAGGGATTCGCCAGAGGCTCCGACATCATATCTACCTGATGCCAGATCTTCCCGTATTTCACCTGGACATCGAGCACCGAAAACTCGTCAAGGTATCCGCGATCCGCCTCCTGGCCGCCCTGCTCGGGGAAAAATGCCGTTTTGTCAAGCGCAACCCAGAGGGTGGCATGCTCCCCGCCGTAAACATCCACAACCACGGCGCTGAAGGCCTTTTTGTACGCATCCACATCATACAGTCTTTCCATATCCACGGTCTCCGTCCTTCCGTTATCCCATATTATGAACACGGAGGATCAGCCAGCTGCCGATCCTCCGATTACGGTTTACTCTTCAAAATACGACTTGATCGTCGACCAGACGTCCTTGGACTCCATACCGAGTTTCCAGGCGGAGAAGCCCGCAAGGTTGTTCTCCTTCATCACATCCAGTTTCAGTTTCAAAGAATCCGAATCCTCAATCCAGATCTTAACGAGTTTGCCGTCTTCCATGACTTCCGCGTAATTCTGGCCGCATTCCTCGTTCCACGTCGTGGTTCCGCCGTTATCCTTGATGAACTTCTTGACGGTGTCCATGCTGCACGCTTCGTTCGGCACAACGCCGTCCTCCTCGAGAGCTTCGTTCATCTTCCACTTTCTGGTAAAGAACGGAATTCCCAGGACCACGCGGTCTGCGGGAACCCTGGCGAGCATCTCCTTGACGCCGCCCTTCACAAATCCGATGGAAGCCACCGAACCGGCCTCCTTCGACTTGGAATAGTGCTCGTCGTAACCCATGAAGATGATATAGTCCACAAACTCGCTCTGCTCGCGCAGACGGTAGTATGCATTCAGATCATTGTTGGGATAGTAGTTGTCCGTGGAGATCGTCAGGCCCTTATCCTTGCAGGCGAGATACAGTTCTCTGAGGAACTGCAGGAAGTGGGGTGCCGACTCCTTCGTAATGTACTCGAAGTCGATGTTGATGCCGTCTGCACCGACACGGGTCACCTCGCTGACAAGATTGTTGATCAGCGCCTCGCGGGACTCCGTGCTGGAAAGGATATCCAAACCCTTGATACCCTTCGCAAAGTCATCCGCCAAAGCCCACACCTTCAGGCCCGCCGCATGGGCAGCCTTTACGTAGGTTGCGCTGGCCAAAGACTGGATCCCGCCATCGGTATCCTTGAAGGAAAACCACGTGGGCGAAATAACATTCAGACTCTTGGTATCCTTGATCGCCGCCTTGAAATCCGCTTCGCTGATATCCGCGGAGCCGACCTGATGCCATACCATGCGCACGGTCTCGTCCAAGCCGTGTCTCGTGTAAGGCGTTCCCTTCGCCGGCACGGTGGCCGAGATCAGGGAATAGGTCGTGGTATCAAGATTGCTCACATAACCCCAGCGGCCGTCCTCGGTCATAACCTTCGACCATACGTTTCCGGTAAGGTTCTCCGCCAGATACAGCACCGTGTCCTTCGTAATCTCCGAGACGATCGGGAATGTCTCATCCCGTCCCTCGCGAAGGATGGTTCCTTCCTCGGCCTTGACCGTCGAACGGTAAATCTTCGCGTCGGAGGTGATCAGGGAAACCCTCTCCGGTTCCGCGGACTCCGTCACATTCATCCTGCCGTACTCTTTGATCAGCTCCGTGCTGACATACACTTCGCCGTTATTCCGGATCACCATCGGGAACGAGCTGGTCTTGTCCGTATCGTTCTCCTTGTATGACGTCTCACCGACACGGAAAATCCTTCTCGCGTCCGCGTTCGTCACAAACATCCGCTGTTCGATATCATTCCAGTAAAAACGGCTGTCGAGATCGCTGATCAGGGAAACCGGAACATAGCGGTTCCCGTTGTTGATGACGCCCTTGCTCTCGCTCAGTCTGGCATCAACCATCAGCATGACCTCATCCTGCCCGAGATTGTAGAATTTATTCAAATCGGACAGCTCCGTAGAAGGCCCCTTCGGCTCCTCTTTCGTGGTGTTCGTCTGGTTCTTCCCCACACATCCTGCCAGAAGACACACCGCAGCAATCGCAATAATGATTGTGCTGACACTTCTCTTAAACATGAAATCCTCCCGATCTCTGCGCACGTCCGTCCGCAGGCGCCCGGACCGCTTCCGGATAAAAAACCTGCGCCGTACCGTACGAAACTAAGATTTAGCAGGACTCATTGTATCACATATCACGCGGAAAAGAAACCCCGCTTTGCATTTCTGTGTGTTGCGCGTCCTTTTCTTCGCTTGGCAGGGTTCCGTCCGCATCGCGGAACCGGCCTCCGAACCCCGGTTTCGATGCAGCGAAAGCCTGCGCACAACCTCCTCCGCACACGTTCCCGGTCCGGTTTTCTCCGGCTCCGTATCGTTCATCCGTCAGGTTTGATCCGCTCCGTCAGCTGCGATGCACTCATTTCTTCGAACAGGGGTAACACCGTGATATGTTCCACATTCGTCCGTTCCGCTTGGCCCGCGTAAAGGCTGTCAACCGAGCCGTCCGAACCGGTTTCTCCGTCCCGACTTCCGATGAGTCAAGTATAGCGGAACCGCCCGTAAAATACTATCGGCGGAGTCGCCAAATATCGGGTTTCGGATTTTACGACATCCCTCGTAAATTCCGCGTTTTTCAAAAAGGGCTATACTTTTTTCACAATTTCGGTAATTGACTTTCGTGCATATTTCTCTTATACTCAGTCCGAGATAAAGAAAAAGAATACGCGGACGTGTCCGCGGGAGAGGAGGCCTTACGTATGGAGATGGAACTGCTGGAAAACGGCGCGATACGCTGTGTCGTCGGTCAGTCCGATCTGGATCGTCATAACATCACTATGCTGGATTTCGTGATTCATCCGGAGTCCTCGCGTTCCATGCTGCAGGAGTTTATCGAGCTTGCATTCCGTCGGTACGGCTTCTGCCCCGCCAGCAACACGCTGATCGAGGCGGTTCCGCTGTCCAAGGACCGCATGATCCTGACATTTTCCAACGGACAGCCGCCGTTCTTCTCGGATTTTCCGCATGACGCCGAACCGTCAGATCCCTGCGAGGACGAGGATGAGGACACGGATCCGGAAGGCTCCCGTCAGGACGAGAGCGGTGCCGCGATGCCGGAGGAGCTCTCCGCTGCATCCCCTCTCGGGTTACGCCGCGGGGCACAGAAGCGCAGCCGTTTTACCCCCAGGGAAGCATCGGAGTTCCGCAACACAAGACTTCTGATGAACTGCAACGACATTCTCGGGTCCGGCCCCGCCGCAGAACTACCGTCTGCCGCCGCCGAGGTCTCCGAGGAGGTTGTCATCTGCTTCCGCAGACTGGAGAACCTGATGGCCTTCGCAGACATCACGAAAACCCTTCGTCTCTCCAGCACGCTGTTCTACGGCTCCATCGACCGCTGCTATGTGCTCCGACTCGATCCGGTCAACAGCGATCCCGCCGATCTTCGGTATGCGGGCAACCTTGCGGACGAGTACGGTACCCGGATCTTTGAGTACTCCCTTCCGTACTACCGCGAGTACTTCCGCTGCATTGCCGAGGACGACGCTCTGGAGAAGCTTCGCTCAGTACGATAACTCCAACACGAAAAATAAGAGGGTCATCCGCGGATGACCCTCATTTTTGTCTGCTCTGCTCTTGATCGAGAAGTTTTCTCAGCTCTTGGACGAGAAGAAGGTGTTGATCTCCTCCACAAGCATATCCACATCGATGCCGTGAACCATGCAGGCCTGCTCCAGGGTCTCGCCCTGTGCGGACGGGCAGCCTACACAATGCATTCCCGCTCCCATCAGGATCGGGGCAACCTCGATATCTGCACGGATCATCTCACCGATCTTTGTATCCTTGGTAACTACCATGTCTGTATTCCTCCTAACAATTAAAACATTCGTTTCGTGTGCGGCGGAGCCGGGGTATCCCGCCCCCATCGCAACCCGATTATATCCGATTCCCGGAGCAGTGTCAACATCCCTTTCACGGACAATCCTGACGTGCCGTGGCAGCCTGCAAAAAATCACTTGCATTCCGTTTGGGAATGAAGTACACTGTATGCAGTGGGGCGGTTGTGGCTCCATGAGTTCCAGACAGGAGGATTTGACAATGGCATTTGTTATCAATGACGGTTGTGTGAAGTGCGGTGCTTGCGCAGGCGAGTGCCCCGTAGGAGCAATCACCGAGGGTGAAGACAAGTATGAGATCGATGCTGATGCTTGCCTTGGCTGCGGCACCTGTGCTGCTACCTGCCCTACCGGTTCCATTACCGAGGAGTAATAAAAAACCGACCGAGCACAAAGGGAACTGCCAAAAGCAGTTCCCTTTTTTCATTTCTGCAAATCATTTTCCGTAGTCCGGATCAATTGCCGCCGTGTCCGCTCTCCAGGTTGGCGAACTTCGTCTGCTCTCCGATCCATGCGAGTTTGACCGTTCCGGTGGAACCGTTACGCTGCTTGCCGATGATAACCTCGGTGATGCCGGGCTCTTTACATTTTTCCTTCGTGTAGTACTCGTCACGATAGAGGAACATTACAACGTCGGCATCCTGCTCGATGGCGCCGGATTCACGCAGGTCGGAGAGCACGGGACGCTTGTCCTCACGGGTGTCCGGCTGACGGGAAAGCTGCGACAGCGCGATGACCGGGCAGTTCAGCTCACGGGCCAGGGCCTTCAGCGAACGGCTGATCTCCGAGACCTCGTTCTGGCGGGATTCATTCTTCTTACCGCCTTTTGATTCCATCAACTGCAGGTAGTCGATCATAACCAGCTGGATCTGGTGTTCCAGCTGAAGCTTTCTGCACTTTGAACGTACCTCCTGCACCGAGACCGCCGGGGTGTCAAAGATGTACAGCGGCGACTCGCCGACGCGGCGGGCAGCCATCATCATATCCTCCCACTCGTGGTCCTCCAGCTTACCGGTACGGATCTTCTGAAGGTTCACGCCCGAGTCCAGGGAAAGAATACGGTTGACCAGCTGCACCTTGCTCATCTCAAGGCTGAAGATCGCAGTGGGAACGTGCTTGCGGACAGCGATATTTTCCGCAAGGTTCAACGCGAATGCGGTCTTACCCATGGACGGACGCGCTGCGATCAGAACAAGATCCGAGGGCTGCAGTCCGGCCGTGCGGTAGTCAAGGTCGAAAAATCCGGTGGGTATACCGGTGGTCTGTCCTCCGCTCTTCGCGGCCTTCTCGATCATGTTGAGCGCGTCCACGACGATGCTGCTGATCGGGCTTGCCTCGGAAGCCTGTCCCTCCTGGAACAGCTGGAACATCTTCGCCTCGGCGCGGTTAAAGACCTCCTCCACCGGCTCTTCATCCTTGTAGCAGTCGCCGGCAAGGGTGTCGCTTAAGCGGATGAATTTGCGGAGGCGGGATTTGTCGCGAACAATGCCCGCATAGTCCGCGGTGTTGGCGGATGTGGGCACCCCGTTCATCAGCTCGAGGATATATTCCGTCGAGCACTGCGCCTCCGGCACGTGGCGCGCACGAATGCGCTCCTGCACGGTCACCTCGTCGGTCTCCAGACCCTGCTGGTTCATCTCGACGAGAACATCAAAGTATATGCCGAGCGTGGTATCGTAAAAATCTTCCCCGGTGATCATCCCCGTGACGACTCCGATCGCTTCCTTGTCCAACAGCATGGATCCGATAACCGACCGTTCCGCCTCGAGGTTGTGGGGCATACCCTTCCGGCTGACTGTTTCATCCATATCTTCTTCTCCTAGCGAACGCCCTCAACCTTAACCTCAAGCTCCGCACTCACCTGGGGATGAAGACGGATGGCTGCATGCACGATTCCCTCGTTTTTGATAGCGATCGGCAGGGTGATCTTCTTCTTATCGATCTCCATGCCGAGCTGATCCTTGATCGCCTCGCTGATCTCCTTCACGGAAACCGAGCCGAACACTCTTCCGTTCTCTCCGATCTTGATGGGAACGGTGACCGACTTGCCCTCAAACTGCGCCGCGAGCGCCTGTGCCGCCTCCAGCACCTCCTGCTCATGCTTCGCCTCCGCCGCCTTCTGCAGCTTCAGATCGTTGAGGTTCTTCGGCGTAGCCTCCACCCCGAGTTTCTTGGGGAACAGGAAATTTCTCGCGTAGCCGTCACTGGCCTTCACGACCTGTCCCTTCTTGCCCAATGCCTTTACATCCTGTAACAGTATGACATCCATCTATGTATTCCTCCCTGCTTTCCTTTCCTTCTGTCTCTGTTCGACCAACCGGCTCTCACCGAAGGCTATGCATCACTTCAGTTCCCCGCCCTGCAGCATCCCGCGCAGCACGTCCTTGACCTGCTGCTTCGCCTCCGCGATGGTGACGCCGGAGAGCTGTGCACCGGCCACCGTCATGTGACCGCCGCCGCCGAATTTCTCCATCACGACCTGAACGTTCAGCTCGTCGATGGAACGGGCGCTGATATACACCTGATTCTGGAACATCGTGAACACAAACGACGCCTTCACGCCGTCGATCTCCATCAGTTCGTTCGCCACCTGCGCGCCCAGCACGTTGGGCGACTCCAGCCCTTCGCCGGAGCATTCGGCAAATGCATAATCGTTTAAGTACATCTCCATCCCGGCGATGGCCTTCGCCCTCGCCATGTACTCCTTCTTGTCGGTGCGGAACGCCTTGCGGATCCGGGTAACCTCCGCACCGTTTCTCCGAAGGTACGCCGCCGCCTCGAAGGTGCGCACGCCGGTCTTCGTTAAGAAGTTGTTGGTATCGATCATGATACCCGCGTACATGGCTTCCGCCTCGATGGGACGAAGCTTCAGTCCCTCGCCGATGTACTGGAGGATCTCCGCCACAAGCTCACACGCCGAGGACGCATAAGGCTCCACGTAGGACAGCGCGGCGTCGTCCACCGAGTCCGTGGTCTTGCGGTGGTGGTCCAAAACAATGACCTGTTTGATCCTGTCGTACAGCTCCGGGCACTCCGTGTAGCTGGGACGGTTCACGTCGACGATAACCAGAAGGTCATCCTCCTTCGCCAGCTCCCTCGCGCGGAAACCGCTGATAAACATCGTGGATTCGTACTCCGGATTGTTCAGGAAATTGCTTACCGTCGGACGCACCGCGTTGCCGACTTCATTCAGCACGATATACGCGTTCTTGTTGCAGTGCTTGACAATGCGGTACACGCCGATTGCCGCGCCGATGGCGTCCACATCGGGGTTCGTGTGGCCCATGATGAAGACATTTTCCTTCGACTCCACGAGCTCCTTGAGAGCGTGGGCCTTAACGCGGGCACGCACTCTTGTATTCTTCTCGATGGACTCGCTCTTACCGCCGAAGTAGGTGATCATCTCGCCGTCGCGGACCACCGCCTGGTCGCCGCCTCGTCCGAGGGCAAGGTCCATGGCCGCGCGGGCGCTCTCGTATCCCTCCTCGTAGCTCTTGGCGTTGACGCCCAGACCGATACTGATGGTCAGGCCGACCTCACCCGGACCGCCGATATTGACGGAGCGGACATCGTACAGGATCGAGAATTTATCCTCCTGAAGCCAGGACAGATGCCGATTCTGGAAGATGAAGAAATATTTGTCCTTCTCAAGCTTGCGGATGACGGCGTCGATGCCGTGCATGTAGGTGGTGATCTTCCGGTCGATGAGAGCCGTTAGAAGCGACCGCTTCACTTCCTCGTAGCTGTCCAGCACCTCGTCGTAGTTATCGATGTACAGAAGGCCGAACACCAGCCGGCTGTCGTAGTTTTCCTGCCGAAGCGCCGTCAGCTCGGTCTCATCGTACAGAAATGCGGATACCGTTCTCGACAGCTTGACCCCCGCACCGCGGGAAATCCGCTTCAGCTGCGCGTCGAACTCCGGCGTCTCCTGGGATCGCATCACGATCTTATACATTTTCCCGTTGATCCGCGTGCGGTACGTCCGCTCCTCGGACTCGTGCTTGGGAAGCGTGTACGCTTTCACCTCCGGGAGCAGGTCACGGAAGTTCATTCCGATGCCCTTCTTTCCGCACACGATGGAAAATGTCTTGTTGCACCACAGAACCTCGCTCTCACCGTCAAGCACGGCGTAGGGGATGTCCATCTCCGTCAGGAGCTTGCTCTCCACGTCGTCGTAGCCGGCGGAAAATGCGATGTAATCCCGCAGGATACGCTTTCTCCGGACCAAAAGCATCAGCAGTGCCGCAATGAAATACAGCACCGTTGCAGTGATCCCGATCGTCGCAGCCTTCCGGCTCACAAACAAAAGCGCCACATCCGCGATCAGCCACCAGCCGGTGAGGATCAACGGCCACAGCAAATATGTGATCAATTTTCCGCTTGCACTCTTTTTCATAGTAGTCCTTTCGACTTTGTTTCCGTCAAGGCCTTTCCCGCCGGAGTCCCGATGTCTCCGGCCGTGTCCCCCGAACGCGCCGCGGCGCATCCGCCTATTCAGAGTTATAGTACCACAAAAACGCCGCAATAGCAAATAAAAGAAACCGACACGAACGCGTTTCCGCATCCGGGCCGGTCTCCGTAGTTCTTTGTGATTGTACCGCAGATTACTCTACCGTGTAAGGCAGAAGTGCAATGTGGCGTGCTCTCTTCACGGAAGTGGTGAGAAGACGCTGATGCTTTGCGCAGGTACCGGTGATTCTTCTGGGAAGAATCTTTCCTCTCTCGGAGATGAATCTCGAGAGGGACTTTACATCTCTGTATACGGTGAACTCATCGTAAGGCTCCGTGCAGAAAGCGCAAACCTTCTTCTTTCTGCGGATGGGTCTCTTTCTCAGAGCTTCGCTGCGCTCGCCCTTGTCGGATTTATTAAAAGCCATGGTGTTACCTCCTGTTCGATTACGTCGGGCTGATCCCGACAGACTTGTCAGACCTTCCGGCCCGACTTAGGAAACCGCTTCTGCGGTCCTCTTATCAGATAAACGGCAAATCTTCCTCGATGCCGTCCTTGATGTCAACAAAACCGTTGCCTGCGCTCGCTGCATCCGGCTTCGGCTGGGACGAGGAACCGCCCGCCGACGCACCAGCTGCGTTCTTGCTCTCCGCAAACTCCTGATCGTCAACGATCACCTGCCAGGAATAGACCTTCTGTCCATCCTTGTTGGTGTAATTATCCTGCTGCATACGTCCGCTGATCAGGATCTTGGTGCCCTGGCGGAAATATTTGTCAGCAAATTCTGCGCTCTTACCGAACGCCGTGCAGTTAAAGAAATCTGCTTCCGGCTCACCCTCTCTGCGGAATCTGCGATCCACAGCAAGCGAGTAACGACAGATCTGTGTCGAACCGGAACTTCTCATCTCGGGGTCTCTGGTGAGACGGCCCATCAAAATTATCTTGTTCATTAAGGATTTCCTCCTTACTCCTCTTCACGACTAACGCAAAGATACCGAAGAACGTTGTCCATAATACGAACGCGATGCTCGATCTCGGCCGGAGCCGTGGTCTCTGCTTCGAATTGAATGAAGTAGTAGAAACCCTCGTTCATCTTCTGGATTTCATACGCCAGACGCTTCTTGCCGCCGTCGATCACTTCCGTAACGACGCCGCCGAATCTCTCAATGAGAGCCTTCGCCTTGCCAAGAACTTCTTCTCTGGCTTCGTCTTCGATTCTCGCATTCACAACTAACGCTAATTCGTACTTCTTCATAGTTGCGTGCACCTCCTTTTGGTCTCTGGCCCTTGCACGAGGCAAGAGCAAGGAAAAACGTGTAACATATCACGGATTTGCATTGTATCATAGCTCTCCGCGAATTGCAAGCGCTATTTTGCACAAATTCCGGGGTATAAATTTGGCGGGGACGGAATTGTCCTGCTTTCTGTTCAGCCGCCGGGGACGGAATGTCCCACTCGGGGAACAAAACGGCGGAAGTGAGACGAATTGTCTCGCGAGCGAGCTTCGAATCGCTCGCTCCGACAATTGTTCACTCCCGCCCTGAGTTTTTATATTCCGTGGGACATTCCGCCCCCGCCTTGTTTCCAGCACCGGGACAATTCCGTCCCCGCCAAGTTTCCGAAACCGTGGGGCTTTCCGCTCCCGCAGGCTTGGGTTCGGCAGGATGATTCCCTGCCGAAGTACCGGATTCCGCGATGCTTCAGGCTTGTGTATCCCGCGAATCTGCCTCAGCTGTGCCCGGCCGGGTATCCTGCTGCGGATCCACTGTGGCAAGGTCCGCTTCCGAAAGGACTTCCTCCGTCCGCTTCACCGCAAGGTCCGCGGGCTTGAGGGTCACGCCGTCCCGGGTGAGCTGGCGCAGATTTTTCTCCGCAAGTTTTCTTGGTATCATGATCATGCGGTCGCATTTTTTACACTGCAGCCGGAAATCCATCCCGACGCGGAGCACGAGCCACTCGTTGCCCCCGCAGGGATGTCCCTTCTTCATTCGCAACACGTCGCCGAGTCGTATATCCATTGTAATTACCGTTCCTTATCGTAAATGCAGATGGAAAACACCGCTTGTTTCCTCTTAACAAATGCCGGAAGCCGTACCCGCTCCCGCGTGGTAATCTTACCACAGATCCGGCTTGCTGTGCAAGCCCGCATTGACAAACCCGTGCTGTTCGATTACAATTGTGGAGTCAGTTGAAAAGCCGGTTTTCAGACCCCGTCCCGACGGCCGGGAAACGCCGGCTGCGCAAGCTGCGAAACCAAGACAAAACGCAAGATGACAGAAGGACAAAAGCCATGATTCGGACATTTTTCGTATTGTTATATATTTGTTTCGGCTCGCTCATCACGCTGCCGATGTGCATTTTCCTTTTGATCCTGCGGCTGATCTCGAAGAAAGCCGCATCGAAGATCGGACAGCCCTTCGCGTATGCGATGGCGTTTCTCCCGATTTTCGTGATCTCCGGCGGAAAGCTCAAGGTGGAGGGAAAGGAAAATATCCCGAAGGACACCGCGGTGCTCTTCGCGGGCAACCACCGCAGCATGTACGACATTCTCGCTGCGTATATGGCGATCCCGAAGCTTCACAGCACCGGTTTCATCTCGAAATATGAGATCCGTCACGTTCCGTTCTTAAGCTGGTGGATGCGTATCCTCAACTGCAAGTTCTTAAACCGCAAGGATCCGAAAGAGGGTCTTAAGACCATTCAGTCCGCCATCGCGGATGTCAAGGAAGGCTTCTCCATGTTCATCATGCCGGAGGGCACGAGAAACCGCGACGAGGGCGTGATGCCCTTCAAGGCCGGCAGTCTCAAGATTTCCGAGCGCACCGGCTGCCCTGTGGTCCCGGTGGCCATGATCGGCACCGACGATCTTTTGGAAAAGCACTATCCGAAGATCCGCGCTTCCCGCGTCACCGTCATCATCGGCGAGCCGATTCCGACGGAGGGCCTGTCCCGCGAGGAGAAGGTCGAACTTCCGAACGTCGTCCGCGCGCGCATTGTGGAAATGCTGGCGGCACACGGTGTGGAATGCCCGGAGCCGAAAGCGGAAAGCTGATACCGAAAAGCCCCCGGAACGAAACGGAAGGCTGATACAGGGGAGCTCCGGAGCGGGCGCAGACGGCTGCCCCGGAAAGAAACTTCCGACGGGGACACAATTCCGTTGATTTCCCCTTTCTTCCGTGATACAATGGTCACGCTGTGTGGGCAAGACATCACAATCCCGCCGTAGAAAGTGCGGCAGCAAATATACAGAAAGCAGGTACCGAAATGATTCCTACGATTTACCTTCCTCTACTGTCACTGAAGTGGCTGTGGATTACTCTGGCGATCATCGCCGCTGTTATCATTATTCTGTTCATCGTTCTCTCCATCGTCGGCCGCAAGCTGCAGGCGAAGAACGACGCCGCCATGGCGGAGATGAAAGCCGCTGCCAAGCCCGCTTCCATGCTGGTCATCGACAAGAAACGCCTGCCGATGAAGGACGCCGGTTTCCCTGCCATCGTTTTGGAGCAGACTCCGAAGTACGCCCGCCGTGCGAAGGTGCCGGTAGTCAAGGCGAAGATCGGTCCGCAGATCCTTTCGCTGATGTGCGATGAGAAGATCTTCGATCTGATCCCCGTCAAGAAGGAATGCAAGGCCATGATCAGCGGCATCTACATCATGGAAGTACGCGGTCTCCGCGGTAATCTCCAGAAGGATGAGGCTCCGAAGAAGCGCGGTCTTCTCGCAAGACTTCGCGGCAAGTGATCCGAAACGCCGAACAAAAACAAACAGGAAACGCAAATCGCCGGCTCCAAACGGAACCGGCGGTTTTTTTATTCTTCTGCACTTGTCTCGATCAGCAGTTCATTTTCCGAAACGGGAACGTCGGAAATCCGGATCTCGTAGTTTAAGCGGATCCGCACTCCCGTCTCATCGGCCTCGGCCTCCACGGCGATCCCGTAAAAGTCGAGCTGTAAAACACCGTAGGGCGTAGCGTAGTTGCACTGGTTCAGCTCTCCCGGCACGATGATCATTTTGGACTGGATCGCGCCCGTCCGCTGAATCTCCGCGGTGTTGCCGCGGATGACGATGCGGTGGCGCGTGATCAGCTGCGGCGTCTCCTCGTCAACGCCCTCGTAGAAGATGTAGATGTCGCCGTCCTTGCAGTAGTACGACCCGCGGACCAGCGACTCGGTCACATCCTCGGTGTCCGAGCGGGCAATCCCGGTTATCTTCAAAAGAACATCCATGGCGTCACCGCTGCATCGCCAGCTCGATCAGCTTCGTGATCAACGGCGTCTTCTCGATCCCCTTGGCGCCCCAAAGCATCGGATACATGCTGATGGAGGTAAATCCGGGCATCGTGTTGATCTCATTGAAGACCACCTCGTTGGTGCCGTTCTCGAGGAAGAAGTCCACGCGGGCGAGTCCGAAGCCGTCCAGCGCACGGAAAATGCTTCGCGCGCACTCCCGGAACTCGTCCTCCTTGCCCTCGGGAAGCTCCGGAGAGATGTCCGTGCGGGAGTCCGCGTTGTTGTATTTCGCGTCATAGCTGTAGAACTCGTCTGCGGCAAGGATTTCGCCGACGCCGCTGGCGTCCACCGTCACGCCGTCGCCCAGCACGGCGCACTCGATCTCGCGGCCCACAATGGTCTCCTCAACGAGGATCTTGCGGTCGTGATAGGATGCCTCCTTGAGCGCGTACACAAGCTCCGTGCGGTTGTGGGCCTTGTTGACGCCCTTCGAGGAACCGGCGTTGGAGGGCTTGACGAACACCGGATACGGAAGTTGATCCTCCACCCGGGCTACGCACGCGTCCATATCCGCCAGCTCGTGGCCGAACACCGCAACATATTTCGCCTGGCGGATGCGGAGGGTATCCACCACGATCTTCGTGTAAAGCTTATCCATGGAAACCGCGGAGCACAGCACGCCGCAGCCCACGTACGGGATCCCCGCAAGCGTGAACAGACCCTGGACCGTTCCGTCCTCGCCGTACAGGCCGTGAAGCACCGGGAAGATAACATCCACCGGCTTGAAGGTGACCTTGTCCCCGTCCACGATAAGAACGCCCTTGCGGCTCCGGTCCGGCGAGATGATCGCCGTGGTCTTTCCGTTCTTCCAGCTTCCGTTCTCCACTTCCTTTAAGGAATCCACGGCAAGCCAGCGTCCGTCCTTCGTGATCCCGATCAGGATCGCATCGTACCGCTCCGTATCCAAATTCCGGATGACCGTCGCGCCGGATACACAGGATACGTCGTGCTCCGATGACTGTCCGCCGAAAAGAATTGCAACTGTCTTCTTCATTCTATCCTCCGATTCCGCCCGGTCACGGATCCCGCCGTTCCCAGACTCTCTCCTCGCGGAGGTTCAGCTCCGCGTATCACGCGTATTATACCACAGAATCCCGAGTATGCAAAAGGAAAACATCGAATAATCCATCTTTCCTGTGTTTCCTTGCCTTGCATTTTCCGCTTCATCAACTTATACTGTAGGAAACACAACGTCCTGTTTTCCAAGCGGATTTTCCGTTAGACACAGTCCGGCCGGACCCGTCCCCCGGACAGGAAGGAGTTCACGATGAAATCCACTACCGAATATGCTTATGCGAAGATCAATCTTGCGCTTGACGTCACCGGCGTCCGCGAGAACGGCTACCACGACGTAAGGATGATCATGCAGTCCGTCAACCTTCACGACACCCTGAAACTTTATAAGACGGAAAATGAGGGCATCACCCTTTCGGTCGGTACGGCTCCGCTGCCCGCCGGCCCCGGAAACCTGGTGTATGACGCTGCCGCTCTTCTGTTTGAGAAGTATTCCATCCAAGGCGGCGTGCGCATTGAACTTGACAAGACAATTCCCATGTCCGCAGGCCTTGCCGGCGGAAGCTCCGACGCAGCGGCGACGCTCCGGGGCGTAAACCGCCTCTTCGAGCTCGGTCTTTCCGACGATGAGCTTCGCCAACTCGGTGTGACCCTCGGCGCGGACATCCCCTACTGCATCTCCGGCGGAACCGCCATCGCCGAAGGGATCGGCGAGATCATCACCCCGATCCCCGCGATACCGAACTGCTGGCTTCTTCTGGTGAAGCCCCCGGCAGGCGTCTCCACGGGATTTGTGTACAAAAACCTGGATATGGACCACCTCGAGCACCCCGATGTGGACGGCATGATCGAAGCCATCCGCCGCGGCAGCTACGTCGGCATGGTTTCCAAGCTCGGCAACGTTTTGGAGACCGTCACCCTGGCCCACTGTCCGGAAATCGCGATCATCAAATCGCAGATGCAGTCCTTAGGCGCCGACGGCGTCATGATGAGCGGCTCCGGCCCCACGGTCTACGGTATCTTCCCCACGAGGGATGCGGCGGCCTTCGCCTACACCCACTTCCGGGTGGGCCCTTACGGCAGCGAGACCTATCTGGTGCAGCCGGTGCAGCCGTAGCTTACTTTTACAACAAATCGCGCAATGATCGGAGAAACATTTTATGAAAACTTGGCCAGGTTGGGAACACGGTATCAACTTCGGAGGCTGGCTCTCGCAGTGCGAGCACACCATAAGCCACTACGACTCATTCATCCAGCCCGAGGATTTTCAAAAAGTGAAGGAATGGGGATTGGACCACGTCCGCATTCCGGTAGACTATGACCTCATTATGGACGAGGGCGGCATTTTCCGCGAGAACGGCTTCCGCTACCTCGATTTTGCGATCGGCGAGTGCCGCCGAAACGGCCTCAACATGATCTTGGACCTGCACCGCACCATCGGCTTCTCCTTTGACCCCGCGGTACACGAGAACGGGTTCTTTGAGAACGAGCAGCTGCAGGAATTCTTCTACCGCATCTGGGAGACCTTCGCGGAGCGCTACGGCGAGTTCGACGACTGCCTTGCCTTCGAGCTTCTGAACGAGGTCACGGATCAGGCATACTGCGACGCCTGGAACCGCATCTCCCAGACCTGTATCGCCCGCATCCGCAGGATCGCCCCGACCATCACGATCCTGATCGGCGGCTACTGGAACAACAGCGTGGAGGCCGTCCGCGACATCGCACCGCCCGCGGATGCTCACATCGTGTACAACTTCCACTGCTATGAACCGCTTTTGTTCACCCATCAGGGTGCGTACTGGATCTCCTCCATGGACCACGACTTCCGCTGCCCGTTCAAGCAGACCTACGCGGAGTACGCGAAGGGGAGCGTGGCACAGTTAGGGGCTGCATTTTCCGCATCCTTTGACCGCTTCGACCCGGACGCCGTCCCGGATGAAACCTACTTTGAGACGCTGTTCGCCGACGCCATCGCCGTGGCGGAGGAGCGGAACGTGCCGCTTTACTGCGGCGAGTACGGCGTCATCAACTTGGTGGACCCTGAGGAGACGCTTCTCTGGTACGAGGCCTTTCACAAGGCCATGAAGCGCCACGGCATCGGCTCCGCCGCATGGTCCTACCGCAAGATGGACTTCGGCATCGACGACGCCTTCATGGACGGGGCGCGGGACCGTCTGCTTGCGCTGATCCGGCACGAGTAGGCGAGACAATTCCGAATGAGACAACACAAAAACAGGGAGCGCTGACCATGCCGGCCGGCGCTCCCTTCTGTTTTCCTGATTTATCGTTTTGATCAGACGATGGTCCAGATGATGGTCACCGTGTCCGCAACCTCGATATCGTCGGGCTCGATGTTCATATCGTAGGAGCCGCCTGCGTACTCTGCTTTGGCCGCATAGGCTCTCACCATCATATCGTTCATCGGGCGCACCTCGAAGTCAAGGGACACCATGGAGTAATCGATGTGCCGGATCTCCCCGAGCTTCACCCCGGAGGCTCCCGCAAGCACCGTGGCCTTCGTTCTGGCATCCGCAACTGCGGCGGCGATCAGGGCATTTTTCGACGCCTCGGGATCCTTCACCGTGTAACTCAGGCGGAACTCGGGATTGACCTCCGCGTGGGCGAGGGCGTACAGAATCCTTCCGAGGCGGTCATTGTCCGTCGGAAAATCCACCTTCATCACGTGGCGGAATTCATACCCCACAAAGCGCTCCTTCCACTCGTGATTTTTCGTCTGATAGCTCTCCGAGCGGCTCTGTACGCTGAAGTTTAAGGTCTTCAGATCCTCCCTTGCGAAGTCCTGTCCCGCAAGTACTCCCGCAAGACTCTCCGTGTCCTCCGAGGAGTGCTTAAGGGACTCCGCATAGTCCTTGTAGCATCCCGTGAGGGTGATGGTGATGCGTGTGACATCCGGCTTAAGCCGAAGCATTCCCTTGCCGGTCACCCGAATGGTTGACGGTCTTTCCATAGTCCCCTCCCTTACTTGAGATCACTGTAATAATTCTCCATCGTGACAAGCATTACATCCAGCGCATTATCGCCGTCGTGCACGATCGCGCGGTCGCGGGAACCGCCGTCCTTCTCGAAGGAACAGTCGACAATACCGTATGTCACCTCCTCATCGTCATTCAGATAGACGAGCAGGAAATTTTTCCTGTCGGGATAGGTGACGGTGATATAGTATACCCGCTGCGTGCTTTGGTAGTTGTTCTTGTCCTCCGGCCAGAAATCGACATAGAAGCGATCGCCCGATTCCTTGTCATAGAAAATGACATAGGCGTTGGACTCCACTTCATCCGCTTCCTTGTCTCCGAGTCCTTCGAATTCCACGTCCTTGTCCTTAAGGTAGGCTGCAACGTCCTCCCAGGACATGACGCCCAGGGCGTCGACAAGATCACGGAAAATCTCCCCGTACCGCTCGGAACGGTGGTATGCCCATCCGTCCTGGCTGCCGATCTCACCCTCCGGGTACCTCGGTTTCATCTCGTAATCGCCGTAGGCTCCCACCATGTCCGCAACAAACCGGTCCGGATAAAACTCGATCCCGTATCCGACACAAATCTCTCCCGCTGCATATGCGGCAAGATATCCGGTGTTGAACCAGACCTCCAATCCCTCGTCGGCTGCCACCCAGCCGAACTCGTTGTTCGCGATTCCCTCGCGGACCTTTGTCTGCCAGTCGGAGTTGAAGCCGTACTCCTCGGCAAGAGGTGTAAGGAGTTTAACAATATCCTCCGTGAAGGCCTTCATATCCGTGATGAGATCCGTGATATCCAGCAGCTCTCCGGAGTCTGTGTCGTAATTATATCCCCTGCGGGACCAAGTGCCGTGTGCTCCGCCGAGATACATGTCGGTGGTTCTGGTGTAAGCAAACACCTTCGAATCGTTCCGGTACATCGTGATCTCACTGGTCATCCACCACTGCGTGCTGAAGGTCTCCGTCATCTCCTCGAAGGTCTCCGCTACGGACTTGCGGACCTTGTCGTTGTTTTTGTAGGTCTCCAGATTTTCCGCACGGATGGCCGCCGCAAGTTTGTCAAGGCCTCCCTCCGTGAGGTACAGATAATCAAGGCCGCAGCGAAACGCGGGACCTTCTCCGGTGTACTTCTCCGAATAGCGTTCGCACCCGCTGCCTCTGGCGATGACATACGGAGGTCCCTCCACCACGTCCGGCACCGGCATGGTCTGCGCGTGCGTCGGTGTGTTTGTCGGTGTGGGCTCCTGCGTGGGTGTCGGCTCATCCGTGGGTGTCGGCTCCTGTGTCGGCGTCGGCTCGTCGGTGGGTACCGGTGTCGGCTCATCCGTCGGAGCCGGCGTTACCTCTCCGGTGGGTTCCCCCGTAGGCTCCGTCGTCGGCGTAACCTCATCCCCTGCCTTGGGCGTCACCGTCGTCCTTCCCTCCCGGTCCTCGGTGTCCCCGTCCTTTCCCTCGCAGGCGGTCAGGCAAAGGACCAGCACAAGACTCAATACAATGCTAAGCAACCGTATCTTCATCGTTCTTCCCCGATGTATCTTTCGATACACCTCTCCTTTTTCCTCTGTATACGAACTGTATTTCGTATCATAGAACAATTATTGTTCCGTGTCAACTTCCGCAGCATGGCCGTCAGTTTCCGCAGCATGGTTGTCAGCTTCCCCGGTGCGGTCGCGCCACAGCATGTAGCGCCATTTTGCGATGGCGGTCCCGATGATGATCACGTACCCGATCCAGCTGTACACATCCGGCAGCTGGGAGAGGAAAATCCACCCGAGGATCGCCGCGAAGATGACCTGGGAGTAGTCGAACACGGAAATCTCCTTGGCTGCCGCCTTCGTGTACGCCTTCGTGATGCACAGCTGGCCTCCGCTGGCGGAGAGGCCTGTCAACAGCAGGAACAGGAGCTGCTGCCCGCTCATGGGGTGGTAGTCAAAGATCAGTGCAGGTGCCGTCACCAGACAGGAGAACAGCGAGAACCACAGTACGATCACCGGACCGCGCTCCCCGCGCTTTCCGAGGTACCGGATGAAGGTGTACCCAAGCCCCGCCGCCAGTCCTCCGGCAACGCCCACAAGCCCGTGCAGGGATGTGACTCCCGCGGTGGGCTTTACGACAAATGCGGCGCCCACCAGGGCAAGCACCACCGAAAGCCACTCCACGGCGTTGGCCTTCTCTTTTAAGATGATGTACGACACCGCAATGGCAAAAAACGGCGAGAGCTTGTTGAGCATGCTCGCGTCCGCGATGTTCAGATGATCCGCCGCGTAGAAATTGCAGAGGATCCCGCAGGTTCCGAAGAAGCTGCGGGCCAAAAGTCCCGGGACGCTTCCCTTCTGAATGCGGAACCCCTGGTTGCTCCGAAGAAGCAGCACAAAAGCCACGAACACCGCGACGACATTGCGGAAGAACGCTTTCTGGATGGTGGGAAGGTCCCCTGATTTGCGGACAAAAAACGTCATCAGGGCAAAGCAGAAACCTGCCCCGATGATGAAGAGGATCCCTTGTTTTTTGTTTCTGTCCATATCAGGCTTTCCCCTGCTTTCCCACGACTGCATCGTAGAGATCCAGGCCGAAGCTGGTGAGCTCCGGCTCGCTCCGGATCATGTGGAACGTCCTCGTGCCGTCCGCCAGACGCTCCGCGGAGAAGAATTCCACCGGCGAATCCGGCGCGTCCTTCGTCTCCTCATAGACGCGCTTCGCAAAGGACAGGAGATGCGTGACCGTGAGGATCCGTACCCCCGCCTCCGACAGGGCGCGGATGATATCGTACGCTATGACCGAACCGTCCTTCTCCGTGGTGGTCGCAAAGGACTCGTTGAGGATCACCAGCGACCCGTCGCCGATGTGCTCCACGATCCCGTTCATGCGCTGCAGCTCCTCGTCGAGACGCCCGCTGTTCATGGCACTGTCCTCGCGCCTCGTAAAATGCACGAAGATCCGCGGGAAAATCCCGCTCTCAAACGCCTTCGCCGCCACCGGCAGACCGGACTGCAGCATCAGCTGGGCAAGGGAGACGCTGCGGAGGAAGGTGGATTTTCCGCCCTGGTTCGCGCCGGTGACGATCAGTACGTCCTTGCCGCGCAGCTCGCAGGTATTGCCGATGACATCCACGCGCTGCGCCAGCGCCATGGACAGTTCCTTGAGGTCCGTGAATGAAAGATCTCTCCGGTCACATACCTTCGGGAAGCACCATCCCAGTTTGAGCCGGTCCATGTGCTCCGTCAGCTGGACCGTGCCGAGGTAAAACGCCGACTGCAGGCGCAGCTGGTCAAAGAACGTCTGGAAGCCGTCCATCCATCCCTTCTGACGCTTCATGAGGTAGCTCACAACGGCGAGATGAAGCTTCTGCGTATCCTCCCGAAGTCTCCCGTCCTCCGTGGTGGAAACGCCGTCCTTCGTCATGGCCCTCATAAACTTCCGAAGCTTGTCTCCCGCGCTGCCGGGCCGGATGTATTTTACGTCCTCCGATCCGACGGCGAGAAGCTTTACCGAGCTGAACTTGAGACCGTCCTCCAGGCCGCATTCAAACACGATCCGCGGCTTCACCACGGTGTTCTGCACCTCTTCTTTTTTGGTGTCGAGCCCTGCCATGTAGAAGGATGTGTCCTCCAAAACCTTGCGGACGTCCTTTTCCAATTCCTCGGAAAATGCTTCGAAGAACTCCTTCCGGAACGCCTGAAGCCCACGGGAAGTAAGATTTTCCTGCTTTTTCAAAAGGGCGCGGATCTCGGAGAGCGAATCCGTGAAGAGCCGAAGCACACGGATCTCCGTCGTGAGACGCATCACGGGATTTCCCTGCCGGATGCGGTCACGGACGCCTCTGCCGAGCTCGTTCCACTTTGTGACCGTCTCCGTGCTTATGCGGTACAGCTCGCGGGCGAATTTCGGCGCTGCCAGAAAGTCCTTCGCAACCTCCTGCCGGAACGCGATCTCCTCCGCGGTCAACAGCGGCATCATCATCACGTTTCGGAAGGTTTCCGAGACAAAAAGGTCAGCCGCCTCCACCTGCTTGAGTTCCCCGTTTTCGTAGGTGAGCTCCTTCGATGCAGCGGAGAACAGGACCGGCAGGCCCAGGTCCTGAATGATGCTTTTGGTATCGTAGTAGGGCTCCTTTTCCGCCCTCTCACGGTTTTCATACAACAGGCAGACTTTCATAAGCGCTCCTTCAGCTGCTCATACGTCAGCCGGTATTTGTTCACCTGGTTCGCGGCACAGGCGGTATCCTCCGCGCTGCCCCTGCGGATTTCAAAGGTCTGGACGCCGTGCTCATCCAGCATGGCGCGAAGGCTCACAATGCCCTCCGACTCATCCGCAAGCTCCGTGAGGTGCGTCACGTAGATGCCCTTGCAGCCAAGGGAAAGGAAATGGGCAAGGACCCGCTTTCCCATGATCTGCGCATCGTAATTCGCGGCGGTGGTAAACAGCTCGTTGATGACCACGAAGGACCCTTTCCGCCAGTCCTCCATCATCGGCTGAAGCCGCACCAGTTCCTCCATGAGCTTTCCCCGGCCGGTCTCCACGCTCTCCTCCACCGAAAAATGTGTCTGGATCCCGGCGAAGAAGGGCACATTGGCGGACTTCGCAGGCACATCGAGGCCCATCATGGCAAAGAACACCAGCTGCCCGAGGCTTCTGGCAAATGTCGTCTTGCCGCCCTGGTTCGGGCCGGTGAGCACAAAGAACCGCTCCCCTTCGCCATAGTAAAAATCGTTGGAGATCACGGGGCGCCCCTCCGGGTACGACATAAGGGCGAGGGCCACATCGTACAGCCCCCTCGCTTCCATGAGCTTCCCCTCATCCGCCGTGGGCGTTGCGAAGGCAAAGCCTGCCCGCTCCATCTCCAGCCGGAAGCCGCGGAAGGCAAGGTAGAACGGGATCTCCCGCTCAAACCGCGCCAGCACGGGGCGCTCGTATTCCGTCTCATGGTCCGCTGCCGCCTGAAGCGCGCGGAAGAACTCCGGTTTCTTGCTTTTCAACATCTCAAGACACGCGGCCTCAAGCTCCGTGAGGGTCGGATCCGTCACAAACGGATTCGACATCCCGGCGCCTGCTCCGCCGTCAAACCGTGCCAGCCACTCCTCGTAGGAGGCTTCCCCCTCCGCAGCGGTTTGTCCGTCTACGGGCTCCACGGATACGCGGTCCTTCTCGTAGGTCACAACGAAGCGGATCCCGTGGATCTCGGAGAGAAGCTCCTCCGTCTCCTTCTTCATTTGCCGAAAACCGCCGTCCGTGAGGATCTCCGTAAGACGCTCGGAAAACTTCCTCATACCCTCCGACTCCAGTTCCACCCCCAAAAGTGCTTCGGCCAGTTCCTCGTAGGCGCTGCAGTACGCACCGGCTTCCCGGAGTTTCCAAACCGCCCTCTGCAGACGATTCGAGGTCTTCTCCTTCTCCTCCCGCATCTCCCGGACATGGGCGAGTCTCTCCATCAGCGTCAGCAGGGCCCGGTATACCGGCTCCTTGTTGACATCTGCGTTCACCCCGCGCCGGAACGCAGTCTCCTCGGGGGTTTTGGGCAGGAACATGTACAGCTTTCGGACCGCCTTCCCCCACGGCATCGTCATCTTGTCGATCACCGGAAACAGATTCAGATCCAGATAGAACGCCTCGTTCTCGATCTCCTTCGCGGCAAAATCCTGCCGGTAGAGATTCAGGACGCTGAACTCCCTCGAGGCATCCATAGCACCTAAATACTCAGGTGCCGGATCCGTAAGTTCAACCGCAGTAATCGGGGTTTCCGTTTTCTTTTCAGTCAGTTTCATTTATGCTAAACCCTTCTGCCCTGTCGCCGTTTGGGCGGCGGGTATTCATGAACAATTACCCGTATTTTACCACATCCGAAGGTTGCTGAAAACCGAAATCTCAATCCAGCTCTCCATACTGCTCCAACAGGTTATACACACCGTCCTCGGAGAGCACGCCGCGCTTCATCCCGGCAGGGAATTTGCCCTCCTCATCGGCCTCGAAATCCGCTTTCCACAAGGGATTTTCGTAATATGACTCCAACTTGTCGATTAACGACTGAAGCTCCTGCCGCAGTTTCTTTGCGGCACGCGTTGTCTTCGCTTCGATATTCTCGGCTTCCTTCATAAGAGCAGTTGCCCTGTCAAAAACGCTCTCCATCTCCCGGACTCGCAGCTCCCGAAGCGTTCCGCAGATCTCTTCCTCAACGTCGCCGAGCGCCCTGATCCGCGCGACGGTATTGCGCACTTCCCACTCGCCGAGCTGCCGCTCGTCCTCGCCGCTTCCTTCCAAACCGAGGGCGCGGCGGATGTTGTATTCAAGCCACTCGACCCACGTGTACGCAATCCCGTACAGCGTGTCGTACGCAAGAAAACCGTTGTCATATGCGCTCCGGTATCCCTCGTAAAATGCCTCCAGATTCTCCCTCCGGTACGCTCCGTTCACCATGCCGGCCCACTGCAGCGCAAGGTCGACAAACGCCCCCACCGGGTTGCCGTACGCAAGGCACTCCAAATCGATGACAAAAGGCTTTCCCCGGAACCACATCACATTTTTCGGGTCCATATCATCGTCGCAGATGCTCACAATCGAAGGAAGCGCCTCCCGAGCCTCGTTGAGCCGCTTCTGCGCATTTTCAAGCAACTTCGTATTCTCCGCTAGAAGTTCCGCCACCGGGCTTCCCGCCTCCTGCGCCATCCGCGCATATTTCGCAAAATCAATCCCGCTCAGCTCCAGCGCTTCCGGCTCCGCGGTTTTCGAGTCGATGGCGTGAATCTTTCCGAGAAGCTCTCCCGCCTTGCGGCACTGCTCTGCTGTCACCGTGTCCGGGTCGGTGATCCGGCCCTTCTGCCAGCGGAAAATGTAGAAAAACTCCCCGTCGAGCTCCTGCATTTTCCGACCCTTAATGGTCATCGCCGCCACCATGGGAATGCGGGCTTCCTCGAGCCGCTCCTCCAGCGCCTCCGCCGTCGCGTAGTTCTCCCGCGCAGCCGGGCGCTTCATGATCTCCGGGTTTAGGCACTTCACGGCGTAGGTGCCGAGTTCCGTGCGCACCTTGAACATACGGTGCATTAATCCGCCGGTCACGGGCGTGATCTCCGCCGTGACCCTGCCGAGCCCGCAGCACTTCATCAGTTTTTTTATCTTGTCGTTCATTGTTCCCTCCTCGTTCTGCTGTTACTTTTTTCTTGCTGCCCATATCCCCCACAGCACAGCTTTCGAGGCTCAGTTTACCACAAAACCTTTGGTTTTTACAGTCGGAGGAAAGAGAAACCTGCTCAACACGAAAGGGGCTGCCACCCAACCGTGACAGCCCCGCCGTTAAATCCTGTGCAATTGATTACTTGAAGTACGCAACACCGCTCTCGAAGATCAGCTGGTTCTGCTCGCCGAAGATGTTCTTGGCGACGCCTTCACCGCGGCGCTCGCTGTGCGCCATCTTGCCGAGCACACGGCCGTCCGGGGAGGTGATACCCTCGATTGCCCAGTAGGAACCATTCGGGTTGAACTGCTCCACCATGGTCGGGTTGCCGTTCTCATCGACGTACTGCGTCGCAATCTGGCCGTTGTCGTAGAGCTTCTTAAGCCACTCGTCGTTGGCGACGAAGCGTCCCTCGCCGTGGCTGGCCGGAATGCTGTACACACCGCCGAGGGTTGCCTTCTGAAGCCAAGGGCTCTTGTTGGTAACAACCTTGGTGTACACGCTCTTACTGATATGGCGGCCGATGTTGTTCATCGCAAGGGTCGGGCTGTCCGCGGTCTGCGGGCGGATCTCGCCGTAGGGCACAAGGCCGAGCTTGATGAGGGCCTGGAAACCGTTGCAGATACCGAGAGCCAGACCGTCGCGCTCCTTGAGGAGACGGTTTACCGCATCGCTGATGCGAGGGTTGCGGAATGCGGTGGCGATGAATTTGCCGGAGCCGTCGGGCTCGTCACCTGCGGAAAATCCGCCGGGGAACATCAGGATCTGTGCATCGTCGATGGCCTTCACAAAAGCTTCCACGGAATCCTGGATCGCGGACCCGGTCATGTTGCGGAACACCACCGTGTTGACCTCTGCGCCGGCGCGCTGCCATGCAAGCATCGAGTCGTACTCGCAGTTCGTGCCCGGGAATACGGGGATAAATACCTTCGGAACCGCAACTTTATTTTTCGCTACATAGATTGTCTTTGCATCGAAGAGAGGCTTCGGAACCTCCGTGGGCTCAATGGCGTCAGCCACGTTTGAGCGGGTCGGGAACACCTGCTCCAGGGTTCCGGTGTATGCCGCCAGAGCATCTGCAAGCGGAAGAACCATCGCATCGGCCTGACCGCACTCTGCCTTTTTCTCATCCTCACAGCAGCCGCTGCCCATTTTCCATACGATGTTGCCGTCGCCGGTCACCTTGCCGACTTTGCGGTAGGAAATGCCTGCTGCATCGAGCATCGCAAGTTTGTCCTCGGAGATTTCGGCTAAGATGCTGCCGTATGCCGGAGCCATGGCCTCCTCGTAGGAAACCTTGCCGCAGAGCTTGAAACCGAGACCGTTACCGAAGGCCATCTTGCTCATCGCCTCCGCGATACCGTTCTTGCCGAGGGCGTACATCGAAAGGAATGCGCCCTTGCCCGCGAGCTCGTGGATCGTATCGTACATCGCCATGGCCTTGTCGTAATCCGGAAGGTCATAAGCGTCCTTAGCCATATCAAAGACAACCACGCGGCTTCCGGCCTTCTTGAACTCGTCGGTCACAACATCCGAGAGTTTCGCGATGTCCACCGCGAAGGAAACAAGGGTCGGAGGAACGTCGATCTCGTTGAAGGAGCCGGACATGGAGTCCTTGCCGCCGATGGAAGGAAGACCGAGCTTCGTCTGCGCATCGTATGCACCGAGCAGTGCAGCCAGAGGCTCGCCCCAGCGCTTCGGGTCATTGCCGAGTCTGCGGAAGTACTCCTGGAAGGTGAAGCGGATCTTGCGGAAATCGCCGCCGGCCGCCACGATCTTCGCTACGGAGCTGATGACCGCGTATGCGGAGCCGTGGAACGGGCTCCAGGACGAGAGGTACGGATCGAAGCCGTAGCTCATCATCGTCACCGTGTCGCTGGTGCCCTCGAGCACCGGAAGCTTCGCGATCATGGTCTGGGTAGGAGTTGCCTGGTAAACGCCGCCGTAAGGCATGGTCACCGTCGCAGCGCCGATGGAGGAGTCGAACATCTCCACAAGGCCCTTCTTGGAACAGACATTGAGGTCGGCAAGCATCGAGAGCCATGCTGCCTTGCGGCCCTCCGCCGTATTCGAAGCATCGCCGTAACCGCCGATCTTGTCGGTGGCGTGTGCGATATACTTACTGTCGTTCGTAAAATAGGAATCCTTCTTCGACGGTACTGTAACCTCGGCCGTGGTCTCCTGATGAGCGCCGTTGGTGTCGAGGAACGCGCGGGAGATGTTGACGATCTCCTTGCCTCTCCACACGAGCACGAGTCTGGGCTCTGCGGTAACCTCCGCAACCGTCACGGCCTCGAGATTCTCCTCGTCGGCAAATGCAAGCATCGCCGGTACATCCTTAGGATCCACAACGATCGCCATACGCTCCTGGGACTCGGAGATGGCAAGCTCGGTGCCGTCAAGACCGGCGTACTTCTTCGGAACCTTGTCGAGGTCGACGCGAAGGCCGGGAGCCAGCTCGCCGATCGCCACGGAAACGCCGCCCGCACCGAAGTCGTTGCACTTCTTGATGAGGCTGCTGACCTCGGGACGACGGAACAGTCTCTGGAGCTTTCTTTCGGTGGGAGCATTACCCTTCTGAACCTCGGCACCGCAGGTGTGGATGGACTCGGTGGTATGCTTCTTGGAAGATCCCGTAGCGCCGCCGCAGCCGTCGCGGCCGGTGCGTCCGCCCATCAGAATGATGACGTCGCCGGGATCACTGTTTTCTCTTTTCACATTTGCACGGGGAGCAGCGCCCATAACCGCACCGATCTCCATACGCTTTGCAACATAGTTCGGATGGTAGATCTCATCCACAAGGCCGGTGGCAAGACCGATCTGGTTTCCGTAGGAGCTGTAACCCTTGGCTGCGCCGGTGGTGAGCTTTCTCTGGGGAAGCTTGCCCGGCAGGGTAGCCTTCAGGGAAGCCGTCGGGTCCGCCGCACCGGTCACACGCATCGCCTGATACACATAGCCGCGGCCCGAGAGCGGATCGCGGATCGCACCGCCGAGGCAGGTGGCAGCGCCACCGAAAGGCTCGATCTCGGTGGGATGGTTGTGAGTCTCGTTCTTGAAGAATACGAGCCACTCTTCCGTCTCCGTTTTACCATTTTTCGTAATCTCAACCGGCACCACCACGGAGCAGGCGTTGATCTCGTCGGAAACCTCCATGTCCTCCAGTTTGCCCTCGGCGCGGAGCTTCTTCATGGCAAGGAGGGCAACGTCCATAAGGCAGATGAATTTGTCGTCGCGGCCCTTGTAGAGAACCTCGCGCTCCGCCTTGTAGGATTCAAATACAGCCTTGATGGGCTCGCTGTAATCGCCGTCGTCGATGGTCACGTTCGTGAGCTCGGTCTGGAACGTGGTGTGGCGGCAGTGATCCGACCAGTAGGTATCCAAAACGCGGATCTCCGTCACCGACGGATCGCGTTTCTCTTCGTTTCTGAAATAGTCCTGAATGAACAGGAAATCGCGGAATGTCATGGCAAGGCTCAGGGAATCGTACAGTTCCTTGAGCGTGCTCTCATCCATCTCGCGAAAGCCCTCGAAGATCTTCACATCCTCGGGAACCGCAAAATTCTGCACGAGGGTCTCGGGCTTCGTCTCGTCGGTCTCTCTCGAGTCAACGGGGTTGATGCAGTACGCGCGGATCCCCGCGAACTCCTCCTCGGTCATCTCGCCCGTGAGCACGTAGGTCGTAGCGCTCCGGATGATCGGCTCCTCCGCGTCGTTGAGAAGCTTCACGCACTGCTCCGCGGAGTCGGCTCTCTGGTCGAACTGTCCGGGCAGGTACTCTACCGAGAACACGTGGTCCGTCGCCGCTGCCGGCAGCACCTCCTCGTAGACATCGTCGATGGGCGGCTCGGAAAATACGGTGCCCAACGCCTTCTTATATGTCTCCTCGCTGATATTTTCCACATCGTAGCGCACGAACACGCGCACGTTCGTGATCGTCTTCAGGCCGAGATACTCCTTGATCTCTCCCGCAAGCTCCTTTGCACGCACTGCAAAAGGCGCCTTCTTCTCCACATAGATTCTTCTGACAAGACCCATTTTCCGCCTCCATGTTACTGTGATTTCCGGCTGTATCCTCCCCGAGGGTACAGTCCGCTTGCTTAAATGCATTGTATCACTGCAAAAAACATAATAAAAATGAATATCCATCATCCACTTTATAAGCAGTGCTTATTGTTTTCCCGCGCATCCTGTGGTATACTTGTAATACTCATAAATTCGATGAATCCCGGAGGCGGTTTCATGATTCGACAATTGCTGGAAACCACGGCACATACCCATAGTCACCTGTGGGAGTTTCTCTATTACGCTTCGTGCGGCGGGTTTTCCCTTCTCTTTCTGCTGGTGTTCCGCAACAAGATGCCGCGGGATCAGGGACGCGCATTCGCCGTAAACGGCGAGAAATCCAAAGGTAAGGCAAGGGGCGTCGGGATCCTGTTCATTCTCGCCTTCGTGATCGCAACCTTTTTGTTTGTACAGATCGATTGGGAAGCGGCCATTCTGCTGGTTTTGATCCTCGCTTCCATGCTCACCGGTTTTCTGGATGACGCCGGCTCCACCCCCTGGGGCGGACTGAAGAAAGGTCTTCTCGATCTCGCCATCTCCGTGGGCGCCGGTTTTACCGCATGGTACTTTTACGGAAGCGAGCTGCGGCTTCACTCCCTTTTCGCAGCATTTAACGAAAAATGCATCACGCTTCCCGTGTGGTTGTACATCATTCTGGCGGCGGCCCTTGTCTGGGCTTCCATCAATGTGGTGAACTGCACGGACGGTGTGGACGGGCTGTGTACCACGCTCTCCATCCTGGCGCTGACCGGATTTGCCGTATGCGGCGGATTGTCGTTCTGCAGCGCCTCCACGGAAGAACTTGCCATCGGTATGATCTGCGTGCTTCTTCCGTACCTGTGGTTCAACGCCTCGCCGAGCTCCATGCTGATGGGAGACGCCGGTTCCAGAGCCCTCGGGCTGTTTCTGGCCATGATCGCGCTGCGAAGCGGCTATGTGCTTTTGTACATCCCGTTCTGCCTTATCTTCCTTCTCGACGGCGGTCTCGGACTTCTCAAGCTTGCCCTGCTCCGCTCCGTGAAGATCCATATTTTGAAAAATACGCGCACCCCGCTGCACGACCACGCCCGCAAGAACAAGGGCTGGTCCGACACGCAGACGGTTTTGCGCTTTGCGATCATTCAGGCATTGATCCTCATCGTGACGGTGACCGCCCTGTGGTCCTGCAAATAAAGGAATTCCCGGCAAAGGATAACCTATGGATATCAGTTACGAATTGTACAAGGTATTTTACTACGTTGCCACCTCGCGGAGCTTCTCCGAGGCCGGTACGAAGCTGTTCATCTCGCAGTCTGCGGTGAGCCAGTCCATCCGGTCCTTAGAGCGGCGGCTCGGGCAGACCCTCTTCGTGCGCAAGACAAAAAAAGTCACTCTCACGAAGGAGGGCGAGATGCTCTTCAAGCACATCGAGCCGGCGATCCTTCTGATCCTCCGGGGCGAGCAGCAGGTGTTAAACTCCGGCAAGCTCTCCTCGCAGCTGCGCATCGGCGCCAGCGACACGATCTGCCGTTACGTCCTTGTGCCGTACTTTAAAAAGCTCCATGAACAGCTCCCGGATGTCCACATCAATATCATCAACGGAACCTCTCCGCAGTGTGCGCGGATGCTGGACGCCGGCGACGTGGACCTGATCATCACGAACTCGCCCAACGCCGCGTTAGGCGGTGACAAGAAGGTCATCAACGTAAAGACCTTCCACGACGTCTTCGTCGGCAATCCGGACTCCTTCCCGGCAGCGTTCCGGGAAGCGTCGGGGAAGCGGATCCCGCTGTCCCTCGCGGAGCTTTTGCATTTTCCGCTGATGATGTTGAGCAAGCGCTCCGCTACCAGCGAGTTTTTGCACGAGCAGTTCCAACAGCACTCCTTAGACCTCGCGCCCTCGATCGAGCTGAACAGTAACGACCTCCTGCTTGACCTTGCGCGCATCGGCCTCGGGATTGCCTGCGTTCCGGACTACTGCCGGGTAGACTCCGCGGAACTGCAGGAACTGCTTCTCGCCGAGCCTCTGCCGGCCCGCCAGCTTCTGCTCGCCTACGACGAGAAGCGGCCCCTCGCACCCGCCGCAGAAGCGCTCAAGACAATGCTGACCGAGGGCTGAATTACAGCCGTCTGCAAACCATGAACTTTCGCCGGGTCCCCGGCATCGAGATATAGTTTATTACACGACCAGGAGGTATCCCTATGAGCAAACCGTTAACCGCGCTCAAGAACAACATTCAGAAAGTCATCATCGGCAAGGACGATGTCATCGACGAGCTTTTCGCAGCCCTTTTGGTGGGCGGCCACGTTCTCATCGAGGATGTTCCCGGCACCGGCAAGACGACGCTGGCGAAAGCTCTTGCAGCTTCGATTTCCGGCGCGTTTGCCCGTATCCAGTTCACGCCGGACCTGCTGCCTTCCGACATTACGGGTATCAACTACTTCAACCGCAAGAAGGACGACTTCGTGCTCCGCTACGGCCCGGTGTTCACCAACATCCTGCTGGCCGACGAGCTGAACCGTGCGACGCCTCGTACGCAGTCCGCGCTCCTCGAGTGTATGGAGGAGAAACAGGTCACCATCGACGGCGTCACCTACTCGCTGGCTGCACCGTTCTTCGTAATCGCGACGGAAAATCCCATTGAGACCGCCGGTACGTTCCCGCTTCCCGAAGCTCAGCTGGACCGTTTCCTGATGCGTCTTCCCATGGGTTACCCGACGCAGGAAGAGGAGATGAACATCCTTAACCGCTTCAAGACCGACAACCCGCTCGACACCCTCCAGCCGGTTTACACCCAGGAGGATATCGTGGCGATGCAGCAGGCCTACATCAAGGTGACCATTCACCCGATCCTCCAGAAGTACATTCTCGACATCGTTGCCGCGACCAGAAGCAACCCGAAGGTTCCCATCGGCGCTTCTCCTCGTGCATCCCTTGCCCTGCAGAATGTTGCCAAGGCTTACGCCTTTATTCAGGGCCGCAGCTACGTAACCCCGGAGGACATCGTCCATTTGGCCTGCCCGGTTCTGGCACACCGCCTGTGCATCGGCCGTGGAGCTTCCCACAGCGCTTCCCAGACCCTGCCGATCATGAAGGACATCCTTGCAAAGGTTCCGGTTCCCACCGAGAGCTGGAACTGATCGCCCGGCGGGCATATGCCCGCGGCAGGAAACGTCTGACAAAGAAAAAAAACAACTGCCGCTGTCTTTCGGGGTATCCCGTTGACAACGGCAGTTTTTTCATTTCATTTTTATCCGGCAGATCACTTCTTCGGAGCGTTCAGGATCGTTCCCATTTCGATATCGTTCCAGGCATCGGTCGTCTCAATGTTGTATTTTTCGATAATGCCCGCATAGACATCGGAAACACCCTTGTTCTGCGCTTCCTCGAGCGCGGCCTGAACCGCGTCGTCATAGCCGTAATACTTTGTGTTATCGTCAAGGCGGACAATGTAGATACCGTAGTTGTAATCCAGCAGACGGCACTCCCCAACCTTCATTGCCTCGGCATTCTCAATGTAATCCTGCTCGATGGAGGTAGCGTTTCCTTTCTGGAATCCGCGGGTACCGAGGGTCAGGATATCCGCATGCTCCTTCTGGATATCCTCCAGACTCTTTCCGTTCTTCGCCTCCTCAAACAGGGTTGTCATAAGCTTCTCACGATCCTCCACGGATCCGGCGTACTGATTGTAAGTCTCGTTCTCCGTGTCCTTGGAGAGATAGATGTATGTGGTGTCCGTCGAGCGGTAATCCTCCTTGTTCACGCTTGCCTTCACCGCTTCGGTATCAATCTCCACCGCCGAAGACGCCAGATCCAGGAACTGCTCGGCGAGGAACACCCGCTCGTAATTGGCCCGGATGACCTCCTCGGTACAGCCGGCGCGGGCTTTCTCTGCCGGAGAGTATTTGCCCAGGAAGAGCGTGGTCTGCATCTCAACGGCGCTCTTTCTGTTGTCGGTAAGGGTCATGCCTGCCTCACTGGCCTCAAAGTACAGCAGCAGCGTATTGGCCGCGGCGTTGTAAGCGGCGTTCTTATAAGAGTCCCTCATCTTGGTCGTCTCGTTGACGGGGATCGACCAGAAATCCATCGTACCGTACAGGGACGCGAACATATCCTTGTTGTTCTGATAGTAGGACAGTCCTTCCGACTCCTGGAACATCAGGAAATACGTCAGCATATCCAGCGTGATATCGTAGCTCTTATCGCCCTTGGTGATCTTCATCACCACTTTCTTCGCGTTGTCCTTCGCTGTGTTCTTCGCAATCTCCTCATACTCGGCGTCCGTCATGTTCTTCTTTGTACAGCCCGTAAACACACCGGCTGTCATCGCCAGGATACAGAAGATGCAGACAACGGTTTTCTTCCATGTCTTCATGTGTTAAACCCTCGCTTCGGCACGATCCCGTGCCTGTATACTACGTAAAATAATGCGCCCTTACGCCCCACTGCATACAGGCGCTCCTGCAACGCAATGTATCATACCACAAAACCGGCGCAAGGTCAAATCCGGCGTTTTACGGTCTTCCTCCCTGCGGAAACGCCCCGCTGTCCCCATCAGCACACCGACAGCACGATACCGGCGATCACCACCAGAGCGCACAGCAGCTTCTGGCCGATCTTCTTCTCGCGGAACACCAGCCATCCCCCGAGGATCGTGACGATCGTGCATGCCTGCTTCAGGACCGTCATCACGATCACTCGGCTGTCCGCATACCCGTTGGCGATGAACAAAGCCCGGTCGGCAATGACGAACAGAATGCTCAGGCCCCAGATCCACGGATTTTTCAGCATTCCCCTCACGTTTAGGCGGATGCGGCGGACCAGCACATAGATGACGTAAAATGCCACCAGGAACAACATATACCAAAGCTGCAGCTGTCCGCTGGAGAGGTTTTCCTCCCGCATCAGTACCTTGTCCATATTGCCGCTCACAGCGTTCAGAAAGCAGGACACCATGGCCAGCAGCACATAAAATCCCATGCGGTGTTTCCGCTTCGCCTTCGTCCCGTCCTGCCCGGAGTCCGGAACGGCGGCCTGTGTTGTTTCGGCGGGTGCCGCATCATTTTCCGAAGAAGATTTCTTCTCCCGGTCCTCCTCGGGCTCTTCCTTTACAAACCGCAGGAGAAGCAAGCCGATGCAGACAAGGGCGATACCCGCGCCCTGCAGAAGGGACGGCCTCTCTCCGAGCACCAGGATCCCCAGCCCCGCCGAGAAGACAACCCTTGCCATGTCGAGAATGCCGTACAGGCTCACGGGCATCCTCCGCAGCGCGCGGAAGCCGCAGATCCATGCCACGAAAATGACGAAGGATTTGACGGCGATGGCTCCGTACTGGCCGGGCCGGAGTCCGAAGAGATACTCGGATACGCTCTTTGTCCCGACGGCAATCTCCGTTGCGGTGGTAAAAATCACGATAACGAGCGAAAGCACGGTGTAGAGGACCAATACCTCAATTACCGTGCTTCGTTTCATTGCTTTCTTCTTAAAAATCTCCCGTGCTCCCTTCAACACTCCGTAGAGGAGCACACATGATATCCAAATCATTCGTTACTTTCCTGCGTTGTTGTACAGAATCAAAAAGACCATCGAGATCGCGAAAAAGACCAGTCCCACGATGAAGAGGAACCCGTAGCCGGAGGCCTTGCCCTCCTTCTTGCGGGCGCGGTACTCCGCATAGGTCTCGCGCTCGAGGGCTTTGCCGGGGATCAGTAGAAGGATGGCGTTTCTCGCGGCCCAGCTGATTCCCGTGAAGGCGCCTTCCCCGGAAACCCAGAGAAGGGCTCCGAAGGCGATCAGCAGGACAGCCGGGATCGAAAAGGCGTCGCACAGGGCGCGGTACCGGTCGGCTGCCGGTGCGTCGGCCCCGGGGTAACGGGCTTTCACAAGGAAAAACGTCACCACGCCGGCCAGCACGGTCGTAACGCCGTACTTAATCAATTTTGCGCGACCCGATCCCATCCGGCAGCAATCCCCCTGTGTTCTTTATCTGTATCTTTTTCTGTCCGATCCGTCGGAAAATGTCCGCTCAGAGTCCCAGTTCCTCGCGGTACTTCGCCTCCTCGGCGTTGTTGCAGTGCACGAAGTGCCCCGGAACGATCTCCCGAAGGGACGGCTTGTCCTCCGAGTAATCATGCTCCGCAAGGGCGTTGTAAACGATACGCGTACGCTTCTTCTCCGACCGCGGATCCGGAAGCGGAATGGCCGACAGAAGCGACTTGGTGTACGGGTGCAGCGGATGGGCAAACAGCTCGTCCGAGGTGGTCATCTCCACCATTTTCCCGAAGTACATAACGCCGATGCGGTCCGAAAAATACTTCACAACCGACAGATCGTGAGCGATGAACATGATGGTGAGATCCAGCTCCTCGCGGAGATCGTTCAAAAGGTTGATCACCTGCGCCTGCACGGAAACGTCCAACGCCGAAACCGGCTCGTCGGCGATGATCATCTCCGGACGCATCACAACGCTTCTTGCGATACCGATACGCTGGCGCTGTCCACCGGAAAATTCGTGGGGATACCGGCCGGCATGCTCGCGGACGAGGCCGACCTTCTCCAGGATCTCGTAAACCTTTTCGTCAATATACTTCTGATCGCGGATCCCGTTGATGATCATACCCTCCGCAATGATCTCGCGAACGGTCATACGAGGGTCGAGGGATGCGATCGGGTCCTGAAAGATCATCTGAATCTGGGTGATCAAACGGGTCTTGGAGGCGATACGGCGCTCCTTCGCAAGCTCCTTGCGAAGCTTCGACTGCTCCTCGGGCGTTTTGGCAGCGGCGATCAGCTTCGCGTAACGCTCCTCCGTCTCCTGCACCAACTTCTTCGCGTAGACCTTGTCACACATCTTGTGATCGTAACGGGCCTTCTCGATCTCCGCCTTATTGTCCTCGATGATCTTCGCAAGCTCCGCCTGCCGTGACGCGTCCGTGCAGGTCTTCAGCTCCTTGCGGGCCTCGCGGATGGCGTCCCTGTAGGTGCGGGTACCGGCACAGATGCGCTGTCCCTTGAAGTAGATGCTTCCGCCCGTGATATCGTAGATTTTCAGGATGGACCGGCCGGTGGTCGTCTTGCCGCATCCGGACTCGCCTACGAGTCCGAACACTTCTCCCTTGTGAACCTCAAAGCTGACATCGTCCACCGCTTTGAGCTCGCCCTTGCCCATCTTAAAGCACTGTGTCAGGTGGTCAACCTTCAACAGGACTTCCTTCTTCTCGTCTCCCATGGTTACCTCCGGGAATCTATCGTAATCAATCGGTATAAACCGTCATTCATGCCTGTTCCGCACTCTCGTTCTTGCGCTTCATCCGCTCGATACGCTCGGAGATCGCCTTCGGGATCTCCACCTTCGGCGCATCCGGATGAAGGAGCCATGTGGCTGCCCAATGCGTGTCGGAAACCGCAAACTGCGGCGGCTCCTCCTCGTAGTCGATCTGCATCGCGTATTTGTTTCTCGCGGCAAATGCATCGCCCTCCGGCGGATAGATCATATTCGGAGGCGTTCCGGGGATCGCGTCCAGCTTCTCCTTCGTATCCAGATCCGGCATAGACGACAACAGCGCCCATGTGTACGGATGGCGCGGGTTGTAGAACACGTCATCGGCCGTGCCGTACTCCACGATCTTGCCGGCGTACATGACCGCAATATCGTCCGCCATGTTGGCGACGACGCCGAGGTCATGGGTGATGAAGATGACGGACAGGTGACGCTCTGCCTTCAGTTTGTTGATCAGCTCCAGGATCTGCGCCTGGATCGTCACGTCCAGCGCGGTGGTCGGCTCGTCACAGATCAGAATATCAGGGTCTGCTGCAAGAGCGATAGCGATAACGATACGCTGCCGCATACCGCCGGAAAATTCAAACGGATACTGGTTGAAACGGATTCGCGGCTCCGGGATACCTACTTCCTTCATCAGCTTGATGGCCTTTTCCTTCGCCATGCTCTTGCTGACCCGGTACACTGCTTCCGACGCCTGTCCGCGGAACCACTCCACCAGCTCACGGCTGCGCTCCGCGGCATTCCCGTTCGTATCCTCAGCCACGTAGCGGGTGTATCTCTCATCGATGGTGACAACGGTCTTGCTGACCTCCTGATGCAGCTCATCCAGATCGAGCACACGCTTGGGAACGACCTTCCAGTCTACGGTCTTCCCCTTGGCGATCAGCGCCTCGCGTTTCTTTGTCTGTCTCGCGAACCGCGCCTCCTCCTTGGGATTATGCTTCACAAAATAGAAATACTGGTCGATGGCGTGCAGCAGACTGCTGCGGAAGGTGTATGCATAGCTGTCCTTCACAACCTCCAGCGAATCGATGGATGCCTCCACCATGGAAGCAAGCTTCTTTCCGTAGGATCTGGCGGAGGACTTCGTATATTCGCCCTCGTAGAACTTGCGGGCAGCGGCCATCTCCGAAAGGACTTCCTTCTTCTTGGCAAGCGCCGCATCATGGGAATACTTCAAGCCGGATTCCGCATACGTGAGGAACTGCTTCATGTACTCCTCGTTCATGCTCTTGACCGTCTTTTCGTTGATCTGCTCAACGCTCATCCCGTCCAGGCTCTGCTCGGGATGCTTGTAGTTATGGTATCCCACGCTCAGGAAATCCGGCTTCACCTCGGCCTCCAGCCGGCCGGTAAAATCCCCGATCTTCGTGAGAAGCGCGATTGCCTTCTGCTTCAGGGCAACCGTGTTTCTTCCGGCCTGAACGTACTCTCTGCGAAGCTCCGTCGTCTCGCTCACGAGACCGGAGAGCTCCCCGTCAAGGCCCTGGGTAAGGAACCGGTTCTTCACCTTCTGCAGTTTCTTCGCAAGCTCCTTAAGCTCCAGCTTCATATTGACCTTCTGGTCTTTCTCTAGAAGGAACACGATATCGCCGGCAGTCTCATGGACCTCATCCGCGTAGGAGTAAGCGGCGGTGTACGCCGTCTCCATCTTCAGCGCGGAGATGGCGGCCTTGTCAAAGGTCTTCGTCATCTCCGTGATCTCCGTCTCCCTGGAAGGGTTGGCGGCGATCATGTTTTTCCGAAGCTCCGCGAGAGTGTTGTTGAACGCTTTGCGGGCGCGCCGGCGGTTACCCTTGTTTTTCAAGAGCATTGCCTCGGTAATCTGACGTCCGATCTTCACGATCGGGTTCAGGGATGACAGCGGATCCTGGAACACCATGGAGATCCGGTCGCCGCGGATTTTACACATCTCCTCCTCGGAGATCTTCAAAAGGTCCTTGCCGTCGTAAAGAATCTCACCGCCGTCCACGATGGCGTTGCCGGCAAGGATTCCCAGGATCGACCGGGAAGTAACGGACTTTCCGGAGCCGGATTCGCCTACGATGGCAAGCGTCTTGCCTCGCTCGAGAGCGAACGAGATGTCACGCACGGCCTTCAGCGTTCCTCCCGTCGTACGGAAGGATACTTTCAGGTTTTTCACTTCCAAAATGTTAGCCATGAATTATTCCTCCACGCCTCTCAGGGACGGATTGAATGCATCGCGGAGACCGTTGCCGAACAGGTTGAAGCAGATCTCCAAAAGGGAAATCACAAGTGCCGGGAAGAGCATCAGATGAGGATAATTCATCCAGATGGAGCTTGCATCGGCAAGGAGGGTTCCAAGGGATGTTGTCTTTTCGGTTCCGAGTTTCACGATACCTAAGAAACTCAACATACTCTCGGAGAAAATAACGCCCGGGATAACCAGCACGCAGCTGGTGATGATCGTTCCGAGACTGTTCGGGAAAATGTGCTTCCAGATGATGCGGGCGTCGCTGGCGCCGAGGGTTCTGGCAGCCATAACGTACTCCTGGTTCTTAAAGCGGTAGAACTGGGTTCTCACGCGGTATGCCATACCGAGCCAGCCGGTGGTCACATAGGCGAACAAAAGACAGGGGATCGGTCCCAGTTTCGAAGCGTAGTGCAGCTGGAACAGTGTGGCAACAACGATGAACGGCGTGTTGTTGAGGATATCCGAGATTCTCTCCATCACAAGGTCTGTCGTTCCGCCGTAATAACCCTCGATAGCGCCGTAGATCGCACCGATCGTGAAGTTGATGATCGACACAACAAGAGCCACAAGGAAACTCAGCTTGATACCGGACGCCAGACGAAGCATCAGGTCATAGCCCTGGCTGTCGGTTCCGAAGAGATATTCCGGCTCAAAGCCGTTCACATACCGGTAGTAGTTGTAATACAGCACACGGACCTTGTACTGGGCGGTATCCACATCACCACCGCCGGTGAACATGTAATACACCGGGTTGCCGTCGGCGTCGCGCACGTAATTGTCCTCGAGGACCATGCCCGGCTCGTAGGCGATCTCCTTGGCCTTGCCTCTTGCATTTACGGTTACGGGAGTGCCCTTCTTGGTCTTATACCAATAGTTCGCGTTGGTGGGCTCGAGGTTCCACTCGTTCTCCTCCACGAGAGGATACAGAACCTGCAGTCCGGTCTGGGATTCCCATTCCTTGATCTTCTTGTATTCCGACTGTTCGATGCTCTGGTACTGGAACCCGTACTCCAGATACGTGTCCAGTTCACAGGTGTAGATCGTCTTGTCCTTGGAGCCGATCATTCCGGTGATTTCCTGAGGATCGCCGATCTCTTTCATCGGCTGGTAGTAGCTCGCCATACCCTCCTCAAGGGTCACCTTGCCGGTGCCCTGTGTATCCTCGGCACCGATCCCGATACCGATGAGGACAAGCATACCGCGCTCGTTGAAGTCGCGGGTTACGGTTCCGCTGCAGATCCCGAGATGGTCGCGGAGCCAGATGTTACGCGGTGCCTTCTTTGCGTAGTAGACATCCATAAAGGTCTGGTCATACTTCGTGAAGAACGCCGGGGTAAGGAACGCAAACAACAGGATGATCAGGATGATCACGGCAGCCACGATGGAGCCCTTGTTCTTGCAGAAGCGGATCCACGCATCCTTCAGGTAGCCCACCGGCTTATCGACAAATTTCGTGTCTGTCAGTTTCTCTCCGCGATTTACGAATGCAAACTTCTCTGCGGGGATGGATTTGATGTTTCCAGCTGTTTTACTCATATCATTTCTCCCCCATTCGAATTCTCGGATCGATGAAGCCGTAACTCAGGTCGGTCACGATTCCGGCCAGAAGACCTACGAAGGTGTAGAATACGGTATCCATCATGAACACATCGTAATCCAGCTGATTGATGGATGTCAGATACAACTGGCCTACGCCGGGAACCGAGAAGATCTGCTCAATGATGAAGGAACCGGCAAGGATGTCGATAAACCCTCCGAGAATCATCGGAAGGATCGGCACCATGGCGTTCTTCATGGCGTGGCGGGAAGTCGCCTGCGCGCGGGTCAGACCTTTGGTCCTTGCCAAAAGCATGTAGTCCGACGTCAGGGTTTCCGTGAGCTCCGCACGGGTGAAGCGGCACAGGGATGCCACCGAACCGAACGCAAGCGCGATCACGGGCGGAAGCATACTCTTAAACATTTGGAAGGTGAACCAGGATCCTCCGGCGTCGGCAAGCGAATATACCGTGGGCGGCAGAAGCCCCCACTTGAAATACAGAAAATACTGTACAAGAAATGCGTACACATAGGACGGTACCGACACAAATATCATGACCGAAGTACTGATCACCTGATCCTGCCACTTGTTCTTCTTAATCGCGGCATAGATACCGAGAAGGATTCCGATCGGGAGCGATACCAGCAGGGAATAGAGATTGATCAGAACCGTCGGCGGCAGACGCTCGATAAACAGTTCCGTCACAGGCTGCATCTTCTGGATCTTCCACGAGGTACCGAAGTCCCAATGCGTGAAGATGTTCCTGAGGTACCGATAATACTGAACGTATATCGGCTTGTCGTACCCCTGCGCCTTCAACCTCTCCATCATGGCTTCCTGCTGAGCGGCCTCCTGCGGGATATCCTGCGGAAGAAGTTTGATCAAAAAGAAACAGATCGTCACGATAATAAACAGCGTGGCGAACATCAAAACAACACGTTTGATAACATATTTCAGCATACCGGCAACTCCTTTGCCTTGTAATCGGAAATCAAAAACAGTATATCATAAAAAACATGCAAATGCATTATGTTTTGTAAAAAAGCGCAAATGTACGCCTGCTTTGCAAAAAGTGCTGAGATGCAGTTATTTTTCGAGGAAACGCCGAAAAATAAGCGATGTCCCCGCGAAAAATAACCGCACAACAGGGCGGGAGTGGAACTCACTCCCGCCCTGCAGCTGTCATCGCATTATAGCTGCCCGGATCCCGGGCTTTCGGTGCGGATTACTCGTACTTGAGAACGCCGCCCTGATCTGCTACAGCCTTCTTCCACGCTTCATCATCGTAGTTGAACTCCATGAGACGAAGACCGCCGAAATCGTACATGATGTTGTACTCATCCGTATAGTACTTCACCTGGAAGGAAAGCATCTCGCAGATGGTGGAAACCGCAAGCGGAATACGATAGTATTTAGCGAGGTAGTTTTCCTCCATCGCCGCAAGGATCGTAAGCTTCGTCTTGAAATCAGCCGACGCATACTTACCGTTCTCCATCGAGTTGGACCACTTCTGCCATGTCATGGTATCGTCTACGCCGTTGATGTTGATGGTCAGAGTCTCCGTCGTAGGATCCCAGCAACCTGCCTCATGAATCGAAACGTAGGACGGATCGCAGTATACGCGGAAGTTGGTGAACGGATAGAACGCTGCACCGCCCCATGCGCCGTAGCCGATCGCGAACTCACCGTTGGCAACGCTCTTGTAACGATCTGCAAGGTTGCCGACTGCCTCGAAGGTGATCTTGCCGAAGCCGGTTCCCTCAAGGGCTGCATTCACTTCCTTGGTGATCAGGTTAACCTGAGCGGTATCGGAAGTCTGAAGAGCACCCTTGGCCCAGCCGATACGGATCTTGATCTCATCGCCCTTATTGTAAAGGCCGGCTGCAACGAGCTCGTCGCAGGCTTCCGTGAAGATCTGCTTTGCAAGGGTAAGGTTGTAACCATTGATGGACTTGTAAGCGTCCTTCAGGGTAGCGTATGCTTTGCCCTCGCCGTACTCAACGCCGTAAAGGTTGCAGATAGCCTGCATAGCCTCGTCGGTGTCACGGTAGATCGAATCCGGATTGTTGTATACGTCGTAGTAGTACAGACCGTTCAGGATGTAGTAAGCGGGCTTGTAACCTGCCGTTGCGGTAACGAACTCCTGACGGTTGATCGCGTAAGACATAGCCTTACGGAATTTGATATTGGACATAACCACAGAGTTCTGGTTACCCTTGGAGGTATCCATCTGCTTCAGCGACTCGAGGTCGGTGTTGAAGAAGAAACTCATGGTGTAGGTCTCATCCATCTTGTAAAGCTGATCCGAAGTGGAGTAGTTTACAAGCTCCTCTGCGGTGGGCTGCCAATCGCTGAGGTCACCCTTGAGGAACGCCTGCTTCGCCGTGCTGTCATCCATAACGTCGATGACAACGGAGGTTGCCTTGTACTGCTGTACATCCTTGCCATCAACCTGGAAGTCCTCTGCAGAGGTCATAGAGGTAAGGCTGCCGTCAGCATTCTTGGTGTAACCGAACCAGTTCTCATTCTGAACGAACACGATCTGCTTGCCATTCTGAAGGGACGCGATCTTGTAAGGACCGTAGGAGCAGGTGGTCTCTTTCGAGGTAGCGTACTTCGTCGTAACGAGGCCGTCCTTGGTCTCCTTGTTGGCCTCGTAAAGCTTCTCGTTGACGATCCAGTTGCTGGTAAGGGAAGTCAGGAAGTAATTGCGCTCGATGAACTTCTCATTGACGTAACGGATCGTGTAGTCATCAACCTTGTAAAGACCTACAGCGGAGAAGTCAAGCTTCTCGAAGGTCTTGTCATACATCCAGTATACCGGAGCATCAGCCTCGGTCTCACCCCAAAGAGGGTTGAAGGTGATGATCGGAACAAACAGCTGATAAGCCTCATCGGTAAGCGGAACAAGACCGGTTTCCTCATCCATCATCGCAAGGAGCTGAGCCCAGGTGTCATGTCCGAGATACTCATCGTAAGCCGGAGTCTCCATGATCTCCTTAAGAGTAGCATCCTGGAGCCAGGTCAGAGGCTGATCAAGGGCAATGTACACCTTGTTGCCGTCCGCGGGATTGGTGTAAACGCCGTCCGCGCCCTTCGTAAGCTTATCCAGACCGTCGAACACGCAGGCTCCAGTATCGGGATTCTGCAGGTTTTCAAGGGCCGAGGTCGAACCGCCGTAGTAATACAATTTCGCACCGGCAATTGCAGAGTCACCGGACCAATAGGTGTTGGCGCGGTAGTTCTTCATATCCGGATTCAAAAGCTGCTGCATAGAGTAGATGTAGGTATCCGCATTGATCGGAGTTCCATCCTCCCACTTCGCATTCTTGCGAAGCGCGATATCATATACGTAGCCTTCCTCAACCGTGTCAACTGTCTTACCCTCCACGATCTCGCAGCCGTATTTCTTCAAATCATCGCGATGATCCTTGGTGGTATCGGTAACGGATGTTGCCATCTCATAAATCCACTGATACTGAGCGTTCTCCGAATCCTTGATCGTAAGGTTTACGAGAGGAGTCTCCAAATATCCCATGATAGCGCTGTCACCGCTGTTCTCCCAGGTGTGGGGGTTCCAGGTGGAACCGAGCGACTGAGCGTATCCTTTGTAAGTATAGGTCTTCGGTGCTGCCGGCTCCGGAGTGACGTTGCTGTCACCGCCCGGGGTGGGAGTCGAAGACGGAGTTGTGTTGTTCTTGCCGCACGCAGCCATGGAGAGAACCATGGTAAGAACGAGCAACAGAGACAGAATCTTCTTTGCGTACTTCATAATCGTTTTCCTTTCTTTAGCCACTGTGGGTACCGCCGCGAAGACGCGCCATCCCCGCTACGATACACGAAACTAACACGCTAATTATACCGCTGACGGGAATCTTTGTAAAGAAATTAAGGCGCGTAAACGCCTTTGACGCAATATGACGTTTATTTTGTCAAATGAAATTATATTTTCCGTTCTTTCAACGGAAAATGTAAAAGAAAGCGACAAATCTCATCACCGATCTGTCGCTTTCCAAACGCATTATCCAACTGTGTCAGGCCCCGATGACAACAGCATCGTTGTAACTCTGTTCCTGCGTGTGCAGGAAGATCGTAAACCTCGTTCCGATCTCCGGCCGGCTCTGCACCATGATGGTGCCGTGATGGCGGTTGATAATCCATTTTGCGATGGCCAGGCCGAGGCCGGTTCCGCCGGTCTTGCTGTTGCGGGCGGTGTCCGAGCGGTAGAAGCGCTCGAAAATATGCTCCACATCGTGGGAGCTCATGCCGACGCCGTTGTCCTGGACCGAGTAGAACGGCCGGAATTCCGGGTTCAACCCCACGCGGAGCGTGATGGTGTCGCCCACGGTGGTGTATTTGGCGGCGTTGTCCACCAGAATGCGGATGGACTGCTTGAGCATCGCCGCATCGCCGTAGCACATCACCTCCCCGCCGGTATCCTGAAGGAATTCGTAGGTGTGATTCTTGTCGATCATCACGGACTCCTCGTAAACCTCCTTCATGATGGCCGTGAGGGACGTCTGCTGCAGCGTCAGCTGCTGTCTTCCGGCGTCACCGCGGGCGAGGAACAAAAGCTGTTCCACAAGGGTATTCATATGGTCGGACTCGCTGCGGATGGCGGTGATGGCCTCCTCGAGGATGCTCTTGTCCTCCTTGCCCCAGCGGTCCAGCATGTCCGCGTAGCCCTTGATCACCGCGATCGGGGTCCGAAGCTCATGGGACGCATCGCTCACGAAGCGGGTCTGCTGTCTCGCCGCGTCGCGCATGCGGTCGATCAGGTCGTTGAGGGCACGTTCAATGCCGGTCAGCTCGCGGTCGTTGGTGCGGACATGGTCCGTCGCCGACTCCGCGTCGACATGACTGATGGCGTAGGTCAGGTTCTGCAGCTTCTCCTCATTCCACTGTGTGTCGGTAATGTACTGGGCGGTCTCCGCCATTTGCCGAAGAGGCTTCAGACGACGGCGGATCGGGAACCGGTCAAAGCAGATTACCCGAAGAAGGGATAAAAGCTCGAATCCGGCCAGAACGCACAGAATCTGGACCGTAACGGGGAATCCGATCCCCGGGGTCATCCGCAGGGTCCCGCCGCTTCCCCGGACGGTGATGATCAGATTTTCAAAGGTTCCGTTAAAGGTGATGTCCTTAACGCGGTTTAACGTGACATCCGCTTTCTTCATCTCGCAGTAAACGTATCCGAAGCAGATGGACAGCACCAGGATCAGGTTCAGCCAAAAGTACCCGAAAAACATCCGGCAGATCACCATCCGGTGCAGTTTTCCGGCGATGGATCCCTCTCTCTTCTTCGGCTCCTTGGCGGCCTTGCTCGTTGCGGCCGGAGTCACCGGCGCGGGATTTCCGCCGTTCCATTCCGCGGGCGGCATGTTCGCAGGCATTCCGCCCCAGACGGGGACGGTGTTCATCGGCACCTCCCCCTGCCATACCGCGGGCGAGGGAGAGACCGCTTTGTTCTTCTTTCCCATACTCTTTCCTCTCGCCGGCGTCGCAAAACAGCCGGCTCAACTTCTCTTATGACAATTCCGTACTCCCCGCCTCCGGCGGGTTCCGGTCACTCGTCTTTGATCACATATCCGACGCCGCGCACCGTCTGGATCATGTGGATCCCGAAGCGCTCGTCGATCTTTGCCCTCAGATAGCGGATGTACACGTCGATCACGTTGGTCTCGCCGACATAATCGTACCCGCACACCTTCTGAAGGAGCGTATCGCGCCCCAGAACAATGTTGCGGTTGGTAAGCAGCAGTGCAAGGAGGTCGAACTCCCTCTTGGAGAGCTCGATGGCAATCCCGTCGTAAGTCGCGGAGTACGCGGCAGGGTCAACCGTGAGATCATGCCACACCAGCTTGCCGCCGTCGTCCTTCACCGCGGGTCCCTTCTTCTTGAGGGCTACCCGGATGCGCGCCAGCAGTTCCTCGATGGCGAAGGGCTTCGTCACATAGTCGTCCGCGCCGAGATCCAGTCCGGACACCTTGTCCATCACGGAATCCCGGGCCGTCAGCAGGATCACCGGCACCTCGGAGGTCTTGCGCAGACGCCGAAGCACCTCGAGTCCGTTCAGCTCCGGAAGCATGATGTCGAGAAGCACGATGTCGTACTCCCCGCTCTCCGCTTTGGTCAGGCCGGTCCGGCCGTCCACGGCTTTGTCCGTCTCATACCCCTCATGGCGGAGCTCCAGCTCGACAAATCTCGCGATCTGCTCCTCATCCTCAACAATCAGTACTCTTGTCGCCATACTGCCTCCTTCAACACATTTCGGGCGTCCTGTGCTCACCACCGTGGGACGCCCGTTATTTTCCTTCATTCCGGCGCTCTGTGCTCACCACCGTGGAGCGCCTCATTTTCCTCTTTATGAAAGACACAGGGGATTCCCGTATCTCTTACTCCGCGTCCTTGCCGTCCTCGCCGAAGCTGTCCGCAGCAGGGGTCTCGCCTGCGCAGCCGTTCTGACCGTTCGCACCGGAGAAGCTCTTCTTGATGTCCTGCGCTACATTGGCACAGCCCTGTGCCGCCGCGTTGCCGAGGTTGTCAGCCTTCAGGTCCGGACCCGTAAAATGGTATCCGTAATCGAAGAAGAGTCCGACCACAAGCAGTGCGATGATGAACGGAAGCAGCGGGGTGAACAGGGCGATGACGAAGATCGTCAACGGAACCCGGAAACTGGTCTCACCGTTCTTGCTGACCTCGAAATAATTGTCCATACCCTTTTTTACAACGTTTACGAACCAGCGTCCGAACCGGCGAACCGCCTCTCCGAAGGATTCGCTCGCATGTCTCTGGGTCTGCTGCTGCGGGCCTCTCTCCATGCTCGGGGTCTCGGAGTAGTAACCGCCGCTGGGCATTCTCACCTTTCCGAGCGCCTCAAGGTACAGCGCCGCATCGAGGATATCCTCACCGCAGGCGCGGAGAGCCGCATCCGCTTCCTGCTCCGTCACATTCATTTTCAGGCAAAGCTTCTGAATTTTCTCGTTTCTTTCCATAATGATCACCTTTCCGCCTCTTCGGCATTTAAGTTTGTTTGGTATTTTCGTTCTGCGCATCGTTTTGTGCGCCTCTCTTGTTTATGAGCCCATCATACCGCCCAAAGCTTAAATAAAAAGGGGAGAAAGATTAAAGTCGCATTAATATTTCGCATCTTTCTTTTTATCTTCTTCGGAAAATGTTCTGTTCTTTTCGGGTTTTTCCCGATATAATTATATGCAAATCCACTCTGCAAGTCAATCAAGGGGGAAGCACACGGAAAATGTTCGGAATACACAGACCTGTTAAAAAAGAATTGCTGAAATACGGCGATCTGCCGTTTACGCTCCTGCGGAGCAGCCGGAAGACCGTCGCCCTGCAGGTAACTGCTGCGGGTGATCTCGTGGTCCGCGCGCCCCACGGCATCTCCCAGGGGGAGATCATCACGATCCTCAACGCCCGCATGCCGTGGATCTTGGAGAAGCGAGAGGCCATGCGGAAGGCCAACGAGGACTCCGGTCTGCCGGAGTCCCACTACTTCGACGGCGCGCTGTTCCCGCTGCACAACGGCCGGGTCACGATCCGGCTCGAGGAGAACCCGGAGGCGAAGTTGTACACGATCTCCCTGCAGGAAGGGTATCAGGGCATGGAGCTGCGCCTGCGGGGCGCCTCTCTCCCGCCCGATGTCTGCAAGCTCTTAGTCAGCCGGTGGGGCCGCAAATACGCCGCCGACTGGTTCCGGGGCCGTGTGGACGAGTGGGCCGCCAGGATCGGCGTCACCTACCGCTCCCTGTACATCAAGGAAACCAAAACCCGCTGGGGCAGCTGCTCAAGCATCGGCAACATCAACCTCCACTGGAAGCTCATCATGCTTTCCGACCGGCTCAGCGACTATGTCATCGTGCACGAGCTGTGTCACCGCCTGGAGTTAAACCACAGCGCCGCCTTTTGGAAAATGGTGGAATCTCAGATTCCGGATTACGCGGAACGCCGCAAGGAGCTGCGCGCGGTGGAGAAAAAGATCCTGAGCTGGTGACACCGCTTGCTGCTTAGGCATTTCCGAAAATCCCATAAAATCGACAAGCCCCCGGCAACTGCTCCCGTGCGCCTTACCGGCGTCCCGGAAGCAGCCCCGAGGGCTCTTTTTCATTCTCATGTCCCGCTTGAGCTTACCGCCGTCCGCGGAACCGGATCGTTTCCGTCATCAATGGTGGAAGAGACGGATCCCGGTGAATGCCATCACCATGTCGTGATCGTCCGCCGCCTGGATCACAAGGTCGTCGCGGATGGATCCGCCGGGCTCTGCAACATACTTCACGCCGCTTCGGAACGCGCGCTCGATGTTGTCGCCGAAGGGGAAGAACGCGTCGGAACCAAGGGAAACGTCGGTGTTCTTGTCAAGCCATGCGCGCTTCTTCTCCGCGGTAAATACCTCGGGCTTCACCTTGAAGATGTTCTGCCATTTGCCCTCCGCAAGAACGTCCATGTAGTCCTCACCGATGTAGAGGTCGATGGCGTTGTCGCGGTCGGCGCGGCCGATGGTGTCGAGGAACGGAAGCGAAAGGACCTCCGGAGACTGGCGCAGCCACCAGTTGTCCGCCTTGGAGCCGGCGAGACGCGTGCAGTGGATGCGGGACTGTTGTCCGGCACCGATACCGATGGCCTGGCCGCCCTTGCAGTAGCACACGGAGTTGGACTGCGTGTACTTGAGGGTGATCAGGGAGATGATGAGGTCAATCTTCGCAAGCTCCGGAAGATCCTTGTTCTTCGTGGGTATGTTCGCGAAGAGCTCATCGTTAATGTTGAGTTCGTTGCGGCCCTGCTCGAAGGTGATGCCGTACACCTGCTTGCGCTCAAGAGCTGCAGGAACGTAGTTCTCATCGATCTGAATAACGTTGTAGTTGCCCTTCTTCTTGGTCTTGAGGATCTCCAAAGCCTCGGGCTCATAGCCGGGAGCGATGATACCGTCGCTCACCTCTCTCTTGATCATGTTCGCGGTGCAGACATCGCAGACATCCGAGAGTGCGATGAAATCGCCGAAGGAGGACATGCGGTCCGCGCCTCTTGCACGTGCATACGCGCTTGCCAGAGGAGTAAGCTCGCCGAGATCGTCAACCCAGTAAATCTTGCGGAGGGTATCCGTAAGGGGAAGGCCGACCGCAGCGCCCGCGGGCGAAACGTGCTTGAAGGAGGTGGCTGCCGGAAGACCCGTTGCCTTCTTGAGCTCCTTCACAAGCTGCCAGCCGTTAAATGCATCCATAAAATTGATGTAACCGGGCTTGCCGTTCAGCACCGTGATCGGCAGTTCGCTCTCGTCCGCCATGAAAATGCGGGACGGCTTCTGGTTGGGGTTACATCCGTACTTGAGTTCCAGTTCGTTCATATTCAATGCCTCGTTTTCTATTCATACTTTCCGCTTACCCGCAGGATGCGGGGCGGTCATTTTCCGTTGATCACTTGTTCTTATTGACGATCCTCGTCTCGTACTTTCCGGTCTCGATGTCGATGAACCGCACGAAGAGGGAAACCTTGTTCTCCTCGTTCAGGCTGTTCCACACAAGGTCGGTGAACTCGTCGATTCCGCCCTCGATGTCCACAAGCTCCGGCTCGCCCTCGAAGCTCGGAAGCGGGTTGCCGTCGCCCATGTACGTATGGATGAAACGGCCGAAGCCTGCCTTCGGGTTCGTGTAAGCGAAGGTGAAACGGTTGCAGGAATCCGGATCCCCGTTGTCGCTCTTCAGGATCGACATCGCGTAGTTGTAGTTCCCGTTTTCCACATGCATGATGCCGCTGATGCGGGGCGTATAGTTCGGTGCATCCGGCTCGAACTCGCGGCCGCGGAGCGACTGCTCAAAGGTCTGCTGCTTGTCCATCAGATCGTAGATGGTGTCGGTCTGATCGCCGTTGGTGACGATGGTCTTGTTGCCGAGCACACGGACCGGCGCATAGATGATCAGGCTCGGATCCGACAGCTTCGACGGATCAAACGCCTGGGTGCGGATGCCCTCGCCATCCGTCACGAATACACGGTTGCGGCTGTTCACGCTCCGTCCCATAATAAAATAGGCAGTCACGGCGCTCTTTCCATCCGCTGATCTGCCTATCACAATCCCGCGACCGGGATACACATTGTTCTGTAAAACTTCCTTCAAAGACTGCAACTTCATGGGGATTCCCTCCGATCAGAAACTTTCGTGTCCGCGGGGCCGTATCCGGCTCCCGCGTCCACGAATATCATATCAAAATCCCTTTGCAGAATCAAGGCATTTTCCACCGAAAGGCAGGACATTTTTCGTCCCATCGGCCATTCCATTTTCAATCCTTCCGTGCTGTTCAGTCCGTGCTCACCGTGTACTCGAGCTTGCCTGCGGCTTCCTTCCACTCCTCGTCCGTGTAGGCGTAGGTGTAGAACCGGAGCCCGCCGAAGGCAATCCTGTCGATGTATGTGCTGACCGCGAAATCGCCCTTTTGGGACACCAGCGACGCAGAGTTCCGGTAGTAAAGCGGAACCGCCGCGAAGGAGCTGAGATAAATCTTCTCAAGGAACCCGTAAATTGTGGCCTGGGTCTCAATGTCGTACTCGGAGAACTGCTCCAGCTCCCGGGTTCCGTCGACGGAGATGACGCGGCCCGCCGGATCGGACCCGTCGGTCCAAAGCGCCCACTGCTGCAGCGGCGCCACATAGTCCACATCGTCAACAACGATATGAACGTTGAGTTTTTCCGTGTTGAAGCCGTACTCCAGCTGCTGTCCGCCGCCCGCATAATCGTCGCAGTAGCAGTCGTACAGGATGGAATAGGGCGAGGATGCCGCTCCGCCCACCGTGGAGAAGATCATATCGGTCTTGCCGGCGTACATGGTGTTGTAGAAGTCCGTGTCCGCCACAGCCTTCAGCGACACCTTTCCCTCAAATCCGGTGGTCTCGCATGCGGCCTTCAGGGCATTTTCCAAAAACAGGACCATCTGCTCGTAAATCTCGTCCGCGCGATAGACCGACATTGTGATCGTGATCTTGGAAGAACCGTCATAGGTCCGGTCTTCGATGCACTCGGCGTATGCTTTCTTCATATACTCGCGGGCCGCCTCGAGGTCATAGCCGGTGATGGATCCATAGGCCGCCTCAAGATCGGCGTACTCCGCATCCTTGCCGAAGGTCACCCCGTAGAGTCCCACCAGCGCGCCCTTCGCGCCGTCCGTATCCCGGTACGCCTCCCCGGAGGAGGTGTCGCAGACATACATCGAATTCAGCAGACCGAAGCCAGGCGTTCCCGCCGAGGTGAAGATTGACGTAAACTTTGCGCGGTCGATGGCAAGGGAAAATGCACGGCGGAAGTTCTCGTTGGCCAGAACCTGCGTCCCCCGCTCCTCCAACGCCTCCCGGTCCGAGTTGAAGGAAACCTTCACCGTGTAAGGCTGCGGTGTGTAGCGGAGATACGGGCTTGTACCGAACTCCTTCATGTCGTCGGTCTGAAGCGTAACGCTGTCGATCTCGCCCTTGCGGAACGCCCGGAGCAGCGCGTCATGCTTACTCATGGATTGGATGACAACGGAATCGGTCTGGTATTGCCCCTTGTGCTTTCCGTCGGCATACCCGAACCACTGCTCATTTCTCGAGAGCACCACCGGCTTGTCCGCCTTGAACGTGGTAACCACATAGGGGCCGTAACTCGCGGTGGTGTCAACACCGGTGCCGTATTTTACAACGACGGAGGCGATCTCCTCGCTGTCCTTGTCGACTTCCTTCTTGTCCGCGTTGTAATATTTCTTGCAGCTCTCCCACAGATCCTGCTTCACCAGATACGGCACGGACAGGAAATCCGGAAGGGTATACTCCGGGTTCGCCACCGGGAACTCGGTGATCAGGACAAATTCATACTCTCCCGTCTTAATGATGCCGACCTGATCCCACTCCGTTGCGGGGTGCTGTGTCTGATACGAAAAATACTTGACCAGTTCGCTTTCCGGCTCATTGCCCCAGATATCGCTTCCGATAAATGCATGCATCGCCGCGATGGACTCATCCGTGACCGGGATATACCCGTCCTCATCCGCCATGGCGGTCAGGGTCTTCCACGTCTCCTCGGAGACGTAGCCCGCATCGTGATAGTCGCTCAGCGAGAAGCCGTCCATCACAACGTAACGGGTCTTCAGGCCGAAGGCGATGGGCTTTCCGTCCACGGTGGTGTACGCGCCGTCTTCATTTTTCACCTTCACATGCCAGGACGTGGAGGGACGGATTCCCTCGTAGTTCGGCACCCAGTAGGATTTGCCGGCGAGGTAATACGCCTCCGCGTTATGGATCGCGATATCCTCGCCGAAGAGATCCGCGGCTCTTCCGTCCTGCAGAAGCGGGTTCAGCAGTTCCCGGTAGGAGTACAGGTAGGTGTCGGCATTGATCGGTGTTCCGTCGTCCCATGTTGCGTCCGGGTTCAGGGCGATTTTCCAGGCCATCGCCTTGTCGCCCTCCTCGATCCCGTAGCTTCCGACATAGTCCGCCGTGACATCCTCCGGCAGCGCCGCCGCGAGTTCGCAGATGATGCTCCAACCGTCCTTTGCGGAATTCAGTTCGAACCCGTACAGTCCCGTGGACTGGTATTCCACCATACGGAAATCGTCGGCGGTCTTCCAGGTCAGCGGCGACCAGCAGAGCGATCCGGCATCCGCGACGCAGTCATTGTATGTGTATGTGTTTTCATCCGTATAATCCTTGCCGTCCGTTCCGGCGTAAACGTCCGTCCCGATCCCGGTTCCCGCAGGCCGCAGGACTGCCTTGACGGATCCGGCGTACACCGTTCCGTCCTCCTCTTTCACCGGGGAAAGGTCCGTGATGTCGCCCTTCGGCGTCGGAAGCGGCGTCGGCGACGGCTCTTCCGGTCCCTGTTCTGTCGGCGTCGGAGAAGGCGAGGGGGATTCCGGAACCGGATTGCTCGGACTGCAGGCGGCAAGAGAGAGCGTCATCGCCGCAATCAGAAGAAGTGCTGTCCATTTTCGTAAAATCATACCCTTACCCCTCTCTTAATCCATTCTGCGCAGGGCCCAGCCGGCAGACAGGTCTTAGCCTGCCCCCGGTTTTTCACCGCCAATTTGCAGTATAGCACGAATCGCCGCAAAAAACAAATGGCTCCCGACCAAAGTCGAGAGCCAAATTCTTGCGGACTACGGGACTTGAACCCGAACGCGCTTAGCGCACATGATCCTTAGTCATGCCTGTCTGCCAATTCCAGCAAGTCCGCAAAGTGTTGTTTTCAACACGCTTGATTATACTATCACGAAGGTTTGCGGTTGTCAATCTTTTTTTCAAGACTTTAAAAACACTTTTTTCAACCGCCCGATCCCTAGTTTACAACCACGGCATCCTTCACCGTCGGTTTGCCGGTGTTGACCTTCCGCCGCTTCCCCTGTCTGCGGGGAGTTGCGGCATTTTCCGACGCCGCCTTATCCGCGACTGCCGCGGAGTCGGCCCGTTCCTTATCGGGCCCCCGCGACTCTTCATACCTTGAGAAAAAACTTCTTATGATTAACATGCGCTTGACTCCTCATATAATTCGACATCGGCCTCGGCGCTGATCTCGATGTGGTTCGTGTACACGACGTGACGAACCTTGCAGCCCGGTCCGATGGTGACATCCCGACCGATCACCGTGTCGGCTGTCACATTTTCCAAAGTGATAACATCTCCTTCAATACTGTTGGCAACGGTGAACCTGTTTCTCGCCCTGTGGGACAGAAGGCGGCTGAAAAAGCCCTGCGCCCCCTTCCGGTCACGGATCGTGATGGTCCCGCCGCCGATGGAATCCGCGAAGCTGTCCCCGCTGATCTCGGCATCCACGATCTCCGCATTGATCAGTCCGCTGCAGTCGATGCTCCCGCGGATCGTCGCCTCCTCCGCAGACACGTCACCGTCGGTGTTCACAGCTCCCGAGATGATAAATTTGCCGCACTTCACGGCGCCTGTACGGCACGCGCCGGACACCCGGAAATCCCCTGACACATTCGACGCTCCGCCGATTGCCCCGCTTCCGCTGACAGCGGCTGTCTCCGCCGTCAGATTTCCTTCCACCTTACCGCTGCCTGCGATAGCAAACATCCCTCTGCAGACCAGATCTCCCTGAACCTTGCCCGATCCTGCGATGGAAAATCCGGTGCAGCTGGCGTTGCCCGTAATCTTTCCGCTTCCGCTGATCGCGATATCCTCATTGTAATCTCCACCCGGCAAGCTGCCGCTTCCTGCTATTCTCATGATCATTCCCTCCCGTAAAATAACTTCATTATGCTCTTTGTAACATCCATTTCCTTTCCTGCTGCATCCGTGATCGTGACCTTCCGGATGTCTCCTCCCCGATAGGTCCGGACCCCGTACGGCGTCTCCAGCGAGAGCATCGCGTTATCCCGCAGTTCCCCGTTCAAACGTCTCGACAGATCATCCAACAGCACGTCGTCCTTTGCCGACAGGATCAGCTCCACCCTCTCACAGATCAGGTCCTTCGGAAAATACGTCTCCTGCCCCGTCACAGTCGCCCTGCGAATGAACCATTCGTCCGGGATCAGGCCTTTCCGTTTCCACCGGTACAGCGATCCGTAGGACACTCCGTATTTTTCCAACAGTGCCTTCTTTGATATCAATTCCTGTTCATCTCCCATAAAAGGCCTCCTTTCCCCCCTTTATTACACTGCGTAACACTGTTCCGTAACATTGTTACGCCATCATTATATCGTAACACTGTTGCGCTGTCAAGCACTTTTTTCACATTTTTCGTAACACTCCTTAATTCCGCTCGTTCCGTATTTTTCTTGCGTTTTCCCGGATTGCTATGTATACTGAACCTGTCGGGTGTCCCGGCGGCCGAATGTTTCGCCGGGCACCTATGAATATAAGGAGGACGTAACAAATATGGCTTGGACGAACGGTTCTGCGGATTTGATCGGCACATGGGTTGTCGTGAAGGCCCTCTCTGTTGTGGGAGGCAAATTCGACATGTTTACACTGGAGGAGGTTGCTGCTGAGTTGGAGGCCAAGAAGGCTGCCGGCGAGCTTGACGGGGATCCGGAAGAGATGATGTCCGGTTTCTCCTCCCGCACGGAGTTCACTGCGGACGGCAAGGTCCTCACCTGGATGAAAGCCCCTGCAGGCATCCCTCAGGAGGAGATTGACAAGGCTGTGGAGAGCGGCGAGATCAAGGCGTTTAAGGACGGCTTCTTCTGCCTGGAGGAAAAAGAATGGAAAGAGGAAAACGGAGAATTCCTCTACAACAGCCACGAGCATCGCGAGCTGTTCGGCGAGGTACAGTCCCCGTGGGATAAGCTGGAATTGAACGAGGAGGGTCTTCTTCCCTTCGGCGGCGGCATGATGATGCTCCGCAAACTGTAACCGGTTTCCGTAAGATCGACACAAAACAAAACGGCCCGCTGATTTCTCAGCAGGCCGTTTGTTTTTCTGCAGTTGATGGGACTTGAACCCACACCCAAGTACATGGACATGAACCTGAATCATGCGCGTATGCCAATTCCGCCACAACTGCAAGCACCGCCTATGATACCATCACTCTGTGGGAAAGTCAAGCACTTTCGCGGAAGAAATCCCGCGTCAATTTTCCTCCTCAACGCCTACCGAAATACCGTTCTCGGTCAGGCTGATCACCATCGTCTTGTCGGAGGGCTCACCGTCCTTGAGAAGACGCACCGTGATCGTCTTGTTTACGTTATCAACCAGATAATAGTCATCCTTCAGGCGCTTATAGTATTCCACAAGCTCCTCGAAGCTTCCCACACCGGTCAGTGTGGCGAAATCCAGATCGTTGACCTGGTCATACTCCAGTTCGAGGTCGCTGGGGAACGGCATGTAGTAGATCGCGCCCTCAATCCTAACTATGGCGGTCAGCTCCGTCAGGATAGCGTAGCCGTTCTCATAGATCAGGCAGAAATAATGATTGTTCTTGAGAAGGATATAGTATCCGGTCTCCCGCTTCTCCGACGCAGGGATAAAATACCCGTTGGGATCGATGGAGCCGACAAAATACTCGTTCTTCTTCACATGGGTCCCGAAGAAATCCTTGGAGCGGTTCACCTTGCAGCGCGCCATATGGCGTCCGTTGTTGTCCGCAGCCTCACGGCTGACCTCCTCGATGGTGATCTCGGTGGTGCCGTCATAACTCTTCAGCGTCAGATCGCCCTCTCTCTCCGTAGGCCGGATGATCAGGATCAGAATGACCGCAGCGACGATTACGCTCGCGATAATGATCAATGTCCTGTTTGAAAAGTCAAGTCGTTTATTCATAACAGATCCTCCCGCTTTTTTCCTTTCTGCCCTCTCTCGTTACAGCAGTTCTTCGATCGGCTCTCCTGCCAGCGTGTTGGATATCGCAAAGCGCTCCGCAACGGTCTTTCCGATATCGGAAAATCCTATCCTTGTCCCGACATTGACGCCGCCCTTGATCTTCGGGCCGTACGCCACCAACGGGATATACTCTCTGGAATGGTCCGTCGAGGCCGTCGCCGGATCGCATCCGTGATCCGCCGTGATCATCAGAAGGTCATCCTCCCGCAGCCCCGCCAGAAGTTCCGGCAGTTTCGTATCGAAATAGGAAAGCGCCTTGGCATATCCGTCCACATCGTTGCGGTGACCGTATTTCATGTCGAAATCCACGAGATTGGTAAAGCAGAGCCCCGAGAAATCCTCCTGCATCTCTGCAAGTGTAACATCAATTCCCTCTTCATTGCAAGTGGTTCTTTGAAAACTTGTGATTCCCCGTCCCGCGAAGATATCCACGATCTTGCCGACAGACCTCACCTCAAAGCCGGCGAGGCTCATCACATCGAGAAGCGTCTCCCCCGTGGGCTCAAGGGAAAAATCATGCCGCAGTGCCGTTCTGGTATAGGGCCACTCGCCGGTGAAGGGCCGCGCGATGATCCGGCCGACGCCGTACTGTCCCACGCAGAGCCTTCTGGCGATCTCACAGTACTCGTAAAGCTGTTCCGTCGGGATCAGGCTGTCGTGAGCCGCGATCTGCAGCACGCTGTCCGCCGAGGTATACACGATCAGATCCCCGGTTGCGAGATGCTCCTTTCCGTAGTCCCGGATCACCTCCGTGCCGGAATAGGGCTTGTTGCACAGGATTCCCCGCCCGGTCTCCGCCGAGAGCGCGTCCAGCAGTTCCTTCGGGAATCCTTCGGGAAATGTGGGGAACGGTTCCGCAAGGGGAAGCCCCGCGATCTCCCAATGCCCGGTGGTGGTGTCCTTGCCCTTCGAGATCTCCGCCAGGCGGCACACTACGCCGTCAAAGCTGTCCGTCGCCGCGTCCCCAAGCCCGGATCCGCAGACAACTCCCCTCACGCCGTCAATGTGGAAAAGACCGAGCTTCTCCGCATTCGGCATCGAGAAGAACGGCGATGTCGCCGCGCTGCGCAGCGTAAAGCTTCCCTCATCCCCAAAGTCAGCGGCATCCGGCATTTCCCCGACGCCGCAGCTGTCCAATACGATCAAAAATACCCTCGCCATAGTTCCTCCTTATCAGTCGATGTAACTGTAATAAATTCCCGTCTTCTCTATGGTCTTTTTTGCCTCCGAGATGGAGATGTACACCTTTTTCTTCTGCGACGGGGAAACCACCGTGAGACGATCCGCCTCATAACCGATGATCAAAACCCAGGTGTCCCGGTACCTTGCCGCCACAGGTCTTCCGTCCGCAACGAACTGAAGGACCTCCGAAAGCGTAACGCCGGAGATATCCACGCCGCTGCCGGGGATACTGTCCGTAAGCCACGTGAGGAACGCCTTTTGGTTCATGTCGCAGGTGGTCGCATCCTTCGCGGATCCCTTGTACGACAGAAACATCTGCAAAATCGCCTGGAGCTCCGTACAGGTGTCGTCCTGATACCGCTGCGCGACCGTTCTCGTGTTGGCGCGCTCCGGTTTGATCCCGCGCTTCCACAGGATCACGCCCTTGCCGTCGTACACGGCGCCGGCGGCGTCATCCGCTGTCCGGATGCATTCCCCGAGATCCCCCGACACCAGTTTGATCCGCCCGTAGGCGATGACATAGTACCGCGGATCGATCCAGCTGCCCACGCGCACCGACGTGTTTCCGGTAAGCACCGTAAACACCGTCGTCTCCTTCTTCGGCACCGCCTCCAGCTTGTATCCGCTCGGAAGGTTCATGTAATACTCACGCCGCATCAGCGTGGTGGAGCGTCCCGACACCGTGATCTTCTGCGTCACGGGCTTGGAACTCTTCAGGATGTTGTATTTTCCGGAGGATTCATAGATCGGCCGGATCGTCTCCCCGCCGTCATCCCGGATCACTGTGGCTTCCGACTCCTTGCGGCACAATTCGATGTTGATCGCATTGTCGACAATCTCCGCTGCCGAGTACAGATCCTCGCCGCTGTCATATGTTTTGATGACCGTCCCGTCCAGTTTTTCAATGACAATCCGGTGCATCGGAACATGGTCCGTTCCGTTGTCGTGGAATGTCACATCCGCCGTATGGGCCAAACCGTAGATCAACTCCCCGTCAATCTCCCCCAAAAGGCAGATGCGGTCACCGCCCGGCGCACTCACCGTGCGGGGTTTGCGGTTTTCCAGGTCGTAATAGACGAGCGCCCCATTTTCCGCTGCCGAATAGTTCTCCTGGAACACCAGGATCCCCTCGTCCTCGAACAGAACGCTGTTCTTCGGCATATGCTCCACAACAACCGTGAAGTCATGCACGAGGGTACGATACAGGTACAGCGTGTCGTACAGCGTAAAATAAAACTCGTCGTAATCGTTCATGTAGCACAGCGCCCCGAACTCCTCCTTGAGGATCTCATAGGGCACGTCCACAGGGACGAACATCATCTCTTCGATCCGGGCGTCCTCCGCGTGGAACCGGTAATACAGGATTCCCACGCGTCCTTCATACTGGCCCCGGGAAATGTAGCCATAGAACACAAAGTCCGCATCTCCGTTGTCCAGCACGGAAATGATCCGGTAATCGTGCCGCCCGTTGCGGTACCTAAGCTCGTCTCCTCCCTCCCGGTCGAACGTGAAGAGCTGTACCATGACATTTCTCTTCATGTCATATTCCCAGAGGTTGTCGTCGTATGCAAACACCAGATACTTGTTGTTGCTGCTGAGCTTATAATTCAGCTCCGTGTCCGGCGTGAGGCCCAGCTTGATCTGGTTCCGGTTAATGCTTACCAGCGTCCCGTCAAACTCCGCCTGCATGGTGCGGTCATAGTTGAACAGGATGTCGTTTTTACCCTGGCACCGCATGCGGAACTCTTCCCTGACGCGGTAGTACTCTTCTCCGTCGTTGGAGAAGATCTGCATCCGGGATTTCAGCACGGCGCACACATAGGTGGAGTTGTATTCCGTTATCGTCGGGATGGATACTTCCACCTGCCTCGGATTCATCGTCCCGTAGCTCACAGTCTCGAGATTATCGGCAATGGTCACGTGGGAAAAATCCGCGCCCGACGCTCCGTCCTCGGTATCCAGATACTGCTCGATGTTGTTCTTCCGATCCTCATCCAACAGGGAATCGTGAACGTTCATCGCGAACTCCATCTCTCTTTTCAGATTACCCGTGGAAGCCACAACCAGACGCGTATAGTAGAAAATGTCCCGTCCGTCGCCGGTAGTGAGCGTCAGCTTGCAGGAGTACTCAGTGTCACGCGCGATATTTCCCGAGAGAACGACATTGGCACACAATCTGCCGTCGTCCAACCGCTTCAACGCTTTGACCTCCTTGGTGTCCAAAATCGACGCCGTGGAGGTTTCGATCACCTCACAGACAAGTCTCTTGACAACACTCCCGTATTCCCGGATCAGCACATCAAAATCCATGCTGCTTCCGATGGGCGTAACGCTCTCCCGAAGCAGCTGTGCCTGCGGCTCAAAGGTGTATCCCAAGGTCGGGTTGACCTCAACGCTCCCGATCCGGAAACTTACCACCGGCAGCGTCGCCTGGGAAGCCGACACGGTTTTGAGTTCATTGCTGTAGGTATGCAGGTTGACCCGGCTGAAGAACACGATCAGCGATACGAGGAAGACCCCCGCCAGGATCAAGATGCGAAATCGTAGTTTCATTATCCTCAACACTCCGATGCAATCCGTGCTGCCCACTCAGCAGCTTCTCCCTCATCATAGGACCCCTGCGGCCATACCGGAAGAATCCCGTCGCCGTCAAACCGGGGAATGATATGGATGTGCAGATGGAACACCGACTGTCCGGCTGCCGGCTCGTTGTTCTGCAGCACATTGATGCCGTCACACCCGGTGGTTTTCTTCAGCGCAAGCGCAATCTTTTTGACAATCGGAAGCGCCTTCGCCGCAACCGCATCGTCAAGCGAATACAGGTTGTCGGCATGAACCTTCGGCAGCAGGATCACATGCCCCTTGTGTGCCGGCGCAATGTCCAATACCGCGCGGAAATCCTCGTCTTCATATACCGTAGCGGACGGAATCTGTCCGTTCGCGATCATGCAGAAAATACAGTTATCCATAGATCCACACTCCTTGTGAAAAACATTTCCGGGCCGTCTCCATCACAGAGAAACCCTATTGTTAAGTATACCATTATTTTCCGATCGACACAAGAGAACGTTCTCCCGTGTCCCGTAGAAAGAGAAAAAAGAACGCGGATTTCTCCGCGCCCTTTCCGGTTTTCCTTTATTCACTCAACTCCTTAAGAAGCTGCACGATCATCTCCGTCGCATCCCCCGCAGGACTTTTCTCCATAGCCTCGATATATCGGCTGCGGTTTCGGTACAGTTCTCCCACGGCTTCGGTCAGGCTCTCCGGAGTGATCTCCGACTCCTGCATCACCATGCTGAAGCCCTGTTTTTCAAACGACGCCGCGTTGAGGAGCTGATCTCCGCGGCTGGCCTCCGCAGAGAGCGGGATCAACAGATTCGGCTTGTGAAGCGCAAGCAATTCACAGATTGCATTCGCTCCGGCCCGGGAGATCACGATGTCCGCCATGGCAAGGACATCCTTCATCTCCTTATCGCAATACTCCCGCTGCTCATAGCCCTTCCCGTTTACGGAAGTGTCCATTTTCCCCTTGCCGCACAGATGAAGGATATCGAACTCCGGCAGCAGTTTCGGAAGTGCCGCCCTGACAGCCTCATTGACGCGGACTGCTCCGGTGCTTCCGCCGACAACCAGAATGACCGGCTTGTTTCCGTCAAAGCCCGCATAGGCAAGTCCCGCTTCCTTCGTCCCGGAAAACAACTCCTTCCGGATCGGCGTTCCCGTGTGGAGTCCCTTGCCCTTCACATGCTCAAGCGTCTCCGTGAAATTGCAGCACACCTTCGTCGCATAGCGGATAGCCAATCGGTTTGCCAGCCCGGGCGTCATGTCCGACTCATGGATAACCGTCGGTATCTTCGCCTTTCCTGCTGCACGGACAACCGGCACCGACACAAATCCTCCCTTGGAAAAGACCACATCCGGCTTCAGCTGCTTCATCAGTTTTTTGGCTTCGCTGCAGCCCTTGAGGACGCGGAACGGATCCGTAAAGTTCTTCATCGAAAAATACCGGCGTAATTTTCCGGAACTTATCGCATAGTACGGAATCCCGATGTTCTCGATCAGCTCTTTCTCAATCCCGGTTTTCGAACCGATGTAGGAGATTTCAAACCCCTCCTCCTTAAGCCGGTCGATCAATGCGATGTTCGGCGTGACATGCCCCGCTGTTCCGCCGCCTGTAAGTACAATTGTTTTCATGTCTCCGATAAAATGGCAAATGCCGGAGCATTTGCCATTTGCCTCGCTTTCCTAACGCTATAGGTATCCCGGCCGGCACACAGGATTGTGCCCCCGCCGTGACACCCTTACTTTGCGGCCTTATACGCCTGCAGCGCTTTCGCCAACTGATCCGGACACGATGTGGACTTATAGCCGCACCGGATTCCCTCCAGCCTGCTGATCACTTCATCCACCGGAAGTCCCTCTACGAGACGTCCGATTCCCTGAAGATTTCCGTTGCATCCTCCGGTATAAACCACATTCCGGACTACTTCAACACCGTTTTCCTCCACAACATCATACGATATCTGCGAAGAACAGGTGCCGCTGGTTCTGTATGTCATACTGTGCCTCCTCTCTGAGCTTTATATATCTCAAGTCGTTCCTGAATCTCTTCCGCGGTAAGGTCAAGACGCTTACTTGCTACATCAAGGGATATCTCCCCGTCAAGCAGCATCTCAAGGACAAGCTGCGCACGCCCTTCTGCACGTCCTTGCTTACTTCCTGTTTTTCATGGTCCCTCCGGATTGATCCGGAGAACCCGCAGCTTTTCAAACCTCTTCTCTCCCTGCTCAATCTATCACAAACGAGGAAAAGAAACAAGAGTTTTTATCTATGCGGCAACACAGCACTCTACCGATTTCGGCAGGCTGCGGGTTCTCACGGTTAATATTTCTTTCGTCTCTCCCGGACAAATACTGCTCCGCAGACAGCGGAAAATGCGGCAATCACCAGGCGGACAATTCCGCTTCCGCGGAACGGGTCTCCGGTCCTCGGCACATCGCCGTCCGGCGGCGGTATGGTGATCATCGGAGTTGGCGTTCCTGTCGGAGTCGGAGTTCTCGGAGGCACCTGCGATCCTGTCGGGGTCGGTGCCGGTGTGTTTGTTGGTGTCGGCGTGCTTGAAGGGGTCGGAGACACAGTACACGTCGGCGTCGGTGTCACTTCCGACGGCGGTGTTTCCGTCACCCCCGGTGTCGGTGTCATCGTTACTGTCGGGGTTGGCAGTATCTCCGTGGGCGTAGGGATCGGCGTCCCTGTGGGCGACGGCGACACTGTCACCATCGGGGTTGGTGTCGGCGTCTCGGTCGGGGTCGGCGTAGGCGTATTCGTGGGAGTAAGCGTTGGCGTGTTTGTTGGTGTCGGCGTCGGTGTGTTCGTCGGCGTCGGCGAAGGTGTCTCGGTCGGTGTTGGGGTCGGCGTGTCAGAAGGCTTCACTGATCGCAATACCGGCGGGGAATCTGTCGGCGTCGGTGTAGGAGTCTCGGTCGGTGCCGGTGTGTTCGTCGGAGTCGGTGTCGGCGTACTCGTCGCAGTCGGAGTCGGCGTGTTCGTCGGCGTAGGGGTCGGCGTGTTCGTCGGCGTCGGTGTCGGCGTGTTCGTCGGCGTAGGGGTCGGCGTGTTTGTCGGGGTTGGTGTCGGCGTGTTCGTCGGGGTTGGTGTCGGCGTATTCGTCGGCGTCGGTGTCGGCGTGTTCGTCGGGGTTGGCGTCGGCGTGTTCGTCGGGGTTGGTGTCGGTGTATTCGTCGGCGTCGGTGTCGGAGTGCTTGTCGGAGTCGGCTTCGGTGTGTTCGTCGGCGTAGGTTTCGGTGTATTCGTGGGTGTCGGTTTCGGTGTGTTTGTGGGTGTCGGCTTCGGTGTATTCGTCGGCGTGGGAGTCGGGTTAGCCGCCTTCACAAAAGAAGCGGAGGCATCGGCTGTTGCTACAGTACCGACTTCCAACCGTGTCACGTAAAGTTTCTGGATGTCCGAACTCGAGGTCCCCATATAAATCAGGGAAATGTCCGCCTTGTCGGAGACACCGGTGAACGATGCTTTTACTGTTTTTCCGCCCAGATCCGCAGAAGCCGGCCAGGAAAACGTCACCGTTTCCCCGTCGTTAACCGTCACGGTGCCCGACGTTGCTGCCGTTCCGCTGTGAGCCGAGCGGGTGATATTGCTGCAGCTGAGAGACTGCTCCCGCCCCTGAGCATCCATGGTGACAAGTTTCTGCAAAACAGCGTAGTTGCATGCCAGATCAGTATCTTTTTCCCTCAGGTTGACCCGCACCGTCATACTGTATTGACGGCCGTCCCCCACGATCGCGGGCCCGGAAGATGCGGTCACAGCCGCCCGGATCCCAAACGTCGGCGAATACCCGTTATCCGCAAGCTTGAACAGCCACATGGCGGCATTGTAAACCTTCCTTGCAGCGTCGGTATCCGCGGCTTTCACCTTTCTCTTGTACGGATCCAGATTTTCGTAAACATGGTAGTCCCTGCCGGGTTCGCACACCTGGCGGTACGCCATCCAAAAACGGATCGCAATCTGGGTTACCGCCTGGGCATCGACAGCGGAAAACGAGTACTCCCCGTTGTCTCCGAAGGTGGTTGAATACGGATATCCCAGTCGGAAAATGGTCTGCAGCCCCTTTTCGGTCTTCGCACTGTAATCGGGCGCGGAGACCACCTTGTATGTCTCTCCGAAGGGACTGGTCTTGTGGGATTCCAGACAATATGCCACATACTGCTGCCCGGAATTTCCCTTCGGATAGACGTAGTGAAGGTCATTCCAGCTGTTGCTCCAGGAGCCGGAGTTCAACTGTACCAATAGGTACTTCGGAGTCTCGGAGTTGCTTTTGGTCTGTCCGATCAGCACATCGTCCGCGGCATCTGCGCGGCGCTCAAACGTGCGGTGACTGAAAACGGCGCAGAAAAGAAAAGCCATGGCAAGCAAGGCTGCCAAAGCCCGTGTTCCGGTTTGTTTCTTCATGTAAATTTCTCCCCCATTTCCGGATTGATATATTCCTGCAGATACGGTCCGTCCACCGAGAGAAACCGGCCGCCGGCCCTGCCAGTCATCAGAAGATGCACAGAAGGAAACGGCGACGCACAAGCGGCCGGCACAGACGCAGACGGACAACGGACAAAATGTATCGCTATATCCGTCGCTGCAGATAAACCAAGGCCTTTGCCGAAGTCCGCCGACGGGCAGACAACGGTTCGGTGTCTGATGAAATCATAGCAAACCCCGGGCAAAAAAAATGCGGAAAATGCCTCGTCTCACAAAGCATTTTCCACAAGCTTTTCCTCCGCGGGATCGTCCCGCGGAAGCGTTTTATGTAATACTGTACAATTTTCGGGGAAGAGTTTTTTCACCCGCCGGATTGCGCCGTTACCCTTCGGGATATCCCATGGGATTCATCGTCTGCCAGCGGTATCCGTCGCGGCACATATCCTCGATGGTTTTCTCCGCGGTCCACCCGAGAACCTCTTTCGCCTTGTCGGCGTTTGCGTAGCTTTCCGCGAGGTCGCCGGCCCGTCTTGCGCCGATCACATAGGGGATCTTCACGCCGTTCACGCGCTCAAAAGCAGCGATCATCTCCAAAACGCTGGTTCCCCTGCCGGTTCCCAGATTGATGATCTCCGCGCCGGTGTACTTCTCCGCGTAGGGTACAGCCGCCACATGGCCTTTCGCGAGGTCAACCACATGGATGTAATCGCGGACGCCGGTTCCGTCCACGGTATCGTAGTCGTTGCCGAACACGGTCAGCTGCGGTCTGCGGCCGACAGCGACCTGAGTGATATACGGGAAAATGTTGTTCGGGGTTCCCTGGGGATCCTCGCCGATCAAACCGCTCTCATGAGCGCCGATCGGGTTGAAGTACCGGAGCAGTACCACGGAGAGCTCCGGGTCTGCTGCACAGGCATCCATCAGGATCTGCTCGATCATCCACTTGGTCCAGCCGTACGGGTTGGTGCACTCACCGCGGGGCATCGTCTCAAACAGCGGCACCGGATTGGAAAAACCGTAGACTGTCGCAGACGAACTGAACACAAAGCGGTGGCAATCGAAGTCCTTCATCACCTCAAGAAGCGTGAGCGTCGTATTCAGATTGTTCCGATAGTACATCATCGGTTTTGCAACCGATTCGCCGACCGCTTTCATGCCGGCAAAATGGACTACCGTGTCAATGTTTTGCTCGGAAAATAAAGTCCGAAGCGCCTCGGCGTCACTGACGTCGATCTGATAAAAAGGAACGGACTTCCCCGTGATCTTCTCAACGCGGCGTACCGCCTCCGCCTTTGAATTATACAGGTTGTCCGCAATCACCACCTCATATCCGGCGTTTATAAACTCCACTGCCGTATGAGTACCGATGTAGCCGGCGCCGCCGGCAAGCAATATAGCCATATACTTCTCCATTTTCCGCCCTTGCCATGACCCGGTCACGGCAAGGACTCTGTCCCCAAATTAATCTCTGTTCTTTTCAATCTCGCGGTGGCTCACCACCACGCGGTATCCCGACTCTTTCATCTTCGCCGCAAAGGCCTCCGCAAAGCACACGGAACGGTGCTGTCCGCCGGTGCAGCCGAAGGCGACCACGAGCTCGCGCTTGCCTTCCCTGCGATAGAGCGGCATCAGATATTCCAAAAGCGACAGGATCCGGGATAACAGCTCGCGGCTTTCGTCAAAGCTCATGACGTAGTCACGCACGCACGCTTCCAGTCCCGTGTGATCCTTGAGTTCCTCAATATAATACGGGTTCGGCAGACAGCGGACATCAAACACAAGATCCGCATCCGCCGCAATCCCTTCCTTGAATCCGAAGGATACGCTGCGGATCAGCAGGGAGTCCGACTCGGGTTCCTCGGAGAGGATTCCCATGATCCGTTCCCGAAGCTGGGCAGGCTTGATCGTCGAAGTGTCGATCAGATAGTCCGAACGGATGCGGATACGTTTCATCCACTCCCGCTCTCTGGCGATCGCATCCTCGATGGAACAGTTGCTGTCCTCCATCAGCGGATGTCTCCTGCGGGTCAGCTTATAACGCTGCAGCAGCACCTGCGTATCACAGTCAAGGAACATGATGTGATACGGATAACGGCGTCTCGAAAGCTCCTGCATCGCCTGGTCGAAATCCCCGAAGGTGTCCTTGCCGCGGATATCGACGACCGTCGCGATCTTCTTCTCTTCCTTGTTATCCGTCATGCCGTACAGGTCGGCAAAACTCACCAGAAACTTCGCGGGCAAGTTGTCGACACAGTAATATCCCATATCCTCCAGCGCGTTGATCGCAACCGATTTTCCGGCGCCCGATAATCCTGTGATAATAACCAGTGCCATACCGTCTCCGATCCGTCCTTACGGACAATACACTGTAGCTCCCGTCACTCTTTTCCCGCCAGACGAAGGCGGATCAACGCCTTGCGAAGCGACAGCTCCGCGCGGTCCAAACTCGTGGAGGATTCGGATTTCATCCTGCGCTCCGCACGGATCTTCTCCTCCTCCGCACGATGTATATCAATCTCTTCCGGCCACTCGCATGCCTCCGAAAGGATGACGATCTCCTCCTGAAGGATCGTTGCAAAGCCTTCCAGAAGCGTTGCCTCCCGCGTTTCCCCGTCCTTTGTGATGCGCAGGATTCCCGGCGCAACCACCACCGTCAGAGGAACATGGTTCGGATAGACGCCGATGTCGCCTTCGGTTGTGGTAAACTCCACCAGCTCGGCGTCGTCGTCGTAAAATACACGCGTCGGCGAATACACCTTCAGGCGGATTGTCTTATCTGCCATATGCTGCTCACTTTCTGGTTACTGCCGCACTCCCGGAAAATGCCTCCGGCCCCTGCCGGGATCACTCGCGGTTTCTCATGCGCTCCACAACATCCTCGATGCCGCCGGCATTCAGGAAATAGCTCTCCGGAATGTCGTCGTGCTTGCCCTCAAGGATCTCCTTGAAGCCCTGGATCGTCTCCGAGAGCGGAACGTATTTGCCGGGAAGGCCGGTGAACTGCTCCGCAACATGGAACGGCTGGGAGAGGAATCTCTGCACCTTACGGGCACGGGCCACGAGAAGCTTCTCGTCCTCGGAAAGCTCGTCCATACCGAGGATCGCGATAATATCCTGAAGTTCCTTGTATCTCTGCAAAATCTCCTGCACACCTCGAGCCACCTTGTAATGCTCATCGCCGACCACGCGCGGATCGAGGATTCTCGAGGTCGAATCCAACGGGTCAACCGCGGGATAAATACCGAGCTCCACGATGGAACGGGACAAAACGGTGGTCGCATCCAGGTGCGCGAATGTCGTCGCAGGCGCCGGGTCCGTCAGGTCATCGGCAGGCACGTAAACCGCCTGGACCGAGGTGATGGAACCATTTTTCGTCGAAGTGATACGCTCCTGCAAAACACCCATCTCGGTCTGCAGCGTCGGCTGGTAACCGACGGCGGAAGGCATACGGCCGAGAAGCGCGGACACCTCGGAACCGGCCTGGGTGAATCGGAAAATGTTATCGATGAACAGAAGGACGTCCTTGCCGCCCTTGTCACGGAAATACTCTGCCATGGTAAGTCCCGTAAGGCCGACGCGCATACGGGCTCCCGGCGGCTCGTTCATCTGACCGAAGACCATGGTGGTCTTGTTGATAACGCCGGACTCGATCATTTCGTAATAGAGGTCGTTACCCTCACGGGTGCGCTCGCCTACGCCGGTGAATACGGAATAACCGCCGTGCTCCGTGGCGATGTTGGTGATCAGCTCCTGGATCAGCACGGTCTTGCCGACGCCGGCACCGCCGAAGAGGCCGATCTTACCACCTTTCTGGTAAGGGCACAGAAGGTCTACGACCTTGATACCCGTCTCAAGGATCTGGGTGTCCGTCGACTGCTCCGCAAAATCCGGGGCAGGGCGATGGATCGGATAGTACTCCACATCTGTCGGAGGATCCTTCTCGTCAATCGGCTCGCCGAGAACGTTGAACATACGTCCGAGGGTCGCCTCACCGACCGGCACCGTGATCGGCGCACCGGTGGACTCCGCCTCCATGCCTCTCACAAGACCGTCCGTAGGACCCATTGCGATGCAGCGCACCGTATCGTCGCCGAGATGCTGTGCAACCTCAACGACGAGGATCTCGCCGTCCTTTCTGCGAATCTTGATGGCGTCATAAATCTCCGGCAGGTTTCCCTCCGTAAACCGGATATCGAGGACCGCCCCGATAATCTGTGTTATCTTACCAATGTTCTTATCCACAGGTTTTTCTCCTTGTCGATATTATGTATCCAGGGCATTTGCTCCGGCGATGATCTCCGTGAGCTCCTGGGTGATGGAACTCTGGCGCGCACGGTTGTACGCGAGTTCCAGTTTGTCGATCATGTCGTTGGCGTTGTTGGTGGCGTTGTCCATAGCCTGCATGCGGGCGCCGTTCTCACTTGCATACGCCTCCATGATGGCGCCGAAGATCTCACCGCTGACGTACTTCGGGATGATCATCCGGAGGGCCTCCTCGGGGTCGGGCTCAAAGTTCATAAGAGCCTCCGCCGCGCCGGTTTCCTCGTCCTCGTCGCCGCCGATGCCGATGTCCGCAGGCATCAGTTTGAGCGTCGTCGCAATCTGGCTCACGGTGTTCCGGAACACGGTAAATGCGATATAAATCTCGTTGACCGTACCGTTCTCGAAGGCGTCCATGACGTCCGTGCTGATATCCGATGCGTCGCTGTAGAGGGGATTGTTCATCGTCTCCGAGTAATCCCCGGCAATCTCGTAGCCGCGCAGCCGGAGCGCATCGCGCCCCTTCCGTCCGACCGCGTAGATCAGCAGCTCCTCCTTCGGAATGCCGCACCCTAACACCTGCTTGACAACATTGGAGTTGTAACCGCCTGCGAGACCGCGGTTTGAGGTGATGACGATCATCGCCTTCTTCGCATTTCCGGTCTTCTTCGAGTAATGTTCCCGAACCTCCGGCGTCGCACGGTCAAACATCGTCACAATGGTCTGGTACAGATGATTGAAGTAGGGCTTTGCCTCCTCCGCGCGGCCGCGGGCCTTCTGCAGCTTGACGGTGGAGACCAGCTTCATCGCCTTCGTGATCTGCCCGGTGCTCCGGATGCTCTGCTTCCGCCTTTTGATGTCTCTCATCGAGGCCATAAATCATACGCTCCTTTTGCGCTGCCATCGGAAAATGGGCTTCCGACGGATGCACCCGGGAATTCCCGGAAAGTATTACTTCTTCGAAATGAAGTTTTCCTTCGCCTGCTCGATCGCAAGGATCAGCTTCGGCTCAACCTCCTCGGTCAGCACCTTCTGCTCGCGGATCGTCTGGAAAACTTCCGGATAATTGCTCTCGATCGTGTCGAAGAGAACTTTCTCGTACTCGGCGATGTCCGAAACCGCGATGTCGAGAAGATGCTTCTTCGTCGCAGCGTAGATGATGGCGATCTGCTTTTCCACCGCCATCGGCTGATACTGCGGCTGCTTCAACACCTCACGGATGCGCTCGCCCTGTGCAAGCTTCTCCTTCGTATCGGCATCCAGATCCGATCCGAACTGGGAAAATGCCGCCAGCTCGCGGTACTGTGCCAGGTCGATACGGATCGGTCCGGCGATCTTCTTCATCGCCTTGATCTGTGCGGCGCCGCCGACTCGCGACACGGACAGACCGGCATTGACAGCCGGGCGGAATCCGGAGTTGAACATCTCGGTCTCCAGATAAATCTGGCCGTCCGTGATGGAAATAACGTTGGTGGGAATGTACGCGGACACGTCGCCCGCCTGTGTCTCAATGATCGGAAGTGCCGTGAGGGAACCGCCGCCGAGCTTGTCCGAAAGTCTTGCGGCACGCTCCAGAAGACGGCTGTGCAGGTAGAAGACATCGCCCGGGTACGCCTCACGTCCCGGCGGTCTCTTGAGAAGAAGCGACAGGGTACGGTAAGCCGCCGCGTGCTTGGAAAGGTCATCATAGATGATCAGCACGTCCTTGCCCTGCTCCATCCACTCCTCGCCGATGGCGCAGCCCGCATAAGGGGCGATATACTGCAGCGGTGCCAGCTCGCTCGCGGTCGCCGCAACAATTGTCGTATAGTCCATCGCACCGTACTCATTCAGCGTCTTCACGATATTGGCAACCGTGGAAGACTTCTGGCCGATAGCGACGTAGATGCAGAGAACGTTCTCGTTCTTCTGGTTAATGATGGTATCGATGGCGATGGCGGTCTTGCCGGTCTGACGGTCGCCGATGATCAGCTCGCGCTGTCCGCGGCCGATCGGGATCATGGAATCGATTGCCTTGATACCGGTCTGCAGCGGCGTGTCCACGCTCTTACGGCTGATAACGCCGCTGGCCACACGCTCGATCCGGCGGTGTGATGTGGCGGCGATCGGTCCCTTGCCGTCGATGGGCTGTCCGAGCGCGTTCACAACACGTCCGAGCATGCAGTCGCCTACCGGAACCTCGATAACGCGGCCGGTGGTCTTCACGATGTCGCCCTCGCGAATCAACGCGGTATCGCCCATCAAAACGGCGCCGACATTGTCCTGCTCAAGGTTCATCACCATTCCGTAGATGTCGTTCGGGAACTCCAGGAGCTCGCCCTGCATCGCATTTTCCAAACCATGGATACGCGCGATGCCGTCAGCCACCTGAATTACGGTTCCGACTGTCGATACCACAAGTTTCGTACTGTATCGTTTGATCTGCTCACGGATGACGGAGCTGATCTCTTCCGGTTTCATACTCAACTCTATGTACCTTCCCTTCTTTGCTTCTCTTGTATTACTGAAAATGTATCCTGTCTCAGATCTGTACCTGCATCAGGTCCTTCTGCATATCGTCGAGCTGCGTACGGATGCTGGCATCCATCACGCGGTCGCCGATGCGGATCACGATACCGCCGATCAGTTTGCTGTCGATGCGGTACTGTACCTCTAAGGACCGGTATCCGGACGTCGCAAGGATCCGCTCCTCCACCTTTGCCCGCTGCTGCGGGGTCAGTTCAAAGGGGGTGGTCACCGTCGCGATGCCGATGCCCTTGTACTCCTTCGCCTCGCGAATAATGTCGCGGAGCATATCCGGCAGTTCTTTGTGGCGCCCGTTGTGCACCGCAAGGACCAGCAATCCCGTCATGTCGTCGCTGACGCGTCCCTTGAAACAGTTTTCGGTAAATGCCTGTTTCTCCTCCGGCGTGATCTTCGGATGCTCATACAACCGCAGGACATCGGGATTGTCCGAAAGAACCTGCAGGACTGTCTCTGCCTCCGAAAGAAGCCGGTCGACGGTTCCCTCCGAAACGGCAATCTCAAACAGGGCATGTCCGTATGTACTGCTCACTACCCCTGCCATGTCGAATCTCCCATTTCCTTAAGAACCGAGTCCAAAAGCTGTTCCTGTTTGCCCGCGGTCATATTTTCCGAGATAAACCGTCCGGCCATCTCCGTTGCGACCGAGATCATTTCCTTCTTCACGTCGTCCCGGACCTTGCTCTTCTCGAGTTCGATCTCGCGCTGGGTCCGCTCCATGATGCGGGAAGCTTCCGCGTTGGCGGCGTCGATGATCTCACTCTCACGACGTTTCGCCCTGCGCTTTCCCTCGGTCAGGATACGGTCCACCTCGGCGTCGGCGTCGGCAAGACGGGCGTCATACTCCGCCTTGAACTCCATTGCTTCCTTCTTCTCAGCGGCTGCCGTGGCAAGATCCGACTCGATGCGCTCCTGGCGCTTGCGAAGGAAGTCCCGCGCGGGGTTGAATACCAGATAGGACAACAGGAAGAACAGGAAAAACACGGCGCACGCAAGGATCAGGGCATCGAAGACAATCTGCAGGTCAAGCCCGAAGATTCTCCCGGTTACCCGATCATCATCCGTTGCCAGGAAAGCTAATTGTGCCATCCGATTGTTCACTGTACCCTCCTCTTCGACAGCAGGTTACCCGCCGCCGAACTCTGCATTGTGGAAAATGCCGTGCTCCTCGGAATTATGCCCAGGGATTCACGAAAATCAGCAAAATCGCAACAATGAGGGAATACAGACCGGTCGTCTCGGCGATAGCCTGTCCGAGGATCATGGTTCCCATGACCGTTCCTCTTGCTCCGGGGTTACGGCCTACTGCAGCAGCACCCTGGCCGGCAGCGATACCCTGACCGATTCCGGGGCCGAGGCCGGCGATCATAGCGATGCCTGCACCGAGAGCGGAACAACCCTGTACGAATTCCTTGTTGAAGATACCATCCATTGCAAAACCCTCCTAAATCATTGTATTGCCGCACTTTGCGGCGATGGGGAATTATAGTTTTCAATGTATGAAAAATGCCTGAGGCACTTTCTCAAATGTCAAGCTGCGCACCGCGCAGGTTCCGACGCCTAAAGTCCTTACTCCTCGAAGGTCTTCGAGATGAAAACCATGGTCAGCATCGTAAATACGTAAGCCTGGATCGCGCCGGAGAACAGGTCGAAGTAGACATGCAGCGCACCCGGCCACAAAACCAGCAGAAACTGCGGAAGCAGGTTGTACAGAAGGCCCATGATGACCGTTCCGCACAGGACGTTACCGAACAGACGGAGCGACATGGAGATCGGCGTCGAGATCTCGCCGATGATGTTGATGGGCGTCAGCGGGATCGGGTCGAACAATCCCGTGATATGTTTCATCTTCTGGTACTTGAATCCGTTGTAATGGATCAGGAAGAAGGTGATCATCGCCAATCCGAAGGTCACGCCGTAATCGGCAGTGGGCGGCCGCAGTCCGAAGACGCCCGAGATGTTCGAGAAGAAGATGAACAAAAGCAGCGTTCCGATGTAGTTGCGGAATTTGCCGCCGTGCTTCTCGCCCATGTTCGACATTGTTGTACTGTCGGTAAATCCGATGATAACCTCGATGATCGTCATGCAGATGCCGGGCTTCCCGTAGGGATCCGACTTGCGGATGATCCGGTTGGCCAGGATCGCCAGCACGGAGATTGCGATAACTAAGATCAGCAAAGCGACATGTGTCGAAGTTATCAGGAATTTGTGTCCGAACAGCTCCACTGACGCAAATTCATTGATCCCGATCTTTTCACCGATGTCATTGCTTCGCGTTACCGCTCCCGGCAGACCCGCGGTTCCCCGCGGCGACAGTACCGAAAACATTACGCTGTCCAAACTCACTCTATCACCACCTTTTTATCCGCGAACCCCGAGTTTCCTCCGGATTTTCGCAGTTAACGGCTGCAGATACGCAGCCGGCTTGATCATGATCACTGACAAAATGCAGCCGATGCCCGCCGTCTTACCAAGTCCTACCATCACGGCGATCAGCGCTAAGAGGACCACCGCGTACCGGATCGCCGAACGGCCTCTGGCATACCGCTCCGCACGCTGCGGTTCCATCGTCAGGGCCCATCCGATGGACCGGTACATATGAACCAGCAGATATACGGCAACAACGGCTCCCACTGCCACTCCGGCAGCGTACCGCCAGGCAGGTCTCGCCCAGATCATCCCGAGCAGGAGGATCACGCACAGGGCAACGCATCCGCATTTCAGGTCCCCGTGCACGGCTTCCGCCTCGCGAAGCTCCTCGTACGCCCGGTCGCTGTTCTCCTCAATGGGATCGACCACGCGGTTCTCCTCAAGGGCTTCCGCCTCTTCCTCGGACAACTCCCGGTCGATGTCCTCCGGGTCCCGGAGTTCCGGATCGGCGCCGTATGACATCCCGCGCATCACATCCCGCAGGCGGGGTTGTTTTCTTCGTCCAAACATCACTGCCTCCGTGCACGTCCCGCGAAAACGCCGGTCATCCGTTCCGTCGTGAGGCCTCCTCACCGGCCTTTTCGCTGTCTTTCGCATCCCCGTCCGCGTTGTCGCGCAGGTTCTTCCAGCGGCGGAACTCCGCCTCGGCTTCCTCCTGCCGCGCATCCGCCTTCGCGGCGGCTGACGGTTCGGGATCCTTCGCATAGTTCGCGACCAGCTGCCAGGTCGTGCGGAAGCCTGCCGCAACACCGAGGAACAGCCCGATGATCGTGAACACGGGAAGGGTGTGGAACAGACGGTCCGCGCCGTACCCCAACAGCCCTCCGACTGCAAGGGCACACACCATGCTGAGCCCGATCTGCGTCACCAGAAACAGCATCCGCATCGTCTCACCGGTTTGCGTTTTCTTCCGTCGATCGCGCATCGTGCCCGTCCTTTCCGAAAAACAGCCCATACAGGGTTAGTATATCACTTTTTTGCCGAGACTTCCACACAATTTTTCGTCCTATTTACAGTAATTTTACAGCAGTTTTCCGACGGACAAAAAAGGCGCACCGCTGTTTCGGTGCGCCTTCTGTCTTTTCATATCGGTCAATCCTGTTCTGTCGGCCGGACGCTGCGCTGTTTCCGCATGTGCCGCAACTTCGCCCGCTTCCGTTTCATGCGGTTGCGCTGCCGGATGCACAGGCATACGGAAAATGCCCCGACAACCGCCAGTGCGATCACACCTGCGATCATCCACCCCCGGCTTTTCGACTCCTTCTCCTGCTGCTGTTTTTCAGCCTCGGCGGTCTTTCTGGCCTCCTCCGCTTTGCGGGCTTCCTCCGCCTTGCGGGCCTCCTCCGCCTTGCGGGCTTCCTCGGCGAGCCGGGCCTCCTCGGCAAGCCTTGCTTCCTCGGCAAGCCGGGCCTCCTCGGCAAGTCTCGCTTCCTCGGCCTTGCGCTCCTCCTCGGCGATGCGTTCCTGCTCCTCGTAGGTCACCACGTTCTCCATCATGTCGTTGCCTGTGTTCTGGCCGACCGTGGTGCGGTAGAGACCGAATTTCGCAATACTGTGTTTATACTCGTCGTCAACTTTGAAGGAAGTCCACTGCTGCGTCTCGTGTTTCTTGTACGCTTCCTTAGCGACCTCGAGGGACGTCTTTCCGCCGAATTCGGAAAGCGGTTCCCGAGTGGTGAGCTTCAACGTATTCTCGCCGTAGAGGTGCAGATATGTCTTCGGAACGTCCCAAACGCCGTACTTCTCCGCCGACTCCGGCAGATATGACTCGTCCGCCGTGTGCTCGAGCACATCGCGCAATGCGGCGCAGAAAATGATGTGTCCGCCGTGTCCGTATTCACCGTTGATGTCGTGTCCGACGACAACGAGGGGTTTAAATCGCCGGATTGCCTCACAGACACTGGCCTTAAGCTTTTCGTAGTCGTACTTTTTCTTTGCCTCTGTGAGCGCTTTATCCGCCGTTTGATTGTAATCGATGAAAATGTCCTTGTAGCCCATGACGATCGGGTAATTGCGGATACCGCTGTACCACAGACCGTCAAGTCTCTCATGCTCACGGATGTGCGAAGACGAGCTGTACGTCCAGTGCTCGCACATGTACGCTACCTGAACGCGGAGCTTCTGCTGTCCGCCGTACTGGTTCAACACCGCGCCCATAAAGAGGATGCAGTCGTCCGAGTGTGTCGGAAGCACCAGCATGTCCGCCTGCTCAAGAACGGGCTCCCACACCTGTACATCGTCGGGAAGTTTTCCCGCAGAGTAAGCGTAGATCTCGCAGACCTGCATATCCGAATCGAGCCGGATCACAACCTCCTTCGCTCTCTCCTCAAGTTTTACGTAGTCATGCAGGAAACCGTTCTCACCGTGGGTCTCCTCATGGTCGCCGTACGAAAGGCGGTAGGGCTTCACCTCCGAGCCCCATTGAATGTAAAGGCCGGCCATCTCCTCCTCACAGGTGACGGTGATGGTGTCACCGGCTTTGTAGGCATTGCGGGTGCTGTATTTTCCGTCGCGAAGCTTTCCCGCATTGCTTCCGCGGCTCTCCTTGATGGTGATGGAAAGCGATTTCGCATCCGGCTCCGTGCCGGGAGCATCTTCCCCCTCGGCCCGCGCCGGCAGGGCGGCAATCAAAACCGCGAGAACCATCACAACCGCCCCCGCAGCTGCAAGAATTCCCGCGCGCAACCGACACAACTTCCGTTTTTCCCCGAACATAAGCATATGTCTCTGTCTCTCTCTTCCTTTTCGAATCCCGCGCGTCATCCCGTGCCGGGCGCGTGCGGTCCCCCATTCAGCGGGATTCCCCGTCGTTTAAGATGTCCGTTAATGTTGCATTCCCTCTCGGGAACACGCCCTTCTCGGCATCTGTTAACACTTTCTGAAGTTTTCCGAAGGACCCGCGGTAGAGGATCCGAAGCAGGTCGTCCGTGCGGCGCAGGGCGTCGGCCAGAAGCTCCGGCGTGATCTCGCCCCTGCGAAGCACATCCCCGGCTTCGCCGAGGTCCCAGATCTGCAGCTTCCCGTCGGGATAGACGACAACGTCCACCAAAAGGTCCGTAAAGACCGTGCCGCCCTCCTCGGCCGGCTCCGCGGCGATAATATCGCAATACCAGTACAGAAGTTCCCCGTTCTCCCGCAGAAAGCGGCTGATCTTCAGCCCGTCCTCCGGCAGGTACAGTGAAAGTCCCTTCGCCAGCTCCTTCTTCGGGCGCAGCGTCTTCCACTGCGTGATCAGCATGTGCTCACCCTCGAACAGCCGGACATCATCCGACAGCTCGATGCGTTCCTTCGGGTAAAACCGTTTGCGGAAAATCCTCGAAAAATCCATAGTGCCACCCATTTCCTTTTCGAAACCGATGCCTGCGACTCCCCTGTTCCTGCCTGTGCAGGATTACTCTTCCTCCGTCTCCATCTGCCGGATCCGGTTGATGTGGCGGGGTGCGTTGGAAAACTCCGTGGTTAAGAAGGTATCCACGATCATCAGCGCCAATCCCGGTCCGACCACGCGCCCGCCCATGGCGAGAACGTTGGCGTCGTTATGCTGTCTTGTTGCCTCTGCACTGAACACATCATGGCATACCGCGCAGCGGATCCCCTTGAATTTGTTGGCGGTGATGCTGATCCCGATGCCCGTGCCGCAGATCAGGATTCCCTTCTCGCACTCGCCGGAGAGGATCGCCTTCGCAACACGCTTCGCGTAGATCGGGTAATCCGTCGCCGCGTCGGAGTCCGTTCCGAAATCGCGGAACTCCACACCCTTCTCGGCGAGGTGCGCCTTTACCTCCTGCATCAATGCAAATCCGCCGTGATCACATCCTAAAGCTATCATCGTTTCTGTCCTCCATAATCTCCTGTTCAAACAGCTGGCTGCTGTCGATATCGTCATTCGGGGAAAGCATCTGCCGGATCTTCGGGATTGCCTTTCCGATCATCCGGTCAATGTCCTCGAAGCACTGCTCATAAGCGTCCTCGGATCCCCCGTAAGGGTCCGTCACATCCCGTTCCTCATCCGCCAGCGCGGCAAGGGTATACGCCGCCGCATACGGGAAACGGGCACAGAACCGCGCTCGGTCCCTCTCATTCAATGTCACGACAATCGTGTTGTCCGTGATGTCGCCGTTGCGGATTTCCAGACTGGTGGTGCGCACCATCTCCATCCCGTGTCTCACCAGCACCGCCTCCGCCTTCGGGTTGCAGGGCTCCTCGAACAGAACCACGATCCCCCGGGACGCGACATACAGGGGCTCGCCCTCGTAACGGCTGATAAACACGCTCTCCGCGATCATCGACAGGCACGTATTGTCACTGTCGACAAATACAATCCGGTCAAATCTCATCCGTATTCTCCTAAATTTTCACAATGCGGTAACCCGCCGCCTTCATCAGCCGGTTCATCACCGCCTGACCGACGCCCTCCTCGGGAAAACACTCCCCGTAGATGTACTCGGCGCCCATGCGGTCAAACTCCCGCAACGTCTCAAACAGATGCGCGGCAACTGTGGATTCCTCCTCGCGGTCCCCCACGCTCCGCACCGTAAGTCCGCGGTACAGATCCTTCGTCTCGTCGGACGCCAGCACGGCCACGCGATACCCTTCCGCAACCTTGGCCTCCGCCTCCGCCTGAACCCGTGCAACCACAGCTGCCAGATCCCCTTCGAAAATCGTCAGCTCGCCCTTGGGAGCATAGTGCCGATAGCGCATTCCCGGAGCTTTTGCGACAATTGTCTCATCTTTTACCTTCTTGATCACGGCGGGATCGTACTCCACCGTCGGCAGGACCTCGCGAAGCTGCTCGATGGTGATGAATCCCGGCCGGAGCACCATCGGGATTTCCCCTGTCAGATCCACGATCGTGGACTCCAGTCCGATGGGCACGCTGCCGCCGTCCAGGATCATCGGGATCCTCCCGTTCAGATCCTCATAGACATGTTCCGCACAGGTCGGGCTGGGTCTGCCGCTGGCGTTGGCCGACGGCGCCGCAATGAACACGCCGCTCTCGCGGATGAGCATCGCCGCCACCGGGTCGCTCGGCATCCGGATCGCCACCGTCGGAAGGCCTCCCGTGGTCGCATCCGGGACAATCGCTTTCTTGCGTAAGATCATCGTCATGGGACCCGGCCAGAAGCGTTCCGCCAGCGCCCATGCCTCCGGGGGGATCTCCTCCGCAAGCACCCTGAGGGCGCCCGTATCCGCGATATGCACGATCAGCGGATTGTCGGAGGGCCGTCCCTTCGCCGCGTAAATCCGTCTTGATGCATCCGGGTCAAGCGCATCCCCGCCGAGTCCGTACACGGTCTCCGTGGGGAATGCCACAAGCTCGCCGTCCCGCAGCAGCTGCGCCGCCTCGGCAAGCATATCTCTATGCAAATGCTCCCGATCCACCGGGATCACCCGCGTCTTCATCCTTCGTTCGTTCCTTTCCACTGGACACAGTTTTCCTAAGAAACTGTTGTTTGGCAACATTGTACTCCCCTTTTCCGCAATAGTCAAATCCAAAACGGCGCGGAAGGAACACCTCCCGCGCCGAAATTTCATTTATTCACCTGCGTAACCGCCGGATTCCCGCTTATCGATGGAACTGATGGGCATAACTTTCGTACCATAAGTCCTCCATCGCTCTCACAAGCCCGGAATCCTCCAGCTCTTCAGCCATTGCATTGATCTCATGGTAAGGCAGGAACAGCGACTGCGTCATCACCTCCTGATCAGGCCCGGTTTTGGTCTGGAAAACCGTTATAGTTACCAGATCATGCCTCCAGTTTTCCTCGGTTTCGATCAATCCGAGTCTTTGGAAGAAATCCGTAAAGCTCTTCTCCTGCGCCGCCAGATGCCGCTGGACGATCCGGATGGCATCCCGCTTCAACTCATCGCTCATGGAGATCGGCGCAACATATCCGTCATAGGCTTCCATTCTCTCGTTGTATATGGCAAGTCCGCTTCCGGCATAGAACACAACGCTTCCTGTCGTCCGGTTGGTCGTGACCACAACGTGGGCGCCGTCCAAACTTTCCGACGGAATGTAATATACCGCGCCGAATCCGTTCGTCATATAGGCCGCAAAATTCAGAAGGAAAACAAGAAGTACAGTGACCGCGTATTTTCCGAGCCAAACCGCGATCTTCCGGCACGACAGCTGTTCGCGGAACGTGATAATATGGATCACAAGGTATGCGATCCCGGTTATCGTGAGCAGGATCCCGTACCTGCTGCCGTTTAAGGACAGCATCGTCAACACCGCGGCGAACATCACGCCCTCAAAGAAAACCCGGTTGGAAACCGGCCTTCCCGCGGTTCCCGCATCCCTTCTCCGATATACAAAGTACATCAGCACCATAAGGGCAATCGAGATCCCGCAGTTGATCAGTAAAAGGTAAGTCGGAAAATCCGTGTATGTTTTCGCCCAGAAGGACCAGGTCCAAACAAAAAACGCATGACCCGCCTCCATCGTCTGCCCTCCCCAGGTCCGCAGGAGTCTGTTCCAGATCAGGCCCGGCAGAACGGAAAGGCAATACGCTGCGATATACGAAAAATATCCCGTCTCAGCGCGCCGTCCGCAGCAGACCGCACAGAGGACGCCCACGGCGTCCAAAAAGAGTACGGACGCCGCGAAGCAGAGGTATAGCCGAAACCAGTCTACCGACTCATACCAGAAGAAGTCCCAGTCTCCGGTTGTCCAGAAAAAACGGTAAACCTCAGAGTTGTGCTTCTCAATGGTCTTTATTACAACCGTCAGGCCTCCCCAGAAGAGCACCGGGAATATATGAAGATAAAAAAGTGCCAGCAGCTTTGAAAAATACCTTTGGGCGGAGCTCATGGGCAGGGACATCTGAACATCACTGTACTGAATGCTGTTCAGGTCCCGGAACACTCCGATCACCGCCATCGTTCCGATGATCCCGCCGACCGCGAACAGGAGATATCCGAATATCATCCAATCCGCGTGCAAAAGGTCTATGTAGGACTTCTCAAGGCTCAGCAGGAGACATCCGAATCCGAGGAGAATATTGACGATCACGATGAATTTCGTATGCGTGCGCGTCTCCCCGAGCGCCATACGGTTAATTCTCAGAAAGCGCTTCATGACCATACCCCCTTGCTTCAAGTTCGTAGATAAACACCTCCTCCAACGTCAACGGGATCAGTTCGCAGACATCGTTCGGCACTGCCGAAATCTTCTGCATGATCTCGTCCCCCGCACCCCGCACGATCACCTGCGCGACGCTTCCCATGATGGAATACTTGAGGATGTCCACTCCCGTTTTCTCAAGTTCCTCCCTGGTGATCGCGCTGTCCTTGCGCATGAGCTGAACCTTGCATGCGCAGCTCCGGATCTTGTCAATCTCCCCGTCAAACACCAGCTCTCCCTTGTGGATCAGGAGCGCCCGGTCGCACAGCTCGTTGATCTCCGCAATGTTGTGAGAGGAAAGTATCAGCGTTGCACCGCGGTCGAGCATCTCGTCCGTGATGATGTCCTTCACCATTTTCCGCATCGCGGGATCAAGGCCGTCGAAGGCCTCGTCCAAAACTAGGTACTTTGTCATGCTGGCCAGTCCGACGATCACAACCGCCTGCCGCTTCATTCCCTTGGAGAACGACGACATTTTCCTGTTGAGCGGCAGCTGGAGCTGCTTCGCCAGCCGGTAAAATACTTCGTCGGAAAATGTCTCGTAGTAGCTCCGGTAGTACTTGCGCAGCCCCTCCAGGGTAAAATCCGCATACTGCACGGTCTCGTCGTTCACAAAGAACATCTCCGACTTCACCGAAGCGTTGTTCCACACATCGCGTCCGTCCACCTTGATGGTTCCTTTCTGCAGACGGTACACACCGCACAGAAGCCGCATCAGCGTGGATTTGCCGGCACCGTTGGAACCCAGGAATCCGTAGACACAGCCGTCCGGGATCGTGACGGAAATATCCTTCAGTGCCGTCAATGTGCTTCCATCCCCTCCGACTCCCTTGTTTCGGAATTCCATGGTAACATTCGCAATCTCAATCATACGTCATTACCCCCCGTTTCTGACCCATCTTCGTTGTAGATCTCCTCCACAATCGACAACAGCGTACTCTTCGGCACCCCTGCTTTCCGCGCTTCCCGCGCCTTTAGCAGGAACTCATCCGTGAACTTCCGGTCCGCAAGTCCCTTGTGCTCTGCCACAAAGCAGCCCTTGCCCGCAACCGAGTAGATGATCCCGTCCCGCTCCAGCATACTGTACGCTTTCGCCACAGTGTTGGGATTGATGCCCAGATCCTTCGCCAGAACCCGCGCCGCAGGAAGCCTGTCATGCTCCCGTAACATGCCCTTGGCAATCTCGCCGCAGATCCCGCGGCAAAGCTGTTCATAGATCGGCGCTCGTCCGGTCATGTCAATACTGATCACGCTGTCTCCTCCTTTCCCCATTCCTCGGAAGGCGTTTCCTGCCCTCCTGCAATTCGGGGGACCCGCGGATGCGGATCCCCTTGCGTCGTTCCGGTCATATTCTACCGGCCCCATTACTTCTCTGCGAAAGCACTCCGCCCCCACGGATTTCCACGCTTTCGCCCACTGTCGGCCCCACACTAAGCCGCTGTACTGTGTGTACTATGCGTTGTAGTACACTTGAATAATATCACTGTCGGTCTGTTTCTGTCAAGTAGGAAATTTAAAAATTTTCAGGGCACCCTGTTTTCGCCGGATGTGCATTGTTTTTCCATAGAAAAGCGTAAAGCCCGGGAGATTCCCGGGCCTTACGCACTGCGATGGGTAGTGTTGTGAAAACTCTTGTTAGCGAATCATTAAATCGGTCTGAGGATAACCGGTGTCATCGGTTTTCTTACGGCTTAACATGACGGACGCCGCCACGCCGAGAACAGCGAAGAGCAGAACCTCAGCCCACAGCGGCAGGACAATTCCCTGCATCGCCGTGACCGGCTGTTCCGTACCGACTCCGGCCGTAACCTCAACAGCCTGAGTGTCGGCAACCGGGCTCTCCTTCCCTGCCGAACGGCCTGACGCCAAGACAATTGTGGTGCTTCCGAGAAGTGTCACCAGCAGTACCAGAACAACAATCTGCACCTTTCTCATGTCTTTTTTCCTCCGATACCCTCTCAACTCCGGTTTGCCGTGCCTCCACGGCAAACCGGTCTCCTCTACTATTAACCCTTTCGTGTGCTAGTGTATCATAGGATTTCACAAAAATACGGATTCTTACAAAAATGCAAGAATCCGTGTTAAATCCGTTCGAGAGCGTAGCCTTCCGTTCCGTTGAAAACCGCCGATACCGACGCTCCGGCAGCCTCCAGTTTCCGGTTCATCCGTGAGATTGTGGTGTACAAAGCGTTGCTGCACATTTCCGCCGGCGCGTTCCAGACGTTTTGACACAGCTCCTCCTTGGTCAGAGGATGCATGCCGTGGGTTGCCAGCATGTACAACACGGAAAATTCCTTCTTCGTCAGCAGGAGATCCTTCCCGTGGTACGACGCGGACATCGACACCATATCGAGTTTGATATCCTCGTAAACAATATTCTGATTGCGGCTTCCCGCATCGCGGAGTCTCGCCTCCACATGCGCCAGCAAAACCCCGAGGTCGTAAGGCTTCGTCAGGTAGTCGTCCCCTCCCTCGCGAAGCGCACGGATGATCTGTTCATTCTCCCCCAGAGCGGAGAGGAAGAGGATCGGCGTCCCGTACTCCTGTTTGATCTTCCGGCACAGCGTATAGCCGTCGCTGTCCGGGAGCATGATGTCCAGAACGATCAGGTCCACGTGATGGTTCCGAAGCTGCTCCATGCACTGTTTGCCGTCAAATGCCTGCAGCACTTCGTAGTCTTCCATCATCAACGCTTCATGGTTGATCTCCATAATGTGCGGGTTGTCCTCCACCAGCAGGACAGTGTAACTCATGTTATTTCTCCTTCGGAATGGTGAACCGGAAGGTGGTGCCCTCCGGGCTCGAGGATACCAGCGCTAACGTTCCGCCGTGCATGCGTACCGTATCCATGCAGATGGAAAGTCCGAGGCCGTTGCCTCCGTCGGTGGTATATCCCCGATCGAAAATGTGCTCTGCCGACTCCTCGGGAATTCCCGTTCCCGTGTCGGCGATGGTAAATTCGGCAAATTCGCCGTCATCGCGAACCCTGACATCGATGGTTCCCCCATCCGTATGGCGGCTCGCATTGACGATCATATTGATCAGAACCTGTAACAGCAGCTCAAAGTTTCCGTGCAGCATGCAGTCGGTTTCACAGGAGGTAAGCAATTGGTTGTTCTTCTTCTCGCAGATCGGCTCCGCGATCAGTGCCGCGTTGTGCAGAAGCTCCTTCGGGTCAACCATATGCAGTTCGGCCTCCTTGGCCTCCCCGTAGGTGTACGCCATCAGGTTGGCAACCATGGCGCCGAGGCGGTCCGCCTCCGAGCGGATGGTGTGAAGACGCTCCGGCGTCTGCGGGGACAGTTTCCCCTTCTGAAGCTGTAACTCGGTCAGCTGGGCGTAGCCGGAAATGACCGACAGCGGAGTCCGGAGCTCATGGGCAACGGTCTGCAGGAAATCCCGGTTCATGGCATTGGTCTGACCGAGAACCTCGTTCTTCTTCTGCTCCTCGGCGAGCAGCTCCGCCTGGATGCGGAACTTCCGGCTCGTGACGATGGAAAGTCCGAGAATGCACAGAAGCATCGCATAGGGCGTGACGCCGAAATGGGCAACCACCGAGCTGTTGTTGGTGTTGATCCCCTCCCAGAGCATCAGGAAGAACAGTGCGAAGATAACCAGCAGCGTGTACAGATCCGATCCGCGCAGCCGCCCGTGTTTCACGGTGTGCCAGATAAACTGGGCGATGATCACAAGGGCGCAGACGATACAGACGTAATAACTCACATGGCAAAGCGCCACAAGACTCTTCGTGTCCACAATAAAGTGCAGCGCGCCGATAACCGCATACACTCCGGAGAACGGCAGGACCATTTTCCGGTTGATGATCTTCGGGAAGAAGGCCGCCGGAAGGAACACGATGATCGACGGGATCATGGAGACCGTCAGGATAAAGCACCGGTAATGCAGCAAGAACGGAAAGCTCGCCGGCAGCAGATAGTCGTATACAAAGTAGGAATTGCGGAATGCGATCATCACGCAGCACAGCGCCAGCACGCCGTACTCACGGCTCTTCTGGTACACGGCGTACACCAGAAAATAAAAGGTGATGAACAAAAGACCGCACCCCGTGAACAGGGAGTACAGGGTCACTCCGCGGACATACTCGTCGATATTTTCCGGGGTCGAGATCGTGGTGGCCTGGATAAATCCGCCGTCGTTATGCATATAGTTGCAGTACTGGTAGATAATCTCCACCTCGCCGTCGCCGGTGTACAGCGGGAGCGTCAGGTACCTCGCTCCATGCACCGCCTTCTCCGGATCCTCCGAGACATATCCAAGGTTCCGGACCTCAACACCGTTGACGAAAATACGCATGCTGTAGTCGATGGAGAAGCTCGCAAGCATCAGATAGGTGTCGGGCTTGGCCAGGATCCGCACGCGGTAGGTTCCCAGATGGTCATCCCGCTCGTAGTCCTCGCTCACCTTGGGCATCGACGCCTCATCGCGGAAATCCTCCGGCCAATACAGCCGGCCCGCATAGAAGTCCCAGTTGTTCACCATGTGGTAAACTTCCTTCTCCAATGGCACGTCGCGGACATCCACGACGCCGTCCACCGCACGGACTTCCTGAGCCGGGAACGTGATCATACGGCGGCGCACGCCGACAAAGGCTGCTCCGATTCCGACAAGAACCAATATCGGAAGGATCAATCCCCACAGGACTCCTCGTTTTTTATTTCGAACTGCCATCCGTACACTCCGTCGAAAACGCCTAACGCGCCGATTCAACCATCGGTACCCTCCGAAAGGGCACAGTTCTCCTCTATACTACCGCTGCGTAGATTATACACGAACTTTGACGAAAAATGCAATCCTTACACATTTGTAAGCGAACATACGACAAAAAAGCCCTGCAATCTTTCCGATTACAGGACTTTTGCTGGAAACAATGGGGCTCGAACCCATGACCTCCCGCGCGTCAGGCGGACGCTCTCCCGGCTGAGCTATATTTCCGTAATGGGGGCGACGGGGCTCGAACCCGTGACCTCTCGCGTGTGAGGCGAACGCTCTCCCGGCTGAGCTACACTCCCATCTGCCGAAACCGTTCCGGCTGCAACCTGCTGCAGCCTTCCCGATGTTTCTTACTTTTTTATTCCGGACGATCCTCCATATCGCAGTACTCGCGATGGGTTCCGACATATTTGTACGCCGGACGGATGATCTTTCCGTTGTTGATGATCTCCTCCATCCGATGAGCCGCCCAGCCGCTGATTCGCGAGATTGCGAAGATCGGCGTATAGAGCTCCTCGGGGATTCCTAACATATCATACACGAAACCGCTGTAAAAATCAACATTTGCACACAAAGGTTTAAATAAATGTCTGTTTTCCGAGATAACTTCCTTTGCGATGCGCTCCACGGTGAAGTACAGCTCCAACTCGTCCATGCGGTCCTTTGCCTCGGCGAGCTTGATCGCATAGTCGCGCAAAATGACCTGACGGGGATCGGAGATCGTGTAAACCGCATGCCCGATACCGTACACCAGACCGGTCTTGTCGAAAGCTTCCTTGCGGACCACCTTCGTCAGATACTCGCGGATGGCGTTCTCGTCCTTCCAGTCCATGACATTTTCCTTCAGATCGGCAAACATCTGGCGGACCTTTAAGTTCGCGCCGCCGTGGCGGAAGCCCTTCAGGGAAGCGATTGCCGCTGCCGTTGCCGAGTAGGTATCCGTGCCGGAGGATGTCACGACATGGGTGGTAAATGTGGAATTGTTACCGCCGCCGTGCTCCGCGTGGATCACGAGGCAGATGTCCAGAACCTTCGCCTCCAGCTCGGTGAACCGCCCGTCGGGACGAAGCATCGAGAGGATGTTCTCCGCAGTGGAGTACTCCGGCTTCGGATTCCGGATGATCAGGCTCTCGTCCATGCGGAAATGAAGGTAGGACCAATATGCGTAAATCGAGATGACCGGCAGCTTTGCGATCAGGTTGATGGACTGGCGAAGCACATTTTCCGCCGAGATGTCCTCGGCGTTGTCATCGTACGAGTAGAGTGTCAGGATACTCTTCTGCAGGCTGTTCATGATGTTGCCGCTGACGGCCTTCATGATGACATCCCGGATGAATTTGTTCGAAAGGCTCTGGAACGTGGTGATCAGCTCAACGAAATCCTTGAGCTCCGTCTCGTTGGGCAGCTCGCCGAAGAGAAGCAGGTATGTGGTCTCCTCGAAGGCGTACCGGCGCTCCGCGAAGCCCTTCACCATATCCTGGACATCGTAGCCCTGATAGTACAGCTTGCCGTCCGCGGGAACCTTCTTGCCGTCCTCCAGCTTGTACGCGGTGACGTCGGAAATCTCCGTGAGTCCGGTCAGGACGCCGGCGCCGTTGCTGTCGCGCAGACCCCTCTTGACATCGTATTCGACATAGAGATTCTGATCGATGATTCCGGCATTACGGCATTCGTTAACGAGGAACTGGAAATCCCGTTCCCCCTTCTCGTCCAGTTTCATCATGTTCGAATCACTCATGGCACTCTCCAACCGTAACTCGGACGCTCTCAGAACTCCCGAAACATTCACAAAACAACTGTATCGCCTATTATATTCGCTGGACCGTCAATCGTCAATCCCATTTTTTCGCACGGCCCCGGGCATCTTCCGCCGGAGGCTTTCCGGGATTCCCTCCGGTCACTCCTCGACGCGGCCCTTCTGGCCCCATCCGATGATCCTCGCGGCTCTGTGACGGCTTAGGAATCTCGTCCCGAAGATTCCCGCGCGGATGCCGGCTCCCGGGACGATCAGGGTCTTGCCCTTCTCCATCTTCCGGATTGCGTATGCGACAACCTGCTCCGGCGTCAGGCCGCTGGACCATTCCTTTCCGCGGGCCACCTGGGTGAACTCGGTATACACCGGTCCCGGACACAGCGCACCGACATAGATCCCGTTCTTTAGGTCGCGCATCTCCTCCGCAAGTCCCTGGGAAAAGCTGGCGACATACGCCTTGGTGGCATAATAGGTATTCAAATACGGGCCTGCCGGCAGCAGTCCGGCTGCGGACGCCACGTTGAGGATTGCGCCGCTGCCTGCCTCCCGGCGCAGGTCAAGGAATTTTCGGGTAAGGATGTGCACCGCGCGGATGTTGAGATCGATCATCGAGAGCTCTTCCTCCAGCGAGTGCTCCACCGTGGGTCCCAGCAATCCGAATCCCGCACAGTTAAAAAGCGCGAACGCGCCCTGCCCCGCAATCGTCTCAATGACCCGGTCGCACTCCTTCTCCTGCGACAGATCCGCCGTGATGATCTCGCACGGCACCTCCAGTTCTCCCGCCAGCTCGCGCATCCGGTCCGCCCTGCGGGCCACCATGATCAAGCGGCATCCCTTCGCCGCCAGCGCCCGTGCGAACTCTCTTCCGATCCCGGAACTTGCCCCTGTTATCACAACCGTTTTTCCGGCCAATTCTACCTTCATGTCTTCTCCTCATCATCCGTGGAACCGCATCCCGCAGTCCCTCCGGAACAATCACGTTTTCTCTCGGACCCCCGTCCTGTTCCGCCGCCCTTCGGCCGCGGAATCCGTTACAACTTTAGCACAAACTACCGATAAAATTCAACATTGTTTTTCCCCTAAAGTTATATTATACTGTGCGCGGTTTTCGCGTAAAGCGCACAAAATGATTTCTCCGAGGAGTGTTCCATGAGTCTGTCCGTCATCCTTCAACAAATGGGCGTCATCTGTATCCTGGTTGCCATCGGCATCTATCTTCAGCGGAAGGGTGTCGTGGATTCCCTGACCTCCAAAAACATTTCAGCCATCGTCGTGGACATCTGCAACCCCGCCCTGATCCTGGCTTCCATTCTCTCCGGAAACATCACGGCCACGCACCGGGATCTCCTGATCGGCGCGGCTTTGGGCGCCGCATTTTACGCATTTCTGACTGTTCTCGGCTTCCTTCTCCCGGTTCTTCTCCGCGTCGAACCGGAGAAGCGGCATTTCTATAACCTGATGACGGTGTACACCAACACCGGTTTTCTTGGGATTCCCGTCGCCCGGGCGATCCTCCCGGCCAACTCCATTCTCTATGTGATCGTCATCAACGTTTTTTACAGCCTGTTCTTCTACACCCACGGCATGGCGATCCTGAACCGCGGTTCCCGTAAGGCCGAATCCGCAGATTCTTCGAAGGATGCCCTGCAGAGGGCCGGTTCTTCGGAAAATGTTCCGCCGAAGCCGGGACATCCTGCCGCACGGATCCTCCGCAGCATCCTCAATCCCGGTATCATCATGGCGCTTTTGAGCCTTGTGGTCTTCTGGTTTGCGCTCCCGATCCCGCCGATCCTCAGCGGCACCGTGGAGTACGTCGGGAATGCCACCGTATTTCTGTCCATGACGCTTCTCGGCGTCAACATCGCCCGCTCCAACCTGTTCTCGCGCCTTAAGGACGCCCGCATCTGGTGCTACATTGCACTCCGCATGGTGTTGCTGCCCATCGGGGTCGCCGTCATCCTGCATGCGATGTCATTTTCCGCCGAGGCGACGCTCGCTCTATGCCTTATGGCCGCGGTTCCGGTGGGAAATGTTCCGATGATCCAGGCAGAAAAAATCGGGGAGGACACAAGCATACTGTCCTCCGCGATTGCCGTCACAACGGCTGTTTCCATATTCACAATAACGATCCTGATGTCAGTACTGTCCGCATGGCTCCTGTAGGGGCCGCGGTGTCTGACTGCCGATCCGGGCGGCGCGGTTACTCTGCGTCGTCCTTTTTCTCTTTTTTCTTCTTTTTCTTTTTCACCTTGTCGATCTTGTCGAAGACGATCGCCTCCGGAGGCGAAAGCAGCGGCTCCGGCTTCATGATGTAGGAACGGATCTTGCGGAATCCTACGGCATAGGCAAATCCGTCAGCCGCTCTCTCATCCACGACGAACTGCATCTTGATCTTCACCATGCGCTTCACCGAACCGTCCGCCTGAGTCTCGTAGCAGACGCGCTTGCGGCCGATGGCTCCGAACACAGAGAGCGTTCCAAACTCGTAGATGTGGTGGTACACCGCATCGATACCGATGGAACCCATGTTGGTCAGGAAGAAACTTGTGTGGAACGGACTCAGATCCAGCAGCTTCTTCGGAAGAAGACCGTAGCGGTCAAGGATCTTGATAACGTTAATGGCTCCTCTCAGCAGGAAATCCGGCATCCAGGTGAACGCCGTCTCCAGCATATCGAAGTCGTTCTTGTTCTCATCTTCCTCCACCTTGACGGTGGTATCGATGGCTCCGGTTTCGGCTTCGATGCGCTTTACGACATCGTAGAGCGTATCCTCGCACTCAAACTGCGGGATGATCAGGGTGCGGTCGCTGTCCCTGGACATTCCCTTCATTACGGTCATTGCCGCCTTGATATTGTTACGGGAATACAGTTTCGAATGCTTCACGAAACGGTTGAGCTCCGGAACGTCAACCATCGTTCTCACGATTGCTGCGAAAACGACCTCATACAGGGATAGGTTCGGAAGCTCGCCGAGGCGCATCCTGCGGATGAAATCCTCGGTCTGGGTGATGTCGATCTCATCCTCGAACAAAACCCATCCATCCATCTTTTTTGCCATGATAAACGGCTCAAGCCGCGACATCGGATCAACATTTCTCACACGGAAACCGTCCTTGCGGTCTCCAAGGCGTCTTTTTCTGCCTTCGTGTGGCTTCATATCTCAACACCTCCGCATTGGAGTAATCGCTCCCGCGAGCGGGAGTTTATAAAAAATTTATTAACAATCTACATTCTATAATATGATTTGTAATCTGTCAATTTCCAACCTCGGTTCTACGGACGCATTTTTTTCGATTTCGAAGGCTGTGCGACGGGTTTTTACGGCATAGGACAGAACGCCGGCGCATTTTCCGGGGCGGGGAACCGCCCGACGGTGTATTTTTTGTGATTTGTTTGACACGGACACGGAAAATGAATACAATGGCTTTAACAATCTCCGGGAAGGAGGGCAACCGATGAAACGCGGTCTGTTCCTGTCACTTCTGCTCCTGGCTGTGCTGCTTTTGGGCGGCTGTGGAAAGAGTGATGAAAAATTGATTACATTTTCCGATTCGGGAATTCAGTCCGACCTGGTGGGCGTCGTCATCCAGGACACCACGCTGACCATCAATCAGGCCGGCACATACACGATCACCGGCTCCTGCAAGGAGGGCAACATCATCGTTGACGCTCCGGAGGGCAAAGCTGTGGATCTGGTCCTCAAGGACCTCAACCTCTCCTGCAGTTCGACCGCTCCGATCGTCATTAAATCGGGCTCCATGGTCATCCTGACGCTCAAGGAGAAGACGCAGAACATCATCACCGACAGCCACGTCTATTCCGAGACTGTCCAGCAGGGCGAGCAATCGGCGGAGTCGCTTCTCACCGATGTCCCCGACGCTGCGATCTCTTCCAAGTGCCCGCTTTTGATCCGGGCAAACGGCGACGGCAAGCTTGTGGTTAACGCCAACAGCTACAACGGCATCGTTTCCTCCGACACACTCACCATCGAAGGCGGCGTCATCAACGTCACCGCCAAGAACCACGGGATCCGCGGCAAGGATTACGTCCTGATCTCCGGCGGCGTCATCTCCGTCAAAGCAGGCGAGGACGGCATCAAGTCCACCAACACGGAACGTGCAGGGCTTGGGTACATCAACATCAAGGGCGGCGTCATCAATATTCAGGCCGGTGACGAAGCGGTCTTCGCACCGCGCTCCGTCAACTTCAGCGGCGGCACCGTCACCATCAAGTCCAAAAACACCGGCATCAAGGTCGGCACCAAGACCGACGCCGACGGCAAGCTGACCGGCGGAACCATCAACTTCCTCGCAGGCATCATCGACATCACTTCCTCCGACGACGCAATCCTCGCTGAGAAGCGGGTGCTGCAGGATTCCGCATTGGTAACCGTCAACGGAAACGAGTACAAGGGCGATAACTGATCCGGATCAACTTTTCAAAACCGAATGAACAGCGGCAGGTCACAACCATGATCTGCCGCTTTTTGTTTCGTATTAAGTTTGTGATCCCGTGCTCCCGGCACGGAGCACCGCTTTTGCGGATTACTCGAGCTCTTTTACAATGGTATAAAGGATATCCACACAGCCGTCGAGGCCGCAGGTACTGGAATTCAGGGTGATGTCATAGTTCTGGGTCTTGCCCCACTCGGCATCCGTATAGTACCGGTAATGGTTGGCACGCGCCTTATCCTTCTTGCGTAGAGCCTTCTCAACGCCATCCTGATCAAAGCCGTAATCCTTCACGGCGCGCTCCATCTTATCCTTCAGATCAGCATGAATGAACACATGAAGGGCGTCGTCCCGCTCCTTCAGGATGTAATCGGCACAGCGTCCGACAATGACACAATTCTCTTTCTCCGCAATATCCTTGATGATATCGCTCTGCACGACATACAGCTGATCCTGCAGCGGAAGCATATGACCGCCGAACACCTGTCCCGCATAGGTCATATTGCTGGCGATGTTGAACAGAAGGCTCCCGGTGATATGCTCGCCCTGCTCCTCGATGAACTCTTTCGCCAAGCCGCTCTCTTTCGCCACCCGGTCGATCAATTCGCGGTCGTAAAATGCATACCCCAATTTCTCAGCCAGTTTCCGGCCGATCGTCCGTCCGCCGCTGCCGCATTCACGGCTGATCGTAATAATTCTCTTCATCTCATTTTTGTCGCGGAAAATGTCCTCCTGTGCTGTAAACCCGTCTCTCCTCCGCGGCGCCTCCTTCCCCTGAGGACGCCTTTATTGTACCAAATTTCCCCTGTTTTTGTCAATGCGGGGCCCTCACCCCATCGCCCATGCCAAGGCCGATAACAGAAGAAAAATGACGGAAATTCCGCTGAGGAACGAAAACAGGCCTCGAAGACCCCGTTTCTTGGAATTTCCCGAGGAGGTATAAGCCGGTTCTTCGGGCTCGGGCGCCATCACATACTCCGGTACTTCCCCGGGCAATTGATACGTGCGGACGGGCATCTGACCGGAATCCCCGCCGGGCTCACCGGCGACTGCAGTCAGCATGCGCTGTACCGTATTTCCCTCCTCATGACTCATGACATGGAACGCGTAACCGCTGTATACAGCCTGTGCGTCCTGAGGGTCCAGGTACCCGAGGAGCCAGTCGGATAATTCCCGCATCTGCCCGGCCAACGGCTTTTCATATTCCGGGCAGTAGATCAGTTCCACAGTTCCGGTATCAGTCCTCAGGAAAATGCAATCCGGCTGAAGCACAAAGCTTTCCTCACGGAGAAGGTATTTTCTGCTCTCCGCAATACCTGCGAAAAGAGCGGACAGAATGCGGCGGAATTCCGTTCCGGACAGTTTCTGTCCCAAAAGATATTCCGGTAGGGAAACACACCCGTCCACACGGTACCTCCGTACCTTCCGGGTGCCGACACATACCGTCTGCATCGGGAGAATGCCCGGGATCACATTGTTCCCGATCATCTCCTCCTCAAACATGTCCCACTCCGGCAGGCCGCGAAACACCATATAGACATGGTCCAGTTCCATCACCTTCTCGCAATTGATCTCATACATGAATTCGTCCACCGCCTCTCTTTTGATCCCTGCAAATCCACTTTCCGGAACACGCTGCCGAAATCGTCACTGTAGCCGGTTCACGATCTCGCTGAGCTTCTGAAGCACCGTATGCACTCCGGTAATCTGACTTCCCGTTTCCATCACTGCCGAATAGATCCTTGTGCGCAAGCCGATATCCTCGCAGTTGACCGAACAGGTCACATCATCGGAAAACCACTTGGATACCAACGCCTTCCCAAACAAAGGGATATCCGAATCACTCCGAAGAGAAATATGGACGATCACGCGATCATCTTCTGCACGAACGGAATGCCCTTCGATCTTACTGATCCAAAAACGCCCTTCCGCAAGCTCCTCCAAATACTCTTCCATGCTCTCCGCATCTGCTTCCTCGGTATTCGCGAACCATCTCCGAAATATCGACTGCTCCAGTTTCCGCTCATACATCACTTTGTGCAGACGGGGCTCCTCATCATTGAGTATCAATGCCCGCGTATCCTCCGCGACGCGGACCGCTAAGGTCTCCGCCGCAGAGAGATCCCGCAGGTATAACGCCATGTCCACCAAAAGCACGATCACCATGGTAAGCAGCGGTACGATGAACACAGCTTCCACGGTAAAGGAAGCCCGCCATGAACACCGCCGGATCATCTTTTTCCCCATCTGTTTTCCCTCACACTTCTTTGTTAAGCCGGATATCGTTCTGTCAGGCAATCCGTTTCGACCCAAAAAACACGGGCGCCTACGGAAAGATGCTGAGCAGCAACGTAACGATTAACCCTGCAGCGGCAAACGGATAGAACGGCAGAGTATCTTTCCGTCCGATCTTGCGTATTGCGAACAAAACCAGAGATACCAGAAGAAGGCAGAGAAGACTGATCATCAGGAAGAAACAGAACCCCCGCAGTCCCATGGCAAACCCGGAAAGGATAAGAAGCGCGGAATCCGCAGCTCCGATCAGATGCCAGAGAAGCCCCGCTGCCATCAGCAACACGCCCGGGATCACTCCGAACAGCCGTTCCCGGACCGTCAGAGTGTTCGGAAAGAGTACTCCCACACATACCGCGAGCCCTCCGGCAGCCAGGATCCACACAGGAACCTTTCGCGTCCGTAAATCAAACGACGCCCCAAAACCGATCACCCCGGCAACCGCCAGAAGACATATACCATCCCCTACCTTCACTTTCCGTCCTCCTCATTCCCGCACTTTTTACATGCCCTCAATCCTTTTTCTTCCGCTTCGGCAAGAGTCATGCTTTGAACCGTTCGCTTTAATTCTCCGCAGGACAGCGATGTGTGATACCGGTTTCCGTAGTCTGTGATAAACACGGTCTCATCAACCGCCCCCCGGGCACAATATTCGCAGGGACGGTATTTCTCGCCGTCTTTGTTCCGCGCAGCGGCAACCTCCCCGAACGCGATCTGCTTAATGGAAAGTTTCAGATACGAGCAGGTTGCCTTCCGGTGATACACCGTTCCGCTGGCGGAAACATAAACCTTTTCTTCTTCCTCTTCCTCTTCTTCCTGTTCCGATTCCTTCTGCCGTTCCCTTCCGAAGAAGCTGCTTGCCACAGTCCTCTGCACCACCGGCATTGATCCGAGTACGGGAATCCTGCTCATCGGCGCGAACCGGTAGGATACCGTCAGAAGCAGCTTTCCGTTCTCGTCAAACATCGAGCTTCCGGAAGTGCTGATCCCCGATACCCCGCCTTTTATCCATCCGATCCAATCGGCATTCCGAACTTCCCGGCGAAGGAGATATCCCATATACGCTTCGCTCGCGATACGGCCGATTGCGGAATCGATACCGAGCTGCGCAACCAGATCCTCCGCCTCCTCCGAACTCATCGAAGAGAGCTGGGAATATACCGTCCCGTACTGGGACAGCCCCCGCACCACCCGGTTCATGGCAACCTGCATATCACTTTGAATCCGCAGAAACACGAACAGCTGCATGACCATATACAAAACAAGGAACGCCGCAGGAACGCAAAAAGACGCTTCCACCGTGATCGATCCCCGCAACGATTCCGTCATTCGTGATTGTCTTTCCATACCGTTTCTCCTTCCTGAGCCATCCCCGGGCAAAACCGGCCGCCGGCTTTCCGGCGCCGGCACAAGCATCCGGTTTGACAACCGTCTCAGATCCCCCGGAGAAAGTTTGTCAGAGTGAATTGTCAAATGTACCCGAAACGGTTGTCAGACCGGATGCTTAGCTAATAGGAGATTGCACAGTCCTCATGGATCGTGTATGCCGACCCGTCGTCCTCCCCCGACAACGCAGTTGTATACAGCATCGGCAGTTCTGCGGAAACGCATGCTTCAAACCCGTAGGTACATTTCTGCAGCGTAAACTGCGGATCATACTTTGCCCGGATATTCATTTGGATCAAATCCAAAGCACGTCCGGTCATCGTATCGGAATTGCGCACCAGCATAAACAAAAGCAGATAGTGTTCATAGCCGAGCTTAAACCCCTCCACCGGTTTGTATTCTTTCGCCGTCTGAATTCTGCGGCTCCTTGTCATGGTAAATGCACCCGCCAGCGAAAGCTGGAACGAGCCCGTGGTAACCACCAGAGGAACCGGCTTGCCCTGCAGTATTTCCGCCGTTTCCAGGTAGGCGTTCTGTATCGCCCAGACAATCTGGATCAGATACTGCGCAACCTTGATCACTACCGGAAACGGCACCGCCGACAGCAGTTCCGTTGCAATGGCAAGTGCTTCTGCCGACTTCAGGGAATCCGAAAAAACATGTACCACATTCATCAGCACACGGATCCCCAATATCGCAAGAGTTGCGGATCTTTGGTTCTGGTCGTCCCGATCCTTTCCGAACAGGAGGTATTCCTCCTCGTAATGCATGACACCGCTGTGGGATGTATCCGTATAGTTGGACATGTGGGTATGGAAATACGTGATCAGAAGTAATTTCTCCGAGATATTCACAATGCCCTTAGCCAGCCGGTCCAGCATGTTCCGCAGCAGATTGCCGTCCAGAAGTTTCTTCAGAAAATCAATTCCGAGCGTACCGTCTTCCTTCATGCCGGGAAACACATAAAGGCTGCTTATATCGCCTGTCATCGTGTTGGAAGGCCTGTCACTTTCCCATCGAAGCGTCGTTGTGGAAAGCGTTTCATCAGAAGGATACACACCCCCGACAATGCCGTTTTCCAGAATATTTTTCACCGTCTTCCAAAAGGAAGAATTCTCGGCGGTTGACTTTTTCACCGTGGAGTAATCCAGCTCCAGACCGTCGAGACTGAATCCCGTAAGACGGGTACAGATCCCCACCGCAAGCTGCCAGTCATACAGTTTCGCAGGCATGACGTACGTCCTTTCCACAATGGGCGTAAGAACCTCAATATTCGTACTGAGCGTCTCCTTCATTTTTGCAAAATCGTAGGTTTTCCTCCCATTGCCTGATCCCACATACCCCTTCAGGATACGCAGGGTTTCCTCCATTGATTTGTACATATCGTCATCAATCAGAGCACGACAGGACTGCATAAAGGATTCAAACTTTGTGACCATCGGACGAAACCGGTCCTGAAGTTCGATCAATTCGTCCAATATCGGGAGGGCATCCCGTGCCGCAAACAAGGATTCCCGCACAGCCAGAACATAAACCAAATATACGCGGACGGATTCTTCATCCGGCTTATCTTCGATCCCCGAAAACCGTTGTACGATCTCCTGGGAAAGCGCCTTGACATCAAAACAGATCGGAGAGACGGTTTCATAAAACATACTGTTGTTTATGTGAAGTGTTTCCGGTGACACCAGCTCTACCGAGGCCCGTTTGACAAATCGGGATACGGGAACCGGTTTCCCGTTGTCCTGAAACACAACTCCCCCCGAATTTGTCTGAATCCCGTCGAGCAGCTGCATCAGTTGAAGGAGTTTGCCGTCAAACACTGCCAGCTCCCTCTCGATCTTTTGTTGTTCCTCGATCACGGCAATCGACTGTTCCGATTCCTTCAGCAGATTCACTGCGCGAAGCAGCAGTTCAACCAGTTCCTGGATTCCGCTGATCGCACCTTCCTCAATCATCTGATTCTTGCACAGGGCTCCTCCGCCGTGCAGAAGGGAAACCGTTTTTGTCAGCGCCACATTGGAAATCTCATAAGCGTAGCTGTAATATGATCGGCTCTCTCCCGGGCTGCTTCCGTCGACCGGACTCTGAGGGCTGCCGGAAGTCTCCAGACAGGACTGAAGCTCTCCGGCAATATCCACATCATAAAGGCCGTACAACCCGTAATCGTCAAATAACGGCGCATAATACTCCCCGAGAACCGACTCCGCCGCCGTCTGCACGTTCATACGAAGCATTGAAACCGCCCCTTGTTGGCGGGCAGATTCCAGACTGACAAGGATCAAAGAGAAGATCATGATCGTGACCAGCGCCATCAATATGGTCACTTCTCCGGACAGACTGCGCCACGGTCCGGATTTCTTCGGGGTTCCGCGGTCCGGCCGGCAGTTTCCGGCCGGATTATCCGCAGATGCGCAGGGAATCACTTTACGATCGCTTCGGAGTTCAACTTGATGGAATCAAACGCCGAGCTGACAATGGCTGAAATTTCGTTCTTAAAGATCAATACCAAACCGATCAGGACGACCAATATATTTACAAAAATTCTCAAGTAACAGAGATAAACGGCATTCCAACACAAAACACATTGTGTATAAAAAAGAAGCCCCCCGGTTTTTCATCACCGGGGGGGACAACAAGGAAAATCAACTGATGATCATTGGAGGATTGTACTTGCTATATGCTAAATCTCTCGCTTCTTTGCGGTATTCTATAGAGATATCATCTCTAAAGTTCAGACGATTTCCCTTTGTTGAAAAAACTTGCGCCAACGCATTGTCTCCTTGACTCAATTCAATCAATTCGCAACACCACGGAGCATCATAAAACAGTTCCATGTCTTTCAACTTAGTTTTTCGTCCCTGTTCAATCCAGATCTCACGTTTTCTTTCAAGTTTCAACCACGAGAGAAGTCCCAAAACAATTGCATCTAAATCTGCCTTTTTTATTTCTTGATGTATACCAAGGACAGACTTATCTGCTGTATTCCAATACTCAAGTAACAGTTCTGCTATGTTCTTCATTTTTTCCTCCTTCGCTTTTTATTGAGGCTGTCATAAGTCCGAAATACATGGATAAGTATCTCGTCCTCGTTTGCAAAATCCAATGGCATTCCTGCCGCCTTCTGAAACTGGTGCTCTGCTTTATACGCACGCAGTTCTCCTTCACGGGTGCGAATAATGTCCTGTGAAACCCCCGCCTTAAACTCCAGTGCATGAGTTCCTTCGTGTATTATTTCACTAACCAATGAGGCTGAACTACGTCGGACATAGATTTTATCACCAGATGCAATTCCTAACACTTCATGTCCTACTCCAAGATACTTTTCAAACAGTTCATCTCCTAAAACGCTCATATGAATCCGTCGCTCGCTAATTCCTTCCGCAACACTTGTTGCCTGCGGGGTAACGCCATGGATTGATTGAATTAACTGTTCTCGAGTATAATCGGATTGTTTTGTGGCTACATGCCCATTTTCTCGGTTCATTACTTTTCCTGCGGTTGAACCGAACCCGCCATGATATCCGGCGCCCAACTATACCACCTCCCTATGCGAGGTGGAGAACTCGCTCTCGAATACCACAATCCGGATACCAGCGTCCTTATACTTTGCAAAATACTTATCAGGAGCCGTCCCATAAACAACGATAACCGTCGGTTTAAGCTGTTTTACTACTGCTTCGAGGCCATCAAGAAAAATCCTTCGGTCAATGGGATTACGCATCGTTCCGTGAGACCCGATTGCAATAACACAACGCTTAGATATCCCATCACAACAAACTTTGTACGTCCGACGATCTCCATAGCGTATATTGGGGATTACCTTGACACCGTTCTTCTGCAGCCAATGTCCTATTGCTCTGCTACGATAAATGTTCCATAGCTGCATCACAAATGGCATGTCGCGGTATAAGCTGAAATCCGGGAGTATTACCCCATTGAATTGCTTAAGGATTTCAAGGTACTTCTTCGGATTACGCCATAGCCGTTCAAAGAGAAAATCGTCCTCGAAAAAATGTACCCACTGATTGTGTTCCTTGCACGAGAGCGCTTTCGAAAAAGCAATTAGCTTGTTCGGAACATCGTAGGTTGGAAGAATACACGGGAATTCAAACAGCCCAGCATACCTTGCCAGCGTTACTAAAAATGCGTTAAAAACATCTTTGCAGCTTTTTCGCTGCGAATTAATTCTGCTCATCTGAATTACCTCCTTCGTGAGATATACAACCGAAAGAAAGCAGACTTCCCCCGGAGGTGATCTCACAGGTACTTCAAATGAACTGTCTAGATTCGAGTTGAAGCACCCGCAAGATAGGTCATTGTTCGAGATTCTTTCCAGTGAACCTCAAACTGCTACTTTTCTTGTTGCCTTTTGTGACAACATGTGTTAGGATAAAAGTGTCTAGATTCGAGTTGAAGTACTCGATTGGCACCGTATGATAGTTCCAGCTATTATATGGTGCTTCTTCTTTTATCCAGGAAACAACAGAACAAATCTACCACATCCTTTCTTTTTGTTGTTATCGCCTCGTGTTGGCGAGCATATCAGTTATCCGCCTCGTGCATTTTATTGTATTGATAAGACGCTGCGTCTTCTGATACGCCACACTTCTCCTCTATCTCCTTAGCGCTCAAATCTCGAGTCAAATGTTCCGCAACCATCAACTCTCCTCCAAAACACTTTGCCTGCCATTCAGGGGATTTGTATGCCGGAACCTCTTCGTTCCCAAAGTTTCGCGTAAGTCTGAATCCACAAATGCAAAGCATCAAATAGTGGCCAAGTTCATGCGCTATCGTCATACGATCTCGCCCCACGCCTTCCACCGCGCCATCATACACGCTTTCCTTGATCCTGACATGATGTCGCGTTATATCAGTATCTGCATGGATATCCTTGGGAAACTCTTCATCCGGAACAATTTCATATGTAAACTCCGGGAACACTTCACGCATCGAATCAAGCAACTCAACAATTGGAAAATACAACACATCCAAAAGCCCAAGTTCCTTACGGAAAAGATACGCAAGTTCGCGTATCTCTCCGCGGGATTTGGGTTCGACAATATACTCACACATCGTTAGGTCCTCCTCCATCTCCTCGTTCCTTTCGATTCCTCAGAATCTGGAGGAGCTGTCTTCCTAATTTTTCATCAATGCTATCGAATTGTCTGGCGAACGATACTGCCAATTCACGATTTGTCTCCGAGGCATTATTTAAGTTAAGAGATATTGTTTTTTGGGATTCCATTGCAGCTTGCCGTAATTCATCCACCTCCGCATTGGTAAGCGAATAGTTCTCACGCAAAGTGGTGTACCAGCTTTCAGGCATATTCTTTTTTCCGTTTTCTACCGCGGAAAGAAATGCCGAACTAACGCCAAGTACATCTGCCATGTTTTTCAAGATCTGTTGGTTTCTTATACGGAGTTTTCTTAAATAGTCGCCGAGTTTTGTAATCATATTTCATACACTCCTTTCATGTTAACCGCCTCGGGTTAATTTCATAATAGCATCCGAAAACGATTTTGTCAACCCGTTTTGGTTAACTTGTTTGTGCAACGCAAAAACCTCCGGCTCACTGAAGCCGAAGGTTCCTTTAAACAACCCCTATCCTCTTTGTGAATTGAATCAAAAATAGATGGATCTGTTTCTCTTCCCTACCTCATTTCTTTATAGAACCCTACTGTTTTTAATCTCATGATCTGTCACCTCATCCTTTTTGAAGATAACCCCACTTAAAGGGCAGAATCAAATTCGATAATAGATAATAAGCAGGAAGCAGAGTGAGCTTAACGAAATAAGCCCACTCTGCTTTTATATAGCAATTTAGCTAACTTTATAATATAATATTTGTGCAGAACTTACAAACTTGACGAAATTGCAGATTTTTTTCAAATTTTACTTCGCCATTTTCGAGGAAAATGGTACTAATAAATGAAAAGGTAAGATAATACCCTTGAGAGGAGGATTCCCCACATGGATAACGGTGAAAGTAGCTACCGCCGTTTCCTTGCGGGCGACAATGAGGGGCTGTATGAAATCATCTGTACCTACCAAACCGGACTGATACTATATCTGAACAGCTATGTCCAGAATATTCATACAGCAGAAGATATGGCGGAAAGTACATTTGTAGAGTTGATGATAAAACGTCCGAAGTTTTCATGTAAAAGCTCGTTCAAAACGTGGCTGTATGCGATCGGACGTAATATAACCGCAAAACACCTCCGAAAGCTTACAAAACTCAGTGTCGTTCCGTTGGAATCGCAAGAGCATCTTGCTGATGAGCAGAACGTTGAAATGGACTGTATAAAAAGTGAACAAAAACGTTTGGTTCATCAGGCTTTACATAGTTTGAAACTGGAATATCGACAAATCCTATATCTGATCTATTTTGAAGGCTTTAACAAAGAAGAAGCAGCTTTAGTTATGAATAAAAGTGAAAGACAGATAAAGGATTTGCTAGTCCGAACCGAACGAAATCCTCCGACAGCCGATCCTTCGGAATGCGTCGACGACATTTTCATCCGATTCCCAGAAATCGTCATGAATCCGATAGATGCACCGCTCTCCGGTCATGGTTATGGATGTGTCGAAAATGACGTTCGGGCATTCCTCCGCCACACGAAACACGGTTTCCGGATCACCGGCTGCCAGATGCGTCATCACAAACGGAATGCCGGGGTACTGCTTTACAACTTCCGTAAGGCGTTCCGTTTCGGTGTACTCATTCAGGTGTACACGCGATGTTTCGCCGCAGTGAAACGTGATCGGAATACGGTTCTCTTCACAAAACCGATAAACCGGCTCAAGTCCCGGGTCATCAGCCGCAAACCCCTGAATCCCGTTGTGCATCTTAATGCCTTTGGCACCTTTTTGAACCCACCCGGCCACCTTGTCCACGGCAATTCCAGGGAACACGCTGACCAACGGGATCAACTGCGGGTATTCCTCTGCCACGGACAGTGTCCATTCATTAATCTTCTCAACGCTCCTGCTCGGTCCGAAGTTTGCGAGCACTGTGTAATCCGTTCCGTTTTCCTTCATCTTTCCGACCAGATCGGCTACCGTCCCTTGGCCAAGCGATGCCGTCGGTTCCATGCGATGCAATTCGGTAAATGCCGACACAATCTTCTCTGCATTTTTCTCATTGTAAACATGTGCATGCCCGTCAATTATCACCTAAGCTGCTCCTTTACATAATGCTGAAATATAATCGTTGTTGCACTTAACTTTCATTTTGTGCTACAGTTCACATAACATTTTTACCTTTATTGGTCTTTTCGTCAAAAACTCAGCATTTTCATCCATAACAGTTTCCGGATGCTGATAAACATCAATGCCAACTGTAATAGGTTCATCGATTGCATATAAGTATCCCTTTTCTGTTCCGTTATGATATATTACCCCATTGTCGTCATAACTCAATCGGCTCGGTTGATGAGAAAACGCCTCTGCAAGATCTCTCCACTGAGTGATAGTGCTGCCTTCTCTCAATTCCGAGAACACCATGTTCGAGCCATGATACCATGTTCCATTAGGTTCAATCTTTAATTCCATATGCTCAGGTCTCCCTGTTTTATTTTACTTTTATTTTGTGTAACACGCCATTTGTGAAATTATACCACACGGAGGAGCTTCTTGTCACTCGCAAATCGAGTGGAAACGGTCGGTTTGGATCAACCCTTCCTCCGATTCCAAAGAACTGCTTTCCCACGCACTCACGGATATGATCATAGAAAAAGCTGAGGATTAGACCTCAGCTTTATTTCTTCAGAACACCCATTTGGCAATCCCAACCTGTTTTCAACAACATTCGAGTGTTTGGACGTTTTTTATTCGAGTGTTTGGACTTGTTTTATTCGAGTATATGGATGTGTTTTATTCTACTCTCTACTTAGATGACTGCATTAACAAGAGTTTTTTCGGGTGTCGACAAAGAATTCACACATTTTTCACAATTGGTGTTGTGTTTCCGTTTATTTTCAGTATCTCATGCTTCGCAACAAACCAAACCATCTCTGTGATCAGAATCTCCCTGATTCCTTTCCGTTTGCCACCGAGAGAGGATGTCTCGAATAGCCTTATTATAGCACATGATCGCTAATACGTTTTGAAAGTCTAAACTGTTTATAACCCTCCAAATATATCAATTCTTCCCACATCTCAGGTGAATAGACTTAATGGGCCTCAAAATCCATTATCGGTCCCCCCTCCTTCCAAATAACCTCTGCGACCAGAACAGGATGAGAACTCAGATATACCTTGTGTTTCAGGAGCAGCAGCCAATCGTGTTCATCGCCTTCGACTACCAGAAGACCGTAACCGTAACCCGAGTCATAGTTTTCTGATTCGATCTCGGTGTCCCTTGAGGGCTGATACATCAATCCCGCAACCGGATCAAAACACACTAGACACTCGCGTGAAATTCCGCTGCCTTCCATTATCACGATATAGGCTTCTTTAACCCCGTCTCCGTTCAGATCCGCCATCACAATGTCTCGGATTCCACCGCCAAAACCACCAATCTCATATACCTTGTTGGAATATGTCAGAAAGTAACTGCCATCCGTTCTGCCAAACAACTGAATCCCAATCTCTTCCGACACAGTATCCGCAATGCACCTGTAGTAGCTGTCTTGTTGGTCTAACCAATTGGAGTCGAGCACTCCCTGGTTCACTGCGAGCTGTAGGAAATCAGTCACGCCATCATCAGAATCCAGGTCAAATTGTGTCCCGTATTTCGGGAACGGATATACCGATCTGTCCTCAGCTCCTAACGTACAGATGTAATCTCCCCGTAGGAAAATGGAAAATGACACGTCCTTTCCAAATGCCTCCACGTTTCCATCTGTAAACTGCAGTTTGGGAAATGCCCCCGTACTCGCATCACAGATTTCTTCCCTTAATGTCGTCGTAGCTACACGAACCTCTCCGCTGTCCTTTCGTGAATATGCCGCCAAGGTCGCTGATAACCGACCTGAAGAAGCGCCTTTACCAATGGTTAGAATCTCCTTTTTCCCATCACCATCAGCATCTGTGAAGGCCGCAGTCCCGCATTGCCACTCCACGGCTACTCCGTCATATACGATATAAAAATGTCTTGTTAGCGAATCCGACTTGTTCAGCAGCGTCACAAAAACCTGTGCACCGGTTGCTTCATACATTCCCTCCGGAGTGACATCCATCGGTTTCACGTCGGTATTCGGAGTATAAAATCCCCATAGATCTTCTACATTTCGCATCGGGATCCCCCGAATCGGAGCATCCTGTCGCAATCCATGGGTTGAAAGGATCTCGCTCGCCTTATCCGGCGTATAGCCTCCTTCAGGTGTCTGACCCTTCGTATATGCAAAAACATAACAGCCGTTTGATTGCTCATAGACCAGGATCACACAACCATCCGTATACGCAACCCATGATATGTAATTCGATTGTTCTGCATCCACAAACTGATAGCCGGCTTCCCGGAGTTTTCTTCGATACGCAGATGAGTCAATATGATCATAGCAATACACATTTTCCTGCACTGCGTTCAACCATAAGACCTGCTTTCCGGTTGTTTCTTTCACACCTTCCTCATCGGGAAGGATTACCCTATCTGCATTCGGCGAAGCAATCGTGGTAAGCAAGTAATCTTCCGTCGGTTTCAAAGTGACCGTCGGGATAACTGTAGGTGTGTTGTCACTCTTCACCGGCTTTTCCTTTCCCTTATGCCACATAAAGATGAACAATACAATGTAGGCGATAACCACTATCCCAATCAACACAATTATGAGATTGCGGATTTTTCCAGATGTAATCTTTTCTTTCATTCTTTTCATCCCATCTCGCCTATCTTGTCGTTCATTGTTCAATCCTCGTTCTGCTGTTACTCTTTTTCGTGCCGACCATGTCCCCCACAGCACAGCATCACAACTTCCGAGCCTCAGTTTACCACAAAACCTTTGGTTTTTACAGCAGCTCCTTTTTGATACATTTTATTTCCGAACAAACATCTTAAGCAAATCTTCCGAACATTTTCTCACGTCATCCGGTAATCCCAATAACTCATATACTTCGTCTTCGGAAAGGCCGTCTTTGTCTTCAATGGGAATCGAATATGCCGTTACACAATAGTCCAGCGGAAGCAACGACTGCTTTTTCGCACTCTCAGTCTCCTCGGCTATCATTACGATATACTGCGATCCGACCTGCGCAATCGGTATATATCCTTCTTGGAACAGAACGGTAAATCCGTCATTATTTCTTCTCCATCGTGAGTGATCCCAAGTCAGTATCTCGTCTCCCTCTCGCAACGCAAATCTATCGTTTTGCAATAACACTTTTTCAACTTTAATTGCAATCGGAACAACACATCCTATTTCTTCCGTACAATTATCAGTATAAACGTTCAAAAGTGTAACAATACAAATCGCGCCTCCTGCTTCCTCATCTCCTGTCATCTCAATGCGACGCAATACACTCTCTGCATATCTTGCTTCTCGATCACCTTCACGACTCTGACAATATTCAATGGCGTATTCATCCGATTCTCCCGGCCGCTCGTATACAACCGACTCTCCCTGCCGATTCAGATCATCGATGTATTTCCTAACCTTCTCCGAGTAATCGTACAACCCATCAATAACATTCAGACACACATAATCCTTCTGCCCGATGTTACATACATATATGATTTGCTTCAGGTTTTTCATGGTCAAATCCGGGGGCGCCTGCTCCGGATACGTGAACACAGGGGTTACGGTAAATTCCAAACTGCCGGGATCTACCGCATCATTTACCCGGAACCGCAGCGCTATTTCCCATGCATAAGTCCATGCGTTTCCCATACTGTCGGGAATCGTATCGATTGAGACAACCTCCACACCGTCACATTTGTCTGCAACAACCTCACAGTCACTCATCTCTATCCGACTGATGATTCGGTATTTTTTTACAATGGCCTCACCATGATTGTATTCCCTCTCCATCTCGCTGTCACACGTTAAATACCATGTACCCATCGGTTTTCCATGCGGCTCTTCACTTATGGTTGGTGTCGCAGAAGACACGGTGGATATTCCCGAAGGCGTCGTCGTTGTTCCTGCCGGATTGTCAACGGGCTTCTTATTGCCTCCCAGTTTGGAGACGACAAACCAAGCTGCTCCGACCAAAACACAACAACTTACAACAACGGTAATTCCCTTGAACCATTTCCCCGACAATATCCCTGACGGTTTCGCCGTTGTCGGATTGTTCTCATTTCCCGCCCCGGCAGTCCCGTTTTCCTCTTCTCTCTTAATTTCCTCTGCCCTTTGCAGGACGTACTTTATAACTTCATCATGATCTCGCATGGTATCCCTCCCTGCCCATCTCTTCCCTCAGCGCCTTCTTGCCGCGCTTCACCAGGTGATTGACACTGAACACCGATTTTCCCGTCGCCGCTGAAATCTCCGCCGCCGACATATCCTCAAAGTATTTGAGCCACAGCACTCGGCGGTACTCGGGCTTCAACCGCATCAGGCATCTGTGCAGTGTTTGTTTTTCCTCGTCCGCAAAATAATCCCCTGCCTCTTTCTGCTCCTGTTCCGACAGAAGTGTCAGGTCTTCCGGCGAGGCCGCAACAATCCTGTGGTTTTTCCTGAGATAGGCGACCGTAACATTCCGCCCTATCCCATAAAGCCACGTTTTAAATGAGGACTTCCCTCCGAACTCCGGTTTCTTCGACACCAGAACCACCAGTGTTTCCTGTGCCATGTCCTCTGCATCATGGAGGTTGTTCAGCCATGTGTTCAGATAGAGAACAAGTCCGTCATAGTAATCATAAACGATCTGTGCAAAACCATCCCTGTCACCCTTCAGGAAACGGTGGTAGCTACTTGCACCGTTATCCATCCGAAACACCTCCTTTCGCAACCGGGCGAAGCATTCTCGCGATATCTTCTTTCATCCCTTAGTAGTCTGTCGAGATGAAAAATAGCCTCTTTTTTCGATTATTGTTTTCCCAGTTGAATGCCAAACTAACTTCTAGATTCAACATAAACGAGAAATTCATCAGTTTAGTATAGCAGAAAGCCGTCTGAACATCTAGACGGCTTTCTGCTATACTACTTCCTTTCAGCCATGAAACTCCCTTTTCATCCATTTATCCATTGTTCAAGTTTTGCTCCTGAATATTTATCTCCCTCTCTATAAGTGTTCAGTTTTTCACAGAGTTGTACCAGCAAACTCCACTCCTGCTCACTGTAATCGCTTAGATACATACTGTTGCCCGAACCGGTACCGCCGCTCACGACGATGTTGTAACCGGCAAGGACAAGTATCCGCAGAAACTCCGCTGCCTCGCGGGAAATGGATCCCAGCCGGACCAGGTGGTCCATCGTTATCCGGTCTTTCGGAAACTTCCGGATTGTCACCGTAGGTCCGGTCAGGGATACCGGAGGCAAAACAACATTGACACGACTGCCGTCCTTAAGCCTTGCGTCGACGATCGGGTTGGCCTCATTGACCACCCGGTTGACCCCCGCCGCAATTTTCTGTATCACGTCATCCAGCTTCTTCTCGCTGGAAAACCGCGTCGGACTGCGATACAGTTCTCCGTCCTTCTCTATGAAAATATCGTTAGCTCCGTTCACCATGATCTCCGTGATATCGGGATCATCCATCAGGTCCTGCAGCACATCGAGACCCCGTAGGGCGTTAAACACATCCCTCTTCGCCACGACTCGTTCCACGGCTGTCAGCCGCCTGGTACTCAGAGTTTCACGGATCCTTTGTTCGATCAGATCCCGAAGCTGATCGTCTGTGAGCTCCTTTGAGCCGTCAATCTGGGAGAGCACGGATTCCGACAAAACAACCCGCAGTTCCTCCCGGCGGCTACCCGGCTCATTTCTCCCCACACTCATACCATCTCCACCTTCCTGTATGACTTCCGCATCCTCTTCGCGCATCCGTCCTGGTTCGCGCTCAGCCTGCCGCTGCTTCCGCCGGCTTCAGACGCTCCGCAAGCCCCTCCTCACGGAGCATCCTCGTTAACGTCGCATAGCGCTCTCCGCTTCCGGTGCCGACAACAAACAATTCCTCGCAGCTCACGGCCAGAGCCGGTTGCGGAGAAGCCCCGAAATCCACCACAAGGGTACGATATCCCGCTGCTTCCGCTCCCGCGAGAAATGCTTCCGCATCTTCCCATGTAAACTGCCCGTAATCCGAGAAGCAGGAATATCCGCTGATCACCTTGACATTGCCCGCCGTGCGGAGACAGAACCGCTCATGGCCGACCCAATCCTTCCCGTACTCCTTGAGGAGATACAGAAGTTCGGACACATCACTCTCCCCGGGCTTCCAGTCGCGTATGGCGTCGGGCCAGGGATTGACGCACAGAAGAAGCGTCTTTCCCGAAACGGCACAGCGCCGTGCCAGCTGCATCGCGTACGCAGAGCTTCCCGTTCCGTCCACGGAGATCACTCCGAGGCAGCGGCATTCCGAAGGTTCACGCGATTCGGTCACCACTCTCGGTGCCGTCCCGAGGACTTCGCCCAACTGTGCCAGGATCCGATCCACGGGCTGGTAAAGAAACACATACCCGGGCTCCTCCCCCCGCTCCTTCTCGGAAGTCAGCAGCCACACCGGGATCTTCCGTGCAGCCATCTCGCCCAACAGACGATCCCGCTCCTCCGCGGTATCCCCTTCACAGAGTTCCTCGTAGAGAAGCAGAGCCTTTACACGGACGTGTTCCTCCCCCGGAGAAAAATCCTTCACGGAGTAATATCCGATGGCAGCATATCCTTCCGGCAGATCCCTCTGCATTGCCATGGTCAGCCTCTCCAGGTAACGTGACCCGGGATATATAATCGCGATTGTCTTCATAGCATTCTCCCCCACATCCGTTTTCGAAACGGCTCTTGCGTTTTCGTGCCGCCATCATACCGCCCGGGTTCCGCGGAGTCAACATCAATAACTCGTTACGAAGCCTTTTCGTCACTTTTCAGGCGCGCTGAAAAACCGTCGTGCAATATGCTATATGCAACCTGCACAACGATTTTCCGTCCTCGGAAAATGTTGCACAAATCCCAGATGGCGTTTTTGTGAATAATGTCTTATGCACAAATTGTGCCACGCCACGGTGCACCAAGGACCTCCAGCCGGGAATCCTGACAAAAAAGCCTGAACAAAACTCCGAAGTCCAAACAAAAAGCAACACCCCCTTTGTCGGATCAAAGAGGGTGTTACTTTGCTGTCGTTTTTACAGCGGAGAGGAGTCACAAAAAATTCTAGGTTTTTTTCTTTTTGGAGCGTTTTCCGAGGACAACGCTTTGCAGCAGAATGAAGAAACAAAGCATTCCGCCGGTGGTGATGCTCTGCCACCAGGGGTCGTTTAAGCCGCTGGTCACGACGATCTTCTTGATGGTGGTAAGACTCAAGGTTCCGAAGAAGGTACCGATGACATTGCCGACGCCGCCGGTGAGAAGCGTACCGCCGATGATGGAGGACGCGATGGCGTTCATCTCCATTCCGGCTGCGTTGGTCGCATTGCCGGCACCGGTGTGCAGCATGAACACGTAACCCGCGATACCGCTTAACAGACCGCTCAGGACATAGGTCATAAACCGGGTCCTCTTCACATTGATCCCGAGCATCAGCGCGCTCTGCTGGTTTCCGCCCATGGCGTAGGTGTTGCGGCCCATGCGGATGTAGCGGAGCATAAGGAAAACGAAAATCACACAGACAAGCGCCACGAGGACGCCGAGTTCAATACGCGCAGGGACAAGATTCCCGTTTCTGGCTTTGTAACCCAGCCAGGAGATTTCGATTTTCTTCGCCCGGAGGGCGTTAAATGTCTTGTGGGCGGCCTTCTGCGGATTTACCGACAGAATGGTGGTCATGCCTCTTGCAAAGAACATGCCGGCAAGGGTGACGATGAACGGCTGGATTTCCAGATAACTGATCAGGAAACCCTGCACGAGACCGAAGGCAAGACCGATGCCCAGGGCAAGGAGAATAGACACATAGATATTGCCGCCCCGGTTCAGGTAGAGCACACAGCTCATAACCGTCAGGGAAGTCACCGCACCGACGCTGATATCGATACCTCCGCCGATCATGACGATGGTGAGACCGCAGGATACGATGATCAGGCTGGCGTTGTCATTCAACATATCAAAGATCTGCTGGGCGTGGTTGAATCCGCCGCCGAACAGCATAATCGCCGAAGCATACATGATCAGAAAGATGCCGATGGTGATGGTCATCAGAAGCTGTGTGTCGTTGAGCGGCTCTTTTCTCTTCAAAAACGAAAAATGTTTCATTCTTCCGCTCCTTTCACCGACACTTTTCTGCGCTTGTCGGAAAGTCTTGCAAGGAATCTGCTGAACTTTTCCTTGATGACCGGCGAACCGATGACAACCAGCAGAATGATGACAATGGCCTTATAGGCCTTTACATCCGTCGAAGATACTTTCATTGCGTACAGGGTGATGGTGAGCATCTGGATGACGTAAGCACCGATCACACTGCCGCTCAGTTTGAATTTGCCGCCGCCGAGGTTGTTTCCGCCGATCGCAACGGCAAGGATGGTATCCATCTCAACATCCAGAAGAAGCGTCTCATGGTTGATCAGGCCGAGTCTCGACACGCCGATGCAGCCGGAGACCGCGACGCAGACGCCCAGGATGATAAAGCTCAACAGCTTAATAAATCTCGCATCGATTCCGTTCAATCTGGCAGCGCTGCCGTTGATACCCACGGACTGCGTGAACAGCCGAAGGGACGTAAAATGGAACAGCAGCCAGAACAGCACTCCCATCACAACCACGATGATCACCGGCGTGGGAACCGGAATTCCCGGGATAAAGCTTCCGATGGCGTTCACGATGGAGCTCGTCACCGTAGGGGTCGCGCCGCCGTTGATCCAGTAGGCGATGGAACGCCCGCAGGTGTAGAGGATCAGCGTTGCGATCATGGGCTGGATCCGGAACACCGCAACCAGAGTACCGTTGAAGCTTCCGAAGATCATGGCGACAACGCAGGCGCACAGAAACGCCAGGATTACCGTCACGCCGGAGATCGACGATGACGTCTTCAACACCTTGACAAACACGCTGCCCGCGATAGCCGCTGCCGCGCCGACACTGATATCCTGTCCGCCGCAGGCCGCGGTGACCAGCGTCATTCCCATGGCCAGGATCGCCAGCTCGCTGGCGCCGTTGATGATACTGATGAGGTTGCCGGACAGCACCGCGTTTCCGTTGCTGTTATGGCTGATACCGATGCTGAAAAACCCGGGATCGCGGATCAGGTTGAATACCACTAAAAGCGCGATGGCGATCAACGGGATGGTAAGCTGTCCGAACCCGTTGAAGGAGAATTTTTTGGTGAATTTCTTCATTTTACGCCTCACCTCCCGCGATGGTCTTCATTACCTGCGTCTGATTCAGATCCTGACCCGTAAGCTCGCCCACAACGTGCCGGTCACGCATGACGATGAGCCGGCTGCAGGTGCGGAGCATCTCCTCCACTTCCGAGGAGATGAAGGTTACGCTCACGCCCTCCTCCGCAAGCTTCAGCACGAGTTTTTGGATCTCCAGCTTGGTACCGACATCGATGCCTCGGGTCGGCTCGTCGAGGATCAGATAATCCGGATGGGTCAGAAGCCATCTGGCAAGGATTACCTTCTGCTGGTTTCCGCCGCTTAAGGACCCCACCGGCGTCTCACGGCTTGCGGTCTTGATATTCAGGACCTTGATGTATTCATCCGCGAAAGCTTCGGACTCGCTCCGGCTGATGGGCTTGAACATGCCGTTCATGACCTGAAGTGCAAGGATGATATTCTCGCGGACGCTCAGCTCCGCGATGATGCCGTCCCGCTTCCGGTCCTCTGCGAGATATCCGATGCCGTGCTTCATGGCATCCACCGGCTTTGAAATCTTCACGGGCTTTCCGTTGATCCGCACAGTTCCTCCGGTAACCTTATCCGCACCGAAGATCGCACGCACGCTCTCGCTTCGCCCGGAGCCGAGAAGACCGGTAAATCCGTTCACCTCGCCCCTGCGGATCGCGAAGTCGAACGGAAGCGCTTCGGTGCTCGAGAGCCCCTCCGCCTCGTAGAGGATTTCCTTCTCCTCCGTCTTCTTCTCCTCCGTCTCGCTGAGGCTGCTGAGCTCCTCCAGCTCCTTTCCGATCATCTTGGAAACAAGCTGGATCTGCGGAAGCTCCTCCGTCAGGTATTCCCCGACAAGCTCGCCGTTCCGAAGGACCGTGATGCGGTCGCTGACCGCGTAAACCTGGTCCAGAAAATGTGTCACAAAGATAATCCCGACGCCCCGGCTTTTCAGATCCCGCATAAGGTCGAAGAGCCGGTTTACTTCCTTGTCGTCCAGGGAAGAGGTCGGCTCGTCCAGGATCAGAACCTTACAGTTCATATCCACTGCCCGCGCGATCGCCACCATCTGCTGGACCGCGAGGGAGCAGCTGCCCAGAAGCTGGGTGCTCCTCGCCGGGATCCCGAGTTTCGAAAGGATTTCATCCGCCCGCTTTTCCAGGCTTTTCTGCCGAACCCATACCCCTTTGCCCCGTCCGATGAAAATGTTCTCGGCAACCGTGAGGTTCGGGCACAGGGTGATCTCCTGGTAAACCGTACTGATCCCTTTCTTCTGGGCGTCCTGCGGGGAGTGGATCACCATCGGTTTTCCCTCCAGCCGGATCTCGCCGCCGTCCATCTGATACACGCCGGTCAGAACCTTGATGAGCGTGGATTTTCCGGCACCGTTCTCCCCCATAAGTGCATGTATTTCGCCGTCTCTCAACGTAAAATCAACCCCGTTTAAAGCCAAAACCCCGGGAAACCGTTTCTCAATCCGGCGCATCGTCAGCAAGTATTCTTCCTGCATACGATCCCTCCATCTCCTTCCTGAAAAAACGCAGCCAAGCTTTTGTTCTGCTCGGCTGCGCCTTGTTCGTCGGATTATTGTCGATTAATCACCTAAACCGTAGGTGTCGATATCGGCCTGAGTAAGAGTCTTAGCGTCAAAACCCTTCTCCTCGTTGATAATCTTCTTGGTCGCAGGAGCCTTACCGGATTTGATCAGATCGCTGATAATCTGAGCCTGGAAGGGGCTGCACTGTCCATCATAGTTCCACTTGCCTGCAAGAAGCTCGCGAAGAGCCCATCTGTTGCAGTCGAAACCGATGATTACGACCTTACCGTCAACTCCGTGCGTAATGCCGGCTTCGTCGAGTGCTGCTACGGCACCCTTGGCCATACCGTCATTTTCCGCATAGATAACGTTGAAATCCTCGCCGCTGTTGATTACCGATTCCACGATCTTCTTTGCTTCCGCCTCATCCCAGGCTGCCGTCTGCTGAACGACCTTCGTCATCTTGTTGGATGCGAACTGTGCGTCAAGTGCGCCGGTACGTCCGATCTGTGCGTCGGAACCCATAGCGCCCTGGATGTGGATAACCTTGTACTCGGGAAGGTTCTGTGCGAGAAGCCAGTTCACGGCGGTATCGCCCTCAGCGGCCATGTCGGAAACTACGGCTGCCTCATAGAGGCTCTCATCGACATTGATCATACGGTCGAAGAGATAAACCTTAACGCCGGCTTCCTTAGCCTTCTTGAGAACATCATCCCAGCCCGTGGTCTCAGCTGCGGAGATCAGGAGATAATCAACGCCGTCGGTGATGAAGCCCTGTGCCGCCTGAAGCTGCTCGTCGTTGCTCTTGCTGTAGAACGTCTGCAGCTTATAGCCGTTTGCTTCCGAGAATACGTTCTCCATATCCTTTACGTTCGCTTCACGGTAACCGGACTCCGAAGGCGGGTTGTTTACCACACCCACTTTGATCAGGCCGTCGTCATCACCCTTTCCGCAGGCCACAGCCATGCAGCAAAGGACAAGTACTGTCACCAGGAACAAAGCTCTTAACTTTCTCATTATTACCATCCTCCTTTTTGGGTCGTTATCGACCTTCTGGGTAAAGGATAGCGCAATGGGCAGTCAAGGTAAATCAACGTTCATATCGACATAGTTGAAAATCATTTTATGTTTCGGTTGTTTTTCCCCGGCGGGGTTAAATATTTTTCACTCGGGTTGATTTTGATACTGTGCCCTGTATTCGGACGGGGTCATCCCCGTATTTTTCTTAAAGATATAACTGAAATAATGAGCGTCGTTGTAGCCCACGTCCCTCGCGATCTGCAGACTGCGGTCCGTGGTGGTGCGCAACAGCTCCTTGGCCTTCTTGAGGCGCAGGTAGACCAGGTACTCGGTGAAGGTCTGGCCGTTCTGCTGGGAAAACACAGTGGAAAAGCGGCTGCTGCTCATATTTACCGCCTTCGCCACATCCTGGAGCATCAGGTTCGGATCCGAATAATGAAGCGACATATACAGCTTCGCCTCGCTGATGACGGCGGGCGTCTTCTCATCCGCAGGCTCGCCCATCTCCCGGGTGCCTAAGATGATCGCCGTCTCGTCCGTGCGCTCCACCAGAAGATGGCGGATGTGTCTCGCGGTCTTAAAGCTTCGGAAAATGTCTTCCGGCTTATCCACGATCTCGCCGATCCCCACGCGGATCTCCGACCCGCCGACGCGCTCCAGCTCCCTCGCAAGGGTCGTCGCAAAGGAATATGCCTGCTCCTCCACGTCCTCGGCGGATTCGCCGGGGATCAGGAATCTCGTTCCCACCCGTCCGGGCGAGGGAAGCGCGATACCGCCGCTGCTCTCCGCAAGGGCATCCGCGACGGCCTGGCCCTCCTCCACCGGGGAGAACGCCGCATCCACCACCGCATAGTACGGGGCGGGAACCGGACATTCCATGTTGGACAGCTGTTCCAGGACATCCTGCGCATCCTTCTCCGCCGCCTCGTTGGAGAAAAGGGAGCCCACCAGCTTCTCCTTCACCAGCTTTCCGCCGCTGCCCATCCGGGCCCGCAGGCTCGCCGCGTGCTCGAAGGTGTTTCTCTCCGCCGTCAGCTGCGCGCTCACCTTGTCAAGGGCCTCCCGCAGCGCGTCGGCGTTGATGGGTTTCAGCATGTACTCCCGCACACCCAGCTGGATGCACTGTCTCGCGTACTCAAACTCATCGTATCCGCTTAAGACGATAACCCCGATCCAGGGCATCTGCTTCTGCATGATCCGGCACAGCTCGATCCCGTCCATAAACGGCATCTTGATGTCGGTGATCACAATGTCGGGGTTGGTGTCGCGGATCATCGGGATTGCCATCTCGCCGTCCGGAGCCTCACCGACAAGCACGTACGGAGTCTCCTCCCACGGGAAGGATTCCCGGATCCCCTCTCTGACAACGATCTCGTCGTCAACCAGAAACACTTTCATCGTCATAAATCTCCTCTCTGGTTCTGCATGGCACCTTGAAACTCACGGAGGTGCCTTCCGTTCCGCTCTCGATCAGAAGATCGTCGGCCTGATTGTAATACAGGCGGATCCGCATATTGACATTCACTAAGCCGAAGCCGCCTCCGCCCTCGCTGACCGTGGGCTGCCCCTGCCTCATCCGCTCTTTTAGGGACTCCAGCTGCTCGGGGCTCATCCCAAGTCCGGTATCCCTTACCGAGAACACGAGATACCCGTCCTGAAGCTTCCCGGAAACATAGATGGAACCGCCGCCGCGCTTGATCTTGACGCCGTGGTACAGCGCATTTTCCACAAGGGGCTGCAACAGAAGTTTCAGAATATAGAAGTCGCCGATCTCATCCGGAATGTCGATCTCATAGTTCATGATATCGCGGTACCGGGTCTGCTGGATCTTCAGGTAACCTTCGATGTGCTTCTTCTCCTGACTGATGGGAATCCAGTCCGCACCGGAGGAAAGGCTGATCCGGAAGAAGTCGCTCAGCGCGCTCGTCAGCTGGATAACCTCGTCCTTCTCCCCGGCCTCCGCCTTCCAGACAATGGCGTCGAGGGTGTTGTACAGAAAATGAGGATTGATCTGCGCCTGCAGCGTGCGGAGCTCGGCCTTCCGGAGATTTCTCGCATCCAGGCTGCTCTTCCTCATCATTTCCTGAAGGCGGTCCGCCATGGTGTTAACCTGAAGCGTCAGGTTCCGAAGCTCCGTGACGTCCGTATCCTCGATCTTGGCATCCAGGGAACCCTCGGCAATCCTGGCCGCCGCCTCCTCCAGCCGCTCGATCGGGAGCCGCACCGAGGACGCCGTCACCTTCACCGAATGGTTCCGCACCAAAAGGGCGATGACCACGATCAGCGCCTCCGCGACAGCCGTCAGCAGAACCCAGATCCGAAGGCTTAAGCTCATGCGGGCCGCCGTGTTGATCTCGGCGGCAACATAGTCGTTCAGCATACTGTCGACGAGCTTCGCAACCTCGCGGACCTCCTCCATCACCTTTTCGTTCTCCACCACGGGGACGTTGGCGTCGATATTGTCGCGGATGCGGTCCACATAGTTCTCAAGCGTCTTCATGGTTCGCCCTGCCACAACCAGCGACAGCCGGTTTTCCTCCGAAGTCTGCTCCGCCAGGGAATCGAGGGTGTCGTTGACCTTCCCGATGGTCGCATAGATCCTGCTTTCGGAAAATGTCTGTCTTCCGCTTACGATATTCCACGCCCCCTCCGGGATCTCCTCCGTCACCACGGTCTTTAAGCTGGCGACGGTCTCCATTCGGTCGATGGAATTATGGTATTTTGCGGCGTAGAAAAGCATCAGAATAAGGCTGATGATAATAGGAACCACCAGCATGAGGACCAGCTTGTGACTCAGATTGGTAATCTGTCCGAGTATGCTCTTTTCTTTCCTGATCTTGCCCATTTCACTCCTGTCTTCCGAACCTTAATATCCTCTCGGCGCAATGGAAGAGACATCCATCTCGTCGCTGAACACCTGCTCCTCCGGGTGGATCAGCGTCTCCACGGTCTCCCCGTTCTTCAGCTTGATCGCCGTCTCCATGAGGGCTTTCCCCAGCTTCGGCGTGCACTCCACAACGCAGTTGATCTTTCCTTCCTGCAAAACGTTGATGGCCTCCTGGCCGCCGTCGATGGAGATGATCACCATATCCCTGCCCGGGGCAAATCCGGCCTTCTCGATCTCGGGGATCGCCCCGATGGTCATCTCATCATTGTGGGAAAAGACAACGTCGATCTGATCCCCGTATTTGTCGAGGAAGTACCGCATGCACTCCGCGCCGCGGCTCTTTAAGAAATCGCCGTCGATGCTCTCGAGGATCTTCATCCGCTCATCCCCGGCGATGGTGTCCATAAAACCGGCCTGACGCTGCCGCATCGGGGTGGAATTCTCCGTGCCGGTGATCTCCACGATGTTCACCTGCGTAAGCCCGAGCTTATCGGCCTTCCGGATCAGGTATTCGGCCGCCATCACGCCTTCCCTGTAGAAGTCCGCACCGATCAGGCACGTGGTGAGGCCCTTCTGCTCGGTGTTGATGTCCCGGTCCACCAAAATGATGGGAATGCCGGCCTCCTTGGCCTCCAGGAGCACGTTGTCCCACCCTTCCTCAACGACGGGGGAAAATGCGATGACATCCACCTTGTAGGCGATGAACCTCCGGATGGCCGCAATCTGGTTGTCCTGCTTCTGGTTGGCGTTCTCAAACATCAGGCCGATCCCGAAGGCCTCCGCCTGCTCCTCGATGTCCTTCGTGTTGCCGATGCGCCACGCGCTCTCGCTTCCGATCTGGCTGAACCCCAAAACCAGCCCGGTATCGCTCTTCTCCTCCCCGCTCTTCCCGCAGCCTGCCTGGAAGAGGGCAAGAATAAAACAGCATATGATAAATATTTTCCGTTTGATCATAATCTTCTCCGTCGTCATCCGGTAACCCCGGAAATCATCGTCCCGATCCATCGCCCCAAAGCGACCGTTATATTCTGATTTTACCACTCCGGACGGGATTGCGAAAGAGGAAAATAAAGAGGCGGTCCGAAGACCGCCCCTGAATATTCGTGTGATTGTCATGGATTCCTGCGGAAACCGCCTATCACGCCCCGGATTAATACTCCGGCATTGCAGGTGCAGCGGGAGCAGCAGGCTCCTTCTTGATCGCAACAACCGCCTCGGTGGTGAGGAGGGTTGCCGCAACGCTGGTGGCGTTCTCCAAAGCGCAGCGCGTAACCTTGACAGGATCGATGATACCGTTCTGTACCATGTCGACATACTCGCCGGTGTAAGCGTCGAAGCCCATGCCCTCCGGAAGGTTCATAACCTTGTCCACGATAACCGTTCCCTCGTAACCTGCATTGGCAGCGATGGTGAGGAGCGGGGACTGGAGAGCCTTGAGGATAATGTTGGCACCGGTCTTCTCGTCACCCTCAAGAGTGTCGGCCAGAGCCTTCACCTTGCTGATGGTGTGAAGATATGCGGAACCGCCGCCTGCGATGATGCCTTCCTCAACGGCAGCCTTGGTGGCAGCCAGAGCGTCCTCGACACGAAGCTTTGCCTCCTTCATCTCAGTCTCGGTAGCAGCGCCTACGCGGATCACGGCAACGCCGCCCGCAAGCTTGGCGATACGCTCCTGGATCTTCTCCTTGTCATAGGAGGAAGTGGTGTTGTCATACTGTGCGCGAAGCATCGCGATACGATCCTCGACAGCCTTCTTGTCACCGGCACCGTCCACGATGGTGGTGGTCTCCTTGAGGATCTTAACGCTCTTGGCGCTTCCGAGCATCTCCATGGTAGCGTCCTTCAAGCTGAGGCCGACTTCCTCGGTGATGACCGTGCCGCCCGTGAGGATCGCGATATCCTGGAGCATCTCTTTTCTTCTGTCGCCGTAGCCCGGAGCCTTCACAGCCACAACCGTGAACGTTCCGCGGAGCTTGTTGAGGATCAGCGTCGAGAGAGCCTCGCCCTCGACATCCTCAGCGATGATCAGAAGCTGCTTGCCGGTCTTGACGATCTGCTCAAGGACCGGAAGAATATCCTGAATGTTACCGATCTTCTTGTCGGTGAGAAGGATGAACGGATCCGTGAGGGTCGCTTCCATCTTATCCATATCGGTAGCCATGTAGGCGGAGATGTAACCGCGGTCGAACTGCATACCCTGTACAACGTCAAGCTCGGTCTTCATGGTCTTGGACTCTTCGATGGAGATAACGCCGTCCTTGGAAACCTTCTCCATAGCGTCCGCAACCAGCTCGCCGACCTCTTCGCTGCCCGAGGAGATGGTGGCAACCTTGGCGATGTGGGACTTGCCGGAAACTGCGGAGCTCATGCCCTTCAGAGCCTCAACGGAAACCTCTGCAGCCTTCTTCATACCCTTGCGGAGCACGATGGGGTTGGCGCCTGCAGCGAGGTTCTTCATACCCTCGTTGATCATCGCCTGTGCGAGAACCGTAGCGGTCGTAGTACCGTCGCCGGCCACATCGTTGGTCTTCGTCGCAACTTCCTTGAGAAGCTGTGCACCCATATTTTCGAACTTGTCCTCGAGCTCAATCTCCTTCGCGATGGTCACGCCGTCGTTGGTGATCAACGGAGCGCCGTAGCCCTTCTCGAGAACAACGTTTCTTCCTTTCGGTCCGAGGGTCACCTTCACGGTGTCCGCCAGCTGGTTGACGCCGCTCTCCAGAGCCTTTCTCGCGTCAACGTCGTATTTCAAAATCTTTGCCATATCGATAACTTCCTTTCCTACCGCTCTCTACGCGGAAAATGTCCCGGCCTCACCCGGTCAGTCTACAACAAGCGCGATGATGTCGCTCTGCTTCACAACGATATACTCTTCCTCGCCGAGCTTTACGTTCGTGCCCGCATATTTCGAGTAGATCACCTGATCGCCTTCCTTAACCTGCATAACGACTTCCTTGCCGTCCACCATTCCGCCGGGGCCCACTGCCACGACGATGGCTTCCTGCGGCTTCTCCTGGGATGCCGTGGTCAGGATAATTCCCGATTTCGTAGTCTCTTCCGCAGCTTTCTGCTTCAAAACAACCCGATCGCTCAAAGGTACCAATTTCATAGTAACGCCCTCTTTCTTTCACGTAGTATGCCGGATTTCCGCAGCTGACGCCGGGCTCATACAGCCTTGCCCGTCCGTCGGGAATGCGCCGTTTTTCCGGCGACAGTACTGTTATATCACAAGTTGTTAGCACTGTCAAGAGCCGAGTGCTAATTGTTGTAGAGATTGTTTTCCTGACCGATGTCCTCTCCGTAGAACGCCTGCCTTCTCGCCATGATCTTCTCCTTGGCCTCGGTTCCGTGTTCCAAAATAAGTTTACTCGAAGCGGGATACACTTCCGGCAGCCGTTCCAAATGGTCTCTTTCCACATACCATTTGATTTCCGTTCCGAAATCCTGAAGGTCCCCTTCCACGCTGCCGATATCATTCGACTTCCGGACCAGATACAATGTCACCCTGCAGGCGAGGCCGAAAGCGAGAATAATCCCTGCGGTGAAAAGCACCACGACGAAGAAGGCGGTGTACAGTCTGGGATCACCGCTGGAAGAATGATATAAAAAAACCAGATTACCGCGATACGGGATCATCCTTTTTCCCCTGCCTTTCTTTCGTAAAACGAAGTATATTTTCCGATTGCGTCAGCCGGATCCGCTCCCGCAGGGCGTTCCGGTTTTTCTTCGGGCCTTCCACGGCAATCAACCAGGAAATCCCGATAATAGCGATCAACACCAAACTCAACAGGATAAAATCCATTGTCGTATCAAAGAATGTGGAAAAATTCGTATGCCAGCTCTGCTTCCCCGGATCGCGAAATGCGTGTTTACACAGCCAGATTCCGGCCGCTACCGGTATGGTAGTAAACAGAGCCGTCAGAAATGCAAGAAGCGTATACGCCTTCCACTTCACTACCGGCAGGGACCCCACAACCTTTCCTGTCTGCCCGTTGACCAGCATCGTGTACGGCGTGCCCTTATAGCGGAACACCAAAAACCACACCGGCAGCATCGCATATTCTGCGTTCAGAACACGCTTTACCGGCTTGGATGCCACACAGTTACCGATGGCTTTCCGGTGTGAATGGCGTAATTCCTTATCAAACATCTCCTCGGCGCGGTCAAGCACCTTCGGTTTCAATTCCGCGTCCGAGGTGTTGAAACAATCCGAGTAAAATCCGGACAGGTAAGCTGCGTCAAACGGCCGCAGGGCACTGTAATCATAAGGCTCCAACCGTCTTGTGTAGCTGTCCTCAAGGTTGTCCAGTCCGTCCGCGGTAACCCGTTCAAACAGAATGCTTCCCTCGCGGATCGAATACTCCACCGACCTTCTTTTGGCGTGTGACCACACCATGCGATCCCCATAGTACACATCGTACAGCCAATGGGGGATATAAACTCCGTGCAGGGATTCCGTCGTAAACTTCTGCAGCCCGAGAGGCACAAACGGCGCCCCATCGAGCTCCTTCCGCAGCTTTTCCTCCGCCTGCTCCTTCGTTATGCTGAACGGAATGATGCAATCCGGCCGCAGGCATCCCTCGAGACGCTCCACCACGATCATGGCCTGATCGCAAAAGGGGCAGTGCATGGACGCCTCCGTGGATGTGACGCCAAGCTCGGCCCCGCAGGAATTGCAATGGACCATCGTCATCTGCTGCATTTTCCGTGATGCCGCTTTCAGCTGCTCCCTCCGGGAAAGCATTTCTTTAAGCTCCATACAGTTCCTCCCCGATCGTAAAATACTGCAGTCTCTCACCGAGCACCGGCTTCATCAGCTCGTACGCCGGCAGGCTCGTGCAATGTCCCGTATAATACCGGACCGGGAGCTTCGCGAGCTCCTCCGCCGTCTCACGGATCGCCGCTTTCTCCTCCTCCGTGTACTCGCCCTGCTTCATCATGTGGAAGCCGCTGACCACGGCGTCCGGATAACCCCCGAACAGCTCATGGTACCGGTCCAGAATGTTTAGAAGTCCGTTGTGGGCGCACCCGCCGATGAGAACGGTCTGTCCCCCGTCGCGGATGACAAGATACTGCTCGTGGTCGAAGACATCCTGCACAAACCCGTCTTCCGTACGTCTCGCAAGAATCCGGTTTCCCTCCGGCCACAGCCTCCGCCCGATCACGCCGCCGAAGACCGCAATCTCCGGATCAAGCTCTGTCACGACATCGCCGGACAGCAGCTTCGTCTGCGGAAGCCGCAGTATTGCCCGGTCAATCCCGATGTAGCGCGCCCCGTCCTGCAGCGTCCTCCCGTCGCGGATGTTCCAGTAATCCCCGCCGGCGAGTTCATTTAGGAAAATGGCCGCCGTACTGTTCCGTTCGGCCAATGCCATCACGCCGCCCGTGTGGTCGTAGTGCCCGTGGCTCAGGATCACCGTGTCGACGGCGGTCAGGTCGATGCCGAGAGCCTCGGCATTTTCCCATGTCTTTCTACTCTGCCCGGTGTCTGCGAGAAGCCTGTGGTGCGCTGTCTCCACATAGAAGGAAAGGCCGTGCTCATTGACAAGGCCTTCCCTTCCCGGTAAATCCTCCATCAAAACCGTAATTCGCATGGATTGTCTCCTCAATTGATGTTGATATCCCATGTATGACCCGACCCCGCAGTGCCCCAGGAACCGCAGCCAAGCGGTATGCTCCAGGAGTCGCAGCAGTCCCTTGTGTGGATCTCCGCCCAGGCGATCCTCCGGGCACTCGCCGGCTTGATGATCGTCCCGTCGTTGGTCTTCTGCGCGGCGATATACTCATATCCCACGCGGATCTGGACGAGCAGATTTACCGTGGTAAACAATTCCACCGTTTCCTTCGGATAATACGACCCGATCAGGGTTGCGGCGAAGGACGGATCCGGGTTCTCCACCGGATAACTGTCGATGCAGGTGTCCCCGATATACAGGACGCCGCCCTTATTCTGAACCGTCACCGTGCCCGACTCACATGCAAGGCGGAACTTCTCGATCGTCGATTCGTCGCCGTCCGAAACGAAAACGGAGATCTCCGCCTCCGGGTTTCCGTTTTTCGTTCCGGTGAACGTGTACAGTGTGCCCTGCACTTCCGCATCCTTCCGGCGTTCCTTAGTTAGGACCGCGGAAAATGTCCCGCCGTCCGCGGGATATCTTCCTTCCGTCCGCACGGCGCCGTCACTTGTCCTGCCGGATTCCGTCACGGAGATATCTACCGAGGCGGTGTTGCCCGGCTGAGCCGACGAGCTGCGGAATTTGAATTCGCACAGCACCGTGCCATCCGCCGTGTAAAGCTGGGCCTGAATCCGACCGTCGGTGGTGGAGATAAACTGCGCGATGAGCGTTCCGTCCGGAAGGGACACGGAATAAAACAGCTTTCGGAGCACCGCAGGCGTCGGATAGTCTTCCATCTCCACATACCGGGAAACCGTGAGAAACGGCGCCCTGCCGCCCACCGGCTCACAGGTCGCGATCTCCCAGCGGTGTCCGGCAAATTCCGCCATCACGCGGCAATCCACACCGTCGTAGGACCGGTACATCCGGAACTCCTCCGACCCGTCCGCGGAAATCCGGACATCCCCGGTGTACGCCTGATTGCCGTTGGGATCCGCTGCGGTTCCGAGGACAACGCTGCCCACCTTCACCGGCGTTCCGGCTTCGTTTCCCTCTGCGGAACGTCCGCTTCCGAGAATATCCCAGCCGTCCATATCATTCGGCTGAAGGGTTATCTTCATGGCTCCCGCATCGCGTAATTCCCCGATGGAGCTTGCGGGAGTCCACTCCCCGCGCATCACCGGGACATCCGCTGCGGTCTCCGCAATCTCATCATAGAATCGGAAGAACGCAACCTTGCGGTACTTCGGCTCCATCAGCCCGGTGTCCGCCGCGCGGTCTCCCTCATAAAGCTCATCAGTCCAGAGAAGCCGTAACGTAAAACCGCCGATCTCGCCTTCCAGGACGGTTTTCACATCGGAGGAGGCCTCCAGCGTCCCGTCGTAGCGGTATCTCACATCCGGAACGGCTCCGACTGAGAGATCCACGCCGTTCACGACACGGACCTGTCCGCGCTCATCCCCGGGGTACGGCATGGATCCCGGGAACTCCGCAGTTTCCGTTGTCACGCTTCCGTAGGCATCCTCATAGGTCTGCAGGAACAGCGTCTGCGTCGTGCCTTCCGTGCATCGCAGCGTGTAGCGTGTTCCCTCATCCCCCAGGCCCACGCGGTTCCACGTGAGGGCCCGTACCGGCAAGCCGTCCCGGCAGACATCCACCGTCAGATCCGCTGTCCCGTACCGGGGATTCTCCATCTGCGATGACTGGGCGGTGCGGTAACTCTTCGACACCACGCGGTCGTCGTCCCCCCAGGTGTTGTTGCGGAACCGGTACACCTGATTTTCCGAGGTGCGCTGAAGCTCGCTGTCCGTCCCCTGCCGCTCGACGTAGGTATTAAGCTGAACGGTGCCCTCGGAATCCACAGAGAGCAAAACGGAGATCACCGTATCCTCCGAGAGCGGGGATGCGATGCACACGGTCAACCCGTTGTGTTCCTCCGAGTTGTCCGAGAAGAAATCATAATCCACCGTATTATGGGGCTTCGTCCCCTCCTCCGCCTGCCAGGAATTTAAGAGGCAGGCGCCTGTGGGAGTCTGGAGATACGCCTTGATCATGGCCTGATCCGTCTCCTGCCACACGCGCATCCACAGTTCTTCCCCGCGGTACAGTCTCATCTCCCCGGTGTATTTCAGGTCCCCGTCAACCGTGACCGTGGGAAGCTCCATCCGTCCGACAACCTCGCCGTTTTGGCCCAGACGGAATTCCGCGCCGTCCACGGATTTGGCGACGTAAAATGATCTGTCCTCCGGAGGTTTCTTCTCCTCGCAGCCCGTGCAAAGGATGATCAGGCACGCCAACAGGACCGCCCGCAGAAGCGGCCGGACCCGATATCCTGCTTTGTGTTTACGAACAAAAAACGACATGGGATACTCCTATCAATAAATATTCTCCCCCCGACATCCTACAGTTTACTTCTTAACGCCGGAATTATCAACTTATTTCCGCACAACAGCGGGTTGCGCATGTGATTTCCGCTTGAAAACTACGCCTGACAATGATACAATGCATATATGAATATTCATGCGGAGGAGGCGGCGGTCTCCTTCAAAAACAAAGGAGGTATTTTCCATGGGAAAGTTTGTTATCAAGACAACGAAGACCGGCATTAAGTTCGACCTCAAGGCTACGAACGGCCAGGTCATCGCCACCAGTGAGGTTTACACATCCCTTGCCAGCTGCAAGGGCGGAATTGCCAGCGTACAGAAGAACGCTCCGATTGCCGCGATCGAGGATCAGACCGTTGAGGGCTTCAAGACGGAGAAGAATCCGAAGTTTGAGATCTACACCGACAAGGCCGGCGAGTTCCGTTTCCGCCTGAAGGCAGCGAACGGCCAGATCATCGCCATCGGCGAGGGCTACACCACGAAGCCCAACTGCGAGAAGGGTATCGCAAGCGTACAGAAGAACGCTCCCGATGCAGCGATCGAGACCGAGTAATATCGTCGATCATCCGAATAAGTAAAATCCGGCAGGCACCGTCCAGTGCCTGCCGTTTTTTGTCCGGGCATGCCCGGGGATATCCGTTTTTATGATTTGGCGGCCGCCATTTTCCTCCGGTAAATTCTCGGAATGGTCATCAGAAGGACCCATCCGAGGAATCCCGTGATGCTGAGAATGATCCCGGCGGTCCGTCCCGGAGCGTGATACTCCATGGTAAAGCTGTGCGCGCCGGCGCTGATGTCGCATCCGACAAGACCGTGATCCGCCTCGAAATACGGCACCTCGTTGCCGTCAATCCGGATGGTCCAGTGGTCATCATACGGGACGCTCAGGATCAGCACGCCGTTCTCCGCCGGGGCAATTTTACCCGTGATCCGGTTGTTGCGGGGATTTCCGAGCTCCACAGCTCTCGTCACGGATTCGGCGGCAGTCCTCACCACATCCATGCTGACCCGCTGGATACGGGGCTGTGAGATCACCACATTTTCCCCGGTAAACTCGAAGACCAGTTCCTTGCAGGGTTCCGAGGAGGAAACCACAAACTTCAGGTCGAAGTTGTTGTTCGGGCGGGAGTTCTCCTCCCCGGAGAGCACGCTCGTGATCCCGTTGACGGTCACCACCGTGCGGTGCAGATGCATCTCCGCGATCTTCATGGTCACGATATAGACGTATTTATCCAGGGAATCGGGGATATCGATCCGGTATGTCTGCGTCTTCCGGTCGGTTGCCACGCAGATGTTTCCGTCGCCATCCGGCGTCAGGCCGAAATCCGCCTTGATCCCCGTGTCCTCGACGGGGGAGACATAGACATCCGGCCCGTCCTCCTCCGTGACTGCGCAGGAGAGAAGCGCCACCTCCCGGTCAGCCGGCGAGAGCGATTGGAACTCCCGGAGGGACATGCGTTTATTTACCGCGAAGACAGGCGAGTACGCGTCACTGTTCTCGAAGATCTGCACGTTTCCTCTTCCGGCACCCTCGATCTTTATGTAGCCCGCCGGAGCCACGGTTTCCGTCGCGATGTACCGGACGCCGAACAGGGTCTGAAGGAAAATGTCATTCTGCGGCGTGAAGGAGATGTCGTTGACCGTCGGGTTGGCGGCGCGGAGATCCCCGTACAGGAGCTTTAAGTAGGAAAGGTTGCTGAGGGACGAGTAAAATCCCGTGGAGCGGTACTGCTTCCCGCGAAGGCGGTTGACGCCGTATTTCACCTCCACGAAATCCGCAAACCGGTACAGGCCGTTATCCCTTGCAAGAACGCCCGAGATAGCCTTCTCCCGCTCGGAGTCGTACAGCTTGTTGGCATACTCGCGGGAAACCGGGTTCTCCTTCATCCAGGAGTAGACGACGGTGACGACCATCGCGACAACAATAGCAGGGATTGCAATGGGAAGAAGATTCTTCCTCTTAATGGCAATTTTCAGAAGGACCACCGTAACCGCGATGTCCGCAAGGAACAGCACCATAAGCCACGTGTCCCCGCGGAACACGTATCCCGCTGCACCGAGAGCCGCTGCCACGGCGGCAATCCACGCCACGCGGCGGAACGGCAGCTCGCCGGAGACGATCTTGCCGAGGAGCACGGCCACAAGCAGCGCCGTGAGCGGAACAAACGGGATCAGGATCTTCTCTCTCGTGTAGAGGAATCCGTTCAGGAGGTAGCGCACCCACGGAAGCCACGCGCAGGCCAGAACGCCGATGGCGAGCACCATCTCGGCCGGCTGACGCTTCGTGTTTTCGCTTTCCGGTGCATTTTCCGAAGACGGTTCTTCCGCCGTCTTGCTGCGGCGTTTCCGGACCGGCACCGCCGACACGCACAGGGCGAGATACGCAAGGGCCGTCATTCCCATGGAGTAGCCGCTGTAGCAGACTGCCCCGGCGAAATCCATATCGCCGAAGAGCATATGGCAGATCTCCAGCTTCGGTTTCGCGCCGTCCTCTCTTCCGGAGAAGATCACGGCGAGGGACGGGATCGTCAGGATCGACGCAACCGCCGCGCCCGTGATGATGCACAGCGCAAACCGCCAGCCCGCCTGCCAAAACTTCTTCCAGGTGACGCGGTCCGTGCAGGAAACAAAGCGGTAAATCCCGTAGATGACAACCGCCACAACGCCGGGAACCGCATAGAAATAGCTGGTGAAGAACAACAGGGCGACGCTGGAGGTGAGAACCCCGTAGCGGCGTCTCGCGAAGAACCGGTCGACTCCGATCAGCGCCAATAGAAGGAACGGCATATAGTCCACGAACATGACCTGCCGGTGCGAGTGGAACAAAAGCGGCGTCGCAAGCACAAAAAGAGCCGTCGCAGCATAGACTGCGCCGTCGGGAAATGCCGCTTTGAACTCAATCTGGATATGCCGAAGCCACAAAAAGAACATCCACACCGACGCGATCAGACTGATCACCGACGCAAACTGCAGATAGGTGACCATGGACACGTCGGGCATGAGATAGCTGGGCAGATAGATGGGATTTAAGAATCCGTAGTACCCGAAGTAATATGCATTTTGACCGCCTCCCAGCTGGAAGGCGAACTCCGGCAGAAACTCGCCGGTCTCGTAAAATGTCTGCCGGTAGTATTCCGGCAGCACGCTGTGCTGGCTCACCCAGTCGACGATGGAACCATACAGCTTCGTTGTGCCGGTCATCGCAAGAATCACGACAAGCAGCACTGCCGTGATGCTGCACAACACCGCAACATCACGTTTTCGCAAGGAACGAAGTGCCTTTCTCATAGTATATTCCCCCATTGTACGCCCCTGCTGCGGGGCATTCCTGCGATCCGCGAGTCAGATCGCCGCGCCGTTTCGGCGCACCGCTAACACTATACCGTAAAAGTGAAGTTTCGACAAGAATTATTGTTCCATTTTTCGGAAAATGTGATATACTTTGGTTCGATTGCACTATCACGGGGGAAAACAGCATGAGCAGAGGAAAAAGAGCCAGGGCGCGCGCTGCCAGAGCCGCTGCCGAACTGGCGTCACAGACAAAAAAGCCGCGTATATCCCGCGGCAGACTGGCATTCCGTATTTTCATCATCGTCGCGATCATCGCGGCACTTGCGGTATTCGGACCGCTGTTGTTCTACAATCGCAAATATCTCAACCTGCCTCCCGTCACAACGGAGCAGTTGGACGGACTCCACTTGGAGAACGTCAACAAGCTGATGATCGTCGCCCACCCGGACGATGAGTTCATTTGGGGCGGGGCGCACCTTCTGGAGGATGACTGGTTCGTGGTCGTTCTCACCAACGGCGGCAACAAGACCCGCCGTCCGGAATTCGAGGCCATGATGAAGCAGACCGGAGACATCGGCCTGATCCTCTCCTACCCGGACAAGGTAGGCGGCAAGCGGAGCAACTGGGACTTCTGGTCCGACGCCATCCGCACGGATCTGGAAACCATCATCAGCTACAAGAACTGGGTGCAGATCGTCACCCACAACGAATCCGGCGAGTACGGGCATCAGCACCACATCGCGACCCACCGGATAACCGTTGCGGCCTACGAGAACCTGAATTCCACTCTTCCTCTCTGGTTCTTTGGCACCTACTACCGCAACGTGGATCTGCCGGCGGACGTTCCGTCCATCAGCGATGATCTTCTCGCGAAGAAATCGGCGCTGGCTCCGATCTATGAATCCCAGACCAACACCGTTAACAAATTCCGTCACATGTTCCCGCATGAGGACTGGACGCGCTACAACCAATAAACCGACAGGGGAGCCTCCGCGGAGGCTCCCCTGTATTCTAGTTTTTAGTAACAGAGAGGTTGGCAATTGCGGTTTTTACACCGTCGATGACAACCTGCTCCTGAGCCAGCCACAGGTGGTGGGCCGGCACCGGCGTCACCTCCGTTCCCTCCGGAAGGGTCAGGCCGGCGGTGCAGTCGCTCTGCGACACTACTCCGTCACCGTCGGTGGTGTAGTCGAAGCTGAGCTTGCCGCCGGATACGGTCGCGGAGGCGGCTGTGTCATAGCCCTTGCCGCCGAACAGCACTGTGGGCACCAGGTCGAAGACGGATTTTCCGTCGATGAACAGTTTCGCAGAGACCGCTGCCGCGTCGTTTGCGAGGGACCGGTTGAAGGATGCGCAGGACGCCTCGCAGGCGGACAGGAATGCGCTGTAGCTGTCACAGTTTCCGACCAAGCCGAGCTGCTCCACCGCGTAGGGGCTTGGCAGCATCTCATAGATGCTCGGCAGCGTGCAGACGATTTTCCGGATGGCGTTATTTTCCATCGACCCGAAGGACCCGAGTCCCAGGGCGTTTCCGAAACGGTCCTGCGCCCAAGCCTGCGCCGTCGCCGCCGTGCCGTTGACCGGCACTCCGATCATGCACAGAAGCTCCGTGTGCTCCCGCAGGGTTTCGCTTGCGGCCAGCGCCTGTCCGCAGACCAGTCCGCCGAAGCTGTGGGTCACGAAGATCACGTTGTCAAAATTCTTTTTCTCAAGAAACGCCGCCAGCTCCGCGCCGGTTGTCCCGGAGGACCTGCGCCAGTCGTAGGCGTAAAAGATCACCGTGTAGTCCTTGCTGAAGGTCTTGTTGATGGTCAGGTACAGCTGTTTGTACAGGTCGAGCGCGCCGAAGGAATTGTCGTAGGCCGTGATCCCGTCCTTCGCGGAGGGCGACCCCAGGTCCAGGAACTTCGACAATGCCGACAGGCTGATCCCCTCGGACAGCGAATTCAGAAGGGATTCACTCCAGATCTTGTCTCCGTCCTTATTTTTCAGCTCCGAACCCATAAAGCCCGGCACGATGACGATGGCGTCGTTGCTCACATTTAAAGTCGCCGTCAGCTTCTGGCCGGTGTAGCGGTGTCTTGCGGCGATGACCGCCTCCCCCGTGGTCTTCACCACGATGGTGCCTTCCTTCGAGATCGTCATAACCTCCGGTGTGTCGACGGAAAATGTGAAATCCGACGGGTGGGAGAAGGGGCCCCAGGAAAATCCGAACAGCTCACAGTACCCCACCTTCCCGGAACGGGTAACCGCCTTCTCCACGGTTTTCTCCGCAACCTGAAGCTCCTGCACCGGGCATTTTCCGTCGGTGCCGTAGCTCGCGGTCTTGATCAACAGCCACAGGGAGGTGTCCCCGGACTCGGCCGTACCGATCTCGTCCGCCGGCTTCAGCGTCGCTTCCAAGCCGTAGCTGACAAGCCGCTGGCCGTTAGCCACATTCACAAGCTGTGCGCCTCCCTGCTGCGGGATCACGCGCCACAGGGCGGCGGCCGGAAGGATCCCGGTGTCCCGCTCGGCAACCAGCTGTCCGGAATATCCGTAGGTCAGGTACGCATTGACGGAACAGTCCGGGCGGATTACATACATGTTCGCCCCGCGGGCCTCAAACCGGAATCTCGTACAATCCTGTTTATCACTCAATCTGCCGTCGGAAAGGCTCACGATGAACGGCCCCTCCCGGAAGGTCAGACTCACGCCAAGCTGTACGCCGGTAATATAATAGGTTCCCTCGCCGTCGAAAAGATAATCCGAGTCGGATTCCGCAGAAGCCCTGCCGGTCGCCAGCAGAAGCGTCAGGATCACGCCCGCAAGCATTGCCGACAGTAAAAGGAATATACGTTTCATGCGTCTGCCTCCTTTCCGCATGATAAAAGCCAAATTCTTCTAAAACATAACGGGATCGGACCCGCATCAGATCAGGACCGTCTCCCGGAACCGTGCGACATCCTCCTCGGAAAGGCCGAGTTTGCCGAGGAAATCCTCCTCTTCATCCATCACCCTCCACGCGCCTTCCAGATAATTTCTGTCAGCGATAAACGCCCGGTACACGCTCTCTGCGACCTCATCCCCGTGTTCTGCCCGAACACGCTCGCGAATACCCTCGGCCTTCGGAATGCTCACCTCGTTGGTCTTCAGGTAATCCTCCATGATGACCGACCGTTCCACGCCCAGCAGCTCGAGGATCAGCGCCGTCGTCAGCCCGCAACGGTCCTTCCCCTCCGTGCAATGCCACAGAACGGCACCCTCGGAATAGTCATGCCGCAGGATCGCCGTCAGCACCTTCGCAAAGGAATCCCAATGCTCCCGCATCATCCAGACGTACAGGGATCCCATGTCCGGTGGGCCTTTCCGCTCCGCCTTCTGTTCTGCTTCGCGCTCATGGCTGACGCCCGACCGGACGTTGTCGAAGATCGGGATCGACTGCGCCGCCCTGCCGCACAGAAGATCCGGTATCTCCTCCCGCTCCCGCTGTGTCCGCAGGTCGATAACCTCGGAAATTCCCGCAAGGTCCTGCTCCTCCGCCTTCTCTAACTTCGCGGAACGGACCAGGCAGCCCGGCTTGATCGTCTTCCCGCAGGCGGTGCGGATACCGCCCAGATCACGCATGTTTTGAATCATATCTCCCCCCGGTTTTCCTTAGTTTCTTGTACCGGACGCAAACTCGCCCATATCGATATCGATCACTTCCCGAAGCGGCTGGATGAGGGAATCCTCATACCGGACGGTCCACTGGACTTCCGGGTTTATTTTCCCGTCCCGGATCCCGTCAATATGATCGCCGGACTTGATCGGATTGGCCCTGTCGAACATGTACGAAAGCATGTTGTACGCGTGATTGACCACGGCGTTCGGGTCTACACCGTGAAAATGATACTGAAGATCCGGCATAAACAGCGTGTTCATGCCGATGGTATCCACCATCATGTCCTCGGTCCCCTCGATCGTGAAAAACCGCACATTTACCGCGTAATACAGAAAACGCGACGTCTTCGGCACCGTGCAGTTCAGGATCGCGTCCCGCGTGTACATCTTCATGGAATTATCGAACACAAACGCCTTGCAACTCGGAAAAAGCTCCGCGAGCGCCTCGATGTAATCAACCAGCATCCCCGCCCGCTCACTGTATTCCAGGGCTCCCGCGAGCATGTCGTTCGCGATCACGTGGTATCGGCACGCGTCAAGGATCTCCCGTCCGTCTTTGCAGTCCCAGAGCTGGCTGCGCCCGAGTTCGTCCATGATGGGCTTTTCGATCTCGATGCAGTCCGTAAACATCAAAAGCGCCGGACCTTTTCCTTCCTTGAACTCCACCGTGTGATCCTTGGCGGCAAATCCCGCGCAGGTGTCGTACGCATAGCAATCAATATCTCCCAGATGCTTCCGCATCACTTCGATCGCGGTTTCTTTGTCCGGCATGGGACATTTTTCTTCCATCAGGAGGTGCATCACAAACACGGCTCCCTGCCGGAAATAATCATTTTCATTAAGATCCTGCTGCAACACTTCGTTTTCTTCCGACATGATCCGCCTCCTGTTATGAATGATAAATAAAATCTTCCTCTTCCTGTTTTCCTTTGCGGCAACGTTTCCGGTTCATGATAACGCAGATGATCAGGACAATATGAACAAGGATCATTCTGGTGATCTCGCCGTCGCTGTTTTTTGAAAGGTCCTCGAATTCCGTGGCAAATACCATGAACGCGAAAATGTTGAGCAGCACCGCCAGCGAAGCCGCTTCCGTAAATTTCCAGTACCGCGTGAACGTGTCCCATTCCATCGCCTGCATCAATCTCCGGATCACGATCACCATCTCGGCGATGAGTATTCCGAAAAATACTGTCTCGGCACAGAGGAAAGCGATCGCAAACGGTCCGCCGATCAGATGGCCGAGTGCGTCCAACCCTTCGGTTTCCGGCCCCAGCTTCAGCCATCGATAATTCATAATGACACACTGCGGCAGGGTGATCAGTCCGACCACGCAGATGATCGACAGAAGAACCGTGATCCAGATCGAATTGATTTTAACGAATTGCTTCATAATGCCCCCTCCGAAGTATTTTCCGCGTCTTTGTTCCGCGGAAAATGCCGAGCCGTAACAATACCTTGGGAGAATTATACCATAGGATACCCTTTCTGTCACTCAGGATCGGAAAACCTTCATTGACGAAACCCCGCCGTTGGTATACAATGTAGGGCAGATTGCGGGACGCACGATTCCCGCAGAACAAAGGAGTACTGATTATGGAGAGAACATACATCCGCGACGTGGCCGCAAAGGCCGAGCAGGAAGTGCTGGTACGCGGTTTTACCGAGAATTTCCGCGACGGCAAATCCATGGCGTTTCTCGTCATCAAGGATATTACCGGCAAGGTACAGGTAACGATTGAAAAGGAGCTTCACCCGGAGTGGGCGGACACCCTTGCGCAGATCACGCAGGACACCGTGGTTTCCGTCACCGGTATCGTGAAGCTGAGCGAGTTTGTCAAACTCAACGGCATTGAGATCATCCCGACCTCGATCACCGTCGATTCCGTTGCGGCGCCGCTTCCCATTGCCCGCGACTACATCCCGGCAACGAAGAAAAAGGCGGCGGTGGAGCGCTCCTCCATCGACCAGCGCATCGACTACCGCTGGATTGACCTCCGCACGGACGCAAACCAGCTGATGTTCAAGGCACAGACCGCCCTGGTGCGCGCTCTCCGCGACTTCGCTCTCGACCGCGACTTCATCGAGGTTCACACCCCGAAGCTGATCGGTGCGGCATCCGAGTCCGGTGCGGACGTGTTCCGTCTGGATTATTTTCCGAGTTATAACCTTCCGAATGCATACCTTGCCCAGAGCCCGCAGTTCTACAAGCAGATGGCCATGGCCAGCGGCTTCGAGCGCTACTTCGAGGTAGGCCCGGTGTTCCGTGCCGAGAAATCCTTCACGAGCAAGCACGCGACCGAGTTCACCTGTTTCGATATCGAATTCAGCTATATCAACTCCTTCGAAGATGTGATGAAGTTCGAGGAAGAGCTTCTCACGAACGCTCTCGCCAAGGTTAAGGAAAAATACGGCGACAAGATCAAGGAGACCTTCTCCACGGAGGACTTCGACGCGGAGATCATCGTTCCGACGACACCGTTCCCGAGAGTGAAGCTTGCCGACCTGTACGACGCCCTCGAGAAGGAGTATGGTTACACCGTTCCCGACGAGGAGAAGGGCGACCTCACCACCGAGGCTGAGCACCTCAGCTACGACTGGGTCAAGAAGCACTACAACCACGAGTTCCTCTTTATCACCGACTACAGCGCCGAGAAGCGCGCCTTCTATCACATGCGCGACGAGAACGGCGTTCCGCAGGGTTACGACCTCATCTGGCGCGGCGTGGAGATCACCACCGGCGCACAGCGCGAGCACCGCTACGAAGTGCTGAAGAAGCAGGCCGAAGAGAAGGGCCTCGGCAAGGACGTTGCGTTCTACCTTGAGTTCTTCAAGTACGGCTGCCCGCCGCACGGCGGCTTCGGCATCGGCGTTGACCGCCTCACGATGCTTCTGCTCGGTCTTCCGATCAAGGAGGCCATGTTCCTCTTCCGCGGTCCTTCGAGACTGACTCCGTAAACATCCGCGCAGATCACACAATCGAATGCAGACAACAAAAAGCCGCCCGGCATCATCCGGACGGCTTAGTTATTTGCGGAAAATGATTGTTCCTGTTGTCTCAAGGTTCCGGGAACGAAAATCCCGCATACATTTTCAGATGACGAAGGATCACCGCCGGATCGGACTGCTCCAGGCGATCGTCATATTGATAAAACTCCCAATCGCGAAGGAGCACTTTAGGAAGCCCGTCGACCACTTCCTGCGGCAGTTCTCCGCCCGGAACGTCATACATCCGGCCGCCGCCCCATTGGAACTTGAACTCGTTCCAAAACCAAACGGTCATTCCCGTCTCGGGCATCGTCACATCTACGACATACGGTGCCAGCACTTTCGCCGCTTTTTTCGCCTCTTCCTCCGGCATCGCGGGTGCCCCGTGCTGCCGCAGTCCACGGAAAACCTCGGTCAGCAGTTCCTCGTAGGAAACATCAAACAGCTCCTCCTTCGAGATCATCTCACCGTTTCGGAACCAGAGTGTCTGATGTGTGATCCCTGCTTCTCTCTCGTCACCGATATTCCAGTACGTGTACAGATACCCGTTCGGATATACACTGATCTGGGACAGCAGCACCGAAACGCGGTTGTCCTTGCAATACCGGTCTACGTCCAAGGTCATCTCCGCGCAGAGACCGCCGAGTTCCACGACGCGCTCTCTCGTAAGGAATGCGCACGCCTCCTTCACATTTTCAACATTCGCAGTGGAATCATCGAAATAAGGAAATGTATCAAGATTCCCGAATACATCCACCGTGATCCCGTCGGTTCCCTCCGGACTGATCAGGGTGCTGCCGAGCTTCTCACTGTCAGCATCTATATATATGCCGGCAAGCGGGGTCACTTTCCAGTTTTCCGTACCGAGGAAAATATCCCCTGCTTCTCCTGCTGTGGGCAAGTCTTGATCAGCCAACCAAACCATCCCATCCTCCCCTTTGAATAACTCCGGGAAAATGATCCCGTTTATAAAGGCGCTCTCCTGCACAAAAAAGTTTTCCATTCCGGTGATCTTTTTGAGTATCGTGCCTGCGTCATACTCTTTACCGGCGTCATAGTCGTACATATACCCGGAGATCTCACCATCCGACTGATAGTTTTCGTGGTAGAAAAAGAACTCGTATGTATAATACTCCTCCAGTTTCTGCTGAATCAACGCAAGACAGTCCGTGTCTTCCGGAAAGATATCCGACAAGCGGAGCTCATCCCCCGTCACCAGGTTGAATGTCAGTCCCTTTCGCTCCCAACACTCGTAGTCGTCCCATTTGCGGGAAGAGGAGATGACGAGGGACAGGATCCCGGCTCGATTGTACTTGTAGTCGACGCTCACGCAAATCTCCGGCCGCCCTTTCTCCCGCATCACCTGCAGGATTCCGGAGACGTCGGGGACATAACACGGGTCCGCGACGGCCCGCACGACCTCGTCTATCCTTGCGTTGATCCGCTCCTGCACCGCGGCGTCCTTGAGTCCGCTGATGTGCATCGACAGGATCGTCGTCGACTCATCCGCCGCAAGACCGGTCCACGGATCGACGTACTGAAATTCCAGAGGATTCAGCCCCCCGTGAATGCCGTACCCGCCCCTCTTCGGCGTCGTGCCCATAGCCCCGGACGTCGGTATCGCGAGGACCTTTCGGAGCTCACGGTTGATCGCAAGCGCCTCCGCGGAGCCGATCTCCGGGATCGGTGTCGGCGTCGGTACTTCCGTCGGTGCAACGGTCGGTGTGGCCGGTGCATTCGTCGGCGTTCCCTGCTGCTCCGAAGGCGTCACCGCGCCCGAGCCGCCGGGCGTTACAGTCGCTGCCGTAGAAGAGTTATTGTCCCCACCCCGGCTGCAGGCGGTGAGCGCCAGCGCACAGCAGAAAAAAATACACATTAACACTTTCTTTCGATTCATGGATTACCCCCAAAAAGCAAACAACGGCTGCAGGTTTGCTCTTTTCGCGGGCTTCCCTGCAGCCGCATATTCATCTTTTACTGCATATCGTAAGGAACATAGCCGTTCTCACGCGCGATGCGCGCACCGTTCTCCCCCTGCACCCATGCGATGATGTCGCGCACGATGCTGTCCTCGGGAAGGTCTTTTCTCGTCACGATCTGCGAGAAGTTGAGAAACGGATACTGTCCCTTGGAGATGGTTTCGTCGCTCGGAACGACGCCGTCGATGCCGAGAAGCTTGATCTTCTCGCTGCCGTGCATGTTGGCGACATAGTAGTAATACGAGAAGGACATAGCACCCTTGCCGTTGTCGTAGTCAGCCACCTTGTCGATAGCGCCCGCCATATCGTCAACCTGGGTTTCCAAAAGGGGCTTCATCACCTGATCCTTCGGAAGGACGTAACGGTACAGACCGGTCTGGCTTCCGGAACCTTCGTTTCTCTGGAACAGAACGATGGGCTCATCGTCGCCGCCGACTTCCTTCCAGTTCTTGATCTTTCCGCTGACAATTCCCTGAAGCTGCTCCTGAGTGATGCTGTCCACAGGGTTCTCGCGGCTCACGAAGAATACGAAGCCGCCGCTTAAGATGGTGTGATACTCAAACTCCACACCGGCTTCCTTCGCTGCTGCCACCTGGTCATCGGACGGAAGCGCGCAGAAGATCATATCGGCCTTACCTTCGGTAAGGTTCTTGTATGCTCCGGGCGTGTTGTTGCACGGGAGGAACAACTTGGCATCCTCAACGGACAATCCCAGCAGTTCCGCAAACACTGCATCGTAGAAGGGCTCCAGCGCAAGCGCGCCGTCCACCACCGGAAGATTTTCCGTCGTCAGGGTCTTCCCGCTGGGGAATGTAAAGCCCTTCGGGGCCTCCGTAGGGGTTGCGGTCGGTTCCGGCGTAGCGGTCGGTTCCGGGGCGGGCGTATCCGTAGCCGTCGGTTCCGGAGCAGGAATGTCCGTGGCCTTCGGCTCCACCGTCGGAGTCGGATCATTTTTCGTCTCGTTCTTTGTGCATGCCGCTGCCGAAATCAACACGACCAGCAACAGCAGCCCCCACAACAGTCTCTTAGCATTCATCTTTATGCACCTCTTTTATGATTCTATATTTTCCCGGAACACCGGGTTTTTCACTTCCCAAAAGAATATCCCTCGTACATCCGAAGATGTCTTGAATACAGGTACGGATCCGCCAGGAACAGGTCCTCATGAGTATCCCAATCCCGAAGCAGATTGTTCCAAAGCGCTTCCGGAAAATGATCCCTGAGATCCTTCGGAAAATTCACCTCGGATTCTTCTCCCGAGTATATCATCCTCCATGGAAAAGTCAACAGATCCCACGACCATTCATCGGACGGCTCGTGCTCCTGACCCGGGCTGATGAGATAGGGTGCCAGCAGCTTTGCGGCCTCCGCCGCCTGCGCGCCCGTCATCGCTTCCGACCTGTCCGAACGCCGCAGATTTGCAAACAGTTCCGTGAGCAGCTCCTCGTAGGAAACATCGAAGAGTTCCTCCCCAGGGATGTATTTTCCGTCCTTCATCCATGCATATGCCCAATAGCGGGTTCCCGCAAAGTCGTCCTGTTCCTTCAGATTGGGGGCCACCTCCAGGTGTACATAAGCATATCCCTCCGGGAAAATCTCGATGCGTGTCACGATCGCAGACTTCGGAGCAAATCCTGCGAGAGTATCGTCTCCGGCTTTACTGCGGATCTCACACACACGCGGCCATTCGTTCAGGAACCACTGTTTCACAAATTCAAGGAGTTCCTCGTCCGTGTAAAATCTTCCGCCGATCTCCTCCAGGGTTCGGGGGTATTCGTCGTAACTGTGACGCCATACCGGATATTCCTCCGAGCCCTTGTAGACAACGATCTTTTGTTCCTTCCCGTCGATCGGCACACGGACGGTTCCCATCTTCGGGCCCCGCACGGCGTACGAATAATCCATATCGCACATCTCCATGCTGCCGAGCGATGCTAAGCGCCACTCCGGCGCCTCCTCGAAGATGTCCTTCCCGAAGCAGGGATCCGGGACAGCCTCGGGCAGCTCCACGTAAATTTCGTGCCCGGACAGCTGCGGAAAATATACCTTATTCTCATACAGATAGAAGCTTTCCCCGCCGTTGAGTCCGATAAACGCGCTTCGGCCGTCATACTCGTTCTTATCCTGAAATTCACTGAATTCCAGGCCTTCCTGATAGGCATTTGTAAACGGAAGATGGATGTCCCCGTTTTCCGTGTAATCCTGATCGTCAAACCAGAAGGTGTTCGTTCGGAGCGATTCCGTGATCGCTTCATTCAGATATCCGAGATAATCCACCCCCTCGGGGAAGAAATCCGAAAGCTGCATCTCCTCTCCCGTAGCCAGATTGAAGGTTACGCCGACGGTCTGAAAAATATAGAAGGTAAACTCCGCCTTTCTGGTCGTGTTCGTATTATCCGCATACTCGAACCCGGCAGAGCTCTCAAACACACCGTCGTCAGCAGGCCAGCTTTCTTTCTGATACCGGTATACAGCGTCGTCATCGGGAAAGATTCCCTCCTCCTCCCAGAACCAGCTGCCGCGAATCTGCACGGACTGAACTCCATTTGTCCTGTTACTTGTATAAGCATCAACACGAACCCTTACCTTCGGCAGCCCTCTCTCCTTGATGATGGTATAGATTCCCGACACGTCCGGGAGATAATTCGGATCCGCCATAGCCGACACGATTCCGTCGATGCGGCTGTTGATCTTTTCACATACCGCCTTGTCCTTAAGGCCCGAAAAATGCACTGTCGTAACCGACCTGAGAGAGTTATCGCCGCTGTCCTGCTGCGGTGCTCCGCCCGTCGGAAGCTCTGATTCTGTCTCCTTCAGCGGGTTCATCCTGGCAATTCCGTGAGAGACATCCAACTGATCCTGCTCACTCAGCGCCGGAGCCGTTCCCGTCTGCGAAAGCTCCCGTTTCGGGTTGACGATCTCATGAAGCTCCCGATTGCGCCGCATCTGCTCAGCGGAGCCATAGGCTATTGTAGGCGTAGGCGCCGGTGTTTCCGTCGGGGTCGGCGTGCTCGTCAGAATCGGCGTCGCGGTTGCTTCCGGCGTCACCTCCACGGTCGGCGTTACACTTCCCGTGGCGGCGGACTCATTTTCCGAAGGCGTCGTGTCATTCTTCGCGCATCCCGCCGCAAGCAGCAGGCAAAGAAGCGGAATGCCGATCAGCCATCGCTTTGTCATCGTTTCTCTCATAGAAAACCTTCCCCCCTGTCAATCGAAGGAATACCCCTCATACATCCGCAGATGCTTCAAATACAGATAAGGATCCGCCGGAACCAGATTTACATGGACATTAAGATCCTGAAGCAGGTTATCCATAAGTACCTTGGGCAGATTCTCCTGGACGTCCTTCGGAAGAATCTCGTCCACTCTGGTGGAATAGATATTGTTTACGGATCCCCAGGAGAACGTAAACGTATCGTCGAAGTTCCATGTCTTCATCGGCTCATCTTCCCGGTTATATCGTAAAATGTACTGCTCCAGCACCTTCGCGGCCACAGAGGCCTCCTCCGGCGTCATCGCTTTCTTCCCGTCGGATCTGCACAGATCCGCCAGCAGCAGCGTCAGCAGCTCTTCTCCCGAAACATCGAAGATGCCGTCCGGCGCAACGTACTTTCCGTCCTTCACCCACATGTCGGCGTAATAATGGCTCTCCCAGATATCCTCCGTATTCTCGTTCATTATTTTGCCCAAATTCAGCCGGACATACGCGTATCCGTTCGGATAATACTCGATGGTTACCGGAGTCACGAAGTACGGAAAATCCTTCTGCACATCCTTATACCACTCCTCGTCCGGCAGCAGTTTCTGTTCTCTCGGCCAGTCCTTCGTAAGCCATTCCTGAATAAACGCAAGGATTTCCTCATCGGTATAACACTCTCCGACCACATCCTCCATCTTCCCGGGCATGGCTTCCGGCGACCAGACCGGATACTTTTCGCTGCCTTTGTATACCGTCACGGTCCGCTTTTTGCCGTCGTCCGAAGTGATCGGGATCGTCCCCACAATCTTCTCCCGGATGGCTGTGTCAAATTCGGTATCGCACATGTACAAAGTCCCGAGAGAATCCAACCGGATTTCCGGTTCCTCGTCGAATACCGCTTTCCCCTGACACAGATCGGGCAGCATTTCAGGAAGCCTGACGCTGATGGTCTCTTCGGAGAACCCGCGGAACGACAGATAACCATTGCCGGAGGAGAAGGTTTCGTTTCCGCTCAGTCCGGTAAAAACATATCCGCCGTCGTATTCCGTATTATCGCGGTAATCATACCCTAACGTCCCGTGGTAGAGCGGCTGGATTTCTCCGGTCTCCTGATAGTAGTAATCCTTGAACCAGAAGGTGTTCTGGCGAAGCTGCCGCTCAATCTCATCGTTCAGATACTCAAGATAATCATACCCTGCAGGGAAAAAGTCCGCCAGCGCAAGCTCCTCCCCGGTCGCAAGATTGAAATTCAGATCGACAACTTCACGGATCCGGAACGCGAGCTGTACTTTTTTTGTTCCGGCTTCCTCATCCTCCTCCAGAATATCGTATCCGGCCCAGAATATCTCATCGTCCATCGGCCACCGCTCATACAGGATCGTATCCAAGTTCTCCGAGGAAGAGACCGTTCGGATCTCTGTCCAGACCCAATGGCCGTAAACGCTGACGGGAAGAACGCCGCGCTCACAGAAATAATCCATGCCGACGGAGACGCTTACCTGCGGCTCCCCCCGTTCCTTCAGGATCGAAAGAATGCCGGAAACGTTGGGAAGATAAGCGGGATCCCCCATCGCCGCCACAACCTCGTCAATCCGGTCGTTTATCTTCTTCATGACGGTCTCGTCCCTCATCCCGCTGACATGCGCCGTCAGGATCTGGCCGTCCAGTGTTGCTCCGTGCTCTCCCACAAGGGGCGGGGCTCCGGTAGCCAGGATCATCCCTTTGGACGGGACCCGGTTTCCCCACACGATCCCGTATTTGTACTCCAACTTATCCTGCTCGCTCAACGCCGGTGCGGTTCCCGTCTTAGCCGGTTCGCGCTTTGGATTGATGATCTCCTGAAGCTCACGGTTTCGCCGCAGCTGCTCCACGGAGCCGTAAGCAACCGTGGGCGTTGGCGTCGGTGTTTCCGTGGGCTTCGTCACAACCGCTTCCGTGGGCGTCGGTTCCGCGGTGGGTGTGACCTCTGCGGAAGGCGTTGCAACCGCCGTAACCGTCGGCGCATTTTCCGAGGGCGTCACCGCTCCGTCCCCCGTACCGTTTTTCGTGCAGCCCGCAAGGAGCATCGTCCCGCAGAGCAGCGCGAGAACGACGGAACATTTTCCGGCTGATCTTCTTTTCATTACGCTTTTTCTCATCATTTCTCCCTCTTTATCCCATCCGTGTACGGGATTCTCTCAAGAAGCACCGTCAGCACCAGGTAAAATGCAATGCTGAACACGATGGCGAACACCGGAAACATCGTTCTCCTGCCGATGGTCTGCATCATTCCCGCCAGGTCGTTTACCCCGAGGCAGCTGACGACAGTGGTCCACTGCAGCACCGTCACGGCGATTTTTCTCGCCGGCTTTGTACCGAGGAAAATAAGGAAGGCCCTCAGGGAGAATTTTCCGGGTTCACTACACCCGCCGGCAGCGCTCTCCCCGGCAGCTTCCGTCAGAAGTCCCGCACCGTACAGTCCGATGCCGAGGGCCGCGGAAAGGAACACCGGAAGCCGGGATCCGCCGAACAGACCGAATCCGAGCAGCAGAACGAGAAGAAGCGCGGGAACGCTACGGAAAATGTATGCCGCTCCCCCGGCAAATCCCCGCAGGAACCGGTTTCCGCTCTGCCGCATACGCAGGAACAGGAGGGCGAGAAGCGCCGCCGTGATCCATGCTGCTGCCGTCGTTCCCAACGTCACGACTGCCGCGGACAAAATCTTCCGGTACGCTCCGCCGGAAATCAGGTTGTCTTTGATCATGTTTGTCCAGCTGCCCATGGATTCCGCTCCTTTCTCCCGCGTCACAAGGCGGTATTCTTTCACTCCGAGGTATCCGGTCGTTGTTAAATATTTCGTCTCCGTCAGCGAGTGGTTCTCGCTGGAGGCGCTGACCGCAAGAAGGTCCACCTTTCCGGCCAGAAGGTTGATGTATGCATCGGCCGCGGGAAGGACCACAAACTCCGGCTCCCTCCCGATGCTCCGGGCCCAGTTGCAGGCTAACAGCACCGCACTTCCCGAAACGTCCGAGTCATAGATCAGCTCCAGCGGCGGGACCGCTCCCGTAACGCCGATGCGGATTGTTTCCGGATCGGAATCCTTCGATGTTTTTTCATCGGTCCGGCGGTGTTGAATGCTGTTCAGGTGGCCGTAGGGACCCTCAAAGAGGAATCGGCCCAATACTTTTTTCTTTTCGTCCCCGCTCAGGTTTCCCAGAAACTGTTCCGCCGAGGAAAACAGCTCCTCATCCTCCCTGCGGAACGCGAAGGCGAAGGAGAATCTCTCCTGTCCCTGCCCCGGCGTCTCCGCCGGCCCGACGGAAATGTACGGCCCCTCCTGCTTCAGGTAATCCGCCGTGACATCCGCTGTCCAGATGGCCGAGACCCTGCCGCAGTCAAGCGCCATCCTGGCGCTCTCAAAGTCGGGAAATGACTCGTACTCCACCGACTCCAGCCCGAAATACCCCTGCAGGAACAGTTCCACCGACTCGTCCGGCATTCCGAGGGATACGCCTCCGATGCGGTTTGGGGACGTTGTCCTTCCGCCCCAAAGCGCCTCCCCGGCAGCCAGCGCTGCAAGAAGGAGGATGGCCGCTGCCAGAGCAATCCATTTTCCGCGTGATGTAATCATGCCGTCACTTTATCTCCGCTCCGATAATATACTCGCTCCGCAGCCCGACAACGATCCGGCTGCCGAAGATGACCGGCGTCGATTCGATGTTCGCGCCGTAATTGAGTTTGTCCAGTTGTTTCCCCGTGAGTGCGTCCAGAAGGAGGATGGCCCCGTTTCCGCAGCACTGCACAAGCCTCGGATCGCCGTCCTTCGTGTAGACGAGGCAGCCCGAGCTCCACGCGTCGCAGGGAAGATCCACGCGCCACGCTTCCTCTCCCGTGTCCGTGCGCAGGGCGACGAGGTAGCCCGTGTCAACCGACGGGGTCTTAGAAATCGCGTAATAGATGTACCCCGAGGCCTTACCGCTGCCGAGGGCACCGCTGGCCAGCACGCCGCCCGCCAGTCCGGATACGGTGTGCACCTCGTAAGGCTTGTACCACAGAATCTGTCCGGTGAACGCGTCCAGCTTGTAGATGCCTGCTGTCCCGATATGATGGCTGTCCGTATGGTACTTGAGGGTTGTCCCGACGTACAGGTACAGGCTGCCGTCCTCCCCGGACTCCAGAACGGGACTGGAGTTGATATCCTCCCTAAGGTCCTGCACCCAGACCGGCTTCATGGTATTGAGATCCAGGCACTGGAAAATGCCGCCGTTATCCCCGAAGAAGAGGTAATTCTCCCAGATGACAGCGCTGGACTCCGAGCCGGATCCGATGTCGCTCTCGCTGGCCTCATACCGTTCCCTCGAGGCGTTGGAATCGTAGATATACCGCACCGTCTCATCGGGAGAAACCTGTAGCTCTCCCTTCGTCTCGTCAAAGCTTGTATTCAGCCGAACCGTGTAGAGCACGCCGTTCTCCCCGGGCGCGATCACCGTGTCCGCCTCCACGGCGAAGATCGGCGAGCTGTCGAACCCGTGCCACCTTCTCGGTGCAAACGGGTCATTTGCCGCCCACTCGTACAGCTTCTTTCCGTCGATGAGGCTGTAGAGGAAGATCCTGGCGCTGACCTGCTCCCCGAAGGGGCCTGTGGCGGAATCGCCCGATCCGCACACCAAAAGAGGATACTCCGGGTGCAGCGAGCAGGTCCCCTTGAAGGTCATGCCGACATTGATCGCATCCCGCGTTGCCTCTCCGGTCTCCATGTCCAGAAAATGGATCCATCCGTCCATCCCGGGGTAGATGATCTCGACAAGTCCCTCCTTCGCCTTCGCCGCGGGATAGAGGTTCATCCGCTCCTTCATCTCCTGCGTCCACGCTACGGCAAGAGGCTGTCCGGTCCAGCCGTTGCCGGACCAGTAGTTTACGCCGTCATCCTTCAAAAACCGTCCGGTCTTGACCTGCCACGACTTCGCAAGCGCATTCCCCGCCCCGGCGGGCGTCCCGAAGGAGGAGACGTCGCGGCGGTAACTTCCGCGAAACGTGAGGATGCCCTGACGGGATTCCCCGCTGTCCTGAACTGCGATCTTATTTTCCCGGTCATACTCCGGGACGACCGTATCGTTAACCACGATCTTCGTCTCCGCGAGATACCTGTCCGGTTCGGTCTGCTCTACGGCATGGGGAACATGCTCCTCCGAAGCGTCGGCTTCATAGGTGTACTGTACGGCGGGCAGGCTTCCCCTGGTGTCAAAGAAATAGTTGTACACGTAGGAGAGATTGCCCTTCACCTTCACAAGCAACGCAAAAAAGCCGCAGAGTGCTGCCAAAAGCACCGCGGCCGTGACAATTGCCGCCGCCCGAAGCACCCGGGCACGGCGGCTTCGTTTTGCCCTGCTCTCATCCTTCATGTTGACTCTCATACTCTGCGATCAGACGTTCAATCCCCTCCACCGTGCGAAGACAGTCCCGGTCGATCCGGGTCGGCTGAAGCTCGATCCCCCGGTCCTCCAGCGCGTAGAAAAACTCAATGCACGCTAAGGAATCCAAAAGCCCGCTGTCCAGGAGGTCGATCCCGTCCTCATAGACAGCGTCATCTTCGCATATGTCATACAACATTTTCCGAACATCAATCATCGATTTGCCAAAGCCTTTCTGTCCGTCTTCCCGTTCGCATTGCGGGGAAGACGGTCAACCGTCACGATCGTTTTGGGGATCATGTACTCCGGCAGGGTCGCCCGCAGGGTCTGTTTGATCTCCTCTGCCGCAACCTCTCCGTTCTCCGGGACCACGTACGCCTGAATGGTTTTCACAATGCCGTCCGCGGTTTTCTTCGCAATGACCGCGCACTCCGAAATTCCCGGCAGGCGGCTTAGGGCGCACTCGATCTCCTCAAGCTCGATCCGGTATCCCTTGTATTTGACCTGGTTGTCACTTCTTCCGGTGCAGTACAGAAGTCCCTCACGGACATACCCGAGGTCCCCCGTCCGGTATCCGTTCTGTCCGTCCTTCGTAAAATGCCCCCCGCTCCGTCCGTCCGCATACCCGCGAAACACGGAGGGTCCAAGGAGGACGATCTCCCCGTCTTCAATCCGGATCTCCGTCGCCGCGGAGGAAATCTCTCCCACCGGAAGCTCCCCGTCGGCCTCCGCCATCGCTGTAGTGATCCTCACGGCGCAGACCGCGCACGTCGCCTCGGTCGGGCCGTAGGCGTTGATCACGGCAATTCCCGGAAACCGCTCAAACAGCTTGCGCACCGGCTTCTTCTCGAGCCGCTCCCCGCAAAAGAAGATCGCCTGCAGCGAGGGAATCCCCGCCCTCGAAAAATCCTCCTCCAGAAGGCACAGTTTCAGTGCCGACGGCGTCATCACCGCGACATGGATCCCGTTGCTGCGGAATCGTTCCGCCATCCCGACGGTAACATCCGAATACCCGTCGGGCGAGGCCACCCAGGTGTGGCCGTTACATAAAGCATAATACACGTCGGCGACGCTTAAGTCAAACCCAAGCGACGCCTGATTTAACACGTTGATCCCGCGATATCCCGACAGGGGTTCCAGCCCGCCGATCCATCCGATGAAATTCTCCAGATTCCCGTAGGATACCGGCACTCCCTTGGGCGTTCCCGTGCTTCCCGAGGTAAAGATGTAATACGCGATATCGTTTTCGCCAAAGAGCGGTTCGGAACCGCGGTATTTTTCGAGACCCGAAAGGGTCAGGACCTCGGCATGATCGCAACCGATTTCCGTCGCCCCGCCGAAGGTCAGGACAAGACCTGCCCCGGTTGCGCGGAGGATCTCCGCAAACCGTTCCTCCGGCACGGATGCGCTGACCGGAACGTAAGCACGGCGTGCCATGAGGCACGCCGCCAAAGCCGTTATCTCGTCGATACAATGATCCCCACGCAAGACAACGGGCGAAGTTCCCTGGCGGCGCAGGAGGTCCCCCACGGCCTCCGCGCGTCGCCGTAACTCCGCATATGATATCGTCTCGGCACCGACCCTGCAGGCCGTGCGTCCGGCGTAATCATCGGCTGCTTTTCTGAACTGCTCCGCAATCATCGGATCTCCTCCTGAGGAATCAGCAAATAGTCGTATACCACTTCAGAGTGATTATCCAGGATCAGCTCCTTCCGGATCTCCTCTCCCGTCGCGCGGTCGATCACGATGCGGTACACCTGGGATATGCGATAGTATTTTCCGTCCTCTTTGTGAAAATGGGAATTCTCTTCCGTAAGGCGGTAGCGGTACGGCAGTTCCTTCCGGCTGCGCAGCTCGCCGCACAGCTCGCCGTTCTCGCACCATACCAGGATCTGGATGTCCCCGTCGGTGTTGTTCCGGAACCGGTAGTCCCGGTTGTTGTAGCACACCGACGTTCCCGTTCCGAAGGGCACCCTGCGGCGCTCATCCGGGAACAGCGCATCCGAATGGTGATGCAGCTCCGTAACCTCCAGCGAACTGTTCAACACGAGCCAGTGGATCATGTTGGCCATCTGGCACAGTCCCCCGCCGATCCCGGATGCCAGCTTCCCCTTGCGGATGTTCAGTCCTTCCTTGTATCCTTTCCTTTCGGTGGGCCGGCCGACCAGTCTCCAGAAGGAAAATACCTCCCCCGGACGGATTACGATACGGTTGATCTTCGCACACGCCAGCTCGATGTTCGTGACCTTATTTTCCTGAAGTCTGATATCCACACCGTTGAGACGGCGCACAAGCACCGAACTGTGACTCTTCACGATCACCGGGAGTTCTTCGTCCCCGATGGTCTTCGCATACTTCTCCCGCGAGAACAGGTCCTTAACCCGCCGCTTGAGGATTTCCTTCTCTTCGGAAATCCGGTAGCAGGTCGGATTTATTTCACAAAAAAGTTTTCTACCCATTCGCCACACCTTCCTTTACAAGGACCTGTCTCACGGAATCGGCCTGATCCTACCCCCATGGCCCCCACACAAGCTGTTTACTGATTCTTTTCCCCGATCGTCCGGCAGGTCTCTGTCTTTCCGTTCATGTGATTAACCCCCTCCGGTAAATTTCGTATTACTACTGTCGGAAGTATAGCACATATATTTTTTTCGTTGGTTACTTTTCTGTTACGTTTTCGGCGAAAAATCTTACATCTTTGTTACGACTTGTTACAGAACGATTACAACCACGGAAAATGAATTATTTACCCCCGGAAGAAGGCAAAACGGCCGCCCGGAATCTGCTCCGGACGGCCGTTGTTTGTTCCTGTTATATTAGTTTTCCGTCGGTCCTGCCTGTTTTACCCGGTATGATCACTGCTTGCCGAGGTGAGCTAACTGCTCCTCAACCTGCTTCATCATCGCGGTGTATTTTTCGAGTTTCGCGCGCTCCTCGGCAATCTTCGCCTCGGGTGCCTTGGATACGAAGCGCTCGTTGCTGAGCATGCCGTTGACACGGGCAAGCTCGCCGGTGAGACGCTCCTTCTCCTTCTGAAGACGCTCGATCTCCTTCGCGATGTCCACAAGATCCGACAAAGGCATGTAGATCGTAGCGCCGGCTACCACCACGGACACAGCATCGGTGTCAATACCGGTCTTATCGCTCTGAACCGCAACCTCGCTTGCGCTGCCGAGCGCTGCGAAGAAGTCCTTACTGCCCTCGAAGATTTCGCGGACATGCTCGGAGTCGGACACAACGAACACCTTCGCCTTGCGCGACGGCGGAACGTTCATGTCGTTTCTGAGAACACGCATCGCGGTAACGGCGTTTTTGATCAATTCAACCGCCTCTTCCTCACGGCTCCATACGAAGGACTTGATGAACTGAGGCCACTCGGAGATCATGATGGAGGTGTTGTCATCGAGATGCCCCTGCGCGTCTGCAAGGGTGCGGTAAATCTCCTCGGTGATGAACGGCATGAACGGATGCAGCAGCTTCATGGATGTGTTGAGAACCATGCACAACGTGAACATCGCAGCCTGCTTCGTCTTCTGCTCTGTGCCGTAGAGACGAGGCTTCACCATCTCAATGTACCAGTCGCAGAACTCGGACCAGATAAAGTCGTAAATCTTGCCTGCAGCGATACCGAGTTCGAAGTTCTCAAGGTTCTCCGTAACATCGGCAACCAGCTGGTTGCACTTGGAAATGATCCAGCGGTCCGCGTCCGTAAGAGCACTCATATCGAGATCGGCATTCATGTCAACCTGCTCGAGGTTCATCATGATGAAACGGCTCGCGTTCCAAACCTTGTTGGCAAAGTTGCGGCTTGCCTCCACGCGCTCCCAGTAGAAACGCATGTCGTTGCCAGGCGCGTTGCCGGTAACCAGCGTGAAACGAAGAGCGTCAGCGCCGTATTTGTCAATCACCTCGAGAGGATCGATACCGTTTCCGAGGGACTTGCTCATTTTCCGACCCTGGGAGTCGCGAACGAGTCCGTGAATGAGAACTGTCTTGAACGGAACCTCGCCCATCTGCTCGATGCCGGAGAACATCATTCGCATTACCCAGAACGGGATGATGTCGTAGCCGGTAACCAGCGTGCTCGTCGGGTAGAAGTAATCAAGCTCCGGCGTCTTCTCGGGCCAGCCGAGGGTCGAGAACGGCCACAATGCCGAGCTGAACCACGTGTCGAGTGTGTCGGGATCCTGGCGCATCGGCTTTCCGCACTTCGGGCAGATCGCCTGATCGTCCTTGGTTACCACCGTCTCGCCGCACGCGTCGCAGTAGAACGCGGGGATCCGGTGACCCCACCACAGCTGGCGGCTGATGCACCAGTCGCGGATATTCTCAAGCCAGTGGAAATAGGTCTTCTCAAAATGCTCTGGAACGAACTGCGTCTTGTCCTGCTTCACAGCGTCAATCGCGGGGCCTGCCAGCGGCTTCATCTTGACGAACCACTGCATCGAAACGCGGGGCTCGATGGTGGTGCCGCAGCGGTAGCAGGTGCCTACGTTGTGGGCATGATCCTCAATCTCCGTGAGGGCGCCGCACTCCTGCAGATCCTTCACGATGGCCTTGCGGGCCTCGTAGCGGTCCATGCCTGCGTACTTCGGATAATCCTCCGTGATCTTCGCATCGGGAGTCAGAACATTGATCACCGCAAGGTTATGGCGGAGACCAACCTCAAAGTCGTTCGGGTCGTGAGCCGGGGTAATCTTAACAACGCCGGTACCGAACTCCATGTCAACGTACTCATCGCCGATCACCGGGATCTCGCGTCCAACGAGCGGCAGAGTAACGGTCTTGCCGATCAGGTGCTTGTAGCGGTCATCGTTCGGGTTAACTGCAACGGCGGTATCGCCGAGCATCGTCTCGGGACGCGTCGTCGCCATCTCGATATAGCCGCTGCCATCCGTGTAGGGATAGCGCAGATGCCAGAAATGGCCTGCCTGATCCTCGTAGTTAACCTCCGCGTCGGAGATCGTCGTCAGGCAGTGAGGGCACCAGTTGATGATGCGGTTTCCGCGGTAAATAAGCCCCTTGTTGTAGAGGTTTACGAACACTTCCTTAACGGCCTTGTTGCAGCCCTCGTCCATGGTGAAACGCTCGCGGTCCCAGTCGCAGGACGAGCCCATCTTCTTCAGCTGGGAAATGATGCGGCCGCCGTACTGGCGCTTCCACTCCCACGCTCTCTCGAGGAAGCCCTCACGTCCGAGGTCCTCCTTCGTGATGCCTTCCTTTGCCATGGCCTCAACGATCTTCGCCTCGGTGGCGATGGACGCATGGTCCGTGCCGGGAAGCCACAGTGCCTCGTAGCCCTGCATGCGCTTAAAGCGGATCAGGATATCCTGCAGCGTGTTGTCAAGCGCGTGACCCATGTGCAGCTGTCCGGTGATGTTCGGCGGCGGGATCACGATGGTGTACGGCTTCTTCTCAGGCCGTACTTCCGCATGAAAATACTTCTTGTCCTGCCACATCTGATACAGGCGGTCTTCAATCTCTTTCGGATTGTAGGTTTTAGCCAGTTCCTTCATGTGTTGCTCCTTCCTTTTGGGTGACACCCAGATAACAAATACGCCCCTCGCCGTATAAGGACGAGGGGCTGTTCGTGGTACCACCTTATTTCGCAGCTTGCGCTGCCTCTTTACGCCGCTCAATCAAGCGACTCATCGGTAACGGGATTACCCGGAGACCTCTACTCCCGCACGGGTTTCAAAATCTCAGCTCCGAAGCTACTTCCGCATCTCCGTCTCCGAACCGGTCTTGCAGCCTTGGGCCGGTCTCTCTGTCGGTCGGTAGAAACGTACTCCTCTTCTTCCATGCCTTTGTGTTATGAATATGTGCTTACTTTACCGCAGGGTACGGGCTTTGTCAAGAAGTATTTTCCGCAGCATCAATAGTACTCGTACTCAAACACCTGGGTCTCGGAAAATGTTACTTCGCCGCCATCATACATGGTATACACCCTCTTCACGGGATTCTCCCGCTCGTCGAAATAGTAGTATTCCTCCCAGTTATTCGCCTGCTGGTAACGGCTCAGTTTTCTCCCCGAAGCGTCGAACTCTGTATCCAATGTGATGCTCCACTCTCCATAGTGAAGGCTGCTCCTTTGGGAGCCGGATTTATACTCTTCCAGATCATAAATCCGATCCGGAGTATACCAACGGCCGGCCATGATGTAATCAAAGTAGCAGGTGTACTCACAATCGACATTATATGAATCATCGTAGTAACCCTGATCTCTCGGGTCGAGTTGGGTGATAAAATAATATGTTTCTTCCGAAGGCATTTCGGGATTAAATCCGTCTGCCTCAAGGTATTCGACTTCGTGCAATACCAGTTTACTGGGACATGCAGGATCAGTCTCGTTCCAGTCGAAAGTATACCGATCCCCCGAGTATTCCTCAAGAATGATCCGGCCTTCTTTGTCAAACTGTCTCAGAGCCACCAATCCTGTCTCATCACTGTACTCCCGGCTTTCAATACAGGTGCGGAAGTCTCCCTCGTAGAAATACTCGAGATATGAATCATGTCTGCGTTGCCCGGTTGTCCACTCGTTATAACCCGCGACTCCCTCTCTGACATATTTATCTCTTCGAATCAATCTGCCCTGCTCATCCAGGGTGTCTTCCAGTATCCAATACGTATCATACCGGATTACTTTGTTCTCATCCTCATTATAATCCACAATAATTTGAGGTTCTTCTCTGTATGAATCTGTTTCCGTCAGGCGGATCAGATTGCCGTAGGTGTCATACTCTTTCTTCCGCTCATCCCGGGAAACCGTCAGATCTCCGTTCTCATCCGGAAAATAATACGTCGTGGTCTGGGTCAGATAATCTCCCCGTTCGTTATAGGTATAGTCATACACGTTGATGCGCTCTTCCTGATAATCGATGTGCTGACGGATTCGGCTGGAATTTCCGTCATAGGCATAGGCACACAGGAATATACTCATGCCCTCGGTGAGCTCATCGCTATGGCGTTTGCAGATTTCTTCGACAACTCTTCCCAGATCATCGTAACGATATGCGTAAATCTCAACCTCGGTGTTGTCTGCTTTCGTCTGATCCACGGTGCATTCCCAGATTTTGCGCCCTTTTGCATCGTTGACGACGGTCTCGGTCTTCTGTAAAACCTTTGTGCCGTTTTCGACCCCATAGGTGCGGCGGACGAAACTCCCTTCAGTGGTCAAATTGTCCGGCTCGTCAGCAGTGAGATTCGGCTTCTTCGCCATAATTTCCTCGTAGGTTTCCGAGTCACTCTTCTTCCGGGTATCCCTGCTTTCCCCATCACACCCGCTCAGAAGAACGGCTGTCATCACAAAAAGCAACAACACCGGGACTACATCCCACAGTCTCATTTTCCGCATATTATTTATCCTCAGGTTCTTCGTCATAGTAGGTGTACTCCCACTCGGATTGCTCTTTCACGGTGCCGTCTTCGTTGTATACTGATTTTTCCGTAGCTGTAACATTTCCGTCATCATCATGGTAGGTTCTGAGCGTCTCCCGTTCGGAATCCCCGTCATATTCGATCGTTATGAACCCACTGGTGTTGTATGAGAAGAGCGTCTCCTCCGGGACCTCGATCTTAATCTCCATTTTCACCCTGCGGCCGTGGCTGTCATACTCATAGCGATAGGTCTCCTTGCGCTCCCCTCCTTCGGAATCGATACGCACGGTCTGATCCCGGATAACCCGGCCTTCCTCATCCGTATCGACCTCAAAGGTTTCGGTCAGAGTCCGCTCTCCGCCCTCGGAAATCGAGTATTTCCTGTAGGAATAACTTCCCGGGTTTTTGTCGGACTTGTCCCCTTTCTCTGTCGGCGTTTTGTCCTTACCGCAGGAAGTGAGCGCCGCTGCCATCAAAAGGACGCACAGGCACAGCAGCGCCCCTGTAAAACGCTGAACCAAAGTAAATCTTCTCATACCATAATCCCCCATTAATACTATATGGTTCCCCTGTTTCGTCTCTTCTTCCCCGCTCTCTGACTGGAAGCATACGACTTGCGTTTTTCCTCGGCAAATTCCTCCACTGCCTTCTCCGCAGCCGCGATCTCCTCCGGCGTCTTCTCCGCGGAAGGTGCCGCCGTGATATCATTTTCCAAAAGACGGGCTAAGAGATTGGAGTGGAACTTCTTGCGGATAAACTCTCCGGCGCCGCCCGGAAGGGCGTTCCGGATTGCCCGGATCACGCCGGGGTAGTTGATGGAGCGCATCTTCGGGAACGCGTACAACAGCCTCTTTTGGCGCGTCGTCAGCTGGTCGATCACCTTGCGGAAGAAGGTATCCACAACCACCGTGTCGTAGAAGGATGCGACCTTCTCCTTGAATTCGGAAAATGCCTCCGCGATCTTCTGGATTTTCCGTCCGAAATCCGCCGCATGCTTCACGCTGATGACGAAGTCCGTGACAAACAGGGCGAAGGTCAATCCCGCCGTAATGTGCAGCCACAGCTTCGGGATCATCCGGAGGACGTCCATGGTGAAGGGCTGGATCCACTGCACGAGCGCGACGGAAAGAAGTCCGAACGCAAAAAAGCCTTCGATACAGACGCGGCCGTTTATGTGCAGGAGCATATCCGTGTAATCCCACCAGCGCGCATGGAACATCTTCTCCATCGCCCAGCTTACGAAATACTCTACCGCACAGCACAGAAACGCGCTGACGAAGAACAGTAAGATCACATTATGAATATCCCCCAGAAGCACCAGATCGATCAATGCACCCGTGCCGTAGATCGGTATGTACGGCCCGAACATAAACCCGCGGTTGACAAACTTGTGCTTGTCCCACAGGGAATAGAACACACTCTCCCAGATCCACCCTAAAAAGCTGTAGATAAAAAAGGAGAGGAAGACGGTTTCAAACCATTCCACGATTGCGCAACCTCCCTTTCACTGCGGCGGCCAGACCCTGCGCAGTTTCGTACGTCGCGCACATCTTGTCAACAAGACACAGGATACGCCCCTCCGTCGTCTTCGGCAGCCGGAGATTCAGCGGGAACATATGACATCCGATCATATCCTCCTCGATCTCCGAGATATCGAAATCCCTCTTGGCATTCCGAAGCGCGCGGCCGGCATGGGTGAATCCGTGCAAGCGATGGGAATCGTCATCCTCGTGCCAGTCATACAGAAAATAATCGTGCAGCAGAGCTCCCCGCACAAGCCTCCGCATGTCCACCTTGCCGGGCCAGTGCTTCGCCATGGCGACACACCGCTCCGTCACAAACAAGGAGTGGTCGTACACGCTGACATCCCCGTGCTGCACTAACGTTTTCTCTTTCTGCAGCCCCGGCGACGCCAGAATATCGCCGCCGTACTGCCGTATGATCTCCATGTTTGTCACAATTCCGCCTCCTGTTTCCCCTTACGTACGCGCTTCTCAAAGCACCGGTATCCTTCGGTTGTCACCGCTCCCGGTACGTATTCTTAAGTTTGTTTACAGTCTCGCCGAACAGCCACCAGAAGGCCTCCTCGCCCTCATGACCGCGCTCCTTGAGCTCCATGAGATGCAGATAATTGATGTAATCCGGCGAATACTCGCGGTTCTCCTCCACAAAATAGAACTGGTTCTCGATGCGGCGCACCACATCCGTGTCGTCGGCGTACACCACCAGCTCGCGGTTGAATTCCTCCTCCATGCCGCCGAGTTTCAGGGCATAGAGATACTGGCACAGACTCTCGCGGTTGCCGCTCTTCTGATACGCTGTCTGAAAATGCTTCGCCGCATTGCGGAACTGTCCGTTCTGCGCCATCAGCACCGCGATATTGTGGTATGCGGCACCCTGTTCCTCCTCGGACAGCTGCGAAAAATCCCGGTCGTCCAAAATTGTCTGGTACTCCAAAAGCGCCTCATGGTTCTTGCCGTACCGAAGGATTGCCGCTGCGTGGCGCTTCTTGCGCTCGATCGGAAGCAGCTCAAAGTACCGGTCGATCTTTTCGATCAGGTGGTTGATCTCATCCTGACTATAGTAGTCCGTGCTGCAGAAGATGGAGACCACCATATCCTTGATCCCGGATTTGCGCTCGGTCAGAGTCGCAAGAAAATCAGCCCGTTCCGGCATATTCAGTTCGTTGCGGATCCACGGTACCAGCTGACTCTCGGAGATGTCCTCCTCCATCGTCTCCACATTGTGGTAGAGATAGTAGCACAGCTCCTCCATCGTGTACACGTAAACCCCCGTCGACTGAAACAGGAACGGGATTTTCGCTTTATCCCCGATACAGTAAATCAATCGTCCCATACATCCTCCAATCGGGGCAGTCCTCTCCTGCCGCCGACAGCATTTCCCCTAAGGGCTTGTCACAGCGCGATAATCTTCTCCCACACACGGTAACTGCACGGGAAGAACTGGCCAAACCCGAGATCCGACACCGTGCATACCGCCGTGTCGCGGTCAAGGAACGTCACTTTGACGGCAACACGGGTTGTCTTATTTTCCCTTCGATGAAGGTTTTTTAAGTTCATGATCGAGTACTTGGATTCCTTTCGGACCGCATTGTACACCGTAAAATAGATCTCGTCCGTATCATCCAGTATTCCGACCGTCGTGGCCTTCGCCTCACGCCACGGCTCCCCCGCGAAGATCAGCGGGTAATCCGCCACGCGGTTGTCCTTGAACATCCGAATGGAGATCGTCGACCGGACCATGTCCTCCGTGAGGAACAGGTAGTCGGCAAACTGCTCGTCATCCTTGTGCTGTCCGAGGTACGCAGCGCCCTTCGCGTAGAGGTTGCTGCCCTTAAAGACATGGCGCCCCGCCGTCATGGACTTGAGGATCTCGTCGGGCCAGGTGCCCTCGAAACCCTTTCCGGTCACATAGATGGTGGAGATGATCTGACGCTGGATGACCTTGTCGCGCACAAGGCGGAAGCTGTACTGCAGTCGCGCCTCCTGCATGTTCTCAAGCATCGCCGCATCCATCAGGTCGCTTAAGTCCGCCGTCACCGTGGTGATGGCCAAAGGCGGTCCCTTGCGGGTGTTGTTTGACATCTGGTAGTAGAACAGGCCGTTTTCGTTGTAGTCGAACAGGCCGACATCGTTGATCCAGTAGTCGCGCCGCTGGCACACGGCGTAGTACATAAAGCTCATGACATAGGGCTGGAACTCCGCCTTGTCACGGCCGATCCCGGTCTCCTCGATCGCCTGCTGCACCGCCTCCACAACCCGTGGATGAAGCGTGCGCATCGTCACGACCACCTTCCCGATCTCGTCGCTCACATATTTCTGCCGGACTGCGGAGAGCGTCTTGCGCACAAAGCGCGTGAGAAGCTCCGACGCGGAATACTCGATCTCATAGATAATCTCGCTCTCGTCGCGGATGACCTTGTTCACAAGATCATCCACGAAGTGCCCGGCGCCGCGGTTGTTGAACCGCTCCGCCTCCTCCCCGAACAACCAGTCCTTCGAGTCGCTTCGCACGCAAAGAACGGTGGGAATCACAGTATTCCCACTGCTCGTAATGCTGATGCTGTCAGGCTCTTCAAGGCCTCTCCCGATGGCGATCTGCGACACTTCCACGCCGAGATCGTAACCGATGATAATTGCTCTGGGGTTCATAGTTCCTCCGTAGGACAGGTCATTTTACGAAAAATGATTCCCCGCTCAGTCGCGGTTCCTCGCAATGATCCGAAGCAGGCGGATCAACAGGTTGATCAGGTCCACATAAATCATGTAGGACACGCTGACCGCATTTCTCGTGGTCTTCTGCCGGGATTGTGCGTCCGCCCAGTCATACCCGATGTAGGCAAGGAAAATGCCGACGAAGATGAAATCAAAAATGCCGGATGTAAAACCGAAGCACCACAGGATTACTTCGCCGAGTATTCCGATGATAAAACAGGCAAAGAGCATGCGGCCGATGGAAAGGAAGAACTTCGGATAGAGCTGCGCAAGTCCGATCATCAGCATCATGCAGATTCCCATGACGCAGAAGGCATAGCGGATGGTCTCTATTTCGAAAGCTCTCAGGAACGGAGTGAGAAGAACTCCCATCGGAACCACGAACAGATTGTACCCGAGAAACCCGACTACCGGACTCTTGGTGTTGTTGCAGATGACCATTCCCGCAAAACAACATGCTAAATACCCCAACATGAACGCCCAATAAGGGATTTCCCCAAACAGCCCGATGATGGAATCCCCGAATGCGAAGCACATGATCGCATTGACGGCGAATCCGTACAGAAGCATCAAACCGATGATGGTATTGTACTTCTCCGCACTGATCTCATCCGCTCCCTGTGCCGTGAGCTCCGCAAGATTCACATGGATTGCTCCCGACGTCGCCGCAAGAAGATCCGCCGTGCGCTGGCTCTGCTGCTGTTGCTGCTGTGCAGCCGCCTGCTGCTCCGCGGCGGTTCCCATGTTGCCGTTGAAATAGTTGGTACCCTGATCTGCCATTTTTCATTTCCCCCTTTTCTTATTCCGACGCTGTCTCATCCGCAATGTGGAACAATTGCGAGATGGCAAATTCATTCTTGATATAGCGGTTTAACAGGTTCATTGCCTTGTCAGCGTCCTTCGCCTGCTCCGCCGCGATAATCTCGTTGATCTGGGCGAACCGGCTTCCGACGTTGCCGATCTGCCGGTTGCCGCCCGTGAGTGTAACCTTCTCGGTGATGACGGTGTCTTCCTCGCTGTCGCCCTCGTCGCTGATGACGTAGTCCACGGTCTCGCCGTCAAAGAGGATCAGATCCTTGACGAAGATTCCGTAGCAGATGTCGCGCATCGGGAACTCCCTGCGGATCCGCTTGCCCGAGGCACGGTACGAGTAGTCGAGGGTCACCTGATGCTTCGGGTTCGTCCGGTACTCAATGAGGATCTTGTCCTCAAGACTCTCGGGAAGCGTAAAATACCGTGAGAACGACAGGAATTCCGGCAGCACCTTGCCCTTGGCCTCCATGCGGATCAGCCAGTACTCCGCAAAATCCTGCTCCTCCTTGCTGAGGGACTCCTGCTCGGCGTACTGCCGGAGAAGCGCTAGCACGCAGACGTCGTTGTCCTCGCGGTACACGGTCCTGCGGATAATGCTGATGGTGGTCTCTCCCATGGCGATGTCGGCCGTCAGGTATTTGTACGCCATGTACGTCACATAGGCGCGGATCAGATTGCGGTCGCTGCCCGGACGGTCGTAGGACTTGATGAGGGCGTCGCCGTACGGAAGGTAGGATTCCGTGAAGAGGATCTGAGCGATCAGACGCTCCTCCAGGGCCTCCGCCCGAAGTCCCGCGGCGTCGGCCTCCTGCCATACGTGGTACAGCACCTGCGTCTTTGCCTCCAGGTTGCGCACCAGATAATCCATGGTCCGCTCCCCGCGCCGTCCCTGGGAAAACAGGTAGTAGAAAAGATCCGTGAGGATCGGTGTGGGTTCCTCGGTCTCCTCCCTCGGAAGAGATGCGCAGAAGCGCTCCAGAAGCCGTATATCGACATCCTCGCAGCCGTAGCGGTCCAAAAGTTCCATGACCTGCTTCGTCTGGTCCCGCAGGATCAGAAGGCCGATCAGACGGCCCCGCTGCTTCGACGGGATCGCCGCATAGTTGAGCCGGCCCAGAAGATCCTCCAAAGCCTCGTCTCTGAAATTGTCATAGTAGTACAGGACAAGCGTCCGCAGCAGTTCCTCGCGGAACTCATCCCGCAGCTCCAAAACCCGGCAGGCCTTCTTGCGGAGCACCACGGAGTTCGCGTCGAACCGTCCCTCCGCCTGCGCCTTGGCCACGAGATTCAGTAAAATGCGGGTGTTGTCCGGATATGCCTCGTAAGCTTCCCCGTACAGACCCTCGCAGTGCATAAGCCGGCGGATTTTGTACGGGATGCCGCTTAAGTACCGGTCGTGGTTCGCGTCCATGAACGCGATCACCGCGCCGTCGGTGTAGATGTCCACCTGCGCCTTCCCGTTGGCGAGAGCCACCACGGATTCCTCCGCAAGCTCCGGATGGGCGATGCACACATAGTGGATGTTCGGCGCCGCACACTCGATCTCGGCCCGGAACGCCAGCTTATCCAGCTTCGCCATCACCTTGTCGCGGTAATCGTCCGAGGCAAGGCAGTCCTCGTACAGGATCGCAAGGAACTCATCGTTGTGCTGCTCCTTCAAACGGTCCATGGTGTAGGCCCGGATCTTCGGAAGGAAGCTCTCGTAGATGTCGGGCTTGCTCTCCTTGTGCCGCACGATGTTGGCGTACAGGAAGGACAGCTTACGGTCATTTAACTTACTGCTGTACGTAAAATATGCGAACACATTGTCATCCAGCGTCTCCTCGACGTCGGATTTACATGTGTAAATGTAGTACTCATACAGTTCGGCCACGCGGATCTCCGCCTCAACACCGCGGGCGAACCAGACTGCATAACGGCTGTCGCGGCAACGGCCGTGGATCAGCATCGCGCAGATTGCGGCCAGCGCCTCCCGGAGCTGATACCGCTCGTAGATGCCCTGCAGCACCGTGTAGCAGAGCTGGCGGAAGTCCTTCAGGTTCATGGCAAGGGTCGCGAACTGTACCGCCGCCTCCTTGTGCAGGAACTGATGCCGGACGGCAAATGCCACCGTCTGCAGCTCGAACTCCCCGATCTCCCGCAGAAGCTGCGGCTCCTCGTTGAGCACCTCGGCCGCCTCCAGATACAGGAACGGCGAGGGATTTCCGTTGTCATAAATGCCTCTGAGTTCATCGAGGCAGAGTTTGCGGTTGCGGCTGTAGCGGTCGTCCAGCTTCATGAGAAGAAGGGCAGGGATCACCTTTCTGGACGCATCGTTACAGATGCCGTACAGCTGCTCCAGCGCCGATACGCGGTTGGCTGCGGAACGCTCTGCCCGCAGGTAGATGTAAGCTGCCTTCGCGTCGGCGGACGCCTTCGCAATCTCCTCGGGAAGGATCTCACGAAGCTTCGCATTGGCCGGGCTCTCCTTGCCGCTCAGTCGGTCAAGGTGGATCCGGTAGAGCTTCGCCTCCGTGGAAAGCTCTCCCGTCTCATCCCGCAGATGGGAGAGAAGGCTCTCTGCCTCGGATACGTAGCGTCCCACGGGGATCCGGTTCATCCGGAACGCCAGCGCGTTATCCATCAGATCCGCGCGGATCCGGTCCCCGGTGTGCTTCCGGATCTGTTCCGACGTGCGGTCGTGCATCTTCCGGCAGGAAACCGGGATGCGGATGGTCCGGCACTGCGCCTCAACCGTCAGCTCCGCATAGTTGTTGCCGTACGCCATCTTCTCCGGGATCACGACGTAGCGGATATCGTAGGACCCGCCCACGAACTGTTCCGGCGTGACCTCGCTGTGCTCCACCAGAAGGAACTCCGCGGAGCTGGAAACCTGAACGTTCACATAGCCCGGGTTGTCCATCCGAAGAGTTAATTTGTCGGAAAATGCGGTATCGCGGATATCGTTGTACTCTATGGACGAGGCGGATACGGAGACGGAAACCGGCATTTTCCGGCCCGTTGCCACCAGAAACTCCTCCATCGCCCGCTCTTCGGAGGTGCTTTTCTTCAAAAAATCATACAGATACAGGCTCTTGGGCTCATGGTACTGCAGGAAGCCGCGGAAGCCCGCGTCGCAGAAGATCTTCAGGGCCTCCCGGCGCTTGGTTGCGGCAAGCTGCGCAAACTGCTCCGGATCCTCGATCTTGTCAGCCCCAAGCGGCATGGTGGGCGCCGTCACGTCGATGTGGTACGGCAGCTCGATCTCGCCGCAGTCCGTAATGAACGTGAGGGCGCCGTCCACGGAAGTCACATTTTCCAACGACTCCGCATGGACCACATACTCGATGGTGTTGGAAACGCCGACAAACTGGTTGGTGACCGGCTCCATGATGCGGTTGTCCGAGCAGACGAGGCCCTTCATGGACTTCTCCGCGTCGTTGCTGATGACAACCCGCCCGGTCAGGCGGCGGCCGATCTCGACGGAAGCGGTGATGCGGTCCTTGCTCAGGCTGATCCGCGGCAGTTCGTATTCAATTTTGCCCCGCGCGATCGCGGCAATCTTGTTTTTCACGCTTCCTCCTTTCCGGCCCGCCTGTTGTCACGGCGTCTCTTATGGTTCTATGGTTTCGAACTCGCCGTTTTCCAGCTCACGGAAGATCACGCTTCCGTCCACGGCGACCCAGTAAATCCCGACTAATTGTGTGGACTCAAGCACGTTTACTCCGACGCACTCCGTCCCCTTGATAATGCTTGTATAATCATCGATCTCCGCCCGGTACTCGGAAAATTCCTTTGAAAGCTTCAGCTTCGATTTCGACACGCTCTGCATCACTTTTCTCGCGTTGTCCTGCAGCGTCGGCTCCGGCGTGGGCGTCGGCGTGTCCGTGGGGTTGGACGGATCTGCGGTTGCACCCGGTGTTTCCGCTCCCGCGGTGGGCGTAACCGTGTCATTCTTCTTTCCGCGCTCCCCCATCTTCTCCAGCCCCCAGGAGAGCAGGCCGAACACAAGCGCGATCGCGATCACAAACAAAAAGGCTTTCAGAAGGATCATCATCCCGCCGCCGTTGCCGCCTCCCGAACTGCGTCCGCCGCTGTTCCGGCTGCTGCGGGAAGACGTACTGCGGCTCGTCCGGCTCCGCCCGGACGCACTGTTCCGGCTGGTGGTTCCGCGGCCGGAATTCCGGTTTGCGCTGCCGCCTTTCGTAGATTTTGTTGTTCCCCTTTGTGCCACTGTCATTCTCCTTCATGCGGACGTTCCGCCCGCGTAAACCTATACAGAGTAATTGTACCACAAGGATCAGGGTTTGTCACGAAAAAGAACGCGCTCCTTTCCGAAGAAATGAACGCGTTCCCGTGGGCGGGAATACGGCCTCGCCGCTCCCGAAATGTTCGATTGTCACGGACTTAATTTGCCCGGATGCAGTTACGCAAGCTTTGCCTTAGCGGTCTCGCAGAGCGAGGTGAAACCTGCTGCATCGTTGATGGCCATCTCCGAAAGCATCTTGCGGTTGATGGTGATGTCAGCGAGCTTCAAACCGTACATAAACTTGCTGTAGGACAGACCGTTCATCTTGCAGCCTGCGCTGATACGAGCGATCCAGAGCTGGCGCATCTGTCTCTTCTTCTCCTTGCGGCCAGCAAATGCAGATGCGAGTGCACGCATTACGGACTGCTTCGCGATACGGTACTGCTTGGATCTTGCTCCGCGGTAACCCTTCGCGAGCTTCAATACTCTGTTATGTTTCTTCTTGGCGTTTAAGCCGCCCTTAATTCTAGCCATTGTGTTCGTCCTCCTTCGACAGGTCTCTTACAGGTAAGGTAAGATTTTCTTCATGTTTCCTTCGTTCGTATGATCCATGATCGTGGACTTGCGAAGGGTTCTCTTCAGTTTGGTCGTCTTCTTGGTCAGGATGTGCTGCTTCCCGGCCTTCATTCTCTTCAGCTTGCCTGTTCCTGTCTTGGTAAAACGCTTTGCAGCAGCTCTGCTGGTCTTCATCTTAGGCATGATTTTTGTCCTCCTGTTACTTAATTTATCACTTGGATTTCTTCTCCGACAAGATTACTATCAGATTGCGGCCTTCCATCTTGGCAGGCTTGTCGATCACGGCGACATCCGAGAGCTTCTCGCAGAACGCCATCACGATATCCATACCTGTCTGCTGGTGCGCCATCTCACGTCCGCGGAAGCGGAGCGCAACCTTCACCTTGTTGCCCTTAGAGAGGAATTTGCGGGCATTTTCCGCCTTGGTATTCATGTCGTTCTCTGCGATCGTCGCGGAGAGCTGGACTTCCTTGAGCTCCGTCTTCTGCTGCTTCCGGCGGTTTTCCTTCGCCTTGCGCATCGCCTCATAGCGGAACTTGCTGTAGTCCACCGTCTTGCATACCGGCGGGTTGGCGGTCGGGGCTATCAGAACCAGGTCGAGATTTGCGTCATGCGCAATCTTCAAGGCCTCCGCAAGCGGCATGATTCCGAGTGTTTCGCCGTTTTCGCCAAGTGCGCGAACTTCCTTCGCGCGGATCTGCTCATTGATCAAATAGTCGCTGATAGCACACACCTCCTTGTGTTGTACTCCCCCGTGCCCTGCGGTCGTCGCAGCCGCACAAAAAAGGAGTGGATCCTACTCGTATCCACTCCAAGAAAATCCGTGTCACAAAGACTTCGGTGTGATTTCTTATGTTGACCTCTTCGCGCATTTGCTTGAGGCGAGAGCGGATACTCTTCTTCGATTGTCAGAACCAATGCCTGCAGGGCATTTTCCGACAGCATCCCGATGATATCACACCGGTCAGAGGTTGTCAAGAACTTTTTTAACTACGGTAAGGTGCATTTTCATCCACGCGGGGGAACATGACCTCCGCGGTCTCCTGCAGGCAGTAAAGTTCTCGGATCTGCAGGATGATATCCACAATCCCGGCCATCGCAGTGACCAGGACGAGGAGCACCTGCATAAAGTGGAACCTGCCCAATATTTCCGAATAAGGGAGCGAGGAATCAAGGATACTGCTGATGAAATATTCAACCAAAGCCCGCGCCACAAGAACGACGAACACGGCACATCCCGTCACAATGAGCGTCAGCTCCCACAACCCCTTCCACTGGCGGGAAACCGGAACGGACAACTCCATCGCTCCCTCCGACATCGCCGAGTAATAGGTCTTTCGGAACATCGTCCCCAACACAAGAAGGATCAATGCGTTGGTGGCCGCCTTGGTGAGCACCGATTCATAGATCGACCGGGAACTGATGCCTATGCCGGAAGCCAGCGTTTGGACGGAAGAGGTATCCGAGACCATGGCATAGACAAATGCCGCCACGCCCAGAACTCCTGCAACCAGCAGCCCTCCGTGAAACTTGCGAAGATCCATGATCTGAATGTAATACAGAAGTGCAACGATAGCCCCGGCAACCGACAGCCCGATGGAGATAATGGGGTGGTCCCCGATAAATCCGGTAATCTTGATCGCGGCCTCCTGCTCATAAATGACAAGGATGGTCAGCACAAAAAAAATGACCAGGGAAACCATCTCGAGAAGGATCCAGCCGCAGATTATTGTCCGAAGCTTCTGGATCCCGTTTCGGAGATCTTCATAATCCGCCGCCGACAGTTTTTCTTTGTTATCCATTTTCATTACTTCCTTTTTCTCCCTTTTTATCCAAGCCTCGGCTCGATCAGCGGTTTGTCCCACTCGATGGTGCCATGCAGTCTCTCCGCCAGGGCGTCTGCGTGTTCCCGAAGCACGGCCTCGCCGAGGTACTCCGCGTCACGCTTCTTCGTGCGGCGTCCCTTGCCCTGGAAAACAACCTCGCTCTCGCAGGCGTCGTAGCTGATTGCAAAATCCTCCGGATCGTCGTGCGGGAAGAAGCTCACGCTGTATTCATAGGTGATCTGCCCCGCATCCGACGTCGCCGTCAGCTTGACAACCGCCGCGTGGCGGTCCCTGTCGTTGACCGTGGCAAAGGCCTCATAGTAACATGCAAAAACATCAATGACTTTCAATTCTCCACCCCCTCATTTTCAGTTGGGCATAAAGCATGCGCACAAACAATTGCCGCAGACGGCGATTTCCGAACGCTCGCCGGCGAGGCATTTCCTTTGTGCGCTTATACATCAACCCTTCTTTTTGTTTACGATGGCGTCAATGCACTCGATGCACGCGGAGCGGAATCCCGCCTTCTCCAGTGCAGCCACGCCGCAGATGGTCGTTCCGTTCGGGGAACATACCGCATCCTTCAGCTCGCCCGGATGCTTGCCGGTCACCATCTGTAACTTCGCGCTTCCGAGGACGGTCTGCGCGATCAGCTTGTAAGCGGTCGCGCGGGGAAGTCCGTATTTGACGCCCGCATCCGCATAGGCTTCCATGAACAGATCCACAAACGCCGGTCCGCATCCGCTCAGGTACCCGCCGATCCCCATGAGTTCCGTGGGGAGAGTCTCAACGACGCCAAGGCCCTCGAACAGGCGCTTCGCCTCCATAAGTTCCGCCTCCGGAAGGGAGCAGCTCTTCTCAAAGAGGAACACGCCCTCGCCGACCATGGCAGGGGTGTTCGGCATGATGCACAAAACGCCGCGAACACAGTAACCGCTGTCCGGGTCCGTGTTGACGCCGATCTCGCTCCACGCATCGGTAAATGTCTGAAGAGTCCAGCCGGCCGCGATGGACCAGACGGATTTGCCGAGGATCTCGTCGCCGATCTCCTGTAAAACGCTCTTGATCTGATACGGCTTGCAGCCGATCACCACCGTGTCCGCCGCCTGCACGACCGCCTTCGCGGATGCCATCGGGATAAACCCGATGCGTGCCGCATTGGCTGCCAGCTTCTCCTGGTTCGGCGCATACGCATACAGATCCGTCGGGGACACAAGCCCCTTGGCCACCCATCCTTCGGCAATGGCCTGTGCCATGTTGCCCATTCCTAAAAAACCAATCTTCATCCTTTGTTCCTTTCCCGGAAAGTCTCTTTATTATTCGGAAAATGCTTTCGCATCATCCCTTGAACACGTCCTTATACATCGCAAACGTTCTGTCATCCGCACTGACGAAAATGACCTTGATGCCGTATTCCGGATGACGGCGCATCCAGCCGCGCACCGTCCGGCTGGCGACCAGCGTCGCCTCGCGGAGCGGATATCCGTAGTAGCCCGTGGAGATCGCAGGGAACGCGATGGAGCGGATGTCGTACTTCATGGCGAGGTTCAGGCAGTTCTCGTAGCACATCGTGAGGTATACCGGATCGGTCTCGTCGCCGGAGTACCGCGGTCCCACGGTGTGGATGACGAACTGGGCCTTCAGGCGGTATCCGCCGGAAATCTTCGCACGTCCCACGTCGCATCCCTTGAGGGCTGCACACTCGCGCAAAAGCTCGGGACCGGCTGCCTTCAGGATCGAGTTGTCCAGGCCCGGGCCGCCCAAAAGCGTCGTGTTGGTGGCGTTGACCACGCAGTCGCAGTTGACCGCCGCAATGTTGCCGTGCTTGATAACGATCTCGCTGCGGATTTCGTCGCGGTACGTGAGCGGTCTCTGCGGGGCAGGCTCCGTGTGAGGAATGAACTGGGTAACCGGTCTCGCGGGCTCCTCCTGCCGTCTGTCGGCGTAGTCGTCCTCGTCCTCCTGCTCCTCTTCCTCCTCGGATCCCTCATCCTCCTCGGACTCGTCTTCCTCTTCGTCTTCTTCGTCTTCCTCGTCAGGCTCTTCGGTATCTTCCCCGGACTCTTCCTCCGGTTCCTCCGAAGCCTCTTCCTGCTCCTCTGCGGACGCATACTCTTCCGCGGGCTCTTCCGCTGTCTCCGCAGACTCCTCAGCGGATTCCGCAGCCGCAGCGGCTGCAGGTTCTTCCTCGTATTCGTAAGCGGTTTCCGCAGGCTCCTCCGCCGCGGGCTCCGCATTGTCTTCCGTGCTCTCTCCGAGAGCCTCCCCGTAACCGCTCTCCGCGGTCTCCTCCGGGGCGGTTTCGTAAGTCTCTTCGGAAACCTCTTCCGCTTCTTCCGGTTCGCTCTCGGCAGTCTCCGTACCGATGTCCTCCGCGGTCTCCTCCGCATAGCCTGCCGGCTCCGCGACCGAAACCACTTCCTCGGTGATGGTGTCCACCACCTCGGTGACCGTATCGATAAATTCCGCCTCCGGCTTGGTCTCCTCCAAAGCCTCGGATTCCTGTTCCGACGGCGTCGCAAAGAGGGTCTTCATCACCTCGTCGGCTTCCGCTCTCGACGGCTCTGCGGTTCCGTTCTCCATATCGCGGATGGAGTTCCACAGATCGTCCGCCTTGACGCCTGCGCCGGTTCCGGAGCCGAAGCTGGTAACCGCCTCCTCGCCCTCCTCGGGCACGTACGCCTGCGCCTCGCCGGCGAACCCGCTGCCTCCCGAGGACCCGAGATAGGACTCCGGTGCGGAAGTGCGGCCGGGATCCTGTGTCCCGACAAGCCGGTTGCGGTTGTCTCCCTGGGTGACATCCACAAGGATGTGGGTTTCCTCGTACTGCTCCGCAGCTTCGCTCTCCGGAGCAGCCTCCTCCGGCATCTCGGTGTCGGTGGAAGGGATCGTCTCGTGGAACCCGTCGGTCAGGCTCTCCACCTGCGCGAGAAGCGCAGCCGGATTGCGAAGACCGCCCTGGTACCGCATCAGATCAAAGATATCCTGTTTCATCTCGAAGAAGCCGGCAACCGGAAGCCCGGCGCTCTGGCCGCTTCGGAACATCCATTCCAGTTCCTCAAACGTGTAGTTCGAAACGCCGAGGTCCTCGTAGGAACGGCTGCGCCGGAGGTTGAAGAACACGGCCTCCATCCAGGTCGCAACCATCTCCGAGAGATACGGCAGCATGCACGCCTCGTAGATGTGCATGTTCCACACGGAGGATTCCGCGGCATTTTCCGCCGCAGTATTTCCGAGGGACGACATGGTCCTGGCGGTCGTCATGCCCGCAAGACCGCTGCCGTAATCCATGGTCCCGGCAACCGCCTGAGCAAATCCCGACGAAAAGGCGTCCGCGGAAAATGCTTCGCCCTCTCCCAGGCCGGCAGCCTGCTCCAGCTCGCGGCGGATCCGCTCAGCTTTCTCGGAATCGTTCTTCCTCGCAACGCGGATCGGCTGCGGGGTGCGAAGGTCCACGGCGTCCACATACTGGGTCACCGCAACGCCCGCCACGGCGCACCATGCGCGAAGGTCCTCGCGGACACGCATCAGCGTGCGGCCGAGAAGGTTCCGGCCTTTCCACTCCTTCGGATCGTTGCTTCGCGAATCATCGATATCCAAACCGATTCCCCATACGAGATCACGGGTCGCGCATTCCGCCAGAAGAGCGCTTCCCGTGCTCATCAGGTTGTATAAAAGCTCCGGGTTCTGCTGGAACTTGGCGCGGATACCGCGGCGCATGATCTGCACACGGATCGTCTTCCACAAGACATCGTTGTAGTGCGCGACGCTCCGCCCGAGTTTCTTGATCTCCGGAAGACTCTGCGACGCCATGATGCGGTCCGCAATCTCCAGATCCCCGAACGTCAAAGCCTTCTGGAACATCATGTACTGTTCCATCGAGTGGTATTTCCGCCCCGCGTACTGAAAATCCGACAGATACCAGTTGCTCAGGTATCCGTTTTCCCCTTCGGGTTCATAAAACCGAACAACACTGTTTCCCATATACACATCCTCCTCCGGTCACCGCGCTACACCCCAATGAATGCACAGTGTCCTTTCTGCCATTGTACCGCACGACGGGCAGGATTGCAAGAAAAAAGGCGGCTGCACCGCTGTTTGGTGCAACCGCCGTCGGAATCTGCTGTTTCCCCTACCGGTTTCTCTCCGTTTTGAAGTCCGGGGCTAAGCCCGACTAAGTTCGAGAAGGCACGCCCTCTCGTCGCCGATCATCAGAGCAACCGCATCGCGGTCCTCATCGGACGCCCAAACCGGACGAAGCACGTCCCCGAGACGGGCCTGCTTCTTGTACTCCACGCGGAACCATGTAAAACCGCGGTCCGAGGGCAGATAGCTCATGCCGAGACGCACGAACTGCCCGTTGTTGATATGCCCGTTATTGTCGAGCATGTACTCCTGCACGGGAACATCGCCATAGGCCTTCATCTCCCCGCTGTCCGGCAGAACAATCCTGCGGTTTCTGGGCTCGAACAACGGCCCGTCCCCGATCTCATACGCCTCGAGAATATCCACAGGAATCCGCGTCATGCGCATCTCCGCGGTGTTCATCAGCGCCCACTGCGCATCGCCCTCCGCAAGGATCTCCCCGGCCTTCGTCTTCATATACACGGCACGTTTCCCGAGCATGCCGCGGAAATAGTACGGATAGGTTCCGATGACAATCTCCTCGTTGAGCTCCGGCATCCTGCGGATCCGGATGTCCCAGGACGTCAGGAACCAGGCAAGATTTCTCGCGTTGATCGCCTTCGTCCCGACGCCGAGCACCTCACTCTGCTCGATGGCGGCGTCCTGAAAATAATCGATCATCGCCGGGATGGTGAGCCGAAGCTCCCCGTCGACCTTGCTGTACCGGACGGTGTCGGTGTACTCGTATACTGCTCCCATGGTAACGCTCCCCCCTTTTGCAGTGCCTACCCGGGCTTCCGGGAACACTTTTTCCGAAAAGAACGCTCCCGGCATCGTCGGGAGCGTCCCGTTTCATACTGTTGAGTTCTTATCCGGACCTCTTACTTCTGTGCGTTCGCGCTCTTCATCTCATCCTCGTGGCGGATCTGCGCGCGCTTGATCTTGCCGCCCAACGTCTTCGGAAGCTCGTCGACGAACTCCACGATACGCGGGTACTTGTAAGGCGCGGTCATCTTCTTAACGTGGTTCTGAAGCTCCTTCACAAGCTCATCGGAGGGCGTGTAGCCCTTCGCGAGTACAACCGTAGCCTTGACCACCTGGCCGCGGATCGGGTCGGGTGCAGCGGTGATGGCACATTCCACAACCGCCGGGTGAGCCACAAGGGCACTCTCCACCTCAAAAGGTCCGATGCGGTAGCCGGAGCACTTGATCACGTCGTCGTGGCGTCCGACGAAACGGCAGTAGCCGTCGTTGTCGCGCCAAGCCACGTCCTTCAGGTTATAGTTCCCGCCGGCAAATGCCTCGTCCGTCTGCTCTTTGTTCTTGTAATATCCGATGAACAGTCCGATGGGATGGTTGTCAATGACGTCACAGATCGTGATCTCTCCCTCGGCACCGGGCTCAACCTCCTTGCCGTCCATCATCAGTTTGATGTTGTAGATCGGTGAGGGCTTGCCCATGGCGCCCGGGATGGGCTCAAACCACGGATAATCCGCAAACAAAACCGTTCCCTCGGTCTGACCGAACCCGGTGTGGATCTTGCCGCCCGTGAGCGCAAGCCAGCGGTCGAACACGTCTGCATTTAACGGCTCGCCGGCTGTCGCAAAATTCTGGATGCTGGAGAGGTCGTAGCTCGCCACATCCTCCTGCAGCATAAAGCGGTACATGGTCGGCGGAGCGCAGAATGTCGTCAGTTTGTACTTCGACATCATCTCCAGAAGCTTCGCCGGCTTAAACTTGATCATATCATATGCGAAGATCGTGGCGCCGCAGATCCACTGGCCGTAGATCTTGCCCCAGCCGAACTTCGCCCAGCCCGAGTCGGACACGCTCATGTGAAGCTTGCCCTCCTGCACCTGCTGCCAGTACTTCGCGGTCACGATGTGGCCGAGGGGATGATGGTAGTTGTGCGTTACCATCTTCGGCATTCCGGTCGTGCCCGAAGTGAAATAAATCTGCATGATATCGGTGCCCTTCGTGCGGTCGTCGCCCTGCGGCTTCGCTAACACATCGGAGCATTTATCCATCTCGGCGTTAAAGTTGATCCAGCCCTCGCGCTCCACGTTGTCCACAACGGCAAGGTACTGAACGCCCGGCATCTCCGGCTTTGCCAGCTCCATCTGGGACATTACGTACTCGTCGTCCACGCACACGAACATCTTTACATCCGCCGCGTTGGCGCGGTAGACGATATCCTTCTTCGTGAGCTGCAGCGTGCCCGGGATAATGATGATCCCGAGTTTGATCAGAGCCGTGGCGCAAACCCAGTACTCCCAGCGTCTTCTGAGGATCAGCATCACGACGTCGCCGCGCTTTAAGCCAAGGGATTTGAAATAGTTCGCCGCCTTGTTGGAGAGAAGGCTCATCTCCTTAAAGGTGAAGATCTTCTCGTCGCCGAAGTCGTCGCACCACAAGAGTGCGCGGAGGTCCGGCTTCTCCTCGGCCCAGCCGTCCACGATGTCCCATCCGAAGTTGAAGTACTCGGGGGCATTTACCGTATAATTCTTCTTGAAATCCTCGTACGAGTCGAACTCGATACGGGGGAGATACCGCTCTAACATGGTTTCCGTCCTTGTTTTCTATAGTTTCTATAGTTATCGCAGCCCTGTTTCGCAGCGGGCGCGCATTACTCCGCGATCATCGTGAGGAACGTCGCCGGCACGTCACCGTTGCAGCGCTGTCCGTGAGGGTACGTAGGGTTAAAGTAGATGCTGTCGCCCTCATTTAACACAATCTCCTGGTCGCCGAACACCACAATGAGGCTTCCCTTCAGGACCATGTTGAACTCCTCGCCGTCGTGCTGCACAAGTGCCGCAGGCTTGTCCGACGGGTCGATGGTCACGAGGAAGGGCTGCATGATCTTCTTCGTAAAATGATACGCAAGATTCTGGAAGGTGTACCCCGGATAGCGGTCCGCAAGCTGGCCCTGTCCGGCGCGCACGACCTGATACGTCCGCAGCTTGCCGCTGACGCCCGTCATGATCTCCGAAAAATCGACATTGAACTTCTTGGAGATCGAGTAGATCACGCTGATGGGAATGTCCGCCGCACTCTCCTCATATCCCCGGTATGTCGCCGCATCGATGTGCAGTTCCTTGGCAAGCTCCTCCTGCGTGTAACCGCAGACTTCCCGAAGCTCCCGGATTCTTGCCGCCAGTTCCTTCAATTCGTCCATGGTGTCCTCCTTACCGCGGTTTCGCACACGCGAACCCGCGTAATGTGCATTATAAGCCTATTCTTCGGAAAATGTCAATCTTTCCCGCAAGAAAGAACCGTCTTCCGCCGTATTCTTTCGTCATTTCTCCGCAACCGGCGCGTAGCACCGCCCCGTGGCCTCGACTCCGCGCAGGAACCGGTCGGTCTCGCCGCAGAGCTCCTCGATCAGATCGGTGTCGATGTTGTGGCCGCAGTTTGAGTACATCACCAGCTTGCAGTGGGGCAGACATTTCGCCGTCCGCATCATCAGCTCCGGCGTGCTGATGGGGTCCTCCGCCCCGCCGAGGATCAGCGTCGGCGTCTGGATGCTCCGGAGTTTCTCACAGAGCGTCTCCTCGTTTTTGTATTTCATGAGAGGCCTTCCGTAGTCCACCGCCTTCTCCCTCGGATCCGCCTCCGGCAGGCCGGAGAGCCACTCTGCCCTGCGGGCACGGCGGAGTTCCCGCGCCGGGTCGTTGTCGATGGGGGGATCGAAGGGCGGCGGAGCGTCGATGATGCCCTGAAGCATCATTTGCCGGTAGGACATGGTTCCCGCCGCAAGACTGTGGGGCCCGGGCACGACAGCCACAAAGGCCGTGACCCGCTCCGAATGTCGAAGCATCAGATGCCACCCGAGGCCTGCGCCGTGGGACGCCCCGATATACGAAAAATGCCCGATTCCCAAGGCGTCGGCAACCCGCACCACATCGTCCGCGAAGATGTCATACCAGGCGTCGCCGTAGTCCTCCGTCACATAGGACGACGGGGCAAAGCCGCGGAGCGTAATGCAGATCACGTGGTACCCCATCTCCGCAAGCGCCTGCTGCATTCCCTTCGGCGCAAAGCCCACCTGCGCCGACAGAAGATACCGCTCGCCGCTGCCGTACTCGGCGTAGAACAGCGAGATTCCACCGGTATGTACATATCCCATTTTCCCTTCCTCCTCAAGCGTTCCTTATGTTACGCGCAACGGGCCTTTCCGGCCCCTGTCCCCTGCCGGTGCAGGGCGACGACCATCACAACCATGATATCATGTTCCGTCCCTTTTTACAATCAGAGACGATTGCAAAACAGCCTCTGACCCTTGCATTTTCGGAGGGTTTACGGTAAACTTAGGAAAATGTTTTCGATTCGACAAGGAGACCTGATATGCCTTTTTTCCGTGAATTGCCTGCAAAACTGATCCTTCTTCTGCATCTCCTGCTGGGTGTGCTGACCGGCTGGTTTTTCCTGCAGGGCTTCCGCCTGATACTGGGAATGGCAAGCTTCGGCGGAATGCCCCTGACCGGCCTGTTCTACCGGATATGCGGCGTACAGCTCGCCTTCCTGCAATTCATCATCGTCTGGATCGTGGACAAGAAGGTGTGGGAGCGGAAACGCACGGCAACCCCGAAGTCGCCGGTGACCGTCAAGGAGGTCAGCCTGCTGATCGCCTCCATTGGCCTGTACTTTGTGGGCGCCGGCCTGATTAACCTGATCCGTCTCATCTGAAAAAAACAACAGCGCGGTCGGAATTTCCGATCGCGCTGTATTTTTTTGTTTCTGTAGGAATTACAGGAGTTCGAGCAGGTGCTTCTTCGCCTCGTTGTACTCCTCCTCGGTGATGAGCTCGTTCTCGTAAGCAATCTTCAACTGCTTCAGCTTCTTGGTGAAGTCATCAATCGAGGTATCCGCCTGCGGCGCCTGCTTCGCGGGCTTCGGTGCGCTCTTCGGTACGGCCGCCTTGGCTGCCGCACGTCTTGCGCGCTCCTCCATGCTCTGCTTCTGCAGATACTCCGGAACGATCGGGCCGTCCTGCACGGGCTCGGACTCGGTATCCTCGTCACCCTCCGCATACTCTTCGCCGTCGTATTCCTGCTCCGCCTCGCCGTCATATCCGGCTTCCTCGGCGTCTTCGTCGTTGTCGTCCAGATCCTCGTCGAGGTCCGCCCAGCGCTCACGCGCAGCTTCCAGATTCTTCGCAAAATCCTCCTCGGCTTCTTCGACGTTCTCTGCAGCTTCCGCAATCTCTTCCTCGAGCTCTGCGGCTTCCTTCTCTGCTTCCTCGGCGATCGCCGCAGCATTCCATGCCGTTGCTGCAACGCTCTCGGGAATCGGCTCCGGTGCAGCTTCCGGCTCCTCCACCGGATGCTGTCTCGCTGCCTCGAGGGCCGCGAGGATTGCGCTGTTGGCGTCGGAGATCACGATCGGCTCCGGCTCTTCCACTGCCTCGGCAGGCGTCACGGCCTCGGAACCGGCAAGGGCTTCCGCCATCGCCTCGGCGAAGGAGCTGGGCTCCTCCTCGACAGCCTCCTGCACATTTTCCGCGGTCTCCTCCGCTGCCTCCGCAACGGCTTCCGCAAAGCTCTCGGTAGCTCCGAACACGGTCTCTTCCGCAGCTTCAACTGCGTTCTCAACGGTCTCTTCCGCAGTCTCGGCAATATTGTCAAAGGTTTCTGCTGTTTCTTCTGCAGCTTCGGCTGCCGCTTCCGCTTCTTTCTCTGCCTTCTCCGCCTCAGCCTTCGCTTTCGCTTCCTCCTCGGCGGCGCTCTCCTTCGCTGCATCCGCGAAGGAATTGCCGTGCTTCAGCGCCCACAGGATGGCCTGGTTTGCGTTGGAGATCACGGGTGCGCGCTCGTACTCGGGCAGCTCGTTCTCGTCCTCGGAGGTCTCCTCCTCGGTCTCAACCGGCTTCGGCTCCTCGAAGAACGCGGGCTTCGGCTCTTCGCGAACCGGCTCCGCAGCCTTCTCCGGCCGGGTTCCCACCGGTGCGAACAGATCCTCCGCGGCCTCCTCGGCCTCGTTGGCTTCCGCTTCCACGGTCTTTACAACCTTATCAAAACTCGACTTCACAAAATCCGCAGGAGTAAAGGCAAATGTCTCTTCCTCCTCGACCGGCTCCGGCTCAACCGCTGCCGGCTTAGACGGTACCGTTGCAACCGGGCTGAACAGATCACCGAAGTCATCGGACTCCTGAGTCTCCTCGAACACCGGCTTCTTCACGGATTTGGTATCTCTTGCGGAAAACAGATCCTCTGCCTCTTCCGCAACATCCGCTGCCTCTTCCGCCGCCTCCCCGAAGGTGTCCTCCACAGCCTCTACGGTCTCGCCGAAGGTATCGGCAGCCGACTCTGTGGTCTCCTCAAATGCCTCGGCAACCGACTCTGCTGCATCACCAAAGGTCTCTTCCGCAGCCTCGGCGGTTTCACCGAACGCATCCTCCGCTGCCTCTGCAGCTTCACCGAAGGTATCCGCAACGGTTTCCACTGTCTCTTCGACAGCTTCCTCCGCCGTATCCTTGACGGCCTCTGCCGCGGATTCTCCGCCCTCACGGAGAAGTCCGAGTCTGCGAAGCATATCCGAAAGGGACTCTTCCTTGGCTTCGCCCTCCGCTGCTTCCTCCACAGCCTCGCCGGCTTCCTCAGCCGCCGTCTCCACGGCATCCTCCGCTGCCTCGGCAGCTCCGCCGAAGGCATCGGTCACAGCCTCCGCCGTTTTCTCAAAGGTATCTGCCGCAGTCTCCGCGGTTTCCTCAAAGGCATCCGCTGCGCTCTCCGCAGTCTCCGCGGTTTCCGCGGTCTCTTCCGCAGTCTCTGCAATATTGTCAAAGGTTTCCGCAGTCTCTTCGAAAGCCTCCGACGCCGCCTCGGCAGTCTCGCCGAAGGCGTCAGCCGCTTCCTCTGCGGTCTCGCCTGCAAGCTCTTCCACGGCCTCCGCCGCATCCTCCGCCTGCTCGGCGAAAGCCTCAGCGGCTTCCTCGCGCTCGCGGGTCTTGCGGTCGATCTCCTCGCGGATCTTGCGGAACGCGTCATCCTGCTGGTCGCGAAGCTGTTCTTCCTCCGAAGCGGCCTCCTCGACTGCCTCGTCGATCATATCGAAGGAGTTGCCGGTCTGCTCCGCCACTTCCTCCGCAGCTCTCGCAGCAGCCGCCGCAGCATCCGCAGCAGCAGACTCGTCTTCCAGCTCCTCAAAGATCTTGCTCTCGGTCTCGCCGAAGAAGCTTCCCTCGCCCTGTGCCGCGGACTCTTCCACAGCCTCAACGGCGTTGACAACTTCCTCAACCGGATTCACGTCGATGACGATCTCTTCGTTCTTCTCCTCCTCAAGCTTCTCCTCCTCGCTGCCGAGGCCGATGCTGTTGGTAGGAATGTATCTCTTTTCATTGTTGCGCTCTCTCGGGTTGACGAAGAGGGCGGTGTTCACGCCGCGGAGTTCCTTTTCCTTCTCTTTCTCCTTCTTGCGGCGCTCCTTGTCTTTCTTCTTATCCTTCTTCTTGGAGTTCTTGTCGGAAAATACGGTCTCGTCCTCCTTGGTCTCCTCCGCAGCTTCCTTTACGGACTCTGCGGCAGCCTCAGCGGCCTCCGTGATCTCCTTCTTCTCTGCCTCTTTCTTCTCACGGGCAGCTTCCCAGGCGGCGTCGCGAGCCTTGCGCTCCTCTTCCTCCTCCGCCTTGCGCAGGAATGCATCCAGATCCGTGGGGTTCGTGCTCTCAACCGGCTTTCTGCGGTTTGTGGAGATGACGTCGGACACGGTGTTGTCGCTGTCCTTCTTCCGGTCGGCATCGCGGCCCTTCTTCTTATCCTTATCCTTCTTGCTGCCCTTCGTAAGGAATCCGAGTTTCTTGCCGTCGTCTGCGGATTTCGAAGCGTCCGCATTGTCCTTCTTCACATCGCCGTTCTTATCCGCTTCGTCCTTCTTATCCTTCTTGCCGAGGCGGTCATCCTTGCGGATATCCCTGCCGGCGGGCTTGTTTTTATCCTTATTGTCCTTGCCCTTGCCGTCCTTATCCTTGTTTTTGTCCTTCGCCTTGTCCGCGCTGTCCTTCTTCGGCGAATCCGCCATCTTGAAGCCCTGCTCGATCTCCTTATCGGTGATCGGATCCGAGATTCTCGTGCAGAACAGGATCAGAACGAGCGGGCAGCCGTATACAAGAACGAGGATCAGGAAGAGTGCGATAGCCTCCCAAAGGGCCGGCGCCTGTCCGTCCTTCTGGGCGATGATCGAAAAGATGATGCCCAAAAGTCCGGCGATCGCGGTGCTTCCGCTGATACCGATGCAAAGCATGCGGTCTCTCGTCAACTCATAAAACTGCTTGTTCGCATCCCAGCCTACAAGGGCGTACGCGAACATTACCGAGAGAGCAATGATCACGAGAATAAGGAGTGCCAAAAGCATCTCCGCCACATGTTTCGGATCCGTGGTGCTGAAAATGTACGCATAGTCAACCGCCACCAGAATACCGCCGACGAACGCTGCAGTGCTTGCAAAGTAGAAGAACTTGCAGAATTTCGGACGGATGCCGATGCGCGCCGCATACGCGAACAGACCGCCGCCTGCGGCAAAGCCGAGGAACGCCGCCGCACGGATGATCGAATGTCCCGTGGATTTGCCGAACACCATCGTCAGCGCCGCTAAAATGACGCAGAGCGCAGCTGTGGCAATACCTCCGTAAAATACTCCCGTGCAGACTGTCTCAGTCCTTTTGTCCGGATACACCTTCATCCTCGTTACCCCCTTCGGTAATAGTATCGGTTTTGCCGGGTTCCTCCGAAGCCTTCTCCTTCTTCCTTTCCCCGGCCGTAGCATCCAGTTTGGCCGCGAGCATCCGCAGCCCCTCGATCAGAAAATCTTTCGTTACAAATCCGCCGTTCCATCCGCCGTAATCCAGCTCGGGAAGATAGAAGCGGTCGCCCAAATCAACGGCGTTTGCAAGAAGCGCCAGCGAAGCCTGTTCGAACTCCCCGACCAGCTCGTCCGTCGTGATGGGCAGCTCGATCGCGGACATTGCGCGTGACAGACGGTTCCAGAACTGTCTCGAGGAACGGCTGCCTCCGCTTTTCGGGAGATCCGTGAAGAGCTCCCACAGGTAATGTTTTCCTCTCTCCAACGGGAACAGGAAGGGAATCTCCCGATCCAGCGCGTCAAGCGCCGGTCCCGCAATATGGAAAATGTACGACGCGTCGTAGCGGCTGCCGTCCTCCGGCACCGCGTCCGCCGCATTGCACTGGATCGCCTCGAAACGGTTGAAATCCCAATCCGGATGGAACTTCCTCGCGCAGGTCGTGATCACCTCACAGGAGCGTTCCTCCAGAATCAATAATCCCATGTCCAATTTTTTACGCGGAAATGACATTCACAGGGTTCCCATCCGTCCGAAAATTTTCGTCTTGTTCTACGTTTGTAGTAAGAAAATCAAACAACACAAAACGAGGCTATTGCGCAATAACCTACTTTTGAATATATCACGCATTTTTCCCGTAGTCAACGCATTTTTCAAGGGTTTTCGGTATTTTTACGCAAAAACAACCGCATTTTCCGTGAAAAAATCACATTTGATTCTACGCATGTAGTACAGTGGTCGCCGAGAGGGGTTTTTGACCGTCGTTTTTCCTTTCGCAAAACCCCGGAAAATGCTCCGAAATAAATCGGGAAAATTTGCGAAATATTAAGATAAGCCATTCGCATTTGCGGGAACAGTGTGATATGATAGGGCTTGCGATTAACGCGCGTATAATATATTAAGATTCGGATTGTTTCATCATGCTTTGTTTTTCAGAGACTCACAAAAGACACCTCCGGTTTCTCCCCGTGCTTCTCTCAGTCCTTCTCCTGACGGGCTGCACCGGTGGAAACGGTACGGACGCTCCCGCCCCGACAGGCGGGGCGCAGGCGGAAGCGACACACCCCGCCGAGACGGCAACGCCGACACCGTCGCCCGCCGTCGACATCGAAGGGATCGACTATTCCGATGCGGAGACCTTCGGGGAGGCGCCCTCATTTTCCGAGCAGGGAACCTTCTTCGAGGCGGAGTTTTCCGTGACCGTGACCAACGCTGCGCCAAACGGCGTCACGTTCTACACCATGAACGGAAGCGAGCCGGCACCGGACGGCAAGGGCTCGACGCGGTACGAGGAGCCCATCGCCATCGAGGCGGGCAAGGGAGACTACCCGAAAGCGCGCACGCTCAAGGCTAAGACATTTTACGCGGACGGCACCGTTTCACCCACCGCCGTACATACCTATTTCGTAGCGGACGGGATTACGACACGATTTTCCGACTCCTCCGACCGGCTTCTGATCGTCAGCCTGATCGGCGACACCGCCGATTTCCTCGGGAAGCCCGACGGCATCCTCTACGGGGAAAACTACAAGCTTCGGGGCGACGCCAGCGAGCGGCCGGTGCATGTCGAGATCTTGGATGCATCCGGCAGCCTTCTGGTCAGCCAGTACGCCGGCGCGCGGGTCTACGGCGCGTACTCCCGGCAGAACGCCGTGAAATCCCTCAAGCTGATCGCCCGCAAATCCTACGCCTCAGGCGTCGGCAAATTCAAATACGACTTCTTCGGCACGAAAAATTCCCTCGGCGAGGACATCGCCTCCTATGACCGCCTGGTGCTCCGCAGCTACGGCAACGACTGGCAGTTCGCGTTCCTGCGGGACGAGCTCAACCAGCGCCTGCTCGGCAAGGCGGGTTACCCCTGCTACGAGGAGGTGCGCCCCGCGATCGTCTACTTAAACGGCTCCTTCTACAACTTCGTTTGGATGCACGAGAGCTATTGCGACACCTATTTCAAGCAGAAGTTCCCCGACGACACGAAGAAAGGGGAGTTCGTCGTGATCGGCGGCACCGAGACAGCGAAAAATCCCGACACGGACCAAAACGATGTGGCGGAGTGCAAGGAGTTCAACGACGCCTACAACTCCTTCAGGGATCTGGACTACACCGTAGAGTCCAACTACGCGGATCTTCAGAAGTTCATGGACGTTCAAAACTACCTCGACTATTACGCAGCCAACATCTATGTCTGCAATTATGACTGGCCGCACAACAACTATAAAGTCTACCGCTACTATGCGGACGAATCCGGCGGGTACGGCGACGGCGTCTACGACGGCCGCTGGCGTTTCCTGCCCCACGATATGGACTACTGCTACAACATCTACGACAATCCCACGGAATGTCTCGTCTCGACAGATTATCTCAAGACCGTGATGACCAAGGGACAGCGCTATGCTCCGCTCTTCACGGCGCTCATGGCAAGAGAGGATTGCCGGGAATATTTCATCAAGCGGGTGCTCGGGCTCGCCGAAGGCGCATTTTCCTACGCCTCCGTATGCGCCGAGATCGACGCCATGGCCGCGGAACAGGGATCGGAACTCTCGCCCTACATCGCCGCCATGAAGAAGGCCTACAACACCGGCGGCTGGTTCGGCAACACGATCTGGACCAGCGTCGAGTATGTGGAGAATTCCCGTGAGACCATCCGTAATTTCGCCGCACAGCGGGAGGACTACCTCATCGAGCAGATGGCGAAAGCCTTCGGCTGTACCGTCGACGAGATCCGGAAAATGAGACCGTGATCACGCATTCCGGGAACCGCAGTCCCGCGGCGTTCCCAAATAATCAACCAAGGCAGTTTCTGCCGGGAGACACGTTATGAAATGGATTCTTCGCTATATGGGGCGATACCGGCTCCGCGTCGCGCTCTGTATGACCGTCAAATTCTTCGGCACCATCGGGGAACTGGTTCTCCCCTTCCTTCTGGAGTACATCATCGACGATGTGGTCCCCGGGGGCAAATCCGGTCCCGTGGTGTTCTTCGGACTTCTGATGATCCTCACCGCTGTTCTTGTCCGCACCTTAAATATCGCAGCAAACCGCCGCGCCACCGCGGTGGCCCGCGACTGCATCCGCGATCTGCGGCATGACCTCTTCGCGACCACGACCCGCCTCACGGGCTCGCAGTTCGACTATGTCACGCTGCCGTCCCTCATTTCCCGTATGACCTCCGACACGTACAACGTGCAGAACTTTATCGGCATGATCCAGCGTATGGGCGTGCGCGCGTGCATTCTCCTGCTGGGAAGCATCATGGTCTCCTCCCTGATGGATCCGTTCCTCGCACTTATTCTTCTGTGCATGGTACCCGTTATGGCGGGCATCATCCTCTTTATCTCCTTCAAGGGCATCCCGATGTACCGCGCCGTTCAGGATAAGGTGGACGCCATCACCCGCGTGCTTCGGGAAAATATCACCGGCATCCGCGTCGTGAAAGCGCTCTCTCGCGAGCCCTATGAGACCGAGCGGTATGCGAGAGCCAACGACGACCTGACCACAACCGATCTCCGCACCGGGATCACCATGGCAATCCCGAACCCCGTGATGAACCTTTGCTTAAACATCGGTCTCACGCTGGTCATCATTTTCGGCGCGCGCCGCGTAAACGCAGGCCTCATGGCGCCCGGCGTCATCCTCGCGTTTCTCACGTATTTCAATATGATCCTTCAGGCCATCATGGGCATGAACCGCATTTTCATCCAGTCCACGAAGGCTGCCGCATCCGCCAACCGTATCGGTGAGGTTCTGGTCCTCGCCGACGAGCAGCCGCCCGTTCTTCCCGCGGACGAGGAACATACGCTTCCCGAATCCATGCGGGGTGCCGACGGACGGATGCCCCTTGTGGTGTTTGACAACGTCTCCTTCTCCTACCCCGTGCTGAACAACGCGAAGGTGGATGACACGAGGGAAAATGCCATCAGCGGCATCTCCTTCACGCTCCGCCGCGGCGAGCGCCTCGGCATCATCGGCGCCACCGGCTGTGGCAAGACAACGCTGCTCAACCTGCTGATGCGTTTCTATGACACGGAGGACGGTCAGATCTTCTATGACGGCTGCGACGTGCGGACCTACGCCCCGGAGGATCTCCGGCGGCCCATGAGCGTCGTTTTCCAGAACGATACCATCTTCGCCGACACGCTGGAAGCAAACATCAAGTTCGGCCGCGAGGTCACCGACGCAGAGATGTGCCAGGCCGCAGAGGACGCCAACATCGCGCAGATGATCGAGTCCCAGGCCGAGCGCTACGCATACGCCGCGACGAAAGCCGGCGCAAACTTAAGCGGCGGCGAAAAGCAGCGGATCCTCATCAGCCGCGCCCTCGCAGGGCACCCTGACCTTCTGCTCCTCGACGACGCCTCCAGCGCCCTGGACTACAAGACCGACGCCGCGCTTCGCCGTGCCATCCGGGAGCACTATCCGGACACGACCACCATCACCATCGCGCAGCGAATCAGCTCCGTGATGAGCATGGACCGCATCCTCGTGATGGAGAACGGCGCGATGCTCGGCTACGGCACCCACGAAGAGCTCCTCGCAACCTGCGAGGTATACCGCGATATTTACATTTCGCAGACGGGAGGTGAAGCACATGCCACTGCTTAGCAACAAAACTTCCCGCCCGAAGGATACCAAGGGGACGCTTCTCCGTCTCCTCTCCTACCTTTCCGCCTTCTGGATCCCGATGGCAGCCGCCCTGATCCTGTCCCTGGGAGCCAACCTTCTGGCTCTCGCCGGTCCGAAGCTGGCGGGCCGCGCCATCGACGCCGTGAGCCTCGGCAAGGGAAAGGTGGATTTTGCGACTGTCGCTTACTACACCAAGCTGATGATCATCATCTACGCGGCCTCCGCCGTCTGCTCCTTCGTCCTCTCGGTTTTGATGATGAAGGTCGGCCGCGCCGTGGGAAAGAAGCTCCGCAAGGAAGTCTTCGACAAATTGATGCGCACCCCGGTCAGCTACTTCGACACCCACCAGACGGGCGACATCATCAGCCGCGTCTCCTACGATATCGACGTCATCAGCAACTCGCTCTCCACCGACGTGGTGCAGATCCTCGCGAGTATCGTCACCGTGATCGGCGCATTTATCATGATGCTCACCGTATGCCCGCCCCTTGTTCTGGCGGTGCTCATCACGATCCCGCTCTCGGTCTTCTACACGCGGTACATTACGCGGAAAGCCCGCCCGCTTCTCTCGAGGCGGTCTGCGATGTACGGTGAGATGAACGGGTACTCCGAGGAGATGTTCTCCGGGCAGAAAACCATTCAGGCGTACGCCCACGAGGACCTCACCATCACGGACTTCGACGGGATCAACGAGCAGACCTGCGAAGCATTTTACGACGCCGACTACATCGCCTCGAAGATCGGCCCGTCCATCAGCTTCATCAACAACCTTTCGCTGGCACTGACGGCGATGTTCGGTTCGCTGTTCTATATGAACGGGATCATCAACCTCGGACAGATTTCGTCCTTCGTGCTGTACACAAGAAAATTTTCCGGCCCCATCAACGAGGTCGCCAACATTGCAAACGAGCTTCTCTCGGCGCTGGCCGCTGCCGAGCGTGTGTTCAATCTCTTAAACGAGCCGGACGAGGTGCCCGACTTGAAGGACGCCGTCGAGCTTGCGGATATCCGCGGCGAGGTGGAGTTGGAGGACGTCAACTTCTCCTACCGCCCGGAAAAGCCCATCCTCCGGGATGTGAACCTTCACGCCGAGGCAGGAAAAATGATCGCCATCGTCGGGCCCACGGGCTCCGGCAAGACGACCATCATCAACCTGTTGATGCGATTCTACGACCCGGTCTCCGGACAGATTTACGTGGACGACACGCCGCATGAGCATTTTACGATGGAGTCCCTGCGCCGGGCCTACGCCCTCGTTCTGCAGGACACCTGGGTCTTCCACGGCACCATCTACGACAACATCGCCTACGGCCGCATCGGCGCCACCCGCGAGGAAGTTGTTGAGGCCGCGAAGGCCGCCCACATCCACCATTACATCATGTGTCTGCCGCAGGGCTACGACACCGTGATCACCGAGGACGGCGGCAACATCTCGAAGGGCCAGAAGCAGCTTCTCACCATCGCCCGCGCCATGCTCTACGACGCCAAGATGCTCATCCTCGACGAGGCCACCAGCAACGTCGACACCCGCACCGAGCGCCGCATCCAGAAGGCGATGCGAACCCTCATGAACGACAAGACCTGCTTCGTCATCGCCCACCGCCTCTCGACCATCCAAAACGCCGACTCCATCCTGGTCATCGGCAACGGAACCGTCGTGGAGAGCGGTACCCACGAAGAGCTGATGAAGAAAAAGGGAAGGTACTACAACCTATATCAAGCACAATTTGAGTGATAACTGAGCGAAGCATAAATAAAACTGCCAACACGGTTACGTGATTGGCAGTTTTTTTCATGCGAGCGAAGTGCAGACATGAGCAAGAAGCCACGCGAAGCGGGGCGGGATTGCGAATGGCTGCAGGATTGCGGGAGCGCGTCAGCGCGGAGCAATCCGTCTTATCACTCAAATCTCCAATGAGCGAGCAACAAACAATCCCCTCCTAGTAATACGTATACTCCAAAACAGATGTCTCGGTGGTTTTCTCACCCTCCACCGAAATATCCCTCACTAAATTCTCGTGCTCATCGTATTCGGTAATCTCGGTCACGCCGTCAGACGCGGAATAAATTTTCCGAAGCAGCCGTCCGTCTTCCGTGAACTCCGAGTCCCAGGAATGACTTGGAACTCCTCCTCTCCGAACGATGTACCGATACAACGAATCCCAATAGTATCCGGAATTCTCAAGCGAGACGTTCCAGTCCTGCCGCCCTCCTATGGCCGCCAGATACAAATAATACGGAGACTTAATCTTCTCCCGTCGATACCATATCTCCTGATAAAAGGATTCCGAGTCAGAGGATCCCTTTCTGCTTCTGGTCAAGACCCGGACCAGTTGTCCCGGGATGGCCGGATCTTCCTTCCATTCTATGACGGTTTCCTCATAGTTGAGGTCATCGCCGAGGTACTGCCTGATCCGCGCCACACGCCCTAGTTCATCATAGTATGTCTTTCCGACGAAGTTGCCGGAAGCGTCGCAGCATTCGTCCTCCCGAAGGATCCCGGTATTAGGGTCATAATGATACACCGTTGTGGTGTTCTCTGCATATCCGTAATCACCCTTCGCGACACCGACGCTCCGGATCAGCCGTCCGTTTTCGTCATAGTATTCCTCTCTCTCGACCTTCCCGATTTCATAACTGTAAATCGTAACCTTGCGTTCCGCTGGATCGAACGCTACCGAGGTGTACTCGCCGTTTTTCGTGTCATAGGATGTCTGCTCCACGATCACGCCGCCGAATTCAATCCGGTTTTTCTCCGATTGCACGATTTTCCCGTTCACGGTCTCCGACCACTCGGCGGCAATCGTTGTGTCCCCGTAATACGAAACGGAAATTACCCGGGTTGCCTTTCCGTCCTCATCATTTTCCTTAAACTTTATCTCCGTAATGCGTCCGAGCTGATCATACGTCAGGTACTCATCGGTCTCTCTTCCGAGTACGTCACTATATCCCGTGGCATGCCAATGGACAACCCGCCCCTGCTCGTCAACAACATAGGTTTCTTCCCCGAGCACCTGCATTTTTGTTTTATCTTCTTCCGGATATGCATAGTATTTGCACTCGTAACTTCCGGGGAGCATCTCCTCCGGTTCTTTCTCTTCCTTCTCCCTGCCCCCGCCGCAGGCGCAAAGCAACACCGCAGCGAACACCGCCAGCATGCACAAAACAAAAACTCTTCTCATAACACACCCCCAAGAACGATTATCCGGCCGTCTTTCCGAACCTGCAGAAATAGTATATCAGATTTACCCTGCTTTTCACAAGTGACAAATTGTTTCACCTATGGTACAATTACCCTCACAGGCAGCCCCGATCCGGAAAATGAGGCTGCTCCGGAGGTAACATGGTACTGCGCAAAGATCTTCTGTCCCTCGGCTTCTACCGGCTGAGCCCGTTCTTCGGAAGTGACAGGGCATTGAACTATAAAATCGAAAGCATCAAGGAAGAGGACGGTGTCGACAAGAAAGGCAAGACGAAATATAAGATTGTCGGCCTCCGTGTCATCACCTTCCCCGGTCCGTACAACTTCGAGCACACGGAGGACTCCCTCAAGGAGTCGAAGGATTTTCCGTTTGAGGATGCGAGCCTCGACGCCATCGTCGAGTATCTGAACAGCCTTCCCCAGCCGGAATTAAGAGAACTGTAAACACAAAGAAGGCGCCTGCTCATTCCCGCAGATTCGCGGAGATGCGCAAGGCGCCGTTTTTTATTTCTGAACAAACCGCTCACAGAATGCGGTCTTCCTTATTCTGTCTGGCAGAAAATGGATTTTCTCGCTATGGCCCGCGACAGGTTCCACTGCCGCCAGGAATCCTCCAGAGTCTCTCTCATTTTCTCCCCGTAGCCGTTCATCCACGACTCCGAAGCAAAGAATTTCAGCACCGGCACCGCGTCAGCGGACATCTCGTTGAGATAGGAAAGGCTTGATTCCGCACTGCTCTCGTGGATGTCGGCCACCACGTGGTCCACATCGTACGACGCGATCCAGTAATCCATCCGACCGAAGGAAAGCACCAGATAACAGACCGCGCACACCACCATCACGTATTTAAACAGCGGGAATCCCGCGCGGAAAATCTGAATGATTACGCCGATCAGAACGATGGAGATCGTCACAAGCGCCCAGAGGACAAGCACTCTCTTGCGGGTCAGTGCATACTCCTGAATATACATGATCATGCGGAGCGCCGACGATGCGATCATGATGTAGGTACAGCCGCAGATAACCGCAAGCAGCACCTTGAGGACGGCGTTCTCGCGGAACCGGCCGAGCACAACCAGCACGACTCCGACATTGATAACGCATACCACCAACAGCTGGAAGAAACCTTCGCGCGCGTACTGCGCATAGGTGTAATTGTCCGGAAGCTTCAGGTTGCCGACGAACAGATAGGCGATCTGAATTCCCGAGAACGCGAGATACACAAGCGCGACAGCGGCCAACGCCGTGATGGCGATGATCGGCTCATACCGATCCTTCTCGACCCAGGTCCTGCCCTCGTCCCGGCTGACAAAATACCGCATTCCCGCATAGGTTACGAAAAATGCCAGCACCAGCATGCCTCCGATCAGGAAAAACGTCGGCAGGGATTCCAGCTGGAACAGACTTTGCAGCGCGGAGGCGAAAACCACGTCCGCCGAGGACAGCAGAAGCGACACGATCACCAGAAGCGGAACCGCGAAGACAAGACCGGTCAGGATATACGCCATGGTCTTCCGTCTCTCGCCGCTCTCCTCCTTGCTGTCGGCCCTCACGTCCCGGAAGAACGTGAACAGTCCGTCGAGAGTCTTTTCAAACGTGCGGATAAGCTCCGCCACATATCTCGGGAAGCTCCAATTGCTGTCATCCTTGTAATCATGGAGCAGCATCATAAGGAGCACGCCAAACATTCCGATCAGGTTAAAAACAATGATGCCGGTGTTGTCCGTCAGCCCGCAGGAAAGTCCCAGCAGGACGAACAAGATCTCATACAGCACTTTGCCCTTCTTCCGGACACACCCGCTGCCGCCCTCGATCACGCGGCAGTAGATCATCGTGGCGATCGCCAAAAGCGCCACCAGGATTCCCTTGGCGTTGTCATACAAACAGACCGTAAACAGCACCGCATACACAAGCGTCGGCCGGAACAAAAGATCGAAAATCTCCGCGCCGCGGCTCTGGGTTTCCGTCTCCACGGGTCTCATCGGAAAACCACCCGTCGGATTCGGCTCCGTCTCATTGGTCAACAACTCTTGGTTCGTCTCTGATACATCCGTACTCATGTTACTCTTCCCCCTCTTCGTAATCTTGCGGATCCTCCACATATTCAAGAATGTCCCCCGGCTGGCAGTCAAGCGCTCTGCATATCCTGTTGAGCGTGGACAGCTTGATCGCCTTCGCCTTGCCCGTCTTTAAGATGGACATGTTCGCGATGGTGATGCCGACCTTCTCGGAAAGTTCGGTGACGCTCATTTTCCGCTTCGCGAGCATGACATCCACGTTGACAACAATCATCCTCCAGCACCTCCGATCTTTTCAAATCCCCCGCACAAGCTGCCTAAATCGTCAGTTCGTTCTCCAGTTTTACCTCGTACGCGTTATACACGAGTTTCGAGAGCGACCTGCACAAAAATGCAAAGATCAGAAAGATTGCCAGCATCGAACCGTAAACGAATGCCAGGATCACCGCTGCCCGCCCGTAATCCGCCGAGACACACCGACTGATGTACAGGACCAGTTTCACCGCATATAAACCGACTCCGGCCAGCGAAAGCCGCGACATGGTGCGGAATCCTCTGGCGTTGGCCTCGGAAAATGAGTTGTCCGCGCCGATCTGCCGGCACACCATTAAAAAGCGGATCAGGATCGCCAGACATAGGATGGACGTTATCGCCGTGAACACAAAATGTCCCTTCATCAGCTCGTTCCACCGCTCTTCCGTCAGCACTTTCTGCGCAATCTGCACTCCGCGCTGTTTCCAGAGCTCGTCGGATGTCATATACGGTACCGCCCGACGCATCCACCGTGCCGTGAACGCCAGCACACCCAGAAACGCTGCGATAACAACCACGATAATCTGCAACCCGATAGAGAGACGATATTGTTTTCGCTGTGCTTCCGTTTTCTTGCTCATGTGCCTTAGTCCCCTTTTTCCGCCGGATGGTCATGCGGTTTTGAGTGGAGTATACTCTGATTTATCATAAATGTCAATAAATTTTTATCGATTTACGATAAACAAGGTTCGGATTCCCCTGTTTGTTCTTGCCTCAGCCAAGATAACGCGCTATAATGCGACTGTAGTCTTATTTTGAACCGCCGCTCTGCGGAAGAGTTACCTTCCGCGGGGGAAAGGAGAATCATGGAAGCTCAGGCTGCTGCAAGAAAAACCGCCGCAACAAGGGAAGCGCTGAAGAAAGCGCTGTTGACGCTGATGGAGACGACACCCTACCACGAGATCAGCGTGCCGGACATTGTGCTGGAGGCATCCACTGCCCGCTGCACGTTTTACCGGCATTTTCCGACGAAAGATGACCTTCTTCTCGCCTGCTGCAAGGACTGCTTCGAGGGGTTGCTGCAGCGCATGCAGGAGGAGCCGTCCTACACGTTTCACGACACCAGCCTCGGATATTACGAGTACTGGAAGGAACACCAGCCGTTTTTACAGCTTCTGCAGAAGCAGGACCTGCTGTTCTTCTTCACCAAGAACCTTGACCGCTTCCTCTACGACGTCGCCGGACACAACGGGGACGCGGAAAATGCTCCGCCGGCGAAGCTGGTCTACCACTTCTTCTGCAGCATGTCCGCCATGAGCGGGATCCTCCTGTACTGGCTGAATTCGGGCTGCAAAGAGTCTGCCGAGGAGTTGTCGCAGTACTACGTCTCCTTCCTCGCCGAGGGCAGCGAGGGCGATTCGGACTGCCGTTACTTCCGTGAGCATCACGAATACCCGTTTAAGCCAAGCTACGTATAAACCGTTTAGTTATAGAAAGAGGAAATGAACAAAGGGAGGAATCTAAGATGTATCGTTTCTCACACGGACAATCCCCGCGGGGACGCGGGATTGCGTTGCTCCTGACGCTCCTTCTTGTGTGCAGTCTTTTCGCCGGCTGCGAGAAGGACGATCCGGAACCCCGCCCCGGAAAACCGGATGTCACGCCGACCGCGGAAGCGGATCCCACCGGCGATGTGACGCCCACGGGCGAGATCACCGCTCCGGCGAACCCTACCGACGGCCCTGAGCCCACCGGTCCGGATATTCCCACCGGCGAGCCGACGCCCACGGATGCGCCTGCAGCCACGGAAACACCGACGCCGATGCCCACCGACAGTCCGACTCCCACGCCGACCCAGACCCCTGCGCTGACCTTCGGAAACAAAATGGCCGACTACTACGGGACCTGGTTCTGCAAATCCAGAGCCGGGCTGGAGTCCGAAGAATCCCAATGCGCCGACAACCCCAGGGACGATTACCGCATGGTTTTCAGCGGCGACACCCTTGTGGAATACCACGCAGAGCGGCATTTGCTGACCGACAATTGGACGTACAGCCGCACCTTTGAACTTCGCACGACATTTTCCGACGAGGAAAAGAAGATGTACGAGGAGTGGGGCTACGGAGTTTCCACCTATCTTGAGAACCCCACCGACCTTGCAAAGGGTCACCTGCTCTACTCCTGCACGGAGGGATCCAACGGCGACAGCAGCGACTTAGGCGCCCTGTACGTTATCGACGCACAGCCTGACGGAACCCTGACCACCGAGTTTGTCTGCGTCTCGGGCAACGGAACGTTCCCCGTTTTTGTGGATTCCACATACACAAGAGAACCAGTGTTCCCGATGGGTCAGTATTACGAGGATTACCTCGGCGTATGGCATGCCCGGACCATCGCAGCCTACCTCGGCGATGCGATGGAGATGAACGACTCCCAGGTCTATGACATCCGAATCGTTTTGTATGAAGACGGCCGAATGGACATCGTCACCGTTTCCGATGACCACACAACCGTCAAAAACGTGAACCACTACCGGTATGCGACTTCATTTTCCGAGGACGAGATCAAAACCTTCAAGACCTGGGACGACTGCGGCGGAAAGACCTACGACAGCACCTGGAAGGGGTGGGCTGCGGATCTTGCGAAAAATCCTCCTTACCCGGTGGACGGCAAGCTTCTCTTCGTGAGCACCGACGAGGATAACCCCGGGCAGTTGATCGAGCTGGAGTGGGACGACACATTCAAGTCCCTGGACCTGTGGGAGTTCAGTTTCAACGACAAGAAGAAGGAAGAATTGATCACGTTTTTCACCTTCAAGCGTGAGTCCCCGTACAGTTATACCCCCGGCTCCTGCTACGTCGACTACCTCGGCACCTGGATCATGACCGAGATGCAGCTTGAGGAAAACGGCATGCTCGGCGAGATTGAGATCATTGACGACCCGACGCCGTATGTCAAGATCCTGATCAACGGTGATATGACCGCGTGGGAGACATACAACGGCGGCCCCGTTATCTACCGTCTCCGCACAGAGAAGCGTGCTGACGACCCCGAATGGTACAAAAATCACAACCTGAACGGCGCGATCACGGACCTCTCGAAACGCCGGCTGGTGTTTGCGTCTGAAACCGCGGAGTTTTTCCCGGGAGCCCTGCTGGTCGTCGACGGAATTGACACCGGAACCATCCGGGTCCTGGTCTACGGAGAGACTGCGGACAGCACCTACTACATTCCGCTCCGCACCCTTGTGCGGCAGACCGGACTCGCGCGTCTGCAGGATAACTGAGAACCACTTGAGAGAAAAGAAAACTGTTACGAGGTGAATTACAATGAATAGACATTTCTCCGCGAAACGCACTCCGCATGTGTTCGCACTCGCACTGATCCTGATGCTTCTCGCCGGGCTGCTTGCCGGCTGCGGCGACACCAAAAACCCGGAGCCGCGCAAGCCGAAAGACGAGATCACCGGGACAGTGACGCCCGAGGCAACCGAAACGCCGGCGCTCACCGACGGTCCGGCTCCCACAGACAGCCCTGCCCCCACGGACGGTCCTTTGCCTACGAACACTCCGGCTCCCACCGAGGGCCCGACGGCAACCCCGACCGACACTCCGACTCCTTCCGCAACCCCGACGCCGGCAGCTGCCTTCGGGACCAAGGCCGAGGACTATGCAGGGATCTGGTACTCCAAGACCATTCAGGGAACCGAGGGCGAGGAACAGCCCTGCGCCGGCATCCCGGAGCTGGATTACACCCTGGACTTCTATTTTGAAGAAGGATTTGACCATGTCACGCTGACCCACGAGATCCCTTTCGAAGATTCTTACGACGAATTCGGATTCGGCCCGGAATCGCGGTTTGCCCTGAAAAAAGCATTTGATCAGGATGAAATCAATCTGTACCGCTCCTGGAATTACGGCGTGGTTGACTATCTCGCCAACCCCACGGATTTGTCCGAAGGCCATCTCATTTACGCATGCACGAACACGGAAAATGATGAGGTCCCCAAGGATGCCCTCCTGATCGTTGACGCACAGCCTGACGGCACCCTCCGAACGGAGCTGGTTTATGTTCTCGACAACGGTTCCTTCCCGGTGTTCGTCACAACGACCTACGCAAAGCCCGCCGTGGCCAACGGTCATATTTACAACGACTACGTCGGCGTATGGCATATGCGTTCCTCCGCCGCATACTATGAGGAAGGCTTTTATGTCGAAACGCCCGGCTCCAACGACATGCTCATCTTTAACAAGGACGGCTCTCTGGACCGCGTCTATCTCGGGATCGTCCGACACGAGGACGGAACCGTGGATGACGAACCCACGTACCACACGGACCACTTCCGTATGTGCATCGATTTTACGGATGAGGAGCTGGCCATGTATCGCCAATGGGACAAGGACGGAATCTATGTGTGGGGCGAGCGCCAGGACGGTGCAGCGGAGGAAACCGCCAAGGCCGGCACGGACATCCCATCCGGAAAGCTTCTGTACAAAAACGATGATGGTTTTCTTCTCGGCATCACCTGGAATGACACCTGGGGCCACTACCTGGGCGTGGATTACATCGCCCACGGAAGCGGCGGCACGGACTACGACGGCAACCCCATCGGCGACCGTGAGTACATGACCTACTTCACATACAAGCGGGATTTCGTCAGGGAGGAAGGCAAGGAAGATCCGGGCTGCTACTACGAGGATTTCATCGGTATGTGGAACCTTAAGGAATTCCGTTTCGACGGGGAAACCTCCGTCACCGCCTGCGACGATCCGGAGAAGAACACAAAGCTTCGGATCAACCTGAACAATACCGCGCAGGAAATCTACGAAGGCAACGTAATTGCAAACTATGCGCTTCGGGAAGAAAAGTCTTCCTCCGATCCCGCCTGGTACGCTGACCAAAATCTCCAAAACGTTGTGACCGACCTGTCCAAGCATCGCCTGGTGTTCCGCTGTACGGACACCACGGGTTATCCCAACGCATTGATCGTAGTTGACATGAATGAAGACGGCACGATCTCCACCCTGTACTACGGGAAGAACGACGCCGGCGTTTCCTATCACCCGTACCGCAGATACAGCCTTGAAACCGGCGTCATGCGCAGGGAATAATCCGGAAAGGAGTGATCACCCATGAAAACATTCGTAAAATGCAACCGCAGGATCGCCCTTCTTCTGGTTCTCCTGCTCACTACCGCTCTTCTTGCGGGCTGCACGGAGGACGAGCCGGAGATCCGCAAGCCGTACAGCAAGCCGGTAGGGAATGAATCAACCCCGACGCCGGAAGCTACGGCCACCCCTACTGCCGACCCGGCAGTCACGGGCGAGCCCTCCCCGGAACCTTCGGCTACGGACGCTCCGACACCGGGGGCCGTAACGGAGTCTCCCACACCGGAGCCCACCGCAACGCTGACCATCGGGCCCTACACGAACACGCCGACGCCGGGAGGCGCAACGGAAACCCCGGATCCTACCGGAGCCGCAACTCCCACAGGTGCGACGACGCCTGCTGCTACGCCGACAGGATCGCAGGCTACGCCGACCACGAACCCGATTGACACGCCAACCCCGACAGCTACACCCAAGCCGACGAACACACCGACGCCGACGAACACTCCGACGCCGACCAAGACGCCGACGCCGACGAACACTCCGAAACCCACCGCCACACCCACCACAGCACCAAAGTCTTCCTTCGGCACCAAATGGGCCGACTACGACGGAATGTGGTACGCGTATGACATTCTCGGGGTGGAGGCGTCCTCGCCGACTTTGTGCAAAAACGACCCCGATTGCGACTACCGCCTCGTATTTGACGGGGAAAAGGTACGTCTGATCCATACGCCCGACCACAACCCGGATTCCGGAGCGGCGGACAACGTCGAGTTTTCGCTGGTCTACACATTTTCCGAAAAATCCCGCTCCATGTACGAGGCAATGGGATACGGAATGACAAGTTATCTCGACAACCCCACGGACCTTTCCAAAGGCCATCTGGTGTACACCTGCAAGGACGGCAGTTCCTCCTCCATGCTCGCGCTTCTCATCGTGGACGCGCAGTCTGACGGAACACTGAAGGTCGCTTACCGGCTTGTCATCGACGGCGGTTCCTACCCCGTATTTGTCGACTATACCTTCACACGGAATCCCGTGTTTAAGGAGCCCGACAAATACGCGAACTACAAGGGGCAGTGGAACTGCAAGACCGTCTGGGGCGTGGAAGCGGAGGAGCCTACGGACTGCAGCAAGGATCCGAAGTGCGACTACCGGCTTCTGTTCTACGACGATTACACCGCCACCCTCATCTGGGCACCGGACCACGACATGACCGCAGGAACCACCTCGCATTACGAGATGCGCTACAGCTTCTCCAGTGCGGAGTTGGAGGAATACGCAAGTTGGGAATTCGGCATCGACACGATGGTGGAAGACAATCCGACCTCGTTTGAGAAGAGCCACATGGTTTTCCGCTGCACGGACAAGAAGTTCAACGGAGGACTTCTGATAATCGACAAGAACAAAGACGGCACATTGAACGTTGAATACTGGTACTTCCAAAAGGAAGCCTCCTACATCGTTCACGTGACCTACACGTTTACGCGCGATCTGGTATATTGAGATAACGAAAAGAGATAAAGAAAAGGCCCTGGGATAATCCCAAGGCCTTTCTTTTTGAGGCGACAACCGGATTTGAACCGGTGGATAACGGTGTTGCAGACCGGTGCCTTACCACTTGGCTATGTCGCCTTATATGGCTGTAATCGCTCTACAGCCGCGACCGCGGCAAATGCTGCGATCGTACCTCCCCGAGTAGGACTCGAACCTACGACACTCCGGTTAACAGCCGGATGCTCTACCGACTGAGCTATCGAGGATTATTACAGCAAAGAGAGACTCCTCGTCTCTCTTCTTCCCAGGTTTCCCTGACAAATTCATACCGATTCTCAAGAAACGCTTAGGTCAAGCCCTCGACCTATTAGTATCGGTCCGCTCCACATGTTTCCATGCTTCCACTCCCGACCTATCTACCTGATCGTCTCTCAGGGGTCTTACTAGCTTCTGCTATGGGATATCTCTTCTTGAGGGGGGCTTCACGCTTAGATGCCTTCAGCGTTTATCCCGTCCAAACTTGGCTACTCGGCTATGCCCTTGGCAGAACAACCGATGCACCAGAGGTTCGTCCATCCCGGTCCTCTCGTACTAAGGACAGCTCCTCTCAAATATCCTGCGCCCACGCCGGATAGGGACCGAACTGTCTCACGACGTTCTGAACCCAGCTCGCGTACCGCTTTAATGGGCGAACAGCCCAACCCTTGGGACCAACTTCAGCCCCAGGATGCGATGAGCCGACATCGAGGTGCCAAACCACTCCGTCGATGTGAACTCTTGGGAGTGATCAGCCTGTTATCCCCAGGGTAGCTTTTATCCGTTGAGCGATGGCAATCCCACTTTA
>Ga0310696_10000047_pt1 | contig 221156 bp, 211 predicted proteins | sample AusTroGonzalo_MG_4_FD_203885 | JGI IMG/M metagenome (GOLD analysis project Ga0310696, IMG submission 203885) | Bovine rumen microbial communities from tropical cattle in Woodstock, Queensland, Australia - Gonzalo_02 (v2) (version 2) | ecosystem: Host-associated > Mammals > Digestive system >...
GATTTTCGGATGAGCGGCACTGGTTTTTTTATCGTGCGTGGTTCGACAAGCTCACCATGTGGGAGGTGGTTTGGTGCAAGGTTAATCACAAACGTTGCAGAACTTAGCTCTCTGCAGCCCGCTCCATCCCTCATGGTGAGCTTGTCGAACCACGCAACACTGCACTGCAAAACTTTCCTCAGCTGCCGCGATAGGTTGAGTAGGACCATGGCGTCACCAAGAGCGGCACGTGGTAATTCGCCTCCACATCCGCGATAGCAAAACGGATGGGCACCACATCGAGAAAGGCAGGTTCCGCCAAAACAGCGCCCTTTGCCCGAAAATATGCCTCGACAAAAAAACTGAGCTCGTAGCGCCCGGCCGCCATTTCGCCGGGCGACAACAGCAGCGCGTCGGTACGGCCATCGGCATTGGTGACCGTCGTTTTGAGCAGATGCCTGATCTCATCCGCGTCGATCCGATGCAGTTTCAGCGTCATGCCTGCGGCAGGACACCCGGCCGCCGTATCCAGCACATGTGTGGACAGTTTTCCCATGGATGACCTCTCAGGCTAGCAGATCGTCGAGGCGGAACCGGGCGATCAGGGCAATCTGGCGCAGGGCTTCGGCCACCTCTTCGCCGGCATTGTTCTGCAACCGCGTCCTGAATGCCGCCAGGATGGAATGCTTGTCATGACCGCGTACGGCGAGAATGAACGGAAAGCCGAACCGCCGCTGATAGCCGTCATTCAACCGGTGGAATTCGTCGAATTCGCCATCCGTCAGCCGGTCAAGCCCGGCGCCCTTCTGTTCGCTGGTCGAGTGCACCGTCAGGCTGCCCTGGCGGGCGGCCTTGCCTGCAAGGTCCGGGTGGGCACGGATGAGGCCAAGCTGCGCCACCTGCCCGGCCTTGTCGACGGCACCGGCCATGGCCGCGTGCAGGAGTTCCACACTGGCGAAGGGCCGCAGCGGCACCACGGCTTCCGCAACCCACGGCGAATGCTCGAAAATACCGCCCAGCGCCTTGACGAAGGTTTCAGGCGCGGCATCGTTCAGTTCATCGAGAGTCATCGGCATCTTTCTTCATGCGTTGTTTCAGTGCGTTCACCGCACGCAGCACGTTTTCCGGCGTCGCGGGCGCATCGAGCCGGGGAGCGACGGTACCCTGCGCCAGCGAGGCAATGGCATCACGGATGGCAAGCCAGACGGAGACGCCGAGCATCAGCGGCGGCTCGCCGATGGCCTTGGAACGGAACACCGTTTCCTCGCGGTTGGGCGCGTTGTCGAGAATGCGTACATTGAATTCCGGCGGGACATCGCGCGATCCGGGAATCTTGTAGGTGGACGGCCCGACAGTGCGCAGCCTGCCTGTCTTGTCCCACCAGAGTTCCTCGCAGGTCAGCCACCCCATGCCCTGGACAAAGGCGCCCTCGATCTGGCCGAGATCAATCGCCGGGTTCAGCGGCGAGCCGACATCCTGCAGGATATCGGCGCGCAGGCAGCGCGTCTCGCCGGTGAGCGTATCGACGGCGACTTCCGTCACCGCCGCGCCATAGGTGAAATAGAAGAAGGGCCGGCCCTTCATCGTCTTGCCATCCCAATGGATTTTCGGCGTGGCATAGTGCCCGGCTTCCGACAGCTGCACCCGCTTGAGCCAAGCCATCTTGGCCAGTTCGCCGAAGGATATGGATTCGTTGTCGGCGTGAACACGGCCTTCGCGATAGACGATGGTCGCTTCCTGCACGCCGAAATGTTCGGCGGCAACGGCGGTCATGCGCGCCTTGATCGCCGTGGCTGCCTTGAAGGCCGCCATGCCGTTGAGATCGGAGCCGGTGGACGCCGCCGTGGCGCTGGTGTTCGGCACCTTGCCCGTCGCGGTGGAGGAGATGCGCACCATGTCGAGCTCGACCTGGAAGACTTCCGCCACGACCTGCGCCACCTTGACGAACAGGCCCTGCCCCATTTCCGTGCCGCCGTGGTTGAGGAAAATCGAACCGTCGAGGTAGACGTGCACCAGCGCACCGGCCTGATTGAGCGAGGTCAGGTTGAAGGAAATACCGAACTTGACCGGCATCATCGCCAGCCCCCGGCGGATGACCGGATTGGCAGCGTTATGCACATCGATCTCGGCGCGCCGCTGGCGCCAGTCGGCCGAGGCCAGCACCGCTTCGGTCACCTCGATCAGCCGGTTGTCTTCCACCGGCTGGCCATAGGGCGTCACCGCGCCGGTTTCATCGCCGTAATAGTTGATGGCGCGGACGTTGTTGGGATCGAGCTGCAACTCCCGCGCGATGGTATCGATGATGTTCTCGATGGTCAGGATGCCCTGCGGCCCGCCGAATCCCCGGAAGGCGGTGTTGGAAACCGTATTGGTCTTGCAGGCATGGCCGATAAAGCGGGCGTGCGGAATATGATAGGCATTGTCCGTATGCGTCAGCGTGCGGGTGATGACAGGGCCGGTGAGGTCAGGCAGGTTTCCGGCGCGGGCGAGATATTCCACATCCAGCCCGCGAATGCGGCCGCGTGAATCGACACCGACTTTCCAGTTGGCCACATAATCGTGCCGCTTGCCGGTTCCCGCCATGTCGTCGCGGCGTTTCAGCCGCAGCTTGCACGGCTTTCCCGTCTTGGCAGCCACCAGTGCCGCCGCCCCGGCGATGATCGTCGCCTGGCTTTCCTTGCCGCCGAAGCCGCCGCCCATGCGCCGCACCTGGCATTCCACCGCATTGGCATGCAGGCCGAGGATCAGCGCCACATGGTGCTGCACTTCAGTCGGATGCTGCGTCGAGGAATGCACCAGCATCTCGCCATTTTCACCGGGAATGGCATAGGCGATCTGGGTTTCCAGATAAAAGTGATCCTGTCCGCCCATGTGCAGCGTGCCGGAAAAAACATGCGGTGCACCGGCAATCGCCGTCACGGCATCGCCGTCGATGACTTCCTGCGGCGGCAGGACATAGCTCCTGCGCCGGTGCGCCTCCTCGATATCCAGCACCGGCTCCAGCGGTTCGATGCCGACCTTGACCTTCTTCGCGGCGCGATAGGCCGTTTCGAAATCGCGGGCGGCAACGACGGCGATGACCCGCCCTTCATGATCGACGATATCTTCGGCGAACAGCGTTTCGCCATTGAGGATCGGGCCGACCTCGTTGTGGCCGGGCACATCCCTGGCCCACCAGACACCGGCCACGCCCTCCATCGCCAGCGCCTGCGCCGGATCGATGGATTTCAGCCGCCCGTGGGCGACTGGCGAGAGCACGAAGGCCGCATGCAGCGTGCCGGGCAGTTCGGGCATGTCGTCGATGTAGTTTGCCTCGCCCGCCACGTGGCGTGCGGCGGAATCATGGGCAATGCCCTTGCCGACGATGCTGCGCTGGACAGTATGGGGAGCATTGTCGGTCATAGCGCCATCACTTCCACGGTCTCGCCGGAGACATCCCGCCAGAACCGTTCAACCAGATTGGCTGCCACCTGCAGCCGGTAATCCGCGCTGCCGCGCCAGTCGTCGAGCGGCTTGAACGTCGCGGTGATCGCCGCCGCGCAGGCTTCGACCGCTTTCGCATCGAACTGCGTGCCGACCAGCGCCTGCTCTGCTGCCACCGCCCGGCGCGGTGTTGCCGCCATGCCGCCGAAGGCAATGCGCGCGCTGCGGACCTGCCCATCCTCGCGAATAACGAAAAAGGCGGCGCAGACCGTCGAGATATCCTGATCGTAGCGTTTGGAAATCTTGTAGACGCGAAAATCCTGCCCCGGCTTCGGCTTGGGAATGGAGACCGATGCAATCACCTCGTCGGCCCGCAGCTCCGTCTTGCGATAGTCAAGGAAGAAATCCTCCAGCGCCATGAACCGGCGGCCGTTGAGCGAGGCCAATTCCACATCGGCGCCCAGCGCGATCAAGGCAGGCGGGCCGTCGCCGATAGGGCTTGCGGTGCCGATATTGCCGCCAATGGTTCCCATGGAGCGGATCTGGGTCGAGCCGAAACGGCGAATAAGCGTGGCAAAGGACGGATAGGAACCGGCGACGCGCGCAAGCACCTCCTCCCAGGTCACGGCAGCCCCGAAACTCAGGTGATTGTCCGTCTCGCCGATGGCCCGCATTTCCCGCACATGCGCCAGCGAAATGACCTCGTCCCAATCCGTATGATAATCGGCCAGCGCCACGCCGAGATCGGTGCCGCCGCCGAGTAGCAGGGCATCCGGTCTGTCCTTGCGCAGTTGCAAAAGGTCCGCAAGCGTTTGCGGCTGGTGGAAGGTGGAGCCATCAGCCGATACCGCCTTTTGCGGCTCCATCTCGGCGAATGCCCTCACCTCTAGGCCCGATATCGGGGCGCCGCCAGCGCCTGCCACCTTGCGGGCGGCTTCAACGATGGGGCGGTAGCCGGTGCAACGGCACAGATTGCCCGCCAGCGCATCGTGGATTTCGTGGTCATCGGGATGTGCCGTGCTGGCAGCAAGACCGGCCAGCGAAATGACGATGCCCGGCGTGCAGAAGCCGCACTGCGACGAGCCGTTTTCCGCCATTGCCGCCTGTACGGGGTGCAGGATTTCGGTTTTCAGGCCCTCGACGGTGACCAGCGCCCGCCCATCGATCTGACCCATGGCGAGAATGCAGCTGTTGGCGGCGTGATAGCGCACCGAATCACCAGAGGGATCGCCGATCAGCACCGAGCAGGCGCCGCAGTCGCCCTCGGCGCAACCTTCCTTGGTTCCCGTCAGGCGCGGCGCGCTGCGCAGCCAGTCGAGCACCGTCATATCCGGCCGGACCGACGCCAGCTGTTTTTGACCATTGAGAAAAAATTTGATCGTTTGTGACATGGTGCACAGCTTCATCCGGCAGCGATGAAGCGTCAAGGGGCAGAGGGAAGTTCGTGGCGTCGTGGTGCGTGGTTCGACAAGCTCACCATGAGGGACGTGGTTTGGCTACAATGCCAATCGCAAAGGTTGCAGAATATAGCTCCCTGCAATCCTCACTCTCCCTCATGGTGAGCTTGTCGAACCACGCACCGCCTATCTGCGATTCAGACCGTTTCGATCCGATAAACCACATCCCCGAAGAAAAACTCTTCAAGATTGTCCCCTGCACCGCCGCGATCGACCACGAGGAAATCCGACGCCGCTTCCAGCGAAATCAGCGGGTGATGCCAGACATTGCGGCCGTAATTGACGCCCTGATTGCCCTGTGCCAAGAACGCCCTCGGCTGACCCGGACGGCCCGCATCGTCTTCCGCCACGACGACGAGAAACGGCCGGTCCTGCAGCGGATAGAATGCCTGGCTGCCGAGGGGATGGCGCTCGAGCATCGCGATGTCGATGGGCGGGGCGAAAGCCTGTCCGCGAAAAATATTGACCAGAACCCGCGCCTCCGCCCCGCTCACATCGACATGGGCCAGATCGTGAAAACGCTGCGTGGTGCCATTGTTGATCAGGCGTATGTCGGCACCCTCGGTTTCGATCACATCGCCAAAGGGTTCGAACGCCGCGCGGGTCAGCGGCTGGACGGCAAGCAGAGAGATGGTCATACGGCACTGTCCGGGCGATGATGCTCGTGCCAGTGGCGTGCGATATCGATACGGCGCGTCACCCAGGCAGCCTCGTGCCCCTGTACATAATCCAGGAACCGCTCCAGCGCCGCCGCCCGTCCGGGGCGTCCGACAAGACGGCAATGCAGGCCGACGGACATCATCTTGGCCGCGCCTTCCTGCCCTTCCCGGTAGAGCACGTCGAACGTGTCCTTGAGATAGGTGAAAAACTGATCGCCGGTATTGAAACCCTGCGGCGTGGCAAACCGCATGTCGTTGGCATCGAGCGTATAGGGAACAATCAGATGCGGACCCTTCGGCCCTTTCACCCAATAGGGCAGTTCATCGGCATAGCTGTCGGCGGAATAGACGAAACCGCCCTCTTCCATGACGATCTTCAGCGTGTTGTCCGAGGGCTTGCCCTGATAGATGCCAAGCGGGCGCGAGCCGGTGATTTCGGTGTGCAGCCGCACGGCTTCAAGGATGTGCCGGCGCTCGATGTCTTCCGGAAAATCCTTGTACTCCAGCCAGCGCAGGCCGTGGCTGGCGATTTCCCAATCGGCTTCCTGCATGGCGGCCACCGCTTCCGGGTTGCGCGCCATGGCCAGCGTCACGCCATAGACCGTGACCGGCAGGTTGCGGCGGGTAAAGATGCGCCACAGCCGCCAGAAACCGGCACGGGAGCCGTATTCGTAGATGGATTCCATGTTGAGATTGCGCTGCCCCGGCCACGCCGCCGCACCGACGATTTCCGAGAGCAGGTTTTCCGACGCCAGATCATTGTCGAGAATGCAGCTTTCGCCACCCTCCTCGTAATTGACCACGAACTGCACGGCGATGCGGGCATGGCCCGGCCATTTCGGGTCTGGGGTATTGCGGCCGAAGCCGATGAGATCGCGGGGGTAATCGGACACGGAGTGCCTCTCCAACAGACAATGCGGCACCCCCTCCATCCGGCAGGACAGAGGGGGTGCAAAGAGCAGGAATCAGCGGCGCTTGAGCAGCGAGCCGACGGCCGGGACAATGGCGGCGGCCAGCGCCAGCTTCAGGATATCGGCAACGATGAACGGGCCGACGCCGAAGGCAAACGCCTTCTCGAAGCCGAGCAGGTAAGCCATCCAGAGGAAGCCGAGGCTGAGGATGATCGCCTCACCGGCGAGCATGGCAACACCCATGACGACGGGGTTGCGGGCAAAGCCCTTGTCAGCGGCAAGACCGACAACCCAGGCTGCGGCGAGATAGGCGACGAGGTAGCCGCCCGTGGTGCCGACCATATAGGCAAGGCCGATACCCTTTTCCGGCGTTCCGGTGAAAACCGGCATGCCGAGCGCACCTTCGAGCAGGTAGAGCGCCATGGTGGCCACGGCCAGGCGCGAGCCATAGGCGGCGGCAATGGCGAAAACGGCGAAGGTCTGCATGGTGACATTGACGAAAACCATGTCGATCTTGGTCTTCGCCGCAAGGGTCATCAGCGCCGTGCCGACAAAGGCAAGCGAGACAAACCATACGGCTTTGGCAAGCTGGCCTTCCGGCTGGAAGGTTTCAGCAAGGGAACGGGTCTGGGCAGCAATCATGTTCTATCCTCCGGATCGGCTTTCGCCACGCGTTGAAAAGGGTATATTGGGGATGACGCCGCAGCGCAATATGCGCAAGGCCATACACAAGGTCCGCACACCCCCATGTCCCTCGTTTTCGACAGTTCTTTTGCGCCGCATTATGGCGAAGCCGTCGAGATTGCGCCTGATATCAAGCGCATCACGGTCAACAATCCCAGCCCCTTCACCTTTTTCGGCACCAACAGTTATCTGATCGGCCGCGATACGCTGGCGCTGATCGATCCGGGTCCGGTTGACGATGCCCATCACGCGACATTGCTGCGCGCCATCGCCGGGCGGCCGGTCAGCCATATCTTTGTCAGCCATACGCACCGGGACCACTCACCGCTCGCCACGGTTTTGAAAGCCGAGCTTGGCGCCACGCTGGTGGCGGAAGGCCCGCACCGCCCGGCCCGGCCGCTGCATATCGGCGAGATCAACCTGCTCGATGCCAGCGGCGACTATGATTTCGTGCCCGATATCGCCGCTGCCGACAATTCCGTTATCACAGGCGATGGCTGGGCCCTGCGCACCATTCATACGCCCGGCCACACGGCCAACCATGTGGTGTTCGGGCTTGAGGGAACGGACATCCTGTTTTCCGCCGACCATGTGATGGCCTGGGCCACATCCATCGTGGCACCGCCCGACGGCTCGATGTCGGACTACATGGCTTCGCTCGACCGGCTCCTTGAGCGGCATGACCGGGTCTATCTTCCCGGCCATGGCGGTGCGGTGACCAAGCCGAAAACCTTCGTGCGCGGCCTGAAAGCCCACCGCAAGATGCGCGAGCGCGCCGTGCTCGAGCGGGTCAAGCTGGGCGACCGCACGATCGCCGCCATGGTCAAGGTCATCTACCGGGAAACTGACCCGCGCCTGCACGGCGCGGCGGGACTGTCGGTGCTTGCCCATCTGGAAGATCTCGTTGCCCGCGGCAAGGTGCATACGGAAGGCAACCCCTCCATCGACGGCGTCTACTGGGCCGGCTGAGTGGTGTCTTCCTCCGGCTGCGCATTCTGCACCTGCGCATCGAGGTCAGTCATGAACCGGGCGATGCGGCCGGCATTTTCGCCGAGATCGTGAATACCGTAGCGCGAGACCGAGCGCATATCGACATAGGTGGTCTCGCCCTCGTCGCTCAGGCGGATGACGACGTCGCTGGTGAAGCCCAGCAGCCAGGTCCGCGCCACGACTTCCATGAGTATTTCCTCGTCGTCGCCGGGCACGCCCTTCTGATCGATGATGGTCCAGCCATTATTGGTGATCACCGTCACGGCGGCATCGAGAATGCGGTCCGGCGAGCCTTCGTAGCGCCGGCCCGTCACTTCGGGATAGGCCTTGGCCTGCAGGGCACGGCTGTGCGGATCGTTGACCAGCGGGTTCATGCGGTCCGTCCGTTGCCCGGCAAGGGCAAACAGCGCGGGAGGCTCGGTGACATCGGTCGACACGTCATAGATCGCCGGCAGGGTCATCGCCTGATAGACCGTCACGACAAAGGGCCCGAGGACCACCAGCGCGATTACCGCGCCCCAGAAGGCGGACGGGCCGCCGCGGTCGCCGCGGCGCCACAGGCTGGTGAATCCCTTGATGCCGAGCAGCAGCGCCAGCACCGCGAGGCCCGCCACGATGGCGAGCAGCCAGAGAAACTCGGGTGTTTCGATCCGCTCGAAGCGGTGCCCCAGACCCGACAGGACAAACAGGATGGCCGACAGGAACGCGATCCGCACCGACCATTTGGCGGAAATCGATTGGCGGCGTCGGATGTGGTGTCGCATGGAATCCCGATTTGGCTGGTCTGTGACTGACATGAACAGCTAACCGTATTTCCCCGGTGAGACAAGCATTGGAACGGCAGGCCCCCGCGGCACCGGCCGTTGCCAAGGCTCCTCCCCGCTAGACCACTGCCGGGATATAGACCCGCGCCGTCTCGTCGTAGATCATCCCGATGGCCGGATCGGTCCGGCTCATTTTGCCGGTTTCAATGTGGCCCGCATAGCGGCGCAGATACTTGCTCGTGTTCACCGCATCGACGAAGGAAACATCGTACCAGCCGTCCTTTGTAGCGACGTCAACACGCTTGGTGCCATTGGAAATACGCTTGGGTGCTTCTTTGGAATAGTAGGCGTTGATAAGTTTCAGTTCTCCGTTGGCAGTAGGCCAATTTCGGAAGTGAAAACTGAGTATCTTGCCCTCTTTATCGGGAACTATATGGCAGTCGAAATAAAAGGCTGCTTCTGTCGGGCTCATCATATCGCCGCGTGCCTCAGCCAGATAGCCGTTGGGCCCGTGCACGGCAAAGTGATAGTTCATATTGTTGTCAAGGGACAACGGGCAAGAAATCGTCAACTCAGGATCGCCAAGCGTTATTCCTCCCACACTTATGGGTTGGGACTGCAGCAAAGCTTGCTCATTGTAGTTGTAAAGTACAAATGACACGCCCAGCTTGCCTGAATTTTTAAACACACACTCCGGGTACGCAGACATGGAGGAAAAAAATCGAAAGCTGACCTGAAAATCGTAACCAAGCGGCAACAGATCGCACTGTGTCCGATCCTGCTTCACTGCAACAGGTTTTTCTGTATTGGGATCGGCATTGACATGCTCGATTTTGGGTTTGAGTGGATTATCGGCATTTTTCTTGGCGTTGTTTTTTTCACTGTCAGTAAAAATTTTCATCGGCAGCGCTTTATCGATCAGTGTGTCGATTGCTGCAGCGGCCTCGCGGTTAAAATCGAATGCACTTGTCAGATCACCCGCGATTGCCCTTCGCCAGGAGGAAACATTCGGAAGGCTAGACCCTTTGAAATATTCTCCCTTTGCCGCAAATCGTTTTTCGATCCACGTGTCGAGGAATGAAATGAACGAGGTGTGATCGAATACTTCGGAGCAAACACGCCCGCCGGCGCTCCATGGAGAAATGACCAGCAACGGGACACGCATACCCATTCCCAACGGCCGTGGAGCTTCACGTTCCTGCTTTTCATCGTCGGTTTCTTTATCGACGAGCTTTTCCTTGAATGCATTTTCCGAATTGAAATCGCGCCCTTCTTCTTTTCCTGTTTCGTTGTTCAATCGTGTTAACGTGATCTTTATGTCCTCCAACAAATCATTTGCGGACATGCCGTGCAACGCAGCGGCTTCGAGATAACTCAAAGGCGGCACGGGTGGCGGCACATGATCGAAAAAGCCGCCATTCTCGTCATAGGTTATGAAGAACGCTGTCTTTTTCCAGACATCCTTGTTGGCGGCGAACACGCGCAGTATCTCGTTTACATAATACTCGCCGAAATGCGGGGGGTATTTGGGGTGCTCGGAAAACGCTTCCGGCGCGATGATCCATGAAACAGCGGGTAAATTGCCCGAAGCAACATCCTGCTCAAACTGCGACGGTTTGTTGACATCTGTCCGCAAGACGGAGTTTACACTTTGGCTTTTCTCATGGAGCGATGTGTTTTTGATACGAAAATTTGCAAAGGCTTCCAAGGTATTGTTGTCATAGTTTCCCGTGAATACATCGCTGCCTAAACCATCCTGATAAAACTTCCAGCTGAGGCATTTTTCCAGTTCCTGCCTCACCTTCGGTGTGCGCAATTCAAGGTTTTTGAGCGCGCCTTCCAATACTTCGGGATAGGACTTCCAATCTGGTCGTCCCAGTACTTTGTGCGGGGTAGCGAAGGGAAAATGGCTGCTGTCGTAGCGGCCTTTGCTGGTCCCGGTCCAGAAGAAGACGCGATTGGTATCCGTCGCGCCATTGTGCGAACAAAAATATGCGTCGCAAATGGTGAAGGCTTTGGCCAGCTTGAAATACAGTGGAATATCTTTTTCACTGTAGTGGGCCATCGACACAATGCCCTTTTGCGGAATCCATTTGTCCATGAGACCACTGTTCCACGCGGCAAGACCGCTTTTGTAATCATGGGCTGGGTCTTGCAGGAAGACACCGCCCGCGCCACCCTCCTCGTCCGGCGTATCACCTTGCGGCAGTTGATACGGCCTTACCATTTGCGCCGAACTGTCCGACTGCGCCTGGTGCCAGACCGGTTCCCCATTTTTCAATTTCAGCGGCCGTGGGTCGCCGAAACCCCTCACACCGCGCAGCGTACCGAAGTAGTGGTCGAAGGACCTGTTCTCCTGCATCAGAATGACCACATGCTCGATATCCGCCGGCGAGCCTTTCCGGCAGTGCGCCGAAGCGCTCAGCATATCTTCCACAACGGTTGAACTGGCTAAAGCCTCCTGCATATAGGCCGAACATGCCGCATAGGCGGCGGTATTGACGCCGGCGATACCGAGCATCTTGATGAAATCGCGTCTGTCCATAGTAGCTTCCCGGAATAATAAAATATTGAAATAACTATCTTTTTTTGGATCGAACGCCTTACTGACAAACGTCGACAGCAGGCTGCAAGCGAGCAGATTCGGCGGCTTTCAGATGGTTGATCTCATCCTGAAGCCGCCTCATTTCGGCTGCATCCGCGGCAAAACCGGCGTTCTGGTTGGCAAGCGCAGCAATCTGGTTCTTCAGTTCGTCGAACTGTGCCGCGTCAAATGTCGATGCTGAAACGGAACTTGGGTCGGGTTGTTCAGTGTCGGAACAGGCGGTGAGAAAGAGCCATGGGAGCAATAGAAAAAGTCGAGGTTTCAAGATACCCTCCGGTTAATGAATGCGTGACTGAAAATGCAGTGTCTAAAAAATGAAATCGGTTTTTGAGTTTGAATATGGGCAACGGCACATGAATGCCCGCAGTGTATGAAGCTCTGATGACGCAATCGCCCACAACCCGGCGCCGGGCGGCATCTGCCCGCCACCGAACCATCTCAACCGTTTACACTTTATGAGTAGATCGGCTGTCACATAGCTGACATCATCGCCCCGGTGATTCAGGGCAGGATAGAAGGCGGGCAAGCAAGCCGCTTTTACAACGCAAAATGACGAGGCCGGATAGAATGCCTGAGACTGGCAAAGCGGTTTCGCTTGAAGTTGTCGAGATCGAACTGGCGCTTGGCGCACAGGATATTGTTGCCGACGGTTTCGAAGGCGTTTTGCAGAAGGCCGCAGCCCTGGTTGGCGGGGAGGTTGTTTTCAACATTCGCGCGCCGGAAGACGGGGACCAGCAGCGCATTGCGGCCATTTCCTTGTCGGACGGTGCCGTCGACCAGCTCGTTTTCGTCATGCTCGGCAATGACGGCACCAGCCTCACCGTTTCGGCCGAAGATGATGAAACCACGCTGCTCACCCGGCTCGGCAAGGATTATGCGGCGGTGATGAAGGGCCTTCGCCCGGAATAACGGCGCAGGCGACGTTTTCTTTTGGAAGCCGCTTTGCTCTTTCCGGCAAGTCTGGCTAAGCTCGCCCCATCCCGTCAAAATGGAGTCATGAAATGGCGAGCAGCCGCCCCCTTACAAATGTCCAGCAGCGCGATATCGATTCGATCCTGCATCCCTATACCCCCCTCCATAAATTGCAGGATCAAGGACCGCTGGTGATGGGCCATGCCAAGGGGGTCTATATCTATGACACGCAGGGCAAGGAATATATCGAGGGCATGGCGGGCCTGTGGTGCGCCGGTCTCGGCTTCGGCGACGAGGAAATGATCGACGCTGCGACCGAGCAGCTGCGCACCCTGCCCTATTACCACCTCTTCGGCGGCAAGGGCATGGAACCGGCGATCGAGCTTGCCGAAAAGCTCAAGGAAATCGCGCCCGTTCCGATCTCCAAGGTTTTCTATACCTCGTCGGGTTCCGAAGCCAATGACACGCAGGTCAAGCTCGCCTGGTATTACAACAACGCGCTGGGCCGCCCGAAGAAGAAAAAGATCATCTCGCGCGTCAAGGCCTATCATGGCGTGACCATCATGGCCGCGTCGCTGACCGGCCTGCCCTATAACCACAAGGGCTGGGACCTGCCGGTGGAAGGCATCCTGCACACCGACTGCCCGCATTACTACCGTTTCGGCCAGGCGGGCGAGAGCGAGGCGGAATTCGTGGCGCGTCTTGCCGATTCGCTGCGCGACATGATTGAACGCGAAGGCCCCGACACCATCGCCGCCTTCATTGCCGAGCCGGTGATGGGTGCAGGCGGCGTGCTGGTGCCGCCATCGGGCTATTTCGCCGCCATCGAGCCGATCCTGCGCGAGCACGACATCCTGATTATCGCCGACGAGGTCATCAACGGTTTTGGCCGCACCGGCCACTGGTGGGGCAGCCAGGCCGTCGGCATGACGCCGACCACCATCTCGGCGGCCAAGCAGCTGACGTCGGCCTATGCACCGCTCGGCGCCGTGCTGGTTCCCGAAGACGTCTACCAGGCCTATGTGGATCACAGCGCCCAGATCGGCACATTCGGCCACGGTTTCACCTATGGCGGCCATCCCTTGGGCTGCGCGCTCGGGGTGAAGGCCATCGAGATCTACCAGCGCCGCAACATCGTCGACTATGTGCGCAGCCTGACGCCGACCTTCGAAGCACGCCTGAAGAAGGTCATCGATCATCCGCTGGTCGGCGAAGTGCGCAATTCCGGCCTGATGGGTGCGGTGGAACTGGTGGCCGACAAGGCAACCAAACGCTCTTTCGATCCGGCGCACGGCGTCGGCGCACAACTCGCCCGCTTCCTCGAAGGCCACGGCGCGGTGCTGCGGGCCATCGGCGATTCCATCGCCTTCTGCCCGCCGATGATCATCACGGAAGCGGAGCTGAACGAGCTCTTCAACCGCTTCGAGCTGGCATTGGCCGATACGGAAGAGCACGTCGCGAAGAACAATCTGCGCGCAATAAGCTAATTTCTCAAAAAGAGACGGGGCGGCTTGCGCCGCCCCGTATCCGGTTCAGCGTGCCTTGAGGAATTCGCCGACTTCCAGCAGGACGAATTCATTGTCATCGGCTTTGTCGACGGCACGTCCGGCCGAGAATGGCAGGTTGTTGTCGTTGCCGACGATGATGTGGCCGGCATCGACGACGTCGACATTCTCGATGGTGACGAACGGCATGTCGTAAAAGCCCTCGCCGCCGCCCTGGCGCTTCCTGTTGTCAGGATCAGCAATGTTGAGAAGATCGATGTAGCCGATCTTGCGCACGGCAGCGCCCACATTCTGGTCGGTCATTTCGATCTTGTAGATGCGCTTGACCTTGGACGGTACATCGAAACAATCGGGCTTGGGCGTCTTCGGGTCGGCACACGCCTTTGCCGCGGTGCCCGCACCATTGTCGCGTTCGATCACCAGCGCCGTCGTGTCGTCGATCATGTTGAAATCGCCGATCGCCTCGCCGCCCGGTGCCAGCGGATAGAGCCAGCTGCGGCCGGTCCAGTTCTTCGATGCGACATCGAATTCGATGACGCGCAGCGCCGGCTGGCCGTCAACCTTTTCCACCACGCCGTCATCGCCGAACAGCGGGCCTTCGAGCAGGCCGTAGAGTTTCTTGCCGTCCTTTGACTGCGCCAGCCCTTCGAAGCCGCCGGAACGCTTGAGGTTGAATGCCGGGTTCTTCAGCGTCGGATTGGCCGGCAGGGTGATGGCCGGATTGTCCGGCGAACGGACGGCGCGATCACCGACCTTGGTGGCGACGACGTCGGTGACCTTGCCGTCGCGGGTCACCTTGACGAGATAAGGGCCGAACTCTTCGCCGATCCAGAAGCCATCGGCGACAGGCTGGATCGATTCGACATCGAGATCACTGCCGGTGAGATAGCGGGTATCGCTGCCTTCCATGACGATCGGGAACGGGATTTTCTTGTCCGGATCGCGCAGGAACACGGTTTCCTTGCGCTCGACCGTGCCTTTGTCCCAATCGAAAGCGAGGTGATGCAGCATGAGCATGGCATCGGGCGAATTCAGCTTGGTGCCGAAGCCGTTATCGGAGAGCGACCAGTAGGTGCCGTCACCGACCGCCTTGATACCGGAAAAGCCCTGCACCGGCTGGCCATCGAACGGCAGACCAAGGCCGGTCAGCCGCACGCCGTCCTTGCCGGGAACGGTCGCCAGACCTTCCGCCCGCTTGCGGTCGGCGGTGGTGAACTTGCCCGAGGTCTTCAGGTGTTTCGGCGCATCATCCGGTGCCTTGATGATCGTGTTGGCCGGCAGGATGGCATGGGAGACGAGTTTCGCCTTGAATTCCTGATCCGCGGCCAGGGCCGAGGCAGGAACCAGAAAGGAAGCGCAGAGCAGAGCGGCAAAGAGGGGTCGCATGGGGTTCACCTGAGGTTCGAGTGCGTGGATCGAGCCCGCAGGATTAGGTGCCGTGCATCTCTGCCGTTTGACTGTTCCGTGAAGTTTTGGTGACGCTGCCGGATTGGTCAGGTGGCGATTTCGGTTCGCAAACCGTGAAATGCCTCTTGCAGATAGTCCGCCAGAGGACGTCGCCCCTGCTCGGCGCTCCACGTTTCCGCGGCCAGCCGCAGCGCGCCGACGCTGACCATGGCCACCAGCCGCAGGCCCGCCCGCCTCTCCGGCTCCGGCCAGCGCTCACTCAACGCGTCGAACAGCATCTGCTCCTTGCGCTGATAATTGGCTTGCTTGCGGGCACACAAAGCCTCAGTCGAGCGCAACAGGCCGTCGATGGCGATCGCCTGTTTGGTTTCGTAGCTGGCTATGACCTTGAGAAAGGCGTTGCGGACGACATCGAGCGGCGCTTCATCAAGAGGCTCGTCTGCAATGGCCGTCCGGAATGCTTCATCGGTGCTGCTTTCGAACGCGTTGACGACCTCTTCCTTGGAGCTGAAATAATGGAAAAACGTCCGGCGTGAAATATCAGCGGCCGCCGCGATGGCATCCAGCGTCGTGGCCTCGAAACCGTCTTTCAGGAACAGGCGCAGTCCCGCCTCGGCGATACGCTGGCGTGTCTCGCGCCGCTTGCGCGCCCGCAATCCTTCCTGGGTTGATAGGGTGTCCGTCATGTCTGTCTCCGGCACATCTTATGACAAATAATTGCCCTACTTGCAAATTTGCACTGAGTGCATATTTTATGACCACGATCATCAACGCGAGTACGCATCATGGCAGACTGGACTTTTTCGGATATTCCCTCACAGCGTGGCCGCTCCGTCATTGTCACCGGCACGGGCGGCCTCGGCTACGAGACAGCGCTTGCCCTCGCCCGCGCGGGCGGCGCGATCATTCTCGCCGGGCGCAATGCGGCCAAGGGGGCAACTTCCGTCGCACGGATCAAGGCTGCCATCCCCGGCGCGGACGTCCGTTTCGAGGAACTCGACCTTGCCAGCCTCGCATCGGTGCGCTCGTTCAGCGACCGCATGCGGGAGCAGCGCCAGAGCCTTGACCTGCTGATCAACAATGCTGGCGTGATGGCACCGCCCACCCGGCAGGCGACGAGCGACGGCTTTGAGTTGCAGTTCGGTACGAACTATCTCGGTCATTTCGCTCTCACGGCACATTTGCTGCCCCTGCTGATCAGAGGGGACCGGCCGCGCGTGGTCAATCTGAGCAGCCTTGCCCATCGCCGCGGCAAAATTCATTTCGACGATCTGCAATGGCAAAAGACCTACAAGCCGTGGCCGGCCTACTCCCAGTCGAAACTGGCAATGCTGATGTTCTCGTTCGAGTTGCAACGCCGCAGCGATACCGCCGGCTGGGGCCTGATGAGCAATGCGGCACACCCCGGCTTTGCCCGTACCGAACTTGTTTCCAATGGCCCCGGCGCAAACGGGCTCCTATCCAGGGTCAGCATGCTGATGCAACCCTTTGCCAGCCATTCCGCTGCCGACGGTTCGCTGCCGACGCTGTTCGCCGCCACCTCTCCTGCCGCAACCGGCAGCGGCTACTACGGCCCGAACTGGTTCCATGAGATGAAGGGACCGCCAGAACCGGCCAAGGTCATGCCGCAGGCCAAAGATACCGCCGTGGCGGCGAAGCTGTGGGATATGTCGGAGCATCTGACAGGGGTTGGATTTGATACTGTGGAATGAGATGTATTAAAGCTGATTGCCAACGCGTGGTGCGTGGTTCGTGCAATCTTTTTCAGGTGGGAGACCAGTGTTGACCGAACCCCTCATCCGCAAGGCCACAAGCGCCGATCTCCCCGCCATTGTCGCGCTTCTGGCCGATGATCCGCTCGGCAGCCAGCGCGAGGTGATCTCCGATCCGGTCGATCGGCGTTATCGCTCAGCCTTTGCCGCCATCGACAGCGACCCGAACCAGCTTCTGGTCGTGGCGGCAGACGTAGGACTTGTCGTCGGCTGCGCCCAGATCACCTTCATCCCCGGCTTATCACGCTCCGGCATGTGGCGCGGGCAGATCGAAAGCGTGCGGATTGCCGAAACGCACCGGCGCGGCGGGCTTGGCCGCCGCATGTTTGAATGGGCCATCGACGCTTGCCGCGAACGCCAGTGCGGGCTGGTGCAGCTTACCACCGACAAGACGCGGCCCGACGCGGCGCGTTTCTACGAAGCGCTGGGATTTGTCGCCAGCCATGAGGGCATGAAGCTCGCATTGCAGCGCTAGGCACAGGAAGCCGCGCGCTCCAGGAGGATTGTGCGCTCGCGGGCATTGCGCGTGAGACTTGCGGCCCGCTCGAACTCAGCCCGCGCTTCATCCGGCCGTTTGAGTTTCAGCAGGAGATCGCCGCGAATGCTTGGCAGCAGGTGATAAGCCTGCAGGGACGGCTCGCCCGTCAGCTGGTCAATGAGGTCGAGCCCGGCTTGCGGACCGAAAGCCATGGAAAGCGCTACCGCCCGATTGAGCTCGACAACAGGCGATGGCATGAGCTTTGCCAGCTGCTCATAGAGCGCGGCGATCCGGACCCAGTCGGTTTCCTCGGCGGTTCGCGCCCGTGCATGGCAGGCGGCGATGGCCGCCTGCAGGCCATAGGGGCCGTAGACGGTGCCCAGACGTTCGGCCCGCTCCAGCGCCGCCAACCCGCGCCGGATCAGCAGATGGTCCCAGTGCGCGCGGTTCTGGTCGAACAGCAGGACCGGTTCGCCCGACGGCCCGACCCGCGCGGCAAAGCGCGAGGCCTGAATTTCCATAAGGGCGATCAACCCGTGCACCTCCGGTTCATCCGGCATCAGATCAGCAAGAATCCGCCCGAGCCGCATGGCTTCCTGTGCCAGTTGCGGCCTGATCCAGTCATCTCCCGCGGTGGCCGAATAGCCCTCGTTGAAAATCAGGTAAAGCACGGCAAGCACCGAGGCGAGACGCTCCGTGCGGTCCTTGCCGCGCGGCACCTCGAAGGGAATATTCGCCTCCGACAGCGTGCGCTTGGCCCGGACGATGCGCTGGGCAACGGTGGCTTCAGGGGTCAGGAAGGCGCGGGCGATCTCTTCCGTCGTCAGCCCGCCAATCATGCGCAGCGTCAGCGCCGTGCGCGCCTCGGCCGATAGCACGGGGTGGCAGGCGGTGAAGATGAGGCTGAGCATGTCGTCGCCGATGTCGTCGTCCAGTGCCGTATCGAAATCCGGCATGGCGGCCTGTTCGATTTCCGCGTCATAGCCCAACTGCCCGTGCTTGCGCTTCAGCATCTTGGTGCGGCGGAAGTGATCGATGGCCCGGCGTTTGCCGGTGACCATCAGCCATGCGGCGGGATTGCGCGGGATGCCCTCCGACGGCCAGTGGCGCAGTGCGGCGATCAGCGCCTCCTGCGCCAGTTCTTCGGCGAGCCCGACATCCCTGACAATGCGCGCAAGCCCGGCAATAATCCGGGCCTGCTCGATTTTCCACACGGTTTCGATGGCACGATGGGTTTCGGCGGCGGTCGTCATAAGGGCCGATCACATCACCTTCGAGGCCGTCGCGCAAGATCGCGGCGCGTGGCTTACTTGTTCTGGCCGGCGCCCATATCGCGAAAGCGGTCGATGGCTTCGAATTCGCCGAAATCTTCGAGTTCGAACATCTGCCGGATTTCGATCTCGCCACTGTCCGGATGCGGGTTGGGAAACCGGTTGGCCCATTCAATCGCCTCCTCGCGCGTCTTCACCTGAATGATGGTGTAGCCCGCCACCAGTTCCTTGGCTTCGGCGAACGGCCCGTCGATCACGGTCCGCTTGCCGCCGGAATACCGGATTTTCCAGCCCTTTGCAGTGGGTTGAAGGCCATTGGCGTCCAGCAGCGCCCCGGCTTTCGCCAGCTGCTCGTGATAATCGGCCATGGCGCTGAAGAGTTCCTCCGGCGGCATGACACCGGCTTCCGAATCTTTCGTTGCCTTCACCAGAATCATGAATCGCATTGTCGTTTCTCCTTCGGTTCGGATGCCGGGCGGCCGGATGGTCCGGTCGTTGGTAAACCCTCGCTCCGATGACACGACGCGCGGGATTTACCGGTATCGACATATCGCCTGAATTTTTTCATGGGCGATAGCCGGGTTCAGGACAGGGACAAGGGCGGGCCGGTGTAACGGGCACGCGGGCGGATCAGCTGGTTCATCGACTGTTGTTCCAGAATATGCGCAATCCAGCCGACGGAGCGGGCAATGGCGAAGAGAATGACGGGTGCCGACGGAGGCAAACCAAAGCCATCGGTCATGGCGGCGAGAGCAAAATCAATGTTGGGCTGCTCGCCGGTCAGCATCTCTGCCGTTTCGCGAATCTGCCGATAGATGGCGCCCGGTTCGAACTGTGCCAGCAGCGCCGCGGCGCGCCGGTCACCATGGGGATAGAGCGGGTGCCCGAAGGCCGGGATGGCCCTGCCCTGGGCCAGCAGTTCGCGTAGCGCAAAACCTGCGCCGGTGGCCTGTGCGGTCCGGACCAGCGCCTGCACGCTGAGATAGGCCTCGCCATGCAGTGGCCCGGTCAGCGCGGCAAGACCGGCGAGCATGCCGGCCGACAGCGGCGCTCCGGTCGAGGCGGCGACGCGGGCCGCAAAGGTCGAGGCATTGAGCTCATGATCGGCCAGCAGAACCAGCGCCCGGCGGATGCAGTCTTCCGCTTCCGGCGCATTCCAGGCATGGGCCAGTCGGATGTGAACGGCGTGATTGGCGGCGCTGCCTGTGCCAAGCATCGCCGCAACGACGTCCGCAAAGACACCGGATGCCTCGGCAACCAGCACGGCACGCGAACGGCCATGGGCCGGCAGGTCCGTTGCGGCACGCCGGGCAAGGACAATCATGGCTGCCTCCAGCGGGCGGTCGGGCCTGGGCATATCATGGGCGGAAGGCGATGCGGTGATTTCCTCCGCTTCCCACAACAGCGCTGCAACTTGTTCAAGTGTCGACGTGGCGGCCAATGCGGATGCATCCCTGCCGCGATACCACAAGCGCCCGTCGGCAATGGTCGAGATGCTCGACGGCAGGACCGGATCACCCCAGCCGATGGCCTCGGCGGCGACATTGGCCACCGTGCGCCGCCCGGCCTTGCGACCGGCGAGGCGTTTCACATCCTCGCTCTTGTAAAGGCTGCGGCGCGGGTCCTGCGGATCGGGCTTGGCCTGAATCCGTCCCCGGCTGACATTGGCGTAAAGGGTCTGCGGCTGGACGCCAAGGGCCGCCAGAGCCTGCGATGCCGTCAACCACGCCATGGAACCTCACATTGATCATTTACGTCAAGATTGACGTCAATCATAGCGCACCTCATCCTGTGGCGGAAACAAAAACTGGAGTTTGCCATGAAAAACGGTCTTGATGATGTTGTCGCCACGGAAACCACGCTGTCGGATGTTGACGGGCTTGGAGGCATATTGATCATTCGCGGCCGGTCGCTGGATGAATTGGCCGGCGTTGTCTCCTATGAGGAATTGCTGGCGCTACTGCTGTCGGATGCCTTTGACGAAAAGCTCGACGCGGACGGATTGCGCACGCGCATCGGCCTGGCCCGTCAGGAGGTTTTCCGCACGATACCCGATGCTGCCGCGCCCTTGCTCGCACTGCCGGTCACCGATGCGGTGCGCGCACTGACCGCCCAATTCACTGATGGGGATGACCTTGCCACCGCCCTGCGTCTGATCGCGGCTCCCGCCGTGTTCACCCCGGCGGTCATCCGGCTGAAGAACGGCCAGGCACCTGTCGCCCCCGACACCGCGCTCAGCCACGCAGCGGATATATTGCACATGCTGCACGGCCGAACCGTCACACGGCAGGAAGCCGCCGCACTCGATACCTATCTCGTTACGGTCAGTGACCACGGCATGAACGCCTCGACATTCGCGGCTCGGGTGGTGGCGTCCACCCATGCGGGACTGGTGTCCTCCGTGCTGGCTGCATTCGGCGCGCTCAAGGGGCCGCTGCATGGCGGTGCACCGGGGCCGGTTCTCGACATGCTCGACGCCATCGGCACACCGGACAACGCCGAAACCTGGCTGGAAAGAGCACTGGACGACGGCGAGCGGCTGATGGGTTTCGGCCATCGCATCTACCGGGTGCGCGACCCGCGCGCGGATGCATTGATGCAGGCGCTGCGGCGGCTGGCTGGAACGGGCAATCACGGTGCGGGCCGCTTCAAACTGGCGGAGAGCGTCGAAGCGGCGGCATTGCGCATCCTCGCCCGCCGCAAACCCGACCGCCCGCTCAAGACCAATGTGGAATTCTATACGGCACTGCTGCTGGAAACGCTTGGTTTTCCGCGGGACAGCTTTACCAGCGTCTTCGCCATGGGACGGGTCGGCGGCTGGATCGCCCATGCCAGGGAGCAGACCCAACATGGCCGGCTGATTCGCCCGCAATCACGGTACATCGGACCGCGCGCGATCAAGGCCGCATAGGTTTTTCAAAGTAATGTGATGGTGGAAACGGCCGGAAATGGCCATCCACCATCACATGTGCGTGTTTAAACCCGGATATCCCAGACAATACTGCAATTACCCCAGTAATGTTCAACCTTAGATAGTATTTTTACTCACTAAAACGGGCTTTTGGTGGTATTCTGTCGATGGACTCAAGTGCACCGTCTTTGGACCTTCAAAAGGAGCAACTGGGATCATGACACAGCTTCTCAATCGCCTGTCTCTGGCACTCGCCATGACGCTCTCCACCACTCCCTCCGTGATGGCCGGCCCGCTGACCACCATGGATGATGTCGGCAAAGCGCTTCATGCCTGCTGGACTGCGCCGGAGGGTTCACGAAAATCCACCGTGACGCTCCGTTTCAGCTTCAAGCGCGACGGCTCGCTGATCGGCCCGCCGCGAACGGCTGCCATCGATTTTCCGGGCAATGACGCGGCAGCGCGCAAATCTTTCATCGATGCGGCCATTTCCGCCGTCAGGGATTGCACGCCGCTGACATTGTCACCGGAACTTGCCCAGGGCATTGGCGGCCAGGTCTTCACCATGCAGTTTGTTTCGCCTGACGCCTGCGGCGGTGATTGCAACCGGCAAGCCAGCGTGCGGCCAAACTGACCGGCGGCCATGTACGGCAAAAAGGCGGCTCCGTGAGCCGCCTTTCCTGTTCCGGCAAAGAGCATGCCAATACTACTGGCGATGGAGTTCCACCCGGCGGTTCTTGGCCCGTCCAGCTTCGTCGTCATTCGATGCGACAGGCGACTGCAAGCCCTCTCCCTTCGCCTTGAGACGGTTCGCCGAAACACTATAGGTACTGACCAGATCGGCAACAACCGCATCGGCCCGCGCCTTCGACAACTGCATGTTGAAGTCAGCACCGCCAATATTGTCGGTATGGCCAACCACATCGAGTTTCTCGTTCGGCTGATCCTTCAGGAACTTGGCGATTTCATCAAGGCTCGGGCGCGACTCCGGCTTGATTGACGCCTTGTTGAAGTCGAAATGAATACCGTAGAGCAGAACCTTGCCCGCCGTATCGAGGCTCTTGCTGATCTGCGAGGCGGAAACCACGACCATCTGGTCGGTCAGGTTGCCGACCTGAAGCGAGTCGAGGCGGACATAGACCTGGCCCTTGACCGCATCGAATTCCGGCACATAGCCGTCCTCGAATTCGATGACATAGAGCGCAATGTAGGTTTTGACGCCGCCCTCTTCCTTGACGGCCGCCACATAACGCGCCTCGTCCGGGCTGTAGCCGAACAACTGGCCGCCGGGGCCTTTTTCGCCAAAGACATTCTCCAGTTGATAGGTGTCGGCCTGCTTGGCCTGGAACAGGACCTTGTAGCCCGCCGATTGCAGATCGTTCAGGTAGTTGCGGAACACTTCGGCCGAGGAAGGTCCGGCAGGGACGGAATAGACATTCTGCGTGAGGCGGCCTTCCAGTGCTTCCTTGCTGGCAAAATCCGACTTGGCGGAGTCATCCTCGTTCTTGACCCACTTTCCGGTCGGCAGGGTATATTCCGCAAAGTTGCGCGCATCGCACAACATGATCGATGACCCTTCAAAGCGCTTGATACCGGGGAAATCCTGGCAGCCCGGCTTGTCTGCCGCATGGGCCGACGATGCGATGAAAACGGCCATGAACATAAGTGCCGCGAAGACTCCACTGCAGAGTTTCGATGTCATGAGTATCTCCAAAATGATGTGACGCTGTTGCACTGCCGGCCTGAAACCTTGGACAAGCTGCGCTACAGGATTGCTTTATAATAATACAAAAATCATTTAGCAATACACAAAACATATCCCGTTTTCACCATTGAATGATCAACCGCCAGACCAAATCCGGCGATCTACAGGCGTTTGATCACAGTTTTAATACATGCGGGATGCCCGTCTTCCGCCAAGAGAAATGTCTAGACAAATAGCAAAATACAAAAACAATAGTTCGAAATTCCAGCGCAATGTACAGACAGCTCCGCTCCGGCCCCGCAGCGGGACCGGACCAGAGCTGCGCACGGGGCCTCAGGCTTTGGAAGCGGGTTTCTCCACATGGCCGCCAAACTCGCTGCGCATGGCCGACAGCACCTTGTTGGCGAAGTCGGCATTGCCGCGCGAGCTGAAACGCTCCTGCAGCGCCGCGCTGAGAACCGGCGTGGGTACGGCCTCGTCAATGGCGGCGATCGCCGTCCAGCGTCCCTCGCCCGAATCCGAAACACGCCCCTGGAAATTCGACAGGGTCGGATCGTCGTTCAGGGCGTCGGCGGTCAAATCCAGCAGCCAGGAGCTGATCACGCTGCCGCGGCGCCAGACCTCGGCGATCTGCGGCAGGTCGAAACTGTATTGATAGTGCTCGGGATGCAGGAGCGGCGTGGTTTCCGCGTCCACCTCATGCGAACGCAGGCCGATATCCGCATTGCGCAGGATGTTCAGGCCTTCCGCATAGGCCGCCATCAAACCATATTCGATGCCGTTATGGACCATCTTGACGAAGTGGCCCGCACCATTGGCACCGCAATGCAGATAACCGAGCGGCGCCGTACCCTTGCCCGGCGCAGCCACGGCGGGCGCAGCCGGGTCATTGCCACCCGGCGCCAGCGAGGCGAATACGGGCGAGAGATGCGCCACCACATCCTTTTCGCCGCCGATCATCAGGCAATAGCCGCGCTCCAGTCCGAAGACGCCGCCACTGGTGCCGACATCGACATAGTGCAGGCCCTTTGTCTTCAGCTCGCCGCCGCGGCGGATATCGTCGTGATAATAGGAATTGCCGCCATCGATGAGGATATCGCCCGGCTCGAGCAGCGGCACGAGCTTGGCGAGAACGCTGTCGACAACGGCGGCGGGCAGCATCAGCCAGATGGCGCGCGGCTTGGCCAGAAGCGAGACGAACTCCTCCAGTACGACCGTTCCGGTCGCACCCTGTTTTTGCAGGTCCGCCATGCTTTCGGCACGGGTGTCGTGAACCACGAGGGCGTGACCACGCTTCATGAGGCGCTGCGCCATGTTGGCGCCCATGCGCCCTAACCCAATCATGCCAAGCTGCATTTCATTCTCCTTGGAGTGTTTGCAATCCGTCGGGGGAGCCCGCGGGCTCCTCATCGGGAGCAAGTTAGGCAGACAGGACCACGGACACAAGCAAGCGTTGCGTCATAAGCGCGTGATAGCAGCGGCCAGGGCATGGGTGAGTATCCGTTGGCAGAGCGAAATCTTTGATAAAGCGTCAGAAAACGGTAAGATCGCCAATAATTTCCTGTATAGGTTCTGCAAGATGAAATGATACCTCAACCCGATGAAGGAGGGCCGATGATATCCGGATGGATCAGACTGATTGTAGCTTGGGCAACTGTGGGTGCCTTTCTTGTTTTCGGATATGGCTGGATGGCCGATCTGAGTTCGGTGATGAAAGCTTCGTTTCTGTTTGTCTGGCTGTTCGGCGTCATCATCTGGTCGGCCTTCGGCGTCGTGCATGAGGCGGAGGAACTGGCGGAACTGCTGGGCGAACCGCTCGGAACGCTCATTCTCACCCTCTCCATCGTCATCATCGAAGTGGTGCTGATCAGCGCCGTGATGTTGAGTTCGGATGCGCCGACGCTCGGCCGCGACACGATGTTCGCGGTGCTGATGATCGTTTTGAACGGCGTGGTCGGCCTTGGCCTGCTCATCGGCGGGCTGCGTTACGGCCAGCAGGGCTACAATCTGCAGGGCGCGGCATCCTATCTCATCGTCATCATTCCGCTGACGGTCATCCCGCTGATCCTGCCGAACTTCACGGTTTCCACCAGCAATGGCTCCCTCACCGTGGTTCAATCGGTGTTCTTCTCGATCTTCACCATTGCCCTCTATGTGATTTTCCTCGTGCTGCAGACCGGGCGGCACCGCGACTTCTTCGTCTATCCCAAGGGAGACGAGGACGTTCTGCAGGCATCGCCTGAAATCGAAGCGCCCCACGCGAAGCCTGCCGGGTCGATTGGCGGCCACACGCTGCTGCTGATCCTGAACATCCTGCCGATCGTGCTGCTGTCAAAGAGCCTGGCCTCGCTGCTTGACCATGGCATTGCCAGCTTCGGCGCGCCCACCGCACTCGGCGGTTTGCTCATCGCCGCCATTGTCTTCACGCCGGAAGCCATTACCGCGCTTCGCGCCGTTTCCGGCAATGAACTGCAGCGCGCGGTCAATCTGTGCCTGGGTGCGGCAACCTCGACCGTCGGCCTGACCGTGCCGGCCGTGCTTGCCATCAGCCTGTTCACCGGCCAGACCGCCATTCTCGGCCTGTCATCCACCGAAATGACCCTGCTGGCGGTAACGCTGATCCTCAGCACCCTGACCTTTTCCGGCCTGCGCACCACGGTGCTCGAAGGCGCGGTGCATCTGATGATCTTCTTTGTCTATCTCGTGCTGATCTTCAGCCCCTGACCGGCGCAAGATCGAGGTGTTCGGCGACGAAATCGACGAACACCCGCAGCTTGGGCGAGAGATAACGGCTCGACGGCCAGAGCACGCGGAACGTGCCGGAAAACGGGATGAAATCATCGAGAACGCTGACCAGCGTTCCAGCCCGCAGCTCGTCCATTATGGTGAAATCCGGCAGGCAGGCGATGCCAAGCCCCTCCTGCGCCATGTGGATCTGTGGCGCCGACGTGTTGCAGATGAGGGTCGCGGGCAGGTCAAGCTCCACATCCCTGCCATCGCGGGACAGCGGCCAGAGTTGCAATTTTCCGGTGGTCGGATAGCGGTAAAATAGGCAATGATGCCGCGTCAGGTCCTTCGGCACATCTGGTGTTCCCATGCGCGCGAAATAGTCCGGTGATCCGACAAGGCGCTTGCGGAACGAGCCGAGCACCCGGGTCATCAGCCGCGAATCATTCGGCTCGCCGGTGCGCAGGACCGCGTCGAAACCGTCCTCGATCACATCGACCAGCCGGTCGGAGCAGTCAATGTCCAGCTCGATATCGGGATAGGCGCGCATGAAGGCGGAAAGCACCGGCATCATCAACCGGTCCGCAATCGGCATGCTGACACGCAACCTGCCGCGCGGCGCCTCATTGGCCTGCGACAATTCCAGTTCAGCCGCCTCGATCTCGCAGAAAATGCGGCGGCACCGCTCCAGGAACAGCGAGCCTTCGGGCGTCAGCGTGATGCTGCGGGTGCTGCGGTGAAAAAGCCGGGCACCAAGCCGCTCCTCCAGCCGGGCAATGGATTTGCCGATGGCAGAGGGGGAAACGCCGAGGTGGCGGCCGGCGGCCACGAAACTGCGGTATTCGGCGGCCTGCACGAAGGCATTCCACGAGCCCAGATTGTCCATCGACATCACCTCTTCATTGCCGACAAAAATGTCGCTTGTGAAAGGAACTATAGCCTGTTTTTCCGTTTTGCGAAGATGACTAGGTTCGGTTTCCCATCGCAGGTGTGAAGCTTTGCACTGTAAAGGCATCGCCTCTCCGCCTGCCCAACCCCTTACCTATTGACCAGGCAAAGACATGACATCGATCACAACATCGCTGGACGAGGCTCCTCCCGCCTCCTCCTTCCGGCTGCCGTTCAGCGGCCTGCTTGCCCTTGCAGCAGCCGGTTTCATCACCGTCCTCACCGAAGCGCTGCCGGCGGGTCTGCTGCCCCAGATGGGCGCCAGTCTGGCAGTGTCCGAATCGCTGGTGGGCCAGCTCGTCACCATCTACGCTCTCGGCTCCCTCATCGCCGCTATCCCGCTGACCGCAGCCACACGCGGATGGCGGCGCAAGCCACTGCTGCTCAGCGCCATCGGCGGATTTGCCATCGTCAACACGATCACGGCGGTTTCCACCAGCTACACGCTCACGCTCGGCGCCCGGTTCTTTGCGGGCGTCTTTGCCGGGCTGCTCTGGGCGCTGGTTGCGGGTTATGCCGGGCGCATGGTGCCAGACCACATGAAAGGCAAGGCCATGGCCGTCGCCATGCTCGGCGCTCCCGTCGCGCTGTCTCTCGGCGTGCCCGCCGGGACATTTCTGGGCGCGTTTGTCGGCTGGCAATACACGTTCGGCATCATGAGCGGGCTGACGGTGCTGCTGGTCGGCTGGACCATCTGGAAATTGCCGGATTTTCCCGGCCAGGAAGCGGGCAGGCAATTGCCGATCTCCGGCGTCTTCGCCATTCCGGGCGTCAAGGCCGTGCTGTTTGTCACGCTCACCTATGTGGTGGCCCATAACGTGCTCTATACCTACATCGCGCCGTTTCTGGTTCCCGCCGGGCTCGCCGGAAGCATCGACAAGGTGCTGTTCGTCTTTGGCCTGTCTGCCATCCTCGGCACCTGGATGATCGGCCTGATGATCGACCGCTGGCTGCGTGAACTGACGCTGATCTGCATCGCTGCCTTTGCCGTGGCGGCCGTGCTCCTGGCCATCTGGTCCGCCAACAGCACGATGGTCTATCTCAGCTTCGCCATCTGGGGTGTGACCTATGGCGGCGTGCCGACCCTGTTCCAGACCGCATCGGCCAAAACCGCGGGCGATGCGGCGGATGTCGCACAATCGATGATCGTCACCGTCTGGAACATCGGCATTGCCGGCGGCGGCATCATCGGCGGCTTCCTCCTGGAAACAACCGGCGTCACCTCGTTCTCATGGGTGCTGCTGGTACTGCTCGCCCTGGCCTTCATCGCCGCCGTCCGGGCACGAAGCCACGGCTTTCCGGCTGCAGTAACAGCGGCATAAATAAGATTGTGAGAAAGCAAAACCGGCGGCGGTGTTTCGCTGCCGGTCTGATCAGACCCCGGAGCGCACCGGCTGGTCGGAAGCCGTCACGTCCTGCAGGCGCACGAAGCGAAAACCCTTTTGCTGCAGGGCCAAAACGCCTTTGGCAACACCGGCACCGGCCACACGGCCCGGCTGGTTGATATGGGCGATGATGACATCGCCATCCTTGGCAGCGGCAATGCGCTTTTCCACCAGCCCGGCCATCAGCGAGGCGCCCATATCGGCATTGAGCGAGTAACCGGCCACCCGGTAGCCCATCTCATGGATGATGCGGATACCGTTTTCGCTGTAGCGGGCGGTCGCATCGCGATACCAGACCGGCTTGGCGACGGAGGCCTTCAGCATAGCGTCGACACCGCCCTGGATTTCACTGCGGATGGCGGCTTCCGAGCCTGCCGTCTTCAACCCGAACATGGTGGGCTGGTTGTCGATGGCGGGGATGTGGTTGAAGCCGTGATTTTCCAGTTCGAACAGGTCGGGATGCGCCTTCATGACCGCAAGCGCCTCGGCATTGTGCCGCATCCAGCGGGCGGTGACGAAGATCGTTGCCGGGATGCGGTTTTCGATCAGCGTATTGAGAATGCGCAGGTCCGTCTGCCCGGAACAGGCATCCAGCGTCAGGGCCACCTGCGGCGCCGCGGCGCCGCCCTTGGCAATATAAAGCTTCGGCTCGACGAATGGCGCCGGATGATCCCCGGCCGTTGCGATCCCCGCAGGCGTGACGAGAAGAAGAGCAGCGATGATGGCAGAAGCTGAGCGCACGGTGTTTACCAATCTTGAGAATTGCCCGCAGATACACGCGCAGATCACGTCCAAAATGCGGCACCGGCCCTGCCAGCAGGGCCGAGGCGCTATTTTTGCTTGGCCGAGGCCTGTGCCGCCGCCAGGCGCGCGATCGGCACGCGGAACGGCGAGCAGGAGACATAGTCAAGGCCGGTTTCTTCGCAGAAGTGAATGGAAGCCGGATCGCCGCCATGTTCACCGCAGATGCCCAGCTTGATATCCGGTCGGGTTGTCTTGCCCTTTTCCACGGCAATGCGCACCAGTTCGCCGACGCCGTCCACATCAATGGAGACGAACGGATCCTGCTGGATGATACCCTTCATCTGATAGGTCATCAGGAAGGCGGATGCATCGTCGCGCGAAATACCGAAGGTTGTCTGCGTCAGATCGTTGGTGCCGAAGGAGAAGAACTCCGCCACCTCGGCAATCGAATGCGCACGTACCGCAGCGCGCGGCAGTTCGATCATCGTGCCGACGAGGTAATTGATCCTGATATCGGCTTCCTTCATCACGTCGGCGGCGACCGCATCGATGCGCGCCTTGACGAAATCAAGTTCGGCACGCAGGCCAACCAGCGGCACCATGATTTCCGGTTCGACCGGCGCGCCGGTGACTTCCGCCGCCTGCACAGCGGCTTCGAAAATCGCCCGCACCTGCATTTCGGCAATTTCCGGATAGGAAATGGCGAGGCGGCAGCCGCGATGGCCGAGCATCGGGTTGAATTCATGCAGGCTGTCGGTGCGCTCGCGCAGTTTCTCCGGGCTGACATTCATGACAGCAGCAACTTCCGCGATTTCCTCTTCCGTCTTCGGCAGGAATTCGTGCAGCGGCGGGTCAAGCAACCGGATCGTCACGGGAAGGCCGTTCATGATTTCGAACAGCTCCTTGAAATCGGCGCGCTGCATCGGCAACAGTTTGTCCAGCGCGGCGCGGCGGCCCTTCTCGCTGTCGGCCAGGATCATTTCGCGCATGGCGATGATGCGCTCGCCGTCAAAGAACATATGCTCGGTGCGGCAAAGACCGATGCCCTCGGCCCCGAACGAGCGCGCCATGCGCGCATCATTCGGCGTTTCGGCATTGGCACGCACCTTCATGCGGCGCGTCGTGTCGGCCCATTCCATGATCTTGGCAAAATCGCCGGAGAATTCCGGCTGCAGCATGGGAACGGCGCCCTTGAGCACCTGGCCGATACCGCCATCGATGGTGATGATGTCGCCCTTCTTCAAAAGCACGCCTGCGGCCAGCAGGGTTTCATTGCGGTAATCGACGCGCAGGGAACCCGCACCGGAGACGCAGGGCTTGCCCATGCCGCGCGCTACAACGGCCGCGTGGCTGGTCATGCCGCCGCGGGTGGTCAGGATGGCCTCGGCAGCGTGCATGCCGTGAATGTCTTCCGGGCTGGTTTCGATGCGCACGAGGATGGCCTTGCGGCCTTCCGACTTCAGCTGTTCGGCATCTTCCGACGAGAACACGATCTCACCCGTCGCCGCGCCCGGCGATGCTGGAAGCCCGCTGCCGATGACATTGCGCTTGGCCGAAGGATCAATCGTGGGATGCAGCAGCTGATCGAGCGAAGCCGGGTCAATACGCAAAACCGCTTCTTCCCGTGTGATCAGCCCTTCATTCGCCATTTCGACGGCGATCTTCAGCGCAGCCTTGGCGGTGCGCTTGCCGGACCGCGTCTGCAGCATCCACAGCTTGCCGTTCTCGATGGTGAATTCGAGATCCTGCATATCGGTGTAATGCTTTTCCAGTCGGTCCGACACGGCGCAGAATTCGGCAAAGGCGGCCGGCATCAGCTTTTCCAGCGACGGCTTGTCGGAACCGGCGGCAATGCGCGCGTCTTCCGTGATGTTCTGCGGCGTCCTGATGCCCGCAACCACGTCTTCGCCCTGGGCATTGACGAGAAACTCGCCATAGAGCTTCTTTTCACCGGTCGACGGATTGCGCGTGAAGGCAACGCCCGTTGCCGAACGCTCGCCCATATTGCCGAACACCATGGCCTGGATATTGACGGCCGTGCCCCAGCTTTCCGGGATGTTGTGCAGGCGGCGATAGGTGATGGCGCGCGTGTTCATCCAGCTGGAGAAAACAGCGCCGATCGCGCCCCAAAGCTGCTTTTCCGGGTCCTGCGGGAATGGCTCTTCCAGCTCTTCCTCGATCTTGGCCTTGTAAAGGTCGATGATGCCCTTCCAGTCGTCGGCCGAGAGCGCCGTATCGATCTCGACGCCGAGATTGGCCTTGGTATCCTCGAGGATTTCCTCGAAGACCGAATGGTCGAGCCCCATGACCACGTCGGAATACATCTGGATGAAACGGCGGTAGCTGTCATAGGCAAAGCGCGGATCGCCGGATTCGCGGGCGATGGCTTCCACGGTCTGATCATTGAGGCCGAGATTGAGCACGGTGTCCATCATGCCCGGCATGGAAGCGCGGGAGCCGGAACGCACGGACACCAGCAGCGGCTTGGACGGATCGCCGAAATCGCGGCCCGTCACCGCAGCAATGTGACCGAGCGCCTTCTTGGCATCAGCTTCGAGCGTATCGGGATAGCGGTGGCCATTCTCATAGAACCAGCTGCAGACCTCGGACGTGATGGTAAATCCGGGCGGGACCGGCAGCCCGAGCGCGCACATCTCGGCCAGATTGGCCCCCTTGCCGCCCAGAAGGTTGCGATCGCCGGCAGAGCCTTCCGCCTTGCCGTCCCCGAATGTGTAAACCCACTTCGCCATTGCAGCCTCCCATGCCGCCGTCCACGCGCCGCAAAGCGCTGAAGAAGGTCTATTCGATAGGTTCGCGAAGCACCACCAAAAAATGCTGCATTGCACCATTCAAATCGATTAGCAGAGTAAATCCGCGTTAATCTTTGAAATCCTTCGTCATTTCAAGCTTGAAGCAGTCTGGTATCAGCTCGCCTCGCGCAGCTGCTCGGCGGTCTGGAGATCGACCGACACCAGCTGGCTGACGCCCTGCTCGGCCATCGTGACACCGAAGAGACGGTTCATGCGCGCCATGGTGATCGGGTTGTGGGTGATGACGACAAACCGTGTTTCGGTGGATGCCGCCATCTCGTCCATCAGGTTGCAGAAGCGCTCGACATTGTGATCATCGAGCGGCGCATCCACCTCGTCCAGCACGCAGATCGGTGCCGGATTGGTCAGGAACACTGCAAAGATCAGCGCCATTGCGGTCAGGGCCTGCTCGCCGCCGGACAGCAGCGTCATGGTCTGCGGCTTCTTGCCGGGCGGGCGGGCAAGAATTTCAAGACCGGCTTCGAGCGGGTCTTCCGATTCAATCAATTGCAGCTCCGCCGTGCCGCCGCCGAACAGATGCGTGAACAGACGCTGGAACTGCGCATTCACCACCTCGAACGCGGCAAGCAGACGCTCGCGCCCCTCGCGATTGAGGCTCTGGATCGCCTGGCGCAGTTTCTTGACCGCCTCGATAATGTCTTCGCGCTCGCTGACAATCGCCTCGAGCCGCGCCGACAACTCTTCCTGCTCTTCCTCGGCCCGCAGGTTGACGGCACCGAGACGCTCGCGCTCGATCTTGAGCCGTTCCAGATTGCGGTCCGTCGCATCGACATCCGGCAAGGGATCGTTGGGGCCAAGGCCGGTCAGCTTCATTGCTTCGTGCGGCGCGCAGTTGAGAGCTTCGGCAATGCGTGTTTCGGCGTCATGGCGGCGTTCCTGCGCCGCGGCAAGACGCTCTTCCGACCGTGCCCGGCCTTCACGCGCCGTGGCCAGTGCCTGAATGGCATCGGTGGCAGCGCGGTCCAATTCCTGCTGACGCGCTTCCGCCACGGCCAGACGATCACCGGCCTCCTTGCGCAACGCTTCCGCTTGCGAGAGCTGCGACAGCAGCGCCCGGTTGCGTTCGGCAATTTCATCGGGCGCATCGACCAGATCGGCAAACTCTTCTTCCGCTTCCTGCCGCCGCTCGGTCAGGGATTCAATCTGGCGGTCGGCATTCAGCGCGCGGTCGTTCCAGCTCCTGCGTTCAAACCCGATGGACTCCAGGCGCCGCATGCGGTTCTCGGCCTCGCGGCGCAACCCTTCATGCACGGCACGTGCCTCGGCGAGCGCCGCCCGGTCGGTCATGACTTCTGCGGTCAGCTGGCTAAGGCGGATATTGACCTCTTCCAGATCCGGCGCGCGGGCCAGCCGGTCTTCTGCCTCAAGGAACTGTTCCTGTGTTTCTTCAAGCGTTTCGGCGAGGCGGGCCTTGCCCTCGTCCAAAGCGGCGCGGCGGCTGGAAAGCTGGCCTGCAGCCCGTTCGGCTGATGCAAGCGCCTCACGCGCATCGCTGACGGCGCGCTGCATGGCCCGCCAGTGATCGCGAGCCGTGCGTTCATTCTCGACCGATTGCCGCACGGCAGCTTCGGCCGCAGCGATCGCTGCTTCCGCCTCACGCAGGCGCTTCGTCGCTTCGACAACCTCGACGTCCAGCTCGGCCAGGCGGTTTTTCTGGGCCAGACGCTGTGCCGCCGGTGTCGGTGCATCGGCGCTTGCCGTATAGCCATCCCAGCGCCACAGCGCACCGGAACGGCTGACCAGTCGCTGACCCGGCTTCAACGATGCCTGAATGCGTGCGCCGTCCGCTTCGTCGACAATGCCGATCTGGGCAAGACGACGGGTCAGCTGGCGCGGCGCCTTGACCACACTGGCAAGGGTTTTCAGCCCGGCCGGCAGTGCGGGATCATCACCGGCACCGTCCACATCACCCCAGAAAACCGGGGCGCTGCGATCCAGCGGCGCGTCGAGATCTTCACCGAGCGCCGCGCCAAGGGCGATTTCAAACCCCTTTTCGACCTTTACCGCTTCGACAACAGCGGGAAACAGGTCCGACCCGCCGACATTGATCATCTTGGCCAAGGTGCGGGCTTCAGTCTCGATGCGGTTGAGATTGCTGCGCGCGTCCTGCACCGGCTGGCGCAACTGCGCTTCCGTGCGGCGCGCCGTCTCGACGGCCGCTTCCGCAGCCAGGGCGGCTTCCTCGGCCTGCTCGAGCGTTGCCTCGGCGGCTTCAACCAGCGCCTGCTTCTCGATGGGATCGGCAAGAGCCGCAATCTGCGCTGCTATCGCCGCGAGATCGCGTTCCACATCGCCCATCTGGCGGGCAAGGCGGTCGCGGCGCTCCGTGCTTTCGCGCAAATTGCGCTCGATCTGCGCCCGTTCGGCGGTGGCTTCGGCGCGTTCAGCAGTTACCTTGGCAAGGGCCGCTTCGCTTTCCCGGAGCTTGGCATCGGCGCGTTCAAAATCAGCGCGGGTTTCCAGTTCGTGTTCGCCGGCATTGGCGTTGTCCTGATTGAGCGAACGCTCTTCCGCATCGAGGCGCGCCAGAATATCGGCATTATCGCGCACCATCTGCTCTTCGCGGGCGATATCGGCGGTGAGCTGGGCCAGACGCTTTTCCAGTTCCGACTGGCGGGCCCGGATGCGCTGGGCCTCTTCCTCGATCTGCGAACGGGCGATGGTCAGGCGCTGCAGGGCCGCGGCAGCCTTGGCTTCCGCCTCACGCAGATCCGGCAGCTTGTGCGCGCCGATTGCCTGTTCCTTCGCCGCGTTCATCTGGACCTGAGCGAAATCCCCAACCCCTGATGTTGCGGCAGACAGAGCCGATTGCGCCTCGGCCTCTTGATTTTTGGCGACCGCCCACTTCAGATGCAGGAGGATCGCTTCGGAACGGCGGATATCCGCCGACAGGCTCTTGAAGCGATTGGCCTGGCGCGATTGCCGTTTCAGGCTCTCGATCTGGGTTTCCAGCTCGCCGACGACGTCTTCCAGCCGCTCCAGATTTTGTTCCGCTGCCCGCAGGCGCAGTTCCGCTTCGTGGCGGCGGGTGTGCAGGCCGGATATGCCGGCAGCTTCTTCGAGAAGTGCCCGGCGGGCCTGCGGCTTGGCCTGGATAAGTTCGCCAATGCGGCCCTGACCGACCATGGATGGCGACCGGGCGCCGGTCGACTGATCCGCGAACAGCAGCTGCACGTCCTTGGCGCGGGCATCCTTGCCGTTGATGCGGTAGACCGAGCCCGCCTCGCGTTCGATGCGGCGCGACACCTGCAGTTCATCGGCATCGTTGAAGGTTGCCGGGGCACTGCGATCATGATTGTCTAGAAAGAGCGTGACTTCGGCCGTATTGCGCGACGGGCGCGTGCCGGAGCCGGAGAAAATGACGTCATCCATGCCGGATGCGCGCATGTTCTTGTAGGAGCTTTCGCCCATGACCCAGCGCAGGGCTTCCACGAGATTGGACTTGCCGCAGCCATTGGGGCCGACAACGCCGGTCAATCCGCTTTCAATGACGAATTCGGCGGGTTCGACGAAGGATTTGAAACCGAGGAGGCGGAGTTTCGTGAAGCGCATCAGAGGCCCTTCCCGCACAAAACCGCAAGGGCGGACGCGGCAAGGCGTCCGCCTGAATTCAACAGGCAGCTATCAGAGTAGACCGTCGATAATCGCTGACATTTCGTCAACCGATAGGGCTCCTGCATATTTCGTGCCGTTGATGAAGAAGGTCGGCGTTGCATTGACGCCGAAATCCTTGGCTCCGCGGTCACGCGATGCATTCACATCATCCAGAAGTTTTTGGTTCGTCAAGCAAGCGTTGAACGACTCCTGTGTAAAACCGGCCAATTTGGAGATTTGCATCAAAGGTTCTACTGCATTTGCCGATGCGGCCCACTGTTCCTGCTGTTTGAACAGCACATCGACAAGCGGATAGTAGCGGTCTTCCGGCGCGCAGCGGGCGAGCATGAAGGCAGCGGCAGCGCGCGGATCGAACGGGAATTCGCGCAGGATGAGCTTGGCCTTGCCCGTGTCGATGTACTTTTCCTTGATCGTCGGCAGCGTGGCAACGGTGAAGTGGGCGCAATGCGGGCAGGTCATCGACGCGTATTCGACGATGGTGACGGGGGCATCGGCCTTGCCCAGCACGATATCCTTGAGAGGACCCTGCTCCATCAGCTTGGCCTGATCGACCTTTCCGGCGGATTCCGGAATCTTGACGTCGGCGGGCGTACCGGGCACCGGTGTCGCGGCGGGCTTGGCCGCATCTTCTGACCATGCCGGGTTGCCCGCAGTCACAGCGAGCGCCGCCGTCGATACGGCCGCGAGGGTCAGAATGTTTCGGCGTGTCAGCATGTCAGTCATAAGGATCACCTGTCTCCGGTGTTGATTATGCGTTGTTTGACTCCGTAGAGCCCTATGGCAGTCTCTTTAAGGCAGAGCTTGCCATCTGTCTTTGAATTTTTCGTGATCTGAACGGGATAAAATCAGGCAGAACGTGTTTCAGCGCTTGACCTTTTCCGCGTGGATGCTTTGCCCGAGCCGTTCCAGCGCCTCGCGCAGGCTATCGTCCTCGATGGCTTCGACGACGCGACTGATCTTCCCTCTGGTTGCCGCGTCGACCGGCGGCAATGCACGCCGCTTCGGCGCAGGCAGCGTGATGGCCTTCTGCTCGATCTTGATGCGGCCGACCGCGGCAAATCCGAGAAAGGCATTGACCCGGCTGATGATTTCACCGGTCTCGTGCTGGATGCGCATGGCGGTAAACCCCTGGCAGGCAATCACCAGTGTCGCCGGCTGGAACGGGTCGTCCTCATGCGCACGGCGCGGCCACAGCAGCTTCAGCGGGCGGGACTGGTCACCAAGAGCGGGGCCAACCACTTCTTCCCAAGCCTGAACAAGCTCTATCGTGATCCCGGCGCGCTTGCGCAAGACAGGATCGAGCACGCCCGATGCGGGATCGGCCAATGGCCGGAATCCCCTTTGCTTGCGGTCATCGCTCATGGTGCAAACTGCCTTGCATGTCCGGAATGGAAGCGTCAGCGGCCATTATAGCCGCGAAACCATTCGACAAACAGGGGAATACCCTCCTCCAGCGTCGTCTTCGGGCAGAAGCCGAGATCACGCGTGGCAAGGTCGATGTCGGCATAGGTCCGCTCGACATCCGCCGGCGGCATCGGCTCGAACTTTTTGACGGCTTCGCGTCCCACAGCCTGCTCGATGATTTCGATAAAGCGCAGCAAAGCCACCGGATTGTTGTTGCCGAGATTGTAGACCGGTGCAGTTTCCGCCGGATTGGACAGGATGCGGTTCACCGCACCAAGCACGCCGCTGACAATATCATCGATGAAGGTGAAATCGCGCGCCATCTTGCCGTGATTATAGACCTTAATCGGCTCGCCCTTTGAAATGGCGTCCGTGAACAGCCAGGGCGCCATGTCAGGACGGCCATAGGGGCCATAGACCGTGAAGAATCGCAGGCCCGTCGAAGCGACCTTGTGGACATGCGCATAGGAATAGGCCAGCAGTTCAGCAGAGCGCTTTGTCGCCGCATAGACGGACACCGGATTGTTGACCGGATCGCTCTCGGAAAACGGCACCTTGGTGTTGGCGCCGTAAACCGACGACGAGCTTGCATAGACGACCGGCGGCTGCTTCGGCATCACGCGCGCCTGTTCAAACACAGTCACCTGTCCCTGAACATTGGCATCGACATAGGCGGCGGGATTTTCCACGGAGTAGCGCACACCCGCCTGAGCCGCCAGATGCACGATGACATCCGCATCGGTGTCGCCGGCAATCGCGGCACGCAATTCCTCGGGCCTGGCAATATTGGCGCGGGCAAAACGGATATTGGACTGGCCATCGAGCGCCGACAGGCGCGTTTCCTTGAGGGCCACCTGATAGTAGTCATTGAGGTTGTCGATGGCGATGACCTCAAAGCCTTCCCTGGCGAGCCGCCTTGCCACGTGAAAGCCGATAAAGCCTGCCGCTCCGGTAACAATCGCTTTCATGTCAGAACTTTATCCCCAACCCATTATCATGCCGCTAGTGCGGCTTTGTCTTGTTCGGCGCGGTCCGCGATTTCCCTCACCGACAGATAGGGTGTCGAACCGGAAATCGTGCAAATGAGCAGCGTCACATAGATGAAGACCGCGTCGGTCGCGTCGTGCCCGAACATGATGCCAAACATTCCCGTGATCACATAGGCCGTCACGAGCAGCAAGGAAAGCGCCGTTGTCAAATCCCGCCCGGGTCCGGGTTCCTTCAGGCGCGCGGCGACGATGGGGGCCGACAGCAGCAGAAGCAGCGCCAGAACCCCCAGCACCCCGCCATCGACTGCCGCATTCAAAAAGCCGTTATGGACATGCGTGAACAGCATATACTTCTCGGGAGGCAGATCCAAAGCCCTGTTGACCGACTGCATGCGGTTTTGCGGGCCCTGTCCGACAAGCGGTGACGCGAGAAATGCCTTTTCAGCCCCGCTCCACAGCAGAAGCCGGGCACTCAGCGAGCTGATGTCGTTGGGATCTTCGTCCAGCCGCACGATGTCGGTCTGCAATGCGCTGTAGCGGTCCATGACCTTCGGGACTGCCGCAAGAGCCACGACCACGAGCAGGAGCGCCATCAATAATTTAACGGTTCGATTGATCGAGGGCAGCGTCTGGCCGCGCAGGTACCAGAACAGGATGGCGCAGTGAAACGGGATGACGAGCCAGGCCGACCGGGTGCCGGAAAGGAACACGCAGACCAGCCCGCAGGTGAAGCCTGCAACCGCAATCAGCCGTTCGGTTTTGCTTTGTGAGTGGACATTGAGCAGGGCGATGCTGCCGAACAGCACGGCGAACAGCCCGAAAACCGCTGCGTTGCCCGCACCGCCGGTGGCCCGGCTCTCATGCAGGAGCATCTGGACCACGCTGTAGATCAGGGCGCCGATCATTCCGATGCCCGCGCCGGTCACGAAGAACGGACCGATACGTCCGTCGAGACTCACCCTCAGCCTGGGGATAATGGCCCAGACCGCCAGGAACGGGATCATCTTCAAGAGATATTCAGCGCCCTTCGCCAGATTCGGGCTGAGAAGCACGACGAGAACCGTCACCAGGACATAGGCGGTAAAAATCCAGCCGATGATGCGGTCCTGGCGTGTCATCTGCCAGGGAAAGCGTCGCAGGATCAGGGAAATTATCGCCCAGAGGAAGGCGCAGACCAGCGTTACCGAGGTTCCGCTGACCAGCAGGCCGGGGAAAAGTGCAAACAGGAAAGTGAAGATGCGATTGTTGCGATCAATACCGACGAGACGCCCTTTTGTGGGTAGCAGCAGGGCGTTGGTCAACTGAGCTGGGAACATTTATGAATCCGAATGTTCTTGAATTTACTTTCGCAACCGTTTCATGAGAAATGTCACTTCACTTCCCTGTAAAGCAGTTTTGAATTGATGCAACCAATAACGAATGAACTGCTCGCCTGGTATGATAGCCATCATCGCATTTTACCCTGGCGCATAACGCCGGGGGATCACAAGTCCGGAATTGTAGCTAATCCCTACCGCATCTGGCTGTCGGAAATCATGCTTCAGCAGACGACGGTCGAGGCGGTAAAACCCTATTTCCTGACCTTCATACGCAAGTGGCCGACGGTCATGGACCTGGCTGCCGCCAGCCAGGATGACGTGATGCGCGCCTGGGCCGGGCTCGGCTATTATTCCCGGGCGCGCAACCTGAAAAAGTGCGCCGATATCGTGGCAGCGGACTTCGGCGGGCATTTCCCCGCCGATCTTGCCGGGCTCAAATCATTGCCGGGAATCGGCGACTATACGGCGGCGGCCATTGCATCCATTGCCTTCGGCATGCCGATTGCCGTTGTCGACGGCAATGTCGAGCGCGTCATCACGCGCCTCTATGCCCTGTCGACGCCCCTGCCCGCGGCAAAGCCCGAGATCCGGCGGCTGATGCAGCTGCTGACCCCCGACAAACGGCCGGGTGATTTTGCGCAGGCGATGATGGACCTTGGCGCAACCATCTGCACGCCCAAGCGGCCGGCCTGCGTGATCTGCCCCCTCAACGACAATTGCGAGGCCCTGAAAACCACGGACCCGGAGTTTTTCCCGGTGAAGGCGCCCAAAAAGGAAAAGCCAATCCGGCTGGGCGCGGCGTTCATCGCCGTTTCCACCAATGGTGAAGTCTATCTGCGCGGGCGCGCTCAAACGGGACTGCTTGGCGGCATGACCGAGGTGCCGACGACGGAGTGGACCGCCCGAATCGATGGCGAAACGGGTATCGATGCGGCTCCCTTTGATGCCGAATGGGTGCCCAGCGGCACGATAACCCATATTTTCACGCATTTTGAACTGCGCCTGACGATCTACGAGGCCCGGAACGTGCGCAAGCCGGCCGGCGGGAATGGCTGGTGGATCAGTGTGGAGAATCTGGACAATGAGGCATTGCCGACGGTGATGAAAAAAGCCATTGCTGCCGCAATACCGGATGCTTTCGAGAAAAGAAGGAAAGAGGCATGACACCCGTCAAACACATCGTTTTCGACATCGGACAGGTTCTTATTCACTATGATCCCGATGTTGCTCTCCGCAGTGTCATCCCGGATGCGGCCGAGCGCAAATGGTTCTTCGACAACGTCTGCACCCACGAGTGGAACATCGAACAGGACCGCGGCCGCAAATGGGCCGATGCCGAAGCGCTGCTGATCGCCGATTTTCCCGACCGCGAAAACCAGATCCGCGCCTTCCGGCAGAACTGGCACCAGATGATCACCCATAGCATCGACGACAGTGTCGTCATCATGCGCCAGCTGATCGCCGACGGGCACGATGTGACGATGCTGACGAATTTCGCCTCAGATACGCTGCGCGAAGCCTGGCAGCGTTTCCCATTCCTGACGGAAAGCCGCGGCGTGACCATCTCCGGCGATATCGGCCTGATCAAGCCTGACAAGGCGATCTATGACCATCACGTCGCAACATTCGGCGTGGATCCCGCCGCCACGCTTTTCATCGATGACAGCGCCAAGAATGTCGCCGGGGCGCAGGCCGCCGGATGGCAGTCGGTGCAGTTCATCGATCCGCAAACACTGCGCGCTGACCTCAACCGCCTCGGCATCCGCGTCTGATCCGCTGCACACAACGAAACGCCCAAGGTGAACCTTGGGCGTTCCGGGATCAGAGCGGTACTGGAGGTCTCGTCCGATCGGATTGGGATTTAAACGCCGGCGGAAACCATTCCGTCGCGGACCTGCTTACGCAGTTCGTCAATCGGCTTGAGCTTGCCGTCTTCCTCATAGTGCCAGAACGTCCAGCCGTTGCAGGCGTCAAAACCCTGCACCTTGGCGCCCATGCGGTGGATCGAACCCGCATCGCCATTGCTGGCAACGGTTCCGTCAGCGCGCACGATGGCCGCATGCCGCTGGCGAATGTCGCTCAAGACGACGCCGGGCTTCAAGAGCCCTGCTTCGACGATGCTGCCGAAGGCAACACGCGGCTCGGCCCGCTTGCCGGTCATCACCTTGAGTTCGGCGCCGCCCAGCTCCTCGACCGAGGCAATCCGGCTCATCGCCGCGTCGATGTATTTCTGTTCCCGTTCAACGCCGACAAAATGACGGCCCAGACGTTTGGCGACCGCGCCTGTTGTTCCCGACCCGAAGAATGGATCGAGAATGATGTCGCCGGGTTTGGACGAAGCCATGAGAATACGGGCCAGGAGGGCTTCCGGCTTCTGTGTCGGGTGGATCTTGTCGCCATTCTCATCTTTCAGACGCTCCGCACCGGTGCAAATGGGAAACAGCCAGTCGGACCGCATCTGCAAATCGTCATTGGCAGCCTTCATCGCTTCATAGTTGAAGGTGTAGCCCTTGCCCTTCTGGTCGCGCGACGCCCAGATCATGGTTTCATGCGCGTTCTGGAAACGGCGGCCACGGAAATTCGGCATGGGGTTGTTCTTGCGCCAGATGATGTCGTTGAGCATCCAGAATCCGAGATCCTGCATGGTGGCGCCAACGCGGAAGATATTGTGATAGGAGCCGATGACCCAGATGGTGCCGTTCGGCTTCAGGACGCGGCGGCAGGCAAGCAGCCAGGCGCGGGTGAAGGCATCATAGGCCTGGAAACTGTCGAACTGGTCCCAATGATCATCAACAGCATCGACCTTTGACTGGTCCGGGCGATGCAGATCGCCGTCAAGCTGCAGATTGTAGGGCGGATCGGCAAAGATGACATCGATCGAATGATCGGGCAAACGATTGAGGGCGGCAACACAGTCGCCTTTGAGGATCGTGTCGAGCCAGGAGGATTGCGGCGCAGCCTGGGGCAGGTCATTGACGAGACGAACAACGGACATGGGATACTCGATTACTGGAGACGCGTTACTGAACTGACCTTATGGTTACCGAGCAGGGTAAACATCGCGTTAAAGCCGACCGATATCCGTGAATGAAAACAATGCGCTTTTCTTTGACGCATCGCCAATAAGAGTGTAGTCGATGCCGGTAATCCCCCAGACTTGACCCAAAGCTGCGCGATGCAGCCATTTTTCACGAACAGGTATGACGTAATGGAACCCCAGCTGATTATTTTCGACTGCGATGGCGTGCTCGTCGATTCAGAGATATTGGCCGCCGAAGTCGAATCGAAACTGTTGACGGAGTCGGGCTATCCGATTGAGGCCGAGGCCATTGCCGAGCGCTTTGCCGGACTGACCTGGACCGACATCCTCATTCAGGTGGAGAAAGAATCGGGTGTCCCGATTTCCGCGTCGCTGATCGAGGAATCCGCCCGTCAGATGGACCACAAGCTGCGCCATGAACTGAATGTCATCGAGGGTATCGAACCGGTCGTCGCCGCGCTCAAATACCCCAAATGCATTGCCTCGAACTCGACCAGCGCTTCGTTGAAGATGATGCTGGAGCAAAGCTCGCTTTACGAACTCTTCGCTCCCAATATTTTCTCGGCGCGCGAAGTGGGAACCCGGAAATCAAAGCCGGCGCCGGATGTCTACATCTACGCCGCCAAGCATTTCAACGTCGATCCTGCCCGCTGCATCGTGATCGAAGACTCCGCGCACGGCGTGCATGCGGCAGTGACCGCCGGCATGCGAGTTATCGGCTTTACCGGCGGCGCCCATACCTATCCGGGCCACGCGGACAAGCTGACCGATGCCGGCGCTGAAACCGTCATCAGCCGCCACCGCGACCTCCACGCCGTTATCGAGGCCATGGCCGTCTGGTCCGAAGCCGTCTAGGATCGAACCGAGCAAGCTGAAATAGCAGCAATGCTGTGGTGCGTGGTTCGACAAGCTCACCATGAGGAGGGTAAGGGTTGCAGGGAGCACTATTCTGCAACCTTAGCGATTGGCATTGCAGCCAAACCACTTCCCTCATGGTGAGCTTGTCGAACCACGCACCACAGATTTCTGCCATTCAAACAAAACAAAAGGCACCGCCAAGCGGTGCCTTTTTCATAAAGCCGGCTGCGCCAGCCTTATTCTCACTTCTTCTTTTTTGTCTTGGTCTTTGCCTGGGAATCATCCGGGCCTTCGTCGAATCCGACGAAGACCTGAATGTCCTTCGCCGTCGGCGTCGGGAAGCTGACATTGGGATCGTTGAAAATGAACTGCGATGCGGCCGAGGTATCGGTCGCCGAAATCGGCTGCCGGTAGAGCTTGGAATACAGCACATTCGATCCCTGCATGACAGCAACACGGATCGGCATGGTCAGCGTGCCGGGGCTGAATTTCGGGCCGGGAACGACCTTGCCGGAAATGGCGACATTCATCCCGAGCGCGCCGCCGTTGCGCTGGCAGGAGCGCGTCTCGTCGGCGATCGATGCCTGATAGATCAGGTTTTCCGGTGCCTTTGGCGCCTTGCCGTAATTGTTGAAGATTGCTGTTCCCTCACGGATCGTCACCGGCGGGCAATAGGCGGTCAGTTCTGTTGCGGTGATACGCGCCTGTGCTTCCTGTACTGCCGGATCCTTCGATGCATCCTTGGCACCGCTGGTGGAGCATCCCGCAAGACCCACAGCGAAAATCATGCCGCAAAGTTGATAGAAGGGCAGAGATTTATGTGTTTCTGACTTCATGAACTGAACTTTCCTTGACGAACGGACCTGTTCTATACCAACGGTGAGGTAAGAATGCGACGGTGCTTTCCAGCTTTCTGCCACAGGAGTTGGCTGGCTCGCAAGCGCGGTACAAAAGGCGAATGATATGAAATATGCAAGCACTCGCGGAGAAGCGCCGGTTTTGGGCTTTTCCGATGCCCTTCTGGCTGGTCTGGCGCGCGATGGCGGCCTTTATCTGCCTCAGGAGTTTCCACAGTTTTCCCCTGAAGAGATTCGCGCCTTGCGCGGCAAGAGCTACGAAGAGGTGGCAATCCGCGTCCTCACCCCGTTCATTGCCGGCGATATCGATCAGGCGGATTTCGAGCGCATGGTGCATGAAGCCTATGCAACGTTCCGCCACAAGGCGGTCTGCCCGCTGATCCAGACCGGCCACAACGAATTCGTCCTTGAGCTTTTCCATGGCCCCACCCTTGCATTCAAGGATGTCGCCATGCAGCTGCTCGCCCGGCTGATGGACTACATCCTTGCCAAACGCGACCAGCGCGCGACCATTGTCGGCGCCACATCAGGCGACACGGGCGGCGCGGCCATCGAAGCCTTCGCCAATCGTGACCGCACGGATATCTTCATCCTGTTCCCGCATAACCGCGTCTCGCCGGTGCAGCAGCGGCAGATGACGACATCGGCAGCGTCCAACGTGCATGCCCTGGCCATCGAGGGCAACTTCGACGACTGCCAGTCGCTGGTCAAAGGCATGTTCAACGACCTGAACTTCCGCGACTCCCTTTCGTTGTCGGGCGTCAATTCGATCAACTGGGCGCGCATCATGCCGCAGATCGTTTATTACTTCACCGCGGCGGTTGCCCTCGGCAGTCCGGACCGGCCGGTTTCCTTCACGGTCCCGACCGGCAATTTCGGCGATATTTTTGCCGGCTATGTCGCCAAGCGCATGGGGCTTCCCATCGACCGGCTGGTGATCGCAACCAACGATAACGATATTTTGACCCGGACAATCGAGACGGGAAAATACGAAACACGCGGCGTCTTCCACACCACGTCGCCGTCCATGGACATTCAGGTTTCGTCGAATTTCGAACGCCTGCTGTTCGAGGCGCATGGCCGCGATGCCGCAGCGGTTCGCCGCCTGATGGACGGCCTGAAGCAGTCCGGCAGCTTTACCATTGCCGACGCGCCGCTTGCGAAAATCCGCGGCGAATTCGACGCGGGGCGCTCAACCACTGCGGATACCGCGCTTGTGATCAAGGATGTTCTGGCACAATCGGGCTACCTGCTCGATCCGCATTCCGCCATCGGCCTGAAGGTCGCACGCGAAAAAGTCGGGACCGGCGTACCCAGCATTGTTCTCGCGACGGCGCATCCGGCCAAATTTCCCGATGCGGTGGAAGCCGCAAGCGGCGTTCATCCGGCGCTTCCGCTCTGGCTCGGCGACCTCATGCAGCGAAAAGAACAGTATACGGTACTTCCCAATGACCTTAGAAATGTGGAAGAGTATGTCAGCCGACGTTCAAGAGCGGCAAGGTAAGGAGCATTGAATGGGCGTTGAAATCAGTCGCCTCTCCAACGGTCTGACGATTGCGACAGAGACAATGCCGCATGTGGAGAGTGTAGCCCTTGGCATCTGGGTCAAGGCAGGATCACGTAACGAGGCGAGCAATCAGCACGGTATTGCCCATCTTCTGGAACATATGGCCTTCAAGGGAACGGAAAATCGCTCCGCCTGGAAAATAGCCGCCGATATCGAGGATGTGGGCGGCGAGATCAACGCCGCCACCAGTGTTGAAACGACATCCTTCTATGCCCGCGTCCTGCGCGATGACATGCCGCTGGCCATCGATATTCTCGCCGATATTCTCAACAGCTCCAAATTTGACGCGGAAGAGCTGGAACGCGAGAAAAACGTGATCATGCAGGAGATCGGCGCGGCGCATGACACGCCCGACGACGTGGTCTTCGACCGCTTCACCGAAACCGCCTTCCGCAATCAGACGATCGGGCGCACCATTCTCGGCACGCCGGAAACCGTCCAGTCCTTTTCATCGGCCGATCTGCGCCGCTACATGGATGACCAGTACAGCGCCGAGCGCATGGTTGTTGTCGCGGCCGGCGGCGTCAAGCACGACGACTTCGTCCGGGAAGTGGAAAGCCGCCTTGGCTCTTTCCGGGCAAAGACAACGGCGCCGGAACCCGATGTCGCCCATTATGTCGGCGGAGACTTCCGCGAGCAGCGCGACCTGATGGATGCGCAGGTCGTTCTCGGCTTCGAGGGCCGCGCCTATCACGTGCGCGATTTCTATGCTTCGCAGCTCCTTGCCATGATTCTTGGCGGCGGCATGTCCTCGCGGCTGTTTCAGGAAGTGCGGGAAAAGCGCGGGCTGTGCTATTCGGTCTATGCCTTCCATTGGGGTTTCTCCGACACCGGCGTTTTCGGTATCCATGCCGCGACCGGACGCAGTCACCTGAAAAAGCTCATCCCCGTCATCATCAACGAACTGCACGAAGCGGCCCGCAACATCGGGCAGGACGAATTGAACCGCGCGCGGGCGCAGTACCGCGCCAGCCTGCTGATGTCGCATGAGAGCGCGGCAAGCCGCGCCGGGCAGATTGCCCGCCAGATGCTGCTCTACGGCCATGCCGTTTCCACCGAGGAACTGGTGGAGCGCCTGTCCAAGATCACCACGGAACGCCTGACCGATCTTGCCGGGCGGCTGTTCATCGACGCATCGCCGACTTTGGCTGCCGTTGGTCCAATCGCCCCCTTGATGAAGTTCCCTGATATTCGACATGGGCTGGCAACGGCAACGCCGAGCCCACGAAAAATAGCGGTCTAGAGCGTCAACGGCACATCGCCATGATCGCCCTGCCCTTCCTGAAAAGCGCTTCGCCCTTGCTGCAGGGCGAACGGCTTTATCTGCGCCCTCCACAGGTTTCCGATTATCGGGCCTGGGCAAATTTGCGCGCAACGAGCCGGGATTTCCTTGCACCATGGGAACCGCTGTGGGCCGATGACGATCTGGAACGCAGCGCATTCCGCCACCGGATTCGGCACTATGATGACGAGTCGGCGGCGGGAACGGCGCATCCCTTCTTTCTTTTCCACAATTCAGATTCCCGCCTTCTCGGCGGCATCACGCTTGGCAACATCCGGCGGGGTGTCGGCCAAAACGGCATGATTGGTTACTGGATGGGTGCGCCCTATGCCGGTCAGGGCTATATGAGCGAAGCGCTGCGCCTGCTGATATCCCACGCTTTTACGAAAGTCCGGTTGCACCGTCTGGAAGCCGCCTGTATTCCAAGCAATGAAAGATCGATCCGCCTTCTCGAAAAAGCCGGATTTCAGAGGGAAGGACTGCTACGCTCCTACCTGAAAATAAATGGTACGTGGCAAGACCATCTGCTCTTCTCGCTCATAGAAGACGATGTGCGCGCCAAATAACAAAGGTTGAATTCGTGGCATCATTGACCGGACACATGCTGAAAGGCCTATCGAGGATTTTTGTCCTCCTCTTTTTGATGATGTCCATGCTGTCGGCTGCCAGCGCCTTTGAAACCATCAAGATCACCAAGGAAAGCACCGCACTCGATCTGTCCAAGGCCGTGGAGATTTACCGAAACCAGGGCGAGACCTTCCAGATTTCCACGGCGCCTGGCACCGACGGCATTGTCCGCCGCATCGAGGTGCAGGCCAATGATAGCCGTTCCACCGGCGACTGGGCGGCCTTCTCGCTGGCCAATCCCACCGATGAACAGATCGACCGCCTGATCGTCGCTCCGCATTTCCGCCTGGTCGGATCGGGTTTCATCTGGCCGGATCTCGGCTCGACGCGCATCACCTCCATCACCCCCAGTGAGGGCTTTGCCCTCGACAGACAGGCCAGCGAAGACGCCGACATTTTCCTGGTCACGCTCAATCCGGGTTCGGTCATCACCTTCGTCGCCGAGCTCGCCTCGCCCAACCTGCCGCAGGTCTATGTGTGGGAGCCGAACGCCTACAAGGACACGGTCAATTCCTACACGCTTTACCGCGGCATCCTGCTCGGTATTGCCGGTCTTCTCGCGCTGTTCCTGACCATTCTTTTTGTCGTCAAGGGAACATCGCTCTTTCCCGCGACCGCCGCCATGGCCTGGGCGGTTCTTGCCTATATCTGCGTGGATTTCGGCTTCTGGAACAAGCTGATCGAGATCACGCCCGGCAATGAACAGGTCTGGCGGGCGGGCACCGAAGTGGCGCTTGCGGCGACACTGGTGATCTTTCTCTTCACCTACCTCAATCTCAACCGATGGCACGACAATTTCAGCTACGGCGCGCTGACCTGGATTCTGGGTCTCGGTATTCTCTCCGGCGTGGCCATCTTCGATCCGCCCATCGCGTCCGGCATTGCGCGCTTTTCCTTTGCCCTGACGGTCATTGCCGGCATCGTCCTCATCGGCTTCTTTTCATTCCGAAGTTATGACCGGGCGATCATGCTCATACCGACCTGGCTGCTCCTGCTTGTCTGGCTGCTGGGAAGCTGGCTGACCGTCTCCGGCATTCTTGCCAATGACATCGTCCAGCCGGCGCTCGGCGGCGGCCTCGTGCTGATCGTCCTGCTCATCGGGTTCACGGTGATGCAGCACGCCTTTTCCGGCGGCGCCCTGCAGCAGGGGCTGTTCTCCGACGTGGAGCGGCAGGCGCTGGCCATCATCGGTTCCGGCGACATCGTCTGGGACTGGGACGTGCCGCGCGACCGCGTTGTCACGACGCCGGACCTTACCAATTTCCTCGGCGCTTCGGCGAGTTCGCTGCATGGCGCCGTGCGCAACTGGCTGCCAACGCTGCATGCCGATGACCGCGACCGTTTCCGCACCACACTCGACGTCATTCTGGAAAACCGCCGCGGCCGCATCTCGCAGACCTTCCGCCTGCGCGCCAATGACGGCCACTACTACTGGTACACGCTGAAAGCCCGCCCGGTGATCGGTTCCGACGGTGAGATTGTCCGCTGCGTCGGCACCCTCATCGATGTGACCGAGCAGAAAAAGGCCGAAGAGCGCCTGCTGCACGATGCGGTCCACGACAATCTGACCGGCCTGCCCAACCGTGAACTGTTCCTCGACCGCCTCGGCTCCGTCATCACCATGGCGCAGACCGAAAGCAAGATCCGCCCGACCGTGTTCATCATCGATATCGACCGCTTCAAGCAGGTCAATGACGGGCTCGGCATGTCGGCAGGCGATACGTTCCTTCTGACCGTCTCGCGGCGCCTGCATCGCCTTTTGCGGCCGCAGGACACGTTGAGCCGTCTCTCCGCCGATCAGTTCGGCCTGATCCTGGTATCGGAAGTCGAGCCGGCGCGCATCGCCGCCTTTGCCGAAGCCGTCAAACAGGCCATCCGCGCGCCCATTGCCTTCGCCAAGCGCGAAATCGTCCTGACCGCATCGCTTGGCCTGATCACCTGGACCAGCGGCAGCACGGCCTCTCCGGAAGACCTCGTGAAGGACGCCGAGCTTGCCATGTTCCAGGCGAAACGCTTTGGCGGCGACCGGATCGAACCCTTCCGTCCGGCGTTCCGTGCGGTGGGCAGCGACAAGCTGCAGCTCGAATCCGACCTGCGCCGCGCGCTCGAACGCCACGAAATCCACATTGCCTATCAGCCGATCGTGCGGTTGGAGGACAACACCATTGCCGGTTTTGAAGCCCTGATGCGCTGGGATCACCCGCGCCGCGGCTCGATACCGCCATCCGAATTCATCCCGATTGCCGAAAGCTCGGGGCTGATCGTGCAGCTTGGCCTGTTCGTCATGCAGCATGCGGCGGAAGACCTGGTCAATTGGCAGCGCACCATCGGCGCCACGCCGCTGTTTGTCTCGGTGAACATATCGAGCAGCCAGCTGATCCGTCAGGATCTCATCGACGATGTGCGCTCGGTGCTGACCCAGACACAGATCGATCCGGCCAGCCTGAAACTGGAACTGACGGAATCCCTGATGATGGAGAATCCCGAGCGGTCCGCCCATGTTCTCTCCAGCATCAAGGCCATGGGCGTCGGTGTATCGCTGGATGATTTCGGAACGGGCTATTCGTCCCTCTCCTACCTCACCTCGTTCCCCTTCGACATGATCAAGATCGACCGGTCATTCCTCAAGGCCGAACAGCCGCAGAAAGTCACGCTGCTGCGCTCGATGATCAGCATGGCGCATGACCTCGGACTGTCGGTTGTGACGGAAGGCATCGAGAATGAGAGCGACGCGCTGCAATTGCGTCAGATGGGCTGCGAATATGCCCAGAGCTTCATGTTCAGCCCGCCGCTGACGCTCGATGTCGCGACAAAGCTGCTGCGCGAGCAGTTCCAGCAGTCAAAGGCATCGTAGGGGTCAGGCGTGGCCGGCGACGGTGGCGAGGCGTGACGGGTCAACGCCCATATGCGCCAGCAAGCGGTCGTACTTGCTCTCGAGGTCGGTGTCGAACAGCAGTTCCTGCGGCGCGCGGCAGGTAAGCCAGCCATTGTTGGCGATCTCGTTTTCAAGCTGTCCCGCCGCCCAGCCGGAATAACCCAGGGTCATCAGGGCGCAGCGCGGGCCGCGGCCGCCGGATATGGCGCGCAGAATATCCACCGTGCCTGTCAGGCAAATCTCTTCCGAAACCGGCATGGTGGAATCCGTCAGATAATCGTCGGAATGCAGGACAAAGCCGCGGCGCATCTCCACCGGTCCGCCATTGCGCACGATGAAATCGCGGGTGCAGTCAGGCAGCATGATGGCCTGATGTTCATCGAGAACGCCGAGCTGCACGAGAATGTCGGAGAATTCCATCTCCTGTGGGCGATTGATGATCAGCCCCATGGCACCCTTTTCCGAGTGCGCACAGACGTAGATAACCGAACGCGCGAAGCGGCTGTCGTCCATTCCCGGCATCGCCAGAAGGAATTGACCATTCAGAAATCCGGTCTCTTTGTTCGCCGTTCTGAAAATATCCATCGAATAAAGGTATCAAGGATTGCGCAAATGACAACGGTTTTGAACGAGGAATTGTAAAAGAGCCGCAATCCATGCGCGTTCGCGCAGGATATAACGCGCGCCTCACATAGAAATGATGAGCAAATTCCGTGACATCCTTGATAAGGCCGAAAAGGCCTGCAATGGTCCGCGCATGAACACGAACATGCCCATTTTTCTTGCTGCAGCGTTGACTGTTGCGGCTTTTGCCTCGCCGTCGCAGGCTGGAACCTCCGAGTGGACAAAGACACCCGGCGGCAGCGTCCGGCTGATTGTCGACAATCCCCAGAAGGGCGTGAGCGAGGTACACGGCGCGGTACAGATCAATCTTGATCCGGGCTGGAAAACCTATTGGCGCGAGCCCGGCGATGCCGGTGTGCCGCCGGAACTCGCACTCTCCCAGGAGGGCAACATCAAGAGCTATTCGCTCGGGTTCCCTGCGCCACACCGGTTTGAGGACGGCACTTCGAAGTGGTCAGGATACAAGAAATCCGTGGCGCTGCCGGTTATCCTGACACTCGCCGACCCCTCCAAACCCGCTCAGTTCAAGGGCCATGCGTTTCTCGGCATCTGCGAGGCGATCTGCATTCCCGTCACCGCCGAATTCGATATTTCCATCGACAACAGCCCGTCGGACGCGCTGACGAAAACGCTTGTCAGCGATGCATTTGCCGCCCTGCCCGACAAGGCATCGGCTTCGTTCGGCGTGAAAAGTGCCGTGCGCCGGGATGATCATGTCAAGGTTACCGTTCAGCTGCCGACGGATCAGCCGCAGACCGACCTCTTCGTTGCCGGCGAGGGCGGCGTGACGTTCGGCATGGCGAAACTGAAAAGCCGCGAGGCGGCAACCGCCGTGTTCTCGGTGCCGGTTCTCACCGGCAAGGACAAGAAGGCCGTGACGCTGAACTACACCCTGGTCCAGGGCGAGAAGGCGGTTTCAGGCAAGCTTGAGGCACAGGAATAGCACCGGTCTACTCTCGACTTTTGGTCATGCACGCCCTATCTGCATAGGGCTAATTTTGTTCATATGGAGCCAATTCATGACAATCAAGGTAGGCGAGCGTTTGCCGGACGCCACGTTCAAGACAAAATCCGATGACGGTGTCAGCGAAGTCAGCTCGGACACCCTGTTCAAGGGCAAGAAGGTGGTGCTTTTCGCTGTACCGGGTGCCTTCACCCCGACCTGCAGCATGAACCATCTGCCGGGTTATCTTGAAAACCGCGATGCCATTCTGGCCAAGGGCGTCGACACCATCGCCGTTGTCGCCGTCAACGATCCGCATGTGATGGGCGCATGGGCCAAGGCCACCAATGGCGAAGGCAAGATCCAGTACCTGTCCGATGGCAATGCGACCTTCACCAAGGCTGTCGGCCTGGATATCGACCTTGCTGCCGGCACGATGGGCGTGCGCTCCAAGCGCTATTCCATGCTGGTTGAGGATGGCGTGGTCAAAGAACTCAACATCGAGGACTCGCCCGGTCAGGCTGTGACCTCAAGTGCAGCGACCCTGCTCGGCCAGCTGTAAACAGCGACAGAGCCAACCCATGCAAGGGGCCGGTCTGACCGGCCCTTTTGTTTGCTCAGGATCTGTTTTTGAACGGCGCCATGCCGGTTCGGGCAAGCTCGTCGGCACGCTCGTTCTCCGGGTGCCCCGCATGGCCCTTGACCCAGTGCCAGACAACCTTGTGGCGCTTGCGTGCCTCATCAAGCGCCTGCCAAAGCTCGGCATTCTTCACGGGCTTCTTGGCGGCGGTTTTCCAGCCGTTGCGTTTCCAGCCCTCGATCCAGCCGGAAATGCCATCACGGACATAGACCGAATCCGTATAGAGATCGACCGAACAAGGCTCCTTCAGCGCATTGAGCGCGGCAATGGCCGCCATCAGCTCCATGCGGTTGTTCGTGGTATCCGCTTCACCGCCGGAAAGCTCTTTCTCATTGCCGTTCCAGCGCAGGACTGCGCCCCAGCCGCCAGGGCCGGGATTGCCGGAACAGGCGCCGTCGGTAAAAACCTGTATCGACTTCACGAGGCGGCACCCGCTGGCAGAAGGCCATATTCTTCGGCGGATTTGATCTGGCGATGGAAGCGCATGCGGCGGACATATTCCATCGGGTCCTTCTTGACGACGAAACTGCCCTCGGGAACGGTCAGCCAGTCATAGAGCCGGGTGAGCATGAAACGCAGCGCCGAGCCGCGCGCGAGGATGGGCAGGCTTTCCGCCTCCTCCGCCGACAGCGGGCGAACGGAATTATAACCGCGCAGCAATGCCGTGCCCTTGGTCAGATTGAAGGAATGGTCCTTTTCAAAGCACCAGGCATTCAGGCAGACCGCAACATCATAGGCGAGCAGATCCGTGCAGGCGAAATAGAAATCGATCAGGCCGGAAAGCTTGTCGCCGAGAAAGAACACGTTATCCGGGAAAAGATCGGCATGGATGACACCGGCCGGCAGGTGTTGCGGCCAATGGGCTTCGAAGAAAGCCAGATCGGCTTCGGTCTCGCTGGCGAGGCCCGGCTCGACCCGGTCGGCATTGGCCTTTGAATTGTTCCACAATGGCCGCCAGCCGGCGACAGAGAGCGCGTTCTTGCGGCGCATGGGGAAATCCGCCCCCGCCACGTGCATGCGCGCCAGCGCCTCTCCCAGCGCGTGGCAGTGCTGCACCGTGGGCCTGCGCATCCACATGCCTTCAAGGAAGGTGACGATGGCGGCCGGGCGGCCCGCGAGTTCGCCGATGCTGGAACCGTTCTTCTGCCCGACGGGCAAGGGACAGCTGATCCCCTTCCCCGCAAGGTGCTGCATCAGCCCCAGAAAGAACGGCAGATCATTGCTGTTCACCCGCTTTTCATAGAGCGTCAGGATGTAGGAGCCCTTGCTCGTATGCAGCAGATAGTTGGAATTCTCGACGCCTTCGGCGATGCCCTTGTAGGAGAGCAGGTTGCCGATGTCATAATCCCGAAGGAAGTGCGCGAGATCGATTTCGTTGATATCGGTATAGACAGCCATAATCAGTGACTTCCGTTGACGAATGCCATGTCGCCGCTGGTCAGTTCCACATCGCGCAGATCGCGCATGACATGGAAATTCTCGGTTTCGATGGTCGTCTCGGCAAGTTCAATCGACACGGAATAGCGCTCCGAAAAGGACTGGATGATTTCATCGACGATGATTTCAGGTGCGGACGCACCGGCGGAGAGGCCGACGGTCGCAATATCGCCGATCAGGTCCCAGTCGATATCCGCGGCCCGCTGCACCAGCAGCGATTGCGAAGCACCGGAGCGCTCTGCAACCTCGACCAGCCGCTTCGAATTGGACGAATTCGGCGCACCGACGACGAGGAACAGATCGCAACCGGGCGCCGCTGCTTTCACAGCGTCCTGACGGTTCGTCGTGGCATAGCAAATGGATTCGGCGGCCGGCGCGGTCAAATCCGGAAAGCGACTCTGCAAGGCAGCGATGATCCCGGCAGTGTCATCGACCGACAGCGTCGTCTGCGTGACGAAGCCGAGGTTTTTCGGGTCCGCCGGCTGATAGTTCTCAGCGTCTTCGATGGTTTCGATCAATGTAACCGCGCCCTCCGGCAATTGCCCCATCGTTCCGATGACTTCAGGATGACCGGAATGGCCGACCAGAATGACGTGGCGCCCAAGCCGCTGATGGCGCATGGCCTGCTTGTGCACCTTGGAGACAAGCGGACAGGTGGCATCGAGATAAAACAGGTTCTTGTGTTCCGCGTCTTCCGGCACCGACTTCGGCACGCCATGCGCAGAGAAAACCACGGGCTGGCTGCGATGTTCTGCCGGGATTTCGTCGAGTTCTTCGACGAAAACGGCACCGCGCGCCTGCAGGCCCTGCACCACATAGCGATTGTGCACGATCTCGTGCCGGACATAGACCGGTGCGCCATATTTCTTCAGTGCCAGGACGACGATCTGGATGGCGCGATCCACCCCGGCGCAAAATCCGCGCGGTCCGCACAGGCGGATTGTCAGTGGTTTCTTGTCAGCCATGGTCATAGGTCTCGCGGAAGTCGAAGCGTTGGATGTGCCCATGGAATTGGGCGGCAATCAACGGGAAGTCAAGTCCGAAGGTTGAGTTTCTGCTTTGTCGCCCTGCCTGCGCCGCACCATGGAGATGATCACGATGGTCAGCAGCGTCGCCGCCAGACCATACCACGTGACCGCATATTGCAGATGGCTGTTGGGAAGATCGATGATGGTGACACCGCCGATGGGAAAGCCGCCGGGATTGGGCGTTTTATCTGCATCGATGAAGAACGGCACCAGCTGTTCGGGATTGATGCTGGACTGCGCCGCCATAACAGGCAGGTCTTTCCAGAAATAGATGTTCTTGACGAGATCATTATCGGGAAGAATGGAGGACGGTTTTCCTGCCAACGGATTGCGCGCAAGCCCGGTGACGGTCACCGGTCCCGTCACTTCGCCCTGTTGGCGTGTCGACGCGTTCTTCTGGTCGTAGGGCACGAAGCCGCGGTTGACGAAAACCGCCCGGCCATCGTCGAGTTGCAGCGGCGTATAGATGAAGTAACCGGAATAGCCCTCATAGGTGGCGAAGAAATGCCGCTCGCGGTCATTGAGCAGGCGCCCGGCGACTGTCACGGGACGGTATTCGACATCATGGTCCTGCGCCCAGATCTTTTCGATCTCCGCCAGCGGCTGCGGTGCGGAATGGGTGCGCGCGGCGATGGTTGCCAGCAGCGCTTCCTTCCATTGCAGGCGTTCCACCTGCCAGGTACCGAGCCCGATCAGAATGACAAAGAGGATAGCGCTGAGGCTCAGCGTGATCCATGGAAACCGGGTGGGCCTTACTGGCATTGCGATATCACTCATGGGCCGCGGGAATATCAAGACGCCCTTCCGCAGCCTTGTGTTTGTATTGAAGGGCAATCAGGACACCTTTCATCCAGCGCAGAGCGGTCAGGCAAAGCACAAGCGCCAGCGGAATCCACAGGATGAAATGCACCCAAAGCGGCGGATCGAGCGTGACTTCCATCCACAGCGCCAGACCGACGACGATGAACCCGATCAGCAGCATCACCAGCACGGCCGGACCATCGCCCGAATCGATAAAGGAATAATCGAGCCCGCAGCTGGAGCATTGCCGGGCCGGTGTCAGAAAACCATCGAACAGCTTGCCCTGCCCGCAGCGGGGGCAACGTGCCTTGACGCCCGCAGTGAACGGGTCAACTGGCGGATAAAGGGCTCTGTCTTCACTCATGGGTTGGTCTCGATCGGTGTTCCATCCTGGACCAGCGCCCAGATTTCATCCATTGCGCGATTAGTGACGCCATTGCACCCCTCTGTCCAGTCGATAAGTTGAAGCACCCGCCCCTCATCGGGATTGTGCCCAAACAATAAGGGCGGCCATGTTTCCATGACCGCCCTCTTTATTTCTGTTTGCAGCGGCTTGCTTATTCAACGGCCAGCGTCGCGCCCCATGAGGCCCAGACGTAGATCGAGAAGAACAGGAACAGCCAGACCACGTCGACGAAGTGCCAGTACCAGGCGGCAGCCTCAAAGCCGAAATGCTTCTGCGGGGTGAAATCGCCGCGCATGGCGCGCAACAGGCAGACCAGCAGGAAGATCGTTCCGATGATCACGTGGAAGCCATGGAAACCCGTGGCCATGAAGAACGTCGCGCCGTAGATCGAATCCTTGAACGCGAACGGTGCGTGCATGTACTCGTAGCCCTGCACGAACGAGAAGAGCATGCCGAGCAGGACAGTCAGCGTCAGGCCGGTGATCAGGCCCTTGCGGTCCTTATGGATCAGCGCATGGTGCGCCCAGGTGACCGTCGTACCGGACAGCAGCAGGATGATGGTGTTGTACAGCGGCAGATGCAGCGGATCGAGAACTTCGATGCCCTTGGGAGGCCAGTGACCGCCAGTGAATGCCGCACGGGCAACCTGCTCTGCCTCGCCCGGGAACAGGCTGGCATCGAAGAAGGCCCAGAACCAGGCAACGAAGAACATCACTTCCGACGCGATGAACATGATCATGCCATAGCGCAGGTGCAGGGAAACGACGCGGGTGTGGTGCCCTTCCTTGCTCTCCCGGATGGTATCCGACCACCAGCCGAACATGGTGTAGAGAACGATGGCCAGGCCGATGAAGAACAACCATGGCTGTGCCAGGTTATGCCCAAAGAGCGGCAATTCCCCGCCGCTGTGATAGCGCATGTAAGCGATGCCGCCGATAGCCATGACAAAAGCACCGACAGAGCCTAGGAACGGCCATGGGCTTGGGTCGATAATGTGGTAGTCGTGGTTCTTTGTGTGCGCTTCGGCCATTTTAACCCCCGCAAGTTCTATTCATCTGTTTAGCCACTGACAAAATGTCAGCGCAAGTTCAAAGCTGTCCCGACGGCTTGTCTTTCTTCACGTCCGCACTGGCGGCAACCGGTGCCGGCATCGCGATCGGAAAGAATGTGTAGGACAGGGTAATCGTGTTGACGCCCTTCAGTTCTTCCGAATTGACGATATCCGGATCGACGAAGAAAACGACGGGCATCTGCATGTCTTCGCCCGGCTTCAGGACGGTGTCGGTGAAGCAGAAGCACTCGACCTTGTTGAAATAGGCACCGGCGGCCTGCGGCGTGACATTGAAGGCTGCACGGCCGGCAGACGGCTTGTCCAGCTTGTTGATCGCTTCATAGTGAATGAGCTTGGTCTCGCCAATGTTCATCGTCACTTCGCGCTGCACAGGCTTGAACTGCCACGCCAACCCATCGGATGTATTGGCGTCGAAGCGAACCGTGATCTTCTTGTCGAGGATCGTGTCGGACATCTGCTCGACCCGCTGGGTCGTGCCGCCATAACCGGTCACCTGACAGAACATGGCGTAGAGCGGCACGGCCGCAAAAGCCATGCCCACCATGCCGAAGAAAAAGGCAAGGCAGGAAATCGCGATTGTCCGGTCGGAAACCCGGCGCTTTGGCGCAGGGGTGCTATCCGCGGCTGGTGTCTGGTTATCTTCCACAGGAGCGCTCATCACATCTGCCGTTCGAGAATCCTGGCACCGAGCTTGGCCCATGTGCCGACATAAACGAGGATCACGAACGCGGCCAAGGCCAGGGCAAGCGCGATGGAGCGGCTGCGCTGCGCCCTTTTCTGTTTGGGTGTCAGTGTAACGCGATCATCACTCATGTCATGCACCTGCCAGGAAAAGTGCTTTGCGCACAAGGATTTCGCCGAGAAGTACGGCGTAGAGACTAAAGAGATAGAAGATCGAGAAAGCGAACATCTTCTTCGCCGGCTTGATCATCGGCGCGCCAACCGGCGCACGCCAGACGGTCCAGGCGTAGAAAAGGAACATTGCTCCGGCGCCGACGGAAAACACGCCATAGACAATGCCGGCAAAGCCCATGACCCATGGCAGCACGGCAACCGGCGCTACCAGCAGCGTATAGAGGAAAATCTGGAACTTCGTCGACGCTTCGCCCATGACATTGGGCATCATCGGGATTTTGGCTTTCTCGTAATCATCCGACATGAACAGCGACAGCGCCCAGAAATGCGGCGGCGTCCACAGGAAGATGATGAGAAAAAGCACGATGCTTTCGATGCCGACCGAATTGGTCACGGCAGCCCAGCCGATCATGGGCGGAAATGCACCCGCAGCTCCGCCGATGACGATGTTCTGCGGCGTCGAGCGCTTCAGCCACATCGTATAGACCACCGCATAGAAGAAGATGGTGAAGGCCAGCAGGAACGCGGAGAGAAGATTGACGAAAAGGCCGAGCGTGACCACCGAGAACGCGGACAGCAGCAGACCGAAGGTCAGTACCTCTTCGCGCGTGATCCGGCCGGCCGGAATGGGACGGTTGGCGGTGCGCTTCATCACGGCATCGATATCGGAATCGTACCACATGTTCAGCGCGCCGGAGGCTCCGGCACCGACGGCGATGCAGAGAATGGCGATAACACCGAGAATGGGATTGATATGACCGGGCGCGGCCATCATGCCGACAATGGCGGTGAAGACAACCAGTGACATCACGCGCGGCTTGAGCAAGGCAATATAGTCCGACGCATTGGCTTCAGACAGGCCAATCGCGGTATCTACGGTTGCATTTTTCTCAATCAGGGCCATTCGATCAGTCTTGTTGTTTCGGTCGTTTCAACTTGAAGATGCCCGGGCCGCTGGGGTTCAGCGGCCCGGTTGTATTGTTACTTGATGCGTGGAAGCTGTTCCCACTGATGGAACGGGGGCGGCGAAGACAGCTGCCATTCCAGTGTGGTCGCACCTGGACCCCAGGGGTTGGCGCCGGCTTCACGCTTCTTGGCAAAAGCCTCGAAGACACCGAAGAGGAAGATCAGCACGGCAACACCGGAGATGTAGGAACCGATGGACGATACTTCATTCCAGCCGGCGAATGCATCGGGATAGTCGATGTAGCGGCGCGGCATGCCGGCAAGTCCGAGGAAGTGCTGCGGGAAGAACACCAGGTTAACACCGACGAACATCACCCAGAAGTGCGTGTGCGCAATGGTGTGGTTGTACATGTAGCCGGTCATCTTCGGGAACCAGTAGTACCAGCCCGCGAAAATTCCGAACACAGCACCCAGCGACAGCACGTAATGGAAGTGCGCGATCACGTAGTAGGTGTCATGCATCGCACGGTCGAGACCGGCATTAGCCAGCTGCACACCTGTCACACCACCAACGGTGAACAGGAAGATGAAGCCGATTGCCCAGACCATCGGCGGCTTGAACTCGATGGAACCGCCCCACATGGTCGCGATCCACGAGAAGATCTTCACGCCCGTCGGCACGGCGATGACCATCGTCGCGAAGACGAAGTAACGCTGTGTGTCGAGCGAAAGGCCAACCGTATACATGTGGTGCGCCCAGACGATGAAGCCGACCACGCCGATGGCAACCATGGCATAGGCCATGCCGAGATAACCGAAGATCGGCTTGCGCGAGAAGGTCGAGACGATGTGGCTGATGATGCCGAAGGCCGGCAGGATCATGATGTACACTTCGGGATGACCGAAGAACCAGAAGAGATGCTGGAACAGCAGCGGATCACCGCCACCTTCCGGCGAGAAGAACGTCGTGCCGAAGTTGCGGTCGGTCAAAAGCATGGTGATGCCGCCTGCCAGAACCGGCAGAGCCAGCAGCAGCAGGAACGCGGTGATCAGCACGGACCAGGCAAACAGCGGCATCTTGTGCAGCGTCATGCCGGGGGCACGCATGTTGAAGATCGTGGTGATGAAGTTGATCGCACCCAGGATCGACGATGCACCGGCAATGTGCAGCGACAGGATGGCAAAATCCATCGCCGGGCCGGGCTGGCCGGTTGTCGAATACGGCGGATAGATGGTCCAGCCGCCACCCGTGCCGTAGCCGCCGGCAGGACCCGGAACGAACATGGACAGGAGGAGCAGAAGCAGCGCGGGCGGAAGCAGCCAGAACGAGATGTTGTTCATGCGCGGGAAAGCCATGTCAGGCGCACCGATCATGATCGGAACCATCCAGTTGGCGAAACCGCCGATCAGCGCAGGCATGACCATGAAGAAGATCATGACCAGACCATGTGCCGTCGAGAACACATTGTACATCTGCTTGCCACCATCGATGGCGGCGTCACCCTGGAAGCCGTAGACCATCGATGCAAGACCGCTGAAAATCTGGATGCCGGGCTGCTGAAGCTCGGCACGCATGGCGATCGAAAGGCAACCGCCAATGATGCCGGCAACGATCGCGAAGATCAGATAGAGCGTGCCGATATCCTTGTGGTTGGTCGAATAAACCCAGCGCGTCCAGCCTGTCGGCTTATGGGCGCCATGGTCCTCGTGAGCTGCAGAACCTGCCATCAAAGTGCTCCCGTTCCTCAATAATTCGCGTCAACCAGCTCAGTTGCCGGCTACGTTTATGTTCTTGTCTGCGTCGATTTTAGCGGTGAGTGTCTTGTATGCGCCTGGAAGATCCTTCCCGGCAGCAGCAAACCACGCATCATACTGGCTTTGCGAAACCACATGGATCGCAATCGGCATGAACGCATGATCCTTGCCGCAAATCTGCGAGCACTGACCATAATACATGCCTTCCTTGTCTGCCTTGAACCATGTTTCATTGCTGCGGCCGGTGACGGCATCCATCTTGACGCCGAAGGCCGGCATCGAGAAGGAGTGGATCACGTCGGCACCCGTCACCAGAAGACGAACGGTTGTGTTCACAGGAACAACCATTTCATTGTCCACGGCAAGCAGACGGGGATAGGCCTTGCGGTCTTCCTTGCCTGCGGCAGCGCGATCGGCATCTTTGAGCATGACGGAGTCGAAGGAGACCGGTGCATCACCCACCTGGTATTCATATCCCCAATACCACTGGTAACCCGTCGCCTTGATCGTCATCTTGGCTTCTTCGGGCGAATACTGCGCGGTGAGAAGCTGGAAGGACGGAATTGCCAGGAACAGAAGAATAACAACCGGACCAACGGTCCAGACCACTTCCACCGCCGTGTTGTGGCTCGTCTTGGACGGAACCGGATTGGCACTGGCGCGGTAGCGAATCATGACCCAGCCCAGAAGGACCATCACGAACAGTGTAATCGGGACGATGAACCACAATGTATAGTGCTCGAACCAGATGATCTGCTCCATAATGGCAGATCCTGCCGGCTGGAACGTCATCTGCCAAGGCTCAGGCTGTGCAGCATATGCAGTACCGGCACTTAACAGGCCCCCCAGGACACCCATCAGCGTGACAATGTTCTTCTTCACCTAGAAATCTCCCGAATGAAGCTTCAATTCCATACGTTAAGACCGGGCTTCAAAAGTGGCCCGGCGATATGCCGCGTTCAAATCACACATTAGCCTACATCGCAAGGAAGGCGAACGTGATGCCGTGCGGCATTTTTGCGCGCAGCGCGCCGCCTGTGGATGACAGCATCTTGTAAAGACGTATCTTTTTTCACTTTCCGGACGATTTTGACCGGCGACACGTGTAGGGCTCACAATCCGGCCATTTTTGCATTACACCAGAGATGACAGAGCCGCTGTATGCTGGGGAGTGTTTGAGCGGTATTCTTTTCATCCGGGCCGTGGCGGTTTAACGTCTGGATGATTCGTTTTGGAGCCTACATGTCCTCTTTCGCGCTACGTAGCATCGCCCTCGGTCTGCTTTCCCTGTCCATTGCTGGTTTTTCCGGCGGTGCCATGGCAGCGCAGCAGAGCGGCACGGTCAAATCCACTCACGGCGCATGGTCGATCCTGTGCGACACGCCGGCAGGCGCGAAATCGGAGCAATGCGCCCTGATTCAGAATGTCGTCGCGGCGGATCGCCCGGAAATGGGTCTTTCGGTCGTGGTTCTCAAAACCGCCGACAACAAGGCCAAGATCCTGCGCGTGCTTGCACCGCTCGGCGTGCTCCTGCCCAACGGGCTCGGCCTGAACGTGGATGGCAAGGATATCGGCCGCGCCTATTTCGTCCGCTGCTTCGAAGACGGCTGCTATGCGGAAGTCATCCTGGAAGATCAGTTGGTCCAGACCTTCAAGACCGGTAAGGCCGCAACCTTCATCGTCTTCCAGACGCCGGAAGAAGGCATCGGTATTCCCGTTGAACTCAATGGATTTGGCGAAGGTTTCGACGCCCTCCCCTGATCGCTCCATAAGTTTTCTGTTGTAGCGGGCCGGGCGAGGCCCTACATCCGCTTCATAATCACCTGAACGGATGAATGATCATGAAAAGCCTCATCGACAGTTTTGACGCACCGCGCGAAAAAATCCTCGAAACCGTCAAGCAAAGCCTTGAGGGCGCCGATGACGGCGAGCTTTTCATCGAATACCGGGAATCGGAAGGTCTTGCCTTCGACAATGGCCGTCTGAAGAACGGCACCTTCAATCAGGATCAGGGATTTGGCCTGCGCGCTGTTGCCGGTGAAGCTGTCGGCTATGCGCATGCGGGCGAGCTTTCGCTGGGCGCGCTCAAGCGTGCCGCCGATGCCGCCTCCGCCGTGCGCACCGGCTACGCCGGCGCCTACACCGCTGCCCCTCCCGGAACCAACCGCAGTCTTTACGGCGACGAGAACCCGATTGGCTCGCCCAGTTTCGAAGCCAAAGTCAAACTGTTGCAGGAAATCGACGCCTATCTGCGCGCCAAGGATCCGAAGGTCCGGCAGGTCAGCGTATCGCTGGCAGGATCGTGGCAGCAGGTCGAAATCCTGCGTGCTGACGGGCATTTCGTCCGCGACATCCGCCCCATGGTCCGGCTCAACGTGTCCGTTGTCGTCGGCGATGGCGACAGCCAGGAAAGCGGTTCCTATGGAGCAGGCGGGCGCAAGGGTTTTGGCGAGTTCATCACTGCCGAAAAATGGCAGCATGCGGCGGATGAAGCGCTGCGTCAGGCTCTGGTCAATCTCGAGGCCATTCCTGCCCCGGCGGGAACATTCGATATTGTCCTGTCCAACGGCTGGCCCGGCGTGATGCTGCACGAAGCGGTCGGCCACGGGCTCGAGGGCGACTTCAACCGCAAGAAGACATCGGCCTTTGCCGGCCTGCTCGGTCAGAAAGTGGCATCGAAGGGCGTTACCGTCGTCGATGACGGGACGATTTCCGAGCGTCGCGGCTCGCTGACCGTCGACGACGAAGGCATGCCGACCAACAAGACCGTTCTCATCGATGACGGCATTCTCGTCGGCTATATGCAGGACCGGCAGAACGCGCGCCTGATGGGTATGCAGCCCACCGGGAACGGACGGCGCGAATCCTATGCACACGCGCCGATGCCGCGCATGACCAACACCTACATGCTCGACGGCGACAAGACGCCGGAAGAAATCATCGCCTCGGTCAAGAACGGCATCTATGCAGTTTCGTTCGGCGGCGGCCAGGTGGATATCACGTCCGGCAAGTTCGTGTTCGGCTGCACCGAGGCCTACATGATCGAGAACGGCAGGATCGGCGCGCCGGTCAAGGGCGCAATGCTCATCGGCAATGGCCCCGATGCCATGCAGCGCATTTCCATGATCGGCAACGATCTGCAGCTCGATACGGGCATGGGCAATTGCGGCAAGGGCGGCCAGTGGGTGCCGGTCGGCGTCGGCCAGCCACACCTGCGCATGGACCAGATGACCGTGGGTGGAACGGCGGTCTGAACCGCCGTTCTCCTGCCTATTTCTTCGAGAGCAGTGCCACGGCTTCGACATGCGACGACCAGAGAAACTGGTCGATCGGGACGACGCGGTCGATCTTGTAGCCGCCCTTGACGAGGATGCTCAGATCGCGCCCGAGCGTCACGGGATTGCAGGACACCGCAGCCACTTTCGGCACATTCGATTTTGCGATCTCGATGGCCTGGGCTTCCGCACCGGCGCGCGGCGGATCGAAGACCAGTCCGGTATAGGGCGCAAGCTCACGCGCCAGAAACGGCCGGCGGAACAGATCGCGGCGCTCGACGCTGACCGGCTTCAAGCCCTGAACATGACGCGCACCACGATCCAGCGCATCAATCGCGACCTGTTCGCTTTCCACGGCATGAACGGCAGACTTTTCCGCCATCCGCAATGCGAACGTGCCGGAGCCGCAGAACAGATCGAGGGTTTTCTTGGCCTTGGCGAGATGCCCTGTCACCAGCGCAGCCATGGCCTCCTCCGCCTCGACGGTTGCCTGCAGGAATCCGCCGGCCGGAAGATAGACCGGAACCTTGCCGAAATGCACCAGCGGCTTTTTCGGCTCGACGATGATTTCACCCTCGAAGCTCAACCGGGCAAAACCCTTTTTCAGAACAAGGTTCGTCAGGGCATGCCGCTTGGCAGCATCAGGCGCGCCGCATCCCGATGCGGTGATGTCGAGCCCGGAGGCAGTGGCGGTGACCGTCAGCTTGAACGGCTTCATGCCGCCGCCCAGCACCGCAACCACTTCGCGCAGGTCATCCAGCCGTGAAACGATTTCCGGAACCGTGACAGCACATTCGGTGATGTCGATGAGTTCGTGGCTCTGGTGTCTATTGAACCCGAGCACGGCGCCATGGTCGCTGGTGCGGACGGCAAAGACTGCCCTGCGGCGGGTCTGCGGCGCGCAGGGCACGAGCGGATCGAGCTTGAACTGCAATCCGCGCCCGCCGAGCGCGTCCTGCACCAGCGAACGCTTCCAGTCCTGATAGGCGCTGTCCTGCCAATGCTGGAGCGCGCAACCGCCGCATTCCTCAAAATGGCGGCAGGCGGGATCGATCCGCTCTGCCGATGCCTCAAGCAGGGCCATCATCGTTGCACGGCCGTTTTCCAGCGCGACATTGGCGACCTCGCCGGGCAGCGAGAACGGCACATAGACACTGCCTGCCGTCGTTGCGGCAATGCCGTCGCCACCGGCGCCCATCCGCTCAATTGTTACGCGCGTGCTCATCAGCTCTTCAATCTTTTCTCTTCAAACCGGCCAGAAGATATTCGCGATTGCCATCGCCGCCCTCTATGGGCGAAGGGCACAGCCCCAGGGCTTTCCAGCCCGGCAATCCATCCAGCCAGTTCCTTAGAGCATTTGCAACGCGTTCGCCATCCATTGGATCGCGCAAAATGCCACCCTTGCCGATCGCCTCGCGGCCGGCCTCGAACTGCGGCTTGACCAGGAGGACGCAGTGACTGCCGGGTTCGGCCAATTCCAATGCGGGCGGCAAAGCGAGTTTCAGCGAGATGAAGCTGACGTCCGACACCACCAGCCCAATGCTTTGCCCGCCCAGATGATCGCGGGACAGCACCCGTGCATTCAGGCCTTCGAGATTGGTGACGCGCGGATCGGTGCGCAGGCTGTCATGCAGCTGGTCGTGGCCGACATCCACGGCAACGACGTGCGTTGCGCCGCGCTCGAGCAGGACCTGGGTGAAACCGCCGGTGGACGCGCCGATATCCAGCGCACCGAGGCCATGCGCATCGATGGAAAACCGGTCAAGACCGGCAATCAGTTTCAATGCGGCGCGCGAGACGTAACCGCTTGCCGGGTCGTCGACACCGATGATGGCCATGCCGGAAAACGTTGCTCCGGGCTTGGTGACCACCGCATTGTCGACGGTGACCGTGCCGCGCACAATGGCATCGCGCGCGCGGGAGCGGCTGGCAAACAGGCCCTTTTCGACAAGCAGTTGATCCAGCCGCATTGCCGCCTATGCCCTGGCCGGTGCTGCCAGATAGTCGCGGCCGAACGCACCGAAGACGGTCTGGACGATGCCGGCCCGGTCGAGCCCCGAACGCGCATACATGGCTTCCGGCTTGGCGTGATCGAGATAGAGGTCCGGCAAGGTCAGAGTGCGGACCCGCAAGCCATGGTCAAGCAGACCGTCGCGGCTGAGGAAGTGCAGGACGTGCGAGGCAAAGCCGCCAATGGCCCCCTCTTCCACCGTCACAAGCACCTGATGCTCGCGCGCCAGACGGCGGATCATGTCTTCATCCAGCGGCTTGGCGAAGCGGGCATCGGCAACGGTGGTGGAAAGCCCTGCGGCATCCAGCTCATCGGCAGCCGCCAGGCATTCCTGCAGGCGCGTGCCGAAGGAGAGCAATGCGACCTTGCTGCCTTCGCGGATGATGCGGCCCCTGCCGATCTGCAGGATCTGTCCGCGTTCGGGCAGATCGATGCCGATGCCGTCGCCGCGCGGATAGCGGAACGAAATCGGACCCTCGTCATATTCCGCAGCTGTGCGCACCATGTGGCGCAGCTCGGCCTCGTCGGAGGCTGCCATCACCACGAAACCCGGCAGGGCTGCGAGAAAGCCCGTATCGAACGAGCCTGCATGGGTCGCGCCGTCGGCGCCGACCAGACCCGCGCGGTCAATCGGGAAACGCACGGGGAGATTCTGCAGAGAAACGTCATGCACGACCTGGTCGTAGCCGCGCTGCAGGAAGGTGGAATAGATCGCTGCAAACGGCTTGAAACCTTCCGTCGCGAGGCCCGCGGCAAAGGTGACGGCGTGCTGCTCGGCAATGCCGACGTCGAACACCCGGTCCGGAAAGACTTCGCCGAAGAGATCGAGCCCGGTGCCACCCGGCATGGCGGCGGTGACGGCGACGATCTTGTCGTCGTGGCGGGCTTCCTCGATCAGGCTCGTGGCAAAAATCTTGGTATAGCTCGGCGCGTTCGCAGGCGGTTTGGCCTGAGCGCCGGTGATAACGTCGAATTTGTTGACGCCATGATACTTGTCGGCGGCGGCTTCCGCCGGGGCATAGCCCTTGCCCTTCTGGGTGACCACGTGAACCAGCACGGGGCCATCCATCGTATCGCGGACATTTTTCAGAACCGGCAGGAGGTGATCGAGATTGTGCCCGTCAATCGGGCCGACATAGTAGAAGCCGAGTTCCTCGAACATCGTGCCGCCGGTCCAGAAACCGCGCACATATTCTTCCGAGAGCCGGGCTTTTTCCTGCAGGAATTTCGGCAGTTTCTTCGCCAGCTGCTTGGCGGTCTCGCGAATGGAGCGGTAGGTCCGGCCGGAGACCAGCCGCGCGAGATAGGCACTCATGGCGCCCGTGGGCGGCGCAATCGACATGTCATTGTCGTTGAGGATCACGATCAGCCGCGCATCGAGCGCGCCGGCATTGTTCATCGCCTCATAGGCCATGCCCGCCGACATGGCGCCATCGCCGATGACCGAGATCACATTGCGCTTGATGCCCGAGAGATCGCTGGCAACCGCCATGCCGAGGCCGGCGGAAATGGACGTCGAGGAATGGGCGGCGCCAAACGGGTCGTATTGGCTTTCGCTGCGCTTGGTGAAACCGGAAAGCCCGCCCTCCTGCCGCAGCGTGCGGATACGGTCGCGGCGGCCTGTCAGTATCTTGTGCGGATAGGCCTGATGGCCGACATCCCAGATGATCCGGTCATGCGGCGTATCGAAAACGTGATGCAGCGCAACCGTCAGCTCGACAACGCCAAGACCGGCTCCCAGATGGCCGCCGGTGGTCGAAACGGCATCCACCAGCTCCGCCCGCAGCTCCTGTGCCAGTTGCGGCAGGTCGGTCTCCGGCAAGGCGCGCAAATCCGCGGGGATTATGACGCGGTCGAGCAGCGGTGTTTCCAGTTTTTTCGCCAAAGCACAGGTTCCAGTTCCAAGGTCAATTCTTGCCAGAAGGCTGGCGCTTCCTAGATGAATTCCGCCGAAGCAGCAAGCAGTCCAGCCTTCCCGCTGCGCATGTCAATTTTCAGGCAGAGGGATGAATTCTTCCTCGTCGCCCGGCACGATATCGAAGCGGCCCGAGCGCCATTCCTCTTTCGCCTGTTCGATCCGCTCTTTCGATGACGAGACAAAATTCCACCAGACATAGCGCTTGGATGGCATGGTCGCGCCGCCGAACAGCATGAAATGCGCGCCCTGCGGTGCCGATACGACAATTTCGTCTCCGGCGCGGAAGGCCAGCAGGCGATCGGCAGGAAAACTCTCGCCCGAAATCTCTACCGACCCATCCAGCGTATAGATTGCCCGCTCTTCCGCCGCATCCGCCGGTATCTGGATATGCCCGCCCGGTTGCAGGCGGATATCGACGTAGAGTGTCTCGGCATGCTGCTTTACCCGCGATCCCGCGCCATGGAATGTTCCCATGACAACGCGGGCTTCCGTGCCGGCCTCGCGCAGCACCGGCAGTTCGCCCGCCGCCGTATTGGCAAAGGTGGGGTCGATTTCCTCGAGATGATCGGGCAGCGCCAGCCATGTCTGCAGGCCCGATATGGGCAGCGGCTGGGTGCGCAGCTCTTCCGGCGAGCGTTCGGAATGGACAATGCCGCGGCCGGCGGTCATCAGATTGACGTCGCCCGGCCGGATGACCATTTCGGTGCCAAGACTGTCGCGATGACGGATATTGCCGTCAAAGAGATAGGTGACCGTCGACAGGCCGATATGCGGGTGCGGCCGGACATCGAGCGCATCGGTGGGACGCAGGATGGCCGGTCCCATGCGGTCAAAGAAAATGAACGGGCCGACAAGCCGCCGCTTGGCGGTGGGCAGCGCGCGGCGAACCTGCAGGCCGCCGACATCGCTCGTGCGCGGGATGATCAGCGTTTCAATCGAATCAACGGCCGTGGTGTCGCCGGGTTGCGGATCATTGCCGGGAAAAAAGCTCATCAACGCTGCTCCAACTCATCGGAGCCGCATCATAGCGTCTCGCAGCCCGGCTGAACAGCCGCGGTCTATTCCGGGTCGAGCGGCTCGGTGCCGGCGGGCTGGCCGTCGCGGCCCAGCCGGATTTTTTCGACCTTGTCCTCCGCGGCGCGCAACAGCGTATCGCAATGTTTTTTCAGGGCTTCGCCGCGTTCATAGATGCGGATCGACTGCTCAAGCGGCACATCGCCGCGCTCGAGATCATCGACAATCTTTTCCAGTTGATCGAGCGCCTGCTCGAAGCTCATGGCGGCGATATCGGCATTGGGTTGTACATCGGCCATGGTTTCAACCTTTCATCAAACGTTTGATATGTGCGCCGGCAGACAGCGACATGCCCTTGAGGTCGTAGCCGCCTTCCAGCAGGCTGACAAGCCGGTTCGACGCGTACTTCCCAGCTCTTTCCAGCAAAACGCCGGTGGCCCAGTCGAAATCATCCTCGTCCAGATTGATCTCGGCCAGGGGATCGCGATGATGCGCATCGAAACCGGCCGAAATGATGATCAGGTCCGGCTGGAAGCTGTCGAGCGACGGCAGGATACGCGTCTTGAACGCCTCGCGGAAATCCTCGCTCCCGGTCTGGGGGGCGAGCGGCGCATTGACGATATTACCTGCGCCCGTTTCATCCCGGGCGCCGGTGCCGGGATAGAGCGGCATCTGATGGGTCGAGCAGTAAAGCACGGACGGGTCTTCCCAGAAAATGTCCTGCGTGCCATTGCCGTGGTGCACATCCCAGTCGACGATGGCGATCCGCTCCGCCCCATGCGCCTTCTGGGCGTGGCGGGCGGCGATGGCCGCATTGTTGAACAGGCAAAAGCCCATGGCCCGATTGCGCTCCGCATGGTGGCCCGGCGGGCGCGATGCGACAAAGACATTGTCCGCCTGGCCGGTAAAGACATCATCGACCGCCGCATTGGCCGCGCCGATGGCGGCAAGCGCCGCTTCCCAGCTTTTCGGGCTGACGGAGGTATCGGCATCGACCCGGGTGATTCCCGCGTCCGGAATGGCCTCACGGACCCGCTCGAGATAATGATCCGGATGGGCGTAGAGGATGGTTGCCGCGTCGCCCGGCGGCGCCAGCGCCCGGTCCAGGGCATCGAACACACTGTCCTCCAGCACCTTGTTCAGCGCCCGCAGCCGGTCCGGCCGCTCGGGATGGCCAACGGGCGTCAAATGCTCGAGATAGATCGGGTGCGTATAAAGACGGGTGACCATATCGGCTTTCTGCAACTGTAAATGGACATCGGCACAAGGCTTGGGTTGCGCCGGGAGAATGTGCACAGACACCGCGCTTCGCACAAGAGCCAAAGCAGCGGACCTTGCATGGTTTTCCCGAACTTCGGGCGGGATCAATGGCGCCACCACGCCTGAAATTTTGCATATTTCAGCGAAAACCTCGACCAATGTCTAATTGACGGCCTCCCACCCGATGTAGGAATATTATCCCTTTAAAGGATAGTATTCATGAATTTGCACAATGAACATTCTTCCAGACACCTCCGGCTCCGCTGGCATCTTTCCGCCAACGCGCTCCAGCTCAAGGCGCTGAAACTCGCACCGCCCAACAGCCTGCGCAGCGATCAGTACCGCCAGCTCGACTATCAGCGCGCCTTGCTGGAGGCCGAACTCAGGCTGCAGGAGGAAATCGATCTCCTGCGGAAATACGATCCCGACCAGCCGCGCGAGCCAGCCGGAGTACCGGAGGGTGGACAGTGGATCAGTATTGGGGGAGGTGCTGCGGCCGGTCGTTTTGTTCAGGGCAGCGATCCAGTTCCTCCAGAGCCTACGCCTTACGGGAATGGCGGGAATGCTGCGAAGTTTCCCCTGTTGAGATTCCCTAAAATGGGACTATGGGGCGGCCTTATCACCGCATTCGAATTTCTGAATGATCCAGAATTTGCCTACCCGCTGGAAGAGGCTCTTGACCGTTACAATTCTGCGGTCGCGGTCAAGGACAACGACACAATTCCGTCGATCACATTTCGTGCGCACGCGTTTGATACCGGCAGCAGCCCGCAACGCGTGTTTGCCACCATGAAGGAGCTTGAGCGGGACGAAGCCAGTAAACTTTGCCCCAAGTACACGACCGTCCAAACACAGACCGATATTGCAGCCTTTGCGGCCGGGCCAAGATCAACATACAAAAGCCCTGCAACCTACGGCACTGCGGTCCATACCCATCTCGAACACCAAATAAGAGCAATGGAAGATCCCGACTTGCAGGCTGAAAGATCGTACATGAAGTACCACGACGAGATGCCAAAGGGATCATACCACCATGGCGAGGTGACCCGCGGGAAGGCTGATTCTCTTCGGATAGATGTCTTTGAAAAGGCCAGTCCGAAACTGGTCTGTGTTTACGACGTTAAAACTGGTCCCACTCGCTTAAGTCTGCGCCGCATCAAGGAGATTTCCTATGCCGTTGCCAAAAACTTCGGACCATTCGGTTTCACGATCATTGAAATGAGGCCAAAACAAAAAGCCCACAAGGGGGGCGCTCGACCATGACAACAGGCGCTGAAATTCGCAAGATGGTAAAACCATTGCTCGAACGTCACGATGATCTGGCAATGGTCGGGCGTTTCATGGTCGTCAAACCCATTCACCACTTTCGACGCGGCGTCTACATCGATTATTGCAGAAATCCGTGGATGTTTGATCCAAGAACCGTCGTTGCTCTCCTGATTCCGCCAAGTGACGTCATCACATTGGGGTTTGGCGATTTCCTTTCTGATCCCAAAACAGGATATTGGGACGCTACGAATCCGGACTCCGTTCAGCGGCTTTTCGATCTGCTCGAAGAAAAGATTCTGCCAAAGCTTCGTTCCACAACGACATTTGAACATTATCGAGCACTGGCAACACAGTACGAGGCTTCCGGTGACTATTATGACTGGGATCGCTTCTTTGAAATGCTGGTTGCGACGGCGACAGGCAATCTGGACCTTGCTCAATCCATCGTCGAACCATTGCCGGGCATGCAACACTATCTCGCGCGATTGGCGCCGTCCTTCTGCCCGGCCCTACTGGCGCGGGACCGTGTCGAAATCGCCAGGATTCTGCACGAATGGGAGGCGCTGGCTGTCCAGAAATGCAAACTGGAGAAATTCTGGGAGCCAACGCCCTTCCCGCTGGAAGTGATCGAGGCTCCGCCGGTCAGGCCGCCGCCAGGGCCTGGGTAAGATCGGCGATCAGATCGTCGGGGTGTTCGATGCCGATCGACAGCCGGATGGTCGAATCGAGCACGCCGATCCGCTGGCGCACATCCACGGGCACGCCGGAATGGGTCATGGTGGCGGGGTGGCTGGCGAGGGATTCGGTGCCGCCGAGGCTGACCGCCAGCTTGAGGATTTGCAGCGCATTCAGGAACTTGAAGGCTGCGGGCTGGCCGCCGCGAATATCGAACGAGAAGGTGGAACCGGCACCGGTGCATTGTGCGGCAAAGGTGCGGCCGAGCGGTGAGTTCGCATCGTGATAGGGCAGATAGTGGATTTTTTCCACTTTCGGATGATCGCGCAGGAAATCCGCGACGGCAAGCGCATTGTTATCGGCCTTTTCCATGCGGATGCTCAGGGTTTCCAGCGAGCGGCCGAGCATCCAGCAGGAATGCGGGTCGAGCTGCGTGCCGATGGCACCGCGCAGCGCCTTGACCTGTTTCATCACGGCCTTCGAGCCGAGCGCCGCACCGGCGATCAGATCGGAATGGCCGCCGACATATTTGGTCAGCGAATACAGGGAGATGTCGGCGCCGTGCTCGATCGGGCGCTGGAAAACCGGTCCGAGCAGGGTGTTGTCGCAGGCGATCACCGGCGTGTGCCCCTGCTTTTTGCCGATGGCGTCGGCAATGCGGCGGATCATCGCCACATCGACCAGGCTGTTGGTCGGGTTGGCCGGCGTTTCGATGAGGATGATGGAGACGCGGCCCTTGCTCATCGCCTCATCGGCAGCCGCCTGCACCGAGGCTTCGTTGACGCCATCGGCAAAGCCGACGGCAGCCACGCCCATATTGAGGAACGTCCTCGCCAGCAGGGTTTCCGTGCCGCCATAGAGCGGCTGCGAATGCAGCACCGCGTCGCCCGGGCGCACGAAGGCCAGCAGGGTCGTCGCAATGGCCGACATGCCGGAGGAGAATAGCGCGCAGCTTTCCGTGCGCTCATAGACAGCCAAGCGGTCCTCGACGATTTCGCTGTTGGGGTGGTTGAAACGCGAATAGACGAGGCCGGCACCAACGCCGGCCGGCGGCTCCTTGCGGCCGGAGACGAAATCAAAGAAATCGCGGCCTTCCTCGGCGGATTTGAACACGAAGGTCGAGGTCAGGAACACCGGCGGCTTGACCGCACCTTCCGACAGTTCCGGATCGTAGCCATAGTTCAGCATCAATGTTTCAGGATGCAATTTGTGGTTGCCGATATGGGTTTTGGACGGATGGGGAGCGGCCATGCGAATCTCCTCGCGTGAGGGGTGGGGTGCTATCAAGCAAATTATATCAAATGCTGGGATCAATCCTTGCTTTTTACGATCAAATTGCATTGATTGACGCTAACAATTGCCACGAATGAGAGATTATGACGCAGAAAATTGCTGACGAGACCGACCGGCGCATTCTCAGGGAATTGCAGGCGGATGCGCGGATCACCAACAACGATCTGGCCGAGCGGGTCGGACTGTCCCCTTCCCCCTGCCTGCGCCGGCTGCGGCGGATGGAGGACGCCGGAATCATCCGGGGGTACACCGCCCTTGTCGATCCCATCATCGAGGGCTGGACCATGGCCGCCATTGCCACGATCCGGCTCAGCCGCCAGCACGAGGATGAGATCGTCATGTTCGAGGAGGCGATCCGCGGCTGGGACGAGGTGCTGGAATGCCACCTTGTCACCGGCTCGCGCGATTATGTGCTGAAAGTCATGTGCGCCGGGCTGGAACACTATGAGCGCTTCATCAAGGAAAAGATCGCCCGGCTGAAATGCGTCGCCTCCATCGAGACCAGCTTTGTCATGAACACAATCAAGGAGCGGCGGGTTTAGGGGGTTCCTGTTGCAGGGCATAACAGTTCATGGTTCCATAAGCTCAGCAAGCACATTGGTGCGTGGTTCGACAAGCTCACCATGAGGGAGGGTGAGGATTACAGGGAGCTATATTCTGCAACGTCTAAGATTAGCTTTGCAGACCACTCCCTCCCTCATGGTGAGCTTGTCGAACCACGCACCACGCAAGAGGAGTTTGCAGCCCATGAATAAACAAAGATCGAACCAACACGCCATCCGGCTTCGCCAAGCAGCGCTGCAACGTCGCAATGCATTGCTGTTGCAACCTGCTCGGCGGTTTCCAGCGTAACATTCATCCGGCCCGCTTCCATGCGACTGACGTAAGCCTGGTCTGCGCCAATGCGCATCGCCAGTTCTTCCTGCGAGATGCCCAGGGCACCCCGTCTTTCCTTCACAGCCAGACCAAATCGCTTCTTGATGTCCATAAGAGGCAGGAAGCCACGTGTCAGATAATATCCGTCCGCGTGATCTGGATGCCAAAGCCTTCGAGACCGACATAGTGCCGCTCACGGGACGACAAGAGACGGATCGAGGTGATGCCGAGATCTTTCAGGATCTGCGCGCCGAGACCGATCTGGCGCCATTCTTCCTCGCGCACCTTGGCTTCCGCATGCGCCTCGCGGTCCTGCAGCGTGGCGCGGTTGCGGTCGTCATCGCGGCCGACACCGACGGAGCCTTCACGCAGGTAGACGATGACACCGCGTTTTTCCTCGGCAATGCGCTTCATGATGCTGTCGAGCGTGTTGCGCGCACCAAAGACGTCGCTGAGAATGTCCTCGCGCTGCAGGCGCACAGGCACGTCCTCGCCGTCGCGGATATCGCCGAAAACAATGGCCGCGTGGTGCATCGGCTCCCACGGCAGCGCATAGGTGATCGCCTTTGCCTGCCCGGCGCAGGTATCGATCTCATATTCGCCGATGCGCTCGATCAGGGTTTCCTTGCGCTGGCGGTAGGCGATGAGATCGGCCACCGTCACCTGGTGCAGCTTATGCGTTTCGGCAAAGCTTGCCACCTGCGGGCCGCGCATCACCGAACCGTCGTCGTTGACGAGTTCGCAGATGACGCCGACCGGCGGCAGGCCGGCGAGCTTGCACAGATCAACGGCAGCTTCCGTGTGGCCGGAGCGCATGAGCACGCCGCCCTCGCGCGCGATCAGCGGGAAAATGTGTCCCGGACGCACGAAATCGGCAGCGCCGGCATTGGGATTGGCGAGGTTGCGCACGGTCAGGGTGCGGTCATCGGCGGAAATGCCCGTGGTGGTGCCGTGCTTGTAGTCGACGGTCACGGTGAAGGCGGTGGAATGCGGCGCGTCGTTCTCGGCCACCATCGGCGCCAGATTGAGGCGCTTGGCGTGGTCGCGCGGCATGGGCGTGCAGACGATGCCGGAGGTGTGACGCACGATGAATGCCATCTTCTCCGGGGTGCAGTGCACCGCCGCTACGATCAGGTCACCCTCGTTCTCGCGCCCGTCATCATCCATGACAACGACGATTTCACCGCGTTCGAACGCACGCAGCGCATCGACGACCCGTTTCTGATTGTAAGCCATGTATGCGCCTCTTGATTAGATGCTTTAGATGCGGCCGGTCTGGCCGCGATGTCTGAGATAATGATCGGCAATCGCGCAGGCAACCATGGCTTCGCCGATGGGGACAGCGCGAATGCCGACGCAGGGATCGTGACGGCCCTTGGTCATCACATCCACCTGTTTGCCATCGGCGTCGATGCTCTGGCGCGGGGTGAGGATGGATGAGGTGGGCTTGACAGCAAAGCGCGCGACGATGGGTGCGCCGCTGGAAATGCCGCCGAGAATGCCGCCTGCATGATTGGACAGGAAAATCGGTTTGCCGTGATTGTCCATGCGCATCTGGTCGGCGTTTTCCTCGCCGCTCAGCGTGGCCGCTGCGAAACCATCGCCAATTTCGACACCCTTTACCGCATTGATGGACATGAGATAGCTGGCAATATCCTGATCGAGCTTGCCGTAGACGGGGGCGCCGAGCCCGGCCGGCACGTTTTCAGCGACGATTTCAACGACGGCGCCGATGGAGGAACCCGCCTTGCGGATACCGTCGAGATAACCGGCGAAGAGGTCGACGGAGCCGGGGTCCGGCGTGAAGAACGGGTTGTTGTCCACCTCGTCCCAGTCCCAGCGGTCCCGGTCGATCGTGTGAATGCCCATGCCCACCAGCGCGCCGCGCACGATCAGCCCAGGCACAACCTTGCGGGCAATGGCCCCGGCGGCAACGCGCGCCGCGGTTTCGCGCGCCGACGAGCGCCCGCCGCCGCGATAGTCGCGGATGCCGTATTTGACATCATAGGTGTAATCGGCGTGGCCGGGACGGTACTGGCGGGCGATATCGCCATAATCCTTGGAGCGCTGGTCGGTGTTCTCGATCATCATCGAAATCGGCGTGCCCGTGGAGACCATGGTGACGCCGTCATCCTGCAGCATGAAGCCGGACAGGACTTTCACCTGATCCGGCTCGCGCCGCTGGGTGGTGTATTTCGATTGGCCGGGCCTGCGTTTGTCCAGATAGGCCTGAATCTCGGCTTCGGTAAAGCTGATACCGGGCGGACAACCATCGACCACGCAACCAAGCGCGATTCCATGGCTTTCACCCCAGGTGGTGACACGAAAAAGATGACCGAAAGTATTATGCGACATGAGATTACCCGGCGTTATGTCAGGGGGTTTTATGAGCGTTTACGCCTGTGGTCAAACCCGCCGCTGAAATTCCTTCGTCCACCACGAAAAAAGCAATTGTTTTGCCACAAATGCGCGCTTTAAGGTGACGGACAAATCGACCACCAGATTTTGATTAAAGAGGATATCAAAATGCGTTTCATCGTCGCGACCTTCATGTTCGTCGCTTCCCTGCTTCCGGTCGGCGCGCTCGCTGACGATGCGCAGGGCACCATCACCAAAATCGACGAAGACAATTCGACCATTACGCTCGACGATGGCAAGGTCTACAAGCTGCCGGGCGAATTCGACTTCAGCGCCATCGACAAGGGCATGAAGGTTACGATCATGTTCGACCTGGTCAACAAAGAGCGCTTCATCACTGATATCGAAGAATCGGTGCAATAAGCACCTGTTCCTCACAAGCCGAGGCCTGGATGGTTACATCCAGGTCAGATTGCCCTTCTCAAGGCGCAGAATTTTATCCTGGGTGATGGCAAGGTTCGCCGCATCATGGCCATCAAGGCCCTCCACCATCTGGAAAATCGTGCGCATGCAGCCGCCATGCGTCACGCATACCGTCGGCTCCCGCACTTCTGACAGCCAGTTCCCTATCCGTATTGCCAGAATGGCGTAACTTTCGGCCGTAGGCCCCGGCGGAACAAAGTTCCATTTGTCCCGGGCGCGTGCGGCCACAAGGTCGGGAGACCGGGCTTCGATGTCTTCCAGCATATAACCTTGCCAAGCACCGAAATTCACCTCCATGAGGCGGGCATCGGTGCGGTAGGTCCAGGGATCGATCCCCATGCGGGTTCTGATGCGCTCCATCGTATCGCGCGTGCGGCGCAAGGGGCTGGCGACAAAGTCGAACCCCGCTCCCTCCCCGATCAGGGATTTGAGCATATCGCCGTTGCGTGCGGCCTGCTGCTGGCCGCGCGCATTGATATCGACGTCTTCCTGCCCCTGGATTCGCTCGGACACGTTCCAGTCCGTCTCGCCGTGACGCGAGAAATAAACAATCGAGTCCGGCAGATGCACTTTGGAGCTAGTCCTTGACGACAGAGATATCCGGCGCGTCCACAGCCTTCATGCCGACGACATGATAGCCGCTGTCGGCATGGTGAATTTCGCCCGTGACCGAACGGGACAGGTCGGAGAGGAAATACAGGCCGGCATCGCCGACTTCCTCGATGGTAACGGTACGGCGCAACGGGGCGTTGTACTCGTTCCATTTGAGGATGTAGCGGAAATCACCGATGCCCGACGCGGCCAGCGTCTTGATCGGACCGGCGGAGATCGCATTGACGCGGATATTGTCCGGGCCGAGATCCACAGCCAGATATTTCACGCTGGCTTCCAGCGCCGCTTTGGCAACGCCCATGACGTTGTAATTCGGCATGACCTTTTCCGCGCCGTAATAGGTCAGCGTCAGGATCGAGCCACCATCGGTCATCAGCTTTTCCGCGCGCTTGGCAACGGCCGTCAGCGAGAACACCGAAATCAGCATGGTCTTGGTGAAATTCGCTTCTGATGTATCGACATAGCGGCCGGTCAGTTCGTCCTTGTCGGAGAAACCGATGGCATGCACCAGAAAGTCGATCTTGCCCCACTTCTCTTCCAGAGCGGCAAAGCACGCATCGATGGTCGAGGCATCCGAAACATCGCAATGGCCGCACAGAAAAGCCCCGAGTTCCTGCGCCAGAGGCTCGACACGCTTCTTCAGCGCATCACCCTGATAGGTGAAAGCAAGCTCGGCACCGGCATCATGGGCCGCCTTGGCAATGCCCCAGGCGATCGACCGATTATTGGCAACGCCCATAATAAGTCCGCGTTTACCTTGCATCAAACCAGTTTTGGCGGTCATTTACCAACCCTTCACGAAAGACATATGATTGATTTGCGGTATCGCACAGCCCGCGCCGGGCTTCAAGCATCGTGTCAGTTTCGTCAAGGATTTTCGGGAACCGTTGATTTTCAGAGACTCGAATCGCGCAGAAATGCTTCCAATGCCGCATCACCATGCTCGGGCAACATGACGCGAACATGAACAAAGAGATCGCCGTGACCATCCGGCTTTTTCGGCAAACCCTTGCCTTTCAGGCGCAAAACCCGGTCAGAACTGGTCCACGGCGCTATTTTCACCGCCACACGGCCATTCAGGGTCTCGACTTCCTGCCGGGAACCGAGTGCCGCATCGCGCACCGACACCGGCAGGTCGAGATGCAGGTCGTGGTCTTCCACCTTGAATTTCGGGTGCGGCCTGAAACGTATCGTGACCAGCGCATCGCCGGGTGTTCCGCCGGGAATGGCCTCGCCCTGCCCCTTCAGGCGAATCGTTTGACCATTTTCAACCTGCGCGGGCAGCTTGATCGCCAGCCTTTTACCGTTTGGAAAAACCGCTTCAACCTTCTCGGCGCCGACAGCCTGCTCAAGCGTCACGTCGATGGTGGCCTGGAGGTCCGTGCCCTTGCGTGGTCCTGCGCGGCGCTGTCCGCCGCCGAAAGCGCCGGCGCCCTCGCCGAAGAGGCTGCTCAGAATATCTTCAGCACCAAAACCGGCCGTGCTGCGGTAGTCGAATCCGCCGGACCGCGCACCGCGTGCACCGCCAAAACCGGCGAAGGGATCGCCACCGCCGGAAAACCCTTCGAAACCCTGCGGCGCCCGCTGCTTGCCCTCGGCGTCGATCTCGCCCCGGTCAAACTGGCCGCGACGTTCCTTGTCGCCGATGATCTCATAGGCCTGGTTGATCTCGGAGAAATTTGCCTGCGCCTTCGGGTCATCCTGGTTCTGGTCAGGATGATATTTCTTGGCGAGCTTGCGAAACGCCGACTTGATTTCTTCAGGCTTCGCCGTCTTGGCGACGCCCAGCACGGTATAAGGATCGCGCATGTGTGTGCCCTTCCTAGTGGAACGAATGTGACATTCGCATATTCCTCGTCATGTACAATGGGATGCGAACGTCACATTCGTTCCACTGGCATAAACGGGGTGCGTTGGGGATTTGCCCGTTATATGCGCATCAATAGGAAGAAATTCCAGACTTTCTGTCAAGAAATCTGCAATCGCTGCCCGGTTCCATCGAAAATATCATTCAGTTGCAGAGAATCAAATCGGCGCGAAGGATTTCAGCGTCCATTGTCCGCCATCCTGCATGCAGGTCTCACCCTTGTAGAGCATGACGCCGTCAAAAGATTCGCGCGATGTCTGGAATTCACGGCAGAGCCCTGTCTCGGTCTTCTTCTCGGCGATTGCCGTGATCGTGCCCTGACTGCCGGTCTCCGGATTGGACCATGGCAGCGGCTTGTTGCCCCATTGGGTGAAATTCAGCGCGGAGACGATATTGCGGACCGTCGACTGGTCGGCGGCACCCTTGGCATCCACCTGCGGCGCTGGAGCAACCGAACCCGTCACCGTCGCCTTGTCCGGGACCGCGCTCTCGACGCTGAAGCTTTTCATGGCACAGCCGGAGAGAAGACAGAGCACAAAAACAGCAGCGAACGGCGCAGTCCGCACCGGAATTTTCGCCCCAAGGTTCTTGATATCTGGTATTGCCAATGCCAAACGCATATCTCTCTTTAACAAGGTCAACCAGCTATGACTATGGGTGAAATGAAGTTAACAACCGGTGACTTCACAGAAAAAACCGAACCCTTCGCGCTCTTCGACGAATGGCTCAAAGATGCGACCAAATCCGAGCCGAATGACCCGAATGCTGTTGCTCTGGCAACGGTGGATAGTGATGGCCTGCCGGATGTCCGCATGGTTCTTCTTAAAGGTTTTGACGAGCAAGGCTTTGTTTTTTATACAAATTTTGAAAGTCAGAAAGGTCAGGAAATACTGGGCTCAATGAAGGCCGCCATGTGTTTTCATTGGAAAACGCTGCGCCGTCAAGTGCGTGTGCGCGGTCCCGTGGAAATTGTCAGCGATGCGGAAGCCGATGCCTACTACGCCACCCGCCCGCGCGGCAGCCGTATCGGCGCCTGGGCTTCCAAGCAATCGCGGCCGCTGGAAAGCCGTTTTGCCCTGGAAAAAGCTGTCGCAGAATACACGGCCCGCTATGCCATCGGCGAGATACCCCGGCCCGCCCACTGGTCGGGCTTCCGCATTCGCCCGACATCCATTGAATTCTGGCATGACCGGCCTTTCCGCCTGCACGACCGCGTGGTTTTCAGCCGCGCGACGCCGGATGGCGACTGGGGCAAAACCCGCTTGTACCCGTAAGGGCTCTTCAGCCCTTCTTGCGCGTCAGGAAGGCCATCAGGGCGCCCCGTGCTTCTTCCGACTGGAGCCGTTCCGCAAAATGCCCAGCCTCCAGTTTGATGCGCTCGACCGTTTCAGCGCGCGGCATGCGCAGGAGATCGCGCGAGATCTGCATGGCTTCCGGCGGCTTGGCGGCAATTTCCGTCGCCACGGCCAGAACAGTGCTTTCCAGCTGGTCCGCCTCGACGATCCGGTAGACAAGACCGGCGTCCTTCGCTTCGGCCGCGTTCAACCCGGCACCCATCGCCAGGAAGGCAAAGGCCTGCTGACGGCCCATCAGGGCAGGTCCGAGCAGGCTCGAACCCGCTTCGGGTACAAGACCCAGATCGACGAAGGGCGTCTTGAACAGGGATTGCGGCGTGGCGAAGGTCAAGTCGCAATGGAAATTGAGCGTCGAGCCGATTCCGATGGCAAGCCCATCCACACCCGCAACAACCGGCTTTCTGCTGTTGGTCAATGTGATGAGGAAGTCAACAACCTCGGTGCCCATCGTACCCGACGTGGCAAAGGCCATGAAATCCTGCAGATCATTGCCGGAGGAGAAGGCGCCCGGCACCCCCAGGAATACATGCGTGCGGATATCCGGATTCGCATCGCCTTCCACCAGCGCTCCGGTCATGGCCGCATACATGGCCCGCGTCAGGGCATTCTTCTTGTCCGGGCGGTTCATCCGGATGGTCTGGACGGCGCCGTGGCGCTCGATGACGATATGATCTGACATGAAGTTTCCCTATTGCAATGCGGCACGGGCACCGAGCAGGCTCGGCGCACCGTTGATGACGCGATCTCTCAGCGCCGACGTTTCGTTGAGAAGATTTTCGGCGAAGAATCGCGCAAGGGCCGTCCGGCCGGCATTGTCGCCACCCAGCGCACCCTTGGCGAGATAGGTTGCACCGGCAGCCAGGCCGAAGAGGCGCAGATAGGGCGTCGCTCCGGCAAGCGCCTTGCTGATGTCACCGCCGGCAAGGGTCTGCTGCAGCCAGAGCGTCGTTGCCTCCAGATCGTCAAGACCGGCCTGCAGGCGCTCCGCCGTGTTGCCGAAATCGGTGCTGTTGCTCAGCGAAACGGCTTCGGCCACCGTGCGCAGCTCGGCGATATAGGCCTTGACGTGGTTGCCGCCATCGAGCGGCAGCTTGCGCTGGACGAGATCGATGGCCTGGATGCCGTTGGTTCCCTCATAGATCGGGGCAATGCGGGCATCGCGCAAAAACTGTGCGGCGCCAGTCTCTTCGATGAAGCCCATGCCGCCATGGATCTGGATGCCGATGGACGCGACATCCACACCCACATCGGTGGAAAATGCCTTGGCGACCGGCGTCAGCAGGTTGGCGCGATCTGCCCAGTGCTTTTTGTCGTCGTCCGCGCCGGTCCGCGCCATATCCAATGCGTGGGCGCAGGCATAGGCGATGGAGCGGGCCGCGCCGGTCAGGCCCTTCATGGTCAGGAGGTTACGCTGCACGTCGGGGTGTTCGATGATCGGGCTCATGCCCTCACCCGTCCAACCCGGCGCGCGCATCTGGCGGCGCTCCTGCGCATAAGACAGGGATTTCTGATAGGCGGCCTCCGCCACCGCAACTCCCTGGATGCCCACGGCCAGTCTTGCATTGTTCATCATGGTGAACATGCAGGCCAGACCGCGGTTTTCTTCGCCGATAAGCCAGCCGATGGCGCCCGGCTTGGCGTCCCTGGCAAAACCATCGCCATAGATCATCGTGCAGGTGGGCGAGCCGTGAATGCCCATCTTGTGCTCGACGCCGCTGCAGAACACATCATTGCGGGCGCCGAGCGAACCATCGGCATTCACCAGGAATTTCGGCACCAGGAACAGCGATATCCCCTTGGTTCCCGCAGGCGCATCGGGCAGGCGCGCCAGAACCAGATGGATGATGTTGTCCGTAAGGTCATGCTCGCCATAGGTAATGAAAATCTTCTGACCGAAAATGCGGTAGGTGCCGTCATCGGCCCGCTCGGCCCGCGAGCGCAATGCTCCCACATCGGAACCGGCCTGCGGTTCGGTGAGATTCATGGTTCCCATCCACTCGCCGGAGACGAGCTTTGGCAGGTAGGTGTGTTTCAGATCGTCCGTCGCGTGGGCTTCGAGCGCCTCGATGGCGCCAAGCGTCAATGTCGGTCCGATGCCGAAAGCCATGGAACCGGAATTCCACATTTCCAGCGCCGCCACTGCGAGCATCATCGGCAGACCCTGTCCGCCGAACTCTTCCTTGCCGGTCAGGGCGTTCCAGCCGCCGCCGATCCAGTCGCTGTAAACGTCTTTCCAGCCGGGCGGCATGGTGACTTCGGCATCTTTCAGCGGTGTTCCGTGCTTGTCACCAACCTCCAGGAGCGGCGCAACGCGCGTGGACGCGAATTTGCCCGCCTCTTCCAGGATGGCATCGACCAGATCGTCGGAGAGCTCGGCAAAACGCCCGGCGGCGATGGCCTCGTCCAGACCGGCAATTTTCTTCAACGTGTGTGCGATTTCCTCGACGGGCGCCCGGTACATTGATCACAAGTCTCCTCATCCAGTGATACTGCGTCGTTGCGGATAGACATTGCCGCCCCCAGCCTGGCAAGGCAAGTGGATTTTTACGTAAACGTAAGAAAACGTGCCCTTTAACCCTTCTGCGGCGCGGTCTGTTCGGCACCGCAGACACATGATCCCGCGACTCCGACGGGCGTTCACGCCGATCAACCCTTGTGCTTTACGGCATTTTAACCATGAACCAGCGATCATGGGCGCTTGTATCGGAAGCCGCAGACCACGAGGTGTGAAGGGACAGGCATTTGACAATCCGAGCGCAGGTTTTCGCCCTTGCTGCCCTTGTCACCGCGTTGATGTCCAGCGCCCCTTCCCGTGCGGACTCCCAGTTCCAGACCCCTTGGTCCAACCAGCAGCGCGCCATCGTTCTCGACGGCTATGAGCACAATTCGTTCAATCTCCCGGAAATCGTCAGGGATCCGCGCATTGCCGCCTTCATTCACAAGGCATCCGATGGCATGCCTGCCGCCTATCATTGCGGACGCATCGCCGATGTGAAGGATCAGGAAATATGCCGCCGCATCTGGCGCAACTACGCGGTGTCGCGCGAGCTCTACCAGACGCGGCGCGTTCTGGCCAAAGCGCTGGGCCTGAAATGGGGCTCCTACCACCTGGCTCGTCCCGGCAACCCGATAGAACAGGCAAACCATTTCATCGATTATGCCGAGCCGACCAGTGACGAACTGATGGCCATCGATATCGAGGACAATGACCCCGCCCGGTTCATGTCGCTGGCGGACGGCGAGATATTCGTTGCCCAGATCAAACTGCGCACCGGCCGCTATCCCGTGCTCTACACCAATGGCACCACGGCCAAATACATTGCCGATCACCGGCTGGCATTGCCGATCCTGTCGCGCCTGCCGCTCTGGTATGCGCGGTATGAGGCCGACATCGCCCCGCATTTCCCGAAAGGCAACTGGCAGGACTATGCGCTCTGGCAATTTGCCTCGCAGAACAATTGCAGCAAGACGCGCTGCCCCTACCGGCCCAATGGCACGAACCGCGACATCGATGTGAACATCGCCGATATGACCGTTGCGGAACTGAAACGCGCCTGGCCGTTCGACACCCTCGTACCGGCGGTGCTGCCCGACGACATGCCGAAACCCGGCGAGCGGCCTGCCTTGCCCAGCGATATTCTGATGGCGTCGATGGAGCCGCCACTTGTCGATTATAGCGGGTTGCGGCAGATACCGGACCTGCTCATCGCCGCTGCGAAAGGACTGGTTGCTACCGTGCAAGCCTCTATCGATGACCTGGGCGACACACCGCAGGCGGTCGATGCCATGGTGACGGCGTCCGTCATCCGTATTGCCAAATCACATGCAAGTGAAAAACTGACACTGGAAACGATCGGGACCAGCCTGCGAGCACCAATGGCAACACCCGATGACCACCCGGACAGCCATCTGATCGCCGGCTTGGTCGGTTTCTGCTTTGATGAAACCAGCACGGACATGAGCCATCTGCCGGCCTATGCCATGCAGCGCTGATCTTCAGAGAGAAGCAGGCACGTGAACGCATGCGCCTGCTTCAAAGCTCATTCGCGTGTTTGCGCAATCTCAAGAAAAAACAACGTCATCCGGCGAGAGATCGGCAAGAGACACATGCTCGATCAGAATGCCGCTGGAATCGCCGTCAAAGCTGACATAGACGCCGTCAGCCGTGTCGTGCGACGCGGCGAGAAAACTGTCGAAATCGTGAATGCCGGTGCTGCCCGCGGTGAAATCGCGGAGATTGATCACATCGCCTTCCGCCACATTGAAATCCGCGATGTGGTCGACACCGCCAAGGGTTTTGGCATCGAATATGAATGTATCCGCGCCCGCTCCGCCGAAGAGATGGTCTGTCCCGGTGCCACCGTCGAGAAAATCGTTGCCCGACCCGCCCTTGAGGATGTCGTCACCCGCACCGCCCAGCAGCGTGTCATTGCCGTCGCCGCCATTGAGCGTATCGTTGCCGGCACCGCCATCGAGGTAATCATTGCCGCGGCCGCCGAAGAGAACATCCTTGCCGTCACCGCCCCAGATTCTGTCATCGCCATTGCCGCCGTCGATATAGTCGTTGCCGGCATCGCCATGCATCTCATCATTGCCGCCGCCGCCGAACAGCGTGTCGTTGCCGTCGCCGCCAAATATGCGGTCGTTGCCATCGCCGCCTTCGACGCGATCGTCACCGGCGCCGGCGTTGACATCGATATGGGAAAAATTCGTCGCAATGATCTTGTCATTGCCCGCTCCCGTCGTCAGCTCAAGCCGCTCCAGGTCGACGAAATAGAGATGATTGGCCGGAACCGTCGCATCCCCGAAAAAGAGGTGGCCGCTGGAACCGTTGAAGGTGACCGGTTCGGCAGAGTGGGAAAGATCGACCGCAAGGGTGTCGATACCCGCGCCGCCGCGTGCTGCGCCGCCAACGCCGTTGAACACCAGCCTGTCGTCTCCATCGCCGCCTTCAAGCTGGTCAAAACCGCTCGAACTGGTCAGGATGTCATTTCCAGCCCCGCCATAGAGAAAGTCATTGCCCGCGCCGCCGTCGAGAATATCATTGCCGCCAAGACCCCAGAGATTGTCGTTCCCGTCCGTCCCGTGCAGAACATCGCTTGTGCCACCACCCACTATTTTCGCCATCGAAATGATCTCCCAAAAAGCCTGTGATGGCGGAGTATATGTAAGGACATGTGACAAGCAAGTGTCGTTTTGGAAAAACAAAACATAGTATGTATACTTATTTTACTTGTAATATATTTCAAATTTATAAGTAAAATTTCTGATGTTATGGGATCAAGGCGCACGAATGAGTTTCCCGCATCGTGCCCCCCGCGGCCTGCGGCGGAGGCCCGTGCAAAACCCGTTTTCGCGGAACGGCTGCCATCGGATTTTGACCAGAGGTGACCGGCATTTTCCCGGAGTTATCCACGCTAAAAACCGATGTTAAGCATCTGTTCAGGTTAACAAGACATTCCGGAAATCGTGAGAATTGCAGCTGATCAAACGATGCTACCTTTGCGCGATCAGCCCCAATCCTCAGTTTCACAATGAGATAATGACCCCACGCAGCGCCCGCGCCCAAAACCGTATCCTGATTATCATGGCCTGTTTCATCGGGATTTTCTGCATTATCAGCGGGCGGCTGGTCTTTTACGGCATGAAGGACGATCCGGTGGATTTCAATGGACCGACGGGCTCCATTCTGGCCTCCCGTCCGGACATTCTCGACCGCAATGGTGCGGTGCTGGCAACCGATATCAACACCGTCTCGCTCTATGCCGAACCGCGCAAGATCATCGACCCGGATGAGGCGTTCGAGCTGCTTGCCACCGTCCTGCCCGATCTCAATTTCGAGCAGACCTACGCCCGCCTGAAGGGCAAGGCCGGCTTTGCCTGGCTCAAGCGCGGCCTGACGCCGAAACACAAGAGCCAGATCATGGCGCTGGGCATACCCGGGATCGGCTTTCGCACAGAGAAATCCCGCTTCTATCCCGGCGGCCCGACGGCGGCGCATATTCTCGGCCTGGTCAATGTCGACAATCAGGGCATTGCCGGCATGGAGAAATATATCGACTCGCAGGGTCTGTCCGACCTGCGCGATGTCGGCCTTGCCCATGCGCGCAAGCTCGCACCGGTCAAGCTTTCCATTGACCTCAGGGTTCAGCACGTGGTGCGCGACGTGCTGGTCAATGCGGTCGAACGTTACCGCGCCATTGCCGCGGGCGCCGTGGTACTCGACGCCGACACCGGCGAAGTCCTGGCGATGGGTTCGGTGCCGGATTTTGATCCGAACAATCCGTTCAACGCGCTGGAGAAGGACCGGCTCAACCGCATGTCGGCCGGTGTCTACGAGATGGGCTCGACCATCAAGACCTTCACCACGGCCATGGCGCTCGATTCCGGCAAGGTGGATCTCAACAGCACTTTCGACGCCACCCGCCCCATCACCATCGGCCGCCAGACCATCCACGATTTCCACGGCAAACGCCGCGTGCTGACTTTGCCGGAAGTGTTCCTGTTTTCTTCCAATATCGGTTCGGCCAAGGAAGCGGATGTGGTCGGCATCGAAGGGCATCGCGAATTCCTGGTCCGGCTCGGCCTGCTCGACCGGATGCAGACGGAATTGCCCGAGGTGGCGCGGCCGACAGAGCCGAAAGTCTGGAAGAAGGTTCACTCGATAACGATTTCCTTCGGCCATGGCATGGCCACCACGCCGCTGCAGACCGCAGTCGGAGCCGCGGCTCTGCTGAATGGCGGCATGCTGATCGCGCCGACATTCCTGCCGCGTGGCATTGAAGAAGCGCGGACCATGGCCAAACGGGTGGTCAGCAAGAAGACCAGCGATGATCTGCGCTATCTCTACCGGCTCAATGCCCAGAAGGGCACGGGCGGCTCCGCCAGCCGGACGCAGGTTCCCGGATATCGCGTCGGCGGCAAAACCGGAACCGCCGAAAAGGTCATCAACGGACGCTATTCCAAGGACGTGCGCTTCAACACCTTCATCGCCGCCTACCCCATCGAGAACCCGCGCTATGTCGTGCTGACGATCATCGATGAACCCAAGCCTGTCGACGGGCAGGTCGCCGCGGGCGCCGGCCTCAACGCGGCGCCGATGGCTGCAGAAATCATCCGGCGCTCGGCCAATATTCTCGGCGTGCTTCCGGTGTTCGAGACGGCAGAGGATTAGGCCGGGATGGCCTTGAACATGATCGTGGTGGCGTCGAGATGATCCTTGAACGGATCACGGCAGTAGTCCGGAATGATTCCGGCAATCTGATAGCCCAGGCCGAGGTAAAGCGGTTCCGCCTTGTCGCCGGTCCGCGTGTCCAGGGTGATCAAACCCCGCCCCAACCGGTGCGCCGCGCTTTCCAGCTCGACCATCAACGCCTTGGCGATTCCCTGGCGGCGGAAATCCGGATGCACCATCACCTTGCGGATTTCGGCCCGGTGCGGCTGATTGGGCGGCGTATCGTAATCAAGCTGGCCGGTTCCCGCGATCCTTCCGTCTTTACGGACCACGACCAACAATCGTTTGCCTTGCCGGACCGCTGGAAGCACGCTCATCATCCAGAACGCCTCCCCGTCGGCTTGCGAGAACGGCAAGACGAAGCCGATGCTGGCACCGCCATGCACGCAGGCATGCAGGAGCGCGCCGAGCGCCTGCACATGGGCCTCGATGTCATCGGCATCAAAAACAGCAATATCGTTGGTCAATGGGGCCTCACAGCATGAAAAGCACATAGCGTGCACCGGAATGTTCGGATGTGGCGAAGGCGCTGGGCCCGAACAGCTGATAGCGCAGGCAGTCGCCGGGATTGAGAGCATGGGTCTGGCCATCGACGGTCACCTCAAGCTGGCCTTCGATCAGCAGCAAATGGTGTTCGAGACCCGGGCGTGGCGGGTTGTCATAGGAAATGCGGGCGCCCGGATCGAGCTCGCATTCCAGCATCTCGCCCGCCAGGGTTTGTGCCGGCGGCGATACGGAACGGCGCTTGAAGCCGACACTCGGATCAATCCACACGGCTTGCGCCTCGCGGCGGATCAGCGGCGCGAACTCATCCTCGACCATATGCATCAGCCGCGACATCGTGAGGCCATAGGCGGAACACAGCTTGCCGAGCACCTGGGCGGTGGGACTGACCTCGGCATTTTCGAGCCGGGACAGCGTGGCACGGCTCACCATGCTGCGGCGGGCAAGCTCATCCAGCGACCAGTCGCGCTCCGCCCGCAATCCTTTGAGGCGCTTGGCGATGCGTTGATCCATAGCAGCGGTATCAATCGAGGTGTTTTCCATATATGAGAAATTATCTCTATATAGGAAACATGTCAACCGCGTCTCGTGGAGGTATTCCGGATGTTGGCGCCGCTTGTGCCCCAATCGATGGGCGCTTAGCATTTCATCACATCCTATCAAACTGCGCCGGAGTTCCCCGCCATGCACATGCTTCATCACATTTCGCTCGGCGTTGCCGATATCGAGCGCGCAGCATCTTTTTACGATGCGACGCTTGCCCCGCTTGGATATGTCAGGGTCTGGGAGGATTTGCGGCCGGGTGAAGCGGATCAGGCGGTCGGCTATGGCGCGCCGGGTGGCGGCGACAAGCTGGCGATCAAGCATCGGCCGGAAGGCAGGCACGTGCCCGGCCCCGGCTTTCACCTTGCCTTTGCCGCACCGGATCGGCGAGCTGTCGACCGGTTTCATGCGGCTGCCCTCAGCCATGATGGCAGCGACAACGGCAAACCCGGCTTGCGGCCTCATTACGGCGCGCATTATTACGCAGCCTTTGTCATCGATCCCGACGGACACCGCATCGAGGCCGTTTTCAATCAGCCGGAATGATCGGAGTGACGGATAGGCGACATGACATCCGGACCAGGACCGAATGCCGCTTCCGCCAGAGCGCTTTTTGTCTATAGTTCCAGTTCCATTACCCTGGGACCCACGTCCGGAGCCGCACATGCCATCCACCGAACTTTTAATCGCTTTTTTCATCACCACGGCGATCTTTGCCTATATTCCCGGCCCCGCCATGCTGTACGCGGCGGCGCAAACCATTGCGCGCGGCCGCTGGTCCGGGCTGATGGCGGCATTCGGCATTCATCTCGGCGGCTATGTGCACGTGTTTGCTGCGGCGGCCGGATTGTCGGTGCTGTTCCATGCCGTGCCGGTGCTCTATCTCGCGGTCAAATTCTGCGGCGCAGCCTATCTGGTGTGGCTCGGCATTTCGCTGTTTCGTGCCAAGGTCAATGGCGACGTCACCATGCCGGGTGTAGAGCAGAAATCCGCCCGCCGGGCCTTTCTTGAAAGCATCAGCGTCGAGGTTCTCAACCCGAAGACGGCGATTTTCTTCATGGCGTTCCTGCCGCAGTTCATCGATACTTCTGCGGCGTTTCCGGTCTGGCTGCAGTTCGTGCTGCTCGGAACCATGGTCAATCTGATGTTCTCTTCCGCCGATCTGGTCTGCGTGATCCTGGCGGGAGCCGTGGTCACGCGCCTGAAACGCTCAAGCCATGCCCAGCGGCTGATGCAGCGTGCCGGCGGAACGATCCTGGTAGGGCTCGGTGTGCATCTCGCCCTGCAGAAGAGCTGATCTAGCCTCGTCCGTCCGGATAGACCGCCGGTCCCTTGATCTCGATCTTGTTGCCGAAGGGATCGCGGATGTAAAACGAGTGTCCCATACCGCGGGCCCCGCCATGCATCGCCTCCCGCTCGATCTCGACCCCATGGGCATCGAGATGGGCGCGCAGCGCATCGTGATCGAACGGCCCGGTTGCGATGCAGACATGATCGACGTTGCGCCCGCCCGTCACCGGCGGAACAGCACTGGCGGCGCCGGGGTGGGTAATGTCCCACAGGACGATCAGCGCCGCCCCGCACCAGACCTGCTCCATCCCGAGCGCCGGATAGATATAGCCAGGCCGGCAGCCGAGAACCTCGTAGTAGAATTTCAGCGCGGACGGCATGTCGTCGACGAGAAAGACCACATGATCGATGCCCACCAGAGAAAACGGAACACTCGCTGCCTGCATGGATGTCTCCTCGGGTTCTGATATCCTGCGTGTAAACCGCATCCCATAAAGCAAAATCCGGAACGCCCCTGCCAGGGCGCTCCGGAACTGTAATACTCAAAGGGCCTGTTCAGCGGCCGTCGGGGGTTTTTGTACCGCCCCATTTGTCCTTCACGGCGTCAAAATGCTCTTCCGGCTTGTATTCGGCAACCTGCAGGCCAACCTGCTTTGCCGTCAGGCGGCCCATGGCGGAAAGAACCTGATAGCTGCTGACGACACTGTCGTGCTCCGCTTGTACCAGCGCGAGCTGGCCCGTGATGACATCGGCTTGAGCATTCAAGACGTCGAGGGTGGTACGCTGCCCGACCTTGCGTTCTTCTATCACGCCATTGAGCGCAAGCTGGGCTGCGGCCACGACGCTCCTCTGCGCCACGATGGAGGCCCTGGCGGCATCCAGTTTTGACCACGCGGCGGCAACGGCCTGACGGACGCTGTCTTTCGACACATCCACCTCGATGCGCCGCTGGCCGAGATTCTCCTTCGACTGGCGCACTGCTGCCGCTGTTCGACCGGCTCCATAGATCGGAATCGTCACGTTCAGTTTGGCCGATGCCGCGGAGTTGTTGGGTGTCGTCGCCGATCCGCCCTGGAAAACATCCGTCCGGCTGAGCGTGCCCGTTGCCCCGGCCTGCGGCAGCAGCACACCCTCGTTCACCTTGACCTGATACCCGGCAACGTCGGTGTTGAGTTTCGCCGCACCAATCAGCGGATGATTGGCATCGGCGATGGAATAGGCCTGATTAAGCGATTTCGGCAAGGATTTGGCGGTTGCCGCCGCCGTCAGAGACCCTGGAGTGGCCCCGACGGTCTGGACGTAAGTGGCTTCGGCAATCTTCACATTGGCACGGGCGGTATTGCGGTCGTTGACCGCCGTCGCCTGCGATGCTTCTGCCTGGGCGACGTCGGTGCGGGTGCCCTCGCCCACGTCGAACCGTGCACGGTTGGAGCGCACCTGTTCGTTGAGGAATGCCAGGTTCTTTTCGCGCAGGGCAACAATCTGGCGGTTGAGGTAGACATCCATATAGGCCTGCACGGTCGTCGCCAGAATGGTCTGCTCACTGCCGCGCAAGTTTTCGCGGGCCGCAAGCACACCGGTCTCTGCCGCCGCAACGTTGTTCCTGGTCTGGAAACCGTCGAACAGCATCTGGTCAACCTCGACACCTTCGGTGGAGGAGCTTTTCGTTCCTGCCCTTTGGCCATCAATTTTGCTGCGCTCTGTATTGACCGAGACCTGGCCGGTTACCCTCGGGCGGTAACCGGATTTGGCAATCGCCACGTTCTCGTCCGTCACCCGCACACCGGCGCGGTTCGCATTCAGCGTCGAATTGTTCTGATAGGCCTTCGACATCGCGCCGAAAATCGTTTCGGCCATGGAAGGCGTTGCTGTCAGAACCGAAGTCATCAGCAGGATCGCAGTGAGGCTTCGCTTGGCTGTTATGGACACGGTGAATTTCTCCGACAGTTTGAACAGAGGACTCGGCTCAGCGAACCGTTCGTTCCGATTTGCAAGAGACATTGCGCTACGAACCGCCGATGTCAATGTTGAAAACCGGATGAGCGGCGTTTTTACTATACCTCACCCTTCTCGCGGGCGATAGCGCGCCAGCCGATATCACGCCGGTAAAAGCCTTCCGGCCAGTCGATCCGGGCAATCGCAGCATAGGCGGCGTCCTGCGCCTGCTGCACCGTTTTGCCGCTGGATGTGACATTAAGCACACGCCCGCCATTGGCGACAAGCGCGCCGTCTTTCTCGGCGGTGCCCGCGTGGAATATTCTTACCGTATCTGACTGCGCCGCATCGGCACCCCGGATCACGCTGCCCTTCTGCGGAGATGCGGGATAGCCCTTTGCGGCCATGACGACGGTCAGCGCCGGATCGTCATTCCAGCGCACCGACATCTGGTCCAGCGCGCCATCGGCGGCGGCCTTCAACAAAAGGAGCACGTCATCCTTCAGCCGCAGCATCAGCACCTGTGTTTCCGGGTCACCGAAGCGAGTGTTGTATTCGATCAGCTTCGGGCCCTCCCCGGTGATCATCAGGCCGGCAAACAGCACGCCGCTGAACGGCGCGCCGATTTCCGCCATGCCGCGCATGGTCGGCTCGATCAGTTCGCGCATGGTGCGGTCAATGATCGCCTGCGTCATTACAGGTGCGGGCGAATAGGCGCCCATGCCGCCGGTATTGGCACCGGTATCGCCGTCGCCGACGCGCTTGTGATCCTGTGCCGTGCCGAAAGGAAGGGCTGTCTTGCCATCGCAGAGGCAGAAGAAGCTGGCTTCCTCGCCATCGAGAAATTCTTCCACCACCACTTCGGCGCCGGCGCCACCGAAGGCGCCGTCAAAGCAGGCATCCACCGCATCGAGGGCTTCCTGTACGGTCATGGCCACCACGACGCCTTTACCAGCAGCCAGACCGTCGGCCTTGACCACGATGGGCGCGCCCTGCTTTTCCACATAGGCCCGGGCGGCTGCGGCATCGCTGAAGCGGCCATAGGCGCCGGTCGGGATGTTGAAGCGGGCGCAGAGATCCTTGGTGAAGCCCTTTGAGCCTTCCAGCTGCGCGGCCGCCTTGGACGGGCCGAATACGGAAATGCCTGCGGCGCGCAGATCGTCGGCGATACCGGCAACCAATGGTGCTTCCGGGCCGACGACGACGAAATCAACCGCTTTTTCCTTGCAGAATGCAACGATGGCGGCGTGATCGGCCGGATCGAGCGCCACGCATTCGGCCTCATGCGCAATGCCGGGATTGCCAGGGGCGCAGTAGAGCTTTGTCAGCACGGGAGACGCCGCGATCTTCCAGGCGAGAGCGTGTTCGCGGCCACCGGAACCAATAAGCAAGACGTTCATCGTTTTCTGCTCCGTGCATGAAGGGGTTGCTGTGTCGGTATGGCCTCGGGCACGAAGGGTCAAGCACGCAATCACAGATTTGCCCTGAATTCAGGCGTAATTTACTTGACTGGCGCAGCGCCCGCTGCAAGGTCACGCCATGACACCGGAAAAAGACATCATACAGTCAAGCCAAGGCCGGGGCCGCGTTTTCGACGCGCCGTCGGGACATTGGGTCTATCGTGCACTGCCAGCCTGGCTGTGGCCCTACGCGCAGCTGGCGCGCTGGGACCGCCCCATCGGCTGGTGGCTCCTGCTTTGGCCCTGCTGGTGGTCCGTCGCCCTGGCGTCCAGTGCCGGCGCCAAGGTGGGCGATTCCGTCTGGTCGATCATTCCTTCCCCCTGGCACCTCGCCCTGTTCCTGATCGGTGCGGTCGCCATGCGCGGCGCGGGCTGCACCTACAATGATCTGGCCGACGAGGACATCGACAATCAGGTGGCGCGCACCCGTTCGCGTCCGCTGCCTTCGGGCCAGGTGACGCGCAAACAGGCCAAAATATTCATAGTGCTGCAAGCGCTTGTGGGGCTGCTGGTGGTCATCCAGTTCAACCTCTTCACCATTCTTCTCTCCATCGCCTCGCTGGTGATCGTTGCGATCTATCCGTTCATGAAGCGCATCACCAACTGGCCGCAGCTTGTGCTCGGGCTCGCCTTCTCCTGGGGTGCCCTTGTCGGCTGGTCTGCGCATTTCGGGGCACCAGCGACGCTGAAAGACTTTCTCCCGCCGCTGCTGCTTTATGCCGGCTCGATCCTCTGGGTGATCGGCTATGACACGATCTACGCCCACCAGGACAAGGAAGACGATGCCCTCGTCGGCGTGGGTTCGACGGCGCGGCTGTTCGGCAGCCGCACCCGCGAAGCGCTGATGGTGCTCTATGGCGGCGCGCTGGTGCTGTTCCTCGGGGCGTTTGCCGTGGCGGAAGTGCCCATGCCCGCCGTCGCCGGTCTTCTGGCGGCAGGAGCACATATGTACCGCCAGATCATGGTGCTCGACATCGACGATCCCGCACAATGCCTGCGCCTCTTCCACTCCAACAAAGTTGTCGGCTGGCTGATTTTTGCCGGGCTGGTGCTCGGCGCGCTGTGGACGGTGGTCAAACCGTTCTTTTAGCTTGAACTGATCGCACTCAAGCCTTCAACCAATCGGTCAAGCTCAGCCTCTGTCGTGTAGAGCGCTGGCGAAACCCGCAGGCATTGGCCTTTGGCCACCCCGGTGCGCCGGACTGTCAGGACACGATGCTTGTCGCGCAATGCCGTCATCAAGGCATTGTTGTCGTCCTTGCTGATCTTGCCCTTGATGCGGAACGACGTGATGCCGGCATGCATGGTGTCGTCGTCGGGCGTGAGGATTTCGACAGTTTCGATCGCCCGCGCCTGTTTCACCCAATAGTTGCGAAGATAGGTCAGGCGTGCCTGTTTGCGCTTCGAGCTGATCATCTCGTGCAGATCGAGCGCGGCGGGCACGCTCAAGGTCGCGGCGAAGTTGGTGGTGCCGGTATGAACGCGCGAGCGGATATCGTCCTTCGGCCAGTCTTCATCGGCCAGATCGCGGTCGATATCGGCCAGCCTTTCCTTGCGAATGTACAGGAAGCCCATGCCAACCGGTGCGCCGATCCATTTATGCAGGTTGAAGCCGACGAAATCCGCGCCGAGATCGCTTACCTTGAAATCCATCTGCCCCCAGGAGTGGGCTGCATCGACCACCACATCCACGCCGCGGGCACGGGCCATGTCGGCTATCTCGCGAATGGGCATGACAAGCCCGGTGCGATGGGACAGATGGGTCAAAAGCAGCAGCTTTGCCTTGGGAGTCGCCTCCAGCACGGTGCGATAGGCATCCAGCACGGCTTCCCGCGTCGCCGGCTCCGGAATGGCGAAGGTCTTGACCTCGACACCCCTGCGGCCCGCCAGCGCATTCATGGCATACTGCATGGAATCATAATCGAGATCGGAATAGATCACAGCATCGCCCGGCTGCAGCTTGTTATAACCGGTGATCAGCTTTTGCAGGGCTTCAGTGGCACCACGCGTCAGGGCGACTTCCTCCGGCGCTGCACCAACCGCCCCGGCAACCCGGTTGCGCACATCCTCGGCGTCCTTGCCAAAGGCATTGCGGGCATAGACCGTATTCTGCCGGTTTACGCGCTGCGTGTTTTCCAGATAGGCCTGCAGCACAGGGCGGGCCATGATGCCCCAATAGCCGTTCTCAAGATTGGCGATCGAGCGCTCCACATCGTAGAGATCGCTCACGGCGGCCCAATAGGCGCGGTCCGTGGCAATGGCCGTGTCATTGGCGGCAGGAAGCACCGCTGTTTCCATGGCTGATGCCTTGACGATTGTTGCGGCGAGCGCGGTTGCCGCGCTGCCCATCAGAAAATGACGACGTTCTATACCTGGCATCGGACCGATCCTTCACGCGCTGTGTTCCATCTGGTTCCTGATTAGGACTCCAATGTCACAGCTGCATGAAGGAATTGACGGTGAAGCCGATTGTTCAGCGGTTGCCGGAGGCGATGATTTCCTCACCGCCGACGACGAGACGCAATCCGAGATTGCCCATCTTGCGGCGGGCCAGAAAACGCGGACGGCGGCGGCGCGGTTCACGGCCCTGGCGGCGTTCCACGGGTTCGCCCACGGCAACCGGCCCGATGCTCTGCTCAAGCTGGCGGGCTTCGCCGTCTTCCTCGACCAGCATCATCGGCAGCTTGAACAGATTGGACCAGGCGCGCCAGTCTGCGGCGATGTCATTGAGATCGTGGGCGACCAGCAACGGCACCGAAAGATGCGGATCGCTGTGCATCAGTTCGAGCGTCACGGTGATGTCGCCGAGCTCGTCCTCAGCGGCACGGGCCGTCACGCCCTGAAAGGCGCAGACCGGCAGGGCCAGCGACACCGGCAGGTTGCTGTTCGGCAGTACGCGTTTGACCACCGCGCCGCGCTCATGCAGCGAGAAGGTAATGTCACCCCGGTCATCGCGCGTGGCGTAGGTGACGGTCTGTGGCAGGTGGAATGGGTCGAGCCGGAATTCCTGGCCTGCCCAAACCGGCTTTGCTCCGGCTTTTTTCATGTGACGCCTTCTGTCGATCCTGAGAGCCGGTTTTCCGGTCTTCTCTTTTGTATTTCCCTGTAGAAGCGGACCAATTTTTTCTGGTCTCGTATGGGGAAACAATAGGCGCCAATCCCCCCGCTTCCGCTTAACGAACGCGGTTAACCGTTTCTCATCGCGGGGAATGGTTATCGAAATTCGACCATCGGTAAGGTTTCAAAAAGAGAGATAAACAAAAGACTGACGGGGAAGCTCGACTTGCATCGAAACGCGTCCCCGCCATCGACAGAACCATGAAACAGCGCGCTCAGATGACCTTGCCGGGATTCATGATGCCGGCCGGATCGAAGGATGCCTTGATCCGGCGCATCAGATCCAGCGCCACCGGCGACTTGGTTTCCGACAATTCCTTGCGCTTCAACTGGCCGATGCCGTGCTCGGCGGAAATCGATCCCTTGTAGGCGCGGACGATCCCATGCACGCGGGCATTCACCTCGCCCCAGCGCGCAAGGAAGGCTTCCTTGTCGGCACCGGCGGGCTGGGTGATGTTATAATGCAGATTGCCGTCACCCATATGGCCGAAGGAAACGATGCGCGCACCGGGTATCATTGCGAGCACGGCCGCGTCGGCTTCGGCAATGAATTCCGGGATGCGGGCCACGGGCACCGAAATGTCGTGTTTGATCGAGCCGCCCTCGGGCTTCTGCGCCATCGACATGGCTTCGCGCATATGCCAGAAGGATTTTTCCTGCGCGGTGCTGTCGGCAATCGTGGCATCTTCAACCAGCCCCGCCTCAAACGCCTCCGTCAGAATGGCCTCGATAGTCTCGCGCGCATCTTCAGCGGATCGCGACGAGGAAATATCGATCAGCACATACCAGTTGTGCACGCCCTGCAGCGGATCGCGCACACCTTCCGTATGCGCCACCGAAAACTCGACACCGATGCGCGGCATCAGTTCGAAGCCGGTCAACGCTGCACCCGCATGGCTCTGCGCCAGCCCCAGAAGTTTCAGGGCGTCCTCGGGGCTGTTCAGCCCGGCATAGGCAACACCCTTGCCCTTGGGCAGCGGGAAGAGCTTCATGACAGCCGCGGTAATGACGCCGAGCGTGCCTTCCGCGCCGACAAACAGATCCTTCAGATCGTACCCGGTATTGTCCTTCTTGACGTAGCGCAGATCGTTGAGAATCTCGCCGGTCGGCAGCACCACCTCGACGCCAAGGCAGAGTTCACGCGTGTTGCCGTAAGCCAGCACCGCCGTGCCGCCCGCATTGGAGGAGAGATTGCCGCCGATCTGGCAGGAGCCTTCCGAGCCCAGCGAAAGCGGAAACAGGCGCCCCGCCTGTTCTGCCGCTTCCTGCAATTTCTGCAGGACGACACCGGCTTCGACGATGATGAGGTTGCCGGCGGGCTCGACCGAGCGGATCTTGTTCAGGCGTGACAAGGACAGGATGACCTGCTGGCCTGTCCCATCGGGCATCTGGCCGCCGACAAGGCCGGTATTGCCGCCCTGTGGCACGATGGCTGTTGCCGTCTCGGTGGCCAGCTTCAGGATTGTCGATACTTCATCCACGGTGGACGGCCGCAGGACCAGCGCCGTCTTGCCACCGAATTTTTCCCGCGGTTCGATCAGGTAGGGTTCGATGTCCCGCGCGTCATGCAAGGCGTTTTTCTCACCCACGATGGCAGTAAAACGGGCAACAAGGTCTGGCGTCAGGGTCATTTGATCTGTTCCAACTCTTCTATGGGAGGCACGCGCGGCGCGGCAGCGCGGACAAGGCGGTCATTGATGGCTTCGCCCAGTCCGGTGAAGGGGATCGGCTCGACAGCAATGACGGCACCGCCGAGACGGTCGAGACGCTTCATGTAATCGAAAAGATTGGTGGCGGCCTCCCGCAGATTGCCCGTCTCGCTGAGGTTGAGACGCGCGCTCGCCCTATGGGCATCCGCAGCGCGGTGCGGACCGAAGGCCAGCAGTGCCTCGCCATCCCGCACCTCGTGCACATTGAGGCGGACACCGGCGGCAGGAGCGTAATGCGAGGCCATCATGCCGGGCGCCTCGATCGCGGCACGCTGATCCATGCGCCGCAGCGATTGACCAATGAGAGCTTCGATATCCTCGGCGGCAAGCCCGCCGGGCCGCAGCAACAGTACCGCATCGCCATCCACCTTGACGATGGTCGATTCCAATCCGACCTCGGACGGTCCGGCATCGAGGATCAGGGCAATCTTGCTGCCGAGATCATCGGCAACGGCCTGCGCACTGGTGCCGCTGATCCTGCCGGATGTGTTGGCGCTGGGGGCGGCCAGCGGATGACCGAGCGCTGCGATGATCTTTCCGGCGATACCGCGCGGCATGCGCAGTGCCACCGTATCGAGACCGGCCGCCACCAGGGGATGAATATGGGTGTCGGGCCGCAACGGCAGGACCAGTGTCAGGGGACCGGGCCAGAACGCATCCATCAGTTTGCGAGACAACGGATCGATCGCCGCATAGCGTTCCGCCATGGCGATATCCGAGACATGGCAGATAAGCGGATTGAAATGCGGCCTGCCCTTCGCTTCGAAGATACCGGCAACGGCATCGCCATTGGTGGCGTCAGCCGCCAGGCCATAGACTGTCTCGGTCGGAATGGCGACAAGCTGGCCTGCAGCCAGCGTCTGGGCTGCCTTCTGAATTGCCTGTTCATCTGGTGCTATTGTCTCGGCCAAGGGCGCTTCTCCGATCGTGCGCATTGCCTACACGATGGGCAGGGCTCGCCGCAAGTCTGCGCTGATGAACTCACCGTATGAGGTGATGCGTAAAATTGAATCCACCCATGGTAAAAATTAGCAAGGTTTGGCTGATAGAGATGGGCGGTCAACGAGGATAGAGCCACATGTTCCGCCATCTGCTTGCCATCATAGCTGCTGCCCTTATCGCACCGGCCATTGCGCATGCCGGAGAATCCATCAAGCTCAAGGGCCCGTCGGCACGGCCAAACTCGGTCACCTTTGTCGGCTATGACAGTTTCGATGCCAATGGCAATCCTGTCTGCACGCCCTGCATCGAGCAGCGCGCGGCGGAAGCCGCCAAGCTTCAGGCCTATCTGGAACGCCGCGAACGCTCGCGCCAGTACATGGCCCGCCTTCAGGGCAACGGCCCCAAACCGGACTCTTTTATCGCCACCGCCAATGCAGCGACACTGCCGGCAGCACACGCAGCACCGGTCGCGCAAACCACGGCAACGCCGGCACCGGCGGCACCCGCCGCCGCCAGCGGATTGCTTGCAGTCGAAGCGACGCCGCTGCGCGCCAGCATGCAATAAGCCAGCGCAAGGCCAGCGGACAAGCGCGAGGTTTTCGCGCCTGCCCGTTGATTATCCAGCAATTTTCGAGAAATCAGCGACCGTGTTCGTGGCTGTGCGGATACGGGCAAGCAGCGCCAGGCGATTGGCTCGAACGGCCGGATTCTCGTCATTAACCAGTACATCTTCAAAAAATGAATCAACCGGTTCACGCAAAGCACTCAATGCGATCATGGCGCCGGAAAAATCCTGTTTTTGAATCGCTTGCGCCGCGTCCTTCTCAGCCTGATTCACCGCGGCAAAGAGCGTCTTTTCCGCATCGAGTGCAAGCAGCGCCGGGTCAACCGTATCGGCGACAACCGTACCCTTTTTCTCCTCGGCACTCAGAATATTGGCTGCGCGCTTGGTGCCGGCCAGAAGGTTCTTGCCCTCTTCCGAGTTGAGATAGACCACCAGCGCTTCAACGCGGCGAGCGATCAGCAGAAGATTATCGGCGCCGTCAGTCAGCACCGCATCGATCAGGTCATGCCGTGCGCCGAGTTCGCGCAGATGCACTTTCAGGCGATCATGGAAGAACGCCAGAAGGTCGAGCAGAACCGGCTGCGCGTGCTCGGCCACCTCGCCGCGCAAACGCTTTTCAAAACCGGAAATGGCGTTGGTGACATCTTCCTCACCATCGACATCGCCGGAATTCTGGGCGGCCTGCTGCGCCTCGTAGCGCTCGACATGCTTTTCAACGGCGTCTTCGCGCAGCTGCGCAAAGGCGGCCTGGAAGAGCGGAAGAAGCGCGATCTGCCAGTCGCTTGAAAGCAGCAGGCGGATGACGCCAAGCGCCGCACGGCGCAGGGCGTAGGGGTCTTTCGAGCCCGTCGGCTTTTCGTCGATGGCCCAGAAACCGACCAGCGTATCGAGCTTGTCGGCGAGCGCGACAGCCACGGAAACCGCATCGCTCGGCACAAAGTCGGATGGCCCTTGCGGCTTGTAATGTTCTTCAATCGCGGCTGCGACCGATGGATGTTCGTTCTGCAGCAGCGCATATTTGCGGCCCATGCCACCCTGCAGTTCCGGGAACTCGCCGACGATTTCCGTCGTAAGGTCGGCCTTGGCCAGTGCGGCCGCACGGGCGGCCAGTACCGGGTCGGCCCCGACCTGCGGCGCGATATCGCGTGCCAGCGCCTTGATCCGCGTGACGCGTTCGCCCTGGGTGCCGAGCTTGGCGTGGAAGGTCACATTCAGGGCGTCGAGCCGCGCCATGCGCTGATCGAGCGGCTTCTTCAGATCGAGATCGAAGCGGATGGCGGCAGCCGCGAGCTTTTCCATATCGGGCAGATCGTGCTGGTCGGTCGTCCAGAAATAGAGCGCGTCGGAAAGACGGGCACGGACGACCTTACCATTGCCGTAGGCGATCTCCTTGCCGCCATCGCTGGCCACGATGTTGGAAACCAGGATGAACTTATTGGAGAGCTTGTCCGTCTCGCCGGCTTTGCGCGTGACAAAGCACTTCTGGTTCGTCTTGATGGTGAGACGAATGACCTCCGGCGGAATGGCAAGGAAATTGTCCTCGAATTCGCCCATCAGCACGACGGGCCACTCGACGAGACCCGACACCTCTTCCAGCAGGCCTTCGTCCTCGACCAGTTCAAGGCCCGACGCAAAGGCTATATTCTGCGCATCCGCCAGAATGATCTCCTTGCGGCGATCCGCATCGAGTACGACCTTGGCCTTTTCCAGCTTGGCGACATAATCGTCAAAGCGGCGAACGGTGATCGGCTGGCCGTCGCTCAGGAACCGGTGCCCGTAGGTGATATTGCCGGACCGCAGGCCACTCACCTCGAAATCGACGACAACCGGTTCTTCGGTCTCACCGCCGAACATGCAGACGATCGACTGAAGCGGACGCACCCAGCGCAGGCTGCCGGCCTTTGCCGAGGCTGCCCCCCAGCGCATGGATTTCGGCCATGGAAATTCGCGAATGATCTTTGGCAGGAGTTCCGCGATGATTTCTTCGGCGGGCCGGCCCGGCTTTGTCAGATGGGCGACGTAGAAATCACCCTTCTTCGGGTCGGTGTGCACGTGGGCCTGTGCAATATCGGTCAGGCCAGCGGAACGCAGAAAGCCCGCAATGGCTGCCTCCGGCGCGCTGACGCTCGGTCCCTTGCGATCCTCATGCACGTCTTTCGACCGTGCGGTCAGGCCGCGGATATCGAGCGTGAGACGGCGCGGCGTCCAGTAGTCACCAGCCGCTTCATAGGTGAGGCCAGCCTCGACCAGGCCATCGGTGACGAGCTTTTTCAGATCGCCGGCCGCCTTGCGCTGCATGCGGGCGGGAATTTCTTCCGAGCGAAGTTCGAGCAAAAGATCGGGCATTATACGGACTCACTCTTGAAATTGACGCCGCCGGCTTCGGTCAGAAGGAACGCCTCGCCGCACTGCCGGGCGAGATTGCGGACCCGCAGGATATAGCTCTGCCGTTCCGTCACCGAGATCACACCGCGCGCATCGAGCAGGTTGAACGCATGCGAAGCCTTGATGCACTGGTCGTAGGCCGGAAGGACCATGCGGTGCACCGGGCTGTTGTCGCCGTCCTTGGGTGCGCCCGCGCGCAGAAGCGCTGCGCACTCGGCTTCCGCATCCTCGAAATGCCGCAGCAGGACCGAGGTGTTGGCATGTTCGAAATTGTGCCGCGAATATTCCTGCTCCGCCTGCAGGAACACATCGCCATAGGTGACCTTTTCATCGCCCTCGAGGCCATTGAAATTCAGGTCGTAGATGCTGTCGACGCCCTGGATATACATGGCGAGCCGCTCCAGACCATAGGTCAGCTCACCCGAAACGGGCGCGCATTCAATGCCGCAGACCTGCTGGAAATAGGTGAACTGCGACACTTCCATGCCATCGCACCAGCATTCCCAGCCCAGACCCCAGGCGCCGAGCGTCGGGCTTTCCCAGTCATCCTCGACGAAACGCACATCATGCAGCAGCGGATCAAGGCCGATGGCCGCCAGCGAGCCGAGGTAAAGCTCCTGCAGGTTGGCAGGCGATGGCTTCATGATCACCTGATACTGGTAATAGTGCTGCAAGCGGTTGGGGTTCTCGCCGTAACGGCCATCCTTGGGGCGGCGCGATGGCTGAACATAGGCTGCCTTCCACGGCTTGGGACCGAGCGAACGCAATGTTGTCGCCGGGTGGAACGTACCCGCGCCGACTTCCATGTCATAGGGCTGCAGGATGACACATCCATGCTGGGCCCAGTAATTATGAAGCGTCAGGATGAGACCCTGGAACGAACGGGTCGGGTGCATATGATCGGGCAATGGGACGGTCACCGGTCAGGCCTTTTTGACGGGAAATGGAGTGCCCGTCCTAAGACGTGCCGTCTGGCCGGTCAAGAGAAAGGAAGCCATGACAATGGCTTTCGCAGGCACCCGCAGCGGAAATCATGGCAAGGGTGCCTTGAACAGCACCCCTGTTTCCCACGATGATCAGCCCTTGTTGTCCGGAGCCGGGACAGGAGCCGGTTGCGGCGCTGGAGGTTCCGGTGCTTTCGGGGCATCGCTACCATTCTTGGCAACGCCCGGCTCCTTTGCATCGGGAAGGCCGTTCTTCAGCTTTTCCTCGATCTTGACCAGATCTTCCGGCTCAGGCTTGGAATCGCGGGCGTGGGCCCACTGGAAAGTCGCTTCCAGCTTGCGCCCTGCACGCCAATAGGCATCGCCCAGATGATCATTGATGGTTGCATCTTCGGGACGCAGCTTCACCGCCTGCTCCAGCTGGATGACAGCATCGGCATAATTGCCCATCCGGTAATAGGCCCAGCCGAGCGAGTCGACGATATAGCCATCCTGCGGACGGGAGGCGACGGCCTTCTTGATCAGGTCCAGCCCCTGCTCCAGCTTGATATTCATGTCGATCCAGGAATAGCCGAGGTAATTCTGCACCTGTGGCTGATCGGGATAGAGTTCAAGCGCCTTGGTGAAATTCGGCTCCGCCTTGTCCCACTGCTTCAGCCGCTCATAGGCAATGCCACGCTGGTAGAAAATCATCCAGTCGTTGCGTTCGGGCTTTTCGATCGCCGCAACAGCCTTGTCATAGGTTTCAGCGGCTTTGGCGTAGTTCTTGTCCTGCGCATAGATGCTGCCGATGGCAAGGTAGGTGCGGATATCCTTCGGATCGGCCGCCAGAAGTCCGTTCAAATGCGTGATCGCCTCGTCATGGCGCTTCAAAATGGCAAGATTGATGGCAATCTGCATTTCCGCATCGCGGTTATAGGCGGAATCGGCAGGAATGCGCGTGAAGTACTCGACAGCCTTTTCCGGCTGCTCCAGCTTGGCACTGATGTCACCGATCTGGAAAAGGGTTGCATCGTGATCGGGGCGCAGCGGCAGCGACATCTGCAGATAGAGTTTGGAAAAGGCTTCCGCTCCGCTGCGGTTGATCGCGGTGGCCAAGGTATAGAGCACTTCCGCCGCGCCCTGCTGCGGGGTCTCTACGAGCGGCTTGACGGCCTTGCCGGACGAAAGCTGCTTGCCGAATTCGACCAGAACCATGCGGCCGGACAGCACTTCCGATGCGTCCTTGATCAGCGTTTCCGCGCCGGCTTTGTCACCATTGCGCATCTTGAACGAGGCATAGGCCTCGATCAGCCGCTCATAGGTATCTGGCGCGGCAGCCAGGCTCGGGCGGTCCTCGAGAGCGCTCTGATAGAACGCTGCCGCCTTGTCTTTCTGTCCAGCCATATCGGCGATGAGAGCCGAATTGTAGATCTTGAACAGGGCAAAACCGTCCGGGCCCTTCAGCTTGCTGATCATGGCCAGCGCTTCATTGGGCTTGCCGGCTCCGGCCTTGGCCCAGGCCGAAATCAGACCGGTGATCATTCTGTCGAGATCCGACTGGAGCGACAGCATCATCAGGGTATCCACCTTCTGGTACTGCTTCTTGTTCAGGGCATCGATGCCAAGCGCCAGGCGCGAGAAGCGTTCGATCTCCGGAACCGATTTCAGTTCCTGCGCAATCGGCAATGCCTCCTTGAACTGACCGTCGGTCAGGAGAACCAGCAGGAGGCTCTGGCGCAGTTCCTTGTTTTTCGGATCATAGGCAAGAGCCTGCCGGTAGAAGGAAATGGCGCTGTCGAAATCATTGCTGCGTTCAGCGGTGCGGGCAGAGAGGAAGGCGCCGGACAATGATCCCGCAGCAGTTACCAGATCCTTGCCGGTCGCGGCCGGTGCGGAAATGACACTGATGGTCAAGGCAGCGAGTGTTGCGCCCATCACGGAGCCAAGCAATTTACTGCGCTGCATATACAAAATCCCTCTTCATTGTCGTCATGATGAAATGATCGCCCGAATCCTCAGGAAAAGCATGGCCTTTTTACGGTCCACTCTCAAGTTTCATCGAAAGAATAAAGGCAATTGCCTGCCAGAGGCCATGGCAGGCGTTCGATCCACAACGGATCAGTTCACCCGACTGATGCAAAAGTCGATGACCTCCAGAAGGGCATCCTTCTGCGGCGACTGATCGAGCGGGGCCAATGCATCGCGGGCAATCCCGCCAAAATGCCGGGCGCGCTGGATCGTATCGCTGAGGGCGCCATAGCGGGTCATCAAGCCCTTGGCCTTTTCCAGAGCCTTGTCGTCGTTGACACCGTTCTCCAGCGCTTCCTTCCAGAACAGGCGCTCTTCCGCCGTGCCGCGACGATAGGTCAGAACCACCGGAAGGGTAATCTTGCCTTCGCGGAAATCATCGCCGGTGTTCTTGCCGAGATCCTTGGCATTGCCGCCGTAATCCAGCGCATCATCAACCAGCTGGAATGCGAGGCCGAGATTGAGGCCATAGGAGCGCAGTGCCTGGCGATCCGTGCGCGAGGAGGATGCAATGATCGGCCCCACTTCCGCCGCGGCGGAAAACAGCGCGGCTGTCTTGGCCTTGATCACCGCCAGATACTCATCTTCGGTTGTCTCGAGATTTTTTGCCGCCGCAAGCTGCATGACTTCGCCTTCGGCAATGACCGAGGCGGAGGTTGCCAGCACATCGAGCGCTTCGAGCGAGCCGACATCCACCATCATCTTGAACGCCTGGCCGAGCAGGAAATCGCCAACGAGAACGCTGGCCTGATTGCCCCAGATCATGCGCGCCGTGCTCTTGCCCCGGCGCAGGTCGCTCTCGTCAACCACGTCGTCGTGCAGCAGCGTTGCCGTGTGCATGAACTCGACGCTGGTGGCGAGCTTGACGTGGCCATCGCCCTGGTAGCCGAACATGCGGGCAGCCGCGAGCGTGATCATCGGGCGCAGGCGTTTGCCGCCGGACGAGATCAAATGGTTCGCCACTTCGGGAATCATCTCGACGTCCGAACCTGCTTTCGACAGGATCAGTTCGTTGACACGGGCCATGTCGGCCTTGGTAAGATCAATCAGCGGCTGCACCGATCCCGTGCTGCTCTTCTTATCGTCCAGACTGACAACAACGCCCAAAACGAAACTCCTAAACTTCTCGCATAATGCGGCGACACCTTATTTTGACAGGCTATAACCCGCAAGCGGCGAATTGGCGCGCAAAAATGGCAGGGGTTACAAATTCGTGATAAAGCCCACACATATGCTACAGGACTTACGGCACTTCCGGGCCAGTCATATGGGTAATGGCAATGATCGAAATCATGCGTACAAACGATCCTGTTCTCATCTCCTTTGTCGAATCACTGCTCAAGGATGCCGGCATCCGGCACTTTATCGCCGATTCCAACATGAGCGTCCTTGAAGGTTCGGTCGGCATTCTCGCACGCCGGGTGCTGGTCGATGCCAACCGGGAGGACGAAGTCCGGCGGTTGCTCAAAGACGCCTGCCTCGAGCGCGAGCTGCGCGGCTGATCCATGCCATCGACCGATACGCCCCATACGCTGGATGCATTCCATCGCGGCCGGTTCCACCTGCTCCAGCCCGCGCTGAAGGGGCACCGGTCCGGGGTCGACGCCATGGTGCTTGCCAGTGCCGTACCCGATGATTTTTCCGGCCGTGTCGCCGACCTTGGCGCCGGTGCCGGGGCGGCAGGTCTTGCCGTGCTCGCGCGCTGCAGCAAGGCCAAGGCGGTCTTGATCGAACGGTCCGATTTCATGGCCGATTTCGCCCGCAGATCGCTCGCGCTGCCGGAAAATGCCGCCATCGCTGCGCGCACCGAACTTGTGCAGGCGGATGTCACCCTGACCGGCAAGGCGCGGGTTGCGGCAGGGCTTGCCGACAATAGCTTTGACTTCGTGATCATGAACCCGCCCTTCAACCGGCCCACCGACCGCGCAACGCCCGATCCGGTGAAGGCGGAAGCCCATGTCATGACCGACGGCATGATGGAGCAATGGATCCGCACGGCCGCTGCCATCGTCAAACCCGGCGGCGCGCTGGCCATCATCGCCCGCCCGGCTTCGATAGCCGAACTGCTCGGCGCCTTGCAGCGCCGCTTTGGCGGGCTGGTCATCGTGCCGGTGCAGCCAAGACCGCAGGACGCGGCCATCCGTATCATTATCAAAGGTATTCGCGGCAGCCGTGCGGGCCTTACGCTTGCCCCGGCCCTGATCATGCATCACGAGACCGGCAACGGCTTTACCGAGCGTGCAACGGCGATAAACAATGGCCTGACGTCACTTTTGTAGCATTTTCCGCACGGTGCCATTGTGATTTGATGTGCACCGCTTACATGCGCATGACCCAACCCCGTGCCCGAACGTATAGAAGGAGAGAGCATTGGCCCGATTGATCCGAAAATTGCTGCCGCGCCGCTGGCGCCCCGATTTCGTGGAGATACCGGTGGTTCGCCTGCACGGCGCCATCATGTCTGGCGGTGGTCAATTCCGGCAAAATCTTTCCCTTGCGTCCGTCGCATCGGTTCTGGAAAAAGCCTTTGACGACAAGGATTCACCTGCGGTGGCGATTTCGGTCAATTCGCCGGGCGGTTCACCGGTGCAGTCGCGCCTGATTTACCGGCGCATCCGAGACCTGGCAGCCGAAAAAAACAAGAAGGTCTATGTCTTCGTCGAGGACGTCGCGGCTTCCGGCGGCTATATGATCGCCGTTGCCGGTGATGAGATCATTGCCGATCCATCATCCATCGTCGGCTCGATCGGCGTTGTCTCGGCAAGTTTCGGCTTTACGGAACTGATCAAGAAGATCGGCGTGGAACGGCGCGTCTATACGGCAGGAAAGAACAAGGCGACGCTCGACCCCTTCAAGCCGGAAAACAAGGCTGATATCGAACATCTGAAGGCGTTGCAGCTGGAAATCCATGACACCTTCATCGATCTGGTCAAGGAACGGCGCGGCGACAAGCTGAGCGACAGCGCCGATCTCTTCACCGGCCAGTTCTGGACGGGAACACGCGGTGTTGAACTCGGTCTGGTCGACGGTCTTGGCGACATGCGCTCCTATCTCCAGTCGCAATATGGCCCCAAAACCAAGCTAAAATTGATCTCGCAGCCGCGCGGCCTGTTCGGGCGCAGAATACCATCCGCCAGCGTGCAGATCGAAGGGCTTGGCAGCGGTTTGGCCAATGGGTTGATGGACGCAGCCGAGGAACGGGCGCTCTGGTCGCGTTTCGGACTGTAAACCGGCGCAGGATTTTTTGGCAAGGCCGGAACTCCGTGCTATGAATGCGGATAGGAATGATATCGGTAGTCGAGGGTTACAGACGATGCCACAATTGATCTTTTTTGCTCTTGTCGGCGCCGCCGCCTATTACGGCTATCGTTCGTTCAAGAAGGAAGCACAGCGCGTCTCGCAGCGCGTGCGCGAGGCCGAAAAAGAGGCACAGAATCGTGCACAGGGAACACTGGTCCAGGATCCCGAAACCGGTGAATACCGCCTGCGCAAAGACTGAGCGTCCATGCTTGCCAGTCCTGACCATACAATCAGCCTGACCGCCCCGGCCAAGATCAATCTTGCGTTGCATGTGACCGGCAGACGTGACGACGGCTACCATCTGCTCGACAGTCTCGTCGTGTTTGCCCGCTTCGGCGACCGGCTGAGCGTGACGAAAGCGGCGGCGGATTCCTTCACCCTGTCCGGTCCCTATGGCATGGGCCTTCCCGCCGACGATACGAACCTGGTGCTCCGGGCGCGGGACGCCCTGCGCCAGCGGTATGGCGAACGGGCGACGCCGGTCGCCATTCATCTGGAGAAACATCTGCCCGTCGCCTCCGGCATCGGTGGCGGCTCCAGTGATGCAGCGGCCACCCTGCGTGCTCTGGCTGCCCTGTGGGCTATCGATGCCAGCCTGACGGACCTGGCCGCACTCGGCCTGCCGCTGGGTGCCGACGTGCCGATGTGCCTGCACGGCGAGGCGCTGATCGCGCGCGGCATCGGCGAAGAGATCGAGCGCATCGCAGCCTTTCCGCGCCTGCCCATGGTCCTCGTCAACAATGGGGTGACAGTGTCGACACCGCAGGTCTTTTCCGCACTGACCCGCCGCGACAATCCTCCCCTGCCCGCGCTGCCTCCCCTGACATGCCTTGCGGAGGTTTGCGCCTATCTACGGCAGACGGACAACCATCTTTTCGCAGCCACGCAAAAGCTTGCGCCCTCGATCAACGGAAGCATGCAGGCATTGCTGGACACCAACCCGTTGCTCGCGCGCATGTCCGGCTCGGGCGGCACCTGCTTTGCACTCTACAGCGATGACGCGGCGGCTGATGCAGCCGCAACGCGGTTGCGCCAAAGCCAGCCCGCGTGGTTTATCGTCGCCACCAGCAGCACTATGGAAGGGAACTGATCTTGGCCCGCATTGACGAGACACGCCCCTTTGTACCCGTCGGGATTGCCGTGCTGACCGTTTCCGATACGCGCACGCTCGATGACGACAAATCCGGCACGACGCTGGCCGACCGCATCACGGCAGCAGGACACCGCCTGGTGGACCGAGCCATCGTGACCGATGACCGCGACGCGATACGCGACAAGGTGCTTGCCTGGTCAAACAGCCCCGATGTGGATGTCGTTATCACCACCGGCGGTACGGGCTTTACCGGCCGGGACGTAACACCTGAAGCACTGGAGCCGATCTTTGAAAAGCGCATGGACGGCTTTTCCGAGGTATTCCACCGGATCTCCTACGACAAGATCGGCACGTCGACCATCCAGTCCAGGGCAACCGGCGGTGTGGTCAATGCCACGTTCGTTTTCGTGCTGCCGGGCTCACCCGGCGCCTGCAAGGATGCCTGGGATAATATTCTCCAGTTCCAGCTCGACTACCGCCATATGCCCTGCAATTTCGTCGAGATCATGCCTCGGCTGGACGAACATCTCAAACGGGGCTAACAGCTATTTCGACGCGCCGGGAATAATCTCCGCCCGCAGACGCTTCATGGCGAGACCGCGCGCCAGGTCCGCCGCACTCTTGCCCGGAGCCGACAAAGCCATCGCCTGACGCTTTGAAATCAGCAGCCCGTTGGCGAGAGGATTTCCGGGCGCAAAAACCCGCGCGAAGAACGGCTTCCGATGCGCGTGGGAACGGGTGAAACAGGCTGGCCCCTGCATGCGTTCCACATGAAGGGAGACAGCCTCGATCCAGCCGTCGATCAGCCGCGCACCGGGTTCGATGAACAAAATCCAGTCGCTGCGCGCGCGGCGCAGACCGTCGATCAATGTCTGGTCCTGCAGGAAAATACACCCAGCCGCATCGGCCACGCGGTGGGTCTGGTCGGTCGATCCGTGATCGATGACGATGACATCGCTCAACACACCTTCGACAGCTCCGCCCACCAGTCCGCCGAGCGTTCTGGCCAAGGGTTCATCGGCATTGCGGGTTTCGATCAGGACGGAAATCATTCATTTCAGTTATAGTATTATTATTGAAATTTCCATCATCCTTTTTCAGCAGATTGTTCTTGATTTGTTCTCATAATTTGCTAGGAATACATTCATGTTGCGACGGTATGAGCGACTCGGTTTCGCTCCGGTCTCAAGGAGAATGTCAATGAACATCATGGTGCAGGCGGACAAGGCCGCTTTCGGGCAAGGCCGTGCCGAACATGCCAATGTGCTGGTCGACGAAGCCGGGTTGCGGATCGACCATGGACGCCGGCGCGGACGCGGCGCAGGCATGAACCCATCCGGGCGTTTCGAGCCGGAAACCCGCCATGTCTTTGACGATGGCTGGGAAACAATCGAGGACCTGCCCGCCTTCAAGACCGAGGTGCAGATCGAGAAGCCGCGCACGATCATCACGCGCAATGACTCGCCGGATGTCGGCTTCGACCGCTCGATCAATCCCTATCGCGGCTGCGAGCACGGCTGCATCTATTGCTTCGCCCGTCCCACCCACAGCTATATGGGTCTGTCCGCCGGGCTCGATTTTGAATCGAAACTGTTTGCCAAGCCCGATGCCGCCAGGATGCTCGACCGCGAACTGTCCAAACCGGGGTATACCGCCAAAACGATTGCCATCGGTACCAATACGGATCCCTATCAGCCGATCGAGAAGAAGTGGCGCATCATGCGCGAGATTCTGCAGGTGCTCGAAGAGCATCAGCACCCCGTCGGCATCGTCACCAAATCGGCGCTGATCATGCGTGATATCGATATTCTCGCCCGCATGGCCGATAAGGGTCTTGCCAAGGTCTGCCTTTCCGTCACGACGCTGGACGGCAAGCTTGCCCGGACGATGGAACCGAGGGCCTCAACCCCGACGCGGCGGCTGCAAGCGCTGCGTGCACTCTCCGACGCGGGCATTCCGACGGGAACCCTGGTGGCCCCGATCATTCCGGGTCTCAACGATCACGAGATCGAGCGCGTGCTTGACAGCGTGTATGCGATGGGCGCGCGCGAAGCCGGCTACGTGCTCCTGCGCCTGCCGCTCGAGGTCAGTCCCATCTTCAAGGAATGGCTGCTGCGCAACTACCCGGACCGTTATCGCCATGTTCTTTCCCTCGTGCGCTCCATGCGCGGCGGCAAGGATTACGACGCGGAATGGGGCAAGCGCATGCGCGGCGACGGTCCCTATGCCTGGCAGATCGGACGCCGGTTCGAAATCGCCGCCAAGCGCCTCGGCATCAATCTCGCCAAGCGCCGTCTGCGCACCGACTTGTTCGTGCCAACCGCAGGCAGCGAACAGTTGTCGCTGTTTTAACCAATCAAACGGGTCTTCGACCTGTTTCTGAAAATCCGTCGAGCGCCCCCCATCCCGCTGACGGAAGTCCCGATGCCCTACCCCATCCGCATCGGGGCCTTGCAGAGAATCAGAACGAATGCGAGTCTCGCCGCAACATGGCTCGATTGCGTTCTGATTCTCTGCTTCTTCCTCTCGATACCGGCAAACCCGATTTTGCGACGGAGCGCCGGCTCATGCGCGACGGCGTGCTCCATATCGTGGGGATCGACGAAGCCGGTCGCGGGCCACTGGCAGGCCCTGTTGTCGCTGCGGCGGTCATCCTTGACCCCGAGCGGATTCCCGATGGTCTTGACGATTCAAAACGCCTGACCGCCAGGAAGCGCGAGGAATTGTTCGATATCATTTTGCAGACAGCGCTGGCATCGGGTATTGCCAGTGTCGCCGCGCCGGCAATCGATGCCACAGATATTCTGAAAGCCGCGCTGGAGGCCATGCGCCGCGCCACCTGCGGCCTTTCCATCCTGCCGGGCCACGCGCTCATCGACGGGCGGGATGTGCCGCGCGGCCTTCCCTGCCCCGGCACGGCGATGATCAAGGGCGACCAGCGTTCGGTCTCCATTGCCGCGGCCTCCATTCTCGCCAAGGTCAGCCGCGACCGGATGATGGCACAGGCCGGCCGCCACTACCCGGCCTATGGGCTTGAGACCCATGCGGGCTACGGTACAGCGTTTCATCGCAGCGCGATGCTAACCCACGGACCGGTGGCTGGCCTGCACCGTTTCAGTTTTGCACCGCTGAAGAACCGGGACGTTTAGGGCGGGGTCACGCGCCCAAAAGAAAAAGCCGCCTCGCGGCGGCTTTCTCTAATTCCATTTGCCCTCAATCAGTTCAGGCGGGTCTTCACTTCGCTCAAGGAAGACTTGAACAGGTCAGCCGATGTCTTGGCATCAACCTTGTCCTTGAGGATACGTCCAGCAGCGGCAACAGCGATATCGACTGCGGAAGCGCGAACGTCGTTGACTGCCTCGGTCTCGGCCTGGGCGATCTTCTGCTCGGCAAGCTTGTTGCGGCGGGCAACATATTCTTCCGTCTTCTGCTTGGTTTCCTCAATGATAGCATGGGCTTCGCGCTGCGCAGCGGCAACGATCTCGCCAGCTTCCTTTTCGGCTTCCTTGCGCTTGCGCTGATACTCGGCCAGCAGCGACTGCGCTTCCTCGCGCAGGCGGCGGGCTTCTTCCAGCTCGTCGCGGATGCGCTCGGCGCGGCCGTCAAGCGACTTGCCGACAACGCCCGGAACCTTGAGGTAAACCATCAGCGCCAGGAAGATAACCAGCGCAATCAGGGCCCAAAATGTTGCGTCCATCATGCTTCTCCTTAACCGCGCACGGCTTTGACCGCAGCGGAAACACTTGCCGTATCGACAGTTCCACCGATGATCTTCTTGACGATTTCCGCCGCCGTTTCCTCGGCGATGGCACCGACGCCAGCCATTGCCTTGTCCTTGATGGACGCAATGCTTGCCTCGGCTTCAGCCAGCTTCTTTTCCAGGGCAGCAGAGATTTCCGCTGTTTCAGCGTCTGCCTTGGCCTTGGATTCATCACGGGCGGTCTGAGCAATGCTGCCGGCCTTTTTCTTGGCTTCGGCAAGTTCCTGCTCATAGGCGGCGAGCGCCTCATCCGATTCCTGCTTCATGCGGGCAGCCTGATCGAGATCGGTTGCGATGCGATCGCGGCGGGTCTCGATGATACCGCCGATACGCGGCAGAACCACACGCGACAGGAACAGGTAGAAAAATGCAAATGTCAGTGCCAGCCAGAGCAGCTGCGAAGCAAAATGGCTGGAGTCGAAAGGCGGGAAAACACCTTTATGCGCCACACCCGTTTCGGAGTGGGTCGCAGTGGCATGGGCATCAGACGCGCCACCCGTTGCAGCCGTGTCGGCATGCGCAGGTGTCTCGGTCTGAGCGGTTGTGGATGCGGCATGAGCCGAAGACACAAACATATGTTGTCCCCTTGGTTCGGGCATTTCCCGATCTGCTGACTTTAAATATTATACTGGCCGCGCAGAGCGCAGCCAGTATGAATTGCTTGCTGATTAAACAGCGAACAGAAGCAGAAGAGCGATGAGCAGCGAGAAGATGCCCAGAGCTTCAGTAACGGCGAAGCCGAATACCAGACGGCCGAACTGGCCATCAGCTGCGGATGGGTTGCGCAATGCACCGGAGAGGTAGCTGCCGAAAATGTTGCCAAGGCCGAGGGCCGTTCCGGCCATACCAAAGCAGGCGAGACCTGCACCGATGTACTTTGCTGCTACGGGATCCATGTTAAACTCCTTTGGATAGAATAGTTATTGATCGATTGCGTTTGGCGGAGCCCCGCCGGCGAAGTTCGTTCTCAGTGACCGCCAGGATGCACTGCGTCATTCAGGTACATGCATGTCAGCACGGTGAAGACGTAGGCCTGCAGGAAAGCCACCAGGAATTCGAGACCGGTCAAAGCGACCGTCATGGCGAGCGGCAGAATCGCGCCGCCAATACCGGCAGCTCCGAGCGCACTCAGCGACACCACGAAACCAGCAAACACTTTCAGCGTGATGTGGCCAGCAAGCATGTTGGCGAAAAGACGAACTGAAAGGCTGATCGGGCGGGAAAGGAAAGAAATGATTTCAATCGGCACAACGAGAAGCAGCAGCGGCGCCGGAACACCGGACGGCACAAAAACACCAAGGAATTTGAAGCCGTGCTTGGCGAAACCGTAAACGAGAACCGTACCGATCACGAGGATCGCAAGCGCGAATGTCACGATGATCTGGCTGGTAATCGTATAGAAATACGGGAACATGCCGAGCATATTGGCCACAAGCACGAACATGAAGAGCGAGAAGACAAACGGGAAGAATTTCATTCCCGAGGTTCCGGCCGAATCGCGCAGCGTGGAAGCCACGAACTCATAGGCCATCTCGGAAACCGACTGTAAACGGGTCGGGATCAGACCGCGATTGGAAGAAGTCAGATAGAGAAACGCCGAAGCAACCGCAACCGTCGCAACCATGAAGGCTGACGAATTGGTGAAGGACAGGTCAATTCCACCGACATCAATGGGAATCCATCGTGCAATCTGGAATTGATGGATCGGATCGTTGGCCACGCTAACCTCGTCTATATCGTTCCATGCCCGCAGGCTTATTCCGGTTTCTCACGGTCATCGCTCTTGTCGAGCTCAAATCCGCGGTTCTCCGCCACACGTCCTGCGGAGCGCAGGATGTTCAGCGTTCCGGCACAAAAACCCAGAAGGAGCAGAATGATCAGCCCCCAGGGTGAAGTGCCCAAAAATCGGTCAGCTAACCAGCCCAACCCCGCACCAACCAGAACGCCGGCGATAAATTCGCTCGACAGTTTCATGGCCTGCGCGACACCGGAGGCGGTCCCCGTCCCCTCGTCTTTCGAACCGGGTTTCCCGCCTACGCCCTTTGAAGCCAGTTTTGCTTCCAGATCGCGGCGGCGACTTTCCAGTTCATCCGAAGTCAGCGGCTTTCCGGCATCCGGCGTATTACCGACAGAACCTGACTGATCGGGCTTGTTTCCCGTGGCCAATGGCATGTCCTTTACACGCTGAATGCGAGGCTTCACCCCCGCTTCGAAGTCGCGCGCAACATATTGTTACGATCCGCGCTAGTCAAGGCGCAGAAGCAGGAGTCTCAAGGGTAATTTTCGCGGGAAATTTCAATACCTTAGGTAAATATGACTTTATGTCTCACCTCTGAGGGCAAAAATCGCGCGCGAATCCTGTGGATGAGACAGGTGTTCAGACGCATTCCAGCAGCATCCCAACACAGCTTTCGATGGCCAATTACGCCGCAACGCAACCCTGCGTTTCTTGCGGCGTTCGTCAAATCAGAAAATAAATGACGATACCAATACTGACGGTTTTGAGGGCGAAGCAGAAGGCACCGAGCCAGCCGGTGTATCGGGACGATGGGCCTCCCGACCATGGCAATGGCCTTGCCCTCAAACTTGGAGGTGATACTATGTGGTACCTGCCACTTAGTATCACCCTGATATTGAAAAGAACCCGGACGAGCTGGCAACTCACCATCCGGGTTCAATTCACATAATCAGGAAGGAGGGGCGGGCGAAAGCCTGTCCCTCACTCCAAGGACAGTATAGCAGTTTTTGTTTGGCTTCCAAGGGCCGTCAAATCCAACCACCGCCATAGGTGCGGTAGAAAACGTGCTGGCCAATCTTGTCGACGCGTTTCATGGTGTGCGCCCAGTTTGGCCGGACATAGACGGCGTGATAGTGGGTGGCCGAGCCGACCTCCGGCAGGAAGATGCGCCCTGACGTAACAGCCATCGCGATTTCCTGCGCCATTTTCCAGTATTTCGGCTCCGTCACGACCAGCTTGCGTCCTTCACAGGCGAACGAGAACTGACAGCGGTTGATCCAGTCGTCGTTCTGGTAGACGACACCGCAAATGGTCTTTGGATAGGCAGGGTTGCGGACGCGGTTGAGAATGACCTGCGCAACGGCGGCCTGCCCCTTCAGGCTTTCGCTTCTCGCCTCAAAGTAAATGCCCGTCGCCAGGCATTTCTGTTCTTCCTTGGTGAAAACGACCGGCGGCAGCGGTGATGCCAGCCAGGCATGATCGCCAGCCCCCAGCTGCGGGACAAATCGCCCGGGCTGTTTTGGCTCATTGAGAATGTTGTCGAAAGGCGAGGTTTTCGCGTAGTCGGGTTCAGCCGGCGCATAGCCCAATGCCAGGACATCCGGCGTGTTGTTGGTGATCAGGCTGGCCAGCATGGGCGAGACCTGCGGATCGGCCTTGGCCGGTGCGCGATTATGAAATGCCAGAGCGATCTGGATTTCCTTGCCGGCGATCTTCGGCTTGGCAAAAGCCATTTCGACTTCGACGCCATGGGTCGGGCGGATCAGCATGCTCGATCGCTGGAGGATGGAACCTGCACTGAACGCCTTGGGCGGAGCCTTCTTGCTGATGGTGACGATGCGCCCCTGCTTCTCGACCCGGTTGATGCGATCTTCATCGGGTGTCGCGCCGGGTGATTTCCCGGTGCCGTTGACAACGATCGGACCGATGCCCGGCACGTCGATACCACTGGCGGGAATGCTCGATGTGATGGCCTTGTCATCGACAAGGGACATATTGGCTTTCTGGATGGAGCCGGCGGGTGACTTTTCCAGATAGGCCGTCCAGCGGCCCTTGCCGGATTCGGCACCCGACAGCATGCTGGCCATATCCTGATAGGCGACGATCGTGGGCGAGAACAGATAGATGGCCGTGCCGATAATCACCGGACCGATAAAATTCCTGTTTGTCCGATTCTTTTGCAGGGGCTTCAATGCCCTCGAAAACTCAGAGAAACGCACGCCGATACCCCACTCACAACCGAACAATACTGGTTGCAAAAATGAAGCATTAACCTTGATGGAGAGTTAACAGCCCTCGCGAAAGCGTGTAGCCGGTTGGTTTGGCGGACCAGTGCAGATGCAAACCGCCCCCGTGCAAAAACACGAGGGCGGCAGGATTTGTTGCGGAGGAATAGGTTAGCGCTTCTTTTTTGCCCGTCCGGCAAACGGATTATCCGACGTGCGCAGGACCAGCCGTAGCGGAACACCCGGCATATCGAACGTCTCGCGCAGTCCGTTTGTCAGATAGCGCACATAGGAGGTCGGGAACGCTTCCGGCCGCGAACAGGAGATGACAAAGCCCGGCGGGCGGGTTTTGACCTGCGTGATATACTTGATTTTGAGGCGGCGGCCGGCGACGGCGGGCGGCGGGTGATGCGTCGTCACACCTTCCATCCAGCGGTTCAGGCGACCGGTGGAAATACGGCGGTTCCATACCTCGTCCGTCGAGGCAACGGCGGCCATCAGCTTGTCGATGCCCTGGTTGCGTTCACCCGAGATCGGGACGGCACGGATACCGCGAATCTGCGGCAGCAGCCGCTCGGTCTTTTCGCGCAGATCGGCCAGCACCATCTGGCGGTTTTCGACCAGATCCCATTTGTTGAAGGCGATGATCGGTGCGCGGCCCTCACGGATGATCAGATCGGCGATCTGCAAATCCTGCTTTTCGAAGGGGATCGTCGCATCAAGCACGATAATGACGACCTCGGCAAACCGAATGGCCCGCAGCGCATCGCCCACGGACAATTTTTCGAGCTTACCCTGAACACGGGATTTGCGGCGCAGCCCAGCGGTATCGAACAGCTTGATCTTGCGGCCATTCCACTCCCAGTCGACGGAAATGGAATCGCGCGTGATCCCCGCTTCAGGCCCTGTCAGCAGCCGATCCTCACCAAGCATCGTGTTGACCAGTGTCGATTTACCGGCATTCGGGCGCCCGACGATGGCGATGCGGAGCGGCTTGCTGGAATCATAGGCCGGGATGTCTTCGGCATCCGGATCGTCGATATCGTCGCCGATCAGATCGTCCTTCGGTCCCGCAACGGCGGGAATGGTGACGGCGACCGCGTCGCTCTCGGGATCTTTCGTCTCGTACTCATCCGGGAAAACGCGCTCTTCTCCCAGTATTTCGACGATCGCGTCGCGCAGATCAGGGAAGCCCTGCCCGTGCTCGGCCGAAATCGGGCAAGGTTCGCCCAGTCCCAGCTGATAGGAATCGTACATGCCGGATTCGGCACCGCGCGCCTCGGCCTTGTTGGCAACCAGAATGACCGGCTTGCCGGAACGGCGGACGAGGTCGGCGAAGGTTACGTCGGTGGGGGTTATACCGGCCTTGGCATCGACAAGGAACAGGATGAGATCAGCCTCCCCGATGGCCAGTTCCGTCTGGGCACGCATGCGGCCTTCCAGCGAATCACTGGGGACCTCCTCAAGACCTGCGGTATCGATGACATCGAACTTCAGGTCGTACAGTTTGGCGGCATGGACACGACGGTCGCGCGTAACGCCCGGCAGATCATCCACCAAAGCGATCTTGCGGCCGACAAGCCGGTTGAAGAGGGTGGACTTACCGACATTCGGACGGCCGATAATGGCGAGGGTGAAACTCAAAGACTCAAATTCCTGTGTTAACCGGCAGCAGCAGCGGGTGCTGCGCCAGTGCTGCGAAGCATGTCGAGCATCGTGTCGGCAAACTGGCGAATATTGGCGGGAGCGGCCTGATCATCGGAAATCTGCTTGAACAGCTTTTCCGCATCACCGCCGCGACCAGCTTTCCATGCGGCAAGGCCAAGGGCCTCACGCGCGGAATGGCGCATCGGATTGCCGTCGGACGAAAGAGATTCGACGCGTTTGGCAACATCGTCGTAGGAGCCTGTGTCGAGAAGCAGCAGGGCGGCGCGCAGTTTTGCCAGATCCCGGAGGGATTGGGGAACAGAGGCATCCGCCGCAACTTCGTCAAACGCAGCCACTGCGGCCGCCGGGTCACCCTTTTGCGCCTGCACGCCGGCAGCGCGCATGCGGGCCAGCACGGGATAAGCACCGTAACCGGTCTTTTCCAGTTCACCCAGCGTCTTCAGCGCTTCATCATTCTTGCCGTCCCGGACAAGATTGAGCGCAGCCAGAAACTGGTCGCCGGATTTCGACGCCTGCTTTTCGGTCCAATATTCATAGAAGGCGAAAACACCCGTGCCGACGACAAGGGCCACGGCAGCGCCGATCAGCAGGCCGCCAAAGCGCTTCCAAAACGCCCGCATCTTGTCGGAGCGGAGTTCCTCATTTACCTCACGGAAAAAGCCGTCGTCAGTCATAGTGCCTCATTGGTGCCCTTGGGGCCTGCGATGAAATGAATTGCAGATGCGCGAAGCAGCCCTCGCCGCTCCGCGCACACAGTTAGAGCGCTTTTAGTCGGAAAATCCTCGGGATGTAAGGGCCAAGTGAAAAATAGCCCTCAGCCGGCTGTTTAAACTGGTGATACCCCGATCAGCCAGGCATGCAGTTTCCAGACAAACAGGGCGTAGAGCACCACACCGGCGACAATGGCCATGATATCGTTGGAAACCGGTCCGGGCACAATCACCGTGCGCATCAGGCCCGCCCGCTCCTGCCGCTTGATGGAAATGCGATCGACCACGGCCCAGGCCAGAAATGACAGGAACAGGACGAGCGACGCCAGATCGCCATTGGCCATGAGATGCGCCAGCGCCCAGATTTTGACGGCAATCAGCGTGGGATGCTTGAGAATGGGCTTCAGCTTTCCCGGCTTGAAATTCGAAATCATCAGCGAGATGAACGAAAACAGCATCAGAAGCAGGGTGATGTGCTTCAGCCAGACCGGCGGCTCATAAATGAACAGCGAATAAGGCCGCGCCAGCACATACCCCCAGATGATAAGTATCAAACCTAGGAAGGAAATGACGGAGTAAAACCCCTTCCACTTGTTCTCGCCCCATGCGGCGATCTTGTCGAGACGCCATTGCGGCGCAACGATGCGGACCGAGTGAATTCCCAGAAAGACAACAATACCCAGAATCAGCACCAGCATGACCGGTTCCCCCGTTTTCCGGGAGAGTACAGCGGCTTCAGAACAGTTCCAAGACAGGTGCTTGCGGTGGATCGACGCGTCCGATCATCGCCACAATTCCCCTGTAGCGAGAATCGTTCCTCCCATTGATAGCGTCGTATCAGCATTATGCGTTTGATTTCTTGTGCCCTTGCCGCGTCCCTTGCCCTCACGGCATGCATGCCCGCTTTTGCCAGCGAAGGCACGGAACTGCGCGGTTCCCTTGGCAGCAAGCCGCAATATGTGCTGATCTCCTTCGACAATTCCGGCAGCAATGCCCTGTGGGAGCGCAGCCGGGCGCTCGCCGAGCGCTCCAACGCCAAATTCACCTACTTTCTCTCCTGTGTCTTTCTGATCGACCGCGCTGACCGCAAATCCTATCAGGCCCCCGGCGAATCCAATGGCCGCTCCAATATCGGCTATGCCGCATCGAAGGATGACATTGCCAAACGGCTCGACAATATCTGGCGGGCGCGCAATGAGGGCAATGAGATTGCCAGCCACGCCTGCGGCCACTTTGATGGACGCACCTGGTCGAAGGCGGACTGGATCAGGGAATTCACCGCCTACAAGCAGGTGCTGCGCACGGCCTGGGCAAAGTATGGCAGCGATCCCGAGCCGGAGGGTTGGAAAGCCTTTGTCGACACAGAAGTGCGCGGCTTCCGGGCTCCATATCTCTCCGCCAGCCCTGCCCTGCTGTCGGCATTGAAAGACATGGGTTATGCCTTTGACGCCAGCAGCGTTTCCAAGGGTCCGGCTCTGCCGATCCATGCGGGCGGGCTATATCAGTTTGCGCTGCCCACCATCAGCGAAGGCCCGGAACACCGCCCGGTGGTGGCGATGGACTACAACATGTTCGTGCGCCACTCCGGCGGCTTCGAGCGGGCGGATCACCTCAACGAATTTGAAAATCGCGCCTATGACGCGTTCAAGGGTGCCTTTGACCGCCAGTACAGGGGTGAGCGCATTCCCTTCCAGATCGGCATCCATTTTACGCTGATGAACGGCGACGCCTATTGGCGGGCACTGGAACGCTTCACATCCGACGTCTGCACGAAGCCTGACGTGCGCTGCACGACCTATAGCGATTATCTCAAACAGACCGGCGCCGAAGCGCCCTCCGCCGCCGCTCCGGCAGTCAGCCGGAGGAAGGTAACGGACAGCGGCATCTGACCGCCGCCCGTCACTGCATTCTTAGCGCTCAGTTCCTGTTTCCAGATAAAGCTGATCGATGGACGGCAGAGGCTCGCCCTCCAATGTAGCCTCGAAGGCTTTCAAACGCTTCTGGATTGAAAGCAGTTCGATGACTGTCGTCCACGAATTGACCAGAAATTGGAAAGAGTTCGTCACATTCGAGAACGCTGACAAGATCTGCTGGAAGATACCCAGGGTGATCGTGCCGGCTGCCAATGTCGGAACAAGCAGGAAAAGGCCAAAGACATTGTCGGCCTGCAGATAGACGTAGCGGAAGACGTTGAAGTAGACGTAGTGGAAATACAAACGGAAGTAATTCTTCCGGACGTTTGCAAAGAGCTCCTTCACGGCAAGCGGCTGGGCACGATCTCCATGATCTTCACCATAAACAAGTTCCTTTCGGTAGGCCGCTTCAACTCTCTGATTGCGAAACTGCAAACCCGGAAGCTTTACACCGACCATTGCCAGCAAGCCGGTTCCGAAGATTGCCCAAGCAATGGCCGCGAAAACCAAGGGATGTGGTATGACGCCGACAACAGGCAAGGCGACGATGTGGCTGGAGAGCTGTGCGAGCAAGGGCAGGAACGCTATCAGTGTCATGGCCGACTGTATGAAGGTGATACCCAGACCTTCAACAATCGATGCAAAACGCATCGTGTCTTCCTGAACGCGCTGTGCGGCACCCTCAATATGCCGAAGCCTTTCCCAATGTTCCATATAGTAGCTGTTCATGGCCGTGCGCCATCTGAAGACGTAATGGCTGGTAAAGAAAAGCGTTGCGACCGCTACCGCAATTGCCACGCAGGCGATCACCGCGAATGTGATAACGCCGGCGTAAAGATCCGGGGCAGCAACAACATTTTTACCGCCCATTGCCTTTTGAACCATGTCGAAAAACGAGCCGCGCCAGTTGTTCAAAACAACATCGACCTGGACGGAAAAATACGACGAAAACAGGATAAGGGCGGAGCCCAGAATTGACCAGTTCTGCCACGGGTGAGGCGAATACCACGCCCAGAACGCATAAAAAATACCAATGAATACAGCAAAATAGACATAGACCCAAAGATAGGGCTTTGTGAAGAAGACCGTGATGCCAACGATGGGAGGTACCGCCGGGTCAGCGGGAGCCAGTCCCACGTAGGAACCAAATTGTTGACCTCCGGCATACCAGAGCAGAACAGCGGCCAAGGCCCACAGAAGCGCCGAGATGAAAAACAACTTCGGCTTGGGAAAAAATGAGACAAACACGGCAGATGGACCCTCGCATAAACACACAAATCAGGGTTGATTTGATGTGAGCCTACCACCACGAATAGGGCAAAGAATGAACGCCAGCAATTAAATTGCTGTAATGTTCACGGTCTGGAAAGAAACGCAAAGGCCGCCCCGACGACGAGGCTGGCGGCGGCGGCAAGGGTCGCGATGGTAAAATTGCCGGTGATATTGGCGAGATAGCCGCCGACGAGCGGCCCGATGATCTGGCCGATGCCGAAGGCCGCCGTCATGACGGCCATGACCCGGCGCGGCGACTGCGGCAGAATGGCCCGCCCCGCCTGAAAGCCGGCTGCGGTGATCACGATGAAGGTCACCCCCAGGAGCACGCCTCCGAGAAGCGGCCCCACGGGGGGCGGCAGGACCACGCTGGCGGCCACGCCCACGGCCTGTACCAGCATGCCGAGCGCCACGACGGCAAACGGGCCGACCTGGCGCAGCAGCGGCCCCCACAACCAGACGGACAGGGCGGCGCTCACGCCGGTCACAAACCAGACCAGCGCTTCCATGGACGCGCCGCCATGGCTGGTGCGCACGATGGCAATGATGAATGTGGCGGTGATGATGTAGCCGAAGCCGAAAACCCCGTAGGCGATGTTGATCTTGAGGAAGGCCGGCGTCCAGCGGACGGGCGGCTCCTTGACACCAGCGCCCGTGCGCACCGGACCTTCGCGCAACAGCCACAGCACGGCAAACAGCCCGAGGATGGAGAGGATAGCCGCGCCGATCCAATCCTGACGCCAGCCGTAACCGCTTGCGGCGCTTGCCGCCACCAGCACGGAGGAGAGTGCAATGCCGGCACCGACGCCGCCGAAATGCAGTGCCTGCAAACCCGGACGGTTGGCCGCAGCGAGGTGACTGAAGACGATGGTTGCAGCAAGCACCAGCATGAACGCGCTGGCCATGCCGGCCAGGAACCGCAGGATCGAGAAGACGATGATGCCGTCGCCGAGGCTCATGGCGAGACACAGTGCCGCACTGGCGGCAAGGGAGGCCAGAACCACGGCGCGCTCTATGCCTGACGCCCAGCCGTAACCCGCAATGATCGCACCGAGGAGATAGCCGACATAATTGGCCGAAGCGATGATTCCGGCATCACCCGGCGACAGGCCGAGATCGGTCATCATGGCCGGCAGGATCGGCGTGAAAATGAAACGGCCGATCCCCATTGCGACGGCCATCGTGACAAATCCGCCAAGGGCGTAACGAACAGGAGAAGAGGCTGGTGGGGTCATGCCGCGGACATTATCGCTGCGATGCAGCATGACAAGACAATAAAATTGATCGACCGATGACGATCGGTGATCGTTCGGGTCACCCACCACCTGTCCGCCGGACGGGGGTCAGATGGCGACAGGTGTGGTGACGCCCCTGCGGGTGACCCTGTAGACCGCCGCAGGCGGCAGGTTGCGGAATGCCCGGCCAATGCAGACGGCCTCCAGCTGCAATTGATCCAGCACCGGCTTTGGCACCGGGCAGCGGAAGCCGTAGGTGAACTGGTAATAGGCGCCTTCCGGCCGCAGATTGCTGAATGCGCCGCCGAGAATTGCCGCCACCTTTTCCTGCGTCATGCTGAGAAGCGGCAAGCCGCTGACAACGGCACCGGCAGGCTGAATGTCGAAGAACTCGTGCAGGTCGAGCTGGGCCGCGTCCATCTGCAGGATGCGCATGCCGGGAAAGCGCGCCTGCAAAAGCCGCGCAAATTCGGCACCGTATTCAATCAGGGTGAGGTCCTTGGGGCGAACACCGCGGGCAAGCAGCGCGTCGGTGAACACGCCGGTGCCCGGTCCCAATTCAAGCACGGGACCCGAGGCCGGGGTGATTTCGCTGGTGATCAATCTTGCAAGGGCCGCTCCCGAAGGGGCAATCGCACTGACGCGAAACGGATCGGTCAGCAGTGCCCGCACGAAAGTCCAAACACTTCCCGTCGTCATAAAAATCAAGCTCCAACGTTCTTAAGGCTGCACCTGTATGGCGCGCCAATATTGAGGGAAGGTTGCGTGCACCTTCTGCGGCAACGATACCCACAGCAAAATGGCTTAAACAGGACTGAACTATCGGTAAGTTATTACGGCATTATAGATGCCGCAGCAAACTTCATGGTGAAACAGGCGCCGCCGCCAGATGCCTCTGTTACCACAACCTGCCCCCGATGCAATTGCACGATTTCCTGGACAAGGTTGAGGCCCAGACCGACGCCGCGATCCCGGGCACGCAGGCGCCGGAACGGCTCGAAGATGGCACTGCGCTGATCGGGCGGCACGCCCGCCCCCTCGTCTTCCACCACGACGGCCGCATCCGGCTTCACCCGGATGGTGATGGTGCCCTTGCGTCCGCCGTGCTGGATGGCATTTTGCACAAGGTTGATCATGGCCCGTTCCAGCGCCGCCTGATCGCCCCGCACGGCAACACGCGCGATTTCGGGTTCAAACGACATGGCATAACCCGCCGCGATGGCAAGCGGCGCGAGATCGGCCGCCACCCGCCGTCCGACGGCGACAAGATCAACGGCAGCAAATTGCATTCCGTTCTGGCTCAGACGCTGCAGATCCAGCAATTGTTCGGCGAGAATGCCAAGACGGGCGACATCCTCCAGCAGACGCCCGTTGACCGGGCTGGCCGGGAGCGATTCCAGGCGGGTTTGCAGGATGGCGATCGGTGTGCGCAATTCATGGGCTGCATCCAGCAGAAACCGTTTGTGCCGTTCATAGCCGTCATCGAGCCGGCCGAGCGCGCTGTTGACAGCCGTCACCAGCGGCGTGACCTCCTGCGGCACATCATCCAGCGGCAAGCGCGTTCCACGCTCGTCAATATTGATCTTTTCAGCCTGGGTCGCCACATGCCCCAGGCCCCTGTGGGCCCTGCGCACGACAAATGGCGTTACCAGGAGCGTCGCCAGCGCCATCACAAGGATGAGCGGGACAATGATGGTTGCAAGAACCGTACCGAGCGCCGAGAGATAAAAGCCGAAGGGGACTGTACTTCCGGGTCCGGCAAGAATCTGGACCACGCCTGCGGTGGTTGTCACGCGTTTGAACCGGGCGTTGGAACGGGGCGGATCACCGAGATTCCAGCCAAATCGCGCCTGTCCCACGGCGCTCAAGGCATCGCCGATGCGCGCATATTCCGGCGGGACCTCGCCCTCCGACAAGGTCTGTCCCTGCATGTCTCGCGCCACAAACCAAAAACTCGGGCTTGTCGCCCGCTCGCGCGCCAATGCGGGTGTTTCGCGCAGGACGAGAGCGCCATTGGCACTGCGCCCGATGGAATCGCGCACGGCGTTGATCGTCGTATCTTCAGGATCGATCGACCCGAGAAATCCGGTGTACCAGAGCGCACAGAGCACCAGCACCACGAACAGCGTCAGCATGACCGCCTGCAGAAGGACGAGGCGGCTGACGAGCCGCCATTTCAATGAATGCGGCCTTGCCTGCGCCATCAGGAGAGGCGCTTCAACAGGTAGCCGACGCCGCGAATGGCGTGAATTTCAACGCCGGCGCCGGATTCCGTCAGCTTGCGGCGCAGCCGGGAAACATGGGTGTCGAGGGCGTTCGACTGGATTTCATCGTCAATACCGTAGACTGCTTCTTCCAGCGAAGAACGCAGCACCGTGCGCCCCATGCGCCGCAACAGCGTTTCCAACACCAGAAGTTCGCGGCGCGGCAGGTCGAACCGGTTGGCGCCGATGCTGGCTTCGCGGTTGATCAGGTCAAAGGACAGGTTGCCGACATTCAGAGGTTCCGAGGGCATGTTGAGGGGCCTGCGCAGCACTGCGCGCAGCCGCGCCAGCAGTTCTTCCACGGCAAAGGGCTTGGCAAGATAATCGTCCGCCCCCTTGTCGAGACCGGTGACACGGTCCGCCAATTCACCGCGCGCCGTCAGCACGATGACCGGAACGCCCTCACCTTTTGCCCGCAGACGCGGCACGATGGTCAGGCCGTCGCCGTCGGGCAACTGCCGGTCCAGCAGAATGGCGGCATAGGCGTTGAGCGACACGGCCTCCTCGGCATGGGCGAGCGAGCCCACGTGATCAACGATCATGTCGTAATTCTTGAGAGCCTCCCCAAGGGCAGCGGCCATTTCAGGCTCGTCTTCCACCAGCAAAATACGCACTATTCAGGACCAGTCATGTACGGGGTTAAAACATGGCGACACAAGGAATTTGGACACCGGCCGTTGCTTTGGCAAAATAGTACCGTTCAGGCCGCCATGGCGAGGCCCGTTCCCATTTCATACGCCGCAATCGCTGTGCCCTGCCCGCACTCTTCATTCGCTGCAACACAATTAGGCCACTCACATTGCACCAAGGTTGCGCCCTGCAACATCAGGGCAACTGCGCGCCGGGCAGGCTTTTCCCGCCTCAGAGCGCCTCGCTTTGATCCACCAGCTGGCGAACAATATCCGTCGGCACGACTTGCGCGAGCCTGGCCTGCGCTTCCCGCCACACGGGTATTGCCGCTTCGAGACGGCGCGCGCCGGTTTCCGTCAGCCACACCGCGCGGCGACGCAGGTCGGTTTCCACCAGGGTGATTTCGATCAGCTGTTCGCGCTCAAGCGTGCGCAAGTTGCGCGACAGGGTCGATTGCTCCAGGCCGCTGCGCTGGGCCAGCGCGCCCAGCGTATCATCGGTCAGGGCAGCAATCTGCGCCATCAGGCCAAGCTGCGCCGCGGTGAGGCCAAGATCCGCCAATTCGCGATCCAGAAAAGCCGTGATGCGGCGCGCCGCCAGACGGCTGTTCCAGCCCGCGCAATTCTCAACCAGCGCGCGGGCGTCGGTCCGCAAGGTTTTTTTCGGTTGTTTTGCCAAGGTCATGGATATATGCATATACATAATATGTATCTACATGGAAACCGGTTTTTGCGTACCCGCCCCCGAACCGGATAGTGCAGTTTGACGCGGAGTATCGAGACCATGCACGCCTCGCAACGAACGATCCTTGACACCATCGGCAACACATCGCTGCTGGCCCTGCGGACCATCCGCCCCGCCAACGGCGCCCGCATCCTCGTGAAGCTTGAAAGCGAAAACCCAACCGGCAGCATGAAGGACCGCATGGCGCTTGCCATGATCGAAGCGGCAGAGGCGGATGGGCGGCTAGCTGCCAACGGCACCGTGGTGGAATATACCGGCGGCAGCACCGGTGTTTCCCTGTCGCTCGTCTGCGCGGTCAAAGGCTATCCCCTGCACATCGTCACCTCGGACGCCTTTGCCCGGGAAAAACTCGACCACATGGCAATTCTTGGCGCCACACTGCACATCGTGCCAAGCGACAGCGGACGCATGACCGAGAAACTGACACGCGACATGATCGAGGCGGCGCGTATCATCGCGCAGCAAACCCCCGGCAGTTTCTGGACAGACCAGATGAGCAACAGGGATCAGCTGGCGGCCTATCACGCCATGGCCGCCGAAATCTGGGACCAGACAAACGGACGCATCGATGGCTTTGTGCAGAGTGTCGGCACGGCGGCTTCCCTCCGGGGAACCGGCGAGGCCTTGCGCCGGTACAATGACCAGATCCGCATCGTTGCGGTGGAGCCGGCGGAATCGCCTGTCCTGTCCGGCGGCAAGACCGGCGCGCATAAAATTGATGGGATTGGCGCGGGCTATGTCGTGCCGCTCTGGCAGGACGGCATCGCCGGCGGGATCGAACAGGTGTCGACGGAGGAAGCCAGCGCCATGGCCAAGCGGCTGGCGCGCGAAGAAGGACTGTTTGCCGGAACATCCACCGGAGCCAATGTGGTTGCGGCGCTGCGACTGGCCGATACGCTTGCCCCAGGTGCAATCGTCGTCACCGTCATGTGCGATACGGGCATGAAATATCTGAGCAGGAAATAGGAATGCGGACCCCAACGGGGCGCGTCAATGCAGCGTCCAGCGCTGCAGTATCTCGTATTCGGAGAGCCCCCGCTTGCTGTGGATCAAGACAAAATCCCTGACGACAAAGCGGATCGGCTCAATCGGCTGTTCGCTGATCGTTCGGGAATTGTAGAGAAGCGTCAAATGCGGGGTGAATGCGCCGCGATTTCCCGGCAGCCCGTTGCGCGTGAGGCAGGCGCCGAGAATCGTGTGGAGCCGGGTCAACCCCTCCCCCTCGCCGATCAGCACCAGCGGCTTCCGGCCCGGCTGGCCACCCTCGAAACTCTTAAGTGAGCGTAGCGCCATCTCAAACGGCGGTGTGGACACGGCACTCCCGGCCCGCTTGGCCGCGAAAAGGACAGGACTGGGCAGACGCGAGTAATCCCCCAGGTGGTACAGTGAAATATGAAACCGGCAAGACCCGGTAAGGCTCTTTCGCGTCAAACGATAATCGTTGATTACGCCGGTCCTGCGGGCATCGACAATCTCCTGCACATCGCCATCGAGCATGATGCCGAAGAAAAGCCGCTCCGGCAAAGCAGGCCGTTTCGGCCGGTTTTGCCAGTTATCGCCCAGATTCAATTCGCCCTGCATGGCCGACCTCCCGAAATGCAACCGCATTTCCGATCGGACAGCTTAGAACAAAAAGGGAACAATCCGCAAGTATTTTTGCGAATGCTCGTCTGGTCACCCGTTCCTGGCAACCATGGCAATGATGGTCTCGAACAGCTCGTGCTCCGCCTGCGCAGCGGTGATGTCGCCCGTTGCGGCGGCATAGGACAGCGCTTCGGCGGCACCGAGCATCGCCCACAAGCCCGCCGACGCAATGGTCCCGGCTCCGGCAAACGGCGCGAGCATCACCCGGCACTTCTCGATGAAGACGCCGTTATATTCACGCTTGATCTTCTCTAGTTCGGGCGATCCGGCAAGGGCCGCGATCACACCGGGGATTTCGCGCCCCTGCACCAGCACGCAGTCCACATAGGACGAGGCGATGACCGCAGCCCGGTCCGCCAGCGCCGGTTTGCTCGCGGCGAGCGCCGCGTCCATCAGCATTGTCTGGCGGGCATCGAAGTCCCGGTAAAGCGCTGCCAGCAAACCGGCGCGCGTGCCGAAATGATCATAGACCACCGGCTTCGTCACCCCAGCCTTTTCGGCAAGCCAGCCGAGCGTCAAGGCTTCTGTCCCCTCCTCACGGACAATCCGCCAGGCGACATCCAGGAGCTGGCGGAAGCGGTCCTCCCGCGTCAGCCGCCGGCGCGGACGGACAGCCGCCGTTTCATCCCTCGTTCGCATGCTTGACATCGCTATGTACCAAAAGTAACTTGCAGATTATAACTTACCAAAAGTATATAACATCAACCCGCCATCTGCAATCCGTTGACAGGAGTTTTGTCATGCACGCCCTCATCGTTGTCGCACATCCCGAACCCGCCTCCCTCACCCACGGCATTGCCGCACAGATCGCGGAGGGGTTGTCCCTGTCGGCTCCCGGCAACACCCCCGAAATCGCCGACATTGCGGCCGAAGGGTTCGATCCGCGCTTCTCCGCTGCCGATCTCGCCGTTCACCGCACCCGGGCTGTACCGCCCGCCGATGTCGCCGCCGAACAGGCGCGGATCGACCGAGCCGATGCTGTGGTGCTGGTCTTTCCCGTCTACTGGTGGTCGATGCCGGGACTGCTCAAGGGATGGATCGACCGCGTCTTTTCCAATGGCTGGGCTTTCGACTTCAGCCTGGACGGCGGCCTGGAAAAGAAGCTCCGCCACCTCAAGGTGCATCTCATCGGCGTTGGAGGCGCCGATGCGCGAACCTATACCCGGCGCGGTTACTTCGATGCCATGAAGACGCAGATCGATCACGGCATCTTCGATTATTGCGGTGCCTGTGTCGTCACGTCGGAGCTGCTGCTCGATTCGGAAACGCAGGATCCGGCAATACACCTCGACAGGGCGCGAACCATCGGCAGCAGGCTGTTTGAAGCATCGCCGCAATGCGGGATGCAGGCAGCCTGAGGGCGCCGTTCACCCCATCAGCCGGGGCAAAGCGGCGGCGAGTGCGTCCACGGCAAGGCGGACCCGCAGCGGCAAATGCGGCACCGGCAGCCACAATGCATAGGCGTCGTAGAGAAAATCCGGCTGATCCGGCAGCAGTCGCACAAGCGTTCCCGCGGCAATCCGGTCGCGGATGAGCCAGGACGGCAGCCAGGCCAGCCCCATGCCCGCCGTGGCAGCGTCGGCAATCGCGTCGAGATCATCCAGGCGCACGCGATTGACCGGCATCGCCTCGGCCGGCGGCTGGTCGCCGCGCGGAAACAGCCATGGGCGGATGCGGCCCGACCGGCGATACATGATGGCCTGGTGCCCGGCAAGGTCATCGACCACGCGTGGTTCGCCATGGTTCGCGATATAGGCGGGCGCGGCGCAGACAACCATGCGCTGGCGGGCGATCCGCCGCGCAATCACGCCGCCCCTGTCATCGGGAGTGCCGGTCCGGATGGCAAGGTCATACTCGTCCTCGGCGAGATCGACGAAGCGGTCGCTCAGCGACAGGTCAAGTTCCAGCATGGGATATTGCCGGGCGAGCCCGAGCAGTACGGGGGTGACGCAGTGCCGGCCGAAATGCGCGGGCATCGTCACGCGCAGCCGGCCGCGCGGTTCGGACAGCTGATCATCCGCGAGCGCATCTGCCGCTTCAGCTTCGGCCAGTATCGCCCGGCAACGTTCATAATAGGCACGCCCGAAATCGGTCAGGTTCTGGCGGCGTGTCGTACGGTTGATCAGGCGTACGCCCAGCCGCTCTTCCAGAAACCGGACATGTTTGCCGACCATCGGGCCGGACAGGCCAAGCGCGTCCGCAGCCGCGGCAAAGGAGCCGAGATCAACGGCCCTGACAAACACGGCCATGCTGGCGAGGCGATCCATATTCGAAACTCCTGGCTTCTACAGAACTTCATTATGCGCCATTTATCCGCATTTCTCCTACTGGCATAGCCTATTCCGTTCAAATCGTTTGGAGTTATGACTATGGCACGTGTTGTTCGTTTCCATGAATTCGGTGGTCCCGAGGTTTTGCGCATCGAGAACGTCGAGTTTCCCCAGCCCGGCCCGGGCGAGGTTCAAATCCGCGTCAAGGCCGTGGGGCTGAACCGTGCCGAAGCGCTTCTGCGCACCGGCACCTACATCGAAACGCCGGTTTTGCCGTCTGGTCTTGGCCTTGAGGCAGCGGGTATCGTTGAAGCGATTGGCGAAGGCGTCGAGAACTTTGCGCCGGGTGATACGGTCAGCATCATACCGCCCAAATCGATGGTGCGCTGGCCGGCCTATGGTGAACTGGTGACATTCCCGGCCGGATCGGTTGTCAAACACCCGCAAGGGCTCAGCTGGGAAAAGGCGGCGGCGCTGTGGATGCCTTACCTGACCGCGTACGGCGCGCTGATCGATATCGCCAAGCTGCACCGGGGAGACTTCGTCGTCATCACCGCGGCCTCGAGCAGCGTGGGACTGGCTGCAATCCAGATTGCCAACAGGGTTGGCGCGACGGCCATTGCCGTGACGCGCACCTCCGGCAAGAAAGAGGAACTGCTGGCTTTCGGCGCTGCCCATGTCATTGCCACCGCCGAGGAAGACCTGGAGACGCGGCTGAAGGACATTACCGGGCCCGACGGTGTGCGCGTGGTGCTCGACCCCATCGGCGGTCCGATATTCGGCCCGCTGACTGCCGCCATGGCACCGGGCGGCATCCTCGTGGAATATGGCGGCTTGAGCCCGGAACCGACCCCGTTCCCGCTGTTTACGGTGCTGAGCAAATCCCTGACGCTGCGCGGCTATCTCGTGCACGAGATCATTGGTGATCCCGAGCGGCTGGAAGCGGCCAAGGCTTTCATCCTGGATGGGCTGGCATCCGGCGCCCTGCAGCCGGTCATCGCCAGAACCTTCCCGTTCGACCAGATCGTCGATGCGCATCGCTTTCTGGAATCGAACGAGCAGTTCGGCAAGATCGTCGTGACAATTTGAGCAAACAGGGCTCCTCCCTCACGTTTCGAAATAGCGCAACCGGTCGAGATCGGACATCAACCCGGGCTGGTTCGGCTGCCAGTTCAACAGTTCGCGGGTGCGCGTACTCACGGCATGCGCATTCATACCGGCAAAGGTGGCGAACCAGCCGAAATGTTCGGCCGCCGCCTCGGGAGTCTTGGCCACAACAGGCACATTCAGCCGGCGGCCGATCAGCGTGGCGATGTCCTTGAACAGCACACCCTCCTCGGCAACCGCATGATAACGGTCGCCGCCGGTTCCCCGTTCAAGGGCAAGCCGGTAAACCAAAGCCGCATCTAGCCGGTGCACCGCGGGCCAGCGGTTGAGCCCTTCGCCGACATAGGCCGACACGCCTTTTTCGCGCGCGAGGTTGATGAGGTGCGGTACGAAGCCATGGTCGCCGTCACCATGAACCGATGCAGGAAGACGAACCACCGACGCCCGCACGCCATCGTCTGCCAGTGCCGCTGCAGTCGCTTCCGAAACGCGAGGCACAGCCGCGGAAGCCGGGCCGGGCAGGTCTTCTTCCGTCGCCGGGCGATCCCGTCCCAGATGTGCCATTCCCGTGGTGACAAGCAAGGGGCGATCCGAGCCTTTGAGCACAGCGCCAAGTGTCTCGATGGCGCGGCGGTCCATCTCGCAGTTCTGCGCGAATTTCGAGAAATCATGATTGAACGCCGTGTGGATCACCCCATCTGCGGCAGCAGCGCCATCGCGCAGGCTTGGCAGATCGTCGAGATCGCCGCGATGCGCCTGCGCGCCGAGGGCGGCAAGCGATTTGGCCGCCGCGTCCGTGCGGACAAGGCCGAGCACCTGATGGCCCGCCTTGACGAGTTCCTCCACGACGGCAGAGCCGACAAAGCCTGTGGCACCGGTAACGAAGACACGCATTCCACTTCTCCATTTTAAAATGACACGACCGCAATCTCGGCCGTGGTGGAGAAGATAGGCGGTTGGAGAAATACGATCTATGCTGTAAAGTCCGCATTATCTTCGCAATCGTCCGGAATGACCATGGATCCGCTCTCAGACGTCCTGTCCCTGCTGAAACCGCATAATTACATGTCCGCCGGCTTCGATGCCGGGGGCGAATGGTCGATCCAGTTTCCTGAAAGCCGGGACAGTATCAAATGCGGCGCCGTGGTTTCCGGTCAATGCTGGCTGTCCGTGGAGGGCGTTGCCGATGCCGTGCACCTCGGCACGGGCGACTGCTTCCTGTTGCCGTACGGCCGGTCGTTTCGCCTGACAAGCGATCTGACTTTGTCATCCGTCGAGGCTGTCACGGTTTTTTCCGCTGCGCGCAATGGCGGCATCGCCGTACACAAAGGCGGCGGCGATTGCTTTCTTGTCAGCAGCCGTTTTGCCCTGACCGGCAATCATGCCAGCGTGCTGTTGGGAATGCTGCCGCCGATCGTGCATATCCGCAAGGACACCGATCAGTCCGTGCTGCGCTGGCCTGTGGAACTGATGATGCGGGAGTTGCGCGAACGGCAGCCCGGCGGCTTTCTCCTCGTGCAGCACCTCGCCCATATGATGCTTATCGAGGCCCTGCGACTGCATCTGGCCGGAGGATTGCAAGGCGGCGTCGGCTGGTTGTTCGCTCTGGCGGATAAGCAGATGGGCGCGGCAATCAACGCCATGCATGACAATCCGGCGCGCCACTGGACATTGCAGACACTGGCGGAACGGGCCGGCATGTCGCGCTCAACCTTTGCACTCAAATTCAAGCAGGCCGTCGGAAAGTCCCCCATGGAATATCTGACACGCTGGCGCATGCTGGTGGCGGGAGACAGGCTGGAGAATTCAAGCGATCCCGTGTCCGCCATTGCCCTGTCGCTCGGTTATGACTCCGAAAGCGCCTTCAGTACCGCTTTCAAGCGGGTCATGGGCTGTTCGCCGCGCCAATACGGCCATAGCGGGAGGACCGCCTTATCATCGGAGAGCCCCCTCGCATCGCCCCTCGTGCGGCGTGCCCTTTCAGAATCGCCAGCTTAGATCACCACGCACCCCATGCGCCTGCACCGCCGACGACATCTGGCCGGTATAGGAAACACCCAGCGTGACAGTCTTCGTCACCGAGAAATCCAGTCCGGCTTCAGCAACGAGAGCATCCCGCGCAATGGGTGAACCCTCGACCGGGAATGGCGACCCTCCGGCCAAGGCGAATGTCGTATCCGGAGCAACATCGCCAAAGGCATGCTGCCATCCGAGCATCCCCCTTGCCGCCAGCTTGGCCGTGTCACCGACGGGAATATCCGTCCGGGCACGCAGGCCCAGCGTTGCATAGACGTTGTCATCATTGTCGCCGCGGGATTTGAGACCTGCAGTCCCGCTTTCCCCGATGCCGTCGGTGTGAAGGTTTGCATAGGCGAGACCTGCGAATGGCTCCAATGCCACACGATTGTAATCGAAGGCATAGCCTGCCTCCCCGAAAACCTGCACCGTTCTCGCGGTGTAATCGGCAGCGGATGCACCAAATGCCGTGGAACGGCTTGTTTCCACCGTGTGCCACGTGTGGGCCGCGCCAAAACGCAAGGCCAGCGCATCCATCTGCGTAGCGGCATAGGCAGCGATCGTATAGCTGTCGACGGATGCTGAGGACGCGCGTGCCGGAGCGTCAAGCGAACTGCTGCCATATCCTCCGGCAAAGCCTGCGCGCCATGACTGCCCGAATTCGCCATCAGCCCCCATATAGAATCCGCCCGAGGAGCGTTCGAGTTTCGCAGCATTCGCATTGCCGGACAGGTGCCCCCATGAACCGTAGGCCTGCCCCCAGACTGCCGAGGACGCATCGGGTGCGGCCGGGATCTGACCACCCGGACCGTAGGCCAGCAGAGGCATCGACGGAGACGGTGCAGTCCCCGATGCCGCGCGCAGCCGCGCGGAGATGACATCCCGGGCAAACCGGCTTTCGTCGAGCAATGCCGATTTGACGCTCGAATGGATTTCACCGGAGAGCGAGTCGAATATTGTCCGCGCATCATGGGCATTCGACCCGATGATCAGGTCGTAGATGGATGCGGCGGGATTGCCTGTCCCGGCAGTACCGGACAGCACCAGCCCGCCGAGACTTTCCACACCGGCACCCATCGATCTCTGGTTCTTCGTCGTGCCAATATCGGCAAAAGCCGTCTTGTTCCGCAAAACGCTCAGATAGACATTGGTGGCATCGTAGCCGAGTGTCAGGTCGAGGAAGGCGTAGTCAGCCTGCACACGGCTGAACGTTCCGGTAAGCCCGCCCGAAGCAAGGATCGTGTATCGGGCATCACCGCGAAACGTGCCCGGATTGAGGAAAGCATCAACTGTGCCACCGTCAAGCTGCGCCGTGCCCGTCACCTCGACGCGGCTGGTACCCTCCGCTGCGCCGATCTTGACCCGCATGCTGGCATCGGCGGATTGGTGATAGTTGCCATCAATTGTCAGCGTTCCGCCGGCGCCGCCCCAACCGCCATAGACGATGCCCTGATTGTCGACGTTCCCATAAATGATGCCGTCACCGGAAAGAGTTCCGCCACGCGCCACCAGCGTATCGGATGCGATACTGCCTGCCAGCGCCAGAGTACCACCATCAATCCGGGTTTTGCCGGCATAGGTGCTGTCGCCAAACATCAACAGCGCGCCATCGCCTGATTTGACCAAGCCGCCTGCGCCGGTAATGTCGTTGAACCATCGGCTCTGACCACCGTCAAATTTGACGTTGAAATCGCCCCAATCAAATTTCCCCGGCCCAAGCACGGCACGACCGGCATTGAGAAGTCCGTATCCGTAGACATCATCGACGCCGGGAGCGCCAATGTCGATGGCGGTTCCAAGCAGGACCTGCCTGACTTGATCCATCGTCATGTAGGGGAACATCTGTTTGACCAGGGCTGCGGCACCGGCAACGTGCGGCGCCGCAAAGGAGGTTCCGTTGATCTCCTGATACCCGCCTCGTCCGTCCACGGTAATGACGGAATAAGCGGGCGCAGTCAGACACCAGTTTTTGGCAACGCCGCACTGATTGCCATATTCATAATCATAACCGGTCACCGCCAGCCAGCCGCGTTTCAGCTCCGGAATGAGATAGGGCAACCCAGCTTCAATGGAGGGCTGGCTACGACTGTCGTTGCCGGTTCCCCAGATAAGCAGGGTGTCGTTGGCTACGGCGTGCCTGTACGCGGCGATTTCGGCCTTGTACGTCGAAGCGACGACATCGGGCGGATAATCCGTGATGCCAGCTTCCGTGCCATAGCTGTTGTTGATGATATGCACGTTGCGGGAAACCAAACCATATATCCCCGCAACGGCAGCCTTTGCATCGATGTACCCGTCTTCCTCTTCAGCATTCACGGCAACGATCGTCGCGCCTGGCGCAACACCATGCATTCCCTTGCCGTCCCTGTTTGCTGCAATCACACCTGCAACAGCAGAACCGTGCGTCACCGAGCTTGAATCGACATACCAGGGCTTGTCGGGCTGGACGGTGATCCCTTCTTCATATCGTCCGGCAAATTCGGGGTGATCCCTGGCAAAACCTGAATCGATAACACCAACCTTGACGCCGCTGCCATCCACACCCATGGCATAGGCATAATCGGCGAAAATGTAATCGAGCCAAAACTGAGTCTTGTATTCAGGTGTCCGCCACGTTTCTGGATCGGTGGGATCGCCTGCCGTTTGCGCGAATGCTGTCCCGGAAAAGCATACGGCTAAAAGCAACACGGCGACGTGCTGCCGGCACTTGCTGGCAAGTTTCATGGTCGTTTCCCCCAACCCCACCGTGCCCCCCTGGGAACGACAGCACAACTTCTAATTGTTGGAGGGATATCGTCCGGCCATTCGATCAGCCATACGGCATTTGCCGTATTTCGTGCCATACAGACGGCGAGGAAGCTCCCCGCGCTTTCCGTTGCAGACTGTTAACCCTGTCGTTCTGTTCCGGCGCCCGTGCTGTCGAAGTACGGCGAGTGCCGTATGTTCCCTGCGCATTTCCGGGCGTAATTGTCCCTCCGCATGATGTCGTCGCTTGGTTCGATCAATGTCGCGATCGTCCAAAATCGCTCCGGATAATGAGAGCGGTCCCATCTGCTGGAGGAATAATGATGTTGCCGCTCGAACAACTGATGCCATTTGTCCTGGCAACATTGCTCTTTGCCTGTATGCCGGGGCCGGCCATTCTCTACATGACCGCCCAGACGCTGACGCATGGAACCAGTGCCGGACTGAAGGCTGCCTGCGGTATTCATCTCGGCTGCTACGTGCACATTGTCGCGACGGCGCTGGGCTTGGCAGCACTCCTTCATAGCGCACCACTGCTTTACACGGTGATCAAGTTTGCTGGCGCCGCCTATCTCGTCTGGCTGGGCATCACCATGTTCATGGGCGGAAAAGGCGGGCACAAGGACACCGTTTCCGCGGGTCCCGGTGTTTTTCGCGACAGTGTCGTCGTTGAGGTCCTCAACCCGAAGACGGCGCTGTTCTTCCTGACATTTCTGCCACAGTTTATCGACGCCAATCTGAGTGCACCGGTCTGGCTGCAGTTTCTGCTGCTTGGCATCATCGTCAATCTCGCCTTTTCAGCGGCTGACGTTGCGGCTGTGGGCATTGCCTCGGTCACGCTTGGCCGGATGACGAAAGCCGGATCAGGATGGATTGTTCCAAAGGTCTGCGGGTCCATTCTGATCGGTCTGGGCGTCACATTGGCAACCAAGAATATCTGACGGGACACGGCCTTGCCGGCGTTCAGCCCGCGGACAGTCCAAGACGGATGGCATAGGCCGTCAGTTCGGCTCCACTGTGCAGATTGAGTTTACGCATGAGGTTTTCGCGATGTTTGCGTGCCGTGAGCGGACTGATCCCGAGACGCTCGGCAATATCACGTGTGGAGATGCCGTGAGGAATAAGGGTCAGGATTTGCTGCTCGCGCCGCGTCAGTTCGACCGGAGAGGCAATAGCAGGTTTGGGCTCATGGAAGCCGTCTTGCTTGCCGTGCTGGTCGACGGCAAAGCGCACTTCTTCGGCAACATAGGGTTCGCCGCACCGCATGGCCTCGATGGCGGCCAGAAATTCTGTCGCGTCGCCGCTTTTCGTCAAATAGCCGTTCGCGCCGGCATCAAAGGCGGCGCGAACAGAACGCGGTTCCAGATTTGCCGTTACAATCAGAATCTTCAGCTCGGGCCAGGCCGCTCGCACATTCCTGATGAACTGAAATCCGTTCACGCCCGGCATGCCAAGGTCAAGAATGAGAAGATCGGCGGCCGTTTCCCGGAGCAGGCGGTCGACCGTGTCGCCATCCGCCGCTTCGCCGGCAACCGTCACGCCGTCGATGGTCGAAAGCAGGAGCTTGAGCCCTTCACGCACAAGAGCATGATCGTCAGCAAGGATGACCCGCGAAAACTCGAGCATAAGGCGTACCTTCTTGTTAAAAAACCAACGGCGTGCATCATGCTCGCATTCCCGAGCCAGAGTTAAAACAGCAATGAGAATTGATCAACATTTACAACCCCATCTTATCGATCTTTTATACCGACAATCTTACGCAGTATTATTTGCCAACTTCATTATTCCCCTTCCGGTTTTGTATGTTCTCTGGAATTTTGTACAAAGCGAGCTTCTTGTGTCGTGGGTGGGGGCGATTTACTGCCTGACAATCGCCCGTGTCCTGACATCAAGACGCTATTTCGGGCGCCCTAAATCCGAGGCGGAACAATCCGGCACGGCTCTGTCGGCCTGGGCCTGGCGTTTCACGATCCTGTCCTGGGCATCGAGCGCATTGTGGGGTTTGCTTGGCTGGTTCGGATTTTTATCGGCAGAGCCGCAAATGCAGGCTTTCACCACCATCGTGCTCACCGGCCTGGTATGCGGCGCCATTCCATCACTGTCCGCATTTCCACCGGCCTATGCGGGTTCGCTGATTGCCATGCTGTTGCCCATGGCAATCCGCGCGCTGACGGCGGAGGCGGCGATCAATGACGTTTATCTGGTGTTTGTTGTTTGTCTTGCCGGTGTCAATCTTTACTACAGCCGTGTGTCGTACAAATCGATGGTCGAGACCGTTCTGCTGCGTTTCGAGAACGTGACACTCATTACCCAATTGAAGGAAGAGCGGGACAAGGCCCGGGCGGCCGATCGCGCCAAGTCGCGTTTTCTGGCTGCGGCAAGCCATGACCTGCGCCAGCCCCTGCACGCGCTCAGCCTCTTCAATTCGACGCTGGCCACGCTGGGCGAACGGGGCGACGTCCGCGGTGCAGACGCACGCACGCTGGCGAAGCGGGTAAAATCGATCACGGGAAACCTCAGCGGCTTGCTGAATGCATTGCTCGACATGTCGCGCCTGGACGCCGGCATCGTCACAACCGCTAGAGAACCCGTTTCACTGTCGCGCTTGTTCGATGATCTGCATGACGAATTCAGCGGAACCGCGCGGGAGCGCAACCTCGAATGGCGTCTGGCTGATCGCGATCTCTGGGTCTACACCGACCCGATGATGCTGCGGCGTATCCTGGCAAACCTTCTCACCAACGCATTCAACTACACCGACCACGGGAAAATTCTCCTGGGTTGCCGCAAGCGCGGTTCAAATGTCGAGATACAGGTGCTCGATACCGGTATCGGCATTCCTCCCGACCAGCAGGAAACGGTGTTCGACGAATTCCACCAGTTGAACAATCCGGCGCGGGATCGCGAAAAGGGGCTGGGCCTTGGTCTGGCAATCGTCCGCCGCACGGCGCAATTGCTCGGTCATCCCTTGAGGCTCGTGTCGCGGGAGGGTCGCGGTTCGATGTTTTCGATCCTTGTTCCGCTGACGTCGCGCCCGCCGGCGTCTCTCCCCGCGCGGCGGGCTGCACTTTCCGGCTCTCTCTGCATCATGGTGGTCGATGATGAACCTGATGTTCTCGACGCCATCACTCAGTTGCTGACGGTCCTGGGGCATAGGGTTTACGCGGACAAATCTGCGGCGGCTGTGATACGGCTCCACGCTTCGGCACCGGAACGGACGCCGGTGGATTTGATCATCGCCGATTACAGACTGGCGACAGGAACAACCGGATTGGAGGCGATTGCCGACCTGTTCAACCATCTGACCTATACGGTTCCGGCGTTCCTGCTGACAGGCGATACATCCCCGTCCGTCCTGAAACAGATAGCCGAAAGCGGCCTGCAAATGCTCAACAAACCCGTCGATGGCGACGCTCTTCAGGCCGCTATCGACAAAGCCGTGCACCGGAACATGCCTCAGAGCCTTTCCTGATCAGCTATGCTGGTATGATGCGGACCTTGTACGTGCCTACTTTGGGCGAGGAACCGGTAATCTGCAGCTCATTGTTTTCAAACTGGAAATGCGAGGACGTGACCCGGAATTCCGTATGGACAAAGACCGGATTGAGCTCGCCTTTTTCTGCAAACCGCACGGACGAAACATCGTCGTCGCGAAAACTGAGATATACTCGGGTGTTTTCGTGCGCCAGACGCGTGCTTTGGAAGATGACATCGGCATCGAAACGGCACCGCTCGCCCCTATCCCTGTTGATGCCAAAATGCTCGATGAAATTGCCCATAGCCTCAAAATTCCTGGCTATTTCAGCAATATCCTGTTCAGACTCATTCATGACTGTTCTTTCGTATGGCGCCGAACGATTAAATCACGGCTTCATCGCACTCCTGCCAAAGGGACACGATGGCGTCGATTGTCCTTACTCTACTCGACTGTTCTGAGAAATGATAACACATTGATCTAACGACGTGATTTTTCCGGACACGACAGTCTTCCCGCCACAAGCGCGTTCGCCATCAGCTTCCGGACGCCATATTTGTGGAACGGAATGACCACCAGAAGATAAAGTTTGCCGTACAGATTGTGGACGATGCAGATGGTAGAGACAACTACGCGCATTCTGTCGCCATCGGAAACCTTTAGAACCGATAGCCTGAAATCCATGTGTTTGTTATTGCGCCCGGCAATGACTTCATCCTCACTGAGCGCGAAGATCGGCCAGACGCCGATCGTTTCACCGACGACGTAGCGATCTTTGATCTCGACATGGAGGATTTCGGACGCGGTCGGCGCATCCAGGCCCGAAAGGGAGGCGATCCTGTTGCGGACGATCAGGAGAAGCTTCATCCACAGCGGACGATGCGCGAAAATGCTGCGGAAGACATCGACAATGGCAAGATCTTTGCATCTCAGCGGCACCCCATACGAGTCGCGGAAATAAGCCTGTTGGATAATCTCGCGGCTGAGCAAGCTGCCAGACGGTACATCGCATTCAACGACGTTCATACGAAACTCCTAACCTGGTCATGCGTGCGATACGTGATCGAGGTGGGTGCCTATAAGCGGGTCACCTTAACGAGGCCTCAGCCCTGCAAGTCCTCCAGATAAATACTGATATTGGCGAACATCACCGAAAGCGTGAGGACGATTTCCTCGACGTTCAGCACGCTCAGACAATATAGCAGGGCGTGGACGTGCGCTACAAGAAGGACGGCGAACGCGACGATGTAAAGTCCGGCGAGTGTTTCGGCATAAAGATCGTGATCTTTGGCGAGGCGTCGACCCTGGCTGGTCCCGCGAATAACCGGCCTGCATCGCGGTCAAACTTCCCGCTGATTACCGAAACGTATCGTCAGCATAATTTCGAAGACTTGCGAAGGCAAATCTCTCTGTCAATGGCTCGAAGCAAAAAGCACCGCCGCGAGCATCAATGGCCGTGACGGTGCTTTGAAAAATTCACCAAGCACGGTGTCTGGACGGGTTAAATCATTCCCACTCGATCGTGCCTGGCGGCTTCGACGTGACGTCATAGACGACGCGGTTGATGCCCTTGACTTCGTTGATGATCCGCGTGGCCGCCTGGCCAAGGAAGCTCATGTCGTAGTGGTAGAAGTCGGCTGTCATGCCATCGACAGAGGTCACGGCACGCAGGGCGCAGACGAATTCGTAGGTCCGGCCATCGCCCATGACACCGACGGTCTGCACCGGCAGAAGCACGGCGAATGCCTGCCAGATCACATCGTAAAGGCCCGCCTTGCGGATTTCATCGAGATAGACCGCATCGGCCTCACGCAGGATTTCCAGCTTCTCGCGGGTGATGCCACCGGGGCAGCGGATGGCAAGGCCGGGACCGGGGAACGGATGGCGGCCGATGAAGGAATCGGGCAATCCGAGTTCCTTGCCAAGCACGCGTACTTCATCCTTGAACAGCTCACGCAGCGGCTCGACCAGTTGCATGTTCATGCGCTCGGGCAGACCGCCGACATTGTGGTGCGACTTGATCGTCACCGAAGGGCCGCCAGTGAAGGAGACGCTTTCGATCACGTCGGGATAGAGCGTTCCCTGTGCGAGGAAATCGGCACCGCCAAGCTTCTTGGCTTCTTCCTCGAACACTTCGATGAACAGGCGGCCAATGGTCTTGCGCTTCTTCTCCGGATCGGATTCGCCTTCCAGCGCGTCGATGAAACGATCCTGCGCGTTCACAAGAATGAGCGGCAGGTTGTAATGTTCGCGGAACATGGCAACCACATCGGCTGCCTCGTTCTTGCGCATCAGACCGTGGTCGACAAGAATGCAGGTGAGCTGATCGCCAACCGCTTCATGGATCAGCAAGGCAGCGACGGAGGAATCAACACCGCCCGAGAGGGCGCAGATCACCTTCTTGTCGCCAACCTGCTTGCGGATCGCAGCGACGGCCTGTTCGCGATAGGCGGACATGGTCCAGTCGCCCTTGATGCCGGCAATGCGATGCACGAAATTCTGCAGAAGCTTGGCGCCGTCGGGCGTGTGCACGACTTCCGGATGGAACTGCACGGCATAGAATTTCTTGGCTTCGTTGGCGATGGCCGCGAACGGCGCGCCGGTCGATGTGCCGACAACCTTGAAACCGTCAGGGATGGAAACGACGCGGTCGCCATGACTCATCCAGACCTGATGGCGTGTCCCCTTGGCCCAGATGCCGTCGAATAGGGCGCATTCTTCCTGAATGTCGAGGAAAGCGCGGCCGAACTCGCGGTGATGGCCGCTTTCGACCTTGCCGCCAAGCTGCGCGCACATGGTCTGCTCGCCATAGCAGATGCCAAGAACCGGGATATCCGATTCAAACACGGCCTGCGGCGCGCGCGGGCTGCCGATATCCACGGTGGAATGCGGACTGCCGGATAGAATGACCGCCTTCGGCTTGATGCGGCGGAATGCTTCGTCAGCGGATTGGAAAGGAACGATCTCGGAATAGGCACCAGCTTCGCGCACACGGCGTGCAATCAGCTGCGTTACCTGGCTGCCGAAATCGACGATGAGGACTGTATCGGGATGAGTGGGTGTGTTCATGGCGGGCCTTTAAAGCAATTGCCGAGTCGATGCAATGGGTCACTCCACCACACGCGGATGCCAATTGCATTTGTTCACAATTTGGGTGGGATGAGTTGCATCTGCGTGGTTTGCGCCAATTTATTCGGTTGTCCCAAGCGTGATCGCCCCGGTCTCCAGTGCCTGGCCCATGGCTTCCACGGCCAACGCCAGTTTTTCGTCGATCACATGCAGATATTCGGTCCAGTCACCGACATGGCGCAGGTCGGCAGCACCGTCGGAAATGCCGCGCAGCCCGATCAGTGGCAGGCCAAAACGCTGGCAGGCGCGCAATATGGCGAAGGTTTCCATCTCCACCATATCCGCATCGATCCGGTCATAGGCGCTGCCCGAGACGATGTTCGCGCCGGTTGAAAGCGATGCTTCCTTCACGCCCGGGATACGCAGCGGCAAAGGTACGGTGACCGGCAGATCGAGAAACGGCGTTGCCCCCTTGGTAAAGCCAAGCGGCGAAGCGTCCATGTCGCGATAGGAGACGCTTGTCGCCTGGTAGACTTCGGTCTGCTCCAGCGTCCGCGACCCGGCTGATCCTAGCGATACAACGAGGTCCGGTACGATTCCATCCCGTTCCAGCGCGGCGAGATTGGCCGCAAGGCTGACCGCTGCCTCCACCGGCCCGACACCGGTCATCAGCGGCCGGAACAGCCGCTGCAGATGCGCCCCATACTCCGCGTCCACCGCCATGACGAACAGCACCTGTTTGCCGCCAATAGCGGCCAGTTGATAGGGCAAACTCATGTCAGGACACCGGATTGAGCAGATACAGCGATGCGTTGAGAAGCGTGGCGAAGGCGACCCAGACGAGATAGGGAATGAACATGAGCGCGGCGGGCCGTTCAGGCTCCCATGTCACCCGGATGAAGGCGATGATCGAGACCAGCAAAAGCGCGATGACCAGCAAGGCAAATCCCATCTGCTGGAAGCCGAAAAAGGTCGGAGACCACAGGAAATTCAGGACGAGCTGCGCCCACCAGAATTGCTGGGCGGAGGTCATATCGAGATCCCACACACGCCATCCGGCAACGGCGATCAGGACATACAGGATCGTCCACACCGGCGCGAAAATCCAGTTCGGCGGGTTGAATGAAGGCTTGACCAGCCCGGCATACCATTCGCCAGGCAGCGTGATATAGCCGATGGCAAGCCCGCCACCGACAGTCAACACGAGAAACAAGAGAAACCCTACGGACCGGGACATGGTAGAACCTTTCCTGCGGACAATGTCGCGGATGGTTGTACCGTTATTTCTCGCGTCTGAGAACAGAAATGAAGAAGCCGTCTGTCGACGTCGACAATGGCGACAGGATCGTGTTGCCATCCTTGAACAAGGGCCCGAGACCGTCGCTCGCCGAGACCGCCTCCTGCCAGAGCGGGCGGGTATCGACCGGGGTATAATCAGGGTTTGCCCCCAGGAACGCAGCGACCTGCTGGCCGTTTTCCGGCGCAAACAGCGAGCAGGTGATGTAGACCAGCCGCCCGCCCGGTTTCACATAGGCCTTGGCCGCGTCAAGCACCTCACGCTGTTCCACCTCGCGCCGTTCCAGCTGCTGCTCGCTGAGGCGCCACTTCGCGTCCGGCCTGCGCCGCCAGGTGCCGGAACCGGTGCAAGGCGCATCGACCAGAACGAGATCCATCTGGCCTTCAAGCGGAATGAGTTCGCTGGAATTGGCGTGGGCCTGCGCATTGCGCACCCCTGCCCGTTTGAGCCGGTCAAAAATGGGGGCAAGCCGGGCGCGTTCCGCGTCATAGGCGTGAATTTGCCCCTTGTTGCCCATCTGGGCCGCCAGCGCCAGCGTCTTGCCACCAGCTCCGGCGCAGTAGTCGAGCACCTGTTCGCCAGGCCTGGCACCGCTGAGTTTGGCAGCGATCTGCGAGCCGAGATCCTGCACCTCGAAAAGGCCACGCTGGAAGGCCGGTTCCGCCTGCACGTTCGGATGACGGCCCATGGCGCGCAGCGGCGGCACCCGGACGGCGGTTTCCAGCAGCGGCGCGGCGCTGGCTCCGGCGCGAACCAGTTCCTTCAGCACCTTTTCGCGATCGGCCTTCAGCGTGTTGACGCGCAGATCGACCGGCGGGCGGTCGCTGAGGGCAGCGGCTTCACCCACCCAGGCATCGCCGAAAATTGACTGGAAATGCGGCACACACCATTCTGGCGTGTCGGCGCGCACATGATCGGGCGCCGCCGCGAGGTCACGCTCCTGCCAAATGGCCATGCGGTCGGCTTCGAGCGGTGCGGGCGCGAACTTGTCGCCGTCCAGCGCGGCATTGATTTCATCGATAACCAGTTCGGCATCGGACAAGAGCACGCCAAAGGCAATATGACGGGCCGCGTTGCTGTCCATGCGCCAGCCGAGCGACAATTTCCGCCGCAAGGCATCATAAACGATATTGCCGATGACCGCGCGGTCACCCGCACCGGCAAAGCGGTGCGACAGTCCCCAATCCTTGAGCGCATCGGAAGCCGGGCGTTTGCGGGTCTCAATATCGTCCAGTACTTCGATTGCCGCCTGCAGGCGTCCGCCAAGTCGCATGGGAATTCCTTCTTGTTGTCTACCGGCTTCGCATACATGGCAAAGCCAATAAAAGAAAGCCGGAGCATCACGCTCCGGCTTTCACATTGAACAACAAAGTTGTTGCAGGCAGCGATTACTCGGCCGCGGCGTGCTTTTCTTCGTTGGAAATCGCGTTGGCTTCATAGCCATGCGCTTCCTTGAGGGCAGCCCGCACGCCGGCTTCATACGCGGGATGAACGCGCTTGAAGTGTGCCAGCTGGCGCTCGATGATTGCGCCGGGAACACCGCCCATTGCCGCGGCAATGTTGGAGAACAGGCGTGCACGCTGACCGGCGTCGAACAGGTTGAACAGTGCCGTCACCTGACCGTAGTCATCGTTGCCGATGCGGTGGTTGTAGCGATCCGCATTGCCGGAAAGAGCCAGCGGCGGCTCTTTTGCCGACGGCTGCTCGACGGCGCCCGAGAAGCTGTTGGGCTCGTAATAGGCATCGACATTGCCGGTCTTCTGGCCAAAGAAGTTCATCTGGCCATCCTTGTGGTAGTGATGGACCGGGCACTTCGGCTGGTTGACGGGCAGTGCTTCATAGTGCGTGCCAAGGCGGTAGCGATGCGCATCCGCATAGGAGAACACACGCGCCTGCAGCATCTTGTCCGGCGAATGACCGATGCCGGGAACGACGTTCGACGGCGAGAAGGCAGCCTGCTCGATCTCGGCGAAATAGTTGTCGGCATTGCGGTTGAGTTCCATGACACCGATTTCGATCGGCGGGAATTCAGCATGCGGCCAGACCTTGGTCAGATCGAACGGATTGTAGGAAGTCTTTTCCGCATCGCTTTCGCTCATGATCTGAACCTGAACGGTCCATTTCGGGAATTCACCGCGTTCAATGCCGCCAAACAGCTCTTCCTGGTAGGTTTCGCGTGATTTGCCGATCAGGGTTTCAGCTTCAGCATTGGTGTAATGCTTGTGGCCCTGCTGGGTCTTGAAGTGGAATTTTACCCAGAAGCGCTCGCCATTGTCATTCCAGAAGGAATAGGTGTGCGAGCCGTAACCGTTCATGTACATCGGCGCGACCGGCAGACCGCGATCCGACATCAGGATTGTAACCTGGTGCAGGCTTTCCGGCGACAGCGACCAGAAATCCCACATGGCGGTGGCCGAACGCATGTTGGTGCGTGGATGGCGCTTCTGCGTGTGAATGAAATCAGGGAACTTCAGCGGATCGCGCACGAAGAACACCGGCGTGTTGTTGCCGACCAGATCCCAGTTGCCTTCGCTCGTGTAGAATTTGAGGGCGAAACCGCGCACGTCGCGCTCGGCATCGGCGGCGCCAAGTTCACCGGCAACCGTGGAAAAACGCAGCAGCAGCGGCGTTTCGGTGCCCGGCTGCAAGGCCTTGGCCTTGGTGTAGCGGGAGATATCGCCGGTGATCTTCAGCGTGCCGAATGCGCCCCAGCCCTTGGCGTGAACAACACGTTCCGGAATGCGTTCACGGTTCTGGTGGGCAAGCTTTTCGAGCAGCTGATAGTCGTCCAGGAGAACAGGACCGCGTTCGCCCGCAGTCCTCGAATTCTGATTGTCTGATACCGGTGCACCGGCAGTTGTTGTCAACGTCGGACGGTCAGCCATTGGCTTCTCCTTGAATTTCGTTTTTGACACTATTTTCAGAATCGCACGGCGCGCGGGCTCTCTGCGATCTCAGGGGTGACCATAGAACTATTCCAATCATAGTTTCCAATTGAATTTAGAATTATTATTGATAGGATTTGGTTATCATGTTTTCCGTCCGTCAGATGCGCTATTTCGATATCCTCGCCACCACCCTGCATTTCCGCAAGGCGGCAGAACTCGCACGCATTTCGCAGCCGGCGCTTTCGGCGCAGATCGCGGAGATGGAGCAGCGGCTGGGAACCCCCCTGTTCGAGCGGACGCGCCGCACAGTGGTTCTGACCGATATGGGCAAGCGGCTTTTGCCGCGGGTTCGCGGCATCCTGAACGGCATCCGATCGCTGGAGGAACTGGCGTCGCAGCGGCGCGGCATTCTGCAGGGCCGCCTGCGGCTGGGGATCATCCCGACGATAGCGCCCTATCTCCTGCCCATTCTCATTCCGGAACTGCGCGAAGCCTATCCGGAGCTGACCATCGAGTTGCGCGAGGCGGTGACGTCAAAGCTGGTCGAGGATCTGCGGCTCGGCGATCTCGACGCGCTGATCGCCGCCTTGCCGATCGACAGCGATGGCATTGTCGCCAAACCGCTGTTCCGCGACCGGTTTCTGATTGCCACGTCGAGCAATGATACCGACATTCTCACCTCGCCGATGACCCAGGAGAGCGTGGCGCTGGAACGGCTGCTGCTGCTCGAAGAAGGCCACTGCCTGCGCGATCAGGCCCTGGCGGTGTGCACCAGCGTCAAGCAGCGGCAGCTGGTCAATTATGGCGCCACCAGCATGACAACCCTGCTGCAGATGGTCAGTCATGGCATGGGCCTGACGCTGATCCCGGAAATTGCCGTGCGCACGGAGGCCAGCCGCAACAATGTGCGCATCCTTGCCTTTGCCGATCCCGAACCCTCGCGGGAGATCGGCCTGATCTGGCGCCGGCAAAGCGAAAGACGCGACGATTTCGAGGCCCTTGCCGCAACGATTGTCGAGTGCGGCAGGCGATTGCTGATCTCAGCCGAAGAGCTGGACGATCTGGCGGCTTAGTTCCTGACCGTTCCCGGCAATCCCCTCACCGCTTCTAAGCCGTTGCGGGTATCGCCAGATGCAGCGCGAGAATGAGCCAGAGAATACCGTTCAAGAGATAGCCGATGGTGAAAATCGGCTGGCGCAGCCTCAAACGGTTCGACGTCACATGCACGACGGTGTGGGCGACGCGTGCTGCCACAAACAGCCAGGCAACAATGACGGCAAGGAACGATGAGCCATTGACCACATAAAGCGAAATGCAGACGGCGTAGAACAGGACGGGCAGCTCATAAAGATTGATCAGGTTGCGGATCACCGTGACGCTGACCTCCGGCTCCTTCAGCGGCAGCTTGAAATCGCGGGGCGACGCCTGGCCGCTCTTGACCGCCTCCATCCGGCGAAGGAATACCAGGCCGTAGACGATATAGATCAGCGCGGTCAGTGCGATCATCGGCCAGAAAATTGCGGTCTGCGACATGGTTCCTCCAAGGTTGGCGCATCTTACGTTTACGTTCATTTTTTTCGCAAGCTGTTAATTCAACCCGGGAATTGCGGACAGGCCAGCCGCGAGATGATCGACAAACGCCTTTACCTTGCGCGGCAGAAACTTGGCCGAGGCATAGACCACGTGCATATCCATGGGGGCATAGCGGTAAGCGGGCAGCACGCGAACCAGCGTGCCGTCGTCGAGAAACGGTTGGACCAGCGGCACCTGCGCCCCGCCAATGCCCACGCCCGCACACAGAGCCTGATTGAGCACGAAAGCGTTGTTGGCGAGAAAGCCTGATTTGACCGGCACGACAATCGGCCCCTCCGGGCCGATCAGCGGCACCGCCTCGCCCTGCGGCGACCAGATGAACCTGACATGCCGGTGCTCTGACAGTTCCTCCGGCAGCAGGGGGCTGCCATGGCGCGCGAGATAGTCCGGCGAAGCCACGAGAATACGCTCGAACGTCGCCAGTTTCCGTGCCACCAGCCCGGAGGAGGCCAGCGCGCCGAACCGGATGGCAACGTCCACACCCTCGGCCACCAGATCGGCAAAGCGGTCATCGAGAATGAATTCGACAGTCAAATCCGGGTGCTGGCGCTGAAAATCGATCAGCATCGGCGTCAGGTGCAGCTGGCCGAAACCGACAGGCGCGTGCACGCGAAGGTTGCCTTGAACCGAAGCTGTGAGGCCAGCCAACGCCTCTTCCGCCTCCTCGACGCTCTGCAGGATATGCCGCGCCCGCTGGTAATAGGTCTCGCCGCTGTCGGTCAGGGCCAGCTGGCGTGTCGAGCGATGCAGCAGCCGCATGTTCAGATGACGCTCCAGCGCCGCCATCTGCTGGCTTACGGCCGGTTGCGTGAGCCCCAGTTCCCGCGCCGCCGCCGACAGCGAGCCAAGCTCCGCCACCCGTACGAACGTCTTCATTGCAGCAAAGCGATCCACTCATCACCTCAAATATTTTCTTATGAATGATATCACCATTGATAGACTACGCAAACCTATGCAAATGGATGATGCTGACGGCACCAACAAATATGGAGCTGTTGAAATGACGCAGGACATGAAAAAGGCCGTGATTGTGGGTGCCAATGGCATCATCGGCGGCAACCTCATTGCATATCTCAAGGAATTGGGTGACTGGCAGATCGTCGGCCTGTCCCGGCGCGGCGGGATAGCGGATGGCAGGCTCAGCCACATCGCCGTCGATCTGCTTGATGCGGCGGATGCCAAGGCAAAGCTCGCGCACCTCACCGATGTCACCCATATCTTTTATGCGGCCTATCAGGACCGTCCGACCTGGGCGGAGCTGGTGCCGCCGAACCTTGCCATGCTGGTCAACGTGGTCAATGCCATCGAACCCATCGCACCCGGCCTCCGGCACATCAGCCTCATGCAGGGATACAAGGTCTACGGTGCACATCTCGGCCCGTTCAAGACACCGGCGCGCGAGAGCGATGCCAATCACATGCCGCCGGAATTCAACATCGATCAGCAGGATTTTCTAGAAGCCGCGCAAAAGGGAAAACGCTGGACATGGTCCGCGCTGCGCCCGTCCGTCGTTATCGGATACGCGCTGGGCAACCCGATGAACCTTGCCTCGGTAATCGCCGTCTATGCCTCGATGTCCAAGGAACTTGGCATTCCCCTGCGCTTCCCCGGAAAGCCCGGGGCCTATGACAGCCTGCTTGAAATGACCGATGCCGGTCTGCTGGCGCGGGCGACGGTGTTCATCGCCACCGATCCGGCTGCAGGCAATCAGGCCTACAACATCAACAATGGCGATCTCTTCCGCTGGAGCGAGATGTGGCCGAAAATTGCCAAGTTTTTCGATCTGGAGGTTGCCCCGCCGCTGCCCATGTCCCTGAACGTGGTGATGGCCGACAAGGAACCGCTCTGGGAGAAAATGGTTGGAAAGCACGGTCTTGCGGCAGTCCCCTACAGGGATGTCTCGTCATGGGGATTTGGCGATGCGGTGTTCGGCTGGAATTACGATTTCTTCGCCGACGGCAGCAAACTGCGGCGCGCCGGCTTCCACGACCATATCGATACGGAAGAAATGTTCCTGAACGTCTTCCGGGATCTGCGGGCGCGGAAGATTATTCCGTGAACAGCCTCCCTTTAGGGAGGTCAAGTCGCGAAAGGTTCGCCCTTGCGGCGCGCAATATCGTAGTTCAGGAAAAACTCATCGAGCTGCGGCGGGGGCACTTTTGTTCCCGCCAGCATCGCATGCGCCTGCCCGCGATGATGAATCTGGTGCACGAACAGATGGGACAGAACAAGCCGGATCGGCTCCTGTGAAACCTGCCCGTCCTGCCATTCGATCATAACGATCCGGTCGAGATCCGGCGCACTCAGACTGTCGCAAAAGGCGATCAGATCGGCGTCGAACGCCTCCTGCGCTACTCTGAGATCAGCCAGGTTTGGAAAGGGAATATCCCCGACGAGGCTGATGTTCTTGCGCCCGACGCCGGTCATGTCAGCCAGATAGATGTGATCGACAATGAGATTGTGGTTCAACGTCATCTGCAGCGACGGGAAGAAACTGATCCGCTCCTGCGCGAATTCCGCATCCGTCAGCCCGGCACAGGCGCCGAGTAGCCGATGGTTCGACCAGGCGCTGTTGCGCGCCATGGCCGAGAAGTGGTCGCGGAGGGCGTTGTCAGACATGGCCTCCGCGCCCCGATCAGTTGCCGCCCGGATAGTTCGGGCTTTCGCGCGTGATCGTCACGTCGTGGGTGTGGCTTTCCCGCAGGCCCGCATTGGTGATGCGGACAAAGGTCGCCTTGTCGCGGAACTCTTCCAGGTTCTTGGCACCGACATAGCCCATCGATGCACGAAGACCGCCGGCAAGCTGATGCAGCACGCCTGACACCGGCCCCTTGTAGGCCACTTGGCCTTCAATGCCTTCCGGCACAAGCTTGAGCTCGTCGCGGACTTCCGCCTGGAAGTAGCGATCCGCCGAACCACGGGCCATGGCGCCGACCGAGCCCATGCCGCGATAGGCCTTGAAGGAACGGCCCTGGTAGAGATAGACCTCGCCGGGGCTTTCCTCGGTTCCGGCAAGGGCGGAACCTGCCATGGCAGCGGCGGCACCGGCCGCAAGCGCCTTGGCGAAATCGCCGGAATATTTGATGCCGCCATCGGCAATGACCGGAACACCGGCCTTGTGCGCGGCTTCCACGGCCGACATGATGGCGGAAAGCTGCGGCACGCCGACACCGGCAACGATGCGCGTGGTGCAGATCGAGCCCGGTCCGATACCGACCTTGACAGCATCGGCACCCGCATCGATCAGCGCCTGCGTGCCCGCAGCCGTTGCGACGTTACCGGCAATGATGCGCACGGCGTTCGACATCTTCTTGGCGCGGGTGACCGCATCCAGGACACGCTGCGAATGGCCGTGGGCCGTGTCGATGACGAGCACGTCGACACCGGCGGCAATCAGCCGTTCGGCGCGCTCGAAACCGTCTTCGCCGACGCTGGATGCAGCCGCAACCCGCAGGCGTCCCTGTGCATCCTTGGCGGCATTCGGGTTCAGCTGCGACTTTTCCATATCCTTGACGGTGATCAGACCGACGCAATGGCCCTTGCTGTCCACCACCAGCAGCTTCTCGATGCGGTGCTGGTGCAGCAGGCGCTTGGCTTCCTCGTGCTGGACATTGTTTTCGCGCACGGTGATGAGGTTTTCACGCGTCATCAGCTCGTAAATCTTCTGATTGGGATCGGACGCAAAGCGCACGTCGCGGTTGGTCAGGATGCCTACGAGACGGCCCGGCTTGCGGCTGCCCTCGCCGGCGTTCTCGACCACCGGAATGCCGGAAATGCCATGGGCGCGCATCAATGCCTGCGCATCGGCAAGCGTTGCGTCCGGGCCGATGGTGACCGGGTTGACGACCATGCCGGATTCGAACTTCTTGACCTGCCGGACCTCTTCGGCCTGCAGTTCCGGTGTGAGATTGCGATGGATGACGCCCATGCCGCCAGCCTGAGCCATGGCAATGGCCAGGCGCGACTCGGTAACGGTGTCCATGGCAGCGGAGAGCAGCGGCAGGTTCAGTTCGATATCGGGAGCAATGCGGGTGCGAATGTCAGTCTGGCCGGGCATGACTTCGGAATGACCCGGCTGAAGCAGGACATCGTCAAATGTCAGTGCCAGCGCGCCCGTCGCGGATTCAACAATTTTTGCCATAACCAATTCCTTAAAATGCGACAAGCGCACCACGATGGCGGTGCGCCGAGTCAGTAATGTTCCGGTGAATTGGCACGGGCTGGTAACATGGATATGTCGGTTTGGAAAGGTGGAAACGTATTTATTCCGCAATCAGCGATACGCGATCTCCCTCTAGGGGTGGATGGAAACCGGCCTTACTGCGCATAATATTGAAGTTCCTTGATGCGCGCCCGCACGGCGTCCACATTCAGCGCCTCAATATCCATGCTGGCAATGGAACCCCGGTCGGCGCGCCACGGGCCGTTGTCGGCCTTGATCTGGGCCTCGCGCCACGCCACCCATTTGCGCTGCGCATCGCGAATCTGTTTGGCTGATTCCGGATCGACCGATGCCAGGACTTTCTTGTAGACAGCGTTCAGCTGCTTGTCATAGGCGACAAAGGCCTTGTGCGAGCAGTCGACCATTCCTGAAGTCGTCTGTCCTGCCGGGCTGTTCAGACATTCCGTTGCCGCCTTGTCGATCGGATCGACCTTTTCCTCCGGTGAAGCGGCAACCGCTGACGACACAGCCCCGAGCGACAGTGAGACACAAAGCATGGCAAAGAATCGTTTCATGGCGTCCTCCTTGGTGGCAAAATGCCCTATGCATCTTGGCAGTAAAAGGGTGAATTGTTGAGACTGGCCCATCGTTTTCCCGCATGTTAGGACCATACGACCCCTTGGACGGTTGAATGCAGGAGATATGGTGCGCCCGATTTACCGAAAAGTTTCCTTCCTGCGCCGGTCCCGTGCCATGTGGGGCAATACGCGGGTCTGGCGGCCGCGCCTGGTGTTCTGGGCGGGGGCGGTTGCCATTGGTGTGATCAGCGTCCTCTTCGCCAAGCTGGCGGATCTTGCCCAGGAAACGTTTCATGGCGTGATCGGAACCAGCGGCTGGACGACATTCCTGCCCTTGATCATCACGCCGCTCGGCTTCATCTTCTGCGCCTATATGGCCTACAGTTTCTTCCCCAATGCCCAGGGCAGCGGCATTCCGCAGGCCATCGCGGCCCGTCATCTCAACGATCACGAGGATCGCGTCAGGCTGCTTTCCCTGCGCATGGTTTTCGGCAAAATCCTTTTGACTGTTGTCGGCCTGTTTTCCGGCGCCTCCATCGGCCGCGAAGGCCCAACCGTCCAGGTCGGCGCGTCGCTGATGCTGCAGGTGGCGCGCTGGGGCGGCATGGCGCAGGCGCGCGGGCTCATCCTTGCAGGCTCCGCCGCCGGTATTGCCGCGGCGTTCAATACGCCGCTCGCCGGCATCGTCTTTGCCATCGAGGAAATGGGCCGCTCCTATGAGGCGCGCACCAACGGCCTTGTTCTGACCGCCGTCATCCTCTCCGGCCTCGCGGCCATCGGACTTGTCGGCAACTACACCTATTTCGGTTCATCCGTTGCCGTCGCAACCAGCTTTTCCGATTGGCTTCTGGTGATCCTGTGCGGTGTCGGCGGCGGTGCGTTCGGTGCCTTTTTCAGTGCCGGTGCCGTCAGGGCATTGCGCAGGATCAAGCGCTGGACGACACCCGATCCGTTTCGCCGTACCCTGCTGCTCGCCGCTGTGTGCGGTTTTGCCGTTGCGCTGATCGGGGTTGCCTCAGGCGGTACAACCTTCGGCACGGGCTACGAACAGGCGCGCGGCGCCGTTGAAGGCCATGCCCTGCCGTGGTATTTCTTTCTGGAGAAACTGCTCGCCAGTTTCCTTTCCATGGTTTCCGGCATTCCCGGCGGCATTTTTGCGCCTTCGCTGTCCGTCGGCGCAAGCTTCGGCAGCACAATCGGTCTGCTCACCGGCAGCAATATCGGCCTCGCCGCCGTGCTCGGCATGGCCGGCTATTTCGCCGGGGTGGTGCAGGCACCGATGACGGCTTTTGTCATCATTCTGGAAATGACCGGCAGCCATGACAGCGTCATTGCGCTGATGTGCACATCCATGCTCGGTTACGGCACGGCACGCATCATCTCGCACGAACCGCTCTACCACGCATTGTCACGGGTGTTCATTGCGGATGCGATCCGGCGCAAGCGCGCCGAAGCCGCAGCGGCAACGCCTGGACAGGGTCAGACGTCGAACTGATAGGTCACCGGCACGAAACGGTAGCCGCTTCCCTGCCGGTCGAGATAACCAGCCGACGGGAACGGCATGTGATAACCGATGAACGGCACGCGGTCGGTGGCGATCATGTCGAGCACCCGTTTGCGCGTCTCGATGCCCTTGGCCCGGTCCGTATCGAAAGCCACCTCCCATTCCGGATGCTGCAGGGCTGCGACGTAGTGATTGGCGGTATCGGCGGTCAGCACCAGACGCTTGCCCGCGGATTCCACGTGGAAAATCATGTGGCCGGGCGTGTGGCCGTAAGCCGCTTCGCTGGTAATCCCTGACACAACCGCATCACCCGCCTTGATGAAGGTGGTCTTTTCCGCCAGCGGTTTCACCTTGGCCGCAACACCCTTGGCGCCCGCTTCCGCCGGCGTGCCCGCCCGGGCAGGATCGGTCCAGAAATCATATTCGATCTGCCCCGCGATATAGCGCGCATTGGCAAAGGCAGGCTTCTCGCCGTTCATCAGGCCGCCGATGTGGTCACCATGCATATGGGTGATGACGACAACGCTCACCTGATCGGGCGTGTAACCCGCCGCTTTCATATTGGCTTCCAGCTGGCCGAAACCGTTGTCGCGCCCTGCAGCGCCAAAACCCGTGTCGAACAGGATCAGTTCAGCACCGGTATTGATCAGCACCGGGGCAAAACCATTGACGAACTTCGTTTCGGGCAGAAAGTTGGCGCGCATCAGTTCTGCCACCTTCTCCTGCGACTGATCGGCACCGAAAGTGGGAAACGGGCCGTCGGAGAGGCGCAGGCCATCGAGAAGCGTGGTGACCTCAAATTCACCCAGCTTGAAGCGCTTGAAACCCGGCGACTTCACCGGCGAAAGCGGAACCGTTGCGGCGGCAGCATCCGGCATGACCTGCGATATGGCGAGCCCACCGGCTATGGCGCTCGACGCAAGAAACAGGTCGCGGCGGGAAATCTCGTATGACGTCATGAGTTCATCTCCTTCTGGCAGTCTTGGGGTCTGCGGTTGAGATCGTGCACAGGCAACGTCACGGCTGCCGGGCCGTTCCCTTTTGCATAGCGGAAAATCGTATTGTGCTGGATCACATCTGATTGATCGGTGCTTGAGCACCCGCCACACTGGTGCTATCGCAGCGCCAGCAAGGGTTGCTTTTCATTGTGAGTCCCGCGACGGACCCCGATTGCTGACGAAGCTCTTTATTGAGAACTGGAATTCATTGTGAATCGCATTGTTCCGCTCGTGCTCGCTGTCGCCCTGTTCATGGAACAGATGGACTCGACCGTCATATCCACATCCCTGCCCGCCATTGCCGCCGACATCGGTACGAGCCCCATCGCGCTGAAACTCGCGCTGACCGCCTATCTCGTCTCGCTCGCCGTGTTCATCCCGGTCAGCGGCTGGATGGCCGACCGGTTCGGCGCAAAAAATGTGTTCCGCGCGGCCATCGTGGTGTTCGTGCTTGGGTCGATCGCCTGCGCAGCCTCCAACTCGCTGCTGGCCTTCGTCGTCTCACGCTTCGTGCAGGGTGTCGGCGGTGCCATGATGACGCCGGTTGGACGGCTTGTGCTGGTGCGCTCGACGCCGCGCAGCGAGCTTGTCGGCGCCATGGCCTGGTTGACCGTGCCCGCATTGGTCGGGCCGCTGGTCGGGCCGCCCATCGGCGGGTTTCTCACCACCTATTTCACCTGGCACTGGATTTTCCTGATCAACGTGCCGATCGGCCTGCTTGGCATCTGGTTCGCAACACGTTACCTGCCGGATGTGGAAACGCTGATCCAGCGCAAGCTTGACGTGCCCGGCTTCTTCCTCAGCGGCATCGCCGCATCCGGCGTTGTGTTCGGGCTTTCCGTGGTCAGCCTGCCGGCGCTCCCCGCATGGGTCGGGTTCTCGACGCTCGGCGTCGGCATCGTTTCGACGGTGCTCTACCTCATCCATGCCAAGCGCACGCCGGAACCGCTGCTGGCGCTCGACCTGTTCAAGAACCAGGTGTTCCGAGCCTCGATTTTTGGCGGCAGTCTTTTCCGCATCGGCGTCGGTGCGACACCGTTCCTGCTGCCGCTGATGTTCCAGATCGGCTTCGGCATGACACCGTTCCAGTCCGGCCTCATGACCTTTATATCGGCCGCCGGTGCCATCGGCATGAAATTCGTGACCAAATGGTTCTTCCGCAAGACGGGCTTCCGCAATGCGCTGATGTATGGATCGCTGATTGCCGCAAGCTTCATTGCCATGAATGGTTTCTTCACGCCGGCAACACCGACCGCGCTCATTCTTGGCCTGCTTCTGGTCAGCGGCTTCTTCCGCTCACTGTTCTTTACCGGGGCCAACGCACTTGCCTATGCGGAAGTGCCCAATGAACAGACCAGCCTTGCAACACCGATCGCATCGGTCGCCCAGCAGATATCCATCGCCCTGGGCGTTGCGGTTGCCGGCGGCATTCTGGAAGTGTCCACCAATCTGCATGGCGGGCCGTTGCAGCTCTCGGATTTCCACACGGCATTCTTCCTGGTGGCCGCCATATCGTCGCTGGCATTCTTCTTATTCATGCCGATGAAGCCGGATGCGGGCGCCGAAGTATCCGGGCATTACCCGGATGCGAAGCCCGCGCCTGCCGAATAGGCCGTCGTTTAGGACCGGCCCTTGAAATCGCGGGCGAGCAGGTAAAGTTCCACGGACTCGGCGCGCGAGGCCGGCGGCTTGACGTGATGCACGGATTTGAAGTGCTGCTTGAGCAGGGTCAGCACTTCGTTTTCCGTGCCGCCCTGAAAGGTCTTGGTCAGGAAGTGACCACCCGGCCGCAGCACGGAAACCGCAAAGTCCGCCGCCACTTCGCACAGATGCGTCGTGCGGATATGGTCGGTGCGGCGGTGCCCCGTGGTGGGAGCGGCCATATCCGACAACACGATATCCGGCTGGCCGCCCAGCGCTTCGATCAGTTTGTCCGGCGCGGCATCGTCGAGGAAATCCATCTCGAGCAGCGTTACGCCCGGCAAGGGATCGATGTGCAGATAATCGATGCCGACAACCGTCGGCGCGTCCTCGGGAGAGCCGACAATCCCCGCAGCAATCTGGCTCCAGCCACCGGGGGCGGCGCCCAGATCGATGATGCGCTGACCCTTTTTCAGGATCTTGTAGCGGTCATCGATCTCGATGAGCTTGTAGGCCGCGCGCGACCGATAGCCATCGGCCTTTGACCGCTGCACATAGGGATCGTTGATATGACGTTCCAGCCAGCGGCGCGACGATTCCTTGATCGTGCCCGCCTTCTTCTTGATCTTGGTATGCAGGCCGCGCGTACCCGTACCGCCGCGCCCGCCTGTTGTTGTCTTAGCCATTGGGAATGTACGCCCCTCTTTTACGCGACATTGGCGCGAAACCACCGATTGCGCCACGCGCCATCGCGCGACATGAGTTCAGTCAAAATACCTTCGCGCAGGCCGCGATCAGCCACGCGCAGCTTCTGGCTGGGCCAGACATTGCGGATTGCATCCAGAATGGCGCAACCGGCAAGAACAAGATCCGCCCGGTCGGCACCGATGCAGGGATTGGCAACCCGTTCGTCAAAACTCCACGACAGGAGCCTGCTCGTCATCTCGGTCACGTCGTCGTTCTGCATCCAGATACCATCGATGCGGCGCCGGTCATAGCGGTCGAGACCAAGATGAATGCCGGCAAGCGTCGTCACCGTGCCGGAGGTGCCGAGCAGGTGAAAATTCTGGCTGTTGACGAGATCGCCGAGCTTGTGCCGTTCGGAGAAATCATTGAGGAGTTCCGCCACGTGATTGACCATGACGGCGAAATTGTCGGTCGTCACATCGCGGCCGCCAAAACGCTCCGCCAGCGTGACGACGCCAACAGGCAGCGATGTCCAGGCAATGATATGCTCGGCCAGGCGCGGCGAACGGCGCTCCGACAGGTCGATCAGGGCAATCTCGGAGGAGCCGCCGCCAATATCGAACAGCACAACCGCATCGGTTTCGCGCTCGACCAGCGTGCCGCAGCCGGAAACCGCAAGGCGGGCCTCGGTCTGGCGGTTGATGATCTCCAGATCAAGGCCGGTCTCGTGTTTGACCTGATGCAGGAATTCCGCACCGTTTTCCGCCTGGCGGCAGGCCTCGGTGGCGATGAGGCGGGCGCGCCGCACATCGTGGTTTTCCAGCTTGTCGCGGCAAATCTTCAGCGCCTCGATGGCTCGGCTCATGGCATTCGGGCTCAGGCGCCCGGTTGCACCCAGCCCCTCGCCAAGACGGACAATGCGCGAAAACGCATCGATCACACGGAACTGGCCCGGCCGCGTCGGCGTTGCCACCAGCAGGCGGCAGTTGTTCGTGCCCAGATCCAGCGCTGCATAGAGCGGAGCACCGGCATATCTGGGTTCGCGCCGCGGGTTGTCAGGTTCGGATGGTTTGGCCGGACTGTTCTGTTCCACAGTCGCCGCGACAACGGTTTCCTGCTGTTTTGCGCCGGAACGCCCCCGGCGCCTGTGGCGGTTGGGGCGGCGCTTTTTGCCGGTTTTGACCGGCGCTGCGGCATCGGCTTCTCCCGCCGGATGCGCAGGTGCGGCGGAGGCAACAGGGTTTTGCGCCGAAACAGCACCGTGTTTCGACTTGCCGCGCCGACGACGGCGCGCCCGTTTCTTGGGGTTTTTCTCGAAGCGTCCTTCCCGGGAATCGGACCGGCTCTCCTGCGGTTGACGCGCAGAATCCCCTTGTGGTCCGGGTCCGTTCTTGGCGGGACCTGGGATGCCATTCGACACCGTATGACCGCCAGACGCCCCTTCGTTCGACGCTTTGCGGGCGCCCGATTCGGGGTCTTTCAAAATCTTATCCTTCGGGCGCCGCGCGAACCTCTGGAGGACGCAGGCAAGGCGCTTGTTCATTAACGTTGAAGCCAATGTAACATCATTTGCCGAATATAAAAGTGCCTGAGGCAAATTAGGCGGCCAGGACAGCATGTTGAGAGGTGGAACCGGGCATTTCCATGCACCCGATATCGGCGGCAATGAGCCCCAGCCCGATGCGGGCCTGCAGGCCGCCTTGCGGCCGTATAATTCTGCAAGGGCCTGCCCGTGGGACAGGCCCTTCGCTTGTCATCAGCCGAACTTCACCAGATTAAGGACGGCGAGCGGGCCGCCGGGGAACCCCGCCATCTTCTCACCCGTCGCCAGGCTGCCCAGATCGAGCGGGAAAAAGCCAAGCTTTTCAAACAGGGCGCCGACCTTCGCCTTGGCGTCCGCATCGTCGCCGGAATAGAACAGCACGCGCTGACCGCCTTCGGCCTTGGGGTCGCCCGCAAGCAAGGCTGCGGGCAGATGGTTGAGTGCCTTCACCAGTTTTGCGCCCGGCACGAGATCGCCGACGACGTCGCTCGGCAGGCGCCCCTTGAGATCAACGGGCTTGAAGGACGGGGCTTCGATGGCATTGTTGGCGTTGATGACGATGCGGCCGTTCCAGGCGGGCAGACCGGCCAAAGCCTGCGGCAGTTTCGACCAGTTGACGGCAATCACAACAATATCCGCGCTTGCCGCCTGCTCTACGGTGCCGGCCTTGATGGACGGCCCGAGTTCGCAAACCAGTTCCTTCAACGAGTCCGGTCCGCGGCTGTTGGAAATGGTTGCTTCGATGCCGGCCCGGGCCAATGCCCGCGCAAAAGCCGTGCCGATCAGCCCGGCTCCGATAATACCAATGCTCATGATCTTGTTCCTTTTTGCGAATGCATGAAATTGCATGACATAAGAATGGGCTATCCATTCATTGACGAAAAGCAGGTAATAGCTTTAAATATTTTCAATCATCAGTTGAAGGTATGGATATGGAAACCTTGGCCAATCTGGAGTCGTTCGTGCGCAGCGCCGAAACCGGAGGTTTCTCGGCAGCGGCGCGGCGCCTGTCGCTGACGCCTGCGGCGGTCAGCCGGAACGTGGCCATGCTTGAACGCAATCTTGGCGTGCGGCTGTTTCATCGCAGCACGCGAAATCTGGCCCTGACGGAGGAAGGCGAGCGCTTCCTGCAGGCGGTCCGCACAAATCTCGAGGATCTGCAGGCGGCGATCGCCAATGTTGCGGCGCATCGCGACGAACCCGCCGGTGTGCTCAAGGTCAGCATGAGCCCGACGCTCGGCATCGGGTTTGTCATGCCGCTGCTCCCGGCCTTTCTCGAGCGCTTTCCGTTGATCCGGCCGGAATGGCATTTCGAGAACCGGCAGGTCGACCTGATCGCGGAAGGTTTCGATGCGGCCATCGGCGGCGGCTTCGAACTTCTGCCCGGTGTCGTGTCCCGATCGCTTGCAACACTTCATCTCATAGCTGTGGCATCTCCGGCCTACATGCGGGGCCGCGCATTTCCAGCGGATCCGGCCGGGCTGGCGACGATGGACGGGATTGTCCTGCGCCAGCAGCGCACCGGGCGCATTCCGGTGCGCATGATGCGCAACAGCGCTGGAATGGAAATGCCGGCGCATATCCGGGACAGGATTGTGGTCAACGACCCCGCCGCCATGCGTCAGGGGGCTCTGCTCGGCCTGGGCGTGACCATCCTCTCTGCCCCCGTTGCCCTGCCGCACCTGGAAAATGGCGAGCTCGTGCGCCTCTTGCCGGACTGGTACGCCGACGCCGGGGCCGTATCGATCTATTATGCCAGCCGCAGGCTGCTGCCCGCAAAAACGCGGGTATTTGTTGATTTTATCGCCGAGGCGTTCCGGCAGGGAAAGCTGACGAAAAGCTTTGCGGGCGTTCTGGGATAGAATGAACGCTCTTGAGAACGGCGCCACCGGGGAGCGGCGCCACGCCCTGCTTCAGATCAGATCAGCCGGTTGCATTCAACCATATGCTTTTGACGCCGTATTTTACCGTCACTGTCCGCAATGTCGCGCCGCGTCTTGCTCTTGACCGGCGGGATCGGCTTGGCTGGTTTGACACCGGCAACCGGTGCTTGGGTAACCGGCATCCTCATGCCTTTCAGAAAGCTCAACACTCGTAATAACATCATGATTTTTCCTCCAACGGAAATGCCATAGGGCCGCTGTGGACCGATGATCCAGCGGTTGGACGTGCAGCATTTTGGCAAGTGGACGCACCCTATCACCGTTCCGCCACCAGAGATACAGGGCCGCAAATAAACCGCAAATCATGACGATTGTTTTGCTATCGCCTTTTGGATATCCTCGTTTCAGATTTGGCTCTTCGCAGCGTCAGAGGTTCTCGACCCGCCAATCTCGTTCCAAAATGACGACGGTTTTTTGAACGTTGCATGACGACTGATCTCCGGCACCCGCCGGGATGAGAACACAGCAGGCCAGCTTCCGCTGCTTGCCACTTCCAAAGGAGGATTGGCATGTTCACGCGCACGACACATTCCATCGTCCACTTCGACGCACCATTCGTGTTGAAGGGTGTGGACAAGCCTTTGCCCGCCGGCGATTACGACGTGGATCAGGATGAAGAACTCGTTGACGGGTTGTCCCGCGCTGCATATCGCCGCGTGGCCACCTACATCCATGTTCCGGCCCGGTCGTCGAAGCTTGGCACCCAGCAGGTTTTCCCGATCGACCATTTCGATCTGGAAGCTGCGCTTCTCGAGGATCAGTCCCGGCCCGGCTAATCACTTCCCGCCCCGATCCCTACCCGAAACCTGAAGGAGAACCACCATGGCTAAAGGTCAACAACGCAGCAACCGCGAAGTACGTAAACCAAAGAAGGACAAGGTAGAGGTAAAGACCGCTGTTCCGTTTGCAAGTTCGATCGGCAAACAGACGGAAGTCGCCAGCAAGGGCAAGCCCAAGAGCTAAGGGCATGCCCGGCACGCCAACACCCGATTGTTCAGGTGCGGCGCCATCCCGATGATGGCGCCGCACCGCACATACATACCCCTGTCCCTGCGGCCGCTCCCCTTCTTCCAGCGATACAACCCGAAACACGCGTCAAGAGTAAAATTAGAACAAAACAGGAACAAATTTCTTTTCACGTGGACCGGATTGTGCCATTCTGGATTGCGAAGGAGAATCCAATGAATGCGATATTGAAACAGCCGGACGATGAAATTGACGAGGCATTGGCTTATCATCAGGGTGATGTCCGGGCGACAATAGCGGCGCTTCTGGCCGAGCGTGAGTTCCTGTTGCGGGAGATTGAATATGCCTCCCTGGCCATGTCCTATGGCTTTGCGCGGGGCTGGACGCCGGGACAGAATCGGAATGCACGATAGACTTGTGAACCGCCGCGTGCGATGATTGTGGCTCAAAAATGCGAGACACGATGAAACACAGTCCAAAACAATTGCCTGAAGTTGGTGTCCGCCCGAAGCGGGTTCTCAGTCCTTCGGAACAGAAAAGCCTGGCCACAACCGCAGCTGCATCCGCCATTATCAATGACGAGACCGCAAAGTGGGAAAGCAAGACCGCGCGCCTGAAGGCATTGCGTCTGGCCAAGGAAGCGGAAGAAGAAGCTGAGAACGCCTTGAAGCCAGCCAAGAAGCCGGCAAAAGCCAAGGCAAAGGTGACGCTCGCCACCAAAGGCAAATAGCGCCCCATACGTATCCTGCCCGACTTTGACGGGGCCTTGCGGCCGCGTGGGAACCCGTTTATCCGCATCGGGAAATGCTTGCGCTTTATTAAATGATCGCTGGTATTGGCGAAATATTGTTCAATAAAAACATCAGAATCATTAGTCGAATTCCGCTAAGTTTTTATAATTAAATTATTTTTTCTGGCGCAGCATTGACGGAATGTCTCACAGTCACTATGTATGAACCATCGGTATTTGGTAGTTTGTTATTAGTTTTATTGCGCCAAAGCGCTCTCAACGATCCTTCTTCAAAAATCGAGCTAAAACTATCGTGCAGTCGCATGGTAGGTGACCAAAACATATTCCTTGAAAGGGTTCATTATGAGCACTGGAACAGTAAAGTGGTTTAATTCCACAAAAGGCTTCGGCTTCATTCAGCCAGACGATGGTTCGGCAGACGTGTTCGTTCACATCTCCGCAGTTGAGCGCGCTGGTATGCGCAGCCTCAATGACGGTCAGAAGATCAGCTTCGAGCTGGTTCGTGACAACAAGTCCGGCAAGATGACTGCTGACCAGCTTCAGGCTGGCTAAAAATAATTCGTCTTCGCGTCTTTGACCACGGATGTACTGGCACTGACAGCAGAGATGAATTTGAGAAGGTCGGGTTTACCCGGCCTTTTATTTTGCCCTGAATTCAGGCGCACACTCCAAAAAACCAAGACATTTCAGCGCATTCCCCAAGAAAACTCTGGAAAGAATTTCCGCGGCATCCCAGAGTGCGAGTCACTCTTGCGCCGGCATCGGAAATGGCTGGCATATCTCGCGTTGTTTGAAGGAGCGTTCCGCTTATGAAAGTTCTCGTCCTTGGAAGTGGCGTCGTCGGCGTCACGTCAGCCTGGTATCTCGCCCAGGCGGGCCACGAGGTGGTGGTGGTCGACCGGCAGCCCGGTCCGGCTCTGGAGACGAGTTTTGCCAATGCCGGTGAAATCTCTCCCGGCTATTCCTCGCCATGGGCGGGTCCCGGCGTTCCCCTCAAAGCCATCAAATGGATGCTGATGCATTTCGGACCGCTCGTCGTGCGGCCGAAATTCGACCCCTATATGGCGCTGTGGCTGGTGCGGATGCTGCGCAACTGCACGTCGGCGCGCTATGCCCGCAACAAGATCCGCATGGTCCCCATCGCTGAATACAGCCGCGACTCGCTGCGTGATTTGCGTTCGGAAACCGGGATTGCCTATGACGAGCGCAGTCAGGGCACCCTGCAGCTCTTCCGCAAGCAGAGCCAGTATGACGGCACGGGCGGCGATATCGAAGTGCTCAAGCAGTTCGGCGTGCCCTATGAACTCCTTGATCCCGCAGGTTGCATCGCCGCCGAGCCGGCCCTTGCCAATGTGCGGGAGAAATTCGTCGGCGGTCTGCGTCTTCCCGGCGACGAAACCGGCGATTGCAAGATCTTCACGGAGAAGCTGGCGGCCCTTGCGGCCGAGAAGGGTGTGACCTTCCGCTACAACACCACTGTTACCTCGATCAACACCAGCGGCAATCGCATTGCCAGCGTGTCGACGGAGACAGAAGAACTGACGGCGGATGCCTATGTGGTTGCTTTCGGCAGTTATTCACCATTCCTGCTGCGCCGCATCGGCGTACCGGTACCGGTCTACCCCATCAAGGGCTATTCCATCACCGTGCCCATCGCCGATGCCAGCTGCGCGCCGGAATCCACGGTCATGGACGAGACCTACAAGGTGGCAATCACCCGGCTCGGCGACCGCATCCGCGTCGGCGGCACGGCGGAAATCTCCGGCTATGACCTGACCTTGCGCGATGCACGCAAAGCCACATTGCAGCATTCGGTCGGCGATCTCTTCCCCGGTGGCGGCGATCTGTCGAAGGCAACCTTCTGGACCGGCCTGCGCCCGATGACGCCGGACGGCCCGCCCATTATCGGTGGCGGCACCAGATACCAGAACCTCTACCTCAACACCGGCCACGGCACCCTTGGCTGGACCATGTCGTGCGGTTCCGGCCGGGTACTGGCTGACATTGTTTCCGGCAAAACGCCGGATGTCGACGCATCGGAACTCGGCATCGGCCGCTACGCCTGAGCTTTGTGAAGCAGTTGCCTTCCGCCCCGCGCATGCGGCCCGCGGGCGGAGGGCAACCAATCCACGACACCATCCATGCGTCAGCTAAGCCATTTAAAACATTACAAATTGTTTAGGTTGACGTTCAGTTTTGGTTCATCTCGCCCCTCGTAAAACAGCATGGTGTTTGATCATAAACCCTGCAATGAACGAGGAACCAACATGAAAAAGATCGCCCTGGCAGCCCTTGCCATTTCCCTGATTGCAACGCCTGCAGCCTTTGCGCAGCAGCAGCAAGGCTATGGCCATCAGCAGCAGGACCGGATGGTCAAGAAGCGGGTCGTCAACGAACGCACCGTCGTGAAGAAGACGCGCTGGGTGCGCGGCCACAAGCTGCCCAGCAACTATCGCCGCAACGTGGTGCGCGACTATCATCGCTATCACCTGAAGACACCGCCGCGCGGCTATCATTGGGTGCGCGTCAACAATGACTACGTCATGGTCAGCATTGCATCCGGCATCATCGCATCGATGATCCAGGGCCGGTAATGATCCCGGTCAAACAAGAGCGGCGCTTCGGCGCCGCTTTTTGTTTCTAGTCGACAAAGATCCGGACGCTTGCGGCACGGCCGGCAGAATCGATGACCGTCAAGGTCGAATAACCGGCTCCGTCCGGCACCCACTGGTTGTCACGACGGCGCGACATATCGGGCAGGGGCTTGCCATTGGCCAACCAGCGGAACGGCGCGCGTCCCCCCTGCAGTTTCAGCGCGAGGGGTGACAGGGTCCCGCCGGTCTTCGCTCCAAGCTCGATCCGCGCGCCTTCCGGCGGATAGACGATCTGCGGTGCCGGTTCGCGCGTCGTTGCAGCCAGCAGACCGTTCGATGTCCGGGTGAAGCGGCGCTGGCTGATCGGCAGTTGCGCCTGCGCGATGCGCACCGCGCCGCCTGGCGCGCGCGGCAGCGGCGTGACCGGCACTCCGGATTTGACAAATCCCTCGAACAGGATCGGTGCCGCCGTGCCGAAACCGGTGATACCTGGCACAGCGCCATTATCCGGACGGCCAACCCAGACACCAAGCACGTAATTGCCATCGAAACCGACCGACCAGGCATCGCGATAGCCGTAGCTCGTGCCTGTCTTGTAAGCGATGCCGCGCTGCGCCGCGCCCAGCGGCGGCATGACACCCGACAGGATATCGGCGACATGCCATGCCGCCACCGGTTCCAGCAGCGGTTCGGCTTCGATGGGCTGCGGCTTACCCTGAATGCCATCCCCCAGAAGCACCGGCCTGCCGCGATTGGCCAGCGCGGCGTAGAGCTGCACCAGGTCTTTCAGCGTAATGCCGACACCGCCGAGGCCGATTGCCAGACCCGGCGCTTCATTGGCGGGAAGCACGGGTCTCACCTCCGCCCGGCGGAAGTGGACCAGCAGCCGTGTCGGGCCTACCGCATCAAGCAGGCGGACGGCAGGCACGTTCAGCGACAGTTGCAGCGCCTGCCTGATGCTGACATCGCCCTGATAGCTCATGTCGAAATTGCGCGGCCGGTAACCGAAGAAGTCGGCTGGACGGTCCTCGATGATCGTCTCCTGCGAAACGAGCCCGTCCTCGAAGGCGAGGCCGTAGATGAAGGGTTTCAGCGTTGATCCGGGCGAGCGCATCACCCGCGTCATGTCGATCCAGCCGGAGCGGCTGGCATCGAAATAATCGGCAGAGCCCACTTCGCCGACGATTTCACCGCTGCGGGCATCGGCCATGACCATGGCGATCGATACTTTGGGGCCAAGCTTGGCCGCCGCAGCCTTGGCAACGGCTTCAAGGCCCTGCTGGATCGGGCGGCGCAGCGTGGTCTGATGCCGGTTGACCTGCGGCTCCCGGCGCAAGGCGGCTTCCGCCAGATGCGCGGCATAGGCCGGGAGCTGCAGGCGGCGGGCAGGAATGGGTACCAGCCCGGCACGTTCGGCCTCACCCTCACCCACCACCTTGGCAACGGCCATGCGGTCCAGAACCCGCTCGCGCGCCGTCTCGGCTGCAGCGAGATTGCGGTCGGGGCGGCGCTTTTCCGGCAATTGCGGCAACGCCACAAGCAAGGCGGATTCGGATACGGTCAGGCGGCGCGGCTCCTTGCCGAAATAGGCGAGGCTGGCGGCACGGATACCCTCCAGATTGCCGCCATAGGGCGCGTGCGTGAGATAGAGATCGAGAATCTGCGCCTTGGTCAGACGCCGTTCGATCTGCAGCGCACGCACCAACTGGGCAAATTTTGCACTGAGCGAGCGCCCTTCCCGCGGTTCGATCAGCCGCGCCAATTGCATGGACAGGGTCGAACCGCCGGAAACGATGCGGCCGTTGCGGACCAGTTGCAGTGCGGCGCGGGCCACGGCCCGCGGGTCGACGCCGCGATGCTGCCAGAAGCGCTGATCCTCGTAGGCGACAAGCATGCGAATGAACTGCGGATCGACATCCGCGGCCGTCGTCCGCAGGCGCCAGCGCCCCTCCGATGTGGCGAAGGCACGGAGCAGCTGGCCATTGGCATCGATCACTTCCGGCGAGACTTCCACCGCCTTTTCCAGCGGTGGCGGAAACTTTTTGTCAGCAAGATCAAGGCCGAAGGCCAGCGCCGTCGCCACCACCAGATTGGCGGAGATGCCGATACAGAATGTGCGCCACGTGATCATCGGATCAACCGGTCTTGAGCCAAGGCTTGTTTACTGTGCCGCCACGACCTCCATCCGGCCCGTGGCCGTGCGTGCGGAGAATTGCGGACGATACATGTCCTCGACGCTGGCTGCCGGATGATCGTAGGTACCCGGTGTCACGGCCCGGACCACATAGGCCAGGGTGATTTCCCTGTTGTCGCCGGTGTTGCGATCGAAGGCGGCAACGAAACGGTCGCTGCGGAATTCCGTGTGGGCGGCTTCCACCTCGCCGATCCAGTCGAAATTCGACAGTTGTGCACTGTTGACGAGGCCGGGATTGTCGATCTCGAAACCGGCGGGCAGAAGATCGGTGATCAGCACCCGCGACGGCCAGTTGTTGTTCTCGGTGACCTTGAGGACAACGACATAGCGCTCATTCTGCTTGGCTTCACTGACATTGGCTTCCGATCCGTCGAGCGTGTAGTAGGTCCGCTGGATGTTGAAGCCATCGCCGCCAGCGGGCAAAGGCTGGGCCGGTGCGGCAACGGTTGTCACGACAGCCGAAACGGCTTCGGTCGATCCATTGGTGATGTTGACCGGCTGGGCGATCAGCTCGTCGCCAGTCATCCGCGCGGCATAGCCACCCGTGTGCGCCACGCCATTGATGGCAAGCTTCAGATCGTTGTCGCCGCCCTGGATGGCGCGTGCCGCCAGCAGCATCCAGGTCTGTTCCTGCGTGCTGGTATAGATCTTGCGCTCCCATTCCTTGGCAACGATCTGCGACAGCTGCGGAATGATGGCCGGGACTGGCCGGCTTTCCGCGGCGAGCGCCAGAACCGCCGCATCGTCGCGCAGGGACGAGCCATAATCCGAGCGCACAAGGCTGACATTGGTCGCCTTCGTCGACATCTGCAGCGAATTGGTAAAGATGCTCTGCGACCGCTGCGCATCCCCGTAAAGCGCCAGGGCCGCCGCCAGATGGGCGCGCGACAATGGCGTCGGGAATTCCGACAGCTTCGTATCGGCGTAGTAACGCAGATCGCTGACGGCAGCCTTGCGGTTGCGGGCCAGAACATAGAGCGCATAGGCGATCTGATTGCCCTGATCCTTGACATTCACGTCGTAGCTCAGCGAATTCTGCAGGTTTTCCAATGCCTGGACGAGTGCCTTTTCCGGCACGTCATATTTCTGCTCGCGGGCGCGGGTCAGGAAGTCCGTGACATAGGCATCAAGCCAGAGATCACCCGAACCCGGACCCCACAGGCCGAAACTGCCGGAAGAGGACTGGTAGGACAGGACACGGAAGATTGCCTCCTGCACCCGCTTCTGCACATCGCCATCGTCGGCAAGGCCCGACTGCCTGGCCAGCTCGCTGAGATAAAGCAGCGGCAGGGCGCGGCTTGTCGTCTGCTCCGCACAACCATAGGGATAACGGTCGAGCGTCATGAGCAAGGCCGGTATATCGAAGGCCGACGACCGCGACACGTTGAGGCTGACCGATGCGCCCTGCAGCAGGCTGCTTGCCAGCAGTTCGCGGTCGATCTTCAGCGTGCTGTTCGGTGCGATCTTGATGGGATTGCGCACCGTGATCGGCAGCGAAGCCGGGCGGACCGGAATGTTCAGCGATTGCTCCAGCGAAATACCCGCGGCGTTTGACAGTTTGACCGAGACAACGCCGTCACCCGGCTGCTGGCCCTTGAGCGGCAGTGTCAGATTGAACTTTCCGCCCGCCGTCAGCTTGACGGTCTGTGCGGCCGCCTGCTGCTCGACGCCGACGGCCTGATTGCTCGTCACCTGCAACTGGTAGTCGCCTGCCGGGGCATCCGTATTGGCGATATCAAGCCGCAGCGCCGTCTTGTCTCCGGGCGCCAGGAATTTCGGCAGGCTTGCCGTTACCACGACGGGATCGCGAATGATGACATCCTTGCTGGCATGGCCGACACCGGCCTTGGACCAGGCAACCGCCATGACCCGCGCTGTCCCGTTGAACTGCGGGATATCGAAGCTGACATTCGCCTTGCCCCCCGCGTCAAGCTTGACCGGACCGGAGAAGAACGCAACGAGCTTTTCCGTGGGCGGGCTGCCCTGCAACGGCATCTGTGCGCCATCGCCGCCGGTGCGCAGACGGCCGGCGGCACCCTGCGAGCCATCGATCAGACGGCCATAGAGATCGCGGATTTCCAGACCCAGCTGCCGCTGGCCGAAATACCAGCCATCGGGATTGGGCGCCTCGTAACGGGTGAGATTGAGGATACCGACATCAACGGCGGCAACCGTGACATAGGCCGTATCGCCAACGCCTGCGCCGGTCACCTGAACCGGAATGTTCAGTGGCTGGCGCGGCAATGTTTTCTCGGGCGTATCCAGCTTCACCGCGAGATTGCGGTCGCCCGGATTGACCCCCAGCCATTTCACGCCAATGGCGCGCATCGGCATGTGGCTGTCCCGGTCATTGCCGGGACGATAGAGCGTTGCGGTGACATAGGCACCGGCACCCCAGTCCGCCGTGACCGGAATTTCCACCTCGCCACCTTCAGCGGGAATGCTCTGGCGCTTGGTCGCCACCAGGCTCTCGGCACCGACCGTCACCAGAAGCTCCCCGGCAAAACGCGGCGATACTTTCAGCTTTGCCGTATCGCCCGGCGCATAGTTCTGCTTGTCGAGGGCGATCTCCAACCCGTCCGGGGTTTCGGTCGAGGTGGCGGCAACATAATATCCCGCGTCGAATTCGACGCTGGATGTCGGGCCTTCCACATCAGCCGTTTCAACCTCCAGGCGGAAGCGGCCCCAAGTCACGGGAACAGAAATCTCCGCGCCATCGGCGGTTGCATCGACCGTGCCGTTGGCAACCAGCTTGGTTGAAATGATGGGCTCATATTTCCACGAACTGCCATCCCGGTACCATTGGTAATTGCGCTCGACGGCAACAAGTTTCCAGCTCAGGCCGCTCATGGCCTGCTTCTGGCCGTTGTTGTCAACGCCGATCACATGGAATTTGCCGATGGCATTTTCGGCCAGATCCCCGTCGAACTCGGGCTTGATGCCAATCTTCGCGCCCTGTGATTTTACCGGCAACGTCAAATTGCGTTCGATGGCCCGCCCGCCCGCTTCCTGCATGCGCACGACGATATTGGCGTTGAGCAATTGGGTTGTTGACGGGACTTCGTTCAGCGTGACGTCGAACGTTGTCTTGCCGTTCTCGTCGAGTGCCTGCAAATCCTCAAGCGGAATGCGCGTATCCTGGTTGCCCTGTTCATCGGCCAGACCAAAGCGATAGCCTTTGAAATTGGCATCCTCGTGCGTCGGCTTGAGGCTGACCTCGCCCTCCAGCGTGAGACCTGCGGCCGGCGCACCATAGAGGAAGCGGCCATCGACACTGACCGGCGTGGGCGTGCCCACGGTGATGGCCTTTGCCTCGCTCGTCAGGTCGAACTCGACCCGGTCGGGAACAAAATCTTCGACCATGAAGGACTTTTCGGCAATGGGCGACCCCTTCGGGTCGGTGTAGATCTGCATGTTCCAGGTGCCACGCATGGCGTTGGCCTGCAGGGCCAGATCAAGCGTGTGGCCGCCAAGGGCTGCGCCATCGCTGACCATGCGGCGGTCTTCGACCCCATCCGGGCGGCGGAATACAAAGGTCAAGGGCAGATTCTCGATCGCCTTGGCGCTGATATCGCGGGCAAGGGCCGATGCGTGCACGGTTTCACCGGCACGGTAGATGCCGCGTTCGGTCCAGGCGAGCACATCGATTGCGCCGGGAGCCGTGCGGCCGGTCACACCGCGGTCGGACAGGTCAAAACCGGCCCGTGTCATGTCAAGAAAGACATAGTCCGCGTCGCCGTTCTTGGCGGTGATGACAGCCGGTGTCATGGCGGCCGTACCGCGCAGCAATCCGGCGGTAAATGTCGCACGCCCGTCCGTGTCGGTGATCGCCGTGCCGAGAATTTCATTGTTCTTGGCCAGGAGCTGCAATTCCACGCCGATCAATGGCTGGGCGGTTGCGAGCGACCGCGCAAAGACATTGAGCCCATCCGTACCGGTATAGGTGGAGAGCCCGATATCGGAAACGACGAACCACTGGGTCGCCTGCGAATCCCATTCATTGCTGTGGGCATCGGTGGAAACGGCGGTCAGGACATAGACGCCCGGCTTGCGTTTCGGCAAAGCTTCGTCAACCGGGAAACTGGTGACGACATCCTTGTTGAGGTCGGACTGGATATCGATCGCCCCCTGCCAGACCAGTTCGCCGGACTCATCCTGCAGTTTCTGGGCGTTGTAGCTATCAATCTGGGTGAGGAACTGCGAGCTGGTGAGCAGCGAGGCGATGCCGCGGTCGCCGATGCGGTACAGCTTCAGGTTGGCGCTGGTGGTATTGACCGAAACAATCGGAATGCCGCGGCGCGCGGTGCTGGGCAGCACGAAACTGTCGCCGGTAAAGCGCACGACGGCCGAGCGGTCCTTGACGTAGATATCGAGATCAACCTGGCCTTCCAGCGCTTCGCCGACAGAAGACGGCAGGCCGGCACGCAGCGCCAGCTTGTAGCGCTGGCCGTGGGTCAGGCCTTCCACGCAAATCTCACTGCCCTTGGCTTCGACCGCCTTGGGAGCGACGCCGTCCAGCGTCACGAACGGCGCATAATCCGTACCCATTTTGACCAGGGGCTCGGAGAACTGCACGCAGGCGCGCGGCGCGGCGCTATCCGCATCGATGGTGTGATTGACGATACGGAATCCCTGGCGGGCCTTCAGATCGAGATAGGCGGCGTTGACGGTCTTCGCATCGACAAGCGCAAGGCTCGCCTTGTAGGCGTTGAGCGCGGCGCGATAGTTCTGGGCATTCTGCAACGCGGTTGCCAGCACGGCGAGAGCGTCGGCCCGGCTCTGGGTCGTGCGCGTCAAGAGATAGCCATTGTAGGCGGCCAGCGCCGCCTGGCCGGCAACATAGGTGTTCTTGTCGGCGCGGTTGGCAGCGCGGGCGGTCTCCACCCACAGATCCGCATCCTCCGGCGAAACCGCCAGCGCGCCCTTGAAGGCATTCAGCGCATTTTCGATATTGCCGGCGGCGAGCTGCGCGCGGGCCGTTTCCTTCAGGCTGGCGGCGCCCTGCCCCTTCTGCTCGTCCGTCAGTGCGAGACGTGCCTTGACCTGGCGCGCATCCTGCACAAGCTGGTCGGACAGGAACGCCAGTCTTGGCGGGGCGCCGATATCCGGCTCGCTCGTCGTTTCGACCACCTTGCCGGCAATGGCGCCGGGAAAACTGTGCAGTTCATTGAAGTCGGACTTCATGAAGCACCATTTCACCTTGGGATTGTAGGTGAAGGCCTTGCAGCTTGTCTCGGCCAGACAGACCGCCTCGCACTGGTCGAGGGTCACGTCCTGTTCGGTGCGCAGATCAAAACCGAAATAGTCGCCATCCTTGGTCGTGACAATGTCGCGATTCGTTTCGGCGGCACCGGCAGGTGCCCCTGAAACCAAGGCTGAGAGAAGAAAAACCGAAAAGCCGATAACCGCGCGCATAGACATGAAGTCCTCCCAACGCAACCCGTATGGTGGTGAGCCGCACTGTTCAAACTTCAGTATAACTTGTCAACAGATCATGCGGTGGGAGCGCGGTTGTCTTCGGCGATTTCCGAACGGATCCACGCCTGGAAATGCTGCATTTGCTGGGTCGGCTTGCGGTTCTTCGGCGAAACAAGCCAATAGGCGATATTGGAGGGCACGCGCAGCGGAAAGGGTGCGACCAGCCGGCCGTCTGCCAGTGCGTCTTCGACAAAGAGCTCCCAGGCCAGCATGATGCCTTGCCCGCTGATCGTTGCTTCGACCGCCAGCCATGGATCGGAGAATGTCGGGCCATCAAAGGCGAGCGGGCCATCGAGCCCGGCAGCGGCCTGCCATTCGTCCCAGCTGAACATGGGGTTCTCGTAACAGATGATCGGCTGGCGGAAAATATCCGCCGGTCCGGTCAGGCGTTCGGCAAAGCCGCGCGTGCAGACCGGGAACATCCTTTGCGGCAGCAGGCATTCCGGCGTGCCGTCCCGCCACTCGCCGCTGCCAAGCCGGATCGCGAGATCGATGTCGGAACTCTTCAGGTCGAGCACGCTAGGCGAAGGATCGATGCGGATCTTCATCTCGGGATGCGCCGCCCGCAGCCGTCCCAGTCGTGGCACCAGCCATTTTGACGCGAAGGTCGGGGCGACGGAGAGAAGCAGGGTCTGCTCAACATCGTCCGCCAGCGCCACGGCGCGCGACAGATGCTGAAAGCCCTCTTCGAGCCGGGCGATGAAGGCCTTGCCGAAGAAGGTCGGGACCAGCCCCGCCCGGGTCCTGTCGAACACCGCATGGCCGATCTGTGCTTCCGTCCGGATCAATTGCTGACTGACCGCACTGACCGAAACACCAAGCTCGGCGGCGGCTTTCGGCAATGACCCCAGCCGCCCGATTGCCTCGACAGCGCGCAATCCGTTGATGTGAACCCTATTCAAATTCTTCATCACGCAAATTCTTCATCCAGTTTTTCTACATCAAGATATCGCCATTCTTGATTGCTGACCGCAGAGAACGGGATCAAAATAGCACATTCCTCGATTCATGGGAGCTGTGTGATGAAGATTTTCTGGCTAACAAAATGGTTTGCAGAGACTCTCGTTCCGCCCAGCGAGGAGAGCAGTCCTGTCGATCATGATGCGCTGGATCACTGGCGCCGTGATCCGCTCTCTCATCCTGCCCTGCAGGCCATAGGCCTCGATGAACTGGCCGACCTGCCCTTCGACCCCTACGGCCTGCGCAGCTGCTGAACGGGAATCAAAAAACAGGCCCCGCGAACGGAGCCTGCCTTGACCTATATGAACGTTGTTATCGGAACAGCACGACCGCCTGCTGCACGGTCACCCAGACACCCCAGAGAATGGGAATACCCACGGCGGCCCAGGCGAGCGCCGCCTTGGCATCGAGCCCGCCATGGCCGATGCCGAACGAGCCGGTGGCGCCGGCATCGGCTGTCTTGGTCTTGGCCTGCAGGGCAGCGACCTCGGCGTCGGACATGAACCATTTCGATGCAAGCGGGCGGATAAAAAAGTTGGCGATGAAGCCCAGCGCCAGCATACCCGCGAGAATATACATGGTGCGGTCATAGACCTGATCGCGCGGCACGCCCGCATTGATCTGAAACTCACGGATGTAATTGACCACGACAGGCCCGACGATGCCCGCCGTTGCCCAGGCCGTCAGCAGCCGGCCATGGATGGCGCCGACGAACTGCGTCCCGAAAATATCGGCGAGATAGGCCGGGACCGTGGCAAAGCCGCCGCCATACATGGACAGGATCACGCAGAAAATCGCGACGAACAGCGCCTGGCTGCCCATATGGGCGGCGGTCGGCGCCAGCGCATAGAGCACGATGCCAAGCGCAAAGAAGGTGAAATAGGTGGCCTTGCGGCCGATCCGGTCGGAGAGCGAGGCCCAGAAGAACCGCCCGCCGATGTTGAACAGGGAAATCAGACCGGCAAAGCCCGCGGCAATGGAGGCGATGGCGGTTTTCTGGCCCGCATCCAGCTGGGTGAAGCTGACATCAGGCAGGCCGATGAGCTTGCCCGCAAAGATTTCCTGCAGCATGGGCGAAGCCATGCCGATCACGCCGATACCGGCGGACACGTTGAGGCAGAGCACGGCCCAGATCAGCCAGAACTGTTTCGTCTTGTGGGCATCGCGCAGATGCACGTGCCGCGTGGTGATCATCGCCTTGGCGTCCGTCGGCGGTGTCCAGCCTTCCGGACGCCAGCCGGCCGGCGGAATACGGTAGCCGAAGGCGCCGCACATCATGAAGACGAAATAGCCGGCGGCCATGACCAGAAAGGTCTGCCAGACGCCGACAGTATCCGGTGCCTTGAAATGATTCATCAGAAGGTTGGCCAGCGGTGCCCCGATCATGGCACCGCCACCAAAGCCCATGATGGCCATGCCGGTCGCCATGCCGCGCCGGTCGGGAAACCATTTGATCAGCGTGGACACCGGAGAGATGTAACCGAGCCCGAGCCCGATACCGCCAATCACGCCGGCGCCGACCCACATGAGCCAGAGCTGGTGCGTGATGACGCCAATGGCCGCCAGCACCATGCCCCCGCACCAACACACGGCCGAGACCACGCCAGCCTTGCGCGGCCCGACGCGTTCAAGCCAGCCGCCCCAGATGGCGGCGGAACAGCCAAGAAGCACGAAAAACAGCGTGTAGATCCAGCCGAGATCGCTGACGCGCCAATCGCAGCTCGTGGTGAAAAGCGCTGTCAGAAGGTTGAGATCCGCGCAGGCGACCGATTGCTCGACACCGATGGCGCGCGACAGCGGCAGCCAGAACACGCTGAACCCGTAGGCCATGCCGATACAAAGATGAATGGCAAGCGCTGCGGGCGGCACCAGCCAGCGGTTGAAACCCGCTTTGGCAACGATGCGTTCCCGGTCGAGAATACCCGGGTTTTCATAAATCCGCGGCTCTGCCCTGTCGGTTGCTGACATGTGAATTCCTCCTCCAAGCCCTTGTGGCGGTGATTCATGTTTTAATATTTCAGTTTATCGGCCGGTTCCGGTTCGGCCTGATCGTCTTCTTGTTCGGGTGTTCTCCGGCGCTCTTGCAATCAAGTGGCAACGCACGTCGAGCGGCCAAAATGCAGCCCTTGCAACGTTCAAGCCGAGGCGGAAGCCGGCTTGCGGATATGGGACGCCGCCTCGACCACGAGCGGGTCAAGGCCATTGTCATCCTTTTCCAGGATGGCAAAGAGCTGGGTACGCATGCGCGGCTCCCAGAAATTGTTGATGTGGCCGGCCACACCCTCTACCGCCTCATCCTTGGGCTGGGTGTGAAAGAAGGTGGCGATCTGGTTGGCCATATAGACCAGCTTGTCGGCGGTCGACTGCCGGTGATTCTCATTATCCATATTGCACCAATCGAACGGTTGGACTTTGCACAAGGGTGGGCGAGGCCTGATCCAGGTTGGATTTTCCGGACGCAGCGGTGTCATCGGTTGCACTCGCCACTGCATTTACAGCGATCGGAATACGCTCGGCACGCGTGAAGACATCGAATTCATCGCCGCGTACCAGCGCAACAAGCGTCATGCCCGCCGCCTGCGCGGTGCGCACAGCCAAGGCCGTCGGCGCAGATACGGCAATCAGGACGGAAGCGCCGATGATTGCCGCCTTCTGCACCATTTCGATGGAGACGCGGCTGGTGATGACAACGGCGCCCGATGCACCGCTGATGCCGGCTCGGCACAGGGCACCGGCAAGCTTGTCGAGGGCGTTGTGGCGGCCGACATCCTCGCGCGCGGCCACGATACCCTGGCCGGGAACATAGAACCCGGCCGCATGCACCGCACCGGTTTCATTGTGCAGCGGCTGCAGCGGCGACAGCAGCCGCACCGCCTGCGCCAGATCGCCCGGCGTCAGTTGCAGGCGCGTCGCGTCGACCGAAGCCACCGGCTTCAACGCCTGCTCGATGGACTCGATGCCGCACAGCCCGCAGCCAACGGGTCCCGCCATGCGGCGGCGGCGGTCGGTGAGTTCCTGTCCGGCGACATCGGCGAGGCGCAGCTGGATATCGATGCCCTCGCCATGCTCTTCAACGGCGATTTCGCTGATTTCATCGAGCCGGGCAATAATGCCTTCCGACAGGCTGAAGCCGACGGCGAAATCCTCCATGTCGGCCGGGCTTGCCATCATCACCGCGTGGGTGGTGCCATTGTAGCTGAATGCGACCGGCGTTTCCTCGGGCACCATGCGGCTGCCGGTCGCGTAGACATCGCCCTCGCCCTTGCGGCGGCGGGTGATGCGCGGGACCTGCAACCGTGTGGGGCGCCCGGCCATGGTTATTCCGCCGCGTCGAGCGTCTGGGCGATGCGCCGGCTCTGGCGGGCCTGCTCGTCATATTTGACTTGCCAGTCACTCGGCCCGTTGGACGCACCCACCTGCACCGCCGTCACCTTGTACTCCGGGCAATTGGTCGCCCAGTCGGTGAAATCCGTGGTGATGACATTGGCCTGCGTCGTCGGGTGATGGAAGGTCGTATAGACCACACCCGGCGAAACCCGGTCGGTAATCAGCGCGCGCAGCGTGGTCTCACCGGAGCGGCTTGTTATCTTCACCCAGTCGCCGTCGCGGATACCGCGCTGTTCGGCGTCGTGCGAATGAATCTCCAGCCGGTCTTCCTCGTGCCAGACCACGTTGTCGGTGCGGCGGGTCTGCGCACCGACATTATACTGGGAGAGAATACGTCCGGTGGTGAGGAGAAGCGGGAATCGCGGCCCGGTCTTTTCGTCGGTTGCCACGTACTCCGTGCGGACGAACTTGCCCTTGCCACGAGCAAAACTCTCGATGTGCATGATCGGGGTGCCCAGCGGCGCCTTTTCATTGCACGGCCACTGAACGGAGCCCTCCTTTTCCAGGAGATCATAGGACACACCGGCAAAGCTCGGCGTGGTCAGGGCAACTTCATCCATGATCTGCGACGGGTGCGTATAATTCCAGTTGAGGCCCATGGTCTGCGCCAGTTTCTGGGTAACTTCCCAGTCGGCAAAACCGTTCTTGGGGCTCATGACCTTGCGCACGCGGTTGATGCGGCGCTCGGCATTGGTGAAGGTGCCGTCCTTTTCGAGGAAGGTCGAGCCCGGCAGGAACACATGGGCGTAGTTGGCGGTCTCGTTGAGGAAGAGATCGTGGACCACGACGCATTCCATGGCGGCAAGACCGGCGGCCACATGCTTTGTATCGGGGTCGGACTGGAGAATGTCCTCACCCTGGATGTAGATGCCCTTGAACGTGCCATCGACGGCCGCATCCAGCATGTTGGGGATACGTAGGCCCGGCTCGTCCTGCAATTTGACGCCCCACAGCTTGTCGAAGATATCGCGGGTGGCTTCGCCGGAAACATGGCGGTAGCCGGGAAGCTCGTGCGGGAACGAACCCATGTCGCAGGAACCCTGCACATTGTTCTGGCCGCGCAGCGGGTTCACGCCAACGCCCTTGCGGCCGATATTGCCGGTGGCCATGGCCAGGTTGGCGATGGCCATGACCGTTGTCGATCCCTGGCTGTGCTCGGTCACGCCGAGGCCATAGTAGATGGCGCCATTGCCGCCGGTCGCGAACAGCCGGGCGGCTTCACGCAGCGTCTGCGGCGGCACACCGGTCAGTTGTTCGATCGCTTCGGGGCTGTGTTCGGGTGCGGATACAAAGGCAGCCCAATCCTGGAACTCATCCCAGTCGCAGCGCTCGCGGATGAATTTTTCGTCGAACAGGCCTTCCGTGACAATGACGTGGGACAGCGAGGTGACCACGGCCACATTGGTGCCGGGGCGCAGCGGCAGGTGGTACGACGCCGCGACATGGGGCGAGCGCACGAGGTCGATGCGGCGCGGGTCGATGACGATGAGCTTGGCGCCCTTGCGCAGACGCTTCTTCAGGCGCGAGGCAAAGACCGGATGACCATCGGTCGGGTTGGCACCGATGACGATAACCACATCCGTGTGCTCGACACTGTCGAAATCCTGCGTGCCAGCGGATGTGCCGAATGTCTTGTTCAGGCCGTAACCCGTCGGCGAATGGCAGACGCGGGCACAGGTATCGACATTGTTGTTGCCGAAACCGGCACGAACCAGCTTCTGTACAAGGTAGGTTTCCTCGTTGGTGCAACGCGACGAGGTGATGCCGCCGACGGAGTTGCGGCCATACTGGTACTGGATGCGGCGGAATTCATTGGCAACGTGCTTGTAGGCCTCATCCCAGGAGACTTCGCGCCACGGATCGGAAATCTTCTCGCGGATCATCGGGTTGAGGATGCGATCCTTGTGGGTCGAGTAGCCATAGGCAAACCGGCCCTTGACGCAGGAATGACCGCGATTGGCCTTGCCGTCCTTGTAGGGAACCATGCGCACCAGTTCCTCGCCGCGCATTTCCGCCTTGAACGAGCAACCGACACCGCAATAGGCGCAGGTGGTCACTTTGGAATGTTCCGGCTGGCCGATCTGGATGACCGACTTTTCTGTCAGCGTTGCGGTCGGGCAGGCCTGCACGCAGGCACCGCAGGAAACGCACTCGCTGTCGATGAAATGTTCGTGCATGCCGGGTGAAACGCGGCTGGAAAAACCCCGCCCTTCGATGGTCAGCGCAAACGTGCCCTGCACCTCCTCGCAGGCCCGCACGCAGCGCGAGCAGACAATGCATTTCGACGGGTCGTAGGTGAAGTAGGGATTGGATTCGTCCTTGGGCAGCCAGCGGTCATTGGCGACGTTGTCCGCCTTGGCAAAGACGTGGTTGTCGCCCTGATAGCCGTAACGTACATCGCGCAAGCCGACCGCACCGGCCATGTCCTGCAGTTCGCAATCGCCATTGGCGGCGCAGGTCAGGCAGTCCAGCGGATGATCGGAAATATAGAGCTCCATCACACCTTTGCGGATGTCCTTCAGGCGCTGGGTCTGGGTGTGAACGACAAGACCTTCCATGGCCGGGGTTGTGCAGGAGGCAGGCGTGCCGTTGCGCCCTTCGATCTCGATCAGGCAAAGACGGCAGGAACCGAAGGCATCGACCATGTCGGTCGCGCAGAGTTTCGGGACCTTGATGCCCGCTTCCATCGAGGCGCGCATGATCGAGGTGCCCTCGGGTACCGTGATCTCGTTGCCGTCGATGGTCAGGGTGATCATCTTTTCAGATTTGGAAGCTGGCGTGCCGAAATCGATTTCGTGGATCAGGGACATTTTGGGCTCCTATTCCGCCGCTTGCGCGACGGGCGCAGGACGAAAATCTTCAGGAAAATGCGTCAGCGCGCTCATCACCGGATAGGGCGTGAAACCGCCCAGCGCGCAGAGCGAACCGAACTTCATCGTGTTGCAGAGGTCGGTGAGAACCGCGATCTGCTTTTCCGGCTCGATATTGGCAGCGATGCGATCGACGACCTCGACACCACGGGTCGAGCCGATACGGCAGGGCGTGCACTTGCCGCAGGACTCGACAGCGCAGAATTCCATGGCGAAACGTGCCTGTTTCAGCATGTCGACGCTGTCATCGAAGACAACGAGCCCGGCATGGCCGATGAGTCCGTCCTTGGCGGCAAAAGCCTCGTAGTCGAAGGGGGTATCGAAGAGTTCACGCGGAAAATACGCGCCGAGCGGGCCGCCGATCTGCACCGCCTTGACCGGTCGTCCTGTCGCAGTCCCGCCGCCGATATCATCGACGATTTCGCCGAGTGTCAGGCCGAAGGCGGTTTCGAAAAGCCCGCCATACCGAACATTGCCGGCGATCTGCAGCGGAATGGTGCCGCGCGAGCGGCCCATGCCGAAATCTTTGTAGAATGCCGCGCCCTTGTCGAGAATGACCGGCACGGAGGCAAGCGATATCACGTTGTTGATGACCGTCGGCTTGCCGAAAAGCCCCTTGTGCGCAGGCAGAGGCGGCTTGGCGCGGACGATGCCGCGGCGGCCTTCGAGGCTTTCCAGCAGCGCGGTTTCCTCGCCGCAGACATAGGCGCCTGCACCGACTCGCACCTCGATGTCGAAAGCATGGGCAGACCCCAGCACCGAAACGCCGAGCACGCCAGCCTTGCGGGCGACATCAAGGGCCTCGTTCATCACGGCAATCGCATGCGGATATTCGGAGCGGGTATAGATGTAACCCTTGGTGGCACCGACGGCGATACCGGCAATGGTCATGCCTTCGATCAGAACGAAGGGATCGCCTTCCATGATCATGCGATCGGCAAAGGTGCCACTGTCGCCCTCATCGGCATTGCATACGATGTATTTGCGTTCGCCCGCCGCATCGAGGACGGTCTTCCATTTGATGCCGGTGGGGAAACCGGCACCGCCGCGCCCGCGCAGACCGGATTCCGTCACCTGGGTGACGATTTCGAGCGGCGAAAGGGCAAGCGCTTTCTCCAGTCCCTTCAAGCCGTCATGGGCGCGGTAATCATCGAGCGAGACAGGATCGGTTATGCCGCAACGGGCAAAGGTCAGGCGGGTCTGTTTTGCCAAAAACGGCAAGTGCTCGGTCAAGCCAAGCCAGAGCGGATGGGTCCGGCCTTCGGCCATACCCGTATCGAGAAGCGAAGCCAGGTCGGAAGGTTTGACCGGGCCGTAAGCCACGCGGCCGGACGGTGTTTCCACCTCGACCATCGGTTCGAGCCAATACATGCCGCGCGACCCGTTGCGAACGATGCGCGCATCGAGATTGCGGGCCGCAATCTCATCCTGCAGTGTCCGGGCAACCTTTTCGGCGCCGAGGGCAAGCGCGCCGGAATCGCGCGGGACAAAGAATGTGACCGTCATAGCCGCACTCCTGTCGCTATTTCTTCGAGTTTTTCGTCGTCCAGACGGCCAATGACCTCACCGTCCAGCATCGCGGCGGGCGCACAGGCGCAAAGGCCGAGGCAATAGACCGGTTCGAGCGTCACCGCACCGTCGGCGGTTGTTCCATGCCAGTCGATGCCGAGCAGTTCGCGGGCTTTTCGGGCCATGGCATCGCCGCCCATCGACTGACAGGCCTCCGCACGGCACAGTTTCAGCACATGCCGGCCTGCCGGATGATCGCGGTAATCGTGATAGAATGTGACAACGCCGTGCACCTCGGCGCGCGATATGTTCAGCGCCTGGGCAATCAGCGGCAAAGTCTCCTGCGGCACATAGCCGAACTCGCCCTGCAACTCGTGCAGAATCGGAAGGAGCGGGCCTTCTTGACCCTTCAACTGATTGATAATGTCTATCGCTCTCCCAGCGATATCGGTACTTGCGGTCTGCATTTCGTGCAGCGCCCTCCCTAAATGCTCCTCGTAGCCTAGAACAGATCAAAAACGACGCAACTAATCAATATACCAGTCCCGTTGGTCGATAGAAGATTTCTATCAAACCATATTGAGTTCGATGGCAAGCGCCCGGGCCTCATGCAGCAGGGCGGACACCAGCGGCGTATGGGGTTCGCGGTCAGCCGCCACCAGCCCGACAAGATGGCGTGCATCGGGCTCGACAATGGGAATAGCGCGGATCGGTTCGGAAAAACCCAGTGTTTCCGCAAGGTTGAGCGGCATGATGCTCGCCCACTTGCCGGTCCGTATGTGCGAGAACAGCACAATCATCGAATTGGATTCCAGCGTTGGATGCACGTCCACCCCCGCTTCGTGCAGGTGTTTGTTGATGATCCGGCGGTTCTGCATGTCCTGGGTGAGCAGGCAGAGCGGCAACTGACCAACCTCCGCCCAGGTCACAAATTCGCGATCCGAATAGGTACTGCCCGTCGAGGTGATCAACTGGTAGCGTTCCGAGTAGAGCGGAACCGATGTCACCCGCCCGAGCGGCTCATTGTCGAGATAGCTGATTCCCGCATCGATCTCGAAATTGCTGAGCAGCGTCAGGACTTCCAGCGAGGTGCGCGAGGTCACCGAAAAGGTCACATCGGGGTGTTTTTCGCGAAATGGCGTCGTCAGGCGCGAAACCATGGCAAGCGCCGTGGGAATTGCCGCTATCTTCACATGCCCGGACAGACCATAGCGTGCAGCGCGGATTTCCTCGCGCATCGTCCGCGTATCGCCGACAATGCGCCGCGCCCATTCGAGCACGCGCTGGCCCTCCGGCGTCAATCCCTTGTAGCGTGAGCCGCGCTGAACGAGAACGACACCCAGCGTATCTTCAAGCTGGCGGATCGCAGCCGACAGGGTTGGCTGCGTGACGCCGCATTCCTCCGCCGCGCGGCCAAAATGCTGGTTGCGCGCCAGAGCGATAAAAAATTCCAGCTTGTCGATCATCGAAATCCGTCCTCCGACAAGACTCTATCGATGATTACCCGCTGACAGCAAGAGCGGTGGTCGATTCAAACCGTCAGGAACTTGCGCACCTCCGGCCTGTCGAGACTTGCGGCATCGCCGGAATGGACGATCTCGCCGCGATCCATGATGTAGACATGGTCTGCCAGCTCGCGGCAGAAATCGAGATACTGTTCGACGAGAAGGATGGCGAGACCGGTCTGATCGCGCAGAAACCGGATGGCGCGACCGATATCCTTGATGATCGACGGCTGGATGCCTTCGGTCGGCTCATCCAGAACAAGCAGCCGTGGACGCGTGACCAGCGCACGGCCGATGGCGAGCTGCTGCTGCTGACCGCCCGACAGATCCCCGCCGCGCCGGCCCAGCATGGTCTTGAGCACGGGGAACAGCTCGAAAACCTCCGGCGGCACATTACGGTTGCCGCGTCTGGCGGCAGCAAAGCCCGTCGCCAGATTCTCGCGCACGGTGAGCAGCGGAAAGATCTCGCGCCCCTGCGGCACGAAAGCAATGCCGGCCCGCGCCCGGTCGTAGGGCGGCTTCCTGCCGAGCGGCGCACCATCGAAGCTGATCGACCCCGACGATAGCGGGTGTTGGCCGACGATCGCCCGGAGCATGCTGGTCTTGCCGACACCGTTCCGGCCAAGGACGCAGGTGATGGATTGCGGCTTCACCTCGAGCGATATGCCGCGCAACGCTTGCGCGGCGCCATAGTGAAGAGAAGCATTTTCAACCGTAAGCATCAGAAAATTCCCTCCCATTGATGTGCCACACACCGCCTCATCGCCCGAGATAGACCTCGATAACGCGCGGGTCGTTGCTGACATGATCGAGCGAGCCCTCTGCCAGCACCGAGCCCTCGTGCAGGCAGGTGACCTTCACGCCGAGCTCGCGCACGAAATGCATGTCATGCTCCACCACGATCACCGAGCGGGTGCGGGCAATATCGCGCAGGAGTTTCGCCGTCTCCGCGGTTTCCGCGTCGGTCATCCCGGCGACCGGCTCATCCACCAGCAGCAATTTCGGATCCTGCGCGAGCAGCATGCCGATCTCCAGCCATTGTTTCTGGCCGTGCGAGAGACTGGCCGCCAGCCAGCGGCGCTTTTCAAACAGCCGGATCGTGTAGAGGATTTCGTGAATGCGGTCGGCTTCATCCCTGCTCTGGCGATGAAACAGCGCTGACAGGGCCGAGCGCGGCCCGGACAGGGCCAGCACCAGATTGTCCTCCACCGTGTGGCTTTCGAAGACCGTCGGCTTCTGGAACTTGCGGCCGATGCCGAGCATGGCAATGTCGGCTTCGTCATGCCCGGTCAGGTCGACCGTGCCGTTGAAATAGACATCGCCGCTGTCCGGCTTGGTCTTGCCGGTGATGATATCCATCATGGTGGTTTTCCCCGCCCCATTCGGACCGATGATGGCGCGCATCTCTCCCGACTGAAGCACGAGCGAAAGGTTGTTGATGGCACGGAATCCATCAAAGGAAACCGAAACGCCGTCGAGATAAAGCAATATGTCCTTGGCCTTCATGGGCGCTACTCCGCAGCCTGGGGTTCGGGTACCGGGGCGAGCTTGCCGCCCTGTTTCACCACGGGCGACAGCACCTCCTCGTCTTTGCGTGCCGCATGGCTGGCTCTGCCGGCTTGCCAGGAGCCGTAGAGCCCGAGAATGCCCTTGGGCAGGAACAGCGTGACGAGGATGAACAGTGCACCGAGGGCAAACAGCCAAATCTCCGGAAACGCTGCGGTAAAGTAGGTCTTGCCGAAATTGACGAGGATCGCGCCGATGATCGGACCGATGATCGTGCCGCGCCCGCCGACCGCCACCCAGATGACCGCTTCGATGGAGTTGGCGGGTTCGAACTCGGACGGGTTGATAATGCCCACCTGCGGCACATAAAGCGCCCCGGCAATGCCCGCCATCATGGCAGAGACCGTCCAGACGAACAGCTTGTACCGGTCAACGCGATAGCCGAGAAAGCGCATGCGGCTTTCCGCGTCGCGCACGCCGACCAGCACCTTGCCGAGCTTCGAGCGAATGATGAAACTGGACACAAGAACGGCCAGCGCCAGAAACAGGGCGGTTGCTGCGAACAGCGCTGAACGGGTCGTTCCCGCCTGCACATTGAAGCCGAGAATATCCTTGAAATCCGTGAGGCCATTATTGCCGCCAAAGCCCATGTCGTTGCGGAAGAAGGCGAGCAGCAGCGCATAGGTCAGGGCCTGGGTGATGATGGAGAGGTAGACACCCGTCACACGCGAGCGGAAGGCCAGCCAGCCGAAGCCGAAGGCCAGTACCCCCGGCACCAGCACGACCATCAGGGCCGCGAACCAGAAATTGTCGAAACCGTACCAGAACCACGGCAGTTCCTTCCAGTTGAGGAACACCATGAAATCCGGCAGAACCGGATCGGCATAGACACCGCGCGGGCCGATCTGGCGCATCAGATACATGCCCATGGCATAGCCGCCGAGGGCAAAGAAGGCGCCATGGCCAAGCGAAAGAATGCCGCAGAAACCCCAGACCAGATCAAGCGCCACGGCGAGCAGCGCATAGGTCAGGTATTTGCCGAGCAGCGAAACCAGATAGGTCGGGATATGCAGGGGAGAGGTGTCCGGCACCAGCAGATTGAGGACGGGCACGAGACAGGCAACCGCCACCAGAATGATGATCGCAATCCGGCTGCGCCGGTCGCCATGTCTGAAAAACCATTGGGTGATCATGCCTCGATGGCCCTTCCCTTGAGTGCGAAGAGACCGCGCGGACGCTTCTGAATGAACAGGATGATGAGGACCAGCACGAGAATCTTGCCAAGGACGGCCCCGGCAAAGGGCTCGAGGAACTTGTTGGCAATGCCGAGCGACATGGCGCCGACCAGCGTTCCCCAGAGATTGCCGACACCGCCAAAGACCACGACCATGAAACTGTCGATGATATAGCCTTGGCCCAGATTGGGGCTGACATTGTCGATCTGGCTGAGCGCGACACCGGCAATGCCGGCAATACCGGAACCAAGACCGAAGGTGAGCGCGTCGACCCATGGCGTGCGGATGCCCATGGAGGACGCCATGCGCCGGTTCTGCGTGACCGCCCGCATGCGCAGGCCGAGCATGGTTTTCTTCAGCACCAGCTGCAGCACGGCAAAGACCGACAGGGCGAACACGATGATCCAGAGACGCGACCATGTCAGCGTCAGCATGCCGACATCGAAGGAGCCCGACATCCATGACGGGCTGCTGACCTGAACATTCGAGGCACCGAACCACGACCGCGTCGCCTGCTGCAGCACCAGCGATATGCCCCAGGTGGCCAGCAGGGTCTCCAGCGGCCTGCCATAGAGAAAGCGGATGATCCCGCGCTCAATGACGACGCCGATGGCGCCGGAGACGAGAAAGGCCGCAGGCAAGGCAAACAGAAGCGAATATTCGAACAGCCCCGGCATGGATGTGCGGATGATCTGCTGCACCACGAAGGTCGTGTAGGCGCCAATCATCACCATTTCGCCATGGGCCATGTTGATGACACCCATGACACCGAATGTGATCGCGAGGCCGATAGCCGCGAGCAGCAGGACCGAGCCAAGCGACAGGCCGTAAATGACATTCTGGATACCGTTCCAGATTTCGAGTTCTGCGTTGATGCTGGATATGGCGGCACTGGCGGCTTCGCCGACCGGCCCCGGAACACCGGCGAGCGGCGTCAACAGACCGAGCGCCTCGCGCCCGTTCCCGGATTTGATTGCGGCGATGGCGGCGATCTTCACATCGTCTGCCGCGCTGGAATTGAGAACAGCAGCAGCCTTGGCGCGCTGCATCAGCACCTTGATCCCCGCATCCTTCTCCGCCGACAGCGCCTGGTCCAGCAACGGAATGGATTCAGGATCGCGGTTCTTCAGGATTGCTTCGGCAGCGGACCGGCGCTCCGCCGCGTCGGTGCTCATCAGTGTCAGGCCGCCGATGGCAGCCGCGATATCGCGGCGCAGCCGGTTGTTGACCTTGATCTTGTCGGCCGTATTGCGCGGAACGGGAGGCAATTTTGCACCGCTCAGCGGGTCGGTTGCGGCATAATCCGCGCCATCGCGCGTACCGATAAACACCGCTTTGTCAGCCTTCGAAACATAGAGATCGCCGGCACTCAATGCGTTGAGAATGGCAGCGGCGCGCGGCGTACCGCTTTTGGCAAGTTCTGAAACCGCCTTGCTCGTCTCGTCGAAATTATCACCGGCCAGCGCCTGCACCAGCGATTTGAGTTTGGCGTCGTCCATGGCTTGCGCACCGGCGGCCGCAGGAAACAGGCAAAGCCCGAGTATCGCGATGATGGACAGGAAGCGGCTCAATGACATTCAACAATCCTGCATTTGAAATTCCTGGGAGGAGCTCCATCCCCGCCACGAGACGGGGATGGAGTTGGCTTCGGCGTTGTCGCCCCGACCCGAAGCCGGAGCTTGATTTTAGCGCTTAGTTCGTCTTGGTCGCGCCGCCGCACTTGCCGGTGACAACGTTGAAATTGCCGCACGACATTGGCTTGCGCCAATCGGAGATCAGGTCCTTCGAGCCTGGCAGATAGTCGGACCATTCATCGCCGACGACGAGGCCCGGCGTCCTGTAGACGATGTCGAACTGGCCATCGGCCTGCACTTCGCCGATGAGGACCGGCTTGGTGATGTGATGGTTCGGCATCATCGCCGCGTAACCGCCGGACAGGTTCGGGACGGAGACGCCGACGATCGAATCGATGACGGCATCCGACTTGGTGGTGCCGGCGGCTTCGACGGCCTTCACCCACATGTTGAAACCGATGAACGTTGCTTCCATCGGATCATTGGTCACGCGCTTGTCGTTCTTGATATAGGCGTGCCATTTCTTGATGAAGTCGGCATTGGCGTCGGAATCGACGGATTCGAAGTAGTTCCAGGCGGCGAGATGGCCGACCAGCGGCTTGGTGTCGAGACCGGCCAGCTCTTCCTCGCCCACCGAGAAGGCGACAACGGGAATGTCTTCGGCCTTGATGCCCTGGTTGGCCAGTTCCTTGTAGAACGGCACATTGGCATCGCCATTGATGGTGGAAACAACGGCAGTCTTCTTGCCGGCCGAGCCGAACTTCTTGATGTCGGACACGATCGTCTGCCAGTCGGAATGACCGAACGGCGTGTAGTTGATCATGATGTCCTCATCCTTCACGCCCTTGGCGTTGAGGTAGGCCTTCAGGATCTTGTTGGTGGTCTGCGGATAGACATAGTCCGTACCGGCAAGAACCCAGCGCTCCACACCTTCCTGTTTGGCGAGATAATCCACGGCGGGAATGGCCTGCTGGTTCGGCGCAGCACCCGTGTAGAAGACATTGCGCGAGCTTTCCTCGCCTTCATACTGAACCGGGTAGAACAGCAGGGAATTCAGTTCTTCGAAAACCGGAAGCACGGATTTGCGCGAGGACGATGTCCAGCAGCCGAAAACCGCCGCGACCTTGTCCTGTTCGATCAACTGACGGGCTTTTTCCGCAAACAGCGGCCAATCCGACGCCGGATCGACAACGACGGCTTCAAGCTTCTTGCCGAGAACCCCGCCCTTCTTGTTCTGCTCGTCGATGAGGAAGAGCATCGTATCCTTGAGCGTGGTTTCGGAAATCGCCATCGTACCGGACAACGAATGCAGAATACCGACCTTGATTGTGTCCTCGGCTGCCTTTGCCGGTGCAAGGGTCAGTGTCGCTCCCACGGCGGCGGCCGCCAAGGTTCCAATAAATCTGGCTGTTAGACTGAACATTCAGGTAAACCCCTCTTTATGGTTGTTTGTACCGAGGGAATACTATGCAACGACCGTGCCAACTGCGGGTTGCAGCGTCATGCTCGTGTGAAATCTTTGGATTAGCCCGAGATTACAACGGCCAAGCGCAACAGGCCTTGAATATTATGAAGACCGCAGCGGCGGAAACAAGGGGGCGGCCAGCACCGTTTCGGCAATCAAGTGCCTATATTATTATCAATTAGTCGTATATGCCTATTTATGGAGCAATGCTCGCAATTTGCGGCTCCGATCAATCGGCTTTGATGTGGCATTGGTCAGCGTTTGATGTATGGTGCTGCCACCAATCACATTCTCAAGGAACGAAAATGGATATCCGTCAGATTGACGAAGGCTTTGCCGTGACCGGGCAGATTTCACCGGACGACGTACGCGATATTGCTGCGGCAGGCTATCAGACCCTGATCTGCAACCGCCCCGATGGTGAATCGCCGGATCAGCCGGAATTTGCCGAAATCGCCAAGGTCGCTGAAAAGGCAGGCATCCCGATCTACTACGTCCCCGTGATTTCAGGCCAGCTGACCCAGGACGACGTGGATGCAATGGCCGCCGCACTCGAAGAAGCGGAAGGCCCGGTGCTGGCCTATTGCCGCTCCGGCGCCCGTTCGACCAATATTTACGGCATCGTTCAGCAGCAGAAAGGCTGACCCTGCAAGGACGGCTGCGGACCCCGCAGCCGTCTTACCGCTGACCTCCCCAAGCCTATAGACAACAGAGCTGACCTTCCCATGAGCCGTATTGCCGATCTGAACAGTGACGATTTCGCCGCCCTGCGCCAAAAGACTTTGAAGGAATACGAGGCCTTCCGTGCCCGTGGACTGAAAATCGACATGACCCGCGGCAAGCCAAGCCCCGAGCAATTGGCGCTCGCCAACGGCATGTTGACCCTGCCCGGCAATGGCGATCACTTCAGCGAAGCCGGTGAAGATGCCCGCAATTACGGCAATCTGCAGGGACTGGCGGAAGTGCGCACGCTGTTCGCGCCAACGCTCGGCACGTCGCCGGATCGGATCGTTGTCGGTGACAATTCCAGTCTGGCGCTGATGCACGACTGCCTGCTCTGGGCCTGGGCCAAGGGCGTTCCCGGCGGCACCGAACCCTGGCAGAAGACGGAAGCCCCGGCTTTTATCTGCCCGGTGCCCGGCTATGACCGGCATTTCTCCATCCTCGAAGAATACGGCATCCGCATGCTGCCCGTACCGCTCAAGGGCGATGGGCCTGACATGGACATGGTCGAGAAACTCGCTGCCGATCCGAGCGTCAAGGGCATGTGGTGCGTGCCGAAATACTCGAACCCGTCGGGCGAGACCTATTCCGACGCGGTGATCGAACGTCTTGCCGCGATGAAAACCGGTGCTCCTGATTTCCGCCTGTTCTGGGACAATGCCTATGCGGTGCATCATCTCACGGAAACCGAGCATCAGATCCCCGATATTCTCGACCTGTGCGAAAAGGCCGGACATCCCGACCGGGCCTTTGTCTTCGCCTCCACGTCCAAGGTAACGCTGGCGGGTGCCGGCCTTGCCTTCTTCGCCTCGTCAGCAGCCAATGTGCGCTGGTACCTTGCCAGCGCCAGCAAACGGACAATCGGACCGGACAAGCTGAACCAGCTACGGCATGTACGGTTCCTCAAGAACGAGGACGGCATACGCAAGCACATGGCGGCGCATCGCGCCCTGATCGCGCCGAAATTCGACATGGTCAACGAAGCTCTGGAAAAGCGCCTCGCCGGCACGGGCGTCGCCGAATGGTCGAAGCCGCAGGGCGGCTATTTCATCTGCGTCGATGCCATGGAAGGCACGGCCAAGCATGTGGTCGAACTGGCCAAGCAGGCAGGCGTGACCTTGACGCCGGCAGGATCGACCTCACCGCACGGCAAGGACCCGCACGACCGCACATTGCGGCTGGCGCCGACATTCCCTTCCCTGCAGGAAGTGGAACTGGCCTCGCAGGGTATCGCACTGTGCATTCTGCTGGCGGCACTGGAAAAGCTGCATTCGGCCCGGAATGACTGATGTCTAAAGCGGGATGACCAGGCCGTCGCGGCCGACGATCAAACGGCCATCCCACTTGCCATCCAGAGCTTTTACCCAGTCGGCTTCGCCGAATTGCGGGTCGTCAGCCGGAATGAGGTGATGCAGCACAAGATGCTTCACCTCAGCGGCCACCGCGATCCGCGCGGCATCTTCAACGAGTGTATGACTGGCGAGAAGATGTTCCTTGAGGCGTGCGCCGTTGCCCGTCCGCGCGACGAGACGATCCACGCCTTCTGGCAGCATCGCCTCATGCACGAGGATATCGCTCTCCCGGGCAAAACCGGCCAGCGGCGGGAAATAGGCCGTATCCGCCGAAAAGACGATGGATTTGCCTGCCGCTTCGATCTTCAGCGCAAAACAATCGACAACCGGCGGGTGATCGACGTGCAAGGCGGTGATCGTCAGGCTCGCGTCCTGATAGGCCAAACCATCGGCGTAGACCTGCAGATCGACAAGATCGCGCAGATCGGGCCGCCCCTCGTCCTCGATGCGCAGATCAATGTCGTAGCGCATGGATTGCAGGAAGCCTGACCAATAGTCTTCAATTCCGGCCGGGCCGTAGACCGTGACTTTGTGCGATAGCCCCGACGTCCATGCCGTATGCATGAGCGGGCCGAGTTCGAGCACATGGTCGGAATGCAGATGTGTGATCAGGATCATATCCAGATCCTTCAGTGACAGATCCGCATTGACCAAGGCCCGGGTCACACCAAGACCGCAATCGATGACGATCCGCCGTCCTGATATGTCCAGCAGCGACGATGTTGGCGACGGGCCGCCCGGACGGATTGCCGGGCCACCCTTGGTTCCAAGCAGGACGAGCCTGTCAGCCATTCCTAGAAGAATGCCTGAATGCCGGTCTGGGCGCGCCCGAGAATGAGCGCGTGCACATCATGCGTGCCCTCATAGGTGTTGACCGTTTCAAGGTTCTGCGCATGGCGCATCACGTGATAGCCGATCTGGATGCCGTTGCCGCCGTGCATGTCACGGGCAACGCGGGCAATATCCAGAGCCTTGCCGCAATTGTTGCGCTTGACCAGGCTGATCATCTCCGGTGCCATCCGGTCTTCATCCATGAGGCGCCCGACCCGCAGGCTCGCCTGCAGGCCCAGCGTGATTTCCGTCTGCATGTCAGCAAATTTCTTCTGGAACAGCTGGGTAGCCGCCAGCGGCTTGCCGAACTGCTTGCGGTCGAGGCCATACTGCACCGTGCGCTGCCAGCAATCTTCCGCGGCCCCCATTACACCCCAGGAAATGCCGTAACGGGCACGGTTGAGGCAGCCGAACGGCCCCTTGAGCCCGGCAACATTGGGAAGAAGGTGTTCTTCGCCGACGACAACGCCGTCCATGACGACTTCGCCGGTGATCGAAGCACGCAGCGAAAGTTTGCCGCCGATCTTCGGAGCGGAAAGCCCCTTCATGCCCTTCTCGAGCACGAAGCCGCGAATCTGGCCGTCATGCGCATCGGACTTGGCCCAGATTACGAAGACGTCCGCGATGGGTGAATTGGATATCCACATTTTCGAGCCGGAAATCCGGTACCCGTCGGCAACCTTTTCGGCGCGCGTTTTCATCCCGGCGGGATCGGAACCGGCATCGGGCTCGGTCAGGCCAAAGCAGCCGATCCACTCGCCCGAAGCCAGCTTCGGCAGATATTTCTTGCGCTGTTCTTCGGAGCCATAGGCGTAGATGGGATACATGACCAGCGAGGACTGCACGCTCATCATCGAGCGATAGCCGCTGTCGACACGCTCGACTTCACGAGCAACCAGACCATAGGCGACATAGGACGCACCAGCGGTGCCGTATTCTTCCGGCAACGTCACTCCGAGAAGCCCGGCCTCGCCCATCATACGGAAAAGTGCCGGATCGGTCTTTTCCTCAAGATAGGCTTCCTCGATACGCGGTGCCAGCTCTCCCTGCGCAAAGGCGCGCGCACTGTCCCGGATCATCCGTTCGTCTTCGGTCAACTGATCTTCCAGCAGAAACGGATCCGTCCAGACAAAGGAAGCTTTGGAATGCGCCATGTAATTTCCTCCATAATGCTTTTCCCAGACCTAGCACCAAAATCGCGTCGATGGCCAGATAGTTTTGGCTTAAAATATATTCCGGTGCGCTTTGGCAGCGAACAATTTCCGTCGCCGGACGAATCCCCTATATGTATGGCATGACCATCAAACAGCTTACCGAAACCATCATCAACCAGATCGCTGCGGGTGAAGTCATCGAACGCCCCGCAAGCGTGGTGAAGGAGCTTGTGGAAAATGCCATCGATGCCGGAGCAACCCGCATCGAAGTGGTGACGGCAGGCGGCGGCAAGAACCTCATCCGCATCACCGACAATGGTTCGGGCATCCCTTCGGATGAGCTGACGCTGGCCGTTTCGCGCCATTGCACATCGAAACTGACGGATGACGTGCATGATATCCGGGCGCTGGGTTTTCGCGGCGAGGCCCTGCCCTCCATCGGCTCGGTCTCGCGGCTGTCGGTCAAATCCCGCACGGCACAGGCCGATTCCGGTTTCGAGATCAGCGTGCATGGCGGCCATATGGATGGCCCGCGCCCGGCGGCGATGAACAACGGCACAATTGCCGAGGTGCGCGATCTGTTCTTTGCTACACCCGCACGCCTGAAATTCATGAAGACCGACCGGGCCGAAGCTTCGGCCATCAGCGATATTGTCAAGCGGGTTGCCATTGCCTTCCCGCATATCCGCTTTTCTCTGGCGGGCAGCGACCGCACGCCGCTCGAGCTTGCGGCGACGGGCATTGGCTCCGCCGGCATGCTGGAACGGATTTCGCAGGTGCTGGGCAGGGAATTCCCGGAGAACGCGCTTGCCATCGATGCGGAGCGTGACGGGGTGCGCCTGACCGGGTTTGCCGGGATACCGGCCTTCAACCGCGCCAACAGCCTGCATCAGTTTGCCTATGTCAACGGGCGGCCGGTGCGCGACAAGCAGATATGGGGCGCCATCCGCGGCGCCTATGCGGATGTGATCTCGCGCGACCGGCACCCGGTCGTGGTGCTGTTCCTCAACCTTGATCCGGCGCTGGTCGACGTCAATGTGCATCCGGCCAAGGCCGATGTGCGCTTCCGCGATCCGGGTCTGGTGCGCGGGCTGATCGTCGGTGCGATCCGCCAGGCGCTCGGCCAGTCCGGCATTCGCGCCGCCACCAGCGGGGCGGAAGCCATGCTGCAGTCCTTCCGGCTCGGCGGAGCGGAGCCTTTGCGCCCGGCCCAACCGGCACAGCACTGGCAGGGTTCGCCGTCGGTCAACCAGAACTATACAACCCAGCAATCTGCCTTTCGTCCCATCATACCGGACCCGGCACCATCCTATACAAACAATGGTTTCTCGGAACCGATACGCAGCTTCCTGGCTGAAGCGGACGTGCTGGCCACCGATACGCGGGCAAGCGCTGCGGAGGTGCCGCAAGCCCTGCTGGCCGCACCGCTCGGCGCTGCACGCGCCCAGATACATGCGAACTACATCGTCTCGCAGACGGAAGACAGCCTCATCATCGTCGATCAGCACGCCGCGCATGAGCGGCTTGTCTACGAGGCATTGAAGACGGCGCTGCATTCAAGACCCTTGCCCGCGCAGATGCTGCTCATTCCCGAGATTGTCGATCTGCCGGAAGAGGACGTGGAGCGGCTGGTGGCCCATGCGGAAACCCTGTTGCGCTTCGGTCTAGGCGTGGAGGCCTTCGGTCCCGGTGCGGTCGCCGTGCGGGAAACCCCGTCCATGCTGGGCGAGATCGACGTGCAGCAGCTCATCCGCGACCTCGCAGACGAGATTGCCGAACACGATACATCCGATGGTTTGAAGGCCATTCTCGACCATGTTGCCGCCACGATGGCCTGCCATGGCTCCGTGCGTTCCGGCCGGCGGCTGAAGCCGGACGAGATGAACGCACTGTTGCGCCAGATGGAAGACACGCCCGGCTCAGGCACGTGCAATCACGGCCGGCCCACCTACATCGAACTGAAGCTCACGGATATCGAGCGGCTTTTCGGCAGGCGCTGACGTCTTGACCCGCGGGGCATCTGCCGCCTAAATGAGCTGACGAAAAGAATGGGAAACCACCGGACAATGAACAGGTTTGAAGGCCCCGGCTCACGTGAAGCCAAGATACGCTACCTCGACGGTGACTTTCAGGTCCTGTCGCCGGGCTCCTACGTGCTGTGCGCCGTGACGTCGGAAAAGATCGCGCTGGATGAACTGCGGTACTGGAGCGTTGCCCGCCAGGAAGCCTATGCGGATGCGACGATTTCGCTTGAGCGCGAGCTTGAAATGAACCCATCGCTGCGCCAGCGCAGCAAGGCCTGACCGGTGATCAATCGCCGGTCCACGCTTTTGGCCCTTGCCGCGACCGCGCTTCTGGCCGGCGGCTGCACCACGATGGGCGCCAAACGCGAACCGGCCTATAGCGGACCGACCAAGACGATCAAGGGCTATCTGCGCGGCTCGCCGCTGGCACGGCTTTCACCAAGTTCCGTCGTTTACATCACCGCCTATGATGCAACCAACGGCAACTCCAAACCCATGCCGGTAATCGGCGAGACAAGCTTCACGCTGGGCCGCAGCGGCTATTTCCCCATTGCCTACGAGATTGAAATCCCGGCGGCGAAATCGGCGCCAAAGGTAGCCCTGTCCGTGCAGATCGGTACGCCAGGGCGAATTCTCTTTTCCAACGACCGGCAATACAGCCAGACAACCGGCCGCTCCATGGATATACCCATGGGTGAAACGCCGCCGCGCATACGCAACTTCCGCCGCGGCCTATAGCCGCCGGATCGTTCGCAGGCGCGCCCTTTCCCGGGTTTCACTGATGACGCGCGATACGGTTCGCGGGTGCGCAAAAACCAGCTCCACATCCAGAACCTGCGTTCTCGCGGCGAATGCCTTGGCGATTTCGCTGCCATCGAGCAGGCGGACGTGATCCTTCGCCGTGGTGATCAGGGTCAAACCGTCCGCATCGGCACTTTTGATGAGATCGGCGATTTCCTCATCCGTATAGGGATGGTGATCCGGAAAGGGGCGTGCCTCTGTGACCGTTCCACCGGCTTCTTCCAGCGTGCGGAAGAATTTGGCGGGATCGCCAATGCCGGCAAAGGCGAGCAGCGGTTTATCAGCGACCGCAAGCACCGCCTTGGGTTGAAGCGAGGCTTCATATACCGGCTTGGCCGCACGTGCAGCGTTCCTCACGAGATGGTCGGCGCCATTGGCTGACCCTATCTTGAGCAGGGCATCGGTGCGCACCAGCTGATCCGTCAGTGGCGCGCGCAGCGGGCCGCCGGGAATGACGCGGCCATTGCCGATACCCCGCCCCGCATCGACGACCATGAGCGCATAGTCGAAATGCAGGCGGGCACTCTGGAACCCGTCATCCATGATGATGAAGTCGCATCCCGCCGCCTGCAGCGCAGTGGCCCCGGCAAACCGGTCGGCGCATACGACCACCGGCGCATGCCGGGCGAGCAGCATGGGCTCATCGCCGACATGCCGGGCGCTGTCGTGATCGGGATCGACCCGGTGCAGTCCGGAGAAGGCTCCGCCATAACCGCGTGAGACAATGCCGGGTTTCAGACCAGCGGCAACGGCGGCCTGCGCAAAGGCAATGGACGTCGGGGTCTTGCCCGCGCCGCCGACGGTGAAATTGCCGATGCACAGAACGGGAATGGGAACGGCAGGCGGCTTGGCGCGGCGGATGCGCCGTCCGGCAACCATACCGTAAATCTTTGACAGGGGGCTGAGGGCCCGCGCGCGCCAATCCGGCTTTTCCCACCAGAAAGGAGGCGCTTCGCTGGTCATTTCCAGCCACCTTCACGCGCGCTCAACCGCGCCTTCAGCACCAGGGGCTGGATGAAGGGCTCGAGCGCCGTCATGGTCAGATCAAGCGAACCGCGCATGTCCTCAACCGTCTTCGTTCCCGCATCAATCATCACCTGGCGTTCAGCGGGATTGTTGAAGAGGTAGTTGACGGCCCCAGCCAGCATGTCCTTGTCGCGGATGAGCTTGGCCGCGCCATTCTTGATCAGGCGCTGGTAGGAATCGCGGAAATTCTGCACGTTGCGGCCCGAAAGGATTGCCGTCTTCAACATGGCGGGTTCCAGCGGATTCTGGCCGCCCTGCGCCATGAGCGACCGCCCGACAAAGGCGATTTCCGTCAGCCGCAGATACAGGCCCATCTCGCCGATCGTATCGCCGAGATAGATGTCGGTGTCCGGCGCGATGACATCGCCGCGGCTGCGCAATGCCACCTTCATGCCGAGCTTTTCGATTTCTTCGGCAATTGCCGGGGCGCGGTCAGGATGACGCGGCACGATGATCGTCAGGAGATCGCGATGCCTGACCTTCAGCATGTGATGAACCTGCGCAACGACATCTTCCTCACCCTGATGGGTGGAAATCGCTGCCCAGGTCTTGCGCTTGCCGATCTGCCCCTGCAGAGCCTCAAGTTCCGACTCCACGACCGGCGGGATTGCGGTGTCGACTTTGAGATTGCCCGATACCGTGACCGGACGGGCCCCGAGCGTACGGAACCGTTCGCCGTCAATGTCAGACTGGGCCACCACATGGGCGAGATTTTCAAACAGCGCTTCCGCGATGGACGGCCGCTTCTGCCAGGCAGCAAAGGATTTGTCGGACAGGCGGCCATTGACCAGAACCTGCGGCACCCGCCGCAGCCCCAGTTCAAGAATGGTCATCGGCCAGATCTCGGATTCGCAGATAACGGCGAGATCGGGCTGCCAGTGGCTGAGGAACCGGTCGACCGCCGGCTTCAGGTCGAGCGGCACATATTGATGGATGACCCGGTCACCCAGACGTTCCTGCACCATCTTGGCGGAGGTCACGGTCCCGGTTGTAAGAACGACGCTGATTCCCATGTCGACGATGGTTTCAACCAGCGGCGTGACGGCAGAGGTTTCGCCGACGCTCGCCGCATGCACCCAAACCAGCGGTCCCGCCGGCCGTGCAACGCTGGCCACGCCATAACGTTCACCCTGACGTCCGCGTTCTTCCTTGCCTTTGCTGGCGCGGAAGGCGACATAGGCGCCGACAGCCGGGAAGACCATGGCACCCACCCAGCGATAGGTGCTCAGGACAATGCGCGCCCACCGTTCGCTCATGCCCGGCCATCCACAAGCGCTTGCACCCGTACCGTATTGGCGTTCAGGCTGGCGGTCAATTCGACACGCTTGGCTTCAAGCATTGCATCATCGGCATCCTCGGGGACAAAGATCGGGTCGCCGACAATCAACCCTGACCTGCCGAATGGCAAGGGAATGGTTGTCTTATCCCAGCTCTTCTCGAGAATTTTCCTGCGCGACGTCATATAGCAGATGGGAATGATCGGGCGGCCCGACAGTTTGGCAAGGAGAATGACCCCCTGACCGGAATCGCGGGGTGTCCCATGGGGAATATCAGCAATCATTGCCGCCGTCTTACCGTCCTTCAATGCCTTTTTCAGGGCGAGCAAGGCCCTTACCCCACCCTTTTCGATGCTTTTCGTCGGCTCCCGCCCGCCGGAACCGCGGATGATCTCGACACCGAACCGTTCGGCTACCCGCGCGTTGAGTTCCGCATCCTTGCTCTTGGAGAACATGGCGGCGAAGCGCACGCCGCGCGGCATCAGAAAGGGCGCCATCAGATGCTGGCCATGCCAGGCCACAGCAATGAACGGCTCACCGCCCCGCTTCATATCCTCCAGATCGGACGAGCCGGGCAGACGCGGGTTGGTGGCATTCACCAGCCGGAAGAACTGCGTGATCAGCCAGACCACGAGAAAGCGGACGAAACGCGACTTCGCCAGCGGGCCCCGGATGGAACGCCAAAACCGTTTCAGCACCCCGTTCTTCTTGCGGGGCGCCTTGGCGGTTGCTGTGCTGTTATCAATCATGCCGTTGTCAATGCGCGACCGGAGAACCGGTCAGCTTGCCTTGCCCGTGTCGGGATCGAGCAATTTGTGCATGTGCACGATGAAATAGCGCATATGTGCGTTGTCGACGGTCTGCTGGGCTTTCGACTTCCAGGCGCGCTGTGCGGTCTCGAAATTCGGGTAGATGCCGACGATATCCAGCTTTTCCAGATCGCGGAATTCAACACCGCCGAGCTTCTTCAGTTCGCCGCCAAAAACCAGGTGAAGCAACTGCTTCGGTTCTGCTGTATTTTCGCTCATGGTCGCCCATCCGTTCAGTGATCAATCGTTGAATTTTCAGTCTGTTTAGCCGAAGGCGGTTTCGGCGACAACGTCCAACATGTTGTCCATCAATAAACCGCTGGCCGCGACAAGCGCGCCATGGCGATAATCGCCTGTCTCATTGTTGCGCAAACCATAGGTCAGCGGCTTGCCATTCGCCGTCAGGACATGACCGCCCGCCTCCACAAGAATGAGATCGGCCGCCGCCAGATCCCAGTCATGGGAATTCGGCCGGACGAAGGTCCCGGCAATGTCGCCCCGGGCAACCATGGCAATGCGATAGGCCAGCGAGGCGATGTAGGGCGCGGCAATCATGGATTGCTGGAAATGGTCCGGCAGCTTCTTCAGGAATGGCCCGGGGCCCGCCACCTTGAACGGAACGCCGCTGGTGCTGACATGAATGGCTGTGCCGTTCTGTTCAGCCCCCTGCCCTGGAAGCGCTGTGATCGTCTCGCCGCGCGCCGGACATTCCAGCACACCGGCCACCGGACGGCCATCCTCGATAACCGCCACGCTGACGCACCAGACATCCGACCCTTCGATGAAGGCGCGCGTACCGTCGATGGGATCGACGACGAAAAAGCGCCGGCGCGCTGTCGCCACGCGGTCATCGAGGGTTTCTTCGGAAATCCAGCCATAGTCAGGCCGGGCCGTCAGAAGCATGTCCTTGAGATATTTGTCCGCCGCAAGATCTGCCTCGCTCACCGGCGAATTGCCGGTCTTCATCCAGACCTGCGGGTCCTGGCGGAAATAGGACAGGGCGATACGCCCGGCGCCTTCCGCTGCTTCCCGGATCAGGGCTAGATCATCGCGATTTTTTTCACTTGCCGGCAAGAGTCATGCCTTCGATCAGGAGTGTCGGACTGGCGACGCCAAAGTTACGGTCAATATCGTTCGCCGCAACCATGTTCAGGAACATATCCTTCAGGTTGGAGGCAAGCGTGACTTCACTGACGGGATAGGCCAGTTCGCCATTTTCAATCCAGTAACCGGACGCGCCACGGCTGTACTGCCCGGTGATCATATCGACGCCCTGACCAAAAAGCTCCGTGACATAGAAGCCATTGCCGGCAGCACGGATCAGGGCCTCCGGCGTTTCATCCCCCGGCTCGATGGCAAAATTGGTGGACGACGGAACAACGGTCGATCCTGAACGCACACCGCGGCCATTGGTGCTCAGCCCCAATTCCGCAGCCGTTGATGTGGACAGGAACCAGTGCTTCAAAACACCGTTCTCGACCATGGTCAGTGCTTCGCCTTCAATTCCTTCGCCGTCGAAGGGCCGCGAGGACGAGCCGCGGATGCGCAGCGGATCATCCGTGACATTGATGCTGTCCGCGAGAATCTTCTGGCCCATGCGGTCCTTCAGAAAACTGGTCTTGCGCGCAACGGATGCGCCATTGATGGCGCTGGAAAGATGGGACGCGATGCCACGCGCCACGCGCGGATCATAAACCACATTGACCACACCGGTCTTGGCCTGCCGGGCGCCCAGGCGTTTGACCGCGCGCGCGGCGGCTGAACGGCCGATGGCCGCCGGGTCCTCGAGCGCATCGAAATGCTGGCGCGAGGAAAAATCATAGTCGCGTTCCATTCCGGTACCCGTGCCGGCGATGGCGCTGACCGAACGGGAAAAACGCGACCCCATGTAATGGCCGACGAACCCGCCCGATGTCACCAGAACCATGCCGCCGAGCCCGGCGGAAGCCGACGCACCGCCGGAATTGGTAACGCCGTCAACTTCAAGGGCGGCAGCCTCCGCAGCCAATGCATCTTCGGTCAGCCGCGCTGCCGCAACGACGGTCGGATCATAGAGATCAAGATCACGGATGGTGCGCACCAGATTGGCTGGATCAGCCAGGCCTTCAAACGCATCGTCCGGCGAAACCCTGGCCATGGCGACGGCGCGCTCGGCCAGAATTTTCGGGTCGGACCCGGCGGTTGCCGATATGCTTGCCACTTTCCTGCCAACAAAGACGCGCAGGGAGAAATCGTCACTTTCCGACGATTCGGTCGCCTCGACCTTGCCAAGCCTGACGCTGACACCCGTGGACCGCGAACGCACGACAACCGCATCGGCGGCGTCGGCTCCGGCCCGGCGGGCGGCTTCGACAAGCGCAGCAGCGTTGTCAACGAATTCGCGGGAATTGGCCGGCTCGATCATATTCATCCCTAGAGTTGATTGCATGATAGGATGCAAGGACATATCTGACCAATGATCAGACAATGCACTGCCTCCTATATGGTGCAAATTGGGGTCTATCAAGGCAAACACTGGTAACATTCGCAACAGACTGGGTCAGGCTCATGCTTTCACAAAGCGGCAATCTCTACTTTCAGGCTCTGGCTCTGTTGGCTGGGGCGATCATTGCCGCCCCGTTGTTCAAACGGCTCGGGCTTGGGACGGTGCTGGGTTATCTCGCGGCGGGCCTGCTGATCGGGCCGCTGGCGAATCTCATCACCGATGGCGAACAGGTCCTGCATTTTTCCGAACTGGGCGTGGTTTTCCTGCTGTTCGTGATCGGCCTCGAATTGAAACCCACGCGCCTGTGGAACATGCGCCATGCGATTTTCGGCCTCGGCGCGGCGCAGGTCATCGTCTCCGGTGCGGCATTGACCGGGCTCATCCTCGCCTTCCATCTCGTCAACTGGCAGGCGGCTCTGGTCATCGGTTTTGGCCTTGCCCTGTCGTCCACGGCGTTCGCCATGCAGATCCTGGAAGAGCGCGGCGAGACCAATATGCCGCACGGGCAGACATCCTTTGCCATCCTGCTGTTCCAGGATCTGGCAATCGTTCCCTTGCTGGCCATGATTCCCGTGCTTGCACCCGGTTCCGCCCAGCATCAGGCGGATCCGCTTGGTAAATTCCTCATCGCCATCGTCTGCATCGGCGCCATCGTTGCGGTGGGCCGCTATCTCCTCAATCCGCTGTTCCGGTTCATTGCCAATACCGGCGCGCGGGAAGTGATGATTGCCGCCGCCCTGTTCGTCGTGCTCGGCGCCGCGCTGCTGATGCAGTTTGCCGGGCTGTCCATGGCCATGGGCGCGTTCATCGCCGGCGTCCTGCTGGCCGAATCGTCCTACCGGCACGAGCTGGAGGCGGACATCGAACCGTTCCGCGGTATTTTCCTCGGCCTGTTCTTCATGGCCGTCGGGCTGTCGATTGACCTCAAGGTCATCCTTGCCGACTGGGAGGCGATTCTTCTTGCGGTGCCCGTGTTCATGGCGGTGAAGGCACTTGTCGTCTACATCCTGGCGCGGCTCTTCCGGTGCAATCACAATGATGCGACCCGCATCGCCTTCTTCCTGCCGCAGGGCGGTGAGTTCGGTTTCGTCCTGTTCACCACGGCGGCGGCGGCCGGATTGCTCAGCACCTCGACGGCATCGGAGATGATCGCGGTGGTCACGCTGTCCATGGCCGTGATGCCGCTGTCGGTCGCCCTTGGCAACCGCTTTCTTGTCGACGCCCATGCGGAAGAACAGATCGACGAGGATTTCGACGGTGCTGCCGGTGCCGACGTGCTGATGATCGGCTTTTCCCGCTACGGGCAGATCGCCGCGCAGATCCTTTTGGCTGGCGGCACCAGCGTCACGCTGATCGATGCCTCGGCCGACCGCATCCGCGCCGCCTCGAAATTCGGCTTCCGCATCTATTTCGGCGATGGCACGCGCAAGGAAGTGCTGGAGGCCGCCGGTATCCGCCAGGCGAAAATCGTTGCCATCTGCACGCACAGGAAGGAGACCACCGACCGGATCGTCGAGCTCATCCAGTCGGAATATCCTGATATCAAGCTGTTCGTGCGGTCCTATGACCGGGGCCACACGCTGAAACTGCGCGCCCGCGGCGTGCAGTACGAATTGCGCGAGACCTTTGAATCAGGCCTGCTGTTCGGCCGCCGCACGCTTGAAGAGCTCGGAACCAGCGAAGATGTGGCCTACGAGATCATGGAGGACATCCGCCGCCGTGACGAGGATCGGCTGCACATCCAGGCGGCCGAAGGCCTGATGGCGGGCAATGACCTGCTGCTGACACGCCCGGTCACACCGGAGCCGCTGATCAAGCCGACCCGCGAATCCAAGCGCATCGACACGGAAGAGATGCTTCCCGATCCCGAGCCGGCGGAGTGAGGTCGGTAAGACTACGGATTCTGATGAAACCGTGATCCTGATAAAAAGCGACGAACGTACACTCAGTCAGGCTCATTTATCATGGTGACATTCGCACTTGCAGCCGCCGACAAACCAAAACCCGCCCTGTATCGCGGGTTTTGGACAGGAAAGCGCAACCGTCTTGCCATGGCACTCCTGTGGTATGGCATGGCAGCGTTCGGAATAGCTTTCTGGTGGGCCGTCTATCTCGAGGTATTGTCGTTCCTGTGAATGGACGCGGCCAACGGAACAGGCCACCTCTTGATTATAAGCCGCTATTCCTGTTCGGCATGTTCCGTATAGGCAATGGCGGCATCAACAGCGCGCTTCAATTCATCCTTGATACCGATCGACTCGTTCAGCACCTGTTCGACCCGTAGAAAATCCAGCACGCCAAACCGGGCAACGCTGGGCCGCAGGAAGATTGCCGGCGGATCGGTCCGTAACCGCGTGGCGATGATCGACTGCATCATCAGCTGGCTCGCGCCGAACATCGCGTCAATCGACGACGGAAACTTGCGGCCGTCGCCTTCCGGGCCGCCGACCACATCGATACCGATGACGAACTGGGCCCTGTCCTTGAGATGATCGAAAGGCACCGGATTGTAGATGCCACCGTCGATCAGCACACGGTCGTCGCGGCGCACCGGACGGAACAGCGCCGGGATGGCCGCGGAAGCGGCTATGGCGCTGAAGAGATCGCCCTGATGGATGGGAATTTCCCGTTGACCGTAAAAATCCGTTGCGGTGACGCTGAGCGGAATGGGCAGTTCCTCGAACGTGTCGGGTATCTGTTCCGGCAGGAATGTCTTGAGCAGCTTTTCAATGTTGAACTGGCTGAAGCGGATGCCGCCGCCGAACATTTCGCCAAAGGTCGCCGGGCGCAGGCGCCAGAGCCGCGCGGCGATTTCGGCGCGTCGCGACAATGTTGCCACCGCATAGTCGCGTATGTCCCGGCCGGACATGCCCGCTGCCATGCCCGCGCCCATGATGGCGCCGATGGAGGAACCGGAAATGGCGACCGGCCTGATGCCGAGCTCGTCCAGCGCCTCGATGACGTTGATGTGCGCCAGTCCCCGCGCCCCGCCGCCGCCAAAAGCAACCGCAAAACTTGGCGAACTGCTGGCGACGCCGGTTCCCGCAGAACCGGAAACACTCTCGAGATCGCGTGCGCTCATGTCATATCCCCGGCTGATCAGGATTGGGGCGGCCCGATGATCAGAATGGCCGGATCGGTTTCAAGCAGTTTCCGCGCCGCTGCCTTCACCTGATCCAATGTCACAGCATTGATCAGATCCGCGCGCTTGTCGATATAATCGCGGCCCAGATGCTCATCCTGCAGGCCGATCAGCGTGCTGGCGACGGCCGATGACGAATCCAGATTGTTGATGGCATAGGAGCCGACGAGATATTTCTTGGCCTCGACCAGTTCCTGCTCGGTCGGACCGTCCTTGGCCATGCGGGCAACCTCATCCTTGAGGATCTGCAGGGTTTCCCCGGACCGGTCGGAGCGGGTTGCCGTGGATATGGTCAGGGCGGCCATGTGATCCCTGCTGATGAGGGCTGAACCGGCGGAATAGGCAAGGCCACGCTTCTCGCGCACTTCGCTGTAAATTCTCGAGGAGAAGGTACCACCACCCAGAATGTGATTCATGATGTAGGCCGGGAAGAAATCCGCATCCTGACGCCGCACGCCCGGATAAACCATGGAAATGGATGTCTGCGGCAGGGGATAATCGACGCGGGTTGTCTTGCCCAAGGCCAGCTTCGCATCACCAATCGGATCAAGCTGGGCTTTGTCCGGCAGATCGCCAAACACCTTGTCGAGCAACGGTCCCAGCTGTTCCGGGCTGATTGCACCGACAACGCCGACAATAAGATGGTCACGGGCAAAGACCCGCTTGTGATAAGCGGCGAGATCATCGCGGGTGATCGATGCCAGGCTGGCTTCGGTGCCCTGCGACTGGCGGCCATAGGGATGATCGCCATACAGCGCTTCGGCGAACTTGCGGCCGGCGATGGTGTTCGGATCGCGCTCGGCGGCTTTGATGTTGGCAACCACCTGCTGGCGGATCCGGTCAATCGGCGCCTGATCGAAGCGCGGCTTGTTGACGGCGAGCGCCAAGAGATCGACCGCCTCATCGCGCTTGTCGGCAAGCATGCGCATGGCGCCGGAAATGCGGTCATCCCCGGCATTGAAGCTCATTTCAGCGCCGATATCGTCAAGCTTTTCCTGAAATGCATCGGAATCGAGATCGCCGGCACCCTCATCGAAAAGGCCGGTCATCAGATTGGCGAGGCCTTCCTTGCCCTTGGGATCCTGCGCCGAACCGCCCTCAAAGGAAAACCGCAGGGCAATCAGCGGAACGAAGTCATCCTGAACCAGCCAGGCGCGAATCCCCTTGGGAGAAACGACTTCCTTGATTTCCACGGCATAGACCGGTGCCACGGCGAGGATGACCAGCAGCAAGGCGGCGGCCATCCGGTTGAAAGCGGGTGTCAACAGGCGGATCATTGGATGACTCCCTCGGTCTGTGGTTGCATCGGCGCGGTCTCACCCGTCGACGGTATCTTCTCGTCAGGCTTGCCGTTCTCCGGCATCAGGTAACTGGTCACCGAGCGCGAATCGACGAGATAGCGCTTGGCCACGTCCTGAATATCCTGAACCTTCACCGCCTGGATGCGATCCGGCCATTCCTGAATGTCCTTGATCGTCTGACCGGTCGACAGCGTCGAGCCATAGATGCGGGCCATGCCCGCCTGGCTGTCACGGGCAAAGATAACGCTCTTCAGAAAGCGGTTGCGGGCTTTCTCCAGTTCATCTGCTGTAATGCCGTCCTTGATGATGCGGGCAATCTGCGCATCCACGCCGGCTTCCACCTGCTGCAGGGAGGCTGAACCGCGCGGTGCGCCATAGACGGCAAACGTGCCGTCATCAAGCGCGCCGCCCTGGTAATAGACGCCGGCGCTGGCGGCCAATCCATCCTGCACGACCAGTGCCTGATAGACCCGGCTGCGCGTGGACCCGCCGAGGATTTCGCTCAGGAGATCGAGTGCCTCGGCTTCACCGGGCTTGGCATTGTTGTAGGATGGCACCAGCCATATTTTCTGGAAACTTGGCTGCGATACGCGCGGGTCGGCAAGAGATACGGTGCGCTTGGTGTTCTGTTCCGGTTCCTGCGGCCGCATGCGTTTGCCGGGTTCCGAACGGCGCGGCACCTTGCCATAGGTCTTTTCCGCCAGCGCCTTGACCGCCGCCGCATCGACATCGCCCGAGACAACCAGCGTCGCATTGTTTGGCGTGTAGAATTTTTCGTAGAAGGCGAGCGCATCCTTGAGGTTGAGCTGCTGCATCTCGTGCAACCAGCCGATAACCGGGAAGCGGTAGGGGTGGTTCTGATAGAGCGTCGCGTTGACCTCTTCCGACAGCAGGGCGGCGGGATTGGTATCGGTGCGCGACCGGCGCTCTTCGAGCACCACGTCGCGCTCGGTCTTCACCACATCCTCGTTCAGGATGAGGTTTTCCATGCGGTCCGCCTCATAGGTCATGACCATTTCAAGCGCCTGCGGCGACACCTGCTGGAAGAAGGCGGTGTAATCATAGGAGGTGAACGCATTCTCGCGGCCGCCGATTTCAGCCACCTTGCGGGAGAATTCACCGGCCGGATAGGTCTTGGTGGCCTTGAACATCAGATGTTCGAAGAAATGCGCAATGCCCGACTTGCCCGGGTCTTCGTCGGCTGATCCGACATGATACCAGAGCATATGGGTAACGACCGGCGCGCGATGGTCGGGTATCACCACCACTTCGAGACCATTGTCCAAACGGAAGGACGAGACACCGGCACTATCGGCCTTCTGGACCTCCGCGGTGAGCTGCGCCATCGTCTGGGCATGTGCGGGAAGAATGAAACCGGCGGTCGATACTGTTCCGGCCAAAACCAATGCCGCAATGGTACGGCTCACTATTTGCGACATCAATCTTCCTTCGCAATTCTGTTCAAAGCCGGAAGTTTTCCGGTCCGGTCGTTTGCTTAGCCGTTCAACGTGACAAATCGTATGATTGTTCCGCCGTATTGGCGTTCTTCGGCCACCGAGAATCGCGAATCCAGGTTGATCACGGCCTCGGCTTCTTCTTCAAGCACGAGAAGTGTGTCGGGATTGAGCCAGCCGCCTTCAAGAGCGGATTTGAAGGCGAGTTCGCCCAGGCCCTTGCCATAGGGCGGGTCGGCAAAAACGAGATCGAACGGCTCGATCGTGCCGGCATCGCCGAGTTTGGCGGCATCGCGGCGGAAAATCTTGGTGTTGCCCAGCAAACCGAAAGCTTCGACATTGGTGCGGATCAGGCCGCGCCCTTCCGTTGACTCCTCGATGAAGACGCCATAGCGCGCGCCCCGCGATATGGCTTCAAGCCCCAGGGCGCCCGTGCCGGCGAAAAGATCCAGCACGCGCGTCGCTTCAAACTTTTCCGGATAATTGTGCACCAGAATGTTGAACAGGCTTTCCCGCGTCCGGTCCGTGGTGGGCCGGATGGCATTGGTATTCGGCGTCGCCAATGCCCGCCCGCGAAATTTGCCGCCGACAATCCGCATCAAGTCCACGCCTATGGCTTGGGCTTGCGTGGCGGACGGCCTGCGCCGCCGCCGGAACCGCCGCGCGGACCTTTGGGAGCGCCCGATGGCGCACCACGCGGTGCCGCGCCTTTCGGTCCGCCATAGGGCCGGTCACCGGAGCGGCCATCCTGCCGGGTTGGGCGGCCGCTGGTGCCGTATGGACGTTCGGCGCGATTGGGGCGCTCGGACTGGAAGGACGGCTTGCCGCCGGCGGCTTCCCGCTCCTTCAGTTCGGCGCGTTCGCGCTTGCCCACCCGTGGCGGGCGCGGTGGACGCGGGCCATCGCGAGAACCTTCCGGCCGATCCGATCCGAAGGAACGCTTCGGACGCTCGGCCCGCTCGTCATCGCCGCGAGGCGGGCGCGGGGAATAGCTGCGCGGCTTGTCGCCGCCCGCATAGGCACCGGCAGGACGTTCACGCTGCGGCCGGTCACCCGCAGGACGCGCGGAACCTTCCTCGAAACGGCGCGGCCGTTCCGTGCGCGGTGCATCGGAATGGCGGCGCTCGCCGCGCGGTTCGCCGGTCTTTGCCTTGGATTTGCCAACCGGGCGCGCGCCCGGCGCCATCCAGACATTGGCCGAACGGGCACGTGGAGGCGCGGCCTCTTCAGCCTTTGCGCCGCGCGCACCCTTGGGGCCAGCGGCATCGCGCGGCTTGCGGTCGTCCGCACGCGGTGCACGGGCCGGACGTTCGTCGCGGCCGCCGCGTGCGTCGCGCGAGGCTCCTGGCCGTTCGCTGCGATCGGTCGTCAGGCGCGACAGGCCTTCTTCGCGCCTTTCGTCCTTGGACTTGCGCGGGCCACGGCTTTTCGCCACCGGCGCACTCGATATCCATTCGGAGGGACGGCGCGCCGGACGATCGGCAGCCGGCTGCTGTACCGCTTCGCCCTTCACCGCATCGTTGGAAAAGACATTGATGATCGGCGCCTCGAAATCGGCACCGGATTCTTCGATCAGGCGCTCGCCAAGCTGGTCGCGCAGCGTACGGCCATTCATTTCCCGCACCGAACCCTCGGGCAGATCGCCAAGCTGGAACGGGCCATAGGAAATGCGGATCAGGCGATTGACGGACAGGCCAAGCGCACCGAGCACATTCTTGACTTCGCGGTTCTTACCCTCGCGCAGACCCATCATGATCCAGACATTGGAGCCCTGCTCGCGTTCGAGCGTGGCTTCGATCGCGCCGTAGAACACGCCTTCGACGGCAATGCCGTCCTTCAGCGTATCGAGCTTTTCCTGGGTCACGCTGCCATGGGCACGCACGCGGTAGCGGCGCAGCCAGCCGGTGGACGGCAGTTCAAGCGCACGCGACAGGCCGCCATCATTGGTCAGCAGCAGAAGACCTTCGGTATTGATATCCAGACGTCCGACGGAAAGGACACGCGGCATATCTTTCGGCAGGGATTCGAAAACCGTCTGGCGTCCTTCCGGATCGCGGTTGGTTGTCACCAGACCGGCCGGCTTGTGGTAGAGCCACAAGCGCGTGCGTTCTTTCTGCGGCAACGGCTTGCCATCGACCTCGATGCGGTCTTCACGCTTGACATTGATCGCGGGGCTGGCAAGCACCTTGCCATTGACCGAGATACGGCCTGCAGCAATCATTGTCTCGGCTTCGCGGCGCGAGGCTATGCCTGCGCGGGCAAGGTGCTTGGCGATACGCTCGCTGTCGTCGACCGGCGCTTCCTCATGCGATGATCTGCGCGGACCGCGCGTCGCGGGATCCCGCGCTCCGTCATCGAACTTGCGCGGAGCCGGACGGCCACCGCGGCCGCCATCGGCGCCCTTCTTGTCGAAGCTGCGCTTTTCAAAGGGACGTTTACCGCCCTTTCCGTCATCATTTGAACTGGTCATGGAATGTTTGCCTTTCAGCGGGGCTAACTACCAGCTATGACGGCAGCTTGCGAGTAAATTCTGGACCATGAGTGCAGCGTGAACCAAAAAACTGATCCTATGGGACCCATGGACCTTGCCCTGGCCGAGGCGAAGGCAGCGGCAAAACGCGGCGAAGTGCCCGTCGGTGCCGTTCTGGTGAAGGACGGCGTGGTTCTGGCCCAGGCCGGAAACCGCACCCGGGAACGCAACGATCCCACCGCCCATGCGGAGATTCTGGTCATCCGGCAGGGCTGCGAAGCGCTGAACGATGAGCGCCTGACGGGTTGCGATCTCTATGTCACGCTCGAGCCGTGCACGATGTGCGCTGCCGCCATTTCTTTCGCCCGTATCCGGCGATTGTACTACGGGGCGCAGGACATCAAGGGCGGCGGCGTGGAAAACGGCGCGCGATTTTTTGCCCAGCCCACCTGCCATCACGCGCCGGAGGTCTATTCCGGCTTCCGCGAGCAGGAAGCTGAAACCATCCTCAAGGAATTCTTCCGCGCAAAGCGGCTCTAATTGTCGGTGCGTATCCGGGCGGTAAAGTCTTCCGCCTTGTCGGCATCCATGGCGCGCTGGTTGATCAAAGCCGCCTCAATCTCCGCTTCGAGCGGCTTGCTCCGGTCGATGGCGCCAAGATCATAGAGATAACCGGGCAGGTAACCGGAAAGGATGACGCGGTAGTCCAGCGGCACTCCGGGCGTGATTGCCCGGATCATGTCAAAGATCACCGTCGTGCAATTGGCCGTCACCGTGTTGTAGAATTGCGCCTGCTTGGACAGCCGGTTGCCGGTGTCGAGGTAGGACAGAAACAGCGCCTGCCGCATTTCCGGCGTCAGGTTGACCCGATACCGATACACATCCTCCTTGCGGATATTGCTGCGCAACCGGATGATGTCGCGCTCGTCGGCGGCGATCATCGCCAGTTCGAACTGTTTGAAAAAGCCGCCGATTTCCGAGAACTGCTCGTGCCGCTTCTTGCGGATCTCGGCCGAGAAAACCACCTGATCACCATTGTTGAAACCGAAACTCACCAGCGTATGCGCAATGGCCGGGCTCGACCAGTACGACAGAAACACATCCACCGAAGCCAGATTTTCCAGATCATAGGACCGGACTTCCCAGCGCGGTGTGTAATCCGTCTGGCTGCGCCATTCGAAATTGCGGACATTGGCCAGCGTCACATGATTGCCCACCAGTGTTCCCGTGACGGTCTGCGCCACGTCATCCGCCCAGATGCGATTGAGCGACGGAGTTATGGTGCTCCACCAGAACAGGAGGGCCGCCATGACCGGAATGAGCACAATCAGGGCGCGCCGCACCCGCCCCGTTACCTCGAGCCAAAGAACCACAAGCCCGATCAGGACCCAGACAATCACACCGCCGGTCACACCGGGCAGGTCCAGAGGAAGTTGATACCAGAGCGCAAATCCGCCCCAGAAAAAACCGAAGGCTGTCAGGAGAATGAGAATGATCAATCCGGGAAGACGCAAAAGACGCAAGATCGGTGGCCCTCAACTGACAAGCTGTGACGCAATAGTCTCGGTACATCAAGGCAAAGGCAAGACGCTTTCTGAGGTCCAAAAAAGAAAGGCTCCCTGAAGGAGCCTTTCACGTGTCATGCAGCGGTTCAAATTCCGGCGGCATCAATTCCAGGGAATGAGGTTTTTGAAGCTGAAGCCCTTGTCCTTGCGGGCAGCGGCCTTGCGGTCGCGTTCCTTCTTGGCTTCGTCTTCGCCAAGCTCATCGGCAGCGGCCGTCGCCGCCGGGGCGCGATAGGCCAGCGGCGGCTCGCTCAGATAACGCCGCGTGGTCGCCGAGCCGGCGGTCGAAGCAAGGCGGCGGGCGCGGAATTCCGCAGACTGCTTGCTTGCCGTGCTCACGCCCGAGGGTGGCGGGTTTCTGTCGTTGTAGACGCCATGCTCGCCATTATCGACAGCCCGTGTTGCGGGCGGCGTGTCATTTTCGATCTGCGGCACATAGTTGGGATTGTTCTGATTGGCCGTAGCGTCATCACGCAAACGCTTGCGCCGCTGTTCCGGTGATTCCGGCCACTTCGCAGCGTTCGCGGCGACGGCATTTTCCTGCGGCGCCGGCAACTGGCCTGGCTTGCCAGCGACAGGGCGAACGAGATCCGGGCGCGGATTATAGGTTATCGGGTCTTTTTTCTTGGGACTGAACGAAGCGATATTGGAAACGTCGTCCAGCAACTGGCTGCCAGATGTCTTGTTGGTGCCATAGGTTGGTGACGACATGCACCCGGCCAGCGTCAAGGACGCCAGCATTGCACCAAGAACCGTAATACGTCCGTTCAAATCCATACTCGCCACTTTCGCCTCAAGCTCGTATTGCCGACTCCGCCGAGTCAATATGCTTGATCAATGCCCTGCCTGTTAAATCAGGCAACTCAATGGCAAGCCTTTTACATGAGGCCCGTCCCAATAAGCAAGCCGAAGCAACCTATTGTTAAGCAAAATGCGGATCATCCAGAGAATGATCCGCATTTATACACTTAAATGGCGAGTTTGCCGAGTTTTGCCAGTTCATGCAGTGCCGCCGCGTCGCGGGCCGACACATCCGGATAGGCCGGATCGGAGCCAACATCATGGGTATAACGCCATGAACGGGCGCATTTTGTACCCGATGCGCGCTCGGGAACGACCGCCACGCCCTTCACGTCCTCGGCAATGAAGGCCCCGGCCGGAGCCGCTTCGTTCCTGATCGTGATGGCGCTGGTGATGCAGATTTCAGCCATATCGAGATCGGAAACGGCAGCGAACAATTCCGGATCGGTGACAAAGACCACCGGCGCAGCCTCAAGCGACGAACCAATGCGCTTGTCGGCCCGTTCCAGCTCCAGCGCGCCTGTGACGGCCCGCCGGACATCGCGCACCTTGCGCCACTTCTCGGCCAGGGCTTCGTTCTTCCATTCGGCCGGCGTCGCGCGGAACTGCTCGAGATGAACCGAGACAGCAGTGGGATACTGGTCGAGCCAGGCTTCCTCCGTGGTGAACGGCAGCATGGGCGCAAGCCAGGTCACCAGACGGTCGAACAGGTGACGCACAACCTGCAGGGACGCACGGCGCTTGATGCTGGACGGCGCGTCGCAATACAGCGCATCCTTGCGGATATCGAAGTAGAACGCCGACAATTCGACGTTCATGAAATCGATCAGGGACCGGGTGATGCGCTTGAATTCGAAGGCATCATAGCTCGAGCGGACCACCTCGTCGAGTTCGGCGAGACGGTGCAGCATCAGCTTTTCCAGTTCCGGCATATCAGCATAGGCGATTTCATCCCCGGCATCGTGGGCCAGGGTGCCAAGCATCCAGCGGATGGTGTTGCGCAGCTTGCGATAGGAATCGATGTTCGTCTGGATGATGTTCTTGCCCAGACGCTGGTCTTCCCAATAATCCGTGGTCATGACCCACAGGCGCAGGATATCGGCGCCGGAATCCTTGATCACATCCTGCGGCGTGACTGTATTGCCGAGCGACTTCGACATTTTGCGCCCCTCCTCGTCCATGGTGAAACCATGGGTAACGAGGGTGTTGTAGGGCGCACGGCCACGGGTACCGCAGCTTTCCAGCAGCGACGAATGGAACCAGCCGCGATGCTGGTCGGAGCCTTCCAGATAGACATCGGCAGGCCATTTCAGGTCAGGGCGGTCTTCCAGCGTGAAGACATGGGTCGAGCCGGAGTCAAACCAGACATCGAGAATGTCGCGCACCTGCACCCACGGCTCGTTTGCCTTTTCGCCAAGGAAACGCGCGCGCGCGCCTTCGGCAAACCAGGCATCGGCGCCTTCCTGTTCGAATGCTTCGAGAATGCGGGCATTGACCGCATCGTCCTTGAGCACGTTGCCGTTCTCGTCGGCAAACACGCAGATCGGCACACCCCAGGCGCGCTGGCGCGACAGGACCCAGTCGGGACGGTCTTCGATCATGGCACGCAGCCGGTTCTGGCCGCCGGCGGGTACGAAACGCGTCTCGTCGATCGCCGCCAGGGCGCGCGAACGCAATGTGGTCAGATCGCCCAGATCCTTGTCCATATAGACAAACCATTGCGGCGTGTTGCGGAAGATCACCGGCTTCTTCGAACGCCATGAATGGGGATACGAGTGCTTCAGCCGGCCGCGGGCAAACAGCGCACTGCGCGCGATAAGCTCCTCGATGACGGCCTTGTTGGCATCGCCCTTCTTGCCATTGTCGTCGATGACGCGCGCGGCTCCGCCTTCGCGGTCCGGACCAAAGCCCGGAGCGTCCTTGGTATAGAAACCGGCATCATCAACGGTGAACGGGATAGCCGGAGAAATACCCTTCGCCTCGAGCTCACGCGCAGCAGCGGTCCACGCGTCAAAGTCCTCGCGGCCGTGGCTTGGGGCGGTATGCACGAAGCCGGTACCGGCATCGTCGGTAACGTGATCACCGGCAACCAGCGGAACCACAAATTCATAGCCGCCGCCCAGCCCCTTGAAAGGATGCGCCAGGGTCATGGCGGCAAACTCGTCGGCCGCAACGGTCTTGATCCGCTTGAAGGTCAGCTTGGCCTTGGCCGCGGATTCCTCCGCAAGCGCGTCGGCGAAGATCAGCCTTTCGCCCGGCCGGGGTCCAAAATCATTTTCAGCGGTTTCGACCTCGTAAAGCCCATAGCCAATGCGCGGGGAATAGCTGACGGCGCGGTTGCCCGGGATGGTCCATGGCGTCGTGGTCCAGATCACCACATGCGCCGCGCCAAGATCGCCCGCGCCATCTGCGACCGGGAATTTCACCCAGATGGTGTCGCTTTCATAGTCCTGATACTCGACCTCGGCTTCCGCCAGCGCCGTGCGCTCGACCACCGACCACATCACCGGCTTCGAACCGCGATAGAGCTGGCCGGACATGGCGAACTTGAGCAATTCCCCGGCGATGCGGCTTTCCGCATGGAAAGCCATCGTCGTGTAGGGATTGTCGAAATCGCCCTCGATGCCGAGGCGCTTGAATTCGGCGGACTGGATCTTGATCCAACTGGCGGCGAACTCACGGCACTCCTTGCGGAATTCGTTGATCGGCACGTCGTCCTTGTCCTTGCCCTTGGCGCGGTACTGTTCCTCGATCTTCCATTCGATCGGCAGGCCGTGGCAATCCCAGCCGGGAACATAGTTGGAATCGAAACCGCGCATCTGGAACGAGCGGGTGATGACGTCCTTGAGGATCTTGTTCAGCGCATGGCCGATATGGATATTGCCATTGGCATAGGGAGGACCGTCATGCAGCACGTAGAGCGGGCGCCCCTTCCCGTCTTCGCGCAATTTCCTGTAGAGATTCATCTCGCCCCAGCGCTTGACGAATTCCGGCTCCTTGGCGGGCAGGCCCGCGCGCATCGGAAAATCGGTCTGCGGCAGATAAAGTGTCTTCGAATAGTCGAGTGGGTTGGCGGTGTCGGTCATTTTTCCAGCTTGTGAACAGGCCCGCGCGTGATCGCAGCAGGCAAAGATGTGACGAAAATCAAAAAAGAGCGCGATGGCGCATCCGGAAAACCCGGACCTTCCGCACCCGCAAGCCTAGGCTTCAGGCAAACCGGAAGGCCGGGCCAGTAATTCGTGGTGTCCGAAGCGGTATGGACTGTGCAAGGGTCCAGGAAACAGTTTTCATGAGCGCGCTTTTAGCAATCACTGCTTCCAGAATAAAGGGGCTGACGCAATAAACTTCGCATCAGCCCGATATATCGGTCAAAGCGCGAAGTCGAAGCGGTAGGTTGCCTGCAGGCCGAAGGTCGCCTGGTTGGCCGACCCGCGTTCCTTGACGATGCTGGAATCGGCTGCCGGTCCCATCAGGCGGCTATACTCCGCATAGGCACTGGTTTCGATCTTGTCCGTCGCCTTCCAGGTGATCTGGCCGCCGAGACCAAGCGATTTCAGACCGCCGCCATCGGGACGGTAGGTCGACAGGCCGGATCCAGCCGCTTCCGTCGGGTTCACCCCGTAATACTGCTTGAAGTAATCCCGCGACGCCACGGTGGCGCGCGGCCCGGCCGAAACGCGCACGGTCGGCGTCAGGTCCTTGAAGGCATCGACGGCAAAGTCGGCAACGACGCCGTCATGCGAACCGATACCCCGGCGCACCTCGACACGGCCGCGAATATTGTCCGTCGGATAGAATTCGGCGAAGCCGCCCACTTCGACACCCCAATCGACATCATGCACGCCCTTGAGATTCGCATCGCCGCTGTCGCGGCCGGTGATCAGCTTGCCGGTGATACCGGTGCGGAACACGCCCGTATCGATCAGGCCGATCGACGCATTGTCATTGAGGGAGCTGAAACGGGCGGCGGCTCCGGCACGGCCCAGCGAGATAACCGGCGCGGCCCGCAGAAGATAATCCTTGGCGCCTTCATAGCGCGGGGCGATGAAGCCCTTCGCGCCGAGGGTCAGGTACCAGTCACCCGACCACCAATGCTGGCGAGGCGCAGCCGCTGTCTGGTTCTGCTGGCCTTCGTAATAATAATCATCGGCAGAGCCCGGGACGGCACCGGCAAGTATAAGGGCGCCCGAAAGAGCGGCGACGAGACGAACATGCATGAAATCACTCCAAAATTTCGCCTGGGAGGGCGGCAGATTTGAGAATGACGCTAGCGAAGGATAGATAAAATTGGATTTATTCTTATGGTAAACAATTTACCGTTTCATCGAAAATTAATCGTGTCGTCCAGAGCGGATAACGGTTTCACTCCCTGCAACAGAGCACGCGCTTCTTCCTCGTCGTGCCCGATCTGCTGCATCATCGGCTCAAGCCCGTCGAACTTTTCCTCGCCGCGCAGATAGCCGAAGAACGAAACCGCGCAGATTTCGCCGTAGAGATTGCCGGTGAAATCGAAGATATAGGTTTCGAGCAGCGGCGCGCCATCGGTATCCACGGTCGGCCTGCGGCCAAAGCTGGCCACACCGTCATGGAGTGTGCCGTCCGTACGGCGAAAACGCACGGCATAAATGCCTTCCTGCAGATGCGTCTCGGGTGGCAGCACCATATTGGCCGTGGGGAAGCCGATCGTGCGGCCAAGCTGCTTGCCATGCACCACTTCCGCGCGAATCCGGTGGCGGTATCCCAGGAGCCCCGACGCTTCGACAATGTCGCCCGCACCCAGAAGTTCGCGAATGCGGCTGGATGAAATGGCCTGCCCGCCCTCGTCGCGGAACGCATCGACGAGCGTGACCTGAAAACCGCGCTTTTCCCCGGCATCCATGAGAAAGGCCGGACCGCCCTGCCGTCCCTTGCCGAAGTGGAAGTCAAACCCCGCCACGATACGGCTCGCTCCAAGACCGGCAACGAGAATCTCGTCCACGAACACATCGGCCGTGAGCTGCGAGAAATCCCGGGTGAAATGGCATTCCACCACGGCATCGAAACCGAGGGCTTCCAGGATGGAGGCTTTTTCCGCCGCGGGTGTCAGCCGGTCGACCGGCTGATCTGGCACGAAGACGCTGCGCGGATGCGGCTCGAAGGTCAGAACCAGCGAAGGCTTTCCGGCGGCGTGGGCGGCATCAAGCGCCCGCCCCAGAACAGCCTGATGGCCGCGATGCACACCGTCAAAATTACCGATCGCCACCACGGCGCCCTTCAGATGCTGCGGCAGATGCGAAGGGTCGGTCAGGCGTAGAATCGGCATGGTGCGTGTACCTCAGGCGAGAGCCGGCATGGTGGCAACGGGGTTGCTGCCATGCTTCTTGAGAAAGCCGAGCAGCTTTTCCAGATCAAATATGCCGCCTCTCACATAATCGCCGGCGTGAATGCCGCCGGAAATATATAGCACGTCGATTCCGAAGAGATCGGCGCCCTTCACGTCCGTCAGCATGCCGTCACCAATGGCGAGCACGCGCGCAAGGTCGACAGGCCCGCCGCGCACGGCCTCCGCCGCGGCAATGGCCGCTTCGTAAATGGGGCGATGCGGCTTTCCGGCAATGAGCGTGCGCCCGCCCAACTGGCCATAATCGCGCGCCAAGGCACCCGCGCACCAGATCAGCCGGTCGCCACGCTCGACGACGATGTCGGGATTGGCGCAGATGAACGGCAGGTTGCGCGAGCGAAAGCGCGTGAGCATGTCGGCATAGTCGTCCGGACCTTCGGCATCATCGTCGAAAAAGCCGGTGCAGACCACGACATCCGCTTCACGCTCTTCGGTCAGCTCGACATCAAGCCCTTCATACAACGTTTCATCGCGTTCCGGCCCCAGATGGAACACACGGCGCGGCGCGTTGCGGATCAGGTCGCGCGTGACATCGCCCGATGTGACGATGCGGTCATAGGCGGCATCCGGCACACCGAGCATCTTGATCTGCTGGGCCACACCGGCGAAGGGACGCGGCGCATTGGTGATCAGGATCACCGTCTGCCCGGCTTCCCGTGCCCGCTGCAACGCGTTGGATGCGGCGGCAAAGGAATCAATACCATTGTGCAGAACACCCCAGACATCACACAGGAGAACATCATATCGGTCTCTGAGCGCATCGAGACGCTGCAAATGTACCATGTCGGTCATGCCGATCCTTTCAGATTGCCGGAGCGAATAAGATGGCATCGCTTAGCCGATAGCGGCAATCGTGTCACCTGTGATTGTCGCTTCTGGCTCTTCAGTTCATCTGGAACGTGGCAGAACAATCGTGCGTGGTGGGGCAAACAGAACCAAGATATGGGTGGTTTTTTTGAGGCCCCAAAAAAAACACAAGGGGA